>LAHS01000389.1_pt1 | contig 208074 bp, 166 predicted proteins | sample 329651 | NCBI WGS metagenome assembly LAHS01 (sample SAMN03275699, study PRJNA271635) | activated sludge metagenome | isolation source: sample C-1 Sludge from hydrolytic chamber (first chamber) of Anaerobic...
GTTTTCAAAGACCAGCGTAATACGTTCTCTTCAAAGAGCGCTTTATTAAGATAACATAAGCCAAAAGTGGTGTCAACAAAAACCTCTCTCTTTTTTCAAAAACTTTTTATATCCCATAAGTGGCTTTATATACATATATAAGGACAAAAAAACGGGCGCCAGAATCCTCTGCGCCCGTTATTGCTTGACAGTCCTATAATCAGCGTCCTAAGTTCTCAGCAGACTTGCTCACCAGAACCTTGTCGCCGCCTTCGGCATCGATCTTGGCCAGATACTTCCCGGCTTCCTTGTTGCCGCGGGAAAACGCCGCCTGGAAATAAAGGTAGGCTTTTTCAACGTTCTTCTCAACGTTGATGCCGCTATAATAAATCTTCCCTAAATAAAGCTGGGCTTCGCTTAGGCCGGCTTTAGCAGCCTGATAAATCTTGTTGAGCCCACGGATGACATCCTGGCGGGAGAAATTGCCTTCCGCATATATTTTGCCAAGCAGATAGCGGGCCTTGACTGAGCCCTGCTTTTCGCCAAGCTGAAGGAAAACTTTAGCCAAGTCGACATCCTTTTCAACGTATTTGCCTTCCAAATAGGCTTCGCCTAAAAACAGAGAAGCTCGCATATTTCCGCTTTCAGCGCTGGTCTTCAGAGTCACAATTCTTTCCTTATTTTCATAAGGAGAGAGGCTTTTAAGCTCAGTAATGGTGCGAACCAGCTGATCATAAGAAGAAGATTCCGCAGCTTCGGAATCCTTATCGCCTTCATCAGCTAAATCAGAAACAGAGAAATCATTTTCCCCTTCGCCGACTGCCGGAGAAATATTAAGGTTTTGATAAGTCTCAGCTAAACTCAGCAAAGATTTAACTTTCGTGTCGTCTTTAATAAAGCCCGCCAGAGGGACACGGTAATACTCCGACAGGAACTTAGCGGCGAGATAATCGTGAGAGATGTCCATCAGAGAATTAAGAGGCTGAAAACATTTCTTGAGAATCTTCGAGCCGCGACGGATATCGACCGGCAGGTCTTTATAGCCCACGCAGAGAAGATAGCCCAAGACGAAAGAAGCCTTAGGATTACCAAGCTTTGCCGATTTTTCCATAGGCTTAAGAAACTGGCGGTCGCTAGACAAAGTGCCTTCCGGTTCTTTTCTATATAAAGCATAGCCTTCTTGGAATAATTGCTCGGCTTCTTCGGCTTTATTTCTCTTCATGGCCTAAACCTTCTTTTAATCATAATATCTCAAAAAGAGCGATTTAACAACAGAGGCCGAGAGGCTTTTCTTCTTTCTTTTTAATCCGCCCTCCGGTCTTGTCCCTCAGAGAATAGTACTCCCCTCCGCTGACGATGATATGGTCTAAAAGACGGATGCCGACAGAGTTTAAAGAAAGAATCAGAGTCTTCGTTGAAATAACGTCTTCCGAAGAAGGGCTGGGATTTCCCGAAGGATGGTTATGAATCAAATAGACATAATAAGAGGAAACCTGGAGCGCAGAGCGAATCAGCCTTTTAATTTCCAGTTCGACTTTTTCCCCATCAAAGGCCGTAAAAGTTTCTTCCTTTAAGAAGCGCTTAGAATAGTCAAGGCAGACCATTTTCAGCCTCTCTTCTTTTAAATAACCCATTTCTGCGCCGAATTTTAAGGCACATTCGGAAGCAGATTCGATTTTTTCCAGAAAACGGTCATTGTTCCAAGCCCTCTTTCCAAGTTCAAAAACTGCCAAGAGCTTCAGCTCTTTGGCTTTTCGGATTCCTTTAGCTTTTATCTGCCCTATTTCAGCCTGCGCCAGCTTTGATAAGCCCCCAAAAGAGTCAATGAGGCCAAAAGCTATTTCCAAGGCTGAAGAACCATGGCATCCAGACTGAATAATGAGCGCTAGAAGTTCAGCATCCGAAAGACTCCTCAAACCCCTTAAGAGGGCTTTTTCCCGTGGCTTCTCCGGCGGGTTTATATCCGCGATGCGCATGCTACTTGCCCCACTGGAACTGGTAGCCGCCGGGGAAAACGACCTTTCCTTTATCAGACTTGAACATTCGATAGCCGACGATAATAAGGATTCCAATCGCCATCACCGCCAAGACAACAGCCAAAGAAATGGCTTCCCCGCCTTGGCATTTTTCCATCTCTGAATCCGACAGACTTCTTAAGCCTTCCATAAAAAAAGCTCCTTTCACCTTATATAGGCTGCAGGAGCTTATTTATTCGCCGGTCTTTTTACTTCCCGACGTACTTATCGTATTCAGCCTGATACTTAGCTTGCTTGTCCTTCTCTTCCTGAACCTTGCTTTCCGGAGCTTTGGCTAAGAAGTTAGGATTAGAAAGAATTTTCTTAGATCTTTCCAGTTCAGCCTTCAGTTCTTCAATGCGCTTATTGATCATCAGCTGAGAAGCCTCGTTGTCTTTCTGACTGACTTTCAGGCCGATATCTCCAAAGAAGCGGAAAGAAGAATCGCCGGTATCGGCATAAGCAATGTCGGAAGCAAAGGAAAGCTTGGCTAAATACCTCCCAAGGGACTGGATTTCCGTTTTCTTCGGGCCGCAGAGGGCTAAGATAACTTCCCCAGTCGGCTGAATCTTGTTTTCAGCCTTATACTGACGGACAAATTTAACCATAGCAATCAGGTCTTCACCTAAATGAACCTTGCTAAAACGGCTCTTGAAGTTCTTAGGATACTTTTCCTCGTAGATGGACTTTTTAGCTTCCGGAAGATAAGAATAAATTTCTTCCGAAATAAAAGGCGCATAAGGGAAAAGCATAATCAGCACTTTCTTCAGCACATCATAAAGGACATTATAAACGACGTTCTTCCGCTCTTCGTCATCGCCGTTCAAATCAACTTTGGCTTCTTCTATATAGTTAGAGCAGAAGACATCATAAACGAAAGCATAAAGATAATTGGCCGCCTGTCCAACTTCGTATTTGTCCAAGTTTGAAGAGACTTTATTCAGGGTCTTCTTCAGGTTGGAATAAAGGTATTCCTCAATCATCGTCATGGGCAGTTTAAAGACATCGTCGACAGGCTTAAAATCCTCCGGGAACTTCATGATGACAAAGCGGGAAGCATTCCAGACTTTGTTGAGGAAAACATGTGCGGCTTCTATCTTCGAATTGCCGAAAGACAGATCCAGTCCTGGCGCCGTGGAAGTCGCCAAAGAATAACGGAGCGAATCAACGCCATATTCATTGATGACTTTAATAGGGTCAATGCCGTTGCCTAAAGACTTCGACATCTTTCTCCCCTGCTCATCGCGGACCAATCCGTGAAGGAAAACAGCCTTAAAAGGCAGTTTTCCTGTGAAATGGACGCCGTCAAAAGCCATGCGCGCCACCCAGAAGAAAATAATGTCGTAGCCAGTGACCATGAGATCGAGAGGATAATATTTTTTAAAATAAGCGTTCTGCTCATCCGGCCAGTTGTTCAGGACAAAAGGCGAAAGCCCTGAAGAGAACCAGGTATCCAGAACATCAGGATCCTGTCTCCACTCTTCCGGATTAAGATCCTCAACAGAACAGACGACTTCACCGGTTTTGATGTTAGTGAAAATCGGTATGCGGTGTCCCCACCAAAGCTGACGGGAAATGCACCAATCCTTGGTAGTCTTAAGCCAGCGCAGGAAGACTTTTTCAAATCGCGGCGGGAAGAACTTAATCTTATCCGGCCCGTTTTCCTGCTCAATAACCGCATCAGCCAGAGGCTGCATCTTAATAAACCACTGTTTGGAAAGCATCGGCTCGACAATTGAGTTCGAGCGCGAAGAATGCCCCACAGAATGGGTGATGTCTTCAATCTTTTCTAAATTACCTTCTTCCTTAATCCTCTCAACCAGCTTTTCCCGGCAGTCATATCGGTCTAAGCCGCAGAAAACACCGGAAAGACTATTCATCGTCCCGTCTTTATTGATGCAGATCGGCGCCTTCAGATTATGTCTCTGCGCAATGGCGAAATCATTCGGATCATGCGCGGGGGTGCATTTCATCAGGCCCGTGCCAAAATCTTTATCGACATAAAAATCAGCAATCAGAGGAAGTTTTTCCCCGTTAGCCGGATTAATGACATACTTCCCTTCCAGCCCCGCATACCTTTTATCCTTCGGATTAAAGACAAGGCAGGTATCGCCGAACATGGTCTCCGGACGGGTCGTGGCCACGACGAAGTACTTCTGGCTGTCGTCAGCAAGACGATAGCGGAAATAATAGAACTTCCCCGGAATGTCCTTATATTCGATTTCGATGTCGGAAAGAGCGGTCTGCAGTTCCACATCCCAGTTGATGATTCTTTCGCCCTGATAAATAAGGCCTTCATCGTAAAGGCGCTTAAAGACAATCTTGACGGCCTGGCTCGTAGCAGGGTCCATCGTGAAGAATTCCCTTTGATAATCCATGCCGCAGCCTAAAGCCGCCCACTGTTCATGGATAGTATTAGAAGACTGCTCTTTCCATTTCCAGACTTCATCGAGGAATTTTTCGCGGCCTAAGTCATAGCGGGTCTTGCCTTCCGCCCGGAGATTCTTTTCGACGCGGGCCTGCGTGGCGATGCCAGCGTGGTCTGTGCCTGGGATAAACTCAACATCATAGCCGTTGAGCCTCTTATAGCGGGCGAAGATATCCGGCAAAGTCGAATCCAAAGCGTGCCCGACATGAAGGACGCCGGTAATATTCGGAGGCGGGATAATCATCGAAAAAGTCGGCCGCGGGTCATTCAAGTCTCCCGATGCCGTAAAGTAGCCTTCCTTCTTCCAGAACTCAAATTTTCCTTTTTCCACTTCCTCGTGGTCGTAATTCTTTCCCATTTTGGTTTCCATATTGGATTCCCTCCTCATAAAAAAAAGCGCCCTCAGAACTTCTGAGGACGCTGTTAACGCGTTACCACCTCAGTTCACGGGCTGATGCTCCGTGCACCTCAATTGGCTTCTTTTTAATGACTGTTCTTAAATCCCCTTCTTGCACCTGAACAGGGGTCTCTATGAATTAAGACGGGTTATTAGCCCGGATTTCGACAATCGATATGTTACCAGCAAAGACGGGCTTAGTCAAATCCTAATCGGCCAAAGTCCCAAACGGATCCCACGGCGGCAGGACTGTCGGCTTTTCAGCAAGAGCCTTCTTTTCATCATCGTTCAGAAAAGCCTTTTTGATGGCAGCCTGATAGACAAACTGATCAAAGAAAGAATCTGACATCATATAGAAGCCCTTCTGGCCTCTATCCTCGCCCCAGGAATTTTCAATCTTCCAGCGAACAATATCCTCACCGATTCTGTCGAAGCCGGTAATGACCATAGCATGGTTCATCGCCGAATCATGATAATCGAGCATCCCGTCTTTGGCAAACTGAAAATCCAGATCGAAAGGCGTTTTGTAATCAAAAGCCTTATCATCCCAGATTCCCCCGCTGCGGTCGCCGAATTTGCCGACGTCCGAGCCAAACCAAACCAAATCTCCAGCCTGAAGCTGACTGACAATCATTTCCTTTAAGCGTCCCATCGAGACATTGAGATGCGTGACCGTATCACCGCCCACGACGTTGCCTAAAAGCTCTATCTGATAGGTCTTATTGAAAGACTTATCTTTCGTCGGCGCATTAATGACTGACACATACTCATCGATATCCGCTCCGATATACTCAGCGCAGAACGACTGAGGGGTCATATCCTTCTCAATATGGTAAGTTCCATTCTTATCCATGTATTCAAAATCAAACTTGGTTGGCGGAACGCCATAAATATCGCATAAGAAAGCGTAGAACTTAGCCATGTAGCTCTCTTTCAGCGCACGGATTTCATCTTCGCCGGAAGCCTTCTGCATCTCGTAGGCAAAATGCCTTAAGGCCGTATTGATGACCCGATTCGACTGGGCGGTGTCGTTCGACTGAGCGGTTTCCGCATAAGCGGCTTTCGGGCAGACACCGTACTTCTTAATGAGGTCAGTGAACATAGTCCATTGCCCGCCGTCGCCAACGCCGTTAGTTAGGACGAACATCATCTTCCTGTCATCAGCCTTCTCCTTGCCTAAAGAGATTATCGACTCCAAAGTGAAGTTGATCTTCTCAAGCTTGTCGTAGAAAGAAATATAGTTCTGGGATATCTCAAACATATCTTTGATCCCAGCCTTTTTGGCAACCATTTCCCTCAAGACATTGCAGCCGGAGAAAATCCAGCAGCGCCCGGAATGCAGCTGATTAGTAACCGGGAGCGTCTTCAGATCCAAGCTAAAAGTAAAAGCGTGGTTCTGGGCTTCATCGCCCGAGGAAACAAATGAAACAAAATCGCCTTTAGAAAGCGCATGGCGCGCCACGGCGTGCTTTTCCGACTTGAGATACTCCTTCTTATTTTTTTCGATTTGGCTTAAACTGATGTCTTTTGCATGCATAACTTTCTGATTCCCTTTCTTATCTGGCTCTAAGTGCCCTCATTATATCGCTCCGCACTTCCTCTAAGCCAATAAACTTCGCTGACGAAGTGAAAAAGAACTTTTCTTCCGGGAACTCCTTTTTCAAAGAGGCCGTCAGACGGTCTTTCTCTGAGGTGTTGATTTTATCAGCCTTAGTAAGGACAAAAATCACTTCCAGCCCCTGCTTAAGGCACATGTTGGCGCAGCTCACATCGCTGCCGTCAATGCCTCTCCGGGCATCGATAAGAATGTAGCAGGCTTTGACAATCTTCTTCCCTAGGCTTAAATATTCGTCCATAAGCGGGCCAAAATCTAACTGGGAATCTTTATAGTAGCCATAACCCGGGGCATCAGCCAAGTAATAATCTTCCCCGATGGTAAAGTAATTAATCATCTGAGTGCGGCCAGGCTCTTTGGAGACCACCGCCAGCTTAGAATTATTCAGCACGGCGTTGACTAAAGAGGACTTGCCCACATTGGAGCGTCCTAAAAAAACGACCTGCTTCCGGTCGAGGAGAAAATCTCTCCTCCCCGGAGCCGATTTAACGAACTGACTCGGTGGCAGCAGGTACATCTTTAATGGCTGAAAGATCTTTATTGGAGACCTTCCCACTCTCAGAAAGCAGCGGATTCTTCTCTAAAGCCAAAGGGACCACATCCAAAACCGAGGAGACCTCGACAATGTTAAGCCCGCTTCTGACTTCTTCCGGCAGGTCTTCCACATCCTTGTGGTTATCCTTCGGGATGAAGATTGTCTTCAGGTTTTCCCTTAAGGCCGCCAAAGATTTCTCTCTTAAGCCGCCTATCGGCATGGAATTGCCGCGGAGATCCGTCTCCCCAGTCATGCCGACATCAGACTTGATAGGTATTCCCGTCGCCGAGGAAATGATGGCGAGGGCCAAAGCCACGCCGGCAGAAGGGCCATCCTTAGGGATAGCGCCCTCGGGAGCATGAATATGGAAATCATGAGTCTTCCAGAAATCATCCTTGACGCCGATTAAATCGGAGATGGATTTAACATAGGAAAAGGCCGTGCGGGCCGATTCTTCCATGACCTTTCCCAAGTTTCCGGTCAGAATAAGCTGGCCGCCGCCCGGGTAATCGTTGATTTCAATAGGCAGGATTTCCCCGCCGTAATCGGTATAAGCCAAGCCGTTGACGACGCCGACTGAATCGGCTAAAGAACGTCTGGTATGCAGAACCGTCGGCTTGCCCAAGTACTTTTCAACTTCCTTGACGCCAATGACAATATGGGCTTGTTCCGGCGCCGTGCCTGAAGAAAGGAATTCCACCGCGAACTTGCGCATAATAGTTCCAATCTTGCGGCGCAGGTCACGCACGCCTGCTTCGGCCGTATAAGAATTGATGAGGCAATAGATCGAATCATCGTCAAAGGAGATGTTCTCCGCCTTCAGCCCGTTTTCATTAAGCTCAAGAGGAATCAGATGCTCCTTAGCGATATGGAACTTTTCAAACTTTGTATAAGTGTTCAGTTCAATCATCTCCAAGCGGTCCAAAAGCGGAGCCGGTATTTTCGAGACATCGTTGGCTGTGCAGATAAATAAAACGTGAGACAGATCGAAAGGCTCTTCCAGATAGTTATCCTGGAAATGGGCATTCTGCTCCGGATCAAGAACTTCCAAAAGAGCCGCGGCCGGATCGCCGTGATACCCGCCAGAAGTGACCTTATCGATTTCATCCAAGAGGATGACCGGATTGTTGACCCCGATGCGCGAAATATTAGAGATAATCTTCCCCGGCATCGCCCCGACATACGTCTTGCGGTGACCGCGGATTTCCGACTCATCCGAAACGCCTCCTAAGGAAATCTTCACAAATTTCCTGTTGAGTGCCTTAGCTATAGAGATGGCCAAAGAAGTCTTCCCCGTGCCCGGCGGCCCGAAAAGGCAGAGAATGGGCGAACGGAGCGACTTGGTCAGCGACTTGACGGCCAAATATTCCAAGACGCGGTCTTTCTGCTTTGTTAAGCCGTAATGATCAGCATCCAAGACCTGCTTGACCTTAACCATATCTTCATTATCTTCAGTATTCTTGTCCCAAGGCATGCCAATCAAAAGGTCCAAGTAAGCCTTGATGACGCCAGATTCCTGAGACATAGCCGGCTGAGCCTGCATGCGGGCGAACTCGATGCGGACCTTTTCCTTGACGTTATCAGGATATTTGCCGGACTTATCATTGATGACCTGAGTATAGCGGTCTTCATCGCTCGGCCCGTCAAAAGGCTTCAGCTCGTCTTTGACGGCCTTCAGCTTCTCGCGCAGGATAAACTCTTTCTGATTATCTTCCAAGGCCTTCTCGACCTTCATATTGATATCGTTTTCCAGCTGCGGATCCGAGCTGATGGTATCCATCATCCGATAAATGAGCTGCATGCGGTTCTGCTCGGAAGATTCTTTCAGGACTCTCATCTTGTCCCTAAAAGAAAGATCGAGGAAATAAGCCAGATAGAAAGAAGGCGTATGCGCTTTAAGAGTATCCTCATCCGGGAACGGCGGGAAACCCGGGACTTTAGCCGCGATGGCTCTGTACTTATCGCCGATTTCGGTGATAAAAGGCAGTTCCATGAACATATCCGTCGTATCCGAAGGAATGAGCTTGCCGGAAGCCAGGACGATATTCCCGCCTTCCATGACGCGGCCTCCAGTAAGATTAGCCGCACCGACAGCGCGGAAATCAACATTATAAGAAGCGGCATTTTTAACTAAGGCCGTCAGCTGGCAGACCGTCACAGTCTGCGTCAGGTTCGATAAGGACTGCTTAAGGTCTTCGCCCTGGCCAAAAGCAAAGTCCGCCTTGGTCGGAGCCATGAGGAAATAATCGCCTTCGTGGAGAGAGTCAAAAAGCTCTTTCCCGTAAGCGTCAAAAACCCGGATTTTGTACGATAAGGAAGGCAGGGGCACATCCTGCGAATCCGGATAAATAGCCAGCACGAAATTCTGATCCATAAACGATAGCCTCCTTTTTAAGACTTGTGAATGAGAATCACACGATGTCTCATCTTTCAAGTTCCTGCCGGAACAGGCTCAGCATCAATATAGCCCTAAGCCGGACATTTTCTCCAGCTTTATGCTCATGCTTTTAGCACTCTCATTTAAAAAGTGCTAACTTTAGTATACAGCAATTCTTAGCACTGTCAATAAAAGAGTGCTAAGAAATTTATTCCCTTTCGCCGTCTGTTCACAGCCCTATTATAAACGCAAAGCCCCTAAACCGGAAAGGCTTAAGGGCTAAAACATCAAAGATCGGATTAAAGGCTAGTTGTTGGCGTACAGATAGTCGTTGACTTTGCCCTGGAAGACATTCTCGCGGACGTTATCCAAATACCCACGGTAATTGGCATCCGGATTCTTCTTCTCGGCTTCTTCGACTTTCTTCAGCATCTCATCGTATTTGTCTTTGCCTCCGAAGCGGACAGCTAAGTCCTCATCGGTGACTTCGATTTTGGCAGCCTTGGCGACAGCTTCAATCAAAGCATAGCGAACCGCATCATTCTTGGCGGAAGAACGGCAATTATCAGTGAAAGTCTTCAGATCCAAACCGGCGACGGAAAGGTACTGATCCAAATCCATGCCGTACTGCTTAAACTGTCCAAGTTGTCTTTCCTTGACCTGATCAGCAGCCAAATCCAGATACTGATCGGCAATGGTGACCTTGGCATCTTTCTCAATCTCAGCGAAGATCTTATCGATCTTAGCCGCGCGAGAATTGACATCGGCATCCTTCTGCAGCTTTTCCTTGACCGCAGTCTTCAGTTCAGCTAAGGTCTTGACCTTGTAGCCCTGAGCGGAAGCGGCAAATTCATCATCAGCCTTCGGCAGGACGACTTTCTTGACGCCCTTGACGGTGACCGTGAACTTGGCAGGCTTATTGGCTAAGGAAGCCAGATAATCCTTCGGGAAAGTGATATCGAGGTTCTTCTTATCCCCTTCTTTGGCGCCGACCAGGCCTTCTTCAAAGCCCGGGACGAAAGAATGGGAGCCTAAAGTCAGCTCATAGTCATTGGCGGAGCCGCCTTCAAAAGGCTTTCCGTCCACATAGCCGACAAAATCAATGGTGACATGATCGCCATTAGCCGCCTCTTCTTTGGAAGGGACCAGCTCGGCCGCATCAGTCAGAAGCTTAGTGATTTCCTTATCGACATCTTCATCGGAGATGGTCTTCTTGTCTTCCTTGACTTTGAAGCCCGTGACCTTCTTCACCTCAGCCTTCGGAAGGAAGACGAAAGTGTAAAGGAAGTTATAAGACTTAGCCTTGTCGTCGTTAGTGACGTTCAGGTTCGGACGGATGTTCGCAACTTCCTTAAGATCCTCATAGCCATCCAGCAGCGAAGCGAAATCGCGGTCGATCAGTTTGTTGACCATGCCGTTATAAATATCTTCGTTGCGGACATAGCGCATCGCGACTTCTTTAGGAGCCTTGCCCTTGCGGAAGCCTTTGACGGTCACATCTTCGACCAGCTTATTCATAACCTTAACGACAATCGGCTGATAATCGGCCGGCGCATATGTAACTGAGACATTCAGCGTTCCGTTGCCATTATCGTGAAATACTTTTTCCATAATAAATAAACCCTCTAATCTCCTTTAATGCTCTTAGATTATATTCTCAAAAGAGGTTCTAATCAACCCCTTTTTTCACCTAGGAAGCGAATTAAGCCCCTCAGGCGATTTTTTCCAAATGCCAGATGTCCCGGTTATATTCGCCAATAGTGCGGTCCGAGGAGAAATACCCTGACTCAGCCACGTTAACGATGCACTTTTCACCCCATCCCACCCGGTCAAGGTACAGCCCATCGGCCTTCTGACTGGCTTCCAGATATGACTGGAAGTCTTTGAGGATGAAATATTCGTCGTTGCGATTCATGACTTCATCGTAAATCATCCTGAACCGCCCGACGTCGCTGTCGAAAGTCCCGTCAATCAGAGAATCCACGGCGACTTTCGCCGGCGCGTAATTGTTATATATATCCCAAGGCGAGTAATCCCCTGAATACCTCAATTCATCGGCTTCCGCGGCATTCATGCCGAAGATGACGATGTTGTCTTCCTTAACCAGCGAGGCTATTTCGACGTTGGCACCGTCCAAAGTGCCTAAAGTCAGGGCTCCGTTCATCATGAACTTCATGTTCGAAGTGCCCGAGGCTTCCTTGCCAGCGGTGGAAATCTGCTCGGAGATATCCGAAGCCGGAACGATAATCTGAGCTTTAGAAACATCGTAGTTTTCGATGAAGACGACTTTCATCTTCTTGTTTACTTCCGGATCGGAGTTGATTTTGGCGGCCACCGCGAGAATGAACTCGATAATCTTCTTGGCATAAGCGTAAGCCGGCGCAGCCTTAGCCCCAAAGATATAGGTGTGAGGATAGAACTTATATCCCGGATCAGCCTTTATGGATTTATAAAGATAAACAATGCGGAAAACATTCATCAGCTGCCTTTTATAAGCATGGAGCCTCTTAATCTGAGCATCAAAAATAGAATCCGGGTCAATGTCCAATCCGTTTTCCTCTTTGACCAGCTGCACCAAGCGCATCTTGTTATCCCTCTTGATGCGGTTAAACTCGAGAGCCGCCTTTTTGTCGTCTTTGTAATCAAGGAGCTTTTTCAGGCCATCTTCAGGCGAAGTGATCCAGCCCGGTCCAATCAAGGAAGTGACGTAGGAGGAAAGCTCGGGGTTAGAAACCAGGAACCATCTCCGGTGCGTGATGCCGTTAGTCTTATTGTTAAACTTGTTCGGATAAAGGCTGTATAAATCAGCGAAAGTCTGCTTTTTAAGGATTTCCGTATGCAGCGCAGCCACGCCGTTGACAGAAAAAGCCACATTGATAGCCAGCTGGCACATTCTCACCATGCCGTCTTTGAGAATGCAGGAATTATCGATGACCGACTGCGGAACGTGCTCCTGATGGAATTTGACCAGCAGGCGGCGGTTGATTTCCTCGATAATGTTATAGACACGCGGGCACAGGGTTGAGATATAGTTGCAAGGCCATTTTTCCAGAGCTTCCGGCATCACCGTATGGTTGGTGAAGGCAAAAGCCTTCTGGCAGATAGCAAAAGCATCATCCCAAGAATAATCGTGCTCATCCATCAAGAGCCTCATCAATTCCGGAATGGCCAGAATCGGATGGGTATCGTTCAGCTGAAAAACATACTTCTCCCCGAGGTTATCGAGGTTTTTATAATTATGAAGATGGGAGCGCAGTGTCGACTGCAAGCCGGCCGAAACTAAGAAATACTGCTGTCTCAGGCGCAGCATCTTGCCCTGCTCGGTGGTATCGTCCGGATAAAGGCCATGGGTCAGGTCGCGGACGAAAGTCAGGTATTCCTCAAAAGAAGTGTTAGCCGGGATTTCATCGGCGGAAGGCTCGGCCGTCCATAAGCGCAGAGTATTGCAGACTTCATTCCGATAGCCGATGATGCCAACATCGCAGGGGATGGCGATGACATTGAGGGCATTAGCCGTCCTCCTCCTCAAAAGGCCCTGCTCATCAGTGTAAGTCTCGGCGTTGCCGTAAAACTTAACAACCACAGCATGCTTCGGCTTGCGGATTTCCCAGACATTGCCATTCAAAAGCCACTGATCAGGGATTTCTTCCTGCCTTCCGTTGCGGATGCGCTGACGGAAGAAGCCGTAATCGTAGCGGATGCAGTTGCCGTGGCCCGGCAAAGACAAAGAGGCGATGGAATCCATAAAGCAGGCCGCCAGACGTCCGAGGCCGCCGTTGCCTTCTCCGGCATCCTGTTCCTGGCTGATGGCTTTATTCAGATTCAGCCCCAGCTGGTTAAAGCCGTCCTTAACGACATCGTAGATGCCTAAGTTAACCATGTTAGCTTCCAGTAAGCGCCCGATCAAAAACTCCATAGAGAAATAGACCAGCTGCTTGGCATGCTCCTTCTTGACTTTATCCTTGGTTATTTTGGCGTAGATGGTCATATAATCTCGGACCATGCGGCCGAGAACATCGTAGACTTCGGTGACATCTATATCCTTCGGGTCGCGCCCGTAGGTCTCCACCGCTCTTTCGGTAAACTCTCGGACAAAGACATCCTTGTTGTCGAACAGCATATCGTTTCCTCCTCCTTTTTTATTAATCAGGCGCCTCCCTTCAGAACAGATGAAAAGGAAGCTTAAGATAAACAATCTTTAAAATCACTATAAGCGCCTTTGGAGGCAGATTATAGATTTAGGCGCTTACATCTTCATTTCTTTCCTTCTTTTTTCCGATAGACCAGATAGCAGGCCGCAAAAGAAGCCAGCATCATATCAATAGACTGGCTTTGGCCATGCATGGCAATGTCATCGGTTTTCATAGGGAGACCATTGTACTGGCCAGAGCCCGAATAGACATCCTTTTCGGAATTGAAGATTTCTTCATATGAGCCTTTGTAAGGCACGCCAAGACGGTAATCCTTGTAAAAATTAGGAGTCATATTGAAGATAAAGACCATGCACTCCCCTTCCGCTTCCCTGTAAAAAGCAAAGACCGACTGAGAAGAATTGTCAGCCATCAGCCAGTGGAAATGCTCCGGGTTATACTCTTGGAAGAAAAGGCATTTATGGCCCTGGTAGATAAAGTTAAGATCCCGGAACATCCGCGAGAAAGAATCATGCATCGGATAGGTCTTTAAGTTCCAGGCCAAAGACTTCTTTTCATTCCATTCGTCAAAAGTGGCCAGCTCGTTGCCCATGAAATTCAGTTTCTTGCCAGGATGAGCGAACTGATAGGCGTAAAGATTGCGGGCCAAAGCAAACTTTTCCCCGTAATCGCCCCACATCTTATTCAGAATCGTCCCTTTCATATGGACGACCTCGTCATGGGAAAGCGGAAGAATAAAGTTTTCCGAATAGAAATAGGCCATCGAGAAAGTCAGAAGCCCATGGTGATAAGGCTTATAGACAGGGTCTTTGGCATAATACTTAAGCGTGTCATTCATCCACCCGAGGTCCCATTTGTAATCAAAGCCCAAGCCTTGATTGGAGAAGCCTTTCGTTACCAGCCCGTAAGCGGTCGAATCCTCGGCGATCATCATCGTCGAAGGGAAAAACTCATGGATAGTCCATGTCGCCCTTTTAATAAAATCAACCCCGCCCTGGTTAACCCCGCGGGCACAGTTTCCGCTCCAATATATGACATTGGAAACGGCATCCAGGCGGAGACCGTCAAAATGGAAATAATCGACAAAATAGCACATTGAGGAAATCAGGAAGGAACGGACCGGGTCTTTGCCTAGGTCGAAGTTCTTTGTTCCCCACTGGGAGAACTCATTCTCCCCGGAATACTCAAACATGCAGGAGCCGTCGAATTTCTCGAGGCCGAAATCGTCAGTGGCGAAATGAACCGGGACAAAATCGAGGATGACTTTGATGCCGGCCACATGCAGACGGTCGACAAAAGACATAAGCTGCTTAGGGTTGCCATAACGGGAATCAACCGAAAAATAGCCGGTGGCCTGATAACCCCAGGAGCCATCATAAGGGTATTGAGTAATCGGCATTATTTCGACGGCGGTAAAGCCGTTCCCTTTCACATAATCGATAAGCCGGGGCGCAATCTCTTCATAAGACATGGTCCGTCCGTCAACCTGGCCGAGCCACGACCCAAGATGCATTTCATAGATGCTCAGCGGAGCATCAAAGGAACGGTCTTTCTTCTTTTGGAAGTCCTGATCGTGGAAAATCATGCCCTCGATGTCGAAAGTCCTGGAAGCCGAAGAAGGCCTGAGTTCCGAGAAAAAGGCAAAAGGATCGGCTTTGTCCCGATACCAGCCGTCAGCGCCTAAAATATGGTATTTATATGAGTCATACATCTTCACGCCTGGGACGAACTTATGGAATAGGCCGCGGAAATCGATTCTTTCCATATCGGAGCCATAAATTGACCAGCCGTTGAAATCACCCAAGAGGTTAACGCTCTGCGCCTGCGGGGCGTATAAATAAAATTCGACTCCTTCGGTGCCTTTATCGTCTTTTCTGAAATGAGCTCCGAAATGCTTATAAGCATCGTGAGAGCGGCCTAGCAGATAATCATCGAACCAGGAAAGATCCATACGTTTTTCTCCCTAGAATTAACTCCATTATAACTTTTCAGCCTTAATTTAAAAAGAACTAGTTAAAATGGGAGCGATTTATCAGACATTTGCCCTCTTTTGCCACCGTGGGTGGTTGAAAAGAAGGCTTAAGGCTCTTAAAATGGACTAAGTACACAAAAGAGTTTATCTAAGGAGAAAACCAAATGTATAAGATTATGGCAGTCAACGCTGGCTCTTCCAGCATGAAGTTCAAGCTTTACGAGATGCCGGAAGAAAAAGTCCTCACCTCAGGCATCGCCGAGAGAATCGGCCATGATGACGGCATTTTCACTATCAAAGGCAAAGACGGTCAGAAGCACACTAAAGTCCTCCCGATCAAGGATCATGAAGTCGCCGTCCAGATGATCATCAAAGGTCTTCTTGAGGAAAAGATCATCGCTTCCCTCGATGAGATTAAAGGCATCGGCCACCGCATCGTCCAAGGCGGGCCTTATTTCTCTGATTCCGCTTTGTTCACCAAAGACACTGAAGACAAGATCGAATCCCTGATTCCGCTGGCTCCGCTTCACAACGGACCCCACCTCATCGGTTTCCGCGCTTTCAAGAAAGTCCTGCCCCAGGTTGGCCAGATTGCCGTTTTCGATACGGCTTTCCATCAGACCATGGCTCCGGAAGATTACCTTTTCCCGATTAAATGGGAATACTACGATAAATATAAGTGCAGACGCTACGGCGCCCATGGCACTTCTCACCGCTATCTGGCTCAGAAGGCTATCCACGAATATCTCCACGACAAGAAAGATTCGCGCATCATTACCCTCCATATCGGCTCCGGCGCATCCTTATGCGCTATCCGCGACGGCAAATGCGTCCTGACTTCCATGGGCCTGACCCCGCTGGGCGGCATCATGATGGGCACCCGCACCGGCGATATGGATCCCTCGGTTTTCAATTACTTGGTTTCCTGCACCGGAAGAAAGCCTGATGACCTCTTCCAGGAATTCAATAAGCAGTCGGGCTTAGTCGCTGTCTCCGAGGTTTCCAACGACACCCGCGATATTCAGAAAGCCGCTGAAGAAGGCAATGAGAAAGCCCAGATGGCCATAAAGATGTGGGCATTAAGGCTTTCGCAGTTCATCGCCTCTTATGCCTGCCGCTTAGGCCATGTCGATCTGATTGTCTGGTCCGCCGGCATCGGCGAAAACGCGCCTTTCTACCGCCAGGCTGTCGTCAATGAATGCTCAGAGTTCATGGGGCTTAAGCTCGATGACAAACTCAATAATGACACCATGCTCGGCAAGGAAGGAATCATCTCAGCTAAGGATTCTTCGATTCCGATGGTTGTCATCCCGACTGATGAGGAACTGATGATTGCCCGCGATACGGTCCGTCTGCTGAAGCTGCAGTAAATTCAGCAGTGCATCTTTTCTGCTTTTAAGCCTATGTATGTTTAGGAGGACACGCCAATGAGAAAGAAAAAGTTCTTGCTTCTTCTCTTGCCTGTTCTCCTTTTTTCGTCTTTGAATTCCTGCCAAGTCAATTCCGAGCTCCGTTCCTCCCAGGTTAACAGCACACAGAAAATCCGCCTGACCCGCAATGAGGCCGCCACCGGCTTCACCGATTTAGATTCCGACGGATTTGAAGACCTCTTAGGTCTTTCCCGCCTCTCATTAAGCTCTGATTTTATGGTCCTCATTTATGAGTCCGGCTGTCAGGCCTGTTCGAAAATCAAGGAATACATGGAGACTTATGTCAGCAGTACCCATTTCGTTTTTTATGGCCTGAAGAACACTTATTACTCTGCCCTTTATTCTTCTCTTCATTCTCAGTCTCCCGCTTCTTATCCCTCCGTTTCCGGCTACCCTACTTTGTTGGGCTATTCATCGGGGTCCTGCCTCGACGTCCTTTCCGGAGTCCCTTCTTCTTATGCAGCCTTTCAGGCTAACCTCGATGCCATTATCAGCCCTATGAGCTTTTATAGCCTGAACACGATGAAAAACCTGACAGGCCGCGATGATGCCTCAAGCACTTATAAATACGATTCTTTTGACTATTCTTCCCAAACTGCTTTAGATGCAAAGATAGCATCAGAAGCTTCCTTAGCTGTCCTTTTCAGCTGGAAGCGCTGCTCAGACTGCTGCTCCTTATTCGATGACTACCTGATTCCTTATATGGAAGCCAATCCCACGGTCTCTTTTTACGGGTTTGAAGTTGATTACTTCCGCAACAGGGATCTTTCTGATGCGGCTGAATTAAGCCTCTGGTCGGCTTTCGCTTCCAAATACGGCTTTTCCTCTTATAAAAACGGCAAAGTCCCTTCCTTGGTTCTTTTTAAAAACGGCGTTGTTTCTTCTTTTCAGGTTTACCATAACGAAGGCAGCGCGAGCCTCAACGAAGACGGCACCTACTCTTTAAACGAGGCTTTTGATCCCCAAATCCGAGCCTTAACCTCCGAAAAAGCCGACCAGAAAGAAGCGGAGGAAGAACTCAAGGAAAAAGCCGAACCCATTGAGTTCGGCCTTCTCAAGAACTTGTATAACTGATATTTATTCCAGTTCGTCAAGGGCTTTGACGACTTTTTCGACCTCGTCCAGCGAACTGATCTTGCCGCCAGCCGCCTGCTCATGGCCACCGCCGTTGAACATCTGAGCGACTTTGACGACCGCCTTGCCATTCGAGCGGAATGACAGTGAGTAAATGCCTTTTTCGATATCCTCTGTGACCGAAAGACAGGAAGTGATGCCTTCCACATCCCGGAAAAGAGACAATCCAAGCTTACCGTCGCCCTTATCGACGCCAAGTTCTTTTAAATCAGCATCCCTCAGGACATAATAAACCGTCCCTTTCGGCGAAACGGTATAGTGGGTCAGAACCCATTTCTGGAAATTAAACTCCTGGAGAGTAGTCAGATACATTTCCTTGTAGATGGCTTCCTTGTCAATGCCGGTTTCCAGAAGGTCAGCAGCAATGCGGAAACTCATCGGACTGACTTCCGGAAAGCGGAAGCGCCCGGAATCGCCGACTAAGCCGATAAAGAAGAAACGGGCTGCCTCTTTCGACATCGGGTAATGATACCCTACCGACTGGATCATCAAGGCCACCAATTCAGAACAGGCGGCCATATCAGGATGGATAGAAATGATGGTACCCCAGTTCTCAACCTGCGGATGATGGTCAAAGCGGACCACGCAGGAGGCCTTATCCAAATGCGGTTCAGACATGCGTTCTAAAGTCGGAGTATCGACGGCGATGGCCAGATAAGGCTTATCGTACCAGGCTTCGTCCAATTTCTCCGGCTCAGGGAAGATGCGCGGAATAAAAGGCTTAAAAGTCTCGCCCACAAAATGAACTTCTTTTTCCGGGAAAGACTGCTTAATCCAGGTATAAAGACCCATCTGGGTTCCTAAGGCATCAAAATCGGGAACCTGATGGCGGAAGATGACAATCCTCTCCGCTTTTTTAATGGCCTTCAGGGCCAGTTTGAATTCGACGTTCAGCTTTGAAAAATAGGCTTCGTTATAAATGATTTTCTCCATTGTCCTCTCCCCTTCAAAAAGTGTTTCGGATTAATAATTATAACAGAGAGAAGGCTCAGTTGGAAGAAAGAAAAAAGAAGCCGTATCCGGCTTCTTTGTAATCAGCAGATGGTGACCCAGGAGGGACTCGAACCTTCGGCCCACAGCTTAGAAGGCTGTTGCTCTATCCAACTGAGCTACTGGGCCATCTTTATTAGTCTTGCTGACCGCTTTGTTATAATAGGTTATCTAAGCCTGAAAATCAAGACATCCTGATGCGGACTTTTCAATATGCTTAGCCTTAAAACAACTTTTAGGACTGCATTTTCCTTTGGTAGGCCGGAAGACGAAGAAGGTCGGTCTCCGTAATAATACCGCATAAGGGCTCATTCATATTTCCAGAGGCCGTTACAAACAGGCAGGAAACCCTTTTAGACCCGCTCCTGTCCTTAGCAAACTTCCGAATCAGAGAGTAAGCCGGCTGGTTTTTAGCCACGAACAGATACTCTTCGTTCATATGCTCCTGAAAGCATTTCAGTTCAATCAAATCACCGACAAGCGTCTCATCATCGACCTTCAGGCTTCTTTTCTCGTAGTAAGCCTGAAAGAAACTGGAAACGGAGAAAACGCCTCGGACCGTCCTATCCATCACCACCGGAACATGAGAAAGATGCCTTTCAACCATAATCCGGACTGCATCTTTGACTTTCGTCCGCGGCCCGAACTCAACAAAAGAATCTTCCTTAGTGGCGATGTCATAGGCCGTCAGAGGATGAATTATTTCCTCGGCATAAGACCGGAAACGCTCCACGAACTTCGCGGAAGGAATGCAGACATTGTCCTCATGCGAAAGAAGATTCCTTAAATCAGAGGCGGTTTTCAGAAACTGATAGGCTTCTTCAGAAGAAACCACTGGATTCAGATGCTCTTTATGAGCGCGGTCCAAAGCCCTGGAAAACGACGGGAAGCCGTTGTCCGCCGGGGCGATGATTTCTATCTTATCCTCGAGTTTTTTAAATTCCTCAAGGAAGGAAGAAGTCAGTTCATCCATATTCTTCAGTTAGCTTTAGGAGGCTTTTCCATCTTGGCGAGGAAATCAGCCAGATTATCAAGGTAATCCACGCTGAGGCTTTCGATGGCCCCTTCATCCATATAAGCCGCAATCTGCGAATCGAAAGGCACGCGCGAAGCCACCGGAATCCCAAACTTGGCTTGGATATCCTCGACGTGGTCTTCACCGTAAATCTTAATCTCTTCCCCGCAGTGAGGGCATTTGACGTAAGACATATTAGACACCAGCCCCAAGACCGGTATATTCATCATCTTCGCCATATTAGCCGCTTTTTCCACAACCATCGAAACCAAACCCTGCGGAGTGGTTGCCACGATGATGCCATCCAGCTGAATCTGCTGGAAAATCGTCAGCGGCACATCGCCGGTGCCCGGCGGCATATCGATAAGAAGGAAGTCAAGATATTCCCATAAAACCTGAGAATAGAACTGGCTTACCATGCTTCCAATCATCGGGCCACGCCAGATAATCGGATCGGTATCGTGGTCCAAGAGGAGATTAGAGGACATAATCTGAATCGACTCTTTCGATGAAAGGACTGGATAGATAAGCTCATCAGTGCCCATCGCCTTGGAAGTGATTCCAAAGCCGAACGGGATCGAGGGGCCGGTGATATCAGCATCCAAAATGCCGACTCTATAGCCTTTGCGGGCCAAAAGAACCGCCAGATAAGAAGAGACAAAAGACTTTCCTACCCCGCCTTTGCCGGAAACGATGCCAATGACGTGCTTAACGCTCGCCCCTTTGGCCAACTTCAGCTTCTCAATTTTGGAAGAGCAGTTCTTGGATGCCGAGCAATGCTCGCAGTCGTGACTGCAGTTTTCTTCGTTGACTTCTTTTTCTTCAGACATGAAACAATGACCTTTCTAGCGGATTAACCATCCTTAAGGTAAGCCACTTAGGGCTTTTAAAGCAAATCAAACGCTTTAAATAGTATCTTTTCTCTTCCGATCGGTAAAGGAGGTATGAAGCAGTTTCTCCGCTTTCTCCCCTCCCGGCTCGCCCAGATAATCCTTATAAAGCTTCTGGATCTGCGTGTTCTGCGCCGAAATGCGGTGCAGTTTGCAGCGATCTTCGTTATATAAGGCGCCTTGGCGGGCTCTGGCGATAGATTCGGAAAGCTTCGACATCTGGAAAGGCTGTCCGCCGCCGTTGACGCAGCCGCCCGGGCAGGCCATGACTTCCACGAAATCATAATGTGCTTCACCGCTCTTGATCTGATCCAGAATCTTTCTGGCGTTGCCAAGACCGCTGACGGCGCATAAGTGGAGATCTTTCCCGCCGACGGAGACCACGTCAGTCTTAATGCCAGTCGTGCCTCTTAAGCCAGGGAATTCCACATCTTCCAATTTGCCTTCAATCCAATATTTAGCGCAGCGGCAGGCAGCTTCCATAACGCCGCCGGCGCAGCCGAAGATATCCGAGCCGCCCGTGGACTCACCCATAGGAGAATCAAAGCCCGTAATATCCAAAGTATCGAAATTAAGCCCGGCTTCCTTGATCATTCCGGCGAAATCGCGGGTTGTCAGAACATAATCATCGTCCGGATAGCCGCCTTCGGTCTTCAGCTGATTGCGCTTGATTTCTTCCATCTTGGCAGTGCAAGGCATTATAGAGACCACCACGACATCCTTCGGGTCCCAGCCCATCTTTTCAGCCAGATAAGATTTAATCATCGCGCCTTCCATCGACATCGGCGACTTGCAGGAAGAAGGATAGTTAAGCATATCCGGGAAATTCTTCTCGATGAAGTTAATCCAGCCCGGGCAGCAGGAAGTGATTAACGGCAAGTCCTTGCCGCTCTTCAGCCTCTTGACCAGTTCCGTAGCTTCTTCCATAATCGTCAGATCAGCGCCGAAATTAGTATCGTAAACATAATTGAAGCCCAATTTTCTTAAGGCCGTAGGGATTTTCCCAGTGACGACCGTGCCAGGGTTATAGCCGAATTCCTCGCCTAAAGCGGCACGGACAGACGGAGCAATCTGCACGCAGACATGCTTGCTCTTGTCCCCCAGGGCTTTCCAAACCTTATCGACCTGGGAAGAAGAAGCCAAGGCACCAGTCGGGCAGACATTGACGCACTGACCGCAAGCCACGCAGTTAGTCTGATTCAGCATCAAGCCAAATTCAGGGCCGACTTCCGTCGGGAAACCACGCTTGAATTCGCCTAAGACGCCGCAGGTCTGTATCTGATTGCAGACCATGGAGCAATCGCCGCAGAGAATGCACTTGGCGGAATTGCGCCTAATCGGGAAATCCGAGGTCGTGTATTCATCTTTGCGGGAAATCTGCCCTTTGAAAGGCATTTCTCTGATGCCCATCTTCTCGGCGATAGCCTGCAGCTTGCAGTGCATATTCTTCGAGCAGGTCGGGCAATCCAGCGGATGGTCAGAAAGCAGAAGCTCGATGACCGTGCGCCGAGCGATAATGACACGCTGTGTGTTGGTGAAAATCTCCATGCCTTCAGTGCAGGTGGTCGAGCAGGAAGGAGCTAGGTTCCTTCTGCCTTTTATTTCCACGACGCAGACACGGCAGGAAGCAGTGATGTTATAAGCATGCGCCAGATGCATAGGCGTATAGCAAAGTGTAGGAATATCGATATTCAGCTGACGAGCCGCATGGAGGATAGTCGTCCCCTCCTCAACGGCCAGAGGGATATCGTTGATCTTAATGTTAACCATGATGTTTCAATCCTCCAAATTAAAGGCTGATAGCCTTGACCGGGCAATTTGATGCGCAAGTCCCGCAGCGGATGCAGACGTGATCGTCGATCTTCCGGATAAACAGCTTCGGATTCTTCGCCGGCTGATCCGTCTTGGAAATGGCATTGACCGGGCACTTTCTTTCGCAGTTACCGCAGCCGATGCACTTGTTCGGATCGATGGAATAGCGGGCCAAAGCCTTGCATTCCTTAGCCGGGCAGAGCTTTTCCGTGACATGCTCAACATATTCAGCACGGAAATAGCGGAGCGTGGATAAGACCGGGTTAGGCGAAGACTGCCCTAAGCCGCAGAGCGCGGTATCCTTAATGGCATTGCCTAAAGACTCCAGTTTATCCAAATCTTCCAGAGTCCCGTTGCCTTCCGTAATGCGAGTCAGGATTTCCAGCAAGCGCTTATTGCCGATACGGCAAGGAGTGCATTTGCCGCAGGATTCATCGCAGGTGAAAGTAAGGTAGAACTTTGAAATGTTCACCATGCAGTTATCTTCATCCATGACAATCATGCCGCCGGAGCCCATCATTGATCCGATAGCCATCAGGTTATCGTAATCGATAGGGGTATCCAACAAAGAAGCCGGAATTGCACCGCCGGACGGGCCGCCAGTCTGAACAGCCTTAATCTGCTTGCCGTTTTTAACGCCGCCGCCGATATCGAAGATGATTTCTCTTAAAGTCGTGCCCATCGGAACTTCCACCAGGCCGACATTATTAATCTTGCCGGCCAAGGCGAAGACCTTAGTGCCCTTCGATTTTTCAGTGCCGATAGCCGCGAACTTATCCGCGCCTTCGGCAAAGATGTAAGACACATCGTCGAGAGTCTCGACGTTATTGACATCAGTAGGCTTGCCAAACAAGCCCTTTTCAGCCGGGAACGGAGGCTTAACAACAGGCTGTCCTCTCTCCCCTTCGCAGGACTTGATCAGAGCCGTTTCCTCGCCGCAGACGAAAGCCCCAGCGCCGTAGCGGATTTCAATGGATAAATCATAGCCGGAGCCTAAAATATTAGTCCCTAAAAGACCCATATCCGTCAGCTCATCGATAGCCTTCTGCAGTCTGGCGACCGCCAGAGGATATTCCGCGCGGATATAGATGACGCCGTTATGAGCGCCAATCGTATGCGCGCCGATTGCGAGGCCTTCCAAAACAGAGCAAGGGTCGCCTTCCATGATGGAGCGGTCCATAAAAGCACCCGGATCGCCTTCATCAGCGTTGCAGATCATGTACTTCACATCACCGGAAACACCGCGGCAGATATTCCATTTCAGCCAGGTCGGGAAGCCCGCGCCGCCGCGTCCGCGGAGACCGGATTCCTTAACTTGGTTGATGACTTCTTCCGGAGTCAGGTCAAACAGGACTCTGACAAAACCCTGGAAGCCTTTGTTTGCGATATAGTCTTCAATCGATTCCGGATTGATGAGGCCGCAGTTGCGAAGAGCAATTCTCTTTTGCTTCTTATAGAAAGGAATGTCGTCCTGGCGGGAGATTTTCTTTCCCGTCAGCGGATTGACATAAAGCTTGTCTTCCAGAGGCTTATCCCCAGAAAGGATATTGTCAACGATGCGCGGAGCATCTTCAGGAGTGACTTTGATGTAGAACGTATCGTTCGGGAAAATCTTGACGATCGGTCCTTTTTCGCAGAAGCCGAAGCAGCCAGAAATAAGAACTTCAATCTGATTGCCTAAGTTCTTAGAAGCCACATATACCTTAAAAGCTTTGTAAACCGCTTCAGAATTCGAAGCGTGGCAGCCGGAAGACGAGCAGACCGAAATGATATACTTGTCCTTCTCAGCATTCTTGGAGCCTTTTTTCAGATCGAGGCGATGCGCGCACTTTTTAACTAGTTCTTCAAAATCCTCGCGCGTCTTCAGTTTAATTTGTTCTTCCATGATCATCTCCCCCGTTTACTTGTATTCTTCCAGAATCTGCTTGACCGTATCGACCGTCGAATTGCCGTAAGTCTTTCCGTTAACTTGGATGACCGGGGCTAACCCGCAGGCGCCGATGCAGCGGACCGTTTCCAGAGTGTAGAGGCCATTAGCCGTCGTCTCCCCTGGCTGGATGCCAAGAGTAGCAATGAACTCATTAAGAATCTTCTCCGACGAGCGGACGAAGCAGGCCGTGCCTAAGCAGACGCGGATGACGTACTTCCCTTCCTTCTTCATCGTGAAGAAAGAATAGAAAGAAACGACGCCATATACCTTAGAAACCGGAATATTCAGATTCCGCGCAACGAAACGCTGAACATCTTCCGGCAAATAGCCGAAAAGACCCTGCGCTTTGTGCAAGACGGCAATAAGCTGATGCGGATCGTTTCCTTTTTCCTGAATAAAACGGCCGAGTTCTTCGTACTTGGCCTTTTCTTCAGCGGACACTTCTTTTTTCTCCATATTTTTGGGACCTCACTCCATTAAAAACGCCATCCTTATTATAAAGAGCGAAGCCCATTATTAAAAGACTTAAAAGTCTCATAAAAGCGCTAACAAATGATATATTTTAGTTAGTAGGCTTATTGTTAGTCAACTAATTTTTCTTTCCTTCTTCTTTTTCGTACTCTTTTTGCTTATCGAAAGTGCACGGAATATCCTGGAAATCATGGTAAGCTTCTTCAATCTTAGTCGGCTTGACCAGCGCGTTGTCCTTTTCAGCCTGAGCTTTAGAGGCAAACAGATTGGCAGCCTGGGAATCAACACCAGCCATGCATCCGCCTTCGCACATCATCCCTTCCAGAACATCTTCTTCCTGCTTGCCTAAAGAAAGATCTTTGACAAACTTAACGCACTCTTCGGCGCCGTTGGCGCTTTTTAAAGTCAGCTTGACCGGGGAGCCGATTTCAGATAAGTAATTGTTCAAAGAAGCGGCAACGCCGCCTGTATTGCAGAAATTGCGGCCAGAATGGGATCCATTGGGAACCACAGCTTCCCCTTTCATCTCCTCCGGCTTAACGCCCTTAGCTTCCATCATGGAGCTGATTTCATCGAAAGTCAGAACGTAATCGATGTTGTCTTTATTCTTTTCAAGAAGCTTCTCGGCTTTCTTAGCCACGCAGGGCCCGATGAAGACATTTACGGCACCCGGATACAGCTTGCGCGCCATGCGGGCCGTAATCGCCATCGGAGAGAGAACATCTGAAGTATGGGCCTTATAGACTTCCGGGAAAGACTTCCGAACAAAAGACACAAAAGCCGGGCAGCAGGAAGTAGTGATCTTCAGCCCGCTCTTTTTAGCTTCCACAGCTTCCTCAGCCTCAAACTTCGTAGTGAGGTCAGCTCCTTGAGCCACTTCGACAATGTCAGTAAAGCCGATGCCCTTCAGAGCATCATAAACCTGCTTCAGGTTAGACTTCGGATACTGCCCGCCGATAGCCGGAGCCACCATGGCCACGACTTTACGTCCTTCCCTCATCTTTTCGATGACCGGAGCCAAATAAGAGATTTCTGATATAGCCCCAAACGGACAGGAAGCCGAGCAGCGCCCGCAGTTAATGCACTCGTCATCTTTGATGACGGCGATTTCGTTCTCAATGTACTTTAAAGCCCCCGTCGGACAAGAGCGGTGGCAAGGGCGGTCGGAGACCATAATGGCCATATAAGGACAAGCCTTGGCGCACATGGTGCAGGCCTTGCACTTATCGTACATAATGTGCATCTTGCTGACGCCCTCGCGGATAGCCCCAAAGTGGCAGGCTTCCGTGCAGGGATGGAAAAGGCACTTCCGGCAATTATCGGTGATGCGGACCCTATGGATCTGGCAGTCATCGCAGGCCGCTTCCAAGACATAGACAAACTGACCCGGAATCGGATCATTGCCTTCCGGCGTATATCCCATAGCGAGATAAGCTCTCTCGCGGATGATTTCCCTCTCTTTATAAACGCAGCAGCGGAACTTCGGGCGCTTATAAGGAATGATGGCCAAAGCGATGTCGTTGACATCTTCCTTCTTCAGACTGCCCTGATAAGCCCTTTTGGCAACTTCCAGAAGCGTCTGCTTGCGGAATGTATTGAGCTGATTTAAACTTGCACCCATATATAAAGTTCCTTTCGTCCTCGTATTATAGCATGCGTCATTAACTGATTAAGTCCAAACGCTTGAACCATTCCGATAAAGCGCTTTTATCTAGGCGCGATTTAAACTCTACACTGACTTGGCCGCCGTTAAAATCCGCTTTGATGATTTGTCCACCGCTTTCGGCCATCTTTTCCTTAAAGGCGGCAAAGCGGAAACTTGCCATCTCCCCTTTATAGCCTAAAACCGGCAGATCTTCTGTGAGGTTTGCTTCGCTCAAGGCCTTCATCGCCAAAGAAAAGTAAATCCCGTCCAAATGACTGGCTCCGAGCAAGGTCCCGCCAAAATAGCGGACGATGATGATAATAAAATCTGTAATGTTTTTCTGCCGAGCTAGGCTCAAAGCTCGGTGCATAGAACCCACAGGCTCTTTGTCTTCCTGGGCCTGCTCAATATTTTCCCCGCTCCGGGTTACATACAAAATATGACGGGCTTGAGGATTATCCTTCGCAGCCTGGGTTAAATAAGGCTTAAACGCTTCCCCGGCCCTTAAAGGCCAGGCCGAAATAAAAAAAGCCGAGTCCTTTTCTTTGAAAGAAAAAGACAGCGGCTGACGTAAGGTCATCACGGAAGCGCCTTAAGTGTCTGGACAGCAGCGTTGACTTTCACTGCCGTAGCCTGGAAAGACTCCGAATGGTAATCAATCTGCTTGGCCGGCTGGGAAACATATAAGGCGTTATTGGCAGCGATAACCTGCTTTAAGGTGTAGGTAGAACCGCCAGACGTCGTCAGAACGATGAATTTATCAGCATAGGCATCAAACAGATTCATAGCTATGACCGAATTATTCAGCTTAGCTGACCCGTTATAGTACTTGGTGTAAGCGGATGAAGCCTCCGTCTGCAAGAGCATATAGTTGTAGGCTTTATCCGTATCCGTCCCGCCGGTATAAGGCTCATCAGTATTTCCTTCCGTCCGCCCCATCAGTGTCATGATGCGAGTCAGATCAGCCTCGAAGGTGCTATTTGAAGCATTGAGAGTCGAAAGGAGCATGATGCCCTTAATTCCGCGGGCTTCAACGATATCGAAATACTGGAAGTCGGTAGGATTGGAAGCATCGGTATAATACCATCCCGTCAAAGAAAGCTTAGAAGAAAGCAGGTTGCCTAAAAGCTCTGAAGCCAGGAAACAATGCGTATAGGAAGCCGTTGAGGAAGCAGAGTCATAGCTGACTTCCATGGTCTTCATAATGAGATCAAAGGCAGCCGACTGGAGCGAAGCATCCGAGCCGGAAGAGAAATTAGCATCCATTATGCCTGTCAGCGAGGAAATAAAATCATTGAGGATGCTGCACTGCTTCTGAAGCCAAGCCTGCGTATGCCCATCCGGGAAAAGAAGAGTCTTCAGCCGCTCCGCCTGCACGCAATAAACCGCCTTCGTGGAGGTGAAGACCCCGGCATCAGAGCGGATGTAATCGGAAATGTTCTTGCCGTCGGAATTCTTATTCAGAAGATTAAGGACAATAAGAGACTTAGCATCTTTGAAAAGTTCCATCTGATCAAGCGGGCTGACCAAAGAATATAGGGTCACCGTCGAAGAACCGCCTATGGTTATGTTGCTGAGGCTTGTCAAGGAACCCGAAGAAGTCAAAGCCGTGAATAAAGAGCAAATCTGATCAATCTCGTTCTTCCAGAAAGCCATGTCTGTCGTCGTATAAGAGGTATGGACATGAGTATCGACCGAAGCGTACTTTACCCCGTTATAAGAAAGGAAGGAATCCAGACTGATGGAGTTGAAGATTCTTTCGAAGAAAACCGGGAGGGCCTTGTGAAGGACTTCTGAATCATTCAGGCAATAAAGGAGAGTCTTCAGATTAGCCGCGGTGACGCTGCTCGGGTCAGAAAGATCAGAAAGCGAAATTCCTAAAGAGGTAAACTGACGCATCAGAGAAGTTATGCGGAGAATTTCCGAAGTCGCGCTTGAACGGACCGTCTCGTCAAAAGTCCAATCATCAATAGCGGAAAGCACAGGCAGGACGGCGTTAGAAGCCGCAGTCCCGCTTAAGCCTGTGATCATTTCATCCAAAGTAGAGACATCCAACAAGGCACCCATAGTCTGAATGAAGAAAGAATAAGACTGACCCGATTTAACTTCGGTCATCATCTTCATGCTGGCCAAATTATTAAGCAAGTTTTCCAGTTTGGTCATATTATCATTAGAAATTGCCGTCGGGTCAGCGCCGATGGAAGAAAGGAACGAATCATCTTTCAAGGTATCCCAAGCGGCGGTCAGGCAGCTTATTTCTTTGGTCAGATCCGCCCCGCTTAAATCGCCAATGGCGGAAGCATTAATAGCCGAGACTTTAATAGAGACAGAAGAAGTCAGCTGCAGGTCTCCGATCTGAGACAACTCGTAATCAACAAGGTTCGGCATGACTTCCTTGAACAAGGAAGAATTGCATAAAGCCGTCAGCAAAGTGCCGAGCTGAGCGGAAGTGAAAGTCCCGCTCTGAAAAGCCGAAACGCCGATATTCTTAACGGCAGAGAAAATCTGGCAAAGGAGATAAATCTGCCCGCTGGTGTCTAGTCCGGAGGCAGACAAAGTCCCCACCCAGAAGTTCTTGGTGTATTCGCCAGTGTATTTATCGGTGACCGAAGAGAAGTTCTCTTTCTTCAGAGAATTACCCGTCATTGCATCAGATAAGCCCATTTTCGAAATGAAGGTGTAGCAGAACTCGCCGATCTTATCCACATAGTAGCCGTTCTCATCCTTCTGGACGGAAAGCATCTGGGTCTGGCTAAGATCTGTCAGAAGCTCATTGATTTTATCTGAGTCCAAACTCATCCAATCGATAGAATCAATCGTCCCGGCGCCGACAATGCCCTTTAAGCAATCGACGACTTTCCCGAAATTCGCCCCTTCAGCGCTCCAGTCAGTAATAGCGTTGAAATCGATGGTGACGCCTAAGTCAGCTAAAGACCCGGCGACTTTGCTATTAAGAATAGAAGACAAAGAAGAGGACAGCAGCGCCGATTGCCCTAAAGACTCGAAAATTTCCTTAACCATGGTCCCCGAAAGGTCCGTGATGCTTAAGGAGCCCGACATCAGGGTTGAAGCGTATTTGGATAAAACCCCGACGCAGTTCATGAGCTTATCGATTTCCCCATCGGAGGATCCAGTGCCAAGCCAATCAATCGCAGACATATCCGCCGGCAAAGTCAGCCCGATGGAAGACAGCGTATCGGAGGTCAGCATGTATTCAATCAAAGCGTTGAAGTTAGAGTTATGGACCGTTGTCTTGCCATCGATGCTCTTATCCGGATTCAGGACCTTATTCGAGACGATGCCCTTCATAATAGTCGTCAGCTCAGCCGAATTGTCGGAAAGAACTTTCAGATAATCGGAAGCTTCGGTCAGCCCGTCGAGCTTTTTAAAAATCTTCATGCCATCAGAGACATAGTCAAGCAGATTGATAAACTGATCAATGAGAATGGATTCTCCGGAGCTGTTTACCGGGTTTAGGTTCAAATCAGCCACGGTCAAGCCGAACAGGTCAAAAGAAACTCCGGCATTATTGATAGCGTAAGTGAGGACAGTGGGCAGCATTTTCTTGACGATAGTCGAGTTCTTAAGCTTCCCTAAGAGGCTCTTAACCACGCTCACGGTGGCATCGGCAAAGAAGTCAATGTTCCCGTCCGTGCCTTTCATGTCTTCAGTCGGCGTGAGAATCTTTGAGATCTCATCAAAGGAATCCAAGATTACGGCAAACTCACTCTTGATGCCGGCATTGCCAGAATCCTGCAGCTTATCCCCCAGTTCTTTAAGGCTGGCGGAAGAGAAATACTTGCTCATATCGGCATTCTTGGAAACAAAATAGGTGAAAAGATAAGGAAGATCAACAATCTGACTGGAGAATAAATCCATGGAAAGAAGGCCCGAAAAGCCAGTTATAGTCTCGGCTTCAGAATAGGCGGCATTAGCCGGTAAAGTAAATGTCGTGGCCCCGCAGAAAAGCCCTTTAAGAGCCGTAAAGAAATCAGCATTCCCAGAATTGTTTTTCACGGCATCCATCAAAGTTGTCGAAAGCGAGCCCAGCGTATTCGCATCGACAGTCTGCAGACCCAAAAGATGGACAAGGTCAAAGGCAAACTCAACGATGCTGGAAATATCAGAGCTTAAGTCGACGCTCTTGTAGCTTTCTTCCAAAGTGGAAATGAAAGGGACCGAGCTGTTTTTATACATAGCCTTAGCCAAAGCCGAAAGCAGCGAAGGAGTATTGCCTTTGATAAAGCTGTTGCCCGCCAAAGTTTCAAGAGCGGTCTTGTAATAAGATTTCTGCTCGTACTTAAGCGTGAAGGAAGGATTAGTCCCATCCAGCATCGGCAGAACATAATCGGTAACCACGCCCGCATCGTATAGCGCGGAGTAAATCTTCTTAAGGTCACTTATGGTCCCATCTAAGTCCAAAGCCGAGAAATCAACATTAACTCCGTACTTAGAAAGATTGACGGAATTCTCTGCCATATCCATCAAGGCTGGGAACAGGCCAATAATTATCTTCCAGTTCGAAACGATATCGAGGATTGATAAGACGTTGTCCTTGGCCAGAAGAGTCTCATAATCAATTTTGCCGCCGACCGATCCCATAGCCGAAGCGATATAAGGAACAACATCCAGAATCGAACTGACTTGTTCGGTTAAAGACGTTGCGGTCCCATCGACAGTAAGCGCCGTAACGGAGCCCATAATCTTCGAGTCCAAAGCCGCACTTGAATCAGTGCTGCCTAAGCGCATAGCGGAATAGAAAGCCGAATCATCATAGGATGAGAGCAAATCGATATAAGCCTGATAATTAGCCAGCGTGGTCTTGTCCACCGTTCCGTTGTCTTCGGCTTGAGCAACCTGGTCAGCGACTTTCGAGCCCAAAGTGAGGACATAGGAGAAAGGCGAAACGAAAAGAACCCCGATGACCGCACCGCAGATGACGCCTTCCAACGAGGCCCAGAAGCGATGCTTATGTTTTTTCTTCGTTTCCGAAGAAAGGAAAATTCCGAATGTAACAAGATAGATGATAAGCCCGAGAAGAGGCCCTAAAATGTAAAGGATAAGAACAAGACCAACAAGATAGACTGCCAATCCAACGACAGCATGGGCCAAAGACAAAACATTAGCCACCACTTCCGGATCTTCGGCTGAAGAAAAATACCCTGTCGACTCCAGCCAAGTTATGACCGTCTGGTCCACGGTGGTAATAGGCGCTGTGCCCCCGGCAATAGTAATAGTCTGGCTGCCGATGATTTTGGTAAGGTCAATGGAGCAGCAGGCGGAAATCAAAGTGGGCATGAAGCAGACAAGAATTATGCAGAGCAAGCCGACAGCAATGTATTTGGCGGTTGAAAGATAAAGGCCTCGAATTAAGGAAGCCACACCTCCGAAAATGACAAAAACGCCTATTACGATAAACAGGTAGTCCCATTTGACGTAGGATAGAATGCTGGCAATATCCATTCGTCCGTCCCCTTTCGGCCTTAGTTAGCACTTATAAAGTCTGACTTTAGTAATATTTTACATAATAATGGAGTGTTTGAAAACTTTTTTTCGAGGACAAAAGGGTAGATTAGCGAGTAAACTATACATATAATTAACAAAGTAAGGAGCAGAAGGATATGCAAACATACGGAGAAGAAACTTACGAGCCGGAAAAAGAAAAGCAGCGCAAGGACTACGGAAACGGCTTTCCCACTTGGGCCTGCTGGGTCCTTTTCATAATCGGCTGGGCTGGCTTAGAAGTTATTTCCCTGCTTGTTCAGATTATCCTAAATAAGACGCCATTGAAAATCACGGCCAGCGAAACAGCCGACCCCACTTTATATGCGGCTCAATATACCCGTTACATAACTTGGGGAAACTTCATTATATATTTGATTCTGGCTTTGGCTATCGGCCTTTTCTTTTATTTTGTCAATCCGACTTATTTTAAGAGCCGCTTCAAGTCTTTGGTCAACAGCCGTACTTACCTCTGGGCCTTATATTTCTTCCTCGGAATGAATGCTGCCAATTTTGCTTACGGCCTTTTAGAGCAGGCTTTAGAAACGGTGCTGAAATTATCTGGGGACAACGCCAATCAGAGCGCCATGTCCAGCATGATTCTCTATCAGCCGCTGCCAATGTTCTTCATGGTTGTCTTCTTAGCCCCGTTCTGTGAGGAACTGACCTACCGCCAAGGCCTTTTTGAAGCCATCTCCCGCAAGTCGCGCCCTTGGGCTTACGTGGCCGTCATCATTGTCTTCGCCCTCATCCATGTCACTTCCGGAATCATCGAAGACCTGATAACAATATATTCCGCTTCCTCCTCCGCTGCAGATATCACATCCGCTCAAAATTCTATTAAAATCGAATTTCTCTCTATCCCGACTTACATGATCGGAGCAGGATTTATGGCCTGGTGCTATGAACACGAAGGCCATTCCTTTGTTTCTTCGATGCTCGTGCACATGATGAACAACATTCTCTCTTTCATTTCGATAATCTACGTTTCTTCAGCTTCGGCGGCCTCTTCTTCCGGAACCGCCTCCAGCCTCCTGCGCCTCTTCTTCCGCCTCTAAGCGCATCTTTTAAAATATGCTAGAGTCTGATAACCCTCCTCAGAAGTACCTCTGCCTCAACCGCTTTTGGCTGAAAGTCCTTGCCGGTCTTTTTATGACCGTCGATCACATCAGCCTATTTTTCGTTTCCTCCACCGCCTATCCCGTGGCTTTTCAAGTTTTAAGGGCCATCGGCCGCCTGGCTTTTCCTCTCTTTGCTTTTTTAGCTTTAGAGGGCTTTAATAAATCTTCCAATCCTTTAAAGTATGCCCTGCGTTTAATCGCTTATGGCCTGGGGATGGATCTGGCGGTTTATTTATATGGCCTGATAATTCATGAGAGCCTTTATAACGCCATTTACGTGGGCAACGCCGTCACTGAACTAGGCTTGGGTGTTCTTATCATGGTCCTTTTGGAGCGCAAAGACCCTTATTCGCTTTTGGCCGTTTTCCCTATGGCTTATATGATTCTTTCCGATTTTCCTTCCTTCTTCCCTCTCCGCAGCGAATACGGAACCTTCGGGCTGCTGATTCTTATGGCCCTCTATCTCTCTTCCAAAGCGGCCAAGGCCTATGAAAACAGCTTGGCCTTAAAAGCCGGCCTCACTTCTGAAGACATCAGCCAGGCTTCCGGAAGGTGGATAAAAAACTGCTTTGCAGCCGCAGCAATTTTCCTCTGTTATGTTTTTCTGCTTTTCATACAGCACCTGGACAGTTCTTCTTTCCTATTCATCAACATCGATGTCGGGCCGGCCTTAGAATCTTATGGCGTCCTCTCTTTGCTTTTCGTCCTCTTTTACTCGGGACGCAAAGGCTTTTCCAATAAACCGGTCAAAGTCACCTTCTACCTCTATTACCCTCTCCACGCCATCATAATGTTTCTTATTTGGAAGCTGCTTATTTAAGCAAAGCATCTTTCTTGTTTCAAATCTGCCTCTGATAGTATTATGAAGTCAGAAGGAAAGATTCCTTCTTAAAAACAAAGGAGAAAAGACTATGCCAAAGGAAATAAAATCTGTCGAAGAATTTGAGGAAGCCATCAAGAGCGGAAACGTCATCGTAGACTTCTTCGCCACTTGGTGCAGCCCCTGCCGTCAGCTTTCAGCTGTTATGGATCAGGAAGAGGCGAAGCATCCAGAAGTGAAGTTCTATAAGGTCGATGTTGACAGCCTCCCAGAGTTAGCGGCCCGCTTCTCGGTCGAATCTATCCCTAATGTCCATCTGTTTAAGGACGGACTGGAAGTCAATGCCTTCATCGGCTTCCGTTATGCCTCCCAGGTCGAAGACCTGATCAAAGGCAGTTTCTAAAGAGCGTAAAGGTCAGATAAGCAGATTTCTGTTGAAATCTGCTTTTATTTATAAGATAATAAATCCGCTGCGGATCAGTGGTGTAGAGGTCTAACATGTCTCCCTGTCACGGAGAAGATCACGGGTTCAAATCCCGTCTGATCCGCCATTATTCTTCTGCAGGCGTAGTTCAGTGGCAGAACTTCAGCCTTCCAAGCTGATCACGCGGGTTCGATTCCCGTCGCCTGCTCCATATCGTTAAACACTGGCTTGAAGCCAGTTTTTTTATGCCTTTTTAAGAGATTAATCAGGATTTGTTGGTTTTCTTGGGGCCGCTTTCATTGTTTTTCTTCACGTTAGCCGGCCGATTTTTCTTTATCTTATCTTTCATTATTTTTCTGGTGTAAAGGTCTCTTTCTTCTTCATCTTCCGCATCGTGCTCATCCTCAATCTCGCCCACGAGTTCCTCTAAAAGGTCTTCGGCGGAGATAACGCCTAAAAGCGTCCCGTTTTTATCTTGGACGAAAGCCATCTGAATATGCGTCTTCTGCATTTTCGTAAAAGCCTCATCAACTTTAAGCGTATCCAAGAAGAAAGACGGCTCCTGAATCAAAGCTGAGCGGTCCGAATTATGTTCGATAAGCATCTCATAGAAATCCTTCTGCAGGAGAATGCCTAAAACTTCCCCGGAATCACGGTCAATATAAGGAACGCGAGAGTAATTATTTACTTCGAACATCTCCTTGATTTCAAAATCAGACTGGTCGTTATAAGCCTTGACGACCTGTTCCCAGCCCGTCATGACCTGGCGGATGCTCTTATCATCAAAAATGATTGAGTTCTGAATCAGGTCGTGCTGGTTCTTTTCCAAGACGCCTTCTTCGGCAATATCGGAGACAATCATCTTCAGTTCATCTTCGGTTAGGCTCGGAGCTTTCTTATCTAAGCCGAGGATTTTGATTATGCCTTTATTCAAAAACTCAAAGACAATATTCAAAGGCCAAAAAAGGAAATAGAAAAAGACAAGAGGATAAGAATTGAAAGAAGCCATCTTCTCAGGAGCCGATTTGCCTATGGCCTTAGGCGGGACTTCGCCTAAGAACAGAAGAATCAAAGCCAGCCCAAAAGTCGAGACAATGGAGCCGACCGATTCGCCAAGATGGCGGACGCAGATGACCGTGAACAAAGAAGAAGCGGCGATATTGACCAAGTCATTGCCGACCACGACGGTCGAAATAAGCCTGTCATAGCGTTCTAAAAGATACATAGCCATCTTCGCGCGGGCTGACGAAAGAGACATCCTTTCCAGTCGGACGTGAGAGACCGAATTATAAGCCGTTTCGGAGCAGGAGAAGAACGCAGAGAAAAAGACTAATATAATTATGACAACAACAAGAGGAACATCATCCATGCGTTTTCTTCTTCATCCTTTCAATGGCTTATATATTATAAGATTACGTTTCCCTTGTCAAATAGGTTTCGGCCTTGCCGTATCTAGACTTTTGGGTGAACCAAAACAAATAGTGGCACAAAAATGAAACATGCTCTTTCCAAAACTTAAAATATTGTATAATAAATTCAAGCTGAAAATAAGTTATGAAAAATAGAATTGCCCAAGCCTTAATCCTTTTCTCCCTTCTCCCGCTTTTTGCTTCCTGCGGCGGAACGGATTATACCGGTTCCATATCTTTTTATGATGGAGAAACGCTTTTAGGGACTCTCACCGGCAAAAGCGGAACCCTCATCGAAGATGATGAGACTCTGAAAAATGAGCTGGCCGGGTATGAAGTCAAGACCGGCTACCAGTTTGATTCCTGGCATAAGTCAACCGACTTTTCCGACGCGGCGGTCAAGGTCAAGGCCATACCTTATTCGACTTTAAATTTATACGGCCATTTCCTCAAAGAAGTCACCGTCACTTTAGATGCTAACGGAGGCACTTTTGCTTCCGGTGCTGTCACGAGTTACTCAGGAGTCGAAGGCTATGAACTCAGCGCCGATTTCCCTACTCCGAGCAAATCCAAGTCTTCTTTTGAAGGCTGGTATGTGACCGGAAGCAGCGAAAAGCTTGATGGGAAGTTCTTTTTCCCCGCTCAGGATGAGACCCTTGTGGCCAACTATACAGACTGGCCGACTTTAACGGTCGTCTTCAATATCCCTTCCATGGCTTCCATTTCCGCTCAGTTCGAGCCTGGGACGGCCATCCCTTCTACTTTCATTGACACTTCATCCTTCAACACTGTCACCCGAACCTTTGAAGGTTTCTATGAAAAAGCTGACTTCTCCGGAACCGCTTTTGATTTTTCCTCAATGCCGGAAACCTCAACGACGATTTACGCAAAGTTCTCCTATAAGCACACCATCGCCTTTGTCACCAATGTCACCGGATACACCATCGATACCATCTATGCCTATTCCGGCCATAGCGTGGAAGCCCCGAGCATCGATCCAACCAAATTCGTCAAAGCCGGCTATTACTTTGGCGGCTGGTATAAAGAAGAAGCCTGCACCAATAAGTTCGACTTTATCACCATGCCCGATGCCGATCTGACCCTCTATGCCAAATGGACAGCCGATCCCGTCATCAATCTTTTCCGGTATCTTTCCGACACGGATACTTATGAGGCCACAGCTTGCTATGTTTCTTCAGCCAATGCCCCGTCCACATCATTAAATCTTACATCCTTAGTCCCTTCTTCATATACAGATGGAACCAAGAACTACGTCGCCAACGGCTTTTTCACTTTGAGCAGCGGAAATAAGACCTTCGTTCTCGATCCTACGGCTTATATCCTGACCGCCAACGCATCTTTATACGTAAATTACGTTTATCAGCACTCTTTGACCGTCAGCTTTGCTTCGCCTTTCGGCAAGCTCATTTCCGGACTGACTTCTCTTTCTATCCAGCCCGGCAATGCCGCCAACGACTTTACCGAAGCGGATTTAACGACTAAAATCAGCACGGGCTATTCCACATCTGACTACAAGCTGGAATCCTTCTCTTCCACTTATGTTAAAGACGGCCTGCCTTATCTTTCCCCGCTGGCCTTCCCTTACGGTCTTTCTGACGATGCGGCCTCTGTTTATGCCATCCTGGCTAAAAAGACCACCATCAGCCTCTACTATCTGGATGCATCTTCAGCCGAGCAGACAGCCGGCACTTTAACTGGTTATCAGTCGGAGGCCTTGGAATCGGCTATTGTCACAGAAGGAACCACCTATTATTCAGTCAATGGAGTCGTAACGGCCTTTGCGGTTGCCGATTACAATTACTACGGGACGTTAGGAACTTCTTCCGCGCGTCTTTCTTCCCTGCCGACTTCCTATCTGGAAGACGAAACGACGAAGCTCACTATTCATTTCCAGAAGAAATCCGAAAGCATCTGAGGCATCAGCCTTTTAATTTTTCTCTGCTTTTTCTCCGCTCTCCTGAGCGGACTTTTTTTCATCTGCGGCAATCTTCGCCTTTATCGCTTCCGCCGCCTTTAAAGGAACCAGCTGACTGAGTTCCTGAATCGAAGCGGACTTTAAAGAATCCACGGTCGGATACGCATCTAAAAGGAGGCTTCTCCTTTTGCGGCCGATTCCGGAAATGCCGTCATAAACCGTCTGATAAAAATCGTGGCTGCGCCTGGAGCGGAAAGAAGTGATGGCAAACCTATGGACTTCGTCCTGCATGCGCATCAAAAAGAAAAACAGCGGCGAAGAATGCTCCAAAGGGATATATTCTCCGCTAAAGCCGCTGATTAATGCATCAGTCTCATGGCGGTCATTTTTCTTTAAGCCGGCCAGAGGCACTTTGACTTCCTGTTCTTCCTCGACTTCCAAAGCGGCCTGAATCTGGTTTTCACCGCCATCCAGGATGATGAGGTCAGGAAACTTCCCGCCTTCTTTTTTCAGCCGGGCAAACCGCCTTGTCAGAACTTCTTTCATCGAAGCCAGATCGTCTTTGGTATTATCCCCGCGCAGGTTAAACTTCCTGTATTCAGAAGGAGCTTTTTCCCCGTTGATGAACTTCACCATGGCGCCAATCGCATCCGCCCCCTGCAGATGGGAGTTATCGTAAAGTTCGATATCCAGAGGCGAAGGGATACTCAGCATCTTTCCCAGCTGGTCTAATAAAGCCAGGTTGTCGTCTTCCAAACGCGCGGTCAAAAAATGCTGATCCAAGCCCTGCTTGGCATTTTCCAAAGCCATAAAAAGAATATCTTTCTTTATCCCCTGCATCGGAACCGAAACGTCAATCTGCAGCGTCTGAGAAAGGACTTCTTCAATCCCGCTTAAGGAAATAATCAATTCGCCGGGCTTCGGATGCTTCTGATAAAATTCCACAATCGCTTCTTCGATCTGGTCTTCGCTTTCCCCCATCTTCGGAACGACATAGGAAGATTTGCCAAGCAAAATGCCTTTGCGATAAAGGAAGAAGACCAGGCACAGGTAGCCTTCCCGTTCCGAATAGCCGACAAAATCCCTGTCGGCGTGGTCCTCGAACATAATCTTCTGCTCCGAGACGATATGCTCAATCGAGCTGATTTGGTCCTTGTAATCCTTCGCCCTTTCAAAATCCAGCTTTTCCGCCGCCTCATTCATCTTCTTTTTAATCTGAGCGATAAGCTCGGAAGCATCGCCGTTCATGAGCTTATTCATGTGGGCAACGATGTCAAGATAATCCTCTTGAGGCACTTTATTGATGCAGGGAGCCAGACACTGGCCTAGGTAATAATAAAGGCAGGGCTTAGAAGGAATCGAACGGCATTTACGCAGCGGAAAAACCTGCTCCATCAGCTTGACCATCGTATAAGCCGAAGAAGAAGACGGAAAAGGCCCGAAATAGTAATAGCCTTTCTCCTTGTCATTATGGGTAATGCGCAGGTAGGGGTCATTGTCCTTCTTCAAGGCAATATAGGGGTACATCTTCCCATCCTTAAGGAGGATGTTAAACTTCGGATAATACTTCTGTATCAGATTGATTTCCAGCAAAAGAGACTCTTTTTCGGTGTTGGTCTCAATGATATCAAAATCCGCAATCTCTTCGACCATCTTGGCGACTTTGCCAGCCTGAGGCCGATAAAAATACTGCTTGACGCGCTTTAAAAGCGACTTGGCCTTGCCGACATAAATGATTTTACCGTCCTTGTCCTTCATCTGATAGGAGCCCGGACGGTCCGGCAGCAAATCGATTTTCGACTGAAGCAGAGGAGTAATCATTTTAAAGTCACCACCGTAACGCCCACGCCACCCTCACCAGCCCCGCCGAAGCGGAAAGACTCGACGTTCGGGTTCTTCTTCAGGTAATTCTGCACCATGGTCCTTAAAGCTCCGGTCCCGTTGCCATGGATGATGCGGACCTGATGGAAATGCATGAGCAGGCAGTCATCGAGATACTTATCGAGCTTCAAGCGGGCCTCGTCCTGATAAAGGCCCAGAAGATTGACTTCTAAGGGCACTCCGGTTTTCTGGATGATATATGAATCCGCCACTGCCACTTTCTTGGCGGGCTTGGCTTCAGCCCCAAGATACTTCAGATCCGATTCTTTTGTGGAAAGCTCCAGGCCGCCCAAATCAACCTTGGCGCTGCCTTTAACCGGGTCGAACTGCACCAGCCGGCCGGAATTCATCATTGAAACGACCATAACCCGGTCGCCCACTTGGAAAACATGCCGAGGCTCCGAGTCAGAGTTCTCTTTCTTCTTCTTGCCTGCGCCTTGCGGCACTACTTTCAGGCTCTTAACCAACTGCTTCATCTCCGCCATATCCTTCAGGGATATTTTCTTCTGCTTATAAGCCATCTCCAGCTCAGCCATCTTCTCCTGGACCAGGTTATCGACCCGCTCCTCCGCCTGGGTATAAATAGCCTGCTTTTCTTTCTCCAAAGCCTCGATAGCCCTTTCCCTCTTCTGGGAAAGATCTTCCTGCTCTTTGATCTTTAAATTCAGCTGATCCTGCAGAAGCTGATTCTCCTGCTGAAGCTTAATCGCCTTCTCGACCTCTTCTCGGCCGTTTTCTTTGTTTTTCTGAGCGACATAATCTTCCGCTTCCTGGATGATTTCCGCCTTTAAGCCCAACTTCGAAGAAACTTCCAAAGCATAGGATTTTCCAATCATGCCTTCTTTATAGATGAAAGTCGGCGAGATGTCTTTTTCATCAAAGACCATCGCCCCGATAAGACAGGAAGGATCGGAAAAAGCCTTCTGCTTAATCCCGTCATAATGGGAGGTCAGAATCGATAGGCAACCGACCTTTTTCAGATAATCGATGACCCCGACGCCTAAAGCTTCCCCGTCAGATGGGGAGGTTCCCTGCCCTATTTCATCAACGATGAAAAGCGAAGCCGGACTGATGAGTTCCAAGCCTTCCTTAATGGCCGTGATATGGCCCGAGAAAGTCGAAAGAGAGTCCATAATCGACTGGCTGTCGCCGGCCAGGAAAAAAATGTCTTTAAAAACCGGAAGGACCGCCAAGCCCCGGCAGTCAGCTAAAAGGCCCTTCTGATTCATCAGAGCCGCCATAGCCACAGCCTTAATAAGAACCGTCTTGCCGCCGGCGTTCGGGCCTGAGATAACAAGAATCTTGGCTCTCTTTCCGCCCAAGGAGAAATTATTGCGGACTAAAGTCTCCGGGTTAAGAAGGGGATGAGCCAAATCCTCAAGGTGGATTTCCTCACCGTTATCCGCCACGCATCCATCATAAGTGAGCCCAAAACGGGCCCGGGCAAAAAGGGAGTCGAGGCGGACGCTGGCCATATAAGAGCTCCTCAAGTCTTCCCCACAGCCAGCTAAAAGGCCTGTCAGCTCTTTAATGATCTTTTCGATTTCCTGCTGTTCTTCATCCTTGAGGATAAAAATCTTGTTCTGAATATCGAGGACTTCAATAGGCACGATAAAAGCCGTCCCTCCGCTGTTGGAGATGTCCTGAACCATGCCCGGGACATGCCCCTTCTGATCAGCGCGGACCGCCAGGACCGGCATTCCGCCCTTAATCGTCTCCGGGACTTCGGCTAAATATGACGCGTACTTGCCGGAAGCCTGCTTTAAAGTATCCCCGAGCTGCGACTGCATCTTCTTGATCTTGTAACGGATATTGTATAAATTCTCGGAAGCATCATCCGCTATAGTCAGATCCGGAAGAATAGCTGACTGCAGCCGGTTTTTTACGTAGGAGAAATCCTTCAGAACCTGAAAAAGGCCGTTTAACCGGCCGTAGGAGGAAGAAGGCTTATAAAAGCTGATGAAGACGCCTTCGTCTTCTAAAAAAGCCACGAAAGAAGCTAAAGACGGCAAAGTCAGAACCCCGCCCTTAAAAAGCACTTCAAAGCTCGGCTTCAAGTCGTGAACATGGACTAAGGCCAAAGAATGCCCGCTGCTTAAGAAAGACACGGTTTCCTTTAAATAAGCGTGCTCCGCCTCCAGTTCCTCTTTGGAAGTCATCATCGGATCCGCTTTAAAGCCCGAGGCATTCTCCTCAAAGGCAAAGTAAGGCTCCAGCCTCTCTTCGATGCGGTTAAACTCTAGGCTTTCTTCTGCGCTTTTCATGGTCTTTTCTTTCCGTCTTATTTTAGCATGCTTCGCCCTCTTTTATATAAACAATGCCTTTAAGACCGCTTTTCTCTTTTATAGCCCCCCTAAAAAATCAAAGAGAAAATGCTAAGATATCTTATATGGTATACATCAAATACAAAACCAGCCCGGCTAAAATCAGCGAAATAAAAGACTTTTATCAGGCTAGCCTCATAACTGACCCGAAGAGGAAGTACGATTATTTCCAGGTTCAGACCGAGGACGGAATCCAAGTCTTCGCTTACAAGACCTCTTCCCCCGACCTTTTCACTGTGGTCTTCTCTGGTCCTGAAGAAAAAGCCGTCAGCGAAGCCCGCATCTTTTTTAAGGAAGAGCCCCATATTGAGCGGACCGTCAAAGACTGGCTTGACACCTCAGAGCAAATAGGCTCGGATGAAGTAGGCGTCGGCGATTACTTCCTCGGATTCTATGTCTGTGCCGTTTACCTTGATAAGAAAGACGTGGAATTCATAGATTCACTAGGCGTCAAAGACTCCAAGCAGCTATCTGACTCCCAAATCGAATCCATCGCCCCGCAGTTATTAAAGCGCATAAAAAAAGAAATAGTACGCCTTTCACCGGACAAGCTCATGCAGCTTAAAGAAAAAAAGTGGTCGACCCACGTCATGCTGGCCAACGCCCATAACTTCGCTCATGCTCAGCTGATGAAAAAATACAGCCTTTCTTCATCTCTGCCGGTCTATATTGACCAGTTTGAGAAAGAAGAAATCTACCGCCATTACGTCGGAAACAAAATTGTCCCTAACCCCCTGATTTTCCGCACTAAAGGCGAAACTTATTATCCTTCGGTCGCGACCGCTTCAGTCCTGGCCCGCTATGCTTTCCTCTTAGACTGGGCAGACATGGAAGCTCACTTCGGGCTGAAGATTCCTAAAGGCGCGCCTAAAGAAGCCGACAAAACCTATATCCAGCTCGTCAAGAAGTTCGGGCGGGAAGAAGTGGATCCTTACGTCAAGCGTTTTTTCAGCAATTACCAGAACGACAATAAAGACTAGCTGAGCTTAGATAAGGCGATGATAGCCTGCTTGAAATACGCATCCGAAGGCGCATAGAAAGTCATTGTTTTTTTCGTGCGCGGATGAACCAAAGTCAGCTTATAGGCATGGAGCAGCTGGCCTTGGTCAGCAAAGGCAAAGCTGGAAGAAGAATAGATATTATCACCGATGATAGGATGCCCGATGTAGGCCAGATGGACACGGATCTGATGCGTGCGTCCGGTCTCCAAAGAGCATTTAAGCAAGCCAGCGCCTTTGAACTGAGCCAGAACCTGAAAATGCGTCAGAGCCCTTTTGCCGTGCTCAAGATTAATCGCCATCTTCTGCCGATTATAAGAATCGCGGCCGATAGGAGCATCCACCTTAAAGAGGCGGTCTTTGAAAAAGCCACGGGCCAAAGCCAAATACTCCCTCTGAATCAGATGCTCAGACAGCTGCGAAGTCAAAAAGTCCTTTGCTTCCTTGTTTTTGGCAACAACCAAGAGGCCGGAAGTATCTTTATCGATGCGGTGAACGATGCCCATGCGGAAGTCTGCATCTTCATCATCCTCATTTCCTTCGTAACGGTAGGCCAGAGCATTAGCCAGAGTTCCCTCATGATGCCCGGCTGCCGGATGAACAACCATGCCGCGCGGCTTATTGACCACCAGGATATCTTCATCCTCGTAGATGACATCGAGCGGAATGTCTTCTTTTTTCAGGCCCATAGGCTCTTTTGGAGGCAGTTCAAAACTGACCGTCTGCCCTTCTTTCAAGGCATAGCCGGTCTTATCGACTTTCTTGCCGTCGATATCGACGCCACGCTCGATAATCTTCTGCGCCTGAGAACGGGTAATGGAAAGGACATCCGCCAAAGCGATATCCAGTCTCCCTCCGTTTTCGGCAATAAACTTTTCCATCTATTCTTTCTTCTCCTCATCGGCGGCTTTTTCATCTTTTTCTTGACGGCCGTCATCCTTGCTTTCTTCAATCTTCCCTTCCTTATCAGCCGTCTCTTCCTGCCCTTTCTTCTGCAGATAAGCGTGCTTATGAGCCGAAGAGTAATCCATAATGATGACCCCGATAATCAAGACCAATACGGAAATGCAGAGATAAGAATCCGCTAAGTTAAACGTCGGGAAAACATAACTGCCAAAATGGAAAGACAGGAAATCAATGACGCCGTTCCTATACAGCGAATTAGGAGCCAAATAGGAAAAGGAACGGTCAATCAGATTGCCGATAGCCCCCGGAATCATTAGATACATCGCCGCTTTCACCCAACCATTCATCTTTTTGTACTTCAAAGCCAAAAAGACAATCATGGCGATTGAGGCGAACAGAGAGATAAGCGAAAGAAGAACAGTTTGGTTGGAAAAAGACGACCAGGCCGCGCCTTTATTGGTCGTCACATCAATATAGAAGAAATTCGGAATGACCGTGATTATCCTAGTGGCTGAACCCGAAGAAAACGAGTACAGATTCGTCACGCAGAGGAGCTTAGTCAGAATGTCCAAGCCTAAAAGAATCGGCATGACATAAAGACCCGACTTCAGGAACCATATCAGATAGTCTTTAAAGTTCTTTTTTGACTGTGCCATTTTACTTTCCCAAGACTTCGTGGCAGCGGGAGCAGACATGATGCCCATCGCCGTCCTCTTCCAGTTTATCAAAGTAATTCCAGCAGCGTTCGCATTTTTCGCCCTTAGTCTTCTTTATCTCAATGCTTCCGTCTTTTTTATCCAAGCAGGTGACACGGCAGACAATAAAGGCCTTCGCCAGGTTATCCTCGCCGAGGAACGCCATAGCCTTCTTCTCGCCTTCATCCGCCCAGGCCAGGCCGACCTCAGCTTCAATGTTGGCATTCAAAAGTCCCTGGCCTCGAGCTTCCTCAAGTTTCTTAAGAACCCTAGAGCGAAGTGAAAGCAAAGACTCATAAGTCTTCAGTTTCTCTTCCTCCGGCTTCTGCTCCGGATACTGCCCTAAGGCCACCGAATCCTTCACGCCCGACGGAATATTATCGTTGACCTCTTCCATCGTGAAAGGCATAATCGGCGAAAGGACAATCGCCAAGTCCTTTACCATTTCATAAAGAGCATGCTGGACGCCTTTGCGGGCTAAAGAATCAGTCTTCTCGCAGTATAAGGTATCCTTGGCCTGATCAAGATAGAAAGAAGACAGATCGTTGACCATGAAATTCTCGATTAAAGAAGTGACGCCCAGCAGATCATAAGAGGCGTATTCCTTATCCGCCTTGGCCAGGACATCGTAGAACTTATTAAGAATCAGCTCATCCAGCGGGCCGAACTTATAAGGCTTATTTAAATCAAGCATCTCCTCATCGTTATCATAGAGGTTAGAAATCATAAACTTCAGCGTATTGCGGATTTTGCGGTAAGACTCCGAAACGACCTTGATCAAGTCATCTGAAAGCTTAATCTCCGCCATAGTAAAGTCAACGGAAGCCGCCCAAAGGCGCAGAATATCAGCTCCGTAGATGTTATAGATGTCTTCCGGAGCAATCCCGTTGCCCAGAGACTTAGAGAATTTCTGCCCGTTCTGATCGACGATAAAGCCGTGGGTCAATATGGCTTTGCACGGGGTCTTATGCCCAGTAGCGACCGATAAAGTCAAAGACGAGTTGTACCAGCCTCTGTACTGGTCGGTTCCTTCAAAATAAAGGTCGGCCGGATAAGGCAGATTGCGTGCGATATTGACACCGAGCCACGAAGAGCCGGAATCAAACCAGACATCCATGATGTCCTTTTCCTTCTTGAAGTTCCCATTCGGCGAAAGCGGATTGGCATACCCTTCCGGCAGAAGGTCTTTCGGTTCTCTTTCAAACCAGACGTTAGAGCCGAACTGGCGGAACAGATCCTCGATATGGTCGAAGACCGCTTTATCGATAATCGGGCTGCCATCCTCGTTATAGATAATCGGGATAGGAACACCCCAGGCGCGCTGACGCGATATGCACCAGTCTTCTCTTTCGGAAACCATGTTGCGGAGACGGATTTTGCCCCACTCCGGCTTAAACTGCATATCGTTGTCAATCTCGTGCAGAATCTGATCCCTAAAAGCTGAAATAGAACAGAACCACTGCGGAGTCGCACGGAAAATAATCGGGCCTTTGGTTCTCCAGTCATGCGGATAAGAATGCGTGATTTCCTCTAAGTCGAGAAGGTTGCCGGATTCAGTCAGCATCTTGATGACTTCTTCGTTGGCCTGATCATAGCTCAGACCCTCCAGACGCGGCCCGGTTCCCTTCATCATGTAGCCTCTTTCATCAACCGGGCAATAAGGATCAATATGGTATTTTAAGCAGACTTTGTAATCGTCCAAGCCATGGCCGCCAGCCGTATGAACGCAGCCGGAGCCGGAATCAGACGTGACATGGTCGCCGACAATAATCAGAGATTCCCTATCCTTGTAAAGAGGATGAGTGACCTTGCAGTATTCAACATCCTTGCCAGTGAACTCCTTAAGCAGCTGGCAGGAAGACAGCTTGAGTTTCTTAACCATCTGCTCCTGGAGGTCTTTAAGGAAAACGAGGTTGCCTTTATCGGTCTTGAAAAGGCCGTAAATCATCTTCGGGTTCAAACAGACAGCCGTATCGGCCGGAATCGTCCAAGGCGTCGTCGTCCAGATGACGAAATAATCCCCTTTGGAGACGAACTGGTTGCCCTGGCTGACCTCGAAACGGACGAAGATAGTCTTAGCCGTCACCTCCTTGTATTCAATCTCAGCTTCCGCCAATGCGCACTCGGAAGACGGAGACCAAGCCACCGGCTTAAGGCCCTTGTAAATATATCCTTTTAAAGCCATATCGGCAAAAACATGAATTTCGTTAGCCTCATAATCCTTGGTCAAGGTGATATAAGGGTGAGCAAAATCACCCAGCACCCCTAAACGCTGGAAGCCTTTCATCTGTCTATCGACTTGCTTATAGGCATACTTCATGCAGAGCTTGCGGAAATCCGCCACCGACATAGCCTTGCGGTCCACGCCGGTTTTGGTCACGGCGTTTTCAATAGGCAGGCCGTGCGTGTCCCAGCCCGGGACATAGCTGACATCGTAGCCCTTAATCCACTTGTAGCGGTTGATGATATCCTTGATGATCTTATTAAGGGCATGGCCGCAGTGAATATCCCCGTTGGCATAAGGCGGGCCATCGTGAAGATAGAAAGGCGTCTGATTGGCATGAGCCGCCTTCAGTTTCTGATAAAGATCTTCTTTTTCCCATCTTTTCAGCATGAGAGGCTCGTTTTGAGCCAAGTTCGCCTTCATGGAGAACTTGCCTTTGAACATCGATAGGGATGACTTGAGTTCCATAATCTCTTTCTCCTTTAAATAAAAAAAGCCTTCTTCGCGGGGACGCTGTTAACGCGGTACCACCCCGTTTCAAAGACTGCTTTCTTTGCTCTTGTTTTTATGATCGACAGCTCCGAGTGATATGCATCTGAAGCTTTTCCTGCTGACTTCCACCGTCTTCTCAGCTCGCTAAAAAAGGAAAAAAGCTACTGCACCTGCCTCATCAACGCACAGATTTATTATAGGGACAAGAAAAGGTTTAAGCAACAAAAAAACAAAACGGAAGCCATGTCTTTAATTCCCCAAAAAAGCGCAATTCTATTCAGCCTTGATATCCAACTCGACCGGGCAATGATCCGAGCCCTGAATTTCATTGTGGATTTTCGAATCTTCCACTTTAGCCATCAGGCGGTCCGAGACGACGAAATAGTCAATTCTCCACCCGGCGTCATTCGCCCGCGCGTTAAACCTATAAGACCACCACGAATACTTAACCGTATCCGGATACAGTTTTCTAAAAGTATCAGCAAACCCGTTAGAAAGCAGACGAGTAAATTTATCTCTTTCTTCCTGAGTAAAGCCGGCATTACGAATGTTCGTCTTCGGGTTCTTGATATCGATTTCCTCATGGGCGACATTAAGATCACCAGTCAGAATCACTGGCTTAATCTGGTCCAGTTCCTTCATATACTTTAAAAGCTCATCCTCAAATTCCATGCGGAAATCCAGTCTCTTCAGCTCTTCCCCGGAATTGGGGGTATAGCACCCAATCAGGAAGAAATCCTTAAATTCCAACGTCACGATGCGGCCTTCTTCATCATATTTGCCGCCCTGCAGGCCGTAAGTGACTTTCAGAGGCTCTTTTTTGCTTAGGACCGCCACGCCCGAATAGCCCTTTTTGACCTTGGAAACCGTCCAGAAAGGAAGGTAGCCTTCTGGAACAAAAGGAAAGTCCGCGTGGGCCTCTTCCGAAAGTTTGGTTTCTTCGATAACCAAGATATCTGGATTCAATTCTTTAACATCCTTCGCCAGGTCCTTTTTCAGGATGGCCCGGATGCCGTTGACGTTAAACGCAATTATTTTCATATTTAGCAGCTCCCTAATAGATTATAAAGCTTCCTGAATTCAAAAAAGGCGGTCTTCAGACCGCCTCGAAGCTACTTGGCTTCTTTCCCGCCGCAGGTGCACTTCTCATCCCCGCAGCAGCATTCGCCTTCCTTATGGTGATGCTCTTCCTTATCATCGTGGCAGCAGCACTCTTTTCCCTCTTCGTGCTCGTGATGATGGTGGGAGCCGCATTCACATTCATCCTCATCCTCTTTTTCCTCTTCCCCGCCTTCTTTATTCACGGGCTCTAAATCGCCCTGCAGAAAAGCCTGGAAAGTATCCTGGAGGAAATCCATGACTTTCTTATCGGTTGTCTTTTCATCGACCATCTCCAGATTGCCATCGTTATCGCCTTTAAAGATGACGACCGCATCCTCATCCGAAGGATCGACAATGTAAAGATACATGTCATCGTTATCCGGGGACTTAATCGAGAACAGGAGCTGGACTTTGACGTCCTTGCCCTCTTCATCGGTCAGCACGATATAATGCTTATCGTCTTTTTCTTCCTTAGCTTCCTTCTTCGTCTCAGGCTTGACAGCAGTCTTCTTTTCCTTTTCGGCCATGATGTTATTCTCCTTTTTCATTCATGTATGTCTCTAGGATATACTGAGCAGCGACTTTGTCGATGACTTTCTTCCTCTTCTTGCGCGACATATCCGCTTCCAGCAGATAATCCGTCGCCGTCATTGTCGACCACCGTTCATCCTGGAAATCCGTTTTGACTTCCGGCAGAGCTTCCTGAATCATTTTCATGAATGCGCGGGCTTTGCCTGACATGACCGATTCTGTGCCCTCCGCATTCAGCGGCAGGCCCAGGACAATGATCTTTATCTTCTCAAGTTTAACAATTCGGATGACTTCCTGTAAAGCAATATGCCACTGTTCAGCAGGAAAACGATACTCTTCATATCCTGAAGAGATGATTCCCGTCCTAGAGATGGCGATGCCGAGAGTGACCGTCCCGAGATCCAGACCAAGCAGATGATCCATCAAAGGATTTCTTTAACGGCCTTGAGGCCTTCAGCAATCTTGCTGATATCGTTGAAACCGCCGAAAGCCATATCAGGCTTCCCGCCGCCGCTTCCTCCGATTCTCTGAGCCAAAGCCCGGATCAGCATTCCAGCCTTATATGACTTCATAGCTTCCTGCCCGACTCCGACAGCCAACTGGCCTTTTTCGGATTCCGCATCGAAGATAACGACGATAGATTTAGGATCGAAGACACTGATTTCATGGAGCAAAGTCTGAAGCTGAACATGGTTAAAGCCTTCTAGCTTAGCGGCGTAGACATTAAAGCCTTTGATTTCTTCCTTCTTATCTTTTAAGGCCGAAACCTCAGAAGAGACTATAGAAGACTCCAGGGCCAAGATGCGCTTATTCAGTTCATCCTTCTCCGCAAAGACCGCCTTCAGCTTGGTCATGATTTCCTTATCCGACTTAACGCCAATCAAAGAAGCGATATCGCTTAAACCGCCCTGCTTCTGCTTAAGATACTCATAAGCTTTCATGCCGGTATAGCCAGTGATTCTCCTGACGCCGGCCGCAATCGCTTCCTCAGAAGCGATGACATATATGCCGATATCCTTAGTATTAGAAACATGGGTGCCAGCGCAGAATTCTTTCGAAATATCCCCGAAAGTAACGACGCGGACCTTTTCTCCGTATTTTTCTGAGAACAGGTGCATGGCGCCCGTTTTCTCCGCCTCCGCCTTATCCATAATATCCGTAACGCACGGAATACCCATCTGAATATCCAAATTGACTTCCTTTTCAATCTCGCCCAATTCCTCATCAGTCAGCTTGCGGTCGAAAGTGAAGTCAAAGCGCATGGTCTCATCATCAACATAAGAGCCAGCCTGATGAACATCCTTGCCCAAATACTTCTGCAAAGCAGCCTGCAGCAAATGGCAAGAAGAATGGTTTTTCCTGATTATATCGCGGCGGGCAAAATCCGGCTCGAGAGTAAACTCCTGCCCGACTTTGACACTTCCATAAAGAACCTTGACATGATGCAGATACTGTTTATTAGGCGCCTTCTGCACATCGCTGACTTCCATGCGGCAGTCCGCATTATAGATAAAGCCCTTGTCAGCAACCTGACCACCTGATTCCGCATAGAAATCCGTAGCCGCGAAAATCACATCGCCTTCATCATCGATTTCCTCAGCCTTCTGGCCGTTTTTGAAGACTCCGATGACCTTGGACTTCATATCCTTGACTACATCGTAAGTAAAGGAAGAAGGTTCATTAAAAGCCAAAAGGTCTTTTGACTGAGACTTAAATGACTCCCGGTCGCCGCGGGCCGCTCGGGCTCTTTCCTTCTGAGCCTCAAGTTCCTTCTTGAAACCTTCCATATCGACTTTCTTGCCTTTTTCCTGAGCGATTTCCACCGTCAGTTCAATCGGGAAGCCATAAGTATCCGAAAGGCGGAAAGCGTCTTCCCCAGACAGCATATCGCCAGACTTAGAAAGATAATCGCTCAGAAGCGATTCGCCCTGGCGCAGAGTCTTGAAGAAACGCTGCTCTTCCGAGGCAATCATCTTCATGACTTTTTCCTGCTCCTGCGCCAAATACGGATAATAATGAGCCATCGTCTTCACGACGACAGGCACCAAATCCGCCAAAGAGCCTTCCGGCAGTTCAAGTTTCTGCGCGTAGCGGACAGCCCTTCTCACCAGTCTTCTTAAGACATAGCCGCGGCCCTCGTTGGAGAAAGCCGCCCCGTCGGCCAAAGCAAAAGTGACCGAGCGGATATGATCGGCAATGACACGATAAGCCAGTTTATACTCATCCTGATAAGGATGCTTAGCCTTTTGGCCGATAGCTTCGATAATCGGGGTAAATAAATCAGTATCAAAATTCGTATCCGCACCCTGGAGCACGCAGCAGAATCTCTCCAAGCCGGCGCCGGTATCGATGTTCTTCTGCGGCAGTTCCTTATAGTCTTTGCGCGGAATAGCCGGATTGCAGTTGTACTGAGAAAAGACAATGTTCCAGATTTCGATGTAGCGGTCGTTTTCTTCATCGTTTCTTAAAAGCGCATCGCCGCGATGATTAGGATCCCACTTTTCTCCGCGGTCAAAATAAATTTCCGTATCCGGGCCGCCGGGTCCTTCGCCGATTTCCCAGAAGTTAGAAGCCAGAGGAACCATATGGTCAGGCAGCATGCCGTTTTTAATCCACAGTTCTTTAGTGGCTATATCATCCGGATAATAAGTAACATAGAGCTTCTCAGCCGGAATGGCATACCACTTGTCGCCCATCAGCAGTTCGCAGGCCCAAGGTATAACCTCGTTGCGGAAATAATCTCCGATGGAAAAGTTTCCCAGCATTTCGAAGAAAGTGTGGTGGCGGGCCGTATGCCCGACGTTCTCAATATCGTTGGTGCGGATGCACTTCTGAGCATTAGTGATTCTTCTATGCTCCGGGCGTTCCGATCCATCGAAGTACTTCTTCAGTGCCGCGACGCCGGCGTTGATCCACAGTAAAGTCGGATCATTGACCGGAATCAGGTTAGCGGAAGGCTCAACGAAATGGCCTTTTGACTTAAAGAACTCCAGCCACGTATCACGGATTTCATCGCATGTCATCTTACGCATAATTTTTCCTCCCCGGGTTGCAAATAAAAAAGCACCCTTTTACCTCAGGAACGGCATATTCTGCCGCGGTACCATCCTGATTCACATAAAGTGCTCTTATTTCGATTTAGGACTTAACGGCGCCGTCAAGCCGATTCCTCAGGGAGTGGCCTAGGATTATCATCTAATCCCTTCTTTCCCGTCGCTGGAACACTAATATCTTAGTCTTAGCCCAGTCCTTTTACAAGGACTAAAAAGCCAAATAACAGGCTAATAAACTACTTGCTGCGGCGGGTCTTTCTGACTTCCGGCTTCACTTCTTTTTTGCCGTCGATGATTTTGTTAAGCTCAGCAGCGATATTCAGGAAGGAGCATTTGAGCGGGACTTCCCTCGCCTTATCAAAAGGCACGTTGAAGCTGTACGGACTGCCGTTCTTCAAAAACAGGGAGAACGAGAATGAACCGACAGTATTAATATAAGGCGCATCGCCAACAGCCCAGTCATCATGGTTCTTAATGATGCTGATCAGCGGATCCAGGCTATCGCCTTCTTTGCAGTTCTTAATGTTCTCTGCAACGAGGTTGCCACGGGAATCGGAGATCTTAAAGCCAATGATTTCGGCAAAATCGATTAAGTCAGAAGAATTGTTGATGAAATTAATGAGGACTTTCTTAAGCGTGAAATTAAATCCGACGCTTAAAGAGGAAACATCCCCTTCCAGAAGCTCATAAGAGATATCGACCGGGCAGACAGCATTCTTTGAGAGGCTGTAGACCAGTTCTTTTTCAATGAGGTCCTGTTTTTTCAGTTCCTGCAGCATTCCAACAAAGGCGAAGATTCCGAAAGCCACGAAAATCGAGGCAACGACAATCGAGACAATCAGAAGCCCTTTAAAGTCTTTGACGGAGCCAAAAGCCACGAGGCCTAAAGCCACTAAGCACCCGACAAAGTCAACGATTAAGAGCAACGTGTATGTTTTAGCGCGGTTCATAATGATAATTAAATTGTACCACAAGAAATGCCCTTTTAAAATAATAAGAGAACTTTTTAGTTACTTTGAAGGCTGACCAAAACCGAACTAAACAACTAAGAGATTTGCGCATATAATAGAAAAAAGGAGAAAACAGCCATGGATAAAAAAGTCCTTGCCCAGATTGCCCGCCTTCAGGAAATGATTGACAGTTCAAAGAAAACCGTCTTTTTCGGGGGCGCAGGCGTTTCCACTGAATCAGGGATTCCAGACTTCCGGTCTGCCCATGGGCTTTTCACTTCCGATCTCTCGGCCGAGGAAATCGTCTCCCATGATTATTTTTTCGAGCAGACCGAAAATTTCTATAAGTTTTATAAGGATAAGATGATGTATCTTACCGCCGAGCCTAACGCCTGCCATAAAAAACTGGCCGAGTGGGAAAAAGCCGGCAGGGATATAACCATAATCACCCAGAACATCGACGGCCTCCATCAGAAAGCCGGGTCTTCTCAGGTCATTGAGCTGCACGGGTCTATCCACGTCAATCACTGCCTCAAATGCGGGCGGGAATTCGATGCGGCCTTCGTTAAAAATGCTTCTGCTGTTCCTTATTGCCCTTATTGCGGAGGCCTGATCAAGCCTGACGTGGTCTTATACGGCGAGCCTTTGGACGAGAGAGTTATTTCCAAAGCTATCTCCGCCTTAAGAGAAGCTGATTTGCTTATCATCGGCGGCACTTCCTTAAAAGTCTATCCGGCCGCTTCCTTCATCGATTTTTATCAAGGACAAAACAAAGTCTTCATCAATCTGAATGACAACCCCTTAAGGGCTGATTACATGTATATCGACGCTAAAATCGGCGAAGTCTTCTCTCAGCTGAAATAAACTACGAAGCGATTATTTCCGCCAGCGCATTCTTGCGGATGAGAATTTTCCCTAAGGCCTCAATCTCCAACGCTAAGCTAATGGAATTGGCCTGGAGCGTATCAGAAATTGACTTCAGCAGTTCCAAAAGCAGCTCGTCAAAAAGAATCATGTCGGACTTATGGAAAACAAAGGCCCTGTCCGTGGCATAGAAAAGATAGCCGCTGCCCCGAACGAGGTTTTTGGATTCCTTATATCTGAGATAAAGGTAGTCGGCTTTATTCATGCCTTCATAAAGGCTATCGTTCACCTGGCTGGAAGCAAAAAGGGATTTCACCAGATCGGTCAGGGAATCGTTTTCCCAAGCCGGGTTCGGATCGATGCCGTTGCGGCGGAAAGCCATGAACTTGCCTTCCCTTTCCGGAGTTTCATCCTTTTCCTGCCCTAAGCGGTAATTAATCAGACGGGCATAGGAAGAGGAAGAAAGATAAACATTCGTCAAGAATTCCATCTGGAGGCGGAAGAGGCCGTTAAGATCGTAATAGCGCTTGTGAAGCAGATCATTTTTGGCTGATTCTTCCATCTTAATAAGCTCGGAGAGAGCCGAGCCCAAGAAAGACTTCTTATAATGCGCCTGGATTTTCTTCAGCAGGGCCTTTAGGGCCATAATTTCATCGGAATAGACATTTTGGACGGACTTATCTGTCTCCGCCTCTTCGCTTTCGCCCGGAAGCGTCTCAAAAGCATACTCTTCCTGAACTTTATTCACCATGCGGGTCACATCGTTAAAAAAGGAGAGCAGATACTTATTGTCGAGCCCTTCGTAGTTTATAAGGTGAATAAACTCCCCCGAACGCAGGTAGATTCCATCATAGATATAGCCGAGGAATGTGCGGATATTCGATTCCAGGTTTCTTCCCAGCAGAAGAGGAACTTTAACATCGTTAACGGAATCAGGAGCCATGCCATAGGAATAATTGCCGTCTTTTTTGATTGCTTCGGAAAAAGACTTCAGAGCCTGTTCAGCATTGAACTTAATCTGGCCGTTATCAATAAATGGGGCCTTCGAGCCAATATAGACCCGGTAATCCAATATCGCCTGCTGCGGTTCCAAAAGCGGGACATTAACATGGGCGAAAGATTCCTCATTGCTGACGGACAGCAAAGAGGAAGCCTCAATAATTGTCTTAATGCGCGCATAATTCTGCAGCGAATAAAGGTTATTGTCAAAGTAATCTTCCAGAAGAGGCAGACTGAAGGCAAACATCTCAAAAGCCAGCTTGTCCTTAAAGTTCAAGCCGGCCTCGCCTTTATGGGCCTTAAGACCGCTGTAAGTCTGATAAAGCGCTTTGTAGAGTTCCTGCAGCTGCTTAACGGAAAAGAATGCCTTAACCATTTTTGTTCCTCTAACCAGTATTTTACCTGCTTCCTTCTGAAAATAGTAGATATTCAGTACATTATTATATAAAAAACTCCCTAGGCAAACCTAGGGAGGCAAATCTACTTTTTGTGGAAGATGTTTTTGAAGAAATTGGGATCTTTCTTGCTCGTCTCAATCCCTTCGAATTTTTCAAGCAGTTCCTTTTGCTCAGGCGTAATCTTCTGCGGGACAATGACGCTGAGATGAATAAACTCATCGCCGCTTGTTTCGTATCCGCGCCGGGATTTGACGCCGTTGCCTCTGAGCCTTAAGACTGCATCCGTTGCAGTTCCAGGCTTAATCTGGACATCCACGTTTCCGTAAACCGTCGGAACCGTAATCGTCGTTCCCAGAATCAGGTCAATAACCGAAACAGGAGCGTTGACATGAATATCTTTGTCTTCCCTTCTGAAGCGGGAATCAGAATCGACATTCACAACGATGTAAAGGTCACCCGAAGGCCCGCCGTTATATCCGTGCTGACCTTTTCCGACAATTCGAATCTGCTCCCCATCGTCGATGCCGGCCGGAATCGCGACTTGAATCTTGGAAGAAACATGCACGTATCCGTTGCCACCGCACTTATGGCACTTATCGTGCGAAATGCGGCCTTTGCCGTGGCAGTGCGAACAGGGCTGAGTCGATTCCATAACGCCGAAAATCGTCCTCTGCTGTGTTTTTACGTAGCCCGTGCCGTGGCAGTAAGGGCAAGTCTCCTCACCTGCGCCCGGCTCAGAGCCTGTGCCGTTGCAGCGGTCACAGACATCATCGTATTCTATCGGCAGCTCAATCTTCGTGCCGTTAATAGCATCCATAAACGAAATGCGGATTTTTACCGCCTGGTCGTTTCCTTTTACAGGCCCGGTCTGCTTTCTGGAGGTGCGCTGGCCGCCGCCGAAGAACTGAGAGAAAATATCCCCCACATCGACATCGCCAAAACCGCCGAAGCCGCCCTGCCCCGCTCCAGCCCCGGCCGCCTGCGGATCTACGCCGGCAAAGCCAAACTGATCGTAAGCCGCCTTCTTCTGAGGGTCTTTCAAAACCTCATAAGCTTCGGAAACTTCCTTAAACTTCGCCGGAGCATCCGGAGATTTATTCAAATCCGGGTGATATTGCTTCGCCAGTTTCAGATAAGCGGAGCGAATCTGGTCCTGACTGGCATCCTTACTCAGTCCGAGGACTTCGTAATAATCTCTTTTCTCAGCCATACTGTACCCCCTTTCTATAAAAACGAATGCGGTCTAGATTAATTAGGCTAGGCCGCATTCATCGGGATAAATTAAGATAACCTACTTGTTGTCTTTATGCTCGGTGTAGTTGGCATCGTAGTAATTCCCGCCCTGATTCGAGTTGGAATTATCGCCCGTGCTTTGCTCACTGCTCTGCTCCGGATTAGGATTCGGATTCGGGTTCGGATTAGGATTGCCGGCGCCAGCCTGGCTGGCAGCCTGCTGAGCCGCTGAAGCCTGTCTTTCGAGTTCATCGATCTTCGCCTTTAAAGTAGCGATATCGTTCTTGTCGAGGGCCTGCTTCATCTCATCTCTGAGTTTCTTCGCCGCATCAGCTTCGGCAGGAGAAATCTTATCTCCGCCTTTTGCTAAAGCATCATCAATCTGGGAGATGCACTGCTCAGCCCTGTTGCGGACCTCAGCTTCTTCCTTGCGTTTATCATCGGCTTCCTTGTTGGCCTCAGCTTCTTTCACCATGCGGTCGATTTCCTCTTTCGAGAGGCCAGTCGAGCCGGAAATAGTAATATGCTGCTCCTTCTGGGAATCAAGATCCTTAGCGGAAACGGTGACAATGCCGTTAACATCGATGGCAAACTTAACCTCAATGCGCGGTTCGCCCCTTCTGGCCGGACGGATTCCGTCGAGCTTGAAGTGGCCGAGCATCTTGTTATCGTGAGCCATCGGACGCTCACCCTGATAAACAACGACATCGACAGCCGGCTGATTGTCTTCAGCCGTGGAGAAGACTTGGCTCTTCTCGGTCGGAATGGTCGTGTTGCGGGTAATGAGCGGAGTCATAACGCCGCCTAAAGTCTCAATGCCTAAGGTCAAAGGAGTGACATCGAGAAGGACAATATCCTTCATGTCGCCTCTGATGACGCCGCCCTGAATGGAAGCGCCGATAGAGACCGCTTCATCCGGGTTAACCGACATATTAGGCTGCTTGCCGGTGATTCTCTTAACTAATTCGACGACTGCCGGCATACGGGTAGAGCCGCCGATAAGCAGAACCGTGGAAATATCCGCGAAAGTCAGCTTAGCATCAGACATAGCCTTGTTGACCGGAGTCTCGCAGCGGAGCAGCAAAGAGCGAGTGAGCTCTTCAAACTTCGCGCGGGTCAGATTCGTCTCGTAGTTAATAGGACCGTTGGCATTCATGCCGATATAAGGCAGAGTGATAGTGACCTCGACCTGGCTGGAAAGCGAGATCTTAGCCTTTTCGGACTCATCCTTAAGTCTCTGCATAGCCATCTTATTCGTCGAAAGATCGACGCCCGTCTGCTTTTTGATGCCATCCAAGAGCCAGTTCGTGATGGCCTTATCCCAGTCATCGCCGCCCAAGAACGTATCGCCGGAAGTCGCCACGACATCATAAACGCCGTCAGCGATATCCAGAATAGAGACATCCAAAGTGCCGCCGCCTAAATCGAAGACCATAATCTTCTGAGGCTTATCGGTATTAATGCCATAAGCCAAAGCGGAAGCGGTCGGCTCCGAAATGACACGGACAACTTCCAAGCCAGCAATAGTGCCGGCATCCTTAGTCGCCTGTCTCTGCGCATCGTTAAAGTAAGCCGGGCAAGTCACGATGGCCTTCTTAACCTCGTGGCCGATGTTGTCTTCAGCATACTTCTTCATATAAGCCAGGACCTTAGCCGAAATTTCCTGCGGCGTGAAATCCTTGTTGATCGAAGAGATGTGAACCTTGTAAGCTTCGCCCATATGTCTCTTGATCGAATAGACCGTATCCGGGTTAGTCACCATCTGACGCTTAGCGGCGTCGCCGACGATTTCTTCCCCGTCCGGCTTAAAGGCCACGACTGACGGAGTGGTGTTATGACCCTCCGGATTCGGGATGACTTTGACCTTGCCATCATCCTGCATATAAGAAACGACAGAGTTAGTCGTACCTAAATCAATGCCTAATATTACTTCTTTTGCCATAATGTATTTCCTCCTTTAAATGGATTTTACTTCTTATCTTCGGCCTTCGTATCAGCCGGAGTTTCTTCTTTCTTCTCTTCCTCTTTCTTGCTGACAACCACCATTGCCGGACGGATCAGGCGGTCGTGAAGCTTATAGCCTTTGACGTAGACTGCCGCAATCTTGTTGTCTTCCTTGCCCGGAAGTGTCTGAATCGCATGCATTGTCTCGGCGTTAAAGTCCGTTCCCAGCGCCGGTTCGACAAAGGTCACGCCTTCATCGCTCAGCGCCTGCTCCAGCTGCCTTCTGATCATCTGGAAGCCTTCAGCGTACTTAGCGACATCCGGATTCGTGATTTTGGCTTTCGCCGCCATCTCGAAGGAGTCCAGCGTCGGCAGTATTCTTTCAATGAAGCCCTGAGCCCGATACTTAACAAAAGTATCATGGTCTCTCTGAAGGGATTTGCGGGTGTTGTCCAAGTCGGCGTAGGCAGTATAGAACTTGTTCTTCCACTCCTCCTCGTTCGCCTTTTCCTTTTCCAGCATCGCCTTCAGGACGGAAATCTGCTGCTCGTACTTTTCCTTTTCTGACGGCTCTTTCTTTTCCTCTTTTGCCTCGGGGTTCTTATCAGCCTTTTCTCCTGCAGCCTTGACTTCCTCTGCCGGCTCGGGCTTCTTCTCCTCAGCCTTATCTTCTTTATTTTCCTGCTCCGGATCCATTTCCCTTCTCCTTTCCTTTTTCGGCATTCTTCTTTTTATTATTGTCCCCGTTCGGGTCCATCGCGAAGTACTTATTAAGTTCCTTAGCAATGTATTCGAGCGTGCCGATGACTTTCTTGTAGTTCATTCTCTGCGGACCGACCACAGCAATGGTATTGCTCGGCAGGCCTTCAATGCTGAAGTCCTCCGAAACTATTGCCAAGTCGTTATCCTTATCCTGGGTGAAGCTGACGTCGCCCTCATCTCCAGCCGGACTCTTCTCTTCCTCCTGACCGATGGCCTGGCGGAATTTTGCCGGATCATTGATGAGGTCCAGGACGTTCTGCAGTTTCTCTTTATCTTCCCCGAACTCCGGAATATCAATGAGCTTCTGCGTTCCAGTAGCATAGATGCGGTCTTTAGCGAATTTCATGAAGGCCTCGATGAACGACTCCATCACGACTTCCGCCGACTTGCCTAAGACATCATCCAAGATTGGCCGAAGCGCTGTGATTTTTTCAGACAGCTGCGAGATGGCTGTCCCGGAGAGTCTCTTATTCAGGAACTCCACGCAGGAAGTAATGCTCTTGCCGTCTTTTTCATTCTTTATAACGAAGGTCTTGTTTTCGACATAGCCGCGGTCCGTAACGAAGATGGCTGTCGCGGCGTGTTCAGAAAGCGGAACTACCGACAGGGACACTAAGTGTTCCTCGTTGGCATCCGGCCCTAAGACCACAGTAGCCATATTCGTCATTTCGGAGAGAATCTGGCAGGACTTATTCATAATGTCCTCAACCGACTGACTCTTCTTAGCTAAAATCAGCTGAAATTCTTTCTTGAATTCCGAATCGACATGCAGCTCATCGTTTTCTCGGAGCTTGCTGACGTAATAGCGGTAGCCTTTAGAAGAAGGCACCCGCCCGGAAGAAGCATGGGTCTTTTCAATATAGCCGTCTTTTTCCAGCGCCATCATGTCATTGCGGATCGTCGCGGATGAAAAATCAAGGTGGTACTTCCCGATCAGAGTCTTCGACCCGACCGGCGTCGCCGTTGATATGAATTCCTCAACAATGAGCTTCAGTATGGTTTCCTGCCGTGAAAGAGCCATGGTTCTCTCTCCTTTTAGCACTCTTCTGCTTCTAGTGCTAAGTTTATTATAGCGTGGTTGTTAGCAATGTCAATGCTTGTCTGCTAATTTTTCCTTCTTTTTTCCGAGCCACGAAAAAAGCCTGAAAAATCAGGCTTTTAATGCCAAAGCGTTTTCTTTACTTCTGGCACATTTCCTTCCATTTTAGGATTTCCTCTTTCGAATAAGAGGAAACATCGTCCGAAGTCATAAAGACTGAGCCGTACTTATTAGCCTGCTCATAGATAAGCTTTTTCTGAGAGGCTGAAACGGTAGCATCCTTAAAGGTAATCACATCCGGGTCATTAAGGAAGAAAACGCCGTTTAAGGGTGCGCGGTACCGAGTGCAGACAATCGACTTGGCGCAGTTAAAGACTTCCCGAACCAAAAGATGATCATAAAAGAATCCCTTGCTCTTAAAGTAGATATCCATACCGATGCGGCAGTAATCAACATGATGGAAAGCCGGGAACAAAGGCACCCCGCACCCGATGAAAAGACAGCCTTGCAGTTCCTGAGCCAGGAACTCCATGGCTTCGGACATAATCTGCCCTCTTGTCTTGTCCTCTCTGGGCTTGATCGAGCAGGCATAAAGGAAATCCAGCTTAAAGAGCCGGTATCCTTCCTTGATTCGCTTCTGAAAGACCTCGTGAAGATACTTTCTAAATTCCTGATTATAAATATCGGCAATATAAGCTCCGCCCCAGCTCTCTCCGGCATAAACCGGGCGTCCTTTCTCATCATGGAAGGCATATTCCGGGTGAGCCTTATACAATTCCGACTGGGGATGAATGACAAAAGGCGCAATCCAGATGCCCGGAAGCATCCCGGCTTCCTGGATTTTCTGGCTCAGGCCCTTTAGACCTGAGGGGAAGGTCTGCTTATTGGCTTCCAGCCAGTCGCCGACAAAAGTCTCATAACCGTCATCCAATTGGAAATAGCGGAAAGGAATACCGCTTTTCTTAATGTTAGAAATATCCCTCAGGCAGTCTTCCTCGCGGATTGCAGAGTAGTAGCGGTACCAAGTTGAGAAGCCGTTCAAGGCCGTTTTAACTTCAAGTTCCTTCCCTTTGAATGCCGCTTGGTCATAAGCCTTAAAGACTTCCTTTACTGCGCCCTGTAAAGCAACAATCTGGAAGAAGACGTACTCCGTCCCGGCTTTGACGTGCAGCCCTCTGATGTCCTTTTCCGCTTTCAGACTCCTGTCTTTCTTATCGATATAGAAAACCGTATATCCGCTTTTTTCGCTTAAGGAGCCGTAAAAACGGGCGGTGTCTCCTTTCCTCAGGTACGTAAAGGAAAAGGAATAATGCTTCCGATAAGGGACGATATTGTAGTCGCCGAAAGCCTTCAGGTGCGTCAGAGGCTCAATGAGGCTGACAAATAAAGGCGCCTTCCGAGTCTTATCCTTAAATGACTGCTCCTGGGTATCGGTCCAGGACTGATAACCGTTGGCGAAGAAAAACTCGTCTTTAGCCATCGTATCTTCTAAATCCATCTCAGCGCTGAGGATGACGGCATCTTGCTTAAAAGTCCCTTTTAAAGTCCGAACACCGTCTTTCTCCTGATAGTCAAAAACGGCCGCTTGAGAATCCCCGTGGCAAATCCGGCCCTGTGCTTGGTAGGCGATATAATAGGTGGCCATATTGATCATCCCCTTATTTTCCTTTATTATCCTCTTTCATGAAAGAATAAGCAAAAACAGATAAAGATCCCGCTGTATCCTAAACTTTCTCCCCTAGCCGGCCCAAGGGAAAACTCGTTAAAAAACACTTGATAAAGCCGGGGTCTTATGTTTAAATAATACGTGCGCTGGATCAGTGGTGTAGAGGTCTAACATGTCTCCCTGTCACGGAGAAGATCACGGGTTCAAATCCCGTCTGATCCGCCATTAAGTGGCCCGATAGCTCAGTTGGTAGAGCAAAGGACTGAAAATCCTTGTGTCGAGGGTTCGATTCCCCCTTGGGCCACCATCGTCAAATTAGCCGAACTCGCATGGGTTCGGCTTTTTTCGTGGTTCTTTATATATTCGATATAATTAAGACAAACGATGATAAAAACCATGAAAAGACTTAAAAGAATTTCAGTTCTTTGTCTATCAGTTTTGTTCTTAAGCCCTTGGGCCGGCTGTGGGAATTCTTCTTCCGCTTCTTAAGAGTCTTTGCAGTCCTCTTCTCCTGCCGCCAGTTCTCTCAGCGGCGAAAACAGGCCAGTCAGTATTTAGTTTTTTATCTGGTCGGTCAATTCTATGCGGTGACAGACTGCTATAAAGGAACTACGGATATAGTTATCCCCCTCTTCTTATCGAGGGCTTCCGGTCGGCGCAATCTGGGAACACGCCTTTGACAGCTGCGTGCTTTTAAATTCCGTCACGATACCGGATACCGTAAACTTAATCGGTGAAGAAGCCTTCGCTAACTGCAAGAACCTGACTTCCCTGAGTTTGGATGATGCCCTGACTGAGATAGGCGCCAACGCTTTCCAAAGCGACAAGTTCACGTCTCTGGATTTGCCTTTATCTCTCAAGAGCATCGGCGAAATGGCTTTTTCCGGCTGCACAAACCTTTCTAACTTAGTCTTGCCTAAGGCCTTGAGTTCCATCGGCAGTTATGCCTTTACCTTCTGCCAGGCTTTATCGTATTTGATTGTCCCTTCTGCGGTAACTTCCATCGTTGCCTACGCCTTCTCCTACAGTAAAAACCTAAAGGCTTATGCAGAAGCGAGTGAAAAACCTACAGGGTGGGATGAACAATGGGCTTATGGCGTTCCTTCCTATTTCTATTCTGAAACGAGCAAGACCAACTGCTGGCATTACCTCGGCTCGGTCCCGACTCTCTGGTAAAGCCAAGGCGGCTTTTCAATAAGTCAAATGCCAGTCAAGCTATAAAAAAGACAAAAAAGCTGCTGAGGATTTTTCTCTTCTCAGCAGTTTTTTAAAACGGCGAATCCCAGAAATTACTTAACAGACTTCTTCAGGATATTCAGCGTCCCATGGCCTAACTGATAAATGTTGACCTGGCCTTTAGACTTGAATTCGACTGTATAAGTCCGGGTCTTCTTATCGGAGACGAAAGAAAGGATCTCATCCTGGCTGACCTTAACCTTTTTTAAGACGCCTTCATAGATAGCCTTTGCCTGATCTTCCTCATAACCGGCATCAATAAGAATCTGCTCAATAGCGCCTTCAGTCATATTCTTTTCTCCTGGCCTTTTATAGAGAGCCTTCTCTTCTGTCTTGTTCTTATTTTATCACCCCATCCCCCATCTTTAAAATTCCCGGGCCGATCAGATTGTCCTAAGGCTGATAATAAACTGCTTAAAAGGCCTAGATATGCTATTATTATTTTAAAAGTGAGTACACGCTCACTCATCATAAACATAAGACGAGACCAGGGAGAAATAAACTTAATGGAATGGTACTTCATTGTTTTAATCGTCATCGCCTCCATAACATTGGCTTTAATGGCCTTCAGCCTGACTGTTTCTCTTTACGTGGAAAAGCGGCTTGTTTATCCCCGGCGCTATACTCGCCTTCAGCAAAAAGAATACCTGCACAGGAAAGGCCAGGATAGCGGCTTTGAAACTCTGAGCCGCCAAGAAACATCTTTTCAGATGAAAGACGGCTATATCATCCAGGGAGAATACATCCTTATTCCAGGCTCCAAAAAATTTGTCATTCTCGTCCATGGGCAAGCCGTGACCAGAGAAAGTTCGCTCCGCTTTGCCTTGCTTTTTAAAGAACTCGGCTATTCATGCGTCATCTATGATCTCCGCAGCCATGGAGACAACATCCATAACGACGTCACGATGGGCTATAAAGAAAGCCAAGACCTCTGTCAGATCATGGATCAGGCTTATAAGAAGTTCGGCTCGGATATTACTCTGGGGCTCCACGGAGTTTCTATGGGCGCTTCCTCGGTCCTCCTTTCAGCCCAATACCAGCAGAAAGCTGCCTTCCTGATTTCCGACTGCGCCTATTCTTCCGTTCAGGAAGTCATTGATTTTCAGCTCCGCAAATATCACCTTTACGGGCCTTTGTTCCATCCGCTGATTAACACCCTACTGAAGCTTTTCCACAAGTTTTCTTTTGCTGACTGCTGTCCTTTAAAAGCAGTAAAGACAAATAAAGTCCCTACGTTATTCATCCACGGCGAAAAAGATACTTATGTGCCAGTCCAATGCTGCCATGAGCTGTATTCAGCCTGCTCGGCCCCATTAAAAGAGATAGTTCTTTTCCCTCAGGCCGGGCACGCCTTAAGCCTGGATTCGGACCAAGAAAAATACATACAGTCTATCAAGGACTTTATTAGACGAACTGAAAAAAGTGACAATACGAAAAAGTAAAAAGCCTTTTTAAAATTAATCCAATCTGAACACTTCTTTCATCCGAGGCTGGTCTTTATCCGCTTCCCAGATGAGGATGTCTTTCATATAGGCATCCCACTTTTTAACAATGGGGCTCTTATTCTGTACATCCTGGGCAAAAGCCGCCCCTTTTGAGCATTCATAATAGCCAAACAAATCATCTCCGTCCCGGAAGATAGAGTAATTGCAGATGCCGGCTTCTTTCAGGAGCTTTTTCATCTCCGGCCAGATATTATCGTGTCTTCTCTGGTATTCATCTTCGAAGCCTTTTTTGACTTTAGCGTGCCATCCATAGCGTTCATTCATGATTTATATGCCTCGCATTTTCTTTAACACTTTAAAATTATAGCAACTCGATTAATGCCTGAGCAAAATGCAATCTTGCCTTTCCGACGAGAAAAAATGTGCTAATATATTTTTATAAAGAGGGTTATTTTTTAATGAAAAATATTGGATCATGCCCAAATTGCCATAAGGATTTCGTTGTCGATTCTTCCTTAAGCGCTCAAAAATGCCCCTATTGCGGCCGAAGTTTTAAAACTGATGAAATTCCTCTTTATAAAGATTCCGTCAAGGAAGTTAAAACTGATGGCAATAATTTCAATAAGTATGATAATTCCGATTATACCAAGCCTGTTAAAATAGACAATGTTCCGCCCGAAACTAAAAAGCCCAGTCATGGAGGAATAATAACTTTTATAGTAATTATTCTTATAATAATCAGCAGCTGTTTTATTATCAAAAGTATATTTGGGGGCCTAGCACTCAATCTTACTGAAAGAAATCTGACTTCCAGTGATTATAGCAAGTCGGAAACTCAGGGGCTTACATCATATAAGCTGACAATAGTTCCTAAAATTTCCATAAAAAGCATTGAAGTTTCCGCCACTGTTTTTAACTCTTCCAATCAGGGCCTATATTCAGATTCGCAAAGTAAGACAGATTTAACGAAAAACTTTTCTTATGTCTTTGACTTTGATTTTGGATTTGAGGTTGCCCTTACGGCCTATAGCATTGAATACACTATTACAGGCGTCGTCAATTTAATTTAGCAGCCTTGCTTTAAGCGTCTTTTTTGATGTCTTCGTCTTTCAGGCGGAACGTCATCCATTCATCCATCTCTTTGGCTCCTAAAGAATGATAAAAATCAATCGAAGGCTGGTTCCATTTTAAACAGGTCCATTCAATGCGCGGGCACTGATTGGCTAAGGCTATCTGGCACAGGTGCTTAAAGGACATTTTGCCAATGCCTTGATGCCTGTATTCAGGCTTAATATATAAATCTTCTAAGTACAATCCCCTATGACCTTTAAAAGTCGAGAAGCTGAAAAAGTAAACGATGTACCCTACAGGCTTTTCCTCAAGCATAATAAATTCGACCGTAGCCGCCTTTTTAACAAAGAGCTCTTCTTTTAAGTCTTCCTTATTTAAAGTGACCTGGTCGGTCATTTTCTCATAAGAAGCAATATCCATGATGAAAGAACAGATAAGATCAAGATCTTGAGCTTTCGCTTTTTTAAAACTTATATTAGATGCCATGTTTCCCTCTTTAATTAAGAATTATACCTTTATCTAAGCTTGGCTGTTCCTCGCTTGAACCAGAAACGGCATTTCCTTACAATTAAAAAGGAAGATTATTGAATAATGCGTGCCACTTATGAACAGTCGCTTGAATCCATTCAAAAAAGCCTCCAAAGCATGCCTTTAGATGATTTTTACGAATGGTATAAGTACATAGGATGTGCAAACAGCAAATTTCCGCGAAAAGAAAAAACCGAGGTATACCTGAACGATAAATCTCACAGCTTCATTAGCGCCCTGAAGTCTCTTCAAAGCCTCGTCTCAGTCCCGGTGTTTCAATATAGAAAAGCGAGAGACTACCGCTTTATGCCAAGCGATGATTATGCTGACAAAATTATAGCCAAGGAAACTTACATCCAAAGGAACCTTTATAAGAACTGCAGCCTTTATTATCAATCTGTTTTAGGAACCATAATAGGTTTAGAAGTCGTCCCCGTCGGAGACCAGCGCCGAAATAGCCCTATTGATTTGGTAAGCTATAAAAAAGAATCAGGAAAACTGAAAATATACCTAACCGAACTGAAGAGATGCCAGCTTCTGAATTTATGCACTGAAACTAAAGATCTTCTTCTTAAAGCTGTCTTTGAAATAACAACCTATTACGCTTATTTTAAAAAAGCTTTAGACAATGACCAAGGAGAATTAGCTCATGCCCTGAGTGACAGAATCAACAGAGCCGATATCTCTGCAAATGACATCAAAAATTCAGATGTCGAATTAATTGTCCTAGGCCCGGATTCTCTAATCAATGAACTATATGAGCCTTACTTTCATCGTGTCTTGGAATTATGCCAAGGAAAGTTAAAATACCATTTTGTCTCGATAAAAACATCTGATTGTTTTTCCGCTAATTCAAAAGTAAATTCTGCGGAAAAGCTCTTTGACATCAGCGAAGCTAAGATGACCAAAGACATCATGCTTTAGATAGTATATTTTTACATATTGCTTGACTTTGTTGCTTTCCCACGCTATGTTTATGTCAGGAGAGGCAATGAATAGTGCAAGCTGTTAATTTTATTGACTGCATTCCCGATTTTGAATCAACTTATCATAAGCATGTGGATATACACGACAAGATTTTCCTCCGCTTTGTTCAGACAGCCGCCGATGGAAATCTCATGGATATCTACGTCTTAATGAACGATGAATACCAGATTCCCCCGGCTGACCTTTTCACCCGAATGAATAAAGATATTGTGACGAAAACAATGAAAGACGATAGGAACGTCAAGCAATATATTGGAGCCTATTTTGGTTATCTGTTTAAATTCATCTATAAAAATTTCACTTCAGTCTCCAAAAGAATTTCCGATCGTTACATCCTTAGTTCTGCTTCCTATTACGTCCATTCGAAATAAAGGCTAAGCCCGTTCTAAGCGGGCTTATATTTCGCCTATTTATCAATATACTAAATTTGCATATTGCTGTTATATTTTTGCTTTACCATAAAGGAGGACATAATTATGTCATTAGAAGATAAAATGTTAGATTTGCTCAAAGATCATGCACCAAAAGGAGAGTTTGAAGCTGATAGGAAGAAATCCTGTAAAGCCAAGTATTACTTCAAGCGCCCAGAAAGCAATGTGTATGATCAAAAGGCTTTCGAAATATATAAAAACCAAATCGGAGGCGGAGACGGAAAAGAGCTTACGCCCATAAAAGAAACAGGCTTGGCTCATTTCTGTTCCCTGCGTTCTTCCTCCGCATTCCTATTTAATCTTCTTGGAGATTCGACCGGTTCTGTTAAAATTATCGATAACCGTTTTGATTTGCCCAAAGGAGATTATTCCCTTGAATTTGAAAAAAAGCTCCAAGGAATCGGCACGTCAAATATCGACGCCTATTTAAGGCATTTTTCTTCGGGGCCAGAAGACAAAGAAACATTAATCTTAGTCGAATCCAAAATGCTAGAATTCCTAACTCCTGATTACACTATAAGCAAGTCTTACTTAAACCAGGAAAAATATAAAGGCATCGACCCGAGGATTTCCCAAGTTTTCCTTAAGGTTTTTTCTCTAATCACTGATGTCTCCCAACCGGCAATCGACGGGTACCGCTGCCCTTTAAAAAAGGAATTCCAGACTCAATTTGATGTCTTTCAGCTCCTTAAGCATTCTTTGGGCTTCATCAGCCAATATTCCAAAGGAGCAATCAAAAAAGCCGATGCCGTAACTCTTTTGAACATCTTTTACGAAATGAATAATCCCAGCCTATTAGGAGAATATGAGAAAGAATACTCTTCAATACTCTCCAAAGAAAAAGAATCAAACGCTTTTATCGGATTTGACTGGATAGCAGAGCTATACCATTCATATGGATTAAGTTTCCGCTTTCTGGGCCTGAATCAAAATATCCTGATCAATGAAATAACAGAAGTAAGTCCAGCGAAGAAGGCCTATATTGAAAAAAGATACTCTTTCGCTTGCTAAGGAGAAAACAATGGATAATAGCAATATTAAAGAAAGAAGATATTTTCCCAATATCTTTGGTTACGATTCAATTAAAGACGAGCTTTTAGAAATCTACCGATGGCTGACAACCCCAAGCCTCCTCGAAAATCCTAATGTCCGGCTTCCAAAAGGCATCTTGCTTTATGGAGAGCCTGGCAACGGCAAAACTCTTATAGCCAAAGACTTCTGCAGTCTTTTGAACGCGGAAGTCATTCAGATAGCCAGTCCTGACGATTCCAGGCAAAGCACCAATATTGATAATGTTTTTGACGAAGTAAAGAATTACCGTTTTTCGGTAATCTTTATTGACGAGCTGGATTTATTTCTTATGGAGAAACCTGAAAGAACCCGTGCACTTTTAAGACAGATGGACGGATTCAACAATGACATTAATCATCGCTTTCTGGTGATAGCAACGGCCAACCGCTTAGGGAACATACCAGATTCATTAAAAAGAAGCGGAAGGTTTGACCGCATCATCTTAGTGCCCTTTCCTTCGCCAAGAACCAGAGAAACTCTTTTTGCGAAATACAGCGAGAAATTCGGCTTTAAAAACATAGACAGCAATTATCTTGCGAATATATCCGAAGGAGCTAATTGCGCTGACATCAGCGCCGCCTTTAACGATGCTTTCCTTCGAAACGAGGCCTCGGTTAACACTGATGACTTAGAATTTTCATTTAACCGCATTCAAGACCATACCTACGTAAAAAGCGTTTCTTTCTCGGAAGAAATTAAAAAAGCAATTGCCATTCATGAGGCCGGACACGTCCTCATTGCTTATAAAAACCGAAGCCAATTCACTTTCTACAAATCGACTTTCTGCAAAACAGGAGGATTCACTAAAATACTGCCAACTGATGATTCCCGCTTAAATAATATCTATCAGCATCTAGCCAATATTGAGATCTGTTTAGGAGGATTAGCCGCTGAAAAGATATTTTTCAAAAGGTCTTTTTCTGGCTCCAGAGATGACTTGATGAAAGCCGAGTTGCAGATTAAAGAACTCGTTGAGCACAATGCCTATTTCCATCCTTGGGACACGACCGAAGATGAAGTGTTCTTCGGAAAAAACAAAGTCTTGCTACCTTCTTTATATTTAGAAAAGCAGATAAAAAGATTATGGAAAAAAGCCTGGAAGCCTGTTCTTTCATACGCCAAAAAGCATAGGCGAGAAATTGAGCAATTATCCCAAACAATGGTTAACAATGGCGCCATTGTTCCCGATGATATAAAGCGCATTTTTAATCAATCTTCGAAGGCTTCAATTTTCCACAGGCTTATAAATCAAAAATAGGCTTCTTTCTTAGAGCATCTCATTCGCCTTTTGACCATAAATAAGTTATATTTAAATTAACAAGGAGAAAAATTTATATGGAACAGAGATTCTTCAGATGCAAGAAGTGCGGCAACATCGTAGCCATGGTCAAAGCCAGCGGCGTACCTATTGTGTGCTGCGGTCAGCCGATGGAAGAAATTAAGCCTAATACAGTTGAAGCCGCGGTGGAAAAGCATAAGCCTGTCATCAAAGTCGAAGGCACCTTAGTAACCGTCACGGTCGGCTCAGTCCCTCATCCTATGCTTCCTGAGCATCACATTGAGTGGATTTCCCTGCAGACCAAGTTCGGCAACCAGAGAAAAGCTCTCAATGCTGGCGAAAAGCCCGTTGCTGTCTTTGCCATTCTGCCTGGCGATGAAGTTGAGTGCGCCTATGCCTACTGCAACCTTCATGGGCTGTGGAAAAGCGAATAAAATTATTTAGTTAAGAATAAGAGCCAGATTATTGATGTGTACCCCTCCTCTCGAGCACTTAATGGTGTCCAGGATTCGGGGTACACATCAAAGCCGCTTGTTTTTTTATGCTTTCCTTCTTTGCCGTCTCAGCTGCTTTTCCGGCCTAAGTTTTTCCTATATTCCGAAGGCGTCAGATGCTCAATGGAGTTAAATTCCCTATTGAAGCTCCTGACATTATTAAACCCGCATTCTAAGGCGATATCCGTAATCTTCTCTGCAGTCGTGGAAAGCAGAAAAGAAGCCTGCTCGACCCTATAGAAGTTAACAAAGCGCGGAAAAGAAACCGCCGTCTTCCCATTAAAAAGACCCGAAAGGTAATTGTAAGAATAGCCGAGTTTCTTGGCCAGTTCTTTTAAAGTCAGGCTCTGGGTATAATGCAGAGTCACATACTTATGAATTTCTGCAAGTACGCCGCTTTTCTCATCGTAGCAGTCTTCCAGCTCGCATTTATCGTCGATAAGCCCCAAAAGCTGATAAGCGCAGCCCTTATTAAAATAAGGGTTATTCTCTTTCTGAATTCCATTCATCAGACTCAGACTATCTAGTTTCACCACCGGATTAGCGTATCTTTTCCCGCTGATGTAACGGAAGAAATGAGGGACGAGATCCACGCTGAAGATAATCAGGCTGCTTACGGATTCTCCCTGGCTTTTATATGAGTGAATCTGATTAGGAAAGATAACTAATGTCTCTCCTTGACTTACCGTAAACTTTCTCCCGTCGATATCAGCCTCTAAAAGGCCGCGACGGACATAAAGGATTTCAAAGGAGTTGTGGAGATGCTTAGCAAAAGAAAGATTTGTATCTTCCTGATGATAGATATAATTTGCCGCTTTTGACCGGTTTTCTTCGTATTTTACTTCCCCTTCCATTTTTCCTCTTTCTAATTTGCCTCAAAGCCGTTTGATGGCTTTTATGTGCACTTCTTCTTTATTAAAGTATAAGCCTAAACATTAACTTTTGTCTCTATTATCATAAATACTTGCTTTCACCCTTAGCCTTTAAAAGATACATTAAAGTCAACAAAGAGGAAATTAATCATGGAAAACTATTCTGACATCAAAAAAGTCGCTTACGTCCCTAACTCTAAAGATCCTTTTACATTCAAGTTTTATAATCCTGAGGAAGTTATCCTCGGCAAAAAGATGAAAGACCACCTGCGCTTTGCCCTTTCTTACTGGCACACTATCAACGCCTCTGGCACCGATATGTTCGGCGGCGACACTATGGACAAGACTTTCGGCCTCTGTTCAGACCCGATGGCCATGTACAAGAAGAAAGCCGACTTTGCTTTTGAGCTCATGGATAAGCTATCCATCGATTATTATTGCTTCCATGATGTCGATGTGGCCCCTAAAGGCGAAACTATCGCGCAGACCGTTAATAATTTCCATGCCATGGTCGACTACTTAGAACAGAAACAAAGAAACAGCGGAAAGCGCCCTTTATGGGTTACGGTCAACATGTTCTCGGATAAAGTCTTTATGGCCGGGGCTGCCACTTCGCCTTTTGCTGATGTCTTTGCCCTTTCGGCTCTGAAAGTCAAAAACGGCCTGGATGCCGCTAAAAGGCTCAACGCTGCCGGCTATGTCTTCTGGGGCGGAAGAGAAGGCTATGACACTCTGCTGAATACAGATATGGGCTTGGAGCTTGATAACTTAGCCCGCTTTTTCCATATGGCTGTCGACTACGCTCAGGAAATCGGCTTCAAAGGCCAGTTCTATATTGAGCCGAAGCCGAAAGAGCCTACCAAGCACCAATATGATTTTGATGTCGCCACGGTCATGAACTTCCTCCGCAAATACGATCTGACCAAGTACTTCAAAGTTAATATTGAGGCTAACCATGCCACTCTGGCCGGGCACACTTTCCAACATGAAATCCGCACGGCTAACATCAACAACTGCTTCGGCTCCATCGATGCCAACCAGGGCGATCTTTTCTTAGGCTGGGATACTGATCAATTTCCGACCAACGTCTACGATACGACTTTGGCGATGCTGGAGATTCTCCGGGCCGGAGGCTTTACGACCGGCGGACTGAACTTCGATGCCAAGGCTCGGAGACAGTCAAACACTTTTGAAGATATCCTTTTAAGCTACATCGCCGGCATGGACTCTTTTGCCCTGGGCTTACGCAAAGCCGCCCAGATCAAAGAGGATGGACGCCTCGAAGCATTTGAAAAAGAACGCTATGCTTCTTATAAAAAAGGCCTCGGAGCAAAGATTATCTCTAACAAGACGGACTTTGATGAACTCGCCTCTTACGCCTTAAATAACGATAACATCAAAGTGGAAAGCGGCCGTCAGGAATACTTGGAGCAGGTCCTCAACGAGATTCTCTTCAAAAATTAAGGATCTTAAATCATGGCTCTGTATTTAGGCGTCGATTTAGGCACCAGTTCTTTAAAAGCCACCCTGATAAACGAAAAGGGCGCAGTTTTGAAAAACGTCTCGGTTTCATATCCGGTTTACTATCCTCAAAGCGGCTATTCTGAGCAGGAAGCCGAAGACTATTACGCCGCTTTTAAGAAAGCCGTTTTACAGATGCTGACGGCTGAAGAGAAAAAGAATATTAAAGGCTTGGCCGTCGATGGGCAGATGCATGGTTTAGTCGCTTTAGATATTAACAACAAGCCCTTAAGAAAAGTCATCCTTTGGAATGATTCCCGTTCCGAAGAAGAATGCAGATATCTCAACAATGTCATCGGCCAGAAGGCCCTTATAAAAGAAACCGGCAACATCGCCTATCCAGGCTTCACGGCCCCAAAGATCCTTTGGATGCAGAAGCATGAGCCTGATCTTTTTAAGCGCATCAGGCACATTCTCCTGCCGAAGGACTACTTAGTTTTCCGTTTGACCGGCCGCTTTACGACTGATTTCTCCGATGCCTGCGGCACTCTCTTATTTAACAGCAAGACTCGAAGATGGTCAGAAAAGATGCTGGACATAGTCTCTTTAAAAGAAGAAGTTCTCCCGTCTATGCATGCTTCAGAAGATAAAGTCGGCTTTATCTGCCCTCAGGCCGCATCTGAATTAGGCTTCAGCCCTGAGGCTTTCGTCCTCGCCGGCGCCGGAGACAATGCCGGAGGAGCTTTAGGCAACCGCATCCTAAATGACGGAGACACGAATATTTCCTTAGGAACTTCCGGAACTATTCTCTACGTTTCCGATTCTTTCCTTAAAGACCCCCATGGCGCCATCCACGCCTTTTTAACGGCCAACGGAAAGAACTGCCTTCTGGCCTGTTCTTTATCGTCAGCCTCCTGCCAAAAATGGCTGATGGAGAATATTTTCCTCTCTGAGGACTACGCCGGAATGAGCAAGAAAATCCTCCCTGAGTCCTTAGGCCATAATTCCGTCTATTTTCTTCCTTACCTCATGGGCGAAAGAAGCCCCATCAATGACCCTTTAGCCCGCGGTGCCTTTATCGGACTGCAGCTGACCACTCAGCGCTCTGATATGCTTCTAGCGGTTTTAGAAGGCGTGGCTTTCGCCTTAAAAGATTCTTTTGAGGTCATGGTCAGCCTCGGGGCTCATATCACTCAGGCCCGTTTGACCGGCGGAGGCAGCCAGTCTCTCCTCTGGAGTCAGATTCTCGCTGATGTCCTTAACCTTCCTCTAGAAATTTTCCAGTCTTCCCAGGGCGCCAGTTATGGCATGGCCCTCCTCTGCTTAAAATCTGACAGCGTTATTTCTGATCTGAGCCAGATGCCTCTATCAGGAGAAAGAACGCTTATCATCCCTGATGCCAAGAAAGTCTCTATGTACCAAAAACGCTACCAGGAATGGAAAAAGCTATATCCGGCTTTAAAGCCTTTTTTCGACAGAGACAGCAAGCTGTCATAATATATCGATTGAACATTTTGCTAAAAAGCGGATAATTATTAATAATCAGCCATTAAAGGAGGAGAAAGTTATGAAAGCATGGGGGTATGTTCTTTTAGGTATAGCCGCATTATTGGTTATTCTTCTTTTAGTAATCTTTATCCGGACTCTGCTCTTTAAGCCCGAAAAAGAAGATCCGGAGCCGATTCCTGAAGTCAAAATCGATAAGGAAAAAGCCGTGACTTCTTTGCAGGCTCTGATTCAGTGCAAGACTATCTCCAACACCGATAAGTCCAAAGAAGACGAAGCCGAATTCACGAAACTGAAAAACCGCCTGAATGAAGTCTATCCTTTAGTCTTCAAAAACTGCGAATACACTGAACTTTCCTCCCGCGAACTGCTTTTCCACCTGAAAGGCCAAATGAAAGAAGACCCGCATCCGGCCGTCTTCATGGCTCATTTTGATGTCGTCCCGGTCGAGGAAGCCAACTGGAAAGTCGACGCTTTCGCCGGCGTCCGAAAAGACGGCATCCTCTATGGCCGCGGCACCATCGACACTAAAGGCACCTTAAACGGCACCTTAAGAGGCTGCGAAGAAATGCTTGAGCAGGGCCTAAGGCCTCAGCATGACTTTTATTTCGCTTTCGCCGGGGATGAGGAAATCGCCGGCGGCAGCGCCAAGCTTGCCGTTAAGTACTTCAAAGACCACGCCATCGACCCGGTTCTGGTTATCGATGAGGGCGGAGCTGTCGTCAAGAATATCTTCCCCGGCGTTAATGAGCCCGTGGCTGTCATCGGCACCGGTGAAAAAGGTGCCTTGGCTCTAGAGTTCCACCTGGACGGCGAAGGCGGTCATGCTTCAGCTCCGATGCCTCATTCGCCTGTCGGCCAGCTCGCCAAACTAGCCGTTGACATTGAAAAGCACCACTTTAAGTTCCATATGACTCAGCCTGTCAAGGAAATGTTTGACACGCTTGGCCGCCGCTCGAACTTTACATTCCGCACTATTTTCGCTAACCTCTGGTTTTTTAAGCCTGTCCTCAATAAACTGACTAAAAAGTCTGGAGGCCAGCTTAATGCTTTGGTCCGCACCACCTGCGCTCTGACGCAGATGGAAGGCTCAAAAGCCACAAACATCATTCCTTCAAAGGCAATGATTGGCATGAATATCCGTCTGATGAGCCCTGATAACACTGACCAGGTCGTCAGAGAGCTTTCAAAAATTGCGGCTAAGGATGGCATTTCGGCCAAGCCAGTCGTGACTTATGCCTGGAATCCTTCCCGCATATCCACTTCTGAAGGCGAAGGCTTTGCGAAAATTAAAAAGGCTGTTTCTAATACCTGGGGCAGAAAAACCATTGTCTCCCCGTTTATGATGACGGCCTGCGCCGATGCCCGCCACTATTCAGAGATTTCCGATAAAGTCTACCGCTTCTCGCCTATGAAGCTCCGCCCAGAGCAGCTGGAGATGATCCACGGCGATAACGAACAGCTCAACGAAGAGCAGATTCAGGAGACCGTCGAATTCTATTTCCGTCTTATGACATCGCTTTAACAATTTGACTTGCAACTTAAAAAGGCCCTTTTATAAAGCTAACCGTAATGCTTCCTAAAGGAACTGATCATAAAAGGCAAAAAGTAAGCAATCTCCTTCTGCCACCAGTACCAATGATGAGCCACATCCCCGCCCCAGACATCAAACCAGGCGCTGATGCCTTTCTGATTAAATATCTCCTGCATCTTCTTTAAGGAATCCAAGCTTTCTTTCTCGTAAGGACCCTGGCCAGCGCAAAAAATAACACAGCGGTCATTATAAAGCGGAATATAGGGATGGCTCTTATCCATGTTTGGCAGAAAGTGCAGAGGCGAATTATCGTAAAGCGTAGGATTCATAAAACCATGAATAAAGAAAGTCGCATCGTAAATGCCGGACAATGCGATGCACCCCTCAAACAGATCTGGGCGCCTTAAAAAGAACAAAGCCGCCTGGGAAGCGCCTAAAGAACAGCCCGTCAGGCCGATTCGCTGAACAGAATGATTAACTTCGTGGATATAATTGACCAGCTCATCAGTGATGAACTGATAAAACTCTTCCTGTCGCCAAGCCCGGTAAGCCGGATCGATATCTGAATCCGACCAACTTTCCTTATCAACGCCGTCAACCGTGAAAAGCTGAATATCGCCGTTTTCAATTCGGTCTCTTATAGCTTCAACCATACCGAAGAACTCATAATTAAAAGCCATGCCATCCTGATCCGGGAAAACCAGAACAGGAAAGCCTGAATCCCCATAGATGCGAACATCCAGGCCCTTGTTGAGATGATGGCTGAAGTAGTTAATCTGTCTAATATCCATTTCCGAATTTAATATACGTTAACACTTCCTCGCTCGCTTTTAAATAGTCAGGTGACTAACGGCCCTTAACCGCCAGTTCGACGGCTTTATACCCGCCGTCATAGGTCCCGTCTTTCTTCAGCTTCTGAATCTGCCGGTTCATATGGACCAGGATTTCCTTATCGTTAATCAGCGCATCAATCATCTCATTCATCTTCTCACTCGTATCGCATTCGAAAGTTGAATCGCCCTCTTCCTGACCATGGACCGCCCCATAAACCTCATGTCCGCCGATATGGCGCATAAACAGCTTCGGAATCGGATAGTAGGCCAGTTCAGAAGGCTTAGTCACCAAAACATCGGTATACCGCATCAAAAGGTTAGTAGAATAAACCGCCTGGAAAATATCCTTGTTGCAGACTAAATAGACGCCTTCCATCCTCTTTTCCGCCATCGAAAGAACCATCTCCTTAAAAGCGTCATACCGGTCAAAATACTTCTCTGCGCTCTTTTCTAAATCCGGCATCTTCTTTTTAAGGAATTCATACATGTCCATATGGTCGCCGAAGTTGATGAATAACGCCGCCTTCTTCGCCTTAACATAAGGCATCAGGTGCTCCATCATCTTCAAGAACTGCTCGCTGCCGGCCCCAGCACCGCCGACCGTCAAAAGGAAGCGCAGGGGCTCGTTTTTCTGACTCCTCTGAATTCTTGCTTCTGTATCAGTTTCGATATTTCTCACCAGTTCATCATCCACATAATGGCCAACCTCAAAAAGGTCTTTCTCCTTCATGCCCAAAAGCGGCTTTTTATCCATGCCGTTTAGCATTTTATAGCCGAGGTAAGCAAAAGGCGTCTGAACCGTGTGAATAGCCCCTTCGGAAAGATGAAGAGCCATAGGCCAGTTATCAGGAATCGCGTTGACAACATGGCTCAGTCCGGCATGGATAGCCCCCTGCGCCGGCCAGACATGAGTAGCAATGAATGGAATATCCTTGGGCAGATCTGCATAAATCGGAACCAGGAGCTCCGAGTTCTTCTGATCGACCGAGTTATAGGAAAGCTTGCGGAAACCTTCGGAATTCAATGGCTCCCAGATAAGCGAATTAAAAAACTTTGACTTCTGAGAAATGCGGGAAGCCAAAGAATACATTTCATTCTGCTGCCTAATCATCTTCGAGCCCGCCGCATCAAACGAGGCCAGGTCCAGCCAGTAGGGCGTATAGCCTAAAGCCCGGGCGCAGGAAGCCATAGCCATAGAAATCCTATAATGCCCAAAGCCCATGCGGATGTTGCCGATGATTATAGCCTTTTCCGGAAAGACCATCGGCGTGGAACTGAAGACCAGATTCATGACGCCCATGTCTTTTAAGCAAGGTACTTCCAATGGGGAAAGATGGTAGGCCTTATTGGAGTCATCGCCAAATTTCCTGATGAATTTTGCCTTCGACCTATCGCCTTTAATAACCGTCTCCCGGCTCATCTTATTGCCGAAAACAACTTTTGATTTATCTTCCATATGCCTGTCTCCTATTTCAAGTCTTCCCATTTCTTCATATCGTCTTCCCCATACAAAGAGAAATCATCGGAAGTGAAGAACACGCTCCCGTAAGCTTTCGCAGTCTGATAAAGCCTCTCCTTCTGCTTCTGGCTCATCTGCGTGCCTTTAAGCAGAATCACATCCGGGTCATTGCGGAAGAATATGCCATCTAAGAAGCGGCGATAGTAAGTGTTCTTAAGCCCGAGCTTAGAAGAAATCCTTTCCCGGTGGCAAAACTTCATATACCAGACATCATCGAATTTCAGAGAAACATCCATGCCGATGCGGCAGTAATCGACGTTGAAGAAAGCCGGGAACAGAGGAACTCCGCAGCCGAGAATCAGACAGCCGTCCAGTTCCTTTCTTAAAAACTCCATGGCTTCACACATGACTTCCCCACGGGTCTTGTCTTCTCTCTGCCCAAGGCTGACTGCATAAAGAAAATCGAGCTTAAACAGCGTAAAGCCCTCTTTTTTAAGCGCTGTGAAAACGTCATGGAGATGCTCTTTGACCTCGGGATTATAAATATCCAATACATAGGCTCCATTCCAGTTTGAGCCATGAATAATAGGCTTTCCCTGTTCGTCTTTTAAAACCCATGACGGGTGTTCTTTATAGACAGCTGAATCCAGGCCAACGACAAAAGGCGCTAGCCAGATTCCCGCCTTCAGGCCTTTTTCCTGTATCTTCTTCATCACTGGAGCAAAGCCCTGAGGGAACTTTTTCTGGTCCGGAACCAGCCAGTCGCCAATAGCGGGCTCATAACCGTCATCAATCTGAAAATACTTGAATCCGCATTGGCTCGGAATCAATTTCAAATCTTCAATGACATTGGCTTCATTGATGTCCTGATAATGCCGATACCATGTCGTAAATCCCTTCAGTTTTTCTTTCGGAGCGGACTTTTTATAGAAATTCAAGGCATAGTCTTCAAACACCTGACTGCCTTGGCCCCGGGCCAGGAAAATATCGAAGATCTTTTCATCCTTATCGATGATAATGCCCTGCGCATCCTTATAGGCCCAGACTCGGCCTTTGGAAATGTAGAAAACCGTGTAGCCTTCTTTTTCCGACATACTGCCGAAAAAGCGGAAATCATCATTCTTCCTTAGGTAAGTAAAGGAGAAAGAATAGTGAGGATGATATTCGATGAAATCATAATCCCCATATGCCGAGAAATGATACTTGCCATTCGTCTTCCGCCCTAAAAAGCCCATTTTCTTCGTCCGCTGGAAAAAAGACTGCTCCTGGCTGTCCGTCCACGACTGGTAGCCGTTGGAGAAGAACTTGTCTTTCAGCCCCATCTTCTCGCCTAAATCAACGCGGGCCGAAATAAGCTTAAGAGGCTTCTTCGGATAGATTGAGATAATCAGCCTATCCGACTCCTTCTGGCATTTAACAAGGCAGTCAGAAGAAGAATTGATAAACCGCTTCCCCTCCACTTCATAGACAATCTCAAATTCATCCATAATCCTTTACCTCCTCAAATAATTCTTAAATGCGTCTAGCAGAACTTCCACTTGTTTCCTTCCGTCTTCTTCCTCATCAGAACTAAGAATCTTATTTTCCCCGATCAGTTTCTGAGAAAGTCCGATTATAGCTTTAGAAAAAGCATAATAAGCCGCCTTCAGATCAATTCCCGGCCGAATAGAGCCGTCCTCCAAGCCAACCTGTCCCCAGAAGAAAAACAGGCTGCGGACGGAAAGGACGGTCTTTTCATAATCCTTAAGTTCGCCTTGGCTGACTTTCTCCTTCAGGCAGAAAGAATCGAACTGCCGGAGAAAAAGGAAAAAGCTTTTCTGATTCTGGTAAAGTTCCAGAAACCCGCTTAGGAGCTTATCGTAAGCTTGAAAGCCGGAAAGCTTTTCCTTCCGGCACTCAGAATCCAGCAGAACAAAAACCCTCTCAGCCTTCTCCCATAAAAGGATGCCGGAAGCGATGACAAGGCTTTTTTTGACCTTGAAGCAACGGTATAAAGTCGCCACCCCAATGCCTCTTTTTTTCGCAATTATTTCCATCGTAACCGCATCGATGCCATCGGCAAGGAAAAGATCTGCGGCCAATTTGACTATGGCCAGCCGGCTTTCTTGCTTTTTTTCTTCTGACTGGGGTTTGTTCATGCGTTTAATTGTGATAGGCGACCTATCACTTTTGGTTATACTATATCATCCTGCAAACGCTTACACAAGACTTGCGCTGCAAAAAAGGCCTTGGTTTTTTATCGCTTTAGGCTCGTAGCCAAAAAACGGGAAAAAAGAAGATTAAAATGCCTTAGCATGGTATATTAATTAAAGACAAAGATTAGAAAGCTGGAAAAAATAATGGAAGAGAAAAACGTCGTCATCATCGGAGGAGGCCCGGCGGGTCTTTCCGCAGCTTATGAACTGAGCAAACAGCCTGGGGTCAAAGTCACTATCCTGGAAGCAGAAAACACTGTCGGCGGCATTTCCAAGACCGTTGAATACCACGGCAACCATATTGATATCGGAGGCCACCGCTTTTTCACTAAATCCGAACGCGTCAACCAAGTCTGGAACGAGGTCCTGCCCATTCAGGGCCAGCCTTCTTTAGACGATAAGATCCTCGGCACCGATAAGAAATTCAATCCGGACGGACCGGATCCGGAAAAAACGGATGATGTTATGCTCCTCCGTCACCGCGTTTCCCGCATCTACTTTTTAAAGAAGTTTTTCGATTACCCCATTTCCCTTAAGCCTCGCACTTTCATTAACATGGGCTTCTGCCGCACGATGAAGGCGGGCTTCGGATACATCCATTCTTCTATCCACAAGAGAAAAGAAAACTCCCTGGAGGATTTCTACATCAACCGTTTCGGCAAACCTCTATATCAGCTTTTCTTCGAAGACTATACTGAAAAGCTCTGGGGCGTCCACCCTTCGCATCTTTCGGCTGACTGGGGCGCTCAGCGTGTCAAAGGCCTTTCGCTTTGGAAGGCTTTTATCTCAGCGATGACAAAGCCTTTCAAAAAGGACAAGTCCAAAGTCGAAACTTCTCTGATTGATCAGTTTGAGTATCCTAAATACGGACCCGGCGAACTTTATAACAAAATGGCCGAAATGGTCAAAGCTAAAGGCGTTAAGATCGAATACGGCGCCGAGGTCACCTCGGTCGTCAAAGATGCCTCCGGGGCCATTAAGGAAGTCATCACCAAAGACGGCCGCCATTTCACGGCCGATTCTTTCATCTCATCCATGCCGATAAAAGACCTCTTCTTCGCCTTAGGCGAAAGCAACGTCGATAAAGAAGCCTATAAAGTGGCCACAGAGTTGCCTTACCGCGACTTCATCACTGTGGGTCTCCTCTTAGACGAACTCAAAATCAAGAATAAGACAAAAATCAAGACCCTCAACAACCTCATTCCAGACAACTGGATTTATGTCCAGGAACGCGAAGTGAAGATGGGACGCATCCAGGTTTTCAATAACTGGTCTCCTTACATGGTCTCTGATCCGCTCCACAAAGTCTGGATCGGCTTGGAATACTTCTGCTCGGAAGGCGACAAGATGTGGGAAGCTTCCGATAAGGATTTCATCGCTATGGCTGTCGATGAGCTTGTCGAAATGGGCATCATCAATTCTAAAGATGACGTCTTGGATTCCACCCGCATCAAAGTCAAGAAAGCCTATCCGGCTTACTTTGGCTCTTACGATCATTTCGATCAGGTCAAAAACGAACTTAACAAGATTCCCAATCTTTACTGCATCGGCCGCAACGGCCAGCATCGGTACAACAACATGGACCATTCGATGCTGACGGGCCTTATTGCTGCTGATGATATCCTCCAAGGCAAGACGGACAAGAGCGAGCTCTGGAACGTCAACGCCGAAAAGGAATACCACGAAGAGAAAACTTCTGATTCGAATGAAAAGAAGGCTGACTGAAAATGAACGCTGAAATTCTGGAGCCTGCTGACTTTAGCGTCTTTTCTGCCTCTCAGTCCGGCATTAAAGAAGAAAAAGCCACTTGGAAAAGCGTCGGCTGGCATTTTTTCTATTGCTTCTGCGTCTTTGTCTTTATTTTCCTTTCCTACTGCTGGATCAAGCCCTGTGAGGATGCTAACCGCGGGACGGATATAGCCGGCCTCTGCGCGAAGCTGTACGGTCTCCTTCTGATGCTGCTGCCTATCGGGTATGGCGTGTATTTATATGTTAAGAAGAAGCTGACCCTGCAGAAAGCCATTTATATTATCCTGGCTGTTTCCTTTTTGCTGAGACTGACTTATATGCTCTATACGGCCCGGGATGTCCGTCAGCACGATACTTGGTCTTCAAACCATAACGGCCATTATGACGTGGCCTTATACATCTTTGAAAACTGGGCCCTGCCGAACTACGCGATGAGCGAATCAAGCATCTACCAGTTCTACCATCCGCCTCTTTCGTATTTCCTTCAGGCCTGCTGGATGAAGATCTTCAATGTCATCGGCTTTGTTCCCTCTTTGAAAACAAGCTCAGAAGATCTTTTTGCTGCCTGCCAGATTCTCTCCTGCTTCTACACTTTCCTGATGTCGGTCTATATCGTCAAGACCTTGAGGCTGACAAAACTTTCCCAGCCTTCTTTCTATTTTGCCTGTGCCTTCGGGGTCTTCTTCCCCCGCCTGATTCAGCTTTCCGGACAGCTGAACAATGATGACCTCTCGATTCTTTTCACCATCTGCTGCATTTACCGCGTCCAAAAATGGCTGAGCGAAGGCCATTCTTATAAAGACTTCCTCTTAGCCGGCCTGTATCTGGGCTTGGCGATGATGTCGAAGCTTTCTTCGGTTATTGTCTGCCTCGGCTTAGGCGTTATTTTCCTTCTGGAGCTTATTAAATCCATTCAGAAGAAAGAAGGGGCGGCCCCGCTTAAAGGACTTATCATCCAATACGTCATATTCCTAGCTATCTGCGCTCCGATCGGCCTCTGGTTCCAGGTTTATGCCCACAAGGTCTACGGAATTCCTTATAACTTCGTCTTCCGAGCGCTGAATTCAGCTTTGTTCACCGGGCCAAGAAGCTATGTCATTTCTAATTCCGATTTCTATTCGCTGAGTTACTACGATAAGAACAATTCGGGTCTGATTTACACTTCTGACCTGTACAATATCTTCTTCCGCTATATCTCTCCGTTCTACTGGCCGGATGTGACTTATAACCCCGTTTATGCCAACGCCTTCAACAACTACAACATCCTCACTTATGCGATAAAATCTTCAATCTTCGGTGAATTCTCCTTCGATTCGCCTTTCTGCGCAGCCTGCGGCTTCTTGGCTGTCATCTCTGCGTTCCTCGTCTGGTTTGCCTTAATTGCTTACTTTATCTTCGCCATCGTCAAAAAGCAGAAGCTTGATAAAGACGCCTTATTCCATCTCCTGCTAGTCTTCTCCATCGTTTTCTTCTTCCTCTATCTCCAGGTCAAGATGCCCTTCGGCTGCTCAATGGATTTCCGCTACATCACCGCCATCATCTTGCCTATCAGCTGCCTGATTGGCTACAGCTGTGACAAAATGGCTGTCCCTGAATTAAGAAAAGACAACGGCGCCAAAATCATCAGCGGCATCTTAAAAGTCTCCTTAGCAGTCTTTGTTGCATCCTCTGTCCTTTTCTACATGGGAGCAGTCTAGGCGTTTTATCCGACCAAACAAAAAGGCACATCCCTGCGGTGTGCCTTTTTAGTTTTTCTTTTCCTTAGCCTACTTCAATGCCCAGGAGCAATTTTGCCAACTGTCCGATGCCGTAAGACAAAGCCGCCACGCCGATAGAGATAGCAGCCATCATCAGGAAATGCTTCCAGAAAGGCTTTTCCTGTGCCACAGAAATATAGTAATTGAAGAAGGCTATTTCCAGGATGACTTCCAGAATCATAATCCCAAACGCCCAGATGTAGGCATAAGGAACATTGATGCCCATCATAATCAGATACGGCAAGACCAAAAGCGCCACCGTAAACAGATAAGCCGCTCCGGTATATAAAGAGCTCTTCAAAGCATCTTTATGCCCCTCGGCGGATTCAGCCAGATAGTTAGAGGCCATCATCGAAAGCGTGGCCGCAAAGCCAGTGACGATGCCAGTTAAGGCAATAAGGCGGCAGTCCTGCAAAGAAAAAGTAACGCCGGTGATTGCTCCGGTCAGTTCCACCAAAGCATCGTTAAGCCCAAGAACCATTGACCCGACGTAATGAAGCCTCTCTTCATCGAGCATGGCGGTTATTTCCTTCTCATGCCGCTCTTCATCATCGAGCATCTTGCTGGCTTCCGGGACTTCTGTCTGCAGCTGCCGGTATTCTTTCTGCCCCAGCTGCTCGCCCTTCTGCATCTTCTTGACGACGAAAGTGAAGCCCATGATCACCGTTATAAGCTTAAGCCAAAAAACATGAGGCTTTTTCCGAATGCCTGTAATACTGGCCCACATCTGATAATGGGCGTACTCATCCTTCGACATCTGATCGAGGACTTTTGCATTCTCCGGATGCTTTTTCTGCTGCCTTTTAGCCATAAAGGCATAGATGGATGTGCCGTTTATTTCATCTTGCTGGCTCTGTTTAGCCTGCTTGAGAATCTCCGGACTGTAATTTCTTTCCATATGTTAATTATCCTCCACGCTTTATAGATTCTAGCACGAAAGATGGTTACAGGCTCTTATTAGAGATGTCTCCGCTGATGCTCAAGCAGGCCTCTTTCAGCCCGGAAAGGACATCTTCATATGTTATTGATAGAACCCCGGTCTTTTGAGCCGCCTTCTCCGCCGCCCGCCCTAAAAGGAAGCAGGCCAGACCAGCCCTTTTCAGAAGGGGGAGATCTTTATAAAGGCTCGTCCCAGTAAGCAGGCCGGAAAGCATGTCGCCGGAGCCAGCTTTTGCTAAGCCTGAATTGCCGAAGGCACTGATATAAGTTTCCGCCCCGTCTGTTAAAAGGCTGGAGGCGCTTTTTAAAACGAGACAGACATGGTGGGCCAAGACAAATTCCTTCCCTAAGGAAAAACTATTCCCTTCGACTTCAGCAGCAGGCTTTTTAATTAGGCGCGAGAATTCTCCAATATGCGGAGTTAAAATCGTTTCCCCGACCCTTTCATCAAGAACATCAGAACCGAAAGCCGCTAAGGAATTAAGTCCGTCAGCATCAATAATCAGAGTCCCTTTAAAGGTGCGGATCAGATAGCAAAGAGAATCGTAAACCCCTTTAGAAACATCAAGCCCCATGCCAAAACTGAGGGAAGAAAAGTCTTTGAACTGGTCTAAATAAGCTTCAGAAAAAGCCATCGTCCCTCCCAGAGTCGGAAAAGGCTTAATAATCAGCTGGGAATCCTTTAAGGCATAGATAGGCATATTCTTTTCCGGAATGCCTAAAAAGGCATAGCCGCCGCCTAGGCAAAGAATCGAAGAAGCCAGATAAGAAAGATAAGGCGCTCCGAAGTATTTATCCGACCCGCCGATGATTCCAGCCCGCCCGAAGCTCCCTTTATTGAGGTTTCTCTTTCTCGGGCCCAGCAGACCTAAAAAATCTTTTTCTTCGCTTAAGCGCACAGGGCTTTTATCTTCTTTTCCGATGACATCAACCTCATGGCAGGCATCCAGGCCATCGTTCATAAATAAACCCATATAAGGATTATGGGAAGCAAAAGTCACGTCAGAAACAATATATTTTCCATCTGAGAGCCCATTTAGAGGATTAAGTTGCCCTGGGCATAGGAGCGAATAAACCTTTCTCTTCTTCAGCCTACTTAAATGAAGTTCAGCTCCGTTATCTTCATAGCCAGTCGTAAAAAGAGCATCGAGGAAAACTGGTTCTTCATCTTCAGAAGCCTGTTCCCAAGTCTCTTCCTGCACGAAGACTGTTTCCACGCTTATGGAGCTGAATAAAGACTTAATCTCTTTCTTCTTTTCTTCAGCCTTCGGATTAATCAGAACATAGACCCGCTGAAAAGGAGGCACCTGCATCTTCAATATGGCGCTTTTCAAGAAAGATCGGTCTGTCTCTAGCAGTTTATCTAAAAGGTTAATCATTTCCCTTTCATTATACTTTCTTCTTCCCTTCCTCATATAATGAAACCGAAGAAGGCACATCACATGCGCATAATACTGACGACGATGACCATGGTTTATGACAGCCAAGGCAATATCTTAGTTCAAGACCGCTTAAAGCAAGACTGGCCTGGCATTAATTTCCCTGGCGGCCACGTTAAAAAAGACGAGACCATATTGGCTTCGGCAATCCGCGAGATGAAAGAAGAAACGGGCCTAATGATTATCGACCCTCTTTGTATCGGAGCTATCGAATGGTACGATGCCGTTAATCAGCTCCGCCATGTCTGCATCCTTTACCGCACGCCTTCTTTTCAGGGTTCCTTAAAGAGTTCATCTGAGGGCCGCGTGTTCTGGATAAATTATAAAGAGGCCGGAAAATATAAGCAGGCCGCGGATTTTGATAAAGTCTTAGCTAAATGCCTTTTCGGTCTGAAAACAGAATAAATGGCAGTTAATCTTTGCTTAGATTCGACAGCATCAGCTTGATGCGGTTTTCCTGATTGACCTTGGTCGCACCAGGATCATAATCGATAGCCGCTATATTGACGTTCGGGCAGAGTTTTTTAATCGGGCGAACCATGCCCTTGCCGACAATATGGTTAGGCAAGCAGCCGAAAGGCTGGCAGCAGACAATGCTGTTGATGCCGTGGTCAGCCATCGTCACCATTTCCGAAGGAATAAGCCACCCTTCGCCCATCTTCACGCCCTGAGAGATAATCCTCGCCGTATTGGCGGATATTTCCTTGAAATCATCGTAAGGCAGGAATTGGCTGTTCTTTAGCGCATTTGCCTGCTTCCGGCACATCTTATAAGCGGCCTTAAAGCCTAAACGTCCCAAAAGATGAGTAAAGCGGTTCCGATGGTAAAAATCGTAATCATTCTGAATATTGACCAGGCAGTAAAGAATAAACTCCATCAAAGCCGGCGAAAGGACTTCGCAGCCTTCGCCCACGAGAAAATCATTAAGCTGATTATTCGCCATGGAAGAGTACTTAACGTAGATTTCCCCGACGATTCCGACCCGAGGCTTCCGCACCTGAGGAATGGCGATTTCCGAAAACCTTTTTACCATATAAGCGTAATTCCTCTTTACGCTGTAATAACCATGAGTGTGCAGGCAGTCCACAATATGCTTGGTGCAGTCATTTTTGATGGCTTCCGCCTCACCTTTTTCCTTTTCGTACGGATGCGTCTGATTATACAGGTTCATCAGCATATCCCCATAGAGGCAGGAATAAACCATTTCCAGCGCCATCTTCGGACTGACCGGCAAGGAATACTTTTTCTCCAAGCCGGAGAAGTTAAGGGAAATGACCGGAACTTCCGGGAACTCCTTTGCCATGGCCTTGCGGATCAAGGAAATATAGTTGGAAGCGCGGCAGCCCCCGCCCGTCTGCGACATCATAACGGCCGTGTGCTTCAGATCGTACTTCCCGGATTTCAATTCGACCATAAACTGCCCTGTCACAATCAAAGCCGGATAACACGCATCGTTATGGATGCATTTCAGGCCTTCGTCTTTAACTTGCCGGCCAGTAGCCGTCATCATCTGGCAGTTAAAGCCGTGCTTGCGGAAAACTTCCTGAATGATCGCAAAATGCGTCGGCAGCATATCCGGGAAAAGGATAGTGTAGTTTTCCTTTTTGATTTTCTTCCAAAAAGCCTTTCGCTCAGAACGCTCAGACATGTTTTTCGTTCTCCTCTTTTTCTTCAATGGCCGCCTTAAGGGAACGGAGGCGGATACGCACAGCACCGAGGTTATTGACCTCATCGATTTTCAACTGCGTATAAAGCTTGCCGCCCTTTTCCAGAATCTCCCTCACTTCATCAGTCGTAATGGCATCTAAGCCGCAGCCGAAAGACACCAGCTGAACAAAGTTCATATCTTTCTGGGTGGTCACATACGAGGCAGCTTCATAAAGACGAGCATGATAAGTCCATTGGTTAAGGACATGAGTCTTAACCGTCTTATCCACACGGGCGGCCACGGCATCCTCGCTGATCAGAGCCATATCCAAAGAGTTGATAAGCTTATCCACTCCATGGTTAACTTCCGGATCCAAGTGATAAGGACGGCCAGCCAAGACCAAAATCGGCTTATGCTCCTCACGGGCTTTCCCGATAATCCAGTCCGCCTTGTCCCTAACGTCCTGCCTGTAAGCCTCCAAAGCCTTCTCTCCTTCTTTCAAAGCCGAGTATATGCAATGCCGGCTCAGGCGGTATTTTTTAAAAGCCCGGGCCAGGTTGCGGCTAGTAACCCTCAGATTATTAAGATCAACCAGCGGATCAAAGAAATTCTCTGAAGTCAGACTCAGGTTGTTTTTCTTCAAAAGCTCACCATAATAAGCTACAACTGGGCAATTGAAGTGGTTGGTCGTATACCCTTCCTTCAGGTTATACGAGGCTGTAGGATAGAAGATAAAATCGACCTTTTTCTCCAGCAATTCCTCAACATGCCCATGCATGAGCTTAGCCGGATAACAGACCGTATCAGAGGGAATGGTATGCTGGCCTTTAAAATAAAGATCGCGGCTAGAAGTTCCCGAGACTATGACATTAAAGCCCAGCTGAGCAAAGAAAGTCTCCCAGAAAGGCAATTGCTCATACATAGCTAAGGCCAAAGGCAGGCCCACCGTACCCAAGGGCTTAGCCGGCTGTTCAATGGGCTTTAAGAGGCGCTTGAGCTTATAGTCCCATAAATCCAGTTCAGCCGACTTAATTTCCTTGCCTTCGCCCTTCTCGCATTTGTTGCCCGAAATAAAAGAGCGCGAATCGTTGAAGCGGATGATAGTCAAACTGCAGTTAGCCCCGCAGCCTCGACAGTTAGTCAGCAGAGAAGAATAGGTAAACTTTTCCAGTTCTTCTTTGGAGATAATTGGACCGCTCTCCCCTTTTTCCTTAGCATACAGCCCCGCCCCGAAAGCCCCCATCAAACCGGCGATGGACGGGCGGATGACTTTCTTCCCCGTTTCCATTTCAAAGGCCCTCAGAATAGCATCATTCAGGAAAGTCCCGCCTTGGCAGACAATTTTGTTCCCAAGTTCATCAACCGAGCGGAAACGGATGACCTTATAGATTGCGTTTTTAACGATTGAGGAAGAAAGCCCGGCGGAAATATCAGCCAAGGTAGCGCCTTCTTTCTGAGCCTGCTTAACCGAAGAATTCATAAAAACCGTGCAGCGGGAGCCAAGTTCCACCGGATGAGGGGCCAGTAAGCCCAGTTCCGCAAAATCCTTGACACCCATGCCAATAGCATTGGCAAACGCCTGAATAAAAGACCCGCAGCCTGAAGAGCAGGCCTCATTGAGCATGATGGAATCAATAGCATGATTGCGGATGCGGAAGCATTTGATATCCTGACCGCCGATATCGATGATAAAATCCACGTCCGGCTCAAAATAAGATGCGGCCTTGTAATGAGCCACCGTTTCCACGAGCCCATAAGAAATCTTTAAAGAAGCCATAATCAGGGCTTCGCCATAACCAGTCACCGCGGAAGAGACAATCTTCAGATTCGGATTAGCCACAGCGTAAATCTGCTTCAGCTGTTTAACGATAGTATCGATCGGCCGTCCTTTGTTAGTATCGTAAGAGGAGAAAAGAATCTGGTTGTCTTCGCCTAAAAGAACCAGTTTCGTCGTTGTCGAGCCGGCATCAATGCCCAAGTAAGCCTTGCCTTCGTAAGAAGAAATGTCGCCTCGATGGATCTTAAAGTCCTCGTGTTCTTTTAAGAACTTCCGGTATTCTTCCTGATTCCTAAAAAGGGGCTGGCCACAGATGATGTTGTCGGATAGCTTAGCCTGCTTGATAGAAGCGATAATCTGAGAAATATCCATTTCCTCTTTCTGCTTCTGAGCAAAAAGAGCCGCGCCTAAGGCCATAAAGACCTCAGCATCTTCTGGGAATGTGCCCTCAGCCTGTTGGCCTAGCCGGTCCGTAAAAGCCTTCTGCAGCCCTTTAAGATAGTGCAGAGGCCCGCCTAAATACAAAACGTGGCCTTTGATTTCGCGTCCTTGGGCCAAGCCGGAAAGAGTCTGATCGACCACCGAGCGGAAGATTGACATCGCAATGTTTTCTCTTTTGGCGCCCTGATTCAAAAGCGGCTGAATATCCGATTTAGCAAAAACTCCGCACCGGGAAGCAATCGGATAGATTTTTTCGTAGTTCAGAGCCAAGCGGTCCAGCTCGCTGACATCCACGTTCAGCAAGGCTGCCATCTGATCGATAAAAGCCCCGGTCCCGCCAGCGCAGGAGCCATTCATTCTCTCTTCGACGCCGCCGGTCAGGAAAATAATCTTCGCGTCTTCCCCGCCGAGTTCGATGACAACATCCGTTTTCGGATAGTATTTCTCCACCGCTAAAAAAGCCCCTTGGACTTCCTGAACAAAACTAAGATGGGCTTTCTCCGCCAGGCCTAAGCCGGCCGAGCCGGTCAAAGAGACTTTAAAGCGCTGGCTCGGAAAAGCTGCCCGAACCATTTCCAACTGCTTCAAGCAGGTTTCCTGGACTTTGGAATAATGCCTTTCATAATGCGAAAAAAGCTTCTCCCCGCTAGGAGAAATCACGGCGGTCTTAACCGTGGTCGAGCCAACGTCGATGCCTAGAAGAAGATGCTCAATGTCATTCATGGAGGTAAACTGAAACTCCGTGTTTATTTTAAGCCCCCAGGTAGCAGATTTTCAGTTAAACCCGACAAGAAAGAATAATTGTCAGAAAACAGACAAGAAGCCGAAGAGGAAGAGGCCGCAGCCTGGTTCTTGAAGACTGACAGATACAGAACCAGAAGCAGCAGACCGAAAGCCACGCGATAAATGCCGAAGCCCGTGAAAGTATGATTCTTGATGAATTTAACAAAGAAGCGAATCGTCAGCAGCGAAACAGCTAAAGCCACCACGCAGCCGAGGACAATCATGCCCCACTGAGTAGATGTAAGCTTGTTTCCGGCTGAGATAAACTTCACGCTTTTAATTAAGCTGCCTCCGACCATGGCCGGAATAGCCAGATAAAAGGAAAACTCCGCCGCCACTTCCCTCGAGCAGGACAGAAGCAGAGCCGCAATAATGGTGACGCCGCTCCGCGAGGTGCCGGGAATCAAAGCCAAAACCTGGGCGCAGCCGATAATCAAAGCCTGTTGCCAAGTCAGGAGATAGATATCGTTAGTCTTGAACATCTCTTCTCCTTCTTTTAAAGAAGCGCTTTTTTTGTTCAGCAGGAATTCCACGAGAATAAAAGCGATGCCGTAAACGCAAAGAGTTATGGAAACAGTAAGGAAGTTATAAAGATGGCTGTCGAGGAAGTCGTCCAGAGGCAAGCCGACAATCAAAGCCGGCAAAGAAGCCAAAAGGATACAGAGCCACATTTTCCATATTTTCTTCTTCTCTTCGGGGGACTTGTTCTTTCCAAAAGGCCAGAGTTTTTTAAAGAAGCCGATGATGACAGCAAGAATGGCTCCGAACTGAATGACAACCAAAAACAGATTAAAAAAAGCCTCGCCTTGACTGCCCTTGATGTTCAGCCATTCTTCGAGGATAATCATATGCCCGGTTGAAGAAATAGGCAGCCATTCCGTAATTCCTTCTATAAGGCCCATAAGCACGGCTTTCAGCATTTCAATGAATGTCTGCATATTTTATTGATCCCGCTTTCTTGGTTAGTATAATTCCGCCTTTTCTTTTTGTCCACCGCGCCCCGTTTCAAGAAAGGGCTTTACTGAGGAAAAGATTTTTTGCAGGCAAAAATTATGATAACATAGGAAAGTAATAAGGGCCTTAGGCCATTACAGGAAAAAACGTATCGGTTCCAGACGAGTGATAAATGGAGGTCATTTATGGCTTGTTTAGCAATTCAGGGCATGCAGTGGGGTGATGAAGGCAAAGGCAAAGTCACCGATTTTTATGCTGGTCAGGCTGACATCGTCGTCCGTTCGCAAGGCGGAAACAACGCCGGGCATTCTATTGTCCGCAATGGCGTCCGCTTCGCTCTCCGCCTTGTCCCTTCAGGCATTTTCACTAAAGGGGTCACTAACGTCCTTGCCGATGGAACCGTCATCAATCCGGAAGCTCTTTTAGAAGAACTGGAAGGCTTGGAAAAAGACGGCATAAAGGACTATACGCTTTTGGTCTCTTCCCGCGCTCAGGTCTTAATGCCTTATCACCGTCTGCTTGATGCCGGCCGCGAGAAAGCTCTCGGCAGCGGCAAAATCGGCACGACTGGAAAAGGCATCGGGCCCTGCTATTCGGATAAAGCCGCCCGCTTCGGCCTCCGCATGGGGGATCTTTTAGAGAAAGACTACTTGAAGGAGAGGCTTAAAGAAGTCCTCGCCATTAAAAATATAGAACTGGCTTCTTTAGGCTTAGAGACTTCAGACTATGAAAAGACTCTTCTCTGGCTTAATCAGATTACCGAAAAGCTCACTGCTAAAGTCACTATCACCGATACCTCTTCCTTCCTCAATAAGGCCCTGAAGGCCGGGAAGAAAGTTCTTTTCGAAGGCGCCCAGGGAGCCATGCTCTGCTTAGACCATGGCACTTATCCTTACGTCACCTCTTCTTCGCCTCTGGCCATCGGTATTCCCCTTAACTGCGGCATTCCCTGCACTAATCTGAACAATATCTTGGGCATCACCAAAGCTTATACGACCCGCATCGGCGAAGGCCCGTTCCCGACGGAAATCTTCGGAGACCTGGCTCAGTTCATCAGAGACAAAGGCCATGAATACGGCACCGTGACCAAACGCCCTCGCCGCATCGGCTGGCTTGATGTGGCTGAACTTAAGTATGTCGTAACCATCTCCGGAGTCACTTCTTTAGCTCTCATGCTGTTAGATGTCCTCGGCGGCTTAGATAAGATTTATATCGGCACCGGCTATACTTTGGACGGCAAGCCCATTGACTATATGCCTTCTTCTCTTCCGGCCTACTCCCGCGTCAAGCCGACTTACATCGAAATGGATTCCTGGAAGGAAGACATCTCCAAGGCCACTTCTTTCGCCGAGCTGCCTCTTAATTGCCAGAAATACATACGGAAGATTGAGGAACTGACTGGCGTGAAAGTCAGCCTTATCTCCGTCGGGCCTGATGAGAAGCAGACCATCGTCGTTGAAGACCTGCTCTAAAGGAGAAAAAAGCATGATTGACCGCTACGCCCGCAAGGAAATATCTGATCTCTTCACTGACCAAAGCCGCTTTCAGACTTACTTGGATGTGGAAATAGCCTGCTTGGAAGGCTTTCAGCAGCTTGGAAGAATTCCGGAAAGCGATGTTTTAGCCGTCAAGGAAAAAGCCCATGTCGATGTCAAGCGCATCAAAGAAATCGAACTGGTGACCAAGCACGATGTCGTGGCTTTCACGCGTCAGATTTCGGAGACTTTAGGCAGTGAAAGAAAGTGGGTCCATTATGGGCTGACCTCGACTGATGTAGTCGATACAGCCTTAGCTATCCTTTATAAAAAAGCCGATGAATATATTGATAAGGGCTTTTTAGGCTTAATCAATGCCGTCAAAGATAAGGCCCTGGCCTTTAAGGATGTTCCCTGCATCGGCCGCACCCACGGGATGCATTCAGAAATAACCTCCTTCGGGCTGAAGTGGGCTGAATACTATGAAGAACTGAACCGCGATTACGAAAAATTCAATTTAGCCCGCAAGGAATTAGAGTGCGGAAAAATCTCGGGAGCGGTCGGCAATTTCGCCAATGTCGAACCGGAAGTCCAAGATTATGTCTGCGCTAAATTCGGGCTGTCTTCTGCCCCGATTTCAACTCAGATTATCGACCGGGCCCGCCACGCGTTTTATATGTCAGTGCTGGCTTTAACCGCCTCCACCATCGAAAAAATATGCTTAGAGATCCGCCTTCTTTCCCAGACAGAAATCGGAGAACTGGAAGAAGGCTTTGCCAAGGGCCAGAAAGGTTCTTCGGCCATGCCTCAGAAGCGCAATCCAGTCTCATCAGAGAACCTCACCGGCGTCGCCCGCATCTTAAGGGGCTATACCATTCCTGTCATGGAAGACAACGCTCTGTTCCACGAAAGGGATATTACCCATTCTTCGGTTGAAAGATCAGTTTTCATCGACGGAATCGAACTGTTTGATTACATGCTCACCCGCATGAAAAAAGTCATCGAAAACCTCGCGGTTTTCCCTCAGAAGATGGAGGAAAACATTCAGATGTCTAACGGGGCGGTCTTTGCTCAGCATGTCTTAACCCGCCTCGTCGAAAAAGGCTCGGTCCGTGAAGAGGCTTACGATACGATTCAGCCTTATGCCATGCAGGCAGCCCTTCATCAGATTCCTTCTTTTAAGGAAGCCCTTAAAAAAGACCCGAAAATCCATTCGATCCTCTCGGATGAAGAACTAGACAGCTTATTCACTTACGGGTATTACATGAGAAACGTCGATAAAATCTATATCAGAGTCGGATTAGAAAAAAAGAAGGATTAATCTCCTTCTTTTTTTAAGAACGCTTCCAGCTGCTTCAGGGCTTTTCCGCGGTGAGAAACCGCGTCTTTTTCTTCCGGAGTGGCTAAGCCGAAAGATTTATGCAGCTCATCAGAGATGAATATAGGGTCATACCCGAAGCCGTTAACGCCTTCAGAGCGAAAACCGATTTGTCCGAAAGTCTGGCCTAAAAACACATGTTCGCTGCCGTCGGGCTCAATCAAAGAAACGGCGGAAGTAAAATTAGCGCTGCGGTCCTTTTTCCCCTCCAGCCTTTGGATGATAGCTTCTCTCTTCTTTTCGTAAGGCTGCCCTTCCATAAAACGAGCTGAGTAGATGCCAGGAAAACCATCTAATGCGTGGACTTCCAGCCCAGAATCATCAGCAATGACATATTTGTCTTGAGCCTTAAGGTGAATGCAACGGGCCTTGATCAAGGAATTTTCCTGGAAAGTTTTCCCGGTTTCCTCAGCATCGATTTCTAGCCCCGCCTCAGAAAGCGATTCGACTTGGTAACCTAACGGTTCCATCATTCTTTTGAATTCTTTCAGCTTATTTGGATTTGAAGTAGCAATCAAAGCGGTTTTCACCATGTTTTAAGTCCCTTCTCTACTTCAGTTTACCCTTAATGTCATAAAAGGAGTAAACCTTTTGGCAATTTTGTTGTCCGGGCAGTTTTTTAGTATATAATTTTATTGAAAATAAACTGACGCAGACTGAGTTTACATACATATATAAATAGGAGATTTGCAGCATGGCCGAAGCAAGCAAGTACGTCATCTTCACCGATTCCAGCGTGGACCTAACTCCGGAATTGGTTAAGGATGCCGACATCAACGAAGTCCCGCTGAGCTTTTTGATCGACGGAAAGCTGTACCAGAATTTTTATGATGACCGCGAGATTAAAAACCACGATTTCTTCGAATTGATGAGAGGTGGAAAAATTATCCATACTTCTCAGGCTACCCCGGGCCAGTTTTTGGAAGCTATCGAGCCTTTCATGCAGCAAGGCTACGATATCCTGGCTATCTCTTTCTCTTCGGCTCTTTCCGGCACTTATAATTCAACCTGCACAGCTGCTTCTTATCTGAAGGAAACTTATCCGGATAGGAAGATGTACGTCATTGATTCCTTAGCCGCATCCGGCGGTCAGGGCTTTTTAGTTTGGGCGGCCGGCCATAACCGGCTGAACGGCATGTCGCTCGAGGACAACAAGGTCTGGGTAGAGCAGCACCTTCTTCATATGGCTCATTGGTTTACGGTCGATGATTTAGTCTATTTGAAGCGCGGTGGGCGCCTTTCGGCCACCAAGGCTTTCTTAGGCAACTTGCTGAAGCTGAAGCCTGTCCTCCATGTCGATGACCTGGGGCGTTTGATTCCAGTCGAGACCGTTCATGGCCGCAAGCAGTCGCTGATGGCCATCATCAAGCATTTTGCAGATACCGCCATCGCTCCGAATAAAGATCCCGTCATGATCATCCACGGCGATGATATCGTCACGGCAAAGTGGCTGGGCGACAAACTGACCGAAGATTACAAAGTCCCTGCTGTCTATTATCTGAATTTAGGTCCTGTCATCGGCGCCCATGCCGGTCCGGGCACTATTTCCCTTTTCTTCTGGGCTACCGAGAGGTAGAATAATAGCGATAGCAAAATTAATTTCCGATTAATGAGCTTTTATTTTTAATGAGGTTATATATATGATTTCCAAATTGACGACGACGAACGAACCTAATCTTCGCGTTTTTGCGTTGGGCGGGCTCGATGAAAACGGCAAGAACATGTACTGCATCGAAACCAACGATGCCATATTCATTATCGAAGCCGGTTCGAAATACCCTGATTTAACTAACCCCGGCATCGATATCATCATTCCTGATGCCTCGTACCTGAAGGATCATCTTTCCAAGGTCAAGGCCATCATCATCTCCCACGGGCACGACGATGAATATGGGGCCTTGCCTTATGTCCTGAAATCCTTAGGCTGGCCGGATATTCCTATTTACTGCACTTTCACTACCCGCGTTTTCATCATGGCGGACTATGGAAACAAGTTCGGCAGCAAGTTTAATTTCCACCTGATTAAGCCTTCTGACGATGTCCTCATTTCCGGATATCCCTTCCATTTTTTTGAGACTTCTCATACAGTCATGGAGTCTTTCGGCTTCTCGATTGAGACGCCGGCTGGCGCCATTGTCTATACCGGCGATTACATCTCCGATTTCGGCGTTCAGGGACACTTCACTTTCGACTTAGTCAAAATCGCCAAGATTGCAGATATGAAAAAAACGCTCTTGATGATGACTGAATCTTCCGGAGCCGATAAACCCGGCATCGTTTCGCCGATGCACAAGATCACTCCCCACATCAAATCCCTGATTGAGGAAAACGAACACCGTCTTATTATCTCCTGCTTCAACCAGAATATGTACATCATCAACGAGATCATCAATCTCGCCATCAAGAACCATAAAAAACTCGTCATCACCAATCCTAACCTGCTGGCAGTCCTGCCGGCTCTGATGTCCAATGGCGACCTGATTATTCCCCGTGCCAACCAATGCGCCGTAGATGAAATTCCTCAGAACAATCAGAACGATCTGATAATCCTGATTTCCGGACAAGGCGAAGCCTTGTACGATTACCTGACTGACTTGGCACATCACGAAAACAAAGACAAAGCCCTGCAGATTATGCCGAACGATGTCTTTGTCTTAGCCTGCCCGCCGGTTCCGTCCACTGAAAGCAAGTACGTTTCCGCTCAGGATGCCTTATACACCACCGGCGCCAAGATTATTTCTTTGACTCACAAAGAAATATCTTCCATGCATGCCCAGCAGGAAGACATCAAAATGCTCATTTCGATTTTCCATCCTAAGTATTATATGCCGGTCGAAGGCGAGTTCCGCTTGATGATGGCTAACGCCAAAGTCGCCGAATCCATCGGCTACAAACCGGACAAGATTTTCCTCATCGATAACGGCATGGCCCTTTCTTTCGATGCGGCTGGCAATGCCATCACTCCGATCACGACTTTATTAAGGCCCGGCAACGTCTTCATCGACGGCCTCGGCATCGGAGATGTCCGCTCTAACATCATCGATGAAAGAACGCAGATGAGCGAAGGCGGCGTCATCGTTCTGCAAGCCATAATTTCCTCCAAAAAGCACGCTATCGTCTCTAAGCCTGTAGTGGAAATGCGCGGCTTTGTCTACCTTAAGGAATCGGAGTCTGTATACAAGTCAGTCCTGCAGATATTCACCAATTACCTTAACGAGTTAGTTTCCGCCGTCAACCCGGATGTCGAAGTCACCATGAAGAAAATGATGAAGTTCCTCTCCGAGCAGATGATGTCTCAGACAAATAAAAATCCCCTTCTTCTCCCTTCGGTCACGGATATAGATAATCCTCAGCCGATCGACGTCAAAGAAGAAAGCCAGGAATAAGCTAAACGGCTCCTGCTTAGGAGCCGTTTTTATTTATTGATGAAAGGCCAGCTGCTCTTTATCAAGTTCCAGCACCGCCCAGGACAAAGCTTCACCGAAAGTAAATTCCACGAGGAATCTATCCCCCAGAGGGTCAACTTCCTTAATAATTCCCTTGCTGCCTTTTTTCAGCCCTGACTGATCTTTCTTCAGATAGACGAAATCGCCAGGGCAATGAATCAGGTGGTCAAGATGGGAGAAGCCTTTTATCGTCGCCGTATCGATTTTGTAACTTCCGTTCTTCAGCTGGAATCCGAAATGAGGATAGACGTTAATCTGCGACATCTCCTTAGCATCCAGCAGCAAATCCAAGTCTTCAAAAAGCGGATGGTCGACCTTAACTTCCAGCCTTAAGTCAGTCACTGAAATAACGCAGTCTGCGCCTAATAAAGGCAGCGGGAAAGCCTCTTCCCGGCTCCTAATCAAATCCAGAATCATGCTTTCCTCACCCTTTATGCCATGGAAGCGGAATTTATTCACGCCGGCCATAAAGTTAAAATAGCGGTCCGACAAAGCTCCATACTCCCAATCGGAAAGCGGATAAGGCAAAGCGAAAGGAACGGAAGAGAGCTTTAGCTTCTGATGCAGCGAAGGCAAAAGAGCATCTATTGCCTTAATAATGATCCTGTCATAGTAAAAATCATCTTCTTTTTTCCTCTGGACATAAGAGAAACGGCCTAAAAGAAGCAGGAAAAGAATCTCGTTGGCTTCCGGGGAATGCTCTTTAATCAAAAGCTTGCCTAAATAGTAAGCATAAGGAGCCAGGTAATAGTAAACCTGATTAACCAAGGCAAACTTAAAAGGCACTTCCACATCCGTCTCCAGCAAAAAGCGCGCTTCCTTATAATCCTGGCTGACGAATTTCCCGTTCATATACATATCGGCCAGCAGCGGATAAGCCTCTAATTCACCGTGCTCAGCTCCGAGTTCGAAAGAACGGAAAGCCGAGGCGTAATCCGGCCCCTTCGGGTCTTTTAGCCCGTTGAGATAATAGACATAGCCAGCCATAAACAGGCCGAGGAAATCACCTTTTCGGTAACCAGACATAAAATGCTTCAGAGCCTGGGAAGAATCCCGGTTCACGCCGGTTTTCTCATCGACGCCTTCCCCAAAAAGAATCGTCCCATAGACAATATCAGGCGTCGGATCATTGCCTAAACAGAGAGATTCCAATATTGCCTTGAATCCTGACTTTTCTTCCTCAGAAAGATCCTCACGCCCGTAAAAGAACTCCACGATTTCTTCTTTTTCCTGAAACGTAAACTGCCGATAAGAAAATGGCAGGTTTAAATTGGCTTCATGCCTAAGCAAAGTCTCTAAGCAGGCTTCTGCTCCGACCAGCACGCGGTGAAGATCGTTTTTCTCAGGCTTGGGATTCTCGGTAAAAAGATGAAAAAGGCTTTCCTGAGCAAAATAGGCCGAGGAAATCTTATCCTTGCCTTCAAAAGGAACCGAAAGAAAGACCAAGGCATTCATCTGCAGGAAAGAATAGAAAGCATCAAGGCTTTTCTGCCCATTCAAGAAACCAGTTATCCAGTTCTTATAAGAAGCAGAAACAAAATAATGGTCTTCCCGCGGAGAAAGAACAATCCGCTTAGGCAAACTAAAAGATGAAATCAGATCCAAATAAGGAACCTGATTGACTAAGCAGTTATAAGCCTCAACTGAGGTCAAGGATTTTTTTATCGGCAATGCGTTCTGTTTCATCGTGTTTACATTATATATCTTATATGCGCTTTGAATTAAAAAAAGCCATCCCCGAAGGATGACTTTTTAAAAACGAAAGGAGCAAGAATCTTTACTTATCAGAGACGATTTCAATGCCGTGGGATGTGCCAATTCGGTCAGCTCCCGCTTCAATCATCGCCAAGGCGGTCTTCTTATCGCGAATGCCGCCGGCAGCCTTAATATGAGGATAATCGCCGCAGACTTTCTTCATGAGCTTAACATCCGCCACTTCCGCTCCGCCTTTAGCATCAAACCCGGTCGATGTCTTCACGAAATCGACGCTGGCAGCCTTGCAGAGTTCGCAGGTTTTAACGATTTCCTCATCAGTAAGCTCACAGCATTCGATGATGACCTTCAGGATCTTAGATCCCGAATTTCTCCGCATGCGCTCAAGCTCATTAGCGATTCTTCCATACTGCTTATCCTTAACCCAGGAGAGATTAATGACCATATCGATCTCATCCGCCCCACAGAAAATAGCATCTTTCATTTCATCGACTTTGGCAACCGTAGACATGGCGCCCAAAGGAAAGCCGACCACAGCGGTGACTTTGACGGTTGAGCCCGGAACATGAACCAATTCCGAAGCTAAAGCAACATAGCAGGAATTGACGCAGACAGAAGCGAAATCGTATTGCAAGGCTTCCGCGCAAAGTTTGCGGATATCTGCCTCTGAGGCCGTGGAGGCCAGAAGAGTATGATCAATGTACTTATTCAGTTCCATAGTAAACTTCCTCCCAGAAGATTATCATTGATGAGATTTTACCATTTAATTTAGGCTGTAGCAAACTTCTCCTTTGACTAAACATATCCTCGAAGATGATTTGGGCTGGAAAAATAAATCAGAGCCATAAAGGGCGTTAAAAAGAGCCAAAAATGATTTGCACTATACTTTCCTGTATGCTAAGATAATTCGGTATCGAAAGGAGTTGCATATTTTTTTATGGCTCAGATTAAGTCACAGATCAAGAGAATTCAGACTAATGAGAAGTCCAGACAGGCTAACGTCGCTCGCCGTTCGGAGATGAGAACCGCCATTAAGGCCGTCAAGGCTGCGGTTGCCGCCAACGATCAGGTCAAGGCGAAAGAGCTCGTCAAAGAAGCTGTCGCCCTCATCGACCACGCTTGCCAGGATGGCATCATTAAGCTTAATAACGCTGCCCGCAAAAAGGCCGCTATCATGTCTGAAGTCGACACGATGAAAAAGGCTGCCTAACCCAGTCTCATTCATGCAAAAGGCCCCATTAAGGGGCCTTTTTTTATCTCGCGTTTCTCAGATATTTTCTGTAGAAATTAACTAAGAATAGTTCAATCAGCAAGTCCGGGTCATCCAAATCAAACTTGATGTGGTCCTCAATCGTCCCCAGTTCCCCGAGCATCCTCAGAATATCCTTCGGCTCCAGGTTCCCGATGTCGGCACACGTGTATTTAATGCGGATAGGCGAAGCATTATTGAGTTTTTTGGACATGTCCATCGTGTTGAGGCCCTTCTTCATCAGAAAGGAAACCAGATACATAAAACGGAACTGACTGGCAAAAATCGGAAGCAGCTGCATCGGATCAATTCCGCCCTTCCGTAAGTCACGGTAAGAACGGATGGCTTCCCTCGTATTGTTCTTGAAAAGGTAGGAGACAACTGAGAAGACCGAATTCTCAATCTTCGGAGCCACCAAAAGCTCAACATCCTCCGGGCGGATTTTATTGGTATAGCATAGCAGCTTGTCCAAAGCGTTGATCATTCCGGCATAGCTGTTATAAGTGCGGTCGACAATCTCGCTTAAGGCATCGGAAGATATATCGGCGCCTTTAGAGCCGACGTAGCGTAAGCCTTTCTGACAGAGTTCTTCCGGGCGCAGTTCGGAAGAGACCTCAATATCGGCATACTTATGCAGGGACTTGATTAAGTCGTTTCCTCTTTCCCCGGCCAGTTTCTTGCCCTGGGTCAGAAGATAGATATCGGCATCAGGATTAGGATGCTCAAGGTATTTAATCAGGCTGGCATAGTCCTGCTGAGAATCAAATGAGCGCGGAGCGGCGTCCATGTCAGGAGAAAGAAAGTAACAGTTCGTGATGATAATTACTTTCTTCGAGGCAAAAAAAGAAACGCTTTCCGCTTCCTCCACGGCATCCTGAATGAAAGTGTTGTACATGTCAAAAGTGAAAAAGGAGAAGCCTTCATTGTTCTTCTCCTCGGACTTCAGGTTCAAACGGGTCTCGTCCTCAAGTAAGGCGATATCCGGTCCGATCAAGAGCTTAACCATATGCCTTTATTCTACCTTCTCAGATATCTTTTTTCAGAAGTTTCTCAAATCTTTTTTCGCTTAAGGACGTAAAAGCCATAAAAAGGAAGAAGCCCAAGATGTCCATCCCAAGAACCGATAGGAAAGCCAGATCGAAAGAAAAGCCTTTCTTACTGATCAGGAAAATGACAAGTGACCCCACCCCGACAAAAGCACCTTCCAAAAGGAAAGCATAAACAGTTACTAAAAAACCATTCCAGTTCGACTGCGTCAGCTCTTGAATCACATCCCAGTCAAAGCGTGCCGAACGCAAGCCTACCGAAAGACCCATCTGGGAAATGATGAAGAAAGCCGGCAGACAATAAAGACCGGACAGAAGGACGATTCGATAATCAAAAGCGCTAAGGGTAATCAAAAGCACCATAGTGAAGCCGAGAATAATCAAATTCAATAAGATGCTGACCGCAATTTTAGCAGCCAGGTATTTTTTCTTGTCGAGCGGGAAAGTCTTCAGAACGTAGAAGCTCTTCCCTTCCAGAGATACGGAAATATAGGACAAATAAGGAAACGAGGCGCCTAAAAGCCCGGTGGAGCAGCACAAAGCAAAAACGCCAGCAGAATTATTCAGCAGTTCCGGGCTTTCTTTAGAAAGAACAGCGGAAACAGCAACCATGATCATAGGATAACAAAAAGACAGGAAAAGCATAGCCATCAGCTGAGCCATATTCGTCCGAACCAAAGAAAGCTCATGATTCCAATAAATTCCAAAGTTCTGCCTTCCGAACTTCTTAAAGGACGTATTGATAGCTTTATCCATCTTAGCGGAACTCAAAGCCTTCTTTTTCTTCAGGCCTTCCTCGCCGATATTGTTGATATAGAAGTGATTACCGACCACGTAGACAGCCAAAACAACTCCAGCGGTCAAAAGAAGCTGTAATAGACAATAAAGCCAGCTGCTTCCGGTCAGCAGGACACCATGGGACGGCAGATAAGATAACCAATTAACCCAGTTAAGGGAGTTATAGAAAGACACCATATCTTTTGAGGCCTCGCCTCCCCCGATACGCAGGTATATATAGACCCCGAGAAGCGGAATCATGGTCAGCCACATAGCAATAGCCTTGCTGCTCTGATGCTTTTTAAAAGCCAGCAGGCGGCCCAAGAAATTCCAAATGATAAATAAAGCGCCGACAATCGTGATAAGGAAAGCCGGATATATAACCAAGCAAAGCAGATAAGAGCCAAAGCCCACGCCTAAAAAGTAAAAGTAAATGAAAGAATCAACCAGCGGGAGCAAAGAATAAGGGAAAATATAAAGCAAAGCCAAAACGCAGCGAGCCCAAAACAGGCGGAAGGGCTCAATCGGCAGCGGAAGGAGGAATTCATCGGACTTCGAAAGGAAGAAAACCGAGAAGACAAAAGAGGTGCATAAGGAAGCAATAAGCACCATATCGGAAAGCAAGGTCGTATGATACATTGCTTCAAAAACGGCTTGGCTTACCCCCTGGCTCTGAAACTCCATGGACGTCGAAAAAGTGGAAATCGCTAAGGAAAATGTCATTATCAGGCCTGAAAGGAGCATGACAAAAACTGGACTGGAGGCTTTGGAATAACGGCCCTTGCTGTTTTTCCTTCCCTTAAAGCCGCTGGAAGAAGACGCTAGGGCTTTTACCAGCATGAAAAAAGACTTAAGTTTCTCTTTCATTATTTGACTAACTCCAAGAACAGCTGTTCCAAAGAAGAATGCTCTTCCTTTTCTTTCGCCTGCAGTTCGCCTAAAGTCCCGCTGAATAGGAGCTTGCCTTTAGAGATAATGCCAATGTGGTCACAGACTTTTTCGGCCACGTCGAGGACGTGAGTCGAAAACAGGACGCATTTGCCTTCTTTGGCATGAGCCTGCATCATTTCCTTCATTTCAAAAACCGCTTCCGGGTCTAACCCAGTCAGCGGCTCATCCAAAATCCAGTTATCCGGATTATGAATCAAAGCTCCGATGACAAAGATTTTCTGGCGCATGCCGTGAGAATAATTGGCGATGTAATCGTTCAAAGCATCTTTCATATGAAAAGACTCACTGAGGCTGGCCATTCTCTTTTTTCCTTCCTCTTCCGGGATTTTGAACAAAGAGCAGACAAAAGCCAGGTAGTCCATTCCTTTCATGCCTAAGAACATATCCGGCGTATCAGCGATGTAGCCCATGGTCGCTTTGGCGGCTAAGGGATTTTCTCTGATGGAATAACGGTCGAGGAAAATATCGCCTTTGGTTATCGGGATGATTCCGGCCATCATCTTCAGCGTAGTCGATTTCCCCGCCCCATTTGGCCCTAAAAGGCCGAAAATCTGGCCGTCAGGTATTTCTAAGGACAAATCGTCGACAGCAAGAAAATCGCCGTACTTTTTACTGACAGAACGGATGGAAATCATAAAATAAGTTCCTTTCTTAGGAGACGGAAAAACAGGAGGAATCAGAACTCTTTTTGTTTGCTGACCGGATAGCCGGGCTCATCGATGACTTCGACTTTTTCTATGACAACCGGCTTAAGAGGCATATCGTTATTGTCAGTACGGACCGAGGCGATTTTATCGAGGACATCAAAACCCTCGACCATAGTTCCGAAAGCTGCATATTCCCCGTCCAGATGCGGAGCATCCTTATGCATGATGAAGAACTGGCTGGAAGCCGAATCCTTGACCATGGTGCGAGCCATGGAAATCACGCCTCTTTTATGCTTGAGGTTATTCTCCACGCCATTGGAGCGGAATTCGCCCTTGATGGTGTAATCGATATACTTGCCGTTGAATTCGCCGTTTCCGCCTTGGATCATAAACCCAGAGATGATGCGGTGAAAAGTGAGGCCTTCATAAAAGCCCGAATCTGCCAACTGGACGAAATTAGCCGCCGTATTCTTAGCGTTCTCATAATCCATCTGAAACGACATGACGCCGTAATCCTTAACATAAATCTTGACCATATTTTACTTGTCCTTTCCTTTCTCTTCTTCCTCAACAGAGAGTTTTTCTTTTTCTTCTCCCTTTGATTTTAGTTTAAAACGGTCAAAGAGAAAAGACGAATTTGCTAAGCCGACGAATAAAGAGGCTGCCAAAAGAGCATTTACGACGCCCTGAAGGAAATTAAAGCCCAAATCAACGAAAATAATGATGTAGTTTCCCTGGGCTATGGATTCAGGGATCAAATAAACAATCCCGTCGGGGATCATATAAAGAATCGCCATGAGGATGCCCCCGGTCAAAAACGCAATGAAGCCTTTCAGCCAGGTTCCTCTTTTCGTCGTTTTTCCATTCCGTGCCAGCCAGCTATAAATATACCCGGCCAGAGCGCCTTCCAAAAGCTTGATAAAAAAAGTGAAGGGCGCATAGTAGATATATCCTTGCGACAAATCCGAAAGAAGGCCCGAAATCCCTCCGACAAGACCGCCGACCCAAGGATTAATTAAAGCTGAAAGCAGAAAGACCAGAATATCAGAGAGATTAAAATAGCCGTCGCCGTTAAAAATCGGAAAAGAAGCAAAGCGGGCCAAGACAAAATCCAGGGCCGTAAAAACCCCGATAAGGGAAATCAGCATCACATAGTCTTTCCCGCGGCGCTTGGCTTCATTCATAAGCAATCACTTTAAGACTGTTCCTTCAAAGCCATGGCTGCCATTATTGAAATCCACTGCAGACATTGCCCTTTTTCCAGGCTTCTGAACATTTTCCAAACGTACGATTCCGCCCCTGACCTGAAGAAGCAGGTCGTTTTTCTGGGCTTTGATAATCTGTCCGACCTGACCGCAGGTATCTAAAGATTCCATCTTGGCCTGGTAAATTTTGAAAGGCGTCCCGTCGGAATTAAGCAAATAACCGCCAGGCGTTAAAGACAGCGAACGGACTTGGTTAACAAACCCGACTGGGTTCTGGTTCAAATCCAGATGCTCTTCCTCTTTTTTAATCGACGGGCAGAAAGTCACCTTTGCGCTATCCTGCTGCTGGCCAAGCAGCTTATCAGCAAAAAACAGAGGCAGGTATTTAACAGCCATATTCAAAGCCAGTTCCTGAAATTTCTGACATAAGGAGGTGTAATTGTCCTCCGGCTCAATTTTCACTCTTTCAACGGCGAAGACATCTCCGGCATCCATCTCTTTAACCATCTGCATCAGAGAGATTCCCGTCTCTTTTTCTCCGTTCCTTAAGGCGTACTGAATCGGAGCCGCCCCACGATATTTGGGAAGCAAGGAAGCGTGAAGATTAAGCGGGCGATATTTTGAATAAGCTAAAACCGTCTCGGAAATAATCTGCCCGTAAGCAAAAGTCAGGAGGAGATCAGGCTTCAGGTCATCCAAAAACTGATATTCTTTATTGAGCTTATGCGGTTTAAAAACCGGCAGGCCCAGCTTAGCGGCCATCTCGCCGACTTTCGAAGGCTTCATTTCCATCTTGCGTCCCTGCGGCTTATCTTCCCTGGTGATGACGCCGACGATATTGAAGCCGGCCTTAACCATCCCTTCCAGCAGGTAAGCGGAAATTTCCGGAGTCCCTAAGAAAACGATTCTTTTATCTGATATCATGCTTATTTTCTTCCTTCTTTAAAAGTATAAGCGGATTTAAGAGCCTTTGCCACGAAATAGGTGCTAAAAGACACAATAAGAACTTCGAAGGATTTATAATGTCTGAAGAAACGAGGTACTGATATGGCCGACATGAAATGGACTTTAAAAGACGTCATCCAGGAAACTAACCATCCCTTTCTCAACTTCTTCACGTTGGTCTACGACGTGGAAAAAGCTGACGGGCACCATGAATACAGGTATTTTATGGCTTCCCGCCGCAGCAAAGAAAATCTCGTCTGCAGGACTCAGGACCATAAAAAACCCGACGGAGTCATCATTCCGCTTTACTATATAGATCCGCAGACTCACCAGATTTTCCTATTGATGACCAGCCAGTTCCGACCGCCGCTGGGGACTTACGTTCATTCTTTCCCGGCTGGCCTAATCGACGGAAATGAAGACCCATTTACCGCAGCCACAAGAGAAGCCCAAGAAGAAGTTGGCGCCAAGATAACGGATTTGGAATTATTGGCCCCCGCCTCTCCGACTTCCTCCGGGCTTTCCGATGAGTCCAACTGCGTCGTTCTGGCCCGTGTCATCGGCTACGAAAAAAGAAACCTTGAGGAATTCGAAGACATCGGTTTTTCCCTTCTTCCCTTAAAGGATTTGAAAGAACTCCTGAACAAGGACTTTTATGCCCTGCAGATCCGCATGATTGTTCTTTATCTGCTCGAAAGATTCAAAGGGCAATACTAAACTGAAGCCTTCTAAAAAAGTCGCCTTAAATAAGGCGGCTTTTTAAGTTAAACCTCTGCAAACTGAGAGTTATATATATCCGCATAATAACCATTTTTCTTCAGCAGTTCCTCATGCTTGCCGGCCTCAGCGATGACTCCGTCTTTCATGACCAAAATCAAATCCGAGGAGACAATAGTCGAAAGACGGTGGGCGATAACCAAAGATGTTCTGCCTTCCATGATTTTATCAAAGCCCTTCTGGACCAGAAGCTCCGAACGGGTATCTATGTTAGAAGTGGCTTCGTCCAGAATCAGCATTTCCGGCTTTTTCAGCATCAGACGGGCAATGCAGATAAGCTGCTTCTGGCCTTCTGATAAGGAATTAGCCCCGTTTAAATAAGTATCGTACCCGTCTTTCATCTGCTGAATGAAGAAGTCAGCGTTGGCTTCTTTGCTGGCAAGGACAATATCTTCCATCTTCGCCTGCGGATTCCCATAAGCGATGTTTTCCTTGATGGTCCCCTTAAAGACCCAGGTGTCCTGCAAAACCATGCCGAAGACGGACCTCAGCGACGAACGCTTCACATCTTTGATGTTGTTCCCCGAAACCAAGATAGTGCCGCTATTAGGATCGTAGAAGCGCATGACGAGGTTAATCAAAGTCGTTTTGCCGCACCCTGTCGGGCCGACCAAAGCGACCTTCATGCCCTTTTCAACTTTAAAGGACACGCCGTTCAAGACCGGATGAGTAACTTCATAAGCAAAATGGACATCCTCTAAGGCAAAAGAGCCATCCGGATGAGTGATTTCTTTCTTGCCGCTCTCGTCAGGCACCTGATTAAGGCTCAGCAGTTCCTGCAGCCTGGCGGCGGAAGCCGAGGCATTCTGCAGCTCAGCAATAACTTCGGAAATCTGGTTAAAAGGATCAGTGTAGTTGTTTGTGAACATAAGGAATGTCATAAGGCTGCCTTCGCTCATCCCGTATCTGCCTTCGATGATGAACAAAGCTCCGATCACTGCAACCGTCCCATAGACTAAGGCATTAAGAAGACGGGTGGTGGGATTAATAAAAGCATTGAAAAATTCCGTCCGGAAATCAAGCTTCCTAAGTTTTTCGGCTTCAATGTCGAATTTCTTCTCGGCTGTTTCCTCATAAGAATTGGCCTTGACAGTCTTCTGGTTCTCAATGTCTTCCACGCCTAAAGAGGAAAGCCTTCCGCGCTGATCAGACTGAGCCTTGAAGGATTTGGCGGTGCCTTTGGCAATAAAAGCGGCGGCTATCATCGAAAGCGGAGTCAGAAGAATAACCACTAAAGCCAGAGGATAGCAGAGAACCAGCATCAGAACCAAGATAGAAAGAATAGTGAAAACGCCGTTAAAAAGCTGAAGGAAAGTCATGATGAGCCCCTGCGAGATAATGTCGACATCAGAAATCAGAGTGGAAATGACTTCACCGCCGCTTTTTTTATCGAGGGAAGAAATCTCGGCATGGAGAATTTTCTCCATAGATTCCTTGCGCATATCGCAGACCATTTTGTAAGCCACATAATTAGCAATGTAATTCAGACCGTAGTAAAAAACAGCCGCCCCGCCAGCTAAGCCAATGATAAAACAGACCTTGCCATAAGCCTTAGAAGCATCCGTTTTCATTAGGTCCAGGCATTGGCCAGAAAGAATCGGAATCATGACATAGCAGGCAACGTAAAATAAAGAGCAGAGCAAAGCCAGTAAAAGCAGGCCCTTATATTTTTTTGCATACCCAAACAGGAACTTTAAGCCGAAGGAGAGGCTTTTCTTTTGCTTTATCATACGCTAGCCCCCTTCTGCTGAGAATCGGCTATTTCCCTAAAGACCGGGCACGAGGCATAAAGATTTTCTTCCGTATCAAATCCGACAGCCTGGCCTTTGTCCAAGACCAAAATCTTATCGGCGCTTTTTAAAGAAGAAACGCGCTGAGAAATAAGGATAACGGTCGTTCCCTTTAAATCTGTTTTTAAAGCCTTCCGCAGCTCATAATCAGTCTTAAAATCCAAAGCGGAAGAAGAGTCATCAAGAATAAGGATAGGAGCTTTTTTGCCTAAAGCCCGGGCAATGGAAAGCCTCTGCTTCTGTCCGCCGGAAAAATTCTTCCCTTCCGGAACCACTTCCGACTGCAGCCCGCCCTGATGAGCGGCAACGACATTAGCCGCCTGCGCTGTTTTTAAGGAAGCAGCCATTTCTTCCTCGCTTAAGGAAGGGTTAGCCATTTTCAGGTTGTCTTCAATAGTCCCCTGGAATAAAACTGCCTTCTGACTGACATAAGCAACCTGACTTCTTAAATAAGAAAGATCAATGTCTTTGATATCGTTTCCAGCAAGGAGAATCTGCCCATCCTGAGCATCATAAAGGCGAGCCACAAGATCAGCCAAGGTGGTTTTGCCTGAGCCGGTGCCGCCAATGACGCCTATAGTCTGTCCTTTTTCTGCCTGAAAACTAATGTGGGATAAGGCCGGCTTAGAAGAAGCCGGGTAAGTAAATGTCACATCCTTAAAGGCGATGACTTCTCCTTTATCAAAAGACGGCCGAGAAGATCCCGAGGCCATATCATTCTTTTGCTCAAGGACTTCGCTTATGCGCTGAGAAGAAGAAGAGGCTTTTGAGAAAACAACTACGAGGTTAGCTACCACCACAATAGCCGCGGCAATCTGGTTCATAAAATTAACCAAGGCTACCACATTGCCCTGAGTGAGGCTGCCTATATGCCCTGATAAATCCTTAGCACCATAAAAAAGAATAAGAATCACGCCCAAATTAACGATCAAAGAGTTGGCAGGACTTAAAAAAACAGAAATGCGGTTGAGCTTCTGACACCTTCTCTCCAATTCATCAGCTTCTTGATTGAATCTTTCCTTTTCGTAGTCTTCTTTGTTGAAAGCTCGGATGACTCTCGAGCCCAGCAAAGCATCCTCGCCTAAGCGGGAGACGTTATCCAACTGCTTCTGTATTTTTCTGTTTGCCGGCACGCTTAAAGAGGTAATAAGCCAAATGACTCCGCCCAGAAGAAGCCCGCAAAGAATGAAAATCCAGCCATGAGAAGGAGAAACGATAAAAGCCATGACCATCGCTCCCAAGACGATAAAAGGAGCCCGGATAGCCAGCCTGAGCAGAAGAGTGATGCCTTTCTGAGCAAAAATCACATCGGAATTAAGGCGGGTTTCCAAAGAAGAAGACGAAAAAGCCTGCTGATTAGTTAAACTGTCCCCATTGATTTTCTTAAACAAGTCGTTGCGGACATAGTAGCCAAATTTAGAAGAAACCTGAACGGCGAGGATTTGGCAGACCATTGTCGTCAGAAAGCCGATAACCGCCAAGGCCAGAAGGATCAGCCCATCCCTGATAATTAAATCCTTCCCGCCTCCGTTGGTAATGCCATTATCGATAATATCAGTAATGACCAAAGGAACAATCAAGCCAAAAACAGCTTCCAGCATCTTAAAGATAGGGGCTAAAACCGCCTGCCAAGGATAATACTTCCAATATTTGCTGTAAAGGTGAAACATAGTAAAAAAATGGTACTTCCTAATCATAGATATTAACGGATTATTAAGCAAACAAAAAGGAAGCGGAATTATTCCGCTTCCCTTTTGGCTTGAAAGTTTATTAGGCCTGAGGCTGATCCTTAGGTTCTTCAGCAGGCTGAGGCTTAACCTCAACCGGCTTTTTATCTCTAAGGATGCAGTTAAGAAGAATGCCGAGAATCATCGAGACTGCGATAGAAGTTATCTCAACGCTTCCGAAATTCAGGCAGAGGCCACCGATGCCGGCGACCAGAATAGCCGAAGCCACAAAGATGTTCTTCGTCTTGTTGAAATCGACTTTCTGTTCGATGAGCATCTTGACGCCCGAAGCCGCAATAAAGCCGTACAGAATCAAGGAGACACCGCCGGTAATGCAGGCCGGAATCGTAAGAGTCAGGGACATAATCGGCGATAAGAAGCCGAGGAGGATAGCGATAATGGAAGCTTCAGCCACAACGTAGGTCGAAGCGATTCTTGTAACGCCGACGACCGCGACATTTTCGCCGTAGGAAGTATTAGCAGCACCGCAGATGATACCGGATAAAGCCGTGGCGACGCCATCGCCGATTAAGGTTCTGGTCAAGCCCGGATCCGTGAGAAGATCCCTTCCTAAGATGGAAGAAAGGTTCTTATGGTCACCGATATGTTCGCAGATAGTAACGAAGGAAACCGGGATGAAAAGCAAAGCAGCTTTGCCAACCGCAGCACCCGTCAGCGGAACCGAAGAGGAGTTCATCAGGAACAGGAACTTCGGGAAAGAAAGGAACGAAGAGAAAGTGACCGGGCTGAAGTTATTTTTCAGAGCGGAGAAATCAACAATGTGGAAATAATCATTGCCGCAGCCATAGTAGCCGATGCCGGTAAGGATTGCCGCAAAGACATATCCAGCGACCATGCCCAGAACGAACGGAATCAGGGAAATAGTTCCCTTGCCATAGTGAGCGCATAAAGCCGTGACAAGCATAGCGACTAAGCCACAAAGAATAGAAACCAAGTTATAAGAGGCACTGTTAGCGGAGTTGGATGAAACCAAGTTGTTGACAGCCGAAGTCGCCAACGAAAGGCCGATAACCATAATGACCGGTCCGATGACCACCGGAGGCAGGAGCTTGTTAAGCCAGCCGACGCCGAAGAACTTAATGGCCAGGGCGACACCGCAATAAACTAATCCGACGAAAGCCATGCCAATCGGCAGAACCCAGAGGTTGCCGATGTAGCCGCCAGCCACTGCTTCTCTGTCAATAGCGATAGCCGAAACCATAGGAGCAATGTAAGCGAACGAAGAGGCAAGGAAGATCGGAGACTTAAATTTCGTCATGAACAGATAGAACAGAGTTCCGATGCCCGCCGCGACCAACGTCGGAGCAATCATCGCTGAAACCAAAGAAGACCCGTCAGCCGTCACGTACCCACTAAAAACCAGAACAGGAACTGTAATGCAGGCGACGAACATCGCCAAGACATGCTGAATAGCCAGTATCAGTCTTTGACTGAACTTCGCCGGCTTTTCATTGACGTCAATCAACATCCTCTTTTCTTCCATATTTTGTCCCCCTTTCCTATGGATTTTTTATTAAAAAAAAGGAACCTAGAGGCTAGATTCCTTAAAAAACGATGATAGAGAATAAGAGGCAGAACTTAAATGCGCAAGGGGAAACTTCTCCCTAGCTTTTGTAAAGAAGCTTGATGTCGTAGGAAGTTCCTTGCTGATTTTCATTTTACTCGCCCTTGATTAAATATATCCGTTAGTGAGTTCTGAGTAAAGGTGTTTTTCTTTTTCATCTGGCGGAAAGCGGTTTCACGAATCGATTGTCTTTCTAAGGCGGACATCTTTTTTTGAATTTCGGGCTCGAATAAAACGGCTGAAGAGGGATATGAATAACGGGAGGAATTCCCTTCCAAAAGGCCTGAAGTACGGCTCTATCAGGCATCTTTCCATATGACAGACAGTCAAGGAAAGACACAAAAAGCCGAGAAAAGGAGACTATGATTATGTCTATCAGTTTTTCTAATCGCCGTCTTATCTGGGCTGTAGCAATAGCAGTCCCGACTGTCGCAATAGGCTTAACGGCCTATCAGATGACCTCTGGATTCACCAAATGGGGAAATAAAGCAAGCAATGTGGCTTATGCTGATTCTGAAGGTGAATATGAGATTTCCTCCGAAGAAAGTGTGACATCTAATGACAGCCACGATAGTTACTTCTCTTCTTATGAAGACAATAGCAGTGACGCTAAAGTCCAGCTGGAGTCTAACGGAATTACCCTAAGCGTTATTTCAGAGCAGAATACCGGTGATGCAACTATAAAGGTCATTTCCTACAGCGTCGATCCTGAGGGATATAAAGATTCTATCTATACTGAAATCGTCTGTCCCACGGATGCCTCTTATCCCTGCCAAGACTATGTCGATCTCGTTCACGACAAGGAAGCCTGTACTATTACTTTGACTGTTAAGAAGGCTTTTACTAAGCAGATGATAATCCGCATCTTGTCGCATGCCAATGAAAACGTAAATGGAACGATCACAATGGATTACCAAGACAAAATTACCGGAACAGAAGCTTCCCTTTCCATCAACGATGGCGAATATATCGTTCCTACAATCAATGTCTTGACGACCGGTGGCACTCTTCCTGTCGATACGTCTATCAGTCAGTTTGGCCTGACATACGACGATACTGATATTTCATCGAAGCTTAAAGATATGATGGGACTTACCGGAAAGGCTTATACGACTATCAGCATTCATCACTCCTTGGCCTCGCAGGATTTTCTCTCAGAAGACTGCTTTAACCTCAACGAATTCATTAAGAGCTATTCTTTTGATGTCATACAAGGAAGCAACGCCTCAGCCACTTCATATTCCTATACTATCGCCAACCAATTTACTTACACTCAGATTAACAGTATCTTTGACGGAAAAAACAATGTGTTCTGCCTGACATTCACGGTCAACGGGAAAGTTTATCAGAAAGAATTCCCTTTCGCCGCAAATCTGACTTCGGCCCCTATTCTTCATCTTTATGTAGATACATCGAAAGTCATCTTCTGACCTGTTATATATAATGAAACGGATGACCGGAACTGAATTTTTGCAAGCTCTTATAAGTCTGAAGGATAAAGCCTTATAGTCCTTGTCATAAGATTTTTCTTTCTGCCGCCTTCCACTGACATTCAAGAAAGGAAGCCATATTGGCAAGGCTTCCTTTTTTTATGGCTTCCTTCTTAATCTGTGGGAGAGGATAAGAACACTTTTAAAAGTTTTCTCTCTTCGCAATAATTTAGGAAACTGATGGTTTTTTCTTTTCCGTTTATGAAAAAAGCCCGATAAATCAGGCTCTTTATAATAAGATGGTGACCTATGCGGGATTCGAACCCACGAATGCATGCGTGAAAGGCATGTGAGTTAAGCCACTTCTCCAATAGGCCATAATGGCGCTCAGTGTAGGGCTCGAACCTACAACCGATCGGTTAACAGCCGATAGCTCTACCATTGAGCTAACTGAGCACATTACGCGCTTGATTATATTAGCATAGTTAAAATGCACATGCAAGATTATTTTCTCATTTTTCCTCGAGGGTATTTTGGGTCTATTTTCCCTTTAGGATAGGTTTTTTTTAATCAGGGTCTTTAAGTGATATTTCACTCGATTCTATACTTGATGGTTCCCTTTAAATCGGTGCGCGCATAAGGAATCGACAAGGCTTGGAGATTCACAAGAGTTTCGGCACTGGGATGGCCATAAGCATTATGAAGGCCGCAAGAAATGATAGCCAGTTTCGGGTGGGTGGCTTTTAAGAAAGCCGGCGAAGATGAAGTGTCAGATCCATGATGTCCGACTTTAAGAACATCGCAGCATATTGCGGGCTGGTCCTGAAGAATTTTCTTCTCCACTTCCTTAACAGCATCACCCATAATTAAGAAAGACGTCTTTTTCACTTCAAAAGAATAGACCGCCGACCCATAGTTGCTGCTGCAGCCCTCATAACGGTAATGATTTAAGTCGCATATTTCAAAGCCGCTTTTTGTATGGTAAGAAGTCAGTTCCCCGCCCTTATGAACTTCTCCAAGAGGAAAATGGATTTCCAAAGAAGACAAAGCTCCAGAATGGTCATAATCATCATGAGTCGTCACAACAAGATCCAATCTATAGATTTTCAGGGAGCGGAAATATGGGATGAGACACTCTTCGGCCAAGTCGAAGTTTATGTTTCCTCCAGTGTCCACCAAGATGTTCTCTCTTCCGTTTCTTATCAAAGTGGCATCCCCTTGCCCGACATCGATAAAATCAACTTCAAAATGCTCTTTCAGATCCGGCAGAAAAGAAACCGAAAGGAACAAAACAGCCAAGGCTCCCAAAATCTTTGAGGCTTTCCGGAATCTTTTTTCATAGAGCCAGAAAATTAAGCAGAATAAAAAGTAAAAGACCAAAATGAATGCTAAGCTTACTGTTCCAGCGGAAAACTGGAGGCGAAAAGCGCTAAACTCTCCGAAAAGTTTCAAGAAAAGGCGGTCTGTTCCTTCCAAAAATGAGCAGCTGATAGGCCCAAGGAAAACCAAGAGATTCAATAGGTACAGCCCGGAAAGAATAGGCTGAAAAGCCAGTTCAAGAAAGGGCCATGCCGGAGAAAAGGAATGTTCCAGATAGAGGCGGATAGGCAAAATAAGGAGGAGAAAAAGAAGGCTGCTTTTTATCTTTCGGAAGCGGATTCTCTTCCCTAAGGAAAAACGGAAGAAAGAAAAAAGCATCAAGAGAAAAAAGGAAAGATAAAAACCGCTGCTCAAGACCGCCAGGGGCTGAATAATAAGGACCATTAAGCCCGCTAAAGAGAGCTTTTCCTGGTATTCAAGTTCCCATTTCCTTATAGATGCCAAAAAACTAAAGGAATAAAAGAAAAGAAGGCGGAGTCCGGATAAAGAAAAGCTCGTGGCCACAGTATAAATAAGGCTTAGCCCCAAACTAAAGCCAAGGGTTTTCTTAGGGCTGAGCTTTTTGCCTAAAAGATGATTAATCAGGTAAATAATGGCGGCTAGATGCAGCCCAGAAGAGCCCAGCAGATTGATCAGGCCCAAGCTTTTGAGATTGCCATAAGCGCTGATGCGGCTAACAGGATCAGAAAACACGATCACGGCAATAAAAGACGAGACAGAAGAAGAATAAGAAGAAAGAAGGCTCTTTTTCCAAGCCGTGAGCCGCAGGGGATTTTTAAATACCTGCACGGTGCTTTTAACATAAAGGCCACGAAAGCAGCTTTGAGAAGCTAAATAATCTTTAAAGTCAAAAGATTCCTGATAATGAGCAAAATCCAACTCTTCCGTTATGCCTTGGACCTTTATGACATCAAACATCTCATAATCGGCATTTTTCTTATAGAAATAAAACTTCCCTTTAAGAGTAAGAAGGATATACCAATTTTCTTCGGCGCGGATGATGATTCCATTTTGACTGAAGTTTCCTAAACTCGGCCGGGGAATCAAAAAGAAAACTAAAGAGCCAAAGATAAAGCCGGCCAAGCCGAAGGCCGCTCTTTTCGGGCTTTTAAAAAAGCCGAAGGCCTGAAGCGGCAAATAAATAAGCAGAATCATTGCGTCTTCGCCTTTTCCGAAAAAAGCCAAGGCGGCCCACATTCCCAGAAAGGCGAAAAAGAAGATCATGAGAGTTTGATGTGATCTTTGACCTTGGCGAAAGTCCTATCTCCGATGCCGGTAACTTTCATGATATCTTCCAAAGCCTCGAAATCGCCGTTGGCTTCCCTATAGGAAATAAGATTATCCGCCTGCGCTGAAGAAAAACCGACGCCAGTAAGAGCTTTATCTTCTGCTGTGTTGATGTTGACCTTGCTAGTAACTGTAGCCTTGCAAGCTTCTTCTTCATCAGAAATAGCGGGGATATAAAAAGAAGTACGGCTGCCAATGACTAGCCCTGGCGTATAAGCGGAAACGTCAGCATCAGAAGTTGTCCCTCCAGCTAAGTCAATAAGATCGGAAAGCGTCTTCTGAGGGGAAATAGAATAAGTCCCTTCATGCACGATTTCCCCTCCAATTGTAACTTTGACTTTGGAAGAAGAACCCTCATCTTCATCCGAATAGACTTCGACAATCGTATTTTGGCTATTTGCCCCCTGCTCGACTGAGGATAAGGCAAAGACTCCGATGATAGTAACGACTAAAGCGACAATGATGATCTTCAGCATGCTTTCTGCCTCCTTCATAATCCATAGGCATAAAGGCAGAAAAAATTAACAAAAAAAGCATCCTCAGCTGAGGATGCTAAGTTAATCAGAATCAGAACTACTTAACCGGTTCAATCTTGACGATCTTAACGTTATAAGGAACGTTGACTTCAATCGTGACGACATCGCCGACTCCGTGTCCGGCTAAAGCGCGGCCCAGCGGAGACTTTTCGGAAATGATGCCTTTATCAGGATCCGTCGAAATAGAATCGCCGATCTGATAGACTTTTTTCACGCCTTCCTTGACGCGGAGAACGGTGACACGCGAATTGATGGAGACTTTGGAAGTATCCACCGGCTCGCCGACGATTTCCGCCGCATCAATCTGTGCACGGAGATCAGCAATCAGAGCATCGTTGGATCTTTTCTTATCCATAGCCGCAGAATAATCGGCGTTTTCGGAAAGATCGCCCTGCTTTCTAGCCTCTTCGATTTCAACGACAATGATTTTATCAGCATCGATGGCTTCCTGAAGTCTTTTCTTCAGTATCTCAAAGCTTTCCTGAGTTAATTTCATGTGCAATTTTTCCTCCTAGCACCAAAATGCCCAAAACTATGACTTATTTAAAATATACTAATAGTAAACTAAATTCAAGTGTGCAAGTGATATTATATTTCTAATGGGTTAAAAGCCCTTAGAAGGAGAAAACCTATATGTCAGACACTAAAGAGAAACTCTCTTTTGTCGATAAGACGCTGGAGAAAGCTGATTACTATTCGCATGCTGTCCATGTCCTTAATTACGACATGGAGACTATCTGCCCGAAAAAGGCCCGTCAAAAGGAAGGAGAGCTAATCGCTTTGACTTCCAACGAGGCGTTTAAAATTCTCAAGAATAAGAAGTTCATCGCCGCGGGCGAAGATATTTTTGCCCATAAGGATGAACTCGATCCTCTCGATAAAGTATTAGCGGAGCATCTGCATCGCTCTTATGTGGTCAACAAAAATATCACCCCCGGTCTGAACAAGAAGTTCAGCCTCACTTTCAATAAGGCTTATGTCGATTGGCTTGAAGCTAAGGAAAAGTCTGATTTTTCCCTTTTCGCCCCTTCGCTGAAAAAAGTTAGAGATGTCCAGGACAAAATTTATAATCTCCGCGATGATAAAACTTCTTTCTCAACACCTTATAACTCCATGCTTGACGGCTGTGAGAAAGGCATGGATGAAGCGACTTTGGATGCTTTCTTCGGAGAATGCAAAGCCCGCCTTATTCCGCTTTTAAAGCGGATAAACTCTGCTCCAAAGAAAATCCGCACCGATTTCCTTTCCCGCAAAGTCAGCGTTGAACGCCAAGCGAAGTTTAATCAGTATCTGATGCCGCTAATTGGCTTTGATTTGGACCGCGGAGCTTTAACCACGACCGAGCACCCCTTCACAGATGGCTTGGCTAAAGACGATGTCCGCATCACCACGCATTATTACGAAGATAACTTCATCTCAAACATCTTCTCGGTTATTCATGAAGGCGGCCACGCTATTTTCGAGCAGAATCAGAACGAAGAAGATTTTGCTCACCATATTAATGAAAATATGTCCATGGGCATGCATGAATCAGTTTCCCGCTTCTATGAAAACCGCATTGGACGCTCGAAAGCGTTTGTCCACCTTATTTTCCCTAAACTCCAAGCTGATTTCAGCGATATTTTCTCCGATGTGACCGAAGAAGAGTTCTACGAAGGCATCAATGCGGTCCAGCCAAGTTTTGTCCGCACTGAAGCCGATGAATTCACCTATACTTTCCACATCATCATCCGCTATGAGATTGAAAAGGAAATGGTCGACAATAAGCTTCCCACTTCTCAGGTCCGCAAACTCTGGAATCAGAAATACAAAGATTATCTTGGCATTGTTCCGCCTAACGACACCTTAGGCGTGCTGCAGGATGTCCATTGGTCCTCTAACGGCTTTGGATACTTCCCCACTTATGCCTTAGGAAATGCATATAACGCCATGTACTACAATCGCATGAAGAAAGAAATCGACATCGATAAAGAAGTTGAGTCAGGCAACTTCGCCAACATTAACCGCTGGATGAAAGATAACGTCTTCAATCATGCTAACCGCCTGGATTACAAAGCTTGGCTCATGGAAATAACCGGCCGCAGTTTTACCCCAGATGATTTCCTTGACTACCTGGAAGACAAGTATACGAAAATGTACAATCTAAAGTAACTGAAAGGAAAACAAAAATATGGAATTCAAGAAATTCTCGGATGTAAAAGTCGATAAGCTCGATATTAGCGCCGTCCAAAAGAAGTATGCGGCTCTTTTAAGCAAACTAAGCCAGGCCAAAGACGGACAGGAAGCCATCAAAATAGTCAAAGAAAAATTCGCCTTTGACGATGAAATCAACACTGCGGTTCAAATTCCGCAGGTCCGCCACACCATCGATATCAACGATAAAGTCAATTCTGACCTTAACGATTTCTATGATGAGAACATTCCTCTTATTGCCGAAGCTGAAAATCCCTTCAGCCAGGCTCTATTCAAGTGCCCTTTCCGGAAAGAACTGGAAGGAGAATTCGGCAAGCATCTGTTTGAGCTGATTGAAATCAACCTTAAGACATTCTCCCCGGCAATCGTTAAAGACCTCCAAGAAGAAAATGCCATAGGCAGCGAATATAACAAGCTGATGGGCCAAGCCAAGGGCATCTATAAAGGCGAGGAGATTCCTATTACGAAATTCGATCCGCTTATGAAATCCTTAAACCGCGAAGAGCGGAAGGAAGGCTCAGAAGGCTATTGGGGGTTCTTCGCCAAAAACGAAGACAAGTTAGCTGACATTTATGACCGTTTAGTCAAAGTCCGCACCCGCATAGCCAAGAAGCTCGGATTCGATAACTTCCTTCAGCTCGGCTATTATCGCCTGAACCGCACTGATATCACAATTTCAGACGTAGAGAAATACTGCGCACAGGTTTATAAAACCTGGGTGCCTTTCTGCCAAGAGCTTTATAAAAAGCAGGAACAGAGGCTCGGCATTAAAGACATGAAATATTACGATTATTCTCTGATGTTTAAAAACGGAAATGCCAAACCTGTCGGCACTCCGGAGGATTTAGTTGCCGATGCCACAAAGATGTATAAGGAAATGTCACCTGTCGCTTCCAAATACTTCAATTTCATGACAGAGCACGGCATGATGGATTTGGTTGCCAAAGCCGGAAAGATTCCAGGCGGATATATGACTTATATTCCTGGTCTGAAATCTTCATTCATCTTTTCAAATTTCAACGGCTCAGCCGGAGACGTGGATGTCCTGACTCATGAATTCGGTCATTCCCTTCAGGGCTTCTTGGCTTCCGATATCGTCGCTCCTTCCCTCCGCTCACCTGGTTATGAAAGCTGCGAAATCCATTCGATGTCCATGGAATTCTTCGCTTACCCTTGGATGCAGTATTTCTTCAAGGAAAACGAAGCCAAATACCGTTATGGCCATCTCCTTGAAGATATTGCCTTTATTCCGTATGGTGTTTCCGTTGATGAATTCCAGGTCTTCGCCTATACTCACCCGGAGGCTACTCAGGAAGAAAGAAAGGCTGCCTGGCGTGCAATAGAGAAAAAGTATCTCCCTCAGCGCAAATACGGAGAAGACAATGCCTTTTTGGAAAAAGGCGGGTATTGGATGAGACAGCTCCATATCTATGTTGATCCGCTATATTACATTGATTACACCATAGCTCAAGTCGGCGCTTTCGAATTCTTCATCAAATCAAACGAAGACTTTAAAGCTGCATTCAGCCAGTATCTAAGTTTCTGCAAACTCGGCGGCAAATACCCTTATCACGAGCTGATGGTCAAAGGCGGCCTGGAAGACCCGATGAAGCCTTCTACGCTTCCTTCAATCATCCCTGAGCTGAAGAAGTATCTCGACAGCATCGATGATTCAAAGTTCTAATCCAGCCTAAAAGCCAACTCCAATCAGTTGGCTTTTTTAAACAGCCTTCAGCGTTTGAAAACACCGGGGCGACAGATTTTTATCAGGATAGTAAAGCCTAGTTCCGACAATCTTTGTGAAGTTATTCCTAATGATTTTCAAGATGCGATAGATGCGGGTTACCACATGCCTTTTATTAGTCTTCAGCGAGGCAGCGATGTCAGCCAGTTTCTCGCTTTCCAGCCACAAAGAAAGGATATTGACATCCAACGGAGAAAATTTCTTCTGGCAGAAAGCCATTATTTTTTCATAGACTTCTTGATTTTCTTTCTTTTCCTTATAAGATTCTTCTTTCTCTGTTCCTTCATGAAGGCAAACTAAATAATCTAATAAATCCGGATTCTCAGGAGACGCATCCACCTCAACGCTGTTTTCTTCAATATGCGCTCCGCTGGAAAGATGACGGTAAAAATGCTTGCGCTCATTTACCATCGCTCGACGCCAGAAATGAAGAAACTGCCCTTTTTCCGGGTTATATTTAAGAAGGCATTTTTCACTGGCTTGGAAAATGCGGGAAAAGAATTCTGCCTCGTCATTTTCACAGTTTCTGTATTGAATGCAGAAGGCCCCGGCCATCTGATTAATACAGCCGTTCATACGCATGTAAAACTCCTCTTTCGAAGCTTTATCGCCTTTTTGGGCAGCTAAGACTATCTCTTCCAGTTTCTTTCCTTCAAAGGCGTAGCTGTAAAAGGCCACGTCAAGTTTCGTGTCATCTGAAATCATGTGCTTTTTCATAGAGTTCCTTTTTATGCATAGGCAAAAGAAAAGCGCCTTGCGGCGCAGAAAAGAAACTGGCTCGCCTAGCGAGCAATCAGACAGTTTTTAACTTTTTCTGCGATTGCGCAGTGAAACAATCATCGCGAGGAAAATAGCTCCCGAAACCGCCGCATTCAGCGAAGTGATCGGCCCGGAGATAGGAATTCTCGCAATGAAATCAGAATGGTCGAGAACCAGGCGCGAAATGCCTCTTCCCTCGCTTCCGATGATTAAGGCAATCTTGCCAGAATAATCGACTTCATCGTACATCTTGTCACCCTTGCCGTCGGCCGCCACAATCCAATACCCATGCTTTTTAAGCGTTTCCAGAGTTTGGGAGATATTGACGACACTTACAATAGGCAAGCATTCTTCGGCCCCTGTAGCAACTTTAATGACTGTCGGCGTTACCTGAACCTGGCGGTTCTTCCCGATTATCAGGCCATCAGCATTAAAACAAGCCGAAGAGCGAATCAGCGAACCAAAATTTACAGGATCTTCAACTCCGTCCAGAATCAAAAGAGTAGCTTCAGACTGGCCGTCTGTCTTCTTAAGCACTTCTTCAAGCGGAGTATAGGAAAAGTCGCTGACAAGGCAGATAACGCCCTGGTGGTTGCGCCCTTTAGACATCTTGTCCAGAACATCGTTGCTGACTAATTCATAAGGAATGCCTTCCTGCTTGGCTAAAGCCAAGAGACGGCCGTCCTTCATCGAAGAGGAGATGAGCACTTTAGTCGGCTTGGAAGGTCCGCTGATGCTAGCTATAGCGGGGTTTCTTCCATAAAGATAACTTGACATGCCTTTCCTCTCTTTCATTTTATAAGCAAACCAAACAGACAGCTTTTCTCTTTTTATCCGAAATTTTCGCTGCGGAGACTAATGTAGGAAAAAAATGGAAAAAGAGCAAACTAATAAATACGCGGAGTCTTCAGTGTCTCATGCAGAGGCTGAAGAATTCCATTGAGTTCATCGCAGCAAGCTTTGATTGTTGCATTCGGAGCTCTTTCAAAAGTAATCACAGCTTTCAGAGTATCCTGATTTTTGAACTTTGTGATTTTTGAGGAAATATTCTTCACCTTCAAGCCATATTTAGCTGAAGTCTGAACAATCTTGTCTGCGGCTTCCATATTCGGATCCAAATAGACTTCGTAAGTCGGCTCTCTTTTCGAAGTGCGGATTTCAAAATAATGAAGAGCAACTAAGGCCACTACCACCACCGCCGTCGCAATGATGGCTTCTAAAACATAGCCTAAGCCAGTGGCTAAGCCAATTATGCCTGTGACAAGAACCGTAGAGGAAGTCGTAATGCCGTGAACATCCTTTCCTGTCTGAACAATGGAGCCTGCCGAAATAAAGCCTAAAGAAATAACAGCGCCCCCTGCGATATAAGGAGCTAAGTTTGAATTGCCAGTGCCAATGACGCCAACTAGAGTCGCCGCCAGCGAAATAATGATGTGAGTCCTTAAGCCAGCCGCATGACCGTTAAGTTCCCTTTCCAAGCCAACGCATCCGCCTAAAGCCAAGGAAATGATGATAACCAGCAAAGCGTATAGACCTAGCATGTTTTGGCCAATAAGGCCAGTAAAATAACTATCCATCAGAGTAATCCTTTCTCCATCAGGAGCGGGCGAAGTTTATCAGAAGAAGCAAAATCCTTCTCTTCTCTCGCCTTCTGATAGTCTTTATAGAGTTTTCTGTCTTCCTCGCTCACCTGCATAGGCTCAAAGGCGAAGCCGAGGACTGAAAGCATCTTCTTATAAGTATTATAAGCCATTGAGAGTTCATTTACCGAAGCGGCTGGATTCCTTAAAAGCGCATTGGCTTTTTTATTAATCTTTTCCAAGACTGTCAAGGCGTTAGCTACATTGAGGTCATCAGCCAAGAAAGAAAGGAACTCATCATAGCTTCCCTTATCGAAATCAGAAGTGAAGTCCTTGTTTTCCAATGCAAACTTGGCTTCAAACTTGTTCAGCAAGCGACGGTATTTCTCAACTTCAGTAACCGCAGTTTCCATAGCCTCAGGCGTATAGTTAATCGGCGAGCGATAATTAGTCGTCAGGAAGAATTCCCTTAAGGCGTTGCCCCCGAACTTAGCGATGGCATCTTTAGCCAAGACTACGTTGCCTAAAGACTTAGACATCTTGTCCCCGTTAAGCTCCAAAAAGCCAACATGCATCCAGAAATTAGCCAGCCTCTGCCCAGAATAAGCCCAATCCTGAGCCATTTCGTTTTCGTGGTGCGGGAATTTCAGATCGAAGCCGCCGCCATGGATATCAATAAGCGGAGTGTGGAAATAAGAATTGATCATCACGACGCACTCGGTATGCCATCCCGGACGCCCTAAGCCGATTTTCGTATCGAACTTAATACCGGTATCAGAAGTGTTTTTCCAAAGGGCGAAATCCAAAGGAGACTTCTTCTCATCGCCGATTTCGACTCTTGACCCAGCAATCAGATCATCGACCTTAGTCTTGGAAAGACTGCCGTAATAAGGGTCATCGCCAACCGAGAAGTAAACATCTCCGGAAGCAACTTTATAAGCGTAGCCTTTATCGATAATGGCCTGGATAAAATCCGCAATCTGAGGAATATAATCGGAAACCCGCGGATGATACTCCACGGAAGCGATATTAAGCTTGCTCAAGTTGTCTTCATAAGCCTGAATGTAAAAATCAGATAGTTCTTTCTCTGATTTCTTCTCTTCCTGAGCCTTTTTGATAATCTTATCATCGATATCCGTATAGTTTGAAATCATGTGGACTTTATATCCGCATTCGGTTAAAACCCGGTACAGCAAGTCAAAGACCAAGACCGGGCGCAGGTTGCCTATATGAACATAGTTATAAACTGTCGGGCCGCAATAATAGCAAGAAACAACGCCCGGAACCAGGCTTTTGAAAGGCACGACTTTGCCCTGGTAAGTATCGTACAGCTTAACTTCTTTTTCCATATCTTCAGCCTTCTTTCTGATTTTTAAGCCTTGATAGGCTCTGAATGCCCATTCTGCTTCAGGTCTTCCATCGACTGAAGCTTGTAAAGATTATAGTATATGCCGCGCTTTTTAAGCAAAGCCTGATGGTTTCCCTCTTCGGCAATGACGCCATGGTCCACAACGTAAATCATCGAAGCATGGCGAATCGTTGAAAGACGATGGGCAACCATGACCATCGTGCCAATAGACTTAATTTTTTCCAATGAAGACTGAATTATCACTTCCGTTTCGGTATCGATATTGGCGGTCGCTTCATCAAGGACAATCAAAGAAGGCTCATAAGCCACCGCACGGGCAAAGGAAATCAACTGCCTCTGACCCTGCGAGAAATTGTTGCCGTTTTCATTGACCGTCTCATGATATTGGTGCGGAAGTTTTTCAATAAAGGCATCGGCTCCGACAAACTTCGCGGCTTCCGCGACTTTTGCCTCGCTTATTGCCGGATCGCCAAGAGAAATGTTCTTCTGGATATCGCCGGAGAAAAGGAAAACATCCTGAAGCATCTCGCCGATGTTTCGGCGCAGAGATTCCAATTTGATTTTCTTAATCGGCATGTCGTCAATAAGAATATCGCCTTTCTGAATATCGTAGTTGCGGCACATGAGGTTGATAATCGTCGATTTTCCCGCCCCGGTTTCTCCGACAAAAGCCACCGTATCGCCAGGATTAATCACAAACGAAACATCCTTCAAGACCCATTCATCGGCTTTATAGGCGAAGAAAACATGCTTAAACTCAATCTTCCCTTTGATTTTTCCAATGTCGACAGCTTCCGGATCATCGGCAATTTCAGGAGGAGTGTCCAAAACCTTGATGACTCTTTCGGCGCCGGCTAAGGCCGACTGGATGGAGTTGAATTGGTTAGCGATGTTCTGAATAGGCTGGAACAGGTACTGTGTGTACTCCCAGAAAGAGTATAAAACGCCTATCGTCATCGTCTTCTGAGCCACCATCGGCAAGCCGAAAGTGAAAATAAGAATCAGCGAAGTGATGTAAAGAAGGTAAATAAGAGGGCGGAATATAGCAAAGACCACGACGGCTGACCAATTGGTTTTCTTGATGTTCCGGTTAATATTAGAGAATTCCGCCATCTTTCTCTCTTCCTGATTAAAGACCTGAATCGTCTCCATGCCGGAAAGGTTTTCCGAGAGGAAGCCGTTCATGCTCGAAATAGAAGAGCGGACGGCCCGGTAATTCTTTCTTGAGAAATGAGCGAAAAGGAAGGAAACAACCGCCACGACCGGCATATATGCTAAATCGACAAAAGCCAGTTTCCAGTTAGTTATGAAAACGAAAACCAGAAGAGCGATAAGGAACATAAGATTATAAAGAAGCTGAATCAGGACATCGGAAAAGAAGGTCATGATGGCGTTGACATCATTTGTTGCCCTCGTGACCCATTTGCCGACCGGAATTGAATGCAGCTGGTTAATCGAAAGCGACTGAATGTGGTTAAAAACATCCATGCGGATCTCACAGATAATATCCTGCGCCAGAATCTGAATAAGAAGGCCTCCGAGATAAGAAAGGACGCAGTAATTCAAAGTAATGACGCCGCCGTAAATCCAGCCGTACATGGCAATGCGAGAATATTCAGCCCCCTGGGAGACAAGGTCAATGACCTGGCCGATTAAGCGCGGCTCAACGGCAGCCATGGCCGCTTCCAGAAGATAAAGGCTCACAGCAAAAGAAAACAGAAGGATATGAGGCTTTAGATAAGCCATGATGCGCTTGACGATGTAAGAGGTCTTTAAGGTCCTCTTCATCTCTAGCAGTTCTTGATTGTCTTCTTCTTCCATAATTACTTTTCCTCCTTCTCAAGTTCCTGAAGGCGGACAATGTCCTGATAAAGCGGGCATGAAGACATCAGTTCCTCGTGATCGCCGATGCCTACAATCTGTCCTTGATCCATAACGATAATGTTATCCATGTTTTCCACTGACGAGATGCGCGAAGAGACAATGAAAGTCGTCTTCCCTTTGCGGAGATCAGAGATATTCTTCAGAATCTGCTTTTCCGTATCCGAATCGACCGCCGAAACCGAATCATCGAGAATCAGGACCGGCGGGTTGTTGATGATAGCTCGGGCCATGGCGATTCTCTGCTTTTGGCCTCCTGATAAAGAGGTTCCCTTTTCGCCGATGATTGTCGAATAGCCGTTCTTGAAGTCACGGATGGACTTATCCACGCAGGCGAAGGCCGCAGCCTTCATAACCTGGTCAGGATCAATGCTCTCATCGGAGAAAGCAATATTGTTTTTAATCTGATCAGAGAAAAGGAAAGCATTCTGAGCCACATAGCCGATATTCTTCCTGACGTCCTTGGCCGGCCACTGATTGATATCCACCCCGTTGAAATAAAGATGCCCTTCAGGAATGTTGTAAATCTTCAGGAGGACTTTGACCAAAGTCGATTTGCCCGATCCTGTCCTTCCCACGATGCCGATGTTGTCTCCCGGCTTGATATGAAGGCTGACGCCATGGAGAATCAGCGACTGCGCATTATCCGGATAGGCAAAATCAAAATCTTTGAAAAGAATATCGCCGGTAAAAGCCGGCAGGGCGGGCTCACCATGTGGATCGACGTCTTTCAGATCAATCGGCGCATCCAAGAACTCAGTGACCTTCTTCAAGGAAGCATAAGAGCGGGAAATAATCCCCACCAGCTGAGCGATGGCAAACATAGGCCAGATCAAAGCATCCAAATAGCCAACGAAAGTGACTAAATCAGCCACATTGAGTCCTGAATCCGCCTGGGTCGCAATGTACGAGCCCAAGAGAATGGCAATAACGAAAACCGAATTGATGAAAATGCCATAAATAGAATCCAAAAGCAAAGAGAAGCGGATATAATTCAGATTCTTTTTCTTGTAATCCTGGTTTTTATCGGAAAAGCCCTGTGATTGGAACTTTTCCCTGACGAAAGCCTTAACCACAGTAATGCCAGAGAAATCTTCCTGTGAGAAATCAGAAAGATTTTCAAAAGACGTCAGCTGCGAAGAGTACTTTTTCTCAATGACTTTGCCGATTAAGCCGCCCGTGACCGAAATAAGAACCAGCGGAAGCAGACAGGCCAAACTAAGCTGCCAAGATATGCGGAACATGCGATAAAGCGAGAGGCCGCCCAGGCAGAGAAAATCAATGAGGAAAATCATTCCATCGGTGAAAGCGGACTTAACCTGCTCCAGATCTGAATTGAAAACTGCCATCAAAGTCCCGACTTTCTGAGTTTTATAGTAAGAGACGGAAAGTTTCTCGGCATGGCGGAACATCTCATCGCGCATATCGTAGTCGATGCTGATGCCGAGCCCGTTGATGGCAAATCTCCATCCGGCACGGCCGAGGAACATAAGAAGAGCAATAAGGCCCAAAGCAGCTAGGAAAAAGGAAAACGAATGAGAATCTGTAATAGGCGCCGTGAAGAAATTATCTCTAAAGCCGACTAAGACGGTATCAGGCTCAAAATAGGAAATGACTTCCCCAACCAATTGAGGGACATAGAGCTGAACAATATCAACCAAAACCAAAAAGAAAATGCCTAGCGCGAAATCGTACCAGTAGCGCAGGTAGAATTTATTAACATACTTGCCAAATAACATAAACCTCCAGTCGGAAGCCACCGGCTTCAGACCATAAAAGTAAAGGGCCATCAAGCCCAGATATATAAATTATAAGTAATAAACATAGTCAATGTCGACCGGCTTGAGCGGAAAATAGCGCTTTTTTAGCCTTCGACTTCTCTTAATCCGCATTCGAGGAAGGCTTTTTTGAGTTCTTCCTTATGACGGCCGTAGAAAACCTGATGGTGATTGCCTAAAGAAGAAGTGAGGAAATAAGTGACGGGAGCATCCATAGACACCACAATCTGCGTGCGGCAGCGGTCTTTGCGATACTGATTTTCCTTAATTTCCCCTTCCTCAAGATAGAATTCCTTCAGATCGGCGCTGATTTTCACGATTGTCACTGGGCCGAGTCTCATTTCGCCATGAATGCCGACGCCAATGCCCGATTCAAAGTGCGTATCAAAGGTGTAGCTTTCCGCCATATCCAGAGGCAAGGTGCAATGAGCCAAAGTCAATTCATTCTTTGTGGGATCAATCCAGTTCGGGTTAGCCTGAAAGCAATGGAGACCCAAGACCTTTTGAACCTCATAAGCCGTTATCATGGCTGGAATATCGCCTTCGCAGGAAGCGATTATGCCTTCTTTATTCAGCAAAGACAAGGCCAGGCAAGCTGACATCTGACAGGCTTTGATAATGTCAAAGCAACTGATGGTCAGGCCGTCTAAGCCGTATTTTCTGCATATGGACTTCAAAGCCCGGTAAACACGGTAAGCTTTGACCAGCTCGACTTTATTAAAAGCAGAGGCAAACTCTCCTTCTGGCAGAGAATCCTTCCTCTTCTCAATTTCGCTGATGACTTCTTCTTCCTTAACATCGACCAACTCCAGCCCAAAAAGGCTTCTTGCTTTCCTGTAATCAACATCTGAACTGATAAGCCAGTCCGAGGGTGCGCCTAAAACGCCTAAGCGGACCAAGCCGCTCTCTTTCTTCTTTCCTAAAGCCAGAAGCGCCTTAAGCCTGGAAACGATATAGTCTTCATCTCCATGGAGGACTTCCCCGCGCTTAGAATTCTCGCGGATGAAAGTCAGAATCTCCAGACTAGCCGCCAGAGAATTCGAAGACCCGTAAGTCAGCAGATAATAAGGACCGGGATAATTAGGAAAGATGTCTTTTTTGAAGAAGTTTTCGCTGCCGCCGGATTGGACCAATATCAAAGAAAGATCACCGGTGCCGAGTTTATCTAAACTGACAACTTCAAAATCGTAGCCAGTTTTTTTCTTCAGCCCAGCCAGCAGAGCCTTGGATTCATTGCCAATCAGATCCCCATAGGCCAAGACCGATTTAATGGGATAAACAGTAATTTTCATATGCGGCTTTTTCCATCCTTCTAACCTAATCGACTACCTCTCCGTCCAAATCGTAAGTCCCGGCGTTAACAATCTTCACCTTCACCATTTCGCCCGGCTGCAGTTCTCTTTTGCCTGAGTAAATATAAAGCCGGCCGTCAATGTCATCCGGAGCAAAAAGATTGCAGATGCCGGAGTAAGTTAAATCTTTCTCATCGTAATCAGTAATGAGGACATCCATGACTTCCCCTAAATGAGCCTGGTTCTTCTTAAAAGAGATGCCCGCCTGTGCTTTCATAAGCATATTGTAGCGGAACGTCTTCTCCTTATTCGGAATCTGATCTTTCATCAGATACCCTAAAGTACCTTCCTCTGGAGAATACTTAAAGACGCCCAAGTGATCAAACTGCTGCTGGAGCATAAACTGCTTCAGGTTCTCAACATCCTGACGGGTTTCACCCGGAAAGCCGACAATAAGAGTGGTCCGAATAACTGCCTCTTTTACAGCCGAGCGAATCTTGGAAAATACTTCTTCCATCTCCTTTTTCCCACCATGGCGGTGCATAGACTTAAGAATGGCATCTTCCGAATGCTGGATAGGCACATCAAAATACGGAGTCAAGCGCGGATTCTCTTTATAAAGCTCAATGAATTCATCCGTAATCTCATTTGGATACAGATAAAGAAGACGGATAAACTTAAACTCCTGATACTTCAAAGCTTCTTTAAGAACATCGCAGATTGTGACCTTTTCGTCCTTAAGGTCTTTGCCGTAAGCGGAAGTATCCTGAGAAATAATTATCAGTTCCTTAACGCCCTGGGCGGCAAACTTGGCAATTTCCGACTTAACAAAGGCAAACGGAAAAGAATGAAAACGCCCGCGAATCAGAGGGATAGCGCAGAAAGCACAGAAGTTGTCGCACCCATCGGAAATCTGCAGATAAGCCTGATAGGAAGGAGTGGAATAGACTCTTAAATCTTTTTGCAGGCTTCCTTTCAGCTCCGCTTTTTTCAGCACGGGCTGAAGCAGTTCGCCAAACCGCGGATAATCTCTGATCGGAACGAAAAGATCCACTTCTGGAATATCCTTTTTCAGCTCTTCGCAGTAGCGCTCGACCAAGCAGCCGATAACCACCGTGATTTTCTTATACTGCAGAGTATCGAAAATCGTTGCGATAGCTTCCTTTTTGGCCGCCTCAATGAAGCCGCAGGTGTTGACGAGCAAAACATCGGCCAGTTTCGGATCAGATACAATCGTAAAGCCGTTGCGCGCAAAATACGAGAGAACCTCTTCCGAGTCAACTCGATTCTTAGCGCAGCCCAGCGAAATAATGCCAACGTTCATTTTCTCTTCCTTCTTTCTACATCAGCCCGTATGAATCAATGACGAGTTTGCCAAGTTCTATAAAAGGCACTTCCCTTTGATACAGAAGCCGGCCTAACTGCGTTTCCTTATTGGCCTCATAGACTTTCAAAGCTTCCTCAAAAGTCACTTCCGTTCTTTGCAGATGGAAATCTTCAGCTTCGTCTTTTTCCAAATGCACCGAATTAAGCTCCTGGAGGGGACGGACCAGGAAATAATGGTTAAGATTCTTCCGATTGATGAGGTTATAAAAATCCACGGCTTCCCCCAGCTCGCAGATAATCTCTCCCTTAAAGCCCATCTCTTCTTCCAATTCTCTTAAAAGACCTTCCCGCAGAGTTTCGCCTTTTCTGACTCCGCCGCCGGAAGTCTCATAATACGAAAGCCGCCCGAACTGATCAGCACGGTCAATATGAGCAAAAATCATCTTCGTCGCCGAAACGATGACGGCCCTGGCAATCAGCCTTTCCTCATAAGGCTCATCGCCTTTTTTCTCCCAGGAGACATCAGAAAGCTCCAAATGGAGTTTCTTATCGTGGATATCAATAGGCAATGCGATTTCCGTTTTCATCATAGGTCTCCTTAATAATACCCCCGCCCAGGCACCTTTCGCCATCATAAAGGACAGCAATCTGACCCTTGGCCACATATTTATAGCCAGGATAAGTCAAATAAGCCTCATCCGAGCTGACATATCGGAAATCCACCGGCATGTCCTTGCCCCGGTAGCGAAACTTAGCATTGATCTTCAGGGGAGATGCAGGCAGTTCCTTCAATAGCAGGTTAACCTTGCTGAGGCGGCAGGAATAAGAAAGCATATACGGATTCGGCTCCTGACCCACATAGAGGATATTCTTGCCGACGTCTTTGCCGATAACGAACCACTTCTCATCTTTATAACCGCTGATGCCGCCGATATTCAGCCCACGGTGCTGACCGACGGTATAAAATAAAACACCGTCATGGAGGCCGATAGTCTTCATAGTCTGCATATCCACAATCGGGCCTTTATGGGCCGGAAGGTAATTTTCCAAAAAAGGCTTGAAGTTTCTTTCGCCGATAAAGCAGACGCCGGTCGAATCCTTTTTCTTCGCCACGGTCAGATTCAGGCCGAGGGCGATTTTTCTCACTTCAGGCTTAGTAAGCTCCCCGACCGGGAACAGAGCTTCCTTGAGCTGCTCTTCATTGATTTCAGCCAGAAAATAGGACTGGTCCTTATTCTTGTCAAAGCCCTTATATAAGCAGGCATACCCGTCAGAATCATCTTTGCGGATAGCGTAATGCCCCATAGCGATAAGCGGAAAACCCAAAGCGTGAGCATGCTTGCGGAAAGATTCGAATTTTATGTACTTGTTGCAGAACACATCAGGGTTGGGTGTCCTTCCCTCTTTGTACTCCGAAAGGAAATAGGAAAAAACATCATCCCAGTATTCCTTGATGAAATCTTCCCTAATGAGGGGAATGCCGAGTTCCTGGGCCGTTTTCACCGCATCATCATAGTCAAGCTCCTGAGAGCATTTCGGGCCACTTAAAGTCGGATTGCCCTGAATATCATTGTTGGCGATGGAATCCCAGTTGCGCATAAAACAGCCGGTCACATCGTAGCCGTCTTTCTTCAGAAGATAGGCCGAGACCGCGGAATCGACACCGCCGGAAAGGCCGAGGAGAACTTTGCCCTTAGACATCTTTCTTAAAAAGCTCCTCAGAATCCAAAAGCAGCGTAAAAGGCCCGTCATTGACCAAGCTGACTTTCATATCAGTCTGGAAAATGCCGTACTGCACATGAGGATAGGAAGAAGAAAGTTTGGCCTGGAAATGCTCAAAAAGCTTCCGAGCCGCATCCGGAGGCATGGAATCGACAAAAGAAGGACGGTTGCCATCTTTGACCGAGCCATATAAAGTAAACTGACTGACCGCCAGTATCTCTCCGCCGATTTGCTCTAAGGACCAGTTGGTCAGTCCTTTATCATCAGGGAAAATCCTCAGCTTCAGCAGCTTAGCAATCATCTTGTCGGCCAAAGCTTCGTCATCGCCGACTTTAAAAGCCACGAGAATGAGCTCGCCCCGTTTAATCGAGGCTACTTCCTTCCCTTCCACTTCAACTTTGGAGTTTAAAACTTCCTGAATGACAATTCGCATAATAATGATTTGACCAGCACTCTTCCATTATACATAAAAAGGTGCCCGCTAAGGCGGGCACCTATGAAGAAATCTGATTTAAGACTAGCTTCGCGTGGCCACGTCGTAAGGGATGCCTTCGGCTTTCGGAGCCTGGGATTTCTTCGAAGAGAAAATCAGGACCAGGATCGTAAGGAAATAAGGTATCGCGACGAAAACATAAGAAATGCCGGAATAATCGAAGAGCCAGGAGAGCCCAGGAATCTCCAGCTTTAAGGTCGTCGTATAAGAAGAAAGCGTCTTAAAGAAAGAGAAGAACAAAGCCGAAAGGATAATCTTCCCTGGCTTCCAGTTGCCGAAAATCATGATAGCCAAAGCCAAGAAGCCATAACCGGCGACATTGGAATAAACCGTCGACAGGCCGACGACAAGCACATAAGCCGCCCCGCCTACGCCAGCTAAGAAGCCGGAGATTGAGCAGCCGATATACCTCATCTTGAAAACATTAATGCCTAAGGAAGCCGAAGCCTGCGGATGCTCGCCGCATGATCTAAGGCGAAGCCCAAAGCGGGTCTTGGAAATAAGGAACCAGCTGAACGGAATCAGAACGATAGCGAAGGCCACGGCCATATTGCAAAGCTGATTGAAGACGAATGTCGTAAAGAAATTCGTGGTCTCTAGGCTGATGCCAAAATCAGTCTTATACATTTTCGTCCAGGAAGGAACGCTGTCAATCCAGTCCATATCCGCACCGGCCACCGCCGAAATGATGACCAAGAACAGAGCCGGAGCAATGATGTTCAGAGCCGTGCCGGCTATAGTCTGATCAGCCTTCAGGCGAATGGAAGCGAAAGAAAGCAGCAGAGAGAACAAAGTCCCGGCAATTCCGGCGCTGAAGACGGCAATAAACATCGCCGCCTGCGACGGGAAGCCAGCCTTAACAGGTACCACAAAAGCTTTGGCTACCAGGCAGACCACCAAAGCCCCGATAATCATTATGCCTTCCAAGGCTAAGTTAATAATGCCTGAATGCTCAGAAAACATTCCGCCAAAAGCCACGAGAATCAGGGGAATCGCCAAACCGACGACCCAAGAGAAGAAACCGCCGACGTTAGCTTCCGTAAAATTAAAGAAGCCAGTCAGCATTTCCGGTGTAAAAGTGAACATGTTATCTGTCCCCCTTATCTGTTTTTTTCTCGGTGCGCGTCAGCTGCGCATCATCGACATTCATCGCCGAATTCTGATTGTAGCCGTCCAGCTCATCGCGTTGATAAGGCGAACGCTCAATCTTAAAATCGGTTTCCTTTTTATTCATGGCCTCCTGCTTCTGACGCTCGAGGTCTTCATTCTCCGTTTCCTTAACCGGGACTTCCGAAGCGAGCTTTTTGATGAGGACTTCCATTTCCTGAGGCGTCGCGACTTTCTTTTCGGATTCAGCACGGAAAAGCGGATTAGGCTGCCTCTCTTCTTCTTTTTTAGCGGCAGTCTCTTCCTTCTTCGGGCTTATGCCCTCTTCCTTTTTAACTTCTGCAGGCTTCTTTTCTTCAGCGACAGGCGCAACTGGAGTCGGTTTTTCCACCGGCTTTTCTTCTTGCTTAACCTGGGCAGAGTCAGAAGGCTTTTCTTCTTTCTTCTCTTCTTCCGCCTTCAAAACAGGAGCCTCTTGTGTCTGACTGACAGCCGGAGCCGGATTAATGGCCTCAGCCGAAGCAGGCTTTTTCCTCTTTTTAATATAGCCTCCCGAAATCAAAAGTCTGATCAGGGCAATAAAGGAAGCGCAATAGACAATGACGCCAATAACAATATCACCGACGTTCTTATTGAAATGAGGAGCTAAACCAGAAGAAGAAAGCTTGATATAAGAAATGAAAACAGCGGAGAAAATACAGCCGATAGGATTATTGGAAGCCAGCAAAGCCACGGAAATACCATCAAAGCCCAAGCCAGCCACCTTGTTCAAATCGTTATAAGTATCGGCAAAGCCTTGGTTCGAGCCAGCCGGCATCAGTATATAGAAAGCACCGCCTAATCCGGCTAATGCGCCAGATATAGCAAAAGCCGCTATCAATGTCCGTTTGGATTTGATGCCAGCGTATTTCGCCGCATCCCTATTCAAGCCGCAGGCTTTGATTTCAAATCCGAAGTTCGTCTTTTCCAGGATAACCCAACAGAAAACGGCAATGATGATACCGATAAAAACAGCAATCGTAAAGTGCGAATCAAAACTTTCCAGTCCCCAAGAAGGAATGATTGCATTAGCCGCGTTATTCAAAGTCGTCACGCCCTTCAAGTTCGAAGAATAATAAAAGCCTAAGGTCTTCAGCAACCAGTTCATGCAGATCAGAGACAGCCAGTTAAGCATGATAGCCGACAGAACTTCGTTAACATTGAATACCGCCTTTAAAAAGCCGGGCAAGAAGCCCATAAGGCCGCCGCCAACCACCGCCAGGAGCAATGACACATACCAAGGCATCTTCAGCATGACAGCGGAAAGGTATGCACATACACCGCCGACCAAGTACTGCCCCGGGCCGCCGATATTAAACGAACCGGCCTTGAAGCAGAAAGCCACCGCCAAACCTGTCATCAGATAAGGAGCCGTCTTATAAAGGAACTGAGCGATATTCGACTGAGTCGAAAAACCATAGATCAAGAAATTGCCATAGGCTGAAAAAGCCTCGGAAGGATTGATGCACACGACAACAACCAAGCCAATCAGCAGGCCGATAAGCGTTGAAATCAGAGAGGAAACAATCGAAGTAAAAGCCGGTCTCTCTCTGAGTTTCTTTTTCTTCTTCAAAGTGGGCTGATTCTCAGGGGTTAAAACTTTATCCGCCATCTTTATTCGCCCTCCTTCTTATCAGACTTCTTAAACTGACGGAGATTGCTTCTCCGCTTCTGGTTAAGTTCTTCTCTTTCTTCATCCGAAAGCACCTTCTTCGGCTTCTCTTCTTTCTCTTTCTTAGCAGGCTTTTCTTTCTTACTGCCTTTCAAAGCCATAAGTTCGCCAATCGTCAGAGGTTTTTCCTCTTCCTCAGCGGGTGCTTCATTATCTGCTTCTAACTTTTCTTTTTCAGCTTCAGGCTGAGACTCCTCCTGAGGCTTTTCCTCTTCAGGAGCTTTCTTTGCATCTTCCGGCTTAACTTCTTCCTTTGCTTCCTCAGTCTTGGTTTCTTCCGGATTATCTTCATTCTTTTCTTCCGGTTTTGCTTCTTCCTTTATAGGTTCTTCTTCCGGCTTTATCTCCTGATTATTTTCATTCTGAGCCGGCTCTTCCGCTTTAGTTTCTTCAGGAGCAGAAGTTTCTTCATCCTTATTTTCCAAAGCATTATCTTCCTTATTGATTTCTTCGGGCTTCTTTTCCTCAGAAGAAACAGATTCGGTCTCTGTTTTTTCTCCAGTCTCTTCCGTCTTTTCTTCAGAAGGAACAGTTTCTTCCTGAGGCTTTTCACCATCAGAAACATTCTCAGCTTCAGGCTGGGCTTCTTCCTTGGAAGGCTCTTCTCCCGCGCTTTCTTCAACAGCCGCCGGTTCTTCTCCCGCTTTTTCAGTTTCAGCAGGCTCTTCCGCTTCTTTAACTTCTTCGGAAGGCTTATCTTCGGCCTGAGTTTCTTCAGGTTTTACTTCTTCACCCGAAGCCGTATTCCCAGCAGGCTCAGCCTCTTCCGGCTTTACCTCATTATCATTCGCTTCATGAATTTGGGCTTCTCCAACTTCTTCTTCAGGCTTGTCTTCCGCCTTTTCTTCTATATTTTCCTCTTCAGCAGCTTCCGGAGCATGTTCTTCCGCAGGCTTTTCTTCTTTAATCTCTCCTTCACCGCCTTCTTCAGGTTTTTCTTCCTTGATTTCCGTCTCCTCCGGCTTGGCTTCAGAAGATGCATTCTCCTCCGGCTTTACTTCCTCCAAAGCAGGAGTTTCCTCGGTCTTAGACTCTTCCTTCACTTCTGCCGAAGGCTTTTCTGCTGTCTCACCAGCGGCCTCTTCGGCTTTAGCCTCTCCTTTAGCTTCTTCTTTAATATCAGGCTTTTCGTCCTTCACTGCCTCTTTCTTCTGATCCGGGCGCGTGAAAAGCATGACCTGATCATCATCCTTTTTCTTCTTGCTGACCGCAACTTCTTCGCCTAACCCGCTATCAGTATGCGGGTCAATGTCGCTTAAAGAGGCGATTTCCATCTTCTTCGCTCCGGACATATAAAGGCCGAGTTCTTCATAGGTCGTCTCTTTCGGATTCACATCTGCGACGATTTTGCCTTCGTACATGACAAGAATGCGGTCGGCTAAATTCATGACCTCATCAAGTTCCAAAGAGACCAATAAAACAGCCTGGCCGGCATCCCGGTGCTTGACGATTTCATCGTGGATGAATTCGATTGCTCCGACATCGAGGCCGCGGGTCGGCTGACAGGCGATAAGCAGCGGCTTATTTAAATCCATTTCGCGTCCGACAATAGCTTTCTGCTGATTGCCGCCGGACATCGAGCGCGTTAAAGACTCAACGCCTTGGCCCGAACGGACATCGAACTTAGCCGTGACGGTTTCCGCGTAATCTTTGATGGCTTTAAAATCCGTCCAGCCCAGTTTTGAAAAAGGCCGATAGCAGTATCTTTCCAAAACCATATTGTATTTTAAAGGCAAATCCAGGACTAAGCCATATTTATGGCGGTCTTCAGGAATATGGGACATGCCTGCCAGATTTCTCTTGCGGATAGGCATTTTGTCGATTTCAATCGTCCCGAACTGTTTGCTCGACCCAGCCGGATGCCTCTTAGGCTCCAGTTTGGATAAATCGGCGTTGCGGAGATAAACATGACCCCGGCTTAAAGGCGTAAGCCCTGTAATTCCGTAAATAAGTTCCGTCTGGCCGTTGCCTTCAATGCCGGCAATGCAGGTTATCTCCCCGGCCCGGGCATCAAAGGAAACATCATCGACGACCATCTTATGCTTGAAATGCGAATACATGGAAAGGTGTCGGACTGAAAGAAGCGGCTTGCCGATCTTCGGCTCGCCTTTATGGACCACCAGCTGCACCGGACGGCCGACCATCATATTCGAAAGGGCTTGGACATTAGTGTCTTTAACATCGACGGTCCCGACATAGCGGCCTTTCCTTAAGACCGTGACACGATCAGCAACTTCCATGATCTCGTTCAGCTTATGCGAAATGAAGAGAATAGACTTCCCTTCCTTGACAAGATTCTTCATGCTGGTCATCAGCTCTTCGATTTCCTGCGGGGTCAGAACCGCCGTCGGCTCATCGAAAATTAGAATGTCGTTCTTGCGGAACAGCATCTTCAGGATTTCGACTTTCTGCTGCATGCCAACCGACATATCCCCGACTTTCTCATCGAGGTCAACTTTAAAATTGTACTTCTGGCAGAGCCCTTCGATTTCCTTGCGGACTTTCTTTGGATGGATGACGCCAAAGGCATCAGCCGGCTCCGCTCCTAAAATAATATTTTCCAAGCCCGTAAAGCAATCAACCAGCATAAAATGCTGGTGGACCATGCCGATGCCATAGCGGTTAGCATCATTAGGGTCTTTGATCTGCACTTGCCGGCCATCGATAGAGATGGTCCCCGAATCCGGGATATAGAGGCCAAACAGAACCGACATCAAAGTTGATTTGCCAGCTCCGTTTTCACCCAAAAGCGCATGAATTTCGCCTCTTTTCAGTTGGAGGCTGATATCATCGTTAGCTTTGATGCCCGGAAAATACTTGCAGATATGGGACATCTCAACAGCAATATCGCTTTTGAACTGCTTCTCTTCCGCCATAGTGAACAGACCTTTCCAAGACAGTTTCTGACTGCCGCTTATAAAAATATAAGCAAGAGCCAATTAAGGCTCCTGCTTATAATTATAACAGATAGAACTAAGCTTCCTTCGTAACAGCGAGTTTCTTCCAAGCGGAAGATAAAGTCACCGTCTTCGTATCATCGCCAGCCGTAAGCGTATCAAGGACCGTATAATCGCCAGCCTTGACCTTCGCATACAGAGCGGTGTAGGCATCTCTAGTTAAGCCCTTCAGTCTCCAAGGATCAACCGTAGCAGAGCCATCGGTATAAGTATCAGTCGGAAGGCCGACAGCGCCAGCCTCGACGCCCAAAGTCAGAACCTTGCCGGCAATATCGGTCGGATAGACCATGTTATTGTCATAAAGCTTAGCGAGGTAGGACTTAACCTGCGGACGCATATTCTTCATAGCCGAGGTGATGACTAACTCAGATTCGCTGGACTGATCGACATCGACGCCGATCATGGTCTTCTTCTTCGCGCCCGTAGCTAACGACTGGTTAGCCGTAGAAGCCGCGGAGAGGACGGAGGAATAAATACCGCCGCCGCAGGAGAAGATGCATTCAGTCCCAGCCGTATACCAAGAGGTCATATTAGCCGCAATGGTATCAGAAGGAGAGAAGGTGCCGGCATAGCCATAGTTGACAGCAATAGCGCCATCAGCCAAGTTCTTGGCTTCCGCCGCAACTTCAGCGCCGTATAAATAGCCCTGGCCATATTTAACGACGGCCGGAACCGCCATACCGCCTAAAAAGCCAATCTTCGTATAGCCTTCCATGACAGCCGCATAGCCGGCGAAGAAGCCAGCCTGGTTCTCATAGAACTTCAAAGAAGTGACGTTATCGGTGAAAGTATAAGCGGCATAGTCATTATCATCATCGGACATATCGCAATCGACAGCCAGGAAGTGAACGTTAGGATATTTTCCCTGAACAACCTTGATGGAAGAATTGAACAGGTAGCCCGGCAAAACGACAACTTTCGCGCCGTTCGCAACTGCGGTATCAATCGTGGAAACACGGTTAGCCGTAGAGTTTTCCGAAGGCTGATAGTAAGTATAGGAGAGTCCTTTTTCAGTAGCGTAATCAACCATGCCTTTGTAGCAGGCTTCGTTGAACGAATGGTCGTTGATGGAACCGACATCGGTGACGACTGCGAGTTCATAAGTTGTCTTCCCGCAGGAGGTCATAGAGCCAACAGACAGAACAGTCAAGCAGGCAGCAGCGACAAGCAGACTTTTTCTCATACTATGTATGATTCCTTTCCCTGTAAATGCTCTGTTCCCCGCGCGCTTTAATATAACGAAAAGTACCGATGGCAAGACAACCCTGGTAACAAGATAACCTTACGCCAAAAGAGAGATAAGTTACTATACTCTTCTTGACGCCGGAGCATATTCCCCTTGCTTAAAAGGAGACATGCTATTGTCTTACTTTATTGTGTAGTCCTCATTGAGGCCGAGGATAGAAACGTGATCAGCCCTTTCAATCACCTATACACACGCGACGAACGCATCTACAAGTAAAAGTTTATAATAAACAAACCTTCAATACAAGAGAACCAAAAACCAATTTTCGAAACTAATTTGAGACAAAAACGAGCAAAAAACATATAAAAGTTGAATTTAAAGGGCTTTTATAATTCAACTCTGACCCCATTTTTACTGAAGAAAGGAGGCTTGTACGAGTATAATAAAAGCAAAGGAGAAGATGATGAATAAACCTTTAGCCTTCCGCATGCGACCCAAGACCCTTGAAGAAGTTATCGGTCAGGAAAAACTCGTCGGTCCCACGGGATTCTTCACGCACTGCGTGGAGCAGAACGTCATCGTTTCATCCATCCTTTTTGGCCAACCCGGCACCGGCAAGACAACCATAGCCGAGGCCTTTGCTAATTCCATCAGCGCTCACCATATTTCCCTTAATGCCACATCTATGTCCAAACAGGACTTAATGGACGCCTTTAAGGAAGCTGCCTTATACCCTTCAACTATAATTATTCTCGATGAAATCCACCGTCTGAATAAGGACAAACAAGATCTCCTGCTGCCAAAGTTAGAAGACGGAACCATTTATATCATTGGAGCGACGACAGAAAATCCTCTTTTAGCTATCAATGCCGCCGTCCGCTCCCGTTTGCATTTGCTGGAAGTTAAGCCTTTAACTCCTCAGGAAGTCTTCCTAGGCCTTTCAAGAGCCGTCAAAGCGCCGGAAGGACTGAATAACTCCAGGGCTTTTGCGCCTGAAGCCCTTCAGGCTATCGCCGCAGCCTGCGGAGGTGACCTCCGCTATGCCTACAACTGGCTGGAAGCGGCTGCCCTTACCTTTTCTGCTGATAAGCCCATCAGCCTTGACGACGTTAAGTCTATTTCCTCCATTCCAAATTACTACGGGGATAAAGACGGCAATGAGCATTACGATTCCGTCTCGGCCTTTCAAAAGTCTATTCGCGGCTCCCAAGTCGATGCCGCTATCTATTATCTGGCCAAACTCTGCCAGTCAGGTGACTTAGAAGGCCTGATCCGCCGGCTGCAGGTTACCGCTTATGAAGACGTGGGCTTAGCAAACCCCCAGGCTGTTGACCGCTGTTATAACGCCTGTCAGGTTGCTCTGCAAGTCGGTCTGCCCGAGGCTATTATTCCTCTGGCTTTCACAGTCTGCGACCTCGCGCTCTCGCCAAAATCCAAGTCGGCCTGCCTAGCCATTGAAAGTGCCATGGAAGATATTCAGAATCATCCCAGCCAGGTCCGCGATTATTTGAAACTGACGCCTGTCAACACCAAAGAAGAAGACAAATACCCTTATGACCGCCCAGACCTATGGGAATACATTCAGTATCTGCCCGCTGGCTTGGAAAAGAGAAAGTATTATCAGCCTTCCTTAAGCGGCAATTACGAAAAGTCTCTGTACCTGAATTATGAAAGGCTGGAGAAGATTATCCGCTCTTCTTCCCTTTCCCTGTTAAAAAAGCACCAAGGCAAATAAAAACCGGAAGCTCAGCGCTCCCGGTTTTTGCTTCTCTATTTACTTCAGGTCTTCGGTTTTGATTTCGTCCATGTCATCGAAATCCTGGTTTTCGCCGCACATGCCCCAGATGAAGGTGTAGTTGCGGGTCCCGACACCAGAATGAATTGACCATGAAGGCGAAATTACAGCCTGGCGGTTATGGATGACAAGATGGCGGGTTTCATCGCCCGGGCCCATCATGTGGAAGACCGCATCGTGCGCGCCGATATCAAAGTAGAGATAGACTTCCATGCGCCGCGCATGAGTATGGCAAGGCATCGTATTCCAGACTGAGCCTTCCTCGAGGTGAGTTAAGCCCATATCAAGCTGGCAGGACTGACAGGTTTCCGGAACGATATAACGGTGAATAGTTCTCTCGTTGCAGGTTTTGCTGCTGCCAAGATGACGGTTATCAGCCTTATCCATAGGAATAACAACGGTCGGATAAGTCATATGCGCCGGAGCGGAGCAGATATAGAAGACCGCCGAGTCCTTATAGTCTGCTGAATCAAAGACGACTTTCTTCGTCCCGCGTCCGATGTAGATGGCATCCCAATGATTGATGGCATATTTTTTCCCATCAGCTTCAATCGTCCCGTTGCCGCCGATGTTAATAACGCCCATTTCGCGGCGGGCCAAGAAGGTCGGCGAGCGAAGCTCAGGGGCGGAATCAAGGACGACAGCCTTCGTCTGCGGAATAACGCCGCCGGCGATGATGCGGTCGATGTAAGAATAAGTAAACTTGGCTTCATCGACGCCGAAGACGTCTTCGATCAAGTATTCCTTGCGCAGACGGGCAGTATCGTAATGCTTGTAATCTTCCTGAGAAGAATAATCGCGGACAGTAAGTTTCATAATTTTCCCTTTCTATTCGAAATAGTCAGGATGCTGGAAGCGGACCGTCTCGAGGCCATTAAGCCCTGAGAAGTTGTGATTTTTAACCGTCTCCACCATGCGGGGCAAGTCCTTCTTGGCCAGGCAGTCGACAATCTGCGAATGAATCTGGCAGAGATTGGAAATCTCATCAGAATTACGGTAGAAAGTCAGGAAGCGATAGCGTGAGAAAGACGGCCACGAAGTATTGAGCGAATTGAGAACCGATTCCTTGCCGGCCATCTTATAGATGTGGGTGTGGAACTGATTGTCAAGTTCAAAGAACTGGTTGGCCACTTCATCCTGGGAAGAACCGATGACGCCTTTAGAAAGGAGGTCTTCCTGATCGAAGACGTTCATCTTCAGATCAGCAATGTCTCCCGGCGTAATGACTTTCATCAGCTCCGTTAGGACAGAGAGCTCAACCTGATTGCGGATATACATGATATCGGTGATGCCAGAAAGATCAATTTTTGAGACAAACGACCCTTTCTGCGAAATAATGACCAGGAGCTTGTCGTACTCGAGCTTTTTGAATACGTCGCGGACCGGAGTCCTCGATACATTAAACTGAGCGGCTATATCAGCTTCCTTAATCATCTTTCCAGGCTTCAGCTTCATCGAAACTATGTCGGAAGATAGGGAACGGTAAATCCTCAGAATATCCTTTGTCATGAATCATTCCCCTTTCCTTTAAGCCGAACTTAGATAAAACCAGCGCGACTTTAATTCATGTATACCAGAGTAATTTTATTTTACAACAAGGCTGACAGCATTGAAAGAAGACAAATGGACCTATCTCTTAACACGGCCGGAAGCATCTCCGCCCATAAGGTCGAGTACTTCTTTAAGCGAAGCATGGTGAATATCACCAGGAATCGTGTGCTTCAAAGCCGAAGCAGCCACCGCGAAATCGATAGCTTTCTGTCCGTCATTCAGATGCATAAGCCCGTAAATAAGGCCTGCGGCATAAGAATCGCCGCCGCCGACACGGTCGATGATCGGATTGATCTCATAGTGCTTGGACTGATAGAACTTATCGCCGACATAAAGCAAGCCGGACCAGCCGTTATCGGTCGCCGAATGCGATTCACGCAGGGAGGCCGAAGCGCCCTTGAAATGATACTTCTCAATCATGGCCTTGAACATATTCTTGTATCCATCAATTGAGAGTTTGCCCGTGTTGACATCGGTGCCTTCCGGCTTGAAGCCTAAGCACTTATCCGCATCTTCCTCGTTGCCGATGACATAATCGACATAAGGCATATACGAATTCATAACGACCTGCGCCTGCTCCGAAGTCCAAAGCTTAGCGCGGAAATTCAAATCGCAGGAGACCGTGACATGATGAGCTTTGGCAGCCTTCAAAGCCGCTAAGCAGACCGCCTGAGCCTTTTCGCCCAAAGCCGGAGTGATGCCGGTGAAATGGAACCAATCGGCTCCGTCGAAAATCTTGTCCCAATCGAAATCCTCAGGCTTAGCTTCCGCGATGGAAGAATGAGCGCGATCATAGATGACCTTGGAAGGTCTCATGGAAGCGCCGGTTTCCAGATAGTAGATGCCGAGTCTGTCGCCGCCGCGGGCGATGAACTGAGTATTAACTCCGTATTTGCGGAGTTCATTGATAGCGCACTGGCCGATTTCATGGGTCGGAACCTTGGAGACGAAATAAGCATCATCGCCATAGTTAGCTAAAGAAACCGCGACATTGGCTTCCCCGCCGCCGTAGTTGACATCAAACTCATCCGCCTGCACGAATCTCTCCTGTCCCGGGGTGGACAGACGGAGCATGATTTCGCCTAAAGTAACGATCTTCATAAACTATTTAAGTTCCTTTCTGGCCTTAGCGACCGCTTCGACAAACGCCTTAGCATTGTTGACGACGCCTTCAAAATCACCTTTCTTCGCCGGAGCAGTTAAAGAACCACCGGTTCCGACAGCGACGGCGCCAGCCTTAATCCATTCGCCGACGTTCTCTAAAGAAACACCGCCGGTAGGCATTAAATTGGCCTGAGGCAGCGGTCCATGGACAGCCTTGAAGTACTCCGGAGAAGCCGAAGATCCCGGGAAGATTTTGATGACATCCGCACCGGCCTTTAAGGCATTGATGATTTCGGTGATGGTGTAGCAGCCCGGCATATAAGGAATCTGATAGACATTGCAGAGTTCAGCGACTTCCTTGTCGAAAGCCGGAGAAACAATGAACTTGGCGCCTTTCATAATGGCGATACGAGCCGTCGGGGCATCCAAGACGGTGCCAGCGCCAACGATATAGCCTGCATCTTTATTCTTAGCTAAAGCCGCGATGACTTCATCAGCACCAGGAACCGTAAAAGTGATTTCCAGTCCGACGATGCCGCCTTTGACGCAGCAGTCAGCGAGCTTCTGAGCTTCTTCCAAACTGTTCGCACGGATAACAGCCACGACGCCGCACTTAAGTAAATTCTGAATAATATCTGCTTTCATACTAACTGTTTTCCTCCTTTGTTCTTTTGGGGTAAGTTAATAACCCTTTCTTCTTCTCCTGGGGCTTCTTGATAAGCCCTTTTTAGACTTGGCCTGTCTATAGAGAAACTAAGCAGGCCCGTATTAAGCACTTTTCTTGCTAGAAAAGTTAAGAAGCTTAGTTAGACTGGCCTTTGAGAAGCTCGAGCTTCTTGCCAATCAGGAAATAGCAGAACACCGCGTTCGGGAATGGCTTTAAGTCAATGCCCGTCTGCTGAATGAAATGATCGATGCGGTAAGTGACCGTGTTGCGGTGAACATAGAGCCTTAAGCTGGCCTCAGCCGGGGAATTTCCCGCTTCCAGATAAGCCATGACCGTTTCCAGAGAATAAGAATCGATATCCTCTAGCAAGTCTAGATTATCACGATATATCTCGCTGTGAACCTGGCCAATCTCAAAAAGGAACTTAATAGCGTTTTCACTGACGTACTCCAGATAAGGAATGAACTTATCAGAAGGAAGAGGGACAATAAGACCCTTAATAAAACCGTTGGTGGCCATGGTCACGTCTTCAGAAAGAGCCTTGAAGGAAGCCAGGAGCAGGGCTTGGCCTTTAACTCCAGTCGGCAAATCAAGCTTATAAACGCCCTTGACCAGACTTAAGTTAAAAGGCGTCTTCTGCATTATTTTTCCTAAAGCACGGGATAAGGAGGTCTCATCGACCTCAGCGGAAACCATAAGATAAATAGTGCTTGAAGATTTGTTCATAGCCTTATTCCACCTTTATTGAGCCGACGTGATCCTGAACAAATTCAGGCCCGACATAACCTTCGGCTTGCACATTCTGGAAAAGAACGTTTTTGACATTAAAGAAATTGAAGCCCGACTTGCACTGGGGCTCAATATCGTCCATCATCGCCGGCATGCCCGACTTCGCATCAGGCTTAACCGTGAAGCTGCTGTTTTTAATGATGACGGAATCAATAGGCATCTCAGGCAGGCCATAAAACCAGCCTAAGGCATACTCGGCGTTCGTGGCCTTAATGCCATCAAAGACAAACGAGCCCATGTGCGGCGTTCTTTCATCCACCGGAAGCTTCTCGCGGGTTCTAACGTAAGTATCATGCCCATCCGGATCACAGAAATAGAACATATTGATAACCAAGGGAGTTAAGACATTCTCCATAATGATGTTGTGGAAAAGAACCCCGTCGATGACGCAGTCCTGCCCGCGCCCTCTTCTGGTCTTGATGCGCATGCCGCGGTCTGTGTGCTCAAAATAGCATTGCTCAACGGCAATATTTTTGACTCCAGCCCCGATTTCTGAGCCCAGGACTAAAGCTCCATGGCCTTCATGCATATAGCAGTTGCGGATAATCGTATGGTCCGAAGCTCTTTTATACTTCTGACCGATATACATCTTCCCTGACTTGAGGGCAATGCAGTCATCCCCGACTGAGAAATAGACGCCGATAATCTTTACGTCCTGGCAGCATTCCGGATCCATGCCGTCGGTATTCGGCGCGTCTTTCGGGTTGCTGACCTTCAAATCATAAAAACCGAGATGATCAGAAAAATAAGGATGAATGGTCCAAGAAGGCGAATTCTGAACGCTGACTCCGTGAACATTTATATTCTGGCAGTGAACAAAATAAAGCAGACGCGGACGGCCGGTCGTCATCTTCTTGACGTCAATCCAGAAAGCTGACTTCTGGGCCTGCCCGTCAATCACGCCTTCGCCGTCTAAAGTGAAATTTTCAATATTGTAAGCGGAAATGACGGAGGCCTTCGATAAGAATGGCCTTCCTTCCCAAGTCGCCAGCTGCAGCTCATCGCCGTTTTCCATCTTCAGTTCACCCGGGACCAGAGGATAAGCCTCCATATCCGTATTGCCAAGGAGGACGGCGCCCTTAGCCAGGTATAAAGTAATATCCGAGCGCATGAAAAGCGTCGTGATATGGTATTCACCAGGATCGACATAAACGATACCGCGCTTCGTAACGGCGTTGATAGCCGCCTGCAGCCTTAAAGTATCATCCGCTGTCTTGGATGTATTTTTAAATTCGCTGACATGCAGAATCATCGAGGCCGGAAGCGTCTGAATCTTCATCTTATCTTCCCCGATGGAGACTTCATAGTCCATCCCAGGCTTCAGGCCATAAATGGAGAAAACATTAGCCTTCATATCCGAAAGAACTTCTTTTCCGTTCAGGCAGACATTGTACTTTTCACGCGAAAAATAGACGCTGTCATTGACAAGTTCGAAGGAAGCTGATAACTGTCCGACGAAGATGGAGCGGAAAAGCATAAACTCAGATAACCTCCTTATGGCGAATCTTTCTGACCAAATAGACAATAAGATCTTTAAGACCGACGGCAGCCATATCAACTCCTAGGCCTATAAGAGCCCAGCTGAATGGTTCTCGAAAGACATAAATGCTCGTATCAGCCCACCCAGCGTTATAAACGATGACAGCGCTAATGGCATGGGTGACAAACGACCAGAGGACACCTAAAGCGGCATCAATCAGGATGACATACCACTTCCGCGAAGGAAGGAGGAAAAAAGGATTTCCTTCCCCATTGTATGTCTCGCTCATTTGGACCAGGAAGCCAGCAAAAAAGTAAATGGCCACCCCAAATATAGGCCCACCGACTAACGACAGCATCAATAAGTCATAGTATGAATAAGTGCTTGTTTCGCCTAACAGAGTCTCTGTTAAGCCCATATCGACGAAGAAGTAAACGGCCCCGCAGGTCCAATACTTGATAAAGACCGCTTTGAACCAGAACGGTATGCGGGAGAAGAAACCGCCTGTATTCGTATAAGCAGTCATTTCCTGCTGAGCTTTTTGATCTTCAGGGGAAATCTGTTTATCTTTCTTAGACATAGGCTACTTAGCCTTACTTAACACGAATGCGAATGCTTCCAATCATCGGCTGCAGGAACGGTTCTAAGATAGCCGTAACCAGAGTGATATAAAGCGAAACAATATGAATGATAAGCCACTGCTTGGACAGCTCAACCTGCCAGTTCGTGGCTTCATTGTAAATAGAACGGGTGGCTAAGCCCATATCGACGGCATACATATGAAGAAGATAGTAATCGATGAAAAGCTGGCCAACCATTAAAACATAGAACAGAACCGAGAAGAAAATCTTTCTGTTCTTCGAAGCATGCTTGGTCTGATAATTCATATAGCAGAGCAAAGAAAGCATGGAAGCCAGAACATTGATAAACATAAAGAATGAAGCAGCACTGTCCAAAGTCGAAATAACAGTGATGGCTTTATTATGCGTATGAAGTGCAAAAGTCAGGAAAACCATAGCTAAGCAGGTTAAAACCAGCGGAACGTAAGCTATATGATTCTTGAACTTAATCACCGTGCGGAAAAAGCCGAGCTTAGCACCGCCGACATCAGTCGTATTGCGGATATCTTCAGCCTTCTGCTCCGGCTCATCGAACACCGAATCAGCGCTGGTGATGACAAAGTCATCCTTCTTTTTCTTGAATAACATTATCTGTCCTCCATAACAATGCGCTTAGTGGTCTCTTTATCGAAGAAGCAGGCGTGAGACAGATCGAAGCTCAGCTTGACAGCCTCGCCCTCTTTCGGCTCAACCCAGCCCTTGACCTTAGCGACAATATCCTGCCCGCCCAGCTGACCATGCAGCAAGGTAGTCGGGCCTAAATGCTCGACGACTTCCGGAGTAAAGTAAAGCTCATCGCCGAAGGAGATGAATTCCGGACGAATGCCGAGAACAATAGGCTTATGCGTGTTGACATACTCATGAAGCATATCGACCATGCGGTCATCAAGCTTATGAGTGAAATCACGTCCAACGAATGTGGAATCACGAATTTCGCCTTCGAAGAAATTCATAGCCGGCGAGCCGATGAAAGCCGCCACGAAAAGGTTAGCCGGGTTATTGTAAATCTCAACCGGCGTGCCAATCTGCTGAATATGGCCCATAGACATAACGACGATGCGGTCCGCCAAAGTCAAAGCTTCAATCTGGTCGTGCGTAACGTAGACCATATTGCTGCCGAGCTTATGGTGAAGAAGCTTAATTTCACGTCTCATCGAAGATCTGAGCTTCGCATCCAAATTGGAAAGCGGCTCATCGAAGAGGAAGACTTTCGGGTTGCGGACAATAGCACGGCCCATAGCGACTCTCTGCCTCTGGCCGCCGGAAAGTTCATTCGGCTTCTTGTTGAGCTGGCTGGTCAAGCCCAAAAGCTGAGCAGCCGCCATAACCTTCTTATGAATAGTAACAGCGTTGACTCTTCTTAAGGTCAGAGAGAACGCCATGTTCTGATAAACCGTCATATTGCCATAAAGAGCGTAGTTCTGGAAGACCATCGCGATATCTCTATCCTTCGCGGCCTTCTTGGTCATATCGACCCCATCGATCAAAAGCTTGCCGCCAGTGATAGATTCAAGGCCGCCGATCATACGGAGAGTCGTGGTTTTGCCACAGCCTGAAGGACCGACGAGAACAATGAATTCACCATCGCGAATATCGATATTGAAGTCTTCGACAGCGAGGTTGCCCTGTTCGTAGACCTTAGATAAGTGCTGTAAATTTAAAGTTGCCATGTTTAATACCTCGTTTACTTATGAATCATTTCGCCTTCAATGGACTTATGAGTGGCGAGGTAATCTCTTAACGCCTTGCCCTTGAAGAAGCCCATCAGGCCGCCGAGGACATAAAGGCCCGCAGCGATGAAATAAAGAATGAGAATAATGGAGAAACGTCCTGCATCCAAAGTTCCTTCCTGAAGACGGAAGAGCGGATAAGTGAAGATGCGGACAACACAAATGCCAGCTAGGACAAAACAGCCAATAGACCAAACCTTAGAATAGGCTTTAACTTCAACAGCAGCATAGAAAGAGAATAGCATCATCAGAATCGAGACGATAATATCCACAAAGATGTAAATCGTTATGTTAGAGAAGCCTGAAGTGCTGCCCGGTTTATAGTAGAAGCCATAGATAGTCGAGAAGGCAGCAACAACGCAGCAAAGAGCTAAAATAACCATGCCTTGCGAGAAAGAATTGGCACGATAGCGCAGCATTTCGACTTCAACACCTGTCGGATGGAAGAAAGCTTTGACTTTGCCCCAGAATGTATCCTTTTTAAGTTCATTCTTTTCCGGAGCTTTATCGTATGTAAAATGCTTTACCGGCATACTTTATTTGCCCTCCTCTGAAACAGCAGCCTCAGCAGGAGCCGGAGCAACCGGTGCAGCAGCAGGCTTATTGTAGATTTCTTTCTTCAAAGCTTGGCCCTTGATGGCTTTATAGATCATAGTGCCAACAATGCTCAAGCCAACAACAATTGATAAGATTCCTAAGACATAACCAAAAGCCGGGAGAGAAATGGATGTGGGCATATCATCGTAATGGTAGCTTTCCAGTTCAGCATTCACGGCCGTGAAATCAATCGTAAGATATAAGGCATTAATAAGCGCGGAACCCACGATGGTTACAAGACCGAAAATGAAGCTATAACCAGCAAGAATCCCAGAATATACATAGTTTGAAACATAGTAGATGCGTCTTTCATGGTTGCGGAATGTCTTGTAAAGTGCCGCAATGGCGCACCCAATGACAGCCCAGATCAGGAGCGAATTAATAACAGGCTCCGTAGCGTAATACTGTGCAGTATACGTGTGAGCAGCATCATTCAAGTGGAACAAAGGAGCAAACGGAGTCGGAAGAATGAGACTGTAAACAAAAATCAGACCAAAAAGAACGAAACAAATATAACCTTGGATTTTAATGATTATTGACATCCAGAAGTTAAAATCCTTCTTAGCTTTGGGCTTAGGTTGATTAAGCGCCGGTTTCGCAGTAAGAGTTCTCATGTTCTCCCTCCAAAAAAGTAAGAAACAAATTAATGTCCCCAGGGGAGAAAGCCATGCCTCCCCTGGGAACGATAGAAATTAGTAATCTAAACGGAACTAGGCAACATCAGCCAGAGTATCGACTCTGGTGTAAGCTCTCTGAACGAGTTCAAGATAGTTATCGAGATACAGAGTGCTGTCAATGTAAGACATATAGCCATCAGAAGTGGTCCAGTTGCCGGAATCCGCACCAGCAAAACCATTCATGATGATCTTGGAGATGACGTTGACACCCTTAGTATCCTGATAGAAGTAAGTCGAAGAACCAGAATAAGTATCCTTAATCTGAGTCTGCTCACCAGAAGTGAACGGAAGGGTTGTCGGCATGACATCGGCCATATGGTCAGTATGATGCATTTCATCAAGTGACGGGTGGGCGATAACATCTGCGGAAAGCGCAGTCTCGAAGGTATCGAGGTAAGGCTGAGCTGTAGCATCAACAGTCTGATACTCCATACCCTGTTCCTTAACATAGCCAATCGGGAAAGTGCCGCCGAGGAACTGTCTGTAATAGTTAGTGTAGTTGCCAGAAGCGAGCTTCGAGAGTTCGTTCAAGCAAGCCGCAGAAAGCTTAGGAACAGATCTGCCCATATAGGTGATGGTCCCATCAACCCAGTCAGCAGGTCCATAAGACATAAGCTTATTGCCATCTTCAGAGTAGAAATAATCGAACAGAGCTAAGGCTCTATCAAGCTTATCGGCATCATCAGCCGTAGCAGCGGTGATGAACCAACCCTGAGACTTGACAGATCTCCAAGAATCAGTGTATCTAGATTCCTTCGCTCCATCCCAAGCATAGGCAGCCGGATAGACCGGAACTAATTCCATGCCAGTGTTGGAAACGTTGAGAATAGTCTGAGTCTGGACATAGTCATATTCAGAGAAAGCTCTATCAGCCTTCTGGATGAACTGAGTGGAGAAATCGCCCTTAGTGCCAGTAGCACCGCCAGCGGTTAATTCAGAGAAGTTCGGAAGGATGAGTCCTTCATCGTACATGGCATGCATCTTGTTGACAGCCGTAACGAACTTATCTTCCTTACGGATATCGTGGACCTTGCCATCATTGCCAACATAGTAATAAGTCTGTCTGGAGTTGAAGCCCTGGCAGCCAAAGTACATCATGAAGTTGTGGAGATCCATACCACGAGTATTCTTCTGCTCACGAGGAATGAGCGGGAAGATATCCTGCTTAGTGCCAGTGAGGTAAGTCGGGTTAGTTCTGACGCAGCGATACAGAGCTACGAGTTCATCGATATTGAACGAAGCCTTGCCGCCAACGAAGAGCGCGGATCTGGTCGTGCCATAAGCGTTTCCATAAGTGGAATCGATATAGTCACGGAGAGTCTTGACTAAGGAAGCGCCAGTCTTGGCAGACAGAGCGTTCTGAAGAGTGATGACATCATTGCCAGCCGTATATTTCTTCGAAATAGTAGTGGCCTTGCCATCATCGCCGAGAATCGGCAGAGTCTGATCGACAGCTTCGGCGTTGAATCTGGTGTACTCAGTAGAAGCAAGAGGGACATCAGTATCAAGAGTGGCAGGAAGATCGCCATCAAGCAGAGCGACGACCCAATCCTTTCTGAGAAGCAGGGTCTTTTCCATATCGTCCATACCATCGAAGTAAGGAGCGTAGTAAATAGCGCCACTAGAATCGATGATAGACTTTTCAACAACCTTGTTGGACTGTAAGAATCTCTTGAAATTCGGCATCTTATCAAGATAATTGGTAAGGTTCAGAATCGTGCCGTTAGTCGTACCTTCCTGTTCAATAGCCGTAGCATTGCCCTGGAGGATGTTGACAGAGGCACCGTCAGAAGTCTTAAAGCCAGCCTTCTGGAAGTTGGAGAACGAAGTATCAACCGAGCCATCGGAGCCATTAGTGACATCCGTGATGGTTAAGTTAAGATCCTTCTGGACCTGAGCCCAGACAGGCTTGAAATCACCAGTCTTCGGAGTGGAGCCATCAGCGATGGTGCCGCCCAGCTTGGAGCTGATAGTCGCGATATTTGTAGCCGAATAAGTCATCATAGTATCAGTAGAGTTGTAGTAGCAGCTCATAGTGAGACCGACGTTCTTAGACGTATCGTGAGAATAGTCAGCAACAGAAGTCGAAGAAGTAACAGAGGAGGTTGCAGAAGAAACCACCTTAGATGAAGAAGACGTAGTCGTACCGCAAGAAGACATAGTCGGAACCGCTAACGCAACAACAGCCCCTAACAAACAAAACGCGCTTTTCTTAAGTTTCATTTTTTTCTCCTTTCAAAACAAGCATGTTTTATATTAATTTCTCCGTGTCAGAGAGAGATTAACCGATATTGAAGACGTCTAGGCCAGGATAGGAAGAGTCTATTCCTTAACGCCGCCGAGGTTAACGCCCGAAGCAAAGTACTTCTGAATAAAAGGATAAATAATCAGAATAGGGATAATAGCCGCGACAATCATAGCGTACATGTAGGAATCCTGCGTGTAGTTATGCTGCAAAAGCCAGTCCGGATGGTCGCCGACTGTATTGTTTTCCAGCCAGACACGGATCTGAACCTGCAAAGGATAATCGACAGCGTTACGAATGATTTCACGTGCCCAGAAGTAGCCGTTCCATCTCGAAACCCCGTAGAACAGGGCGACAGTGGCGACGGAAGCTTTAGACATAGGAACATAGACCTTCGACATAATCTGGAAATCGTTAGCGCCATCGACGACCGCCGCTTCCGTTATTTCCTTAGGAACAGCCTGGAAGGCGTTTCTAAGAATGATGATGTTGAATGCAGAGAAGCCCATTGCGATGACGACGACCCACTTCTGATCCGTAATATGCAGAACCGTTGAGAAAAGGTTTCTAGTATTGGTGTAGTTAATCCAAGTAGGAACCATGCCGGCGGTAAACCACATAGTGAAGACCAGAGCGAAATTGAAGAACTTATTCCCGAAGAGCTCGCCTTTAGCCAAGGCATAAGCGCCAAGGATAGAAAGAGCCATCATATACACGGTGCCATAAAGAGTAATGAACAGAGTGTTGGAATAGTCCATCCAGAACGAAGAATCCGTCAAGACATCGTGGACAGCGTCCCACTGGACTTCAACCGGCCAGAGATAGACGCGGCCTTCGCCGAGAGCATCCGAGGACGAAATAGAAGCCGAGAAGGAATAAATGAACGGATATAAGCAGATGAGAGCGAATAAAGTCAAGAACACATAAGCGATAATCTTGAAGACGATTTCGGAAGTCTCCATACGCTCGAAAGAGCTGTTGCGGTTTTGGTTCTGAACTTTGATTTTCTTTGCCATAAAGTGTTTCCCTCCTCCCTTTTAATAAAGCGAAGTCTTGGAGACCTTTTTGGCAATCTTGTTAGAGCCAATGACCAAGAGCATTGATAGTAAGGAGTTGAACATATCAGCTGCAGCGCCTTCAGATTCAGGAATACCGCCAGAGCCCGACATAGAGTTGTGATAAACCCAAGTCGAAATGATTTCAGCGGTTTCGTATAAGCCAGTGCCCGGATCACCAGACGACGGGTTAAGAAGAATGACCTTTTCGTAGCCGATGTTGAACAGTGAGCCTATTCTCAGAATAAGCATGATGACCAAAGTGGAGAGCATGCCCGGGATAGTAACATAGCGGACCTGCTGCATCTTGGAAGCGCCATCGATACGAGCAGCCTCATAGTTAGTGGGAGAAATAGAAAGAATAGCAGCGAAGTAAACAATGGATCCGTAGCCAGCATCAGACCAAATGCCTGAAACCTGGAAGACAGCACGGAAGCAGGAAGGATTATAAATCAAGTTCTCATTATGGCCTAAAGCTTCAAAGATAGCAGCGATAGGACCTGCGCCTGAAGTGACGCCCGTCGTAGCCGAAGTGGTCGAATGACGGCACATCATCGTGACGATGGAAGTGATGACAACGACGGAGACAAAGTGCGGCAGATAAGAAAGAATCTGAACAGCCGCTCTATAATAGACAGCTTTAATTTCAGAGAACAGCAGAGCCATGATAATAGGAACCGGGAAGCCAAAGCACAGTCCATAGAAAGAAAGGACGAAAGTGTTTCTGAAGGCCTTCCAGAAGGCAGCCGCCTGGTCACCGGTAAAAAGCTTGGTGAACCAATAGATGCCAACATACGGAGAATTATAAACGCCCAAAGATGCATCGTAATACTTAAAAGACATAACCAACGATGCAATTGGCAAGTACTTCCAGCAGACTAGGAAGAACAGCATCGGGATCAGCATTATATAAAGACGCCAATCCGTAAGTATCTCAGCGAACTTGCGTTTCCAGTAGCCTCGCTCGATATTCTCGACTTCGCTTTCCTCAGCACGAACCATGTTCTACTTCCCTCCTGATTTTTTAGTGGAATTCGGTTTCTGTTCGAATGCCTTATTCTCTTCATCAAACTTGGAAGGTTCTCCTTCCATCTGACGATAGACTTTCTGCTGGTTTTCCAGCTGCTCGGCTGTCACCATCCCTCCATCCAACAGAGCGATGTCCGAGACTTCATCTTTTTCGGCCAGTTCCTCTAAGGACTTATAATCCTTGATCTCCTCGCGTATAGCCGCGGTTTGATTTTCTGTCTGCAGATTGATGATGTACTCAGTCATATCTGTGACTAAGTTCTTCTGCCTGCAGGCAATAAAATAGAGGACAAACGCAATTCCGAGGTTCAGCAGATCATATAAGAAGAAGTTGCCAAGAGCGGAAAAGACGTTCAGGACACCGATGTAGCAGAGCGACTTGCCAAGCGTAATCTCGGCGAAGCCTGTCAGCACATACAGCATCATGCTCCCCCACATCTTGTGCGTCCTCTCTTTGCCATTGTTTCTAAACCAGAGAAGATTAAGAAGAAGCGGAAGATAGCCGATGGTGTTTTCCAGAGAGAAATTGAGGTATAAACCGTTCCCTGAATACCACCTGTAAAGGATAGCAGCCACGCCAGACAAAAGAGGAACAAAGATTCCCGCCCATCCCCAGCGTACCATGCAGACCAAACCGAGGAAGACGCTAATTGAGATGTAGGCTCCGGATTTGATGAACGCCCACGTACTGATGCATTCACCGATAACCCCGATAACCGCAAACACCCCAATGTCCAAAGCTTCGAATTGTACTTTTGACATCTCTGACTCCCGAAGGCGCAATAGCTGTGCACTTCAAGCGCACGTCCCTTTACACGCTTAATTCTATGTTAAGCGTTTTCATAAATCAAGACTTTTTGTATACAAGAAAAGGCCTCCAATTGTTCATTTTACTAACTTTGAAAGTGCTTTCATAGATAAAATATCCTTTATTTATCGCATTTATTTAAAAGCAATTTTTAATGTATACATCGCCTTTTCAGGCTTAAGGCCCTTTTTAAAAAGCTTGCAAAAACGCATTATCTTTTCTCAGATGCTTTCCTCTAGTCCCTTCAGATATCCATAAGAAAAGGCAATGTCCTGACGGCTCACGCCTTCAAAAGTCAAAACTGCTTCCGGACAAAATTCCGCAATCGTCTTCAGCATGAAAGGATAATCGAATTTACCTTTTCCAGGGCAAATCTGCATCAGAATGCCACTATTATCTAAAAAAGCATCCTTTAAGTGAATAACTTTGACTTCCTGGCCGAAAGCAGACAGCGCCTCATAGAAGATTTCGTTCCTTTTTTCAAAGTTTCCCTCGTAAAGGAGATTATAAAGATCAATCGTCACATGGACACGAGGCGAGTTAAGTTCGCTGACCAGGCGCTTTAAAACAGAGGGAGAGTACATGACGTGGCCCCAGGCCGGCTCAATCAGAAGCTGGCTGTCATACTTCTCTGCCGCTTTCGTCAGCTCAGCGAAGACCGCCTTGGACTGCTGGTAGCCTTCTTCCGTATGATTCTTCGGAACGAAGGTCCAGGGTGAGTTATTGAATGACCCGGTCTCCGAGCCGACATAAGGACAAGGAAGGCGAGAGCTGATCCTCAGATTCTCCTCAAAATTAAATATTCCCTTCTTCACCGTCTCCGGATCAGAATGGACTGGGTTGAAATAAGCTCCCAGCAAAGAAACCTGAATTCCGTGTTTTTTCAAAGACGAAGAAACTCTCTCGACGTTTTCCTCGCTCAAGGAAGAATCAGACAAAGCCTTAGGAAAAACAAGCTGAATATAAGGAATCCCCAATCCCTGAACAATATCCAAAAGCGAATCGATGTCAGTCTTTGGAGCCATATCGTGCGCTCGGACTCCGAATTTGAAATTCATACTCAGTTCCTCCCTATTCTGCCTAATTCCGATTATAATTGTTTTGAAAGCAAAGGAGGCAGCAAACCATGTCAGAAAAAAGATTGCCGACAGTCAAAAGCACTTTTAAGGCCGCTGACTTCCTCGAAGCTTTATCGATCTGCCAGGCCCTAAGGGAAAAAGACCCCGCCGGCTTTTATGCTATTGAAGTCCTTTCCTCTTCCGTCAGCGGAAGTTTCTCTTTTCCTTATTCTAACTTCCTCTTAAAAGGCCAAGAAACCATCATCACCGGAAACAAGGCCGGCAAGGACAAAGACGAAATGGGCCAGACCCTGACCACTTGGAAAACGCCGACGCTGACCGTCACCGGCTCAGATAATATCTTCGAAGGCTTCCATATCCTCAATACGGCCCTCGACCCGCAGAATAAAGGCACCTCCGTGGCCTTGGCTGTTTATGGCAGCGGCAATATTTTCCGCCAATGCCTGATCAGTTCCACCCAGGACACTCTGTTCTTGGGGCCTCTGCCGGATGACCTGGCTTCCCGTTACCTTGGCTTCCTTCCTAAAGAACTCACCCAAATTGAAGGCAATTGCCGCAATTATTTCTCATCCTGCCATATCCTGGGTTCGGTGGACTTTATCTTCGGCGCCGGGCAAGGCTTATTCCTCAGCTGCGAGATAGAATCGGTCGAAGACGGCAGGATGGGCATAAGCTACGTCACGGCTCCCGCTCATTCCCTTAAAGACGAATTCGGTTTTCTTTTCTCCCATTGCCGCTTCACTTCGCAAAGCCTCCTCTGCCAGCGCGTCTACCTCTCCCGCCCTTGGAGGGACTTCGGCAAATGCGCTTTTTATGAATGCAATTACGGAAACCATATCAAAACCGAGGGCTTCACCGACTGGTCGCCTTCTTCGTTCCGTTATCTGACCGCCCGCTATGACGAATACCCTTTAAAGGAAGGCCGGGTCAGCTGGGCCAACAGAAAAGGCAGACAATTTCCGGATTACTATCGAAAAGCTCTGGAAGAATTCAAGGGATAAAAAACTTAATCAAAGAAAAAGCCTTGGCCTAATCGCCAAGGCTTTTAAAATCGGGAAGTCAGATAGATTTAGTAGGCTCCGTAAGAAGCCTTTTCGATGACCTGGAAGCCATAGTAGCAATAACTGTAATAGAAATTGAAGGCAGTGAAGGTGGTAGGAATCCCATCGACAGCCGTTCCGGCATTGTCGCGGTCCGCCAGTTCGATATCTTCGTCGTTGAGGTTCATCATCCAATAGCCGTTGGTGCCTTTGGAAAGCTTGACGATATTGTGAGCGCCGGTCGAGCCGACCGAATAGAAGACCTTGCCGATAAAATAGGACATATATCCCATGTTCGCCGTCCAAGTAGCCTTATCCGAACCAGTATAAGCCTCATCGCCTTTAAAGGCAGAGCCCGGAACCGTCGTAGAAGAAAGGGGCAGGCCAGTTGTTGCCGTCTTCGAAGACAGGACGAGGAACTTACCCTCAGCGACAGCTTCATAATACCAGCCAGCGTTAGTGCCAGTATTATAGATATCATCCGTGTTGACAGTCTGCAGATAAGTAAAAAGCGAATTGACATAATCTTCCGAATCATCATAAGCCGCCCCATCATTGATCATCGTGGCATCGACAACCGTCGGAGCATCTTTAGAGACAGGTATATAGTCAACATAGTCGCCAGCCGTGTAAACGAAATTATCAGAATAGGAAGCAATGCCTTCAAAGACATAGCCGCCGACGCTGATATAGTGAGCGTAATAATAATCCGTCCCATCAACAGTCACCTTCACGCTATCAGCGCTGGAAGCAGCCGCAGATGTCAGCTGAGCTAACTGACCCGGAGTCAGGACTTCATTGAAACTGAGAGCCGTGATCTTGCCTCCGTAAGCGGTCATGGAAATCTTAACAACAGATTTTCCGCCGCTGACAAGCTTATAAACATCCTGGGATTTTGAATGCCCGCAGGAAGTCAGAGTAAGAGCCGTAAAGGCCGTTAACATCAAAGCCGGTAAATATTTCTTCTTCATTTCTGGTTACCTCATATCGTTATAAAAAGGCAAAGTCTAACCCTTTTACCTACCTTATTTTACTTTCATTGCCCCGAAGATATCAATAAAAGTATTTTTAAATGTGCTAAAAGAACAATAAAAAACAGAGGGGAGATAAAAAAAGAGGCTCAAATGAGCCTCTTTTCACATTTCCTGCCAACTACGGATGCGAGAAATACTTCTTTGCGTTATTAAACGAGACATCCTCAGCAATCTTTCCAAGGGTCTCCCTATCATCCGGATATTTCCCCTCTTCGACCAAACGGCCGAGGAAATTGCAGAACTGACGGCGGAAATACTCATGGCGCGGATAGGACAGGAACGAACGGGAATCAGTCAGCATGCCAACGAACGTCGATAACAGGCCATCGGCCGCCAAGTAAGAAAGCTGTTTTTCCATCCCGTCATAGTGATCGCAGAACCACCAGGCCGTTCCGAGCTGAATCTTGCCCTTGACCCCGCCTTTCTGATAGCAGTTCATCAAGGTGACCAAAGCCGGATAATCGCGGTCATTCAGCGAATAAAGAATCGTGCGCGGCAGCTCATCAGAATAATCGAGCTCATCCATCAGGCCGGAAAGCTTTTCCGCCAGAGGCTGATCCTCAACAGCATCAAAGCCGGTATCGGCGCCTAAGATAGCGTACATTCTCGTGGAGTTATTTCTCAGCGCCCCGATGTGGTACTGCTGAGAAACGCCGAACTTGTGATACATCTTGCCTAAATGGACCAAGACAAAGCCCTTGTAGGCATCCTGCTCCAAGGAGGTGATAGTCTCGCCTTTAAGCCCCTTAAGGAAAATAGCGTTAGCTTCCTCATAGCTCGTGCCCTTCTTATAATGGACGACATCGAGGGCATGGTCGGAAGCCGTGCAGCCGTGGTCGACGAAGAATTCCAGTCTCTTGTCCAGGGCATCCAGCATCTCGTTAAGAGTGGAAATGCCATGGCCGGAGACTTTCTCCAGAGCCTTGATCCACGGATAGAAAGTATCTCTTTCGACGTTGATGGCCTTATCCGGGCGGAACGCCGGAGCCACGTGGGTCTTCAGCGTCTTATCCTTCGCCATCAGCTCGTGATAGTGGAGGTCATCGACCGGGTCATCGGTCGTAAACAGCGTGTCGACTTTGAACTTCTCGAGGATCTTGTGCGTGGTCAGATCGCGGAGCTGAGCGTTGGTCTCATTCCAGATATAATCCGCATTCGCCGGGCAGAGAGGCTTAGTAATGCCGAAATATCTCTGCAGTTCCATATGCGTCCACTGATAGACCGGATTGCCCACAAAATAAGGCATGGCCTCAGCGAACTTATCGAATCTCTCGCGGTCGGATTTCTCCCCGGTGATAAACTCTTCGGGAATCCCCAGTTCGCGGAGCAGTCTCCACTTGTAGTGATCGCCGTAGTGCCCCCCGCCGAGCCAGACTTCCGTAATCGACTTGAACTGCTTGTTCTCGTAGATTTCCTTCGGGACCAAATGGCAGTGATAATCGAAAATAGGCATCTTGGCTGCGTGGTTGAAATAAAGATCCTTGCCGACTCCGTTAGTCAGCAGAAAATCCTTTCCCATGAATTCAGACATATCTAATCCTCCTCTAGTCATTTAAAGGGTGACGCCCTGCTTGAAAATAGCAATCTGATCGGCTTGGTTGATCTCCGCCTTGCTCCGCTTGCCGGAAGCGACTTGGATAATGAGGTCCAGCAGTTTCTCCTGCTCGACATCAAAGCCGTTCTCGAAAACGTACTGCGCATCGAAATCAATCCAATCCGGCTTATTCTGCGCCAGACGGTGATTAGTCGCAACTTTGATCGTCGGCACAATCGAACCATACGGCGTGCCGCGGCCCGTGGTGAAGACCAGAATATTGGCCCCCGCTGCGACAATATCCGTCGAAGCGACGATATCGTTGCCCGGCCCGTTAACTAACGAAAGGCCGCAGGTCTTGAAGGTATCGCCGTAATTGAGGACATCGTGGACTTCCATATGGCCGGCTTTCTGCACGCAGCCCAGGGATTTCTCCTCGAGGGTGGTAATCCCGCCGTCTTTGTTGCCCGGCGAAGGATTCTCGTAGCAGACTTGCCCGTTAGCCGCATAATAGCCTTTGAAATCATTGATGAGGCCGACGATTTTCTCGTAAGTCTTTTCATCTTTCGCGCGGTTCATCAGCAGCTGTTCGGCCCCGAACATCTCCGGGACTTCCGATAAGCCGACGATGCCGCTGTCGGCGCCGATGATTTCCGAAACGCGGCCCAGCAAAGGGTTGGCCGTCAGGCCGGAGAAGCCATCTGAGCCGCCGCATTTAACAGCCAGCACCAGCTTTGAAAGCGGGCAGCTGACGCGGACGTCTTTAAGCATATGGGCATAGAGCTTTTCCATCTGCTCCACCCCGTAAGCAATCTCATCGGAATGCTCCTGGGCATTAAAGGAAATCACCCTCTCCGGATCGATGTCTTTTAAAGACACCATGAACTCGGACAGGCGGTTATTCTCACAGCCGAGGCCGACGACCAAAAGGCCTCCGGCATTGGGGTTATGAGCTAACCCGGATAATATTTTTCTCGTGACATTAAGATCATCGCCCAGCTGCGAGCAGCCGTAAGGATGGGCAAGGACTTTGACATCCTCTTCCATCTCCGGATGCAGCTTGACGAAGGCCTTCTTCATCATGGCGATGTTGGTGTTCACACACCCCACCGTCGGCAGGATGAACAGGCAGTTGCGGGTTCCGACCTTGCCGTCTTTGCGGACATAGCCCATGAAGGTCTTGTCCGATTTAACTTGGTTAGCCGGAACATTCTTATGATAGGAATAAGAAGGAGTCTCTTCGAGCCCGGTGCGGAGGTTGTGGGAATGAATCCACTGCCCCTTAACCACATCCTCAGTCAGATGTCCAATCGGCTCGCCGTACTTAATGACCGCCGTGCCTTTTTTCATGTCAAAGCGGGCGATCTTATGGGCCTGATGGATATCTTCCTTCAGGATGATGCCCTCTTCGACTTGGCTGCCTTTAGCAAGGTCAGTAAGCGCGATGAGGACGTTATCTTTCGGATCGATGAGGAGAGTCTTTCTAGTAAGATCCATGCGCGTTGAACTCCTTAAGGGCTTCGTAGGAATTCTTGCTGGCTAAGATGAACTTCAAAGCCTTCGTGACTTCTTCAGTCAGGCCTTTTTCTTCGTTCAGGTCGCGGCCCCAGAACGCGGTATTGCCCAACACGCTCTTAACAAAGGCAGCCGCATCCTTACTAGCATAGTAATTATCCCAGCCCTGACGGAAGAAAGCGATGAAAGCCGGATCATCGGCGAGCTTAATCGGCTCTTCGACGCCGTTCTTGATTCTCTTCCCGTCGTAGAACTTGAATAAGGAAGCCAAAGCGAAAATCAGGTGCGTCGGATACTTGCCGTTCATCTTATAGTCATCCAAGACGGTCGGCAGGTCTCTTTCCTTGAACTTAGCGATGGAGTTAAGCGCAATCGACATCAGCTGATGGTGGACATACGGATTCATGAAGCGGCCGTCAACGACATCCGAAGCGAACTTTTCGACATCCTTGACATGAACCGTCGGGACGATTTCGTTCTTGTCCTCTTCGTGGAGGAACTTGCTGACTTCCGGATCCAATAAAGACTCTCTGACTTCATCAAAGCCGGCCAGATAGGCCACCGGGACCAAAGAAGTATGGGAGCCATTTAAAATGCGGACCTTTCTCTGCTTATAAGGATGGACATCATCGACATATAAGCAATGGACCGGCTCGCCGATCTTATCGAGCGGGAGCACTTTCTGGCAGAACTTTTCCTTGCGGTAGACCAGCAGATTGAAATATTCGCCTTTAACCATATTGTTATCGACGTATCCGTACTGCTTGCAGAGATCTCCAAACTCATCTCTGGGGAAGCCCGGGACAATGCGGTCGACCAAAGAGGAGGTGAAGTGGCAGGCCTTATTAAGGTAATTAACAAACCCTTCATCTTCTTTTCTCTCTGCGGCCAGCTTCAGAAGGACCGAGCGGAGGACATCGCCGTTATCATCGATAAGCTCGCAAGGCATGATGGCGATTTCGCCCTTCATTCCCAGCGCCTGATATCTTCTCTTCAGAAGAGCAAAGACCTTGCCCGGATAAGAATTCGGAAGGGTCTTGGCCATATCGACTTTCACATCGGCCTCGTCAAAGGCGATGCCGGCTTCAGTCGTATTGGAGATGATGACCTGCAGGTCCTTGGATTCTCCGTACTTCAGGAACTTCTCATAATCGATAAAAGGATTGACCACATCATCGATGACATCGATGACTTCGTGGGTCTTGACCGCCTCGCCCTTTTCATTCAGGCCCTGAAGAATGACCGTATATAAGCCATCCTGATCCGCCAATTCCTTGACGCGGCCCATCGGCAGCGGCTGCACGACGACGACGTGGCCATCCATGACCCCGGCATCGTTAGCCTTCTGAATCATCCAGTCCATGAAGGCGCGGAGGAAATTTCCCTCCCCGAACTGCATGACGGTGATTTTCTTATAAGTCTTCTGATGGTTCTTCTTCGAAAGTATCTCTAAATCTGACATAGGTTATTAATCCTCCTGGTTTTACACCTATTAATATAGCCGCAATTTAGTTAGTAGACTAATTAACGCATCACTTTTGTACTGCAAGCATACACTACTTCGTCGTCCTCAGATATTCTGCATAGGCCATCATGAACGGACCCATGCCCTTAGGATCATTGACGCACTGCGGCTCGGACAGATAGTAAGCCACGGACCCGTCGCGTTTCTGATTATCCAAACCCGACACCTTGCAGATATGGTTTAGACCCTGCTCATCTAAGAAGCGGCCGATGACTTCTTTAAGAATACGGCAGCCTTTTTTAGCTTCAGCGAAGGGAAGCATCCCCAGCCTCGCGCCTTTAAGATAGCCGTAGGCAAACATCAGCGTCCCGGAAGTCTCCAGATAGTTTCCCTTCTCGTCTTTTAAAAGCGGCAGATCGTACCAGCACTGGCTTTCTTCGTCCTGATAAGGCTCCATCGACTTTAAGACCTTGCTTAACAGAGGCTTAATCTGATTGGCCTTCAGATAGCAGCCGTTCTTATGGAAAGTCTCATATACATCGCAGTCCGCCATAGCCAGCCAGCCGACCGAGCGCAGCCAGACATTCGGCGAGCGCCCCGTGGTCTTATCCGCCCACTGCATGGTCTTCAGCTCATCGTAGCAGTGCAGGTAGACTTTCTTCTCCGGGTCCCAGTTGTACTTCTCAACGTTCATGAACTGGTTAACAACATCCTTCTTCATCTTGGAGTTATGGTCATAGCAGGCTCTTAAAGCGCAGTACGGCAGGCCCATATAAAGCCCATCCAGCCAAATCTGATAAGGATAGCGCTCCTTATGCCAGAACGAACCCGCATGGGTGCGCGGCATAATGGAAATCTGATAGTCAATCTTGCTTAGGGCTTTATCGAAGCGCTCTTCGTGGTTCATCTGCGAAACCAGGAAAAGCGTCGTGGCTTCCTGGACGTTATCGATGTTCTTCTCCTCCGGGTCATAAGTGGCGATATTTCCCTGCTCATCGATGGCCGAATGCAGGTGATCCAAAACAAAATCCAAGTAAAACTTATCCTTGGTGGCCTGGTACATCTCATAAGCGCCTTTCAGACAGACGCCATCTTCATAATCCCAGGAGCAGTTCGGCTTGTAATGGATAAATCCGCCCAAGTACTTCTTGATGGCGGCTTCGGCTTTCGCCTTCTCTTCTTGGCTGAGCATGCGGTCTTCCTCCTTCATCTTTTCCTTTTTCCTAATAATAACGACCATAACTATAGCCGTCGCAATGGCCATGAGCCCAATCATTATATTGGAGAAGCCCATAGCGACGCCGACAGCCGTATAATCCATCTTCAGAGCATATTCGCAGACCAGCAGCGAGGGGATGCGGAAAGCAAAGACCCTGGCGATATTGAGGGCCATGGAAAGCTTGGTGTACCCAAACCCGTAAAGGAGGCCCAAGACGGCTGAATTGATTCCTAAGGTTATTATACCCATTTTCTCGTAGTAGAAGATTTGCGAGATCATGTTCTTGAAATTCTCGTCCACAACTCCCGTCGTGGCATTTCGGGCAAAGAGACCGACAATGAAGTCGTTAACCGGGTCTAAAGAAATAATCATGACGCCGAGCGAAGAAATGATAAGCTCCATGCATAAGGAAACCACAAAAGCCTGAATGGCCCGGTCCGTCTTCCCCGCCCCGAGGTTCGTGGAGATAACCGAAGACTCCGATTCCTCAATGGAAGAAAGGGAATTAGTGACCATGCCGCCCATGTTGTTGGAGATGCCTAAAGCCCCTTTGACTTCTTTCCCGTAAGGATCGGCCAAGGCATTGACGACGACTTTGCCTAAAGAAAAAATAAACTTGCCCAGGAAAATCGGGAAGCTGATATTAGCTAGCCGCCTGTTGAATTTGCCGGAATACTCGCCTTCTTTGAAGCTGACATGGAAGATGTAGCCTTTCTGGAAGAAAAAGCGGAAGAAGACAATGCAGGTCATCGAGCCGGTGGCAATAAGCGTCGCCAGGCCAATCCAAGTCATATCGTTGATCTTAATGACATAGACAAGAATAACCGAAAGAATAAGCTTGATGACCAAAGTCCCGATGTTCATCAGCGTGATGCCTATCGTGGCGCCCCTGGCCTTCTCCGCTCCGACGAAAACCGAATTGATCATCGAAAGGCAGCTGGCCACCATGATGATGCGGAAATAGTTCTGCCCGAGTTCGGCGGAGGAAGCATCGACGCCGCAGGCAATCAGAATCTGCTTTGAAAAAGGCAGGACGATGAGCAGGATGACAGCGATAAGAATAAGGACGTAAGTCAGGACGGACGTCGCAATCGAGCGGGCTTTCTGATAATCTTTCTTCCCTATTTCGCGCGCAATCAGAATCGAGCCGCCGGAAGCCAGCCCGGTGCCTAAGGCCGAAATCATATTCTTAACCTGGCTCAGCTGCGCCGAAGAAGCCACGGCCGCGGTCGAAATGCCCGCCGACATGAGGTTATCGAGGATATCGTTGATGCCGCTTAAGATGGTGAAAATAAAAAGCGGCAGAGAAATGACGAAAATGACCTGCCAGAGGTTGCCATTGAGGATGAAATCACGTCTTTTTAAGTCCTTCGCGGACACCTGTACTGCCATACAAGATGAGTATAACAAAAAAGCATGCTTAGAAGTACTAAGCATGCTTATTAACTCTTATAAGACTTTATTCGATGACGTCTTCCATAATCGCATCGAAGAAGCGGACATCAGTCTTCTTTACGAAGTAGGTGACATCCTGGCCAATGCGGTAGGAATCCAGCGGCGAAGCCTTTAAGACAGCCTTGTACATACCCGAGTTGACATACAGGTTCTGCACATCGCCGAGCATTTCGTAGACTTCGATCTTGCCGTGCATCTCATATAAGTCCTTAGGATCGACATCCTTCGGCTTATTGAACAGAATATGCTCCGGACGATAGCCCATGACCAGCGGCTTGCCGGCGAGCTTGGAGAGGAATTCCGGACCGAGGTTCGAAATGTTGATCTTGCCCGTGCCATCATCGAAGACGAAATCGTTATCGATGGTGCGGCCGTTAACGAAATTCATAGGCGGATCGCCGATGAAGCCCGCAACGAAGAGATTCTTCGGATGGAAATAAAGTTCCTTCGGCGTGCCGACCTGCATAATGTGGCCTAAGTTGATGACGACGATACGGTCAGCCATAGTCATAGCTTCGACCTGATCGTGGGTGACGTAAACAGTCGTCGCTCCGACTTTTCTGTGAATCTTAATCAGTTCCGAGCGCATGGAGACACGCTGCTTGGCATCGAGGTTAGAAAGCGGCTCATCCATAAGGAAGATATCCGCATGGCGAGTGATAGCACGCCCTAAGGCGACTCTCTGTCTCTGACCGCCCGAGAGGTTTCTCGGTTTTCTTTCCAGATAATCCTGCAGGCCCAGAATGCGGGCCGCCTCATCGACACGGGAACGGATGGCATCTTCATCGAAGCCAGCCAGTTCCAAGCCGAAAGCCATGTTCTCATAAACGTTCAGCTGCGGGTAGAGCGCGTAGGACTGGAAGACCATCGCGATGCCTCTCTGACGCGGAGGAAGCGAATTAACGACTTTCCCGTTTATTTCAAAAGTACCATGAGTAATCTGCTCAAGGCCTGCAATCATTCTCAATGTTGTCGATTTTCCACATCCAGACGGACCGACCAAGCAGATAAATTCCTTATCGTTGACTTTAAGGTTGAAGTCAGTGACTGCTTGGAAGCCGTTGTCGTAGATCTTCGTCACATGCTTTAGTTCTAGCATATCTGTACCTCACACTTCCAAATACTTTAGGCAAATCGCCTATTTAGATTTTATAATAGTTGTCCCTTAAAAGGCTTGTGCCAAAAGCATAATATTAAGGCTCAAAAGGCATATTTGGGCTGGCTGAACGGATTTTATTTTCCTGAAAGAGGTTACAAAGCCCGCTTATTTTCTTCAATTCCTGGACAACTAAGCCAGCGATGTGCACCGCCCCGAAATCCGTCAGGTGGCTCGTATCGCTCTTCCCCTCCGGATAATTCTCATATAAGCCGGATGGCAAAGTCATAATGCAGCGGAGAGTAAATTCCTTCCCTCCCTCTTCATAAAGCTTCTTGGAAAGAGCCTCCAGGTCAATCACCTGCGCCCCGACTTCTTTTCCCGCTTCCTTCATCGCCTTAGGGTAGTCCCCATGGGTATAAAGAAGATGGATGCCGTCTGGATCGTATTTAACTCTGGAGACCGAAGTGCAGAAAACCACTTGAGCTCCTTTAGAAGAAAAGGCCTGATAGAACTTCTTCAGGTTATCCTTATATTCCTTATAAGGCTCCGTGTATCTTAAAGGATCCTGTTTTTTCTCGTCGTTGTGCCCAAATTCAATCAGCACCAAGTCGCCTTTCGAGGCCGCCTGAAGGGCCGAATCGTAAAAGCCCAGAGTCTGAATCGATTTGGTGGACGAGCCGTTCTTGGCAAAATCCCAAACCGGAGTCGCCATCGGATCCTTCACAAAGCGGTTAAGCTCCTGAAACCAGCCCGACTGGGGGTAAGTGTCAGCGCCGTTAAACTGCATCAGAGAATCGCCTAAGCCGATTATTTTCATTCTTCTTAATCCTTTTATATGCTCTAGCGCTTGACTTCCGAGATGCCCTGATTCGTCAGATACTGCTCCACTTCTTCCTGGCTGAAAGTCGAGACATCGCCGAAGATGGTCTGCTTCAGGATCGAATTGGCCAGCCCAAACTCCGCGGCGTGATCGTAATCAGCGCGGTTTTTCAGCAAGCAGTGGATGGCTCCCGAAGCGAAAGCGTCGCCGGCGCCGATGCGGTCGAAAATCTGGAAGCGGAAGAAAGGCGAATGGTAAGGAGCACGGTCATGAGCATAAACATAGGCCGACATCTCGTTTTCGGTCGCGGAGATGATATGGCGTGTCTTGCCAAAGACGCAGTCCAGGTTAAAGTCCTTGATGGCGTTAGAAATGACTTCCGCGTCATCCTGGCCCTTATCGTATCTGAGAATCGTCCGGAAATCGAAAGGCGAGGCAAAAAGAACATCAACGTAAGGCATAACCTGCGGATAGCAGGCCTGGGCTTCCTCGATAGTCCAGAGCTTCGAGCGGTAGTTGAAGTCGAAAGAAACCGGAACGTGATATTTCTTGGCGTACTTCAGGGCCGTCAAAGCGCACTTGCGGGCCGAAATCGACAAAGCCAGAGTGATGCCGGAAAGATGGAACCAAGTCGCATCCTTGAAAATATCATTGAAATCGAATTCCTTATCGACCATGCGGGTCGCTGCCGAATGCTTGCGGTTATAGATGACTTCGCCCGGACGGCCGCCAAACCCCGTCTCCAAAAAATAGATGCCGAGGTTAGAAGAGCCGCGGACCACATAGGAAGTATCGATGCCGTGCTTATGCAGATGCTCTTCGGCGCCGTTGCCTAAATCGTTGGGCGGAAGCTTGGTTAAGAAAGTGCACTTATGCCCCAGGTGCGATAAAGAGACAGCGACGTTAGCCTCCCCGCCTCCGTAGTTGGCCAGAAAGGAATTGGCTTGGTCGATAGTGGCGTAATCCGGGGGCGTCAGCCTCAGCATGATTTCGCCCATCGTCACGATCTTCTCTTTTTTCGTTTCATTCATAATGGAGCCTCTCTTTTCCTTTAAGGACAATCCTGTCCCCTTTTTCCGTAAGCAGATAGACGTCTTTATCCGAAGGGTTAACTAAGAAGCCTTCTTCTCTCTTCTTATAATAAACTTCCTCGGCGGCTTTGATGTACTGACATATTTCCCCGTTCGTCGCTTTCCAGATGTCATCCGCCTTAAAGACTTTTTCCCCGATGTTCTCCATAATCTGGAAATTATGCTGCAGGGCGAATTCATAGGCGTGGCCCCAGCAGTAAAAGAGCGCCAGTTCTTCCTGTGAAGACATAAAAGCCTCTAAAAGGGCCTCCAGCTTCGGATCGTTATGATGGATAGTCGGATGCCATAGCCAAAAGTTATAAGGGCGATGGAAGGCATAAGTCGATTTAACCGTGCGGGCATAGATAAGACCATTGTCTTTTAAGGCCTGCAGAGTATTTTCATCGTAAGTCCCGTATGGATAGGCTGCGCCGACGACTTCCCTATGGAAAATATCCTCGAGGTTCTTCTTATCCGCTTCGACTTCTTTTTCCTGTTCGGATAAAGGCAGCTTTTCCATAAAAGGATGAGTGAGGAAATGACTGGCCACTTCCATCCCATCATAAAGGCTTCTGTTCATAACTAAATCCAAGCGGGAGCAGTCAATCTCCGCGCCATATATATCCGTCCGCATCTTTTTTTCGTTCTGCAGGCCGGAATTCAGATTGAACGTCCCTTTCAGGCCGTACTTATTCATAATCGGAATCAACGTCAAATCCTGTATGACTCCGTCATCGTAGGAGAAGGTGATAGCCTTAGGCTTAAACCCCGGATACATCAAGCGAAAATCCATCTTCACTGCCTCCCATGCCCTATTATAGGCGGAAAAGCCCTTCTTCGGCTTGTCTTAAGAGCCTAAAAAACATATTCCATCAGCCGGTGGGTGACTTGGCCGGTTTTCTCATCGATATCTAAAAGCAGATAAGTCCCATTTGAGGTTTCCCTAGGCCTGGTCAAAGAGCCCGGGTTAAAGACATATGTCTTCCCGTCATAGCCGCTTTCCGGGACATGGGTATGCCCGAAAAGATAAATAAAGCAGCCTAAAGATTCAATGTAAGCCTTGCTCCTAGAGCCATAAAGGTTCCCGTGCTCCATATGAATCAGGCCCCACTTCGTGGGGATATCTCTTTTCAGGGGGTAGTTAAAAAAGTCGCAGTTGCCTTTGACGGTCAGATATTCCCTGGCTTCCTCTTCCGGCAGGCCGATGTCCCCGCAGTGCAGATAAAGGTCCATTCCCGGATTATCCAAGTAAATCTTGCGGAGGGAGATTAAATCCCCGTGAGAATCGGAACAGACGAGAATCCTCATCCCTTCTTCTCCTCCTCGCGGATCAGATTCATATTGATATGGCAGTAGCCGTTAGGATTCTTTTCCAGGTAATCCTGATGGTATTCTTCCGCTTTATAAAAGTTCTTAAGCGGCAGGACTTCAATCGCGAACTTCCTCTGAGCTTTTTTCTCCTCTCCCGCCAAAAAGCTTTCGATAACAGCCTTATCCGAGGGATTGACATAATAGACCCCGCTGCGGTACTGTTCGCCTTCATCCTCACCCTGCTTATTGACAGCAAAAGGATCCACGAACCTCAAAAACATCTCCAGCAGCTTCTTTAAGGTTATAGCCTCCGGGTCATAGACAATCTTCACCGTCTCCGCCGCCGAAGATATCCCCTGGCAGACTTCCTGATAAGTCGGATTGGCCTTATTGCCGTTGGCGTAGCCGACTTCAGTCTCCTCAACGCCTTTTAAAGACGAAAAAAACTTCTGCCCGCCCCAGAAGCAGCCGCCGGCAATATAGACCGTCTCAGCGGTCTTCATAAGAATTGTCCCCGTCGTAAGCCGAGGAAGCTATCGGGTCATTCTTTTCCCTAAGCATATCGACATCCTCGCTCGGTATATCTTCTTTATAAATGTAGTCTTTATCCAGTTCCGACTTATCCGGCTTCTTCGTGATGTTTTTCTTGTTTTTATTGTCTTTGATAGGCTCCATATCCTTGTTCCTCCCTTATCTAGAAACGAAAGGCTTTGTCTACCGCCTTCAATATATAACTTTTTCAGCCCGAAAGAAAAAGAAGAGCGCTTTACTCGCCCTTCTTTTCCTCTTTTTCCAGAGCCTTCGCCTTCTTAAAGTCATTAACCAGCCTTTTAGCTTTCTTATCGTAACCCATAGGGCAGTTCGGACAGGCCTTATTGACCGGCTCCTCGCCGCTGTGGGCGTTTCTGATCCGCCTCCGGATCGGGCCGAAGAAAAGAATCAGGCCCAAGACCACGCTCACCGTTAAAACGACAGAAAAATCCACCCAGTTCATAAATTAAGCCTTTCCCTTTCTATACGGCTATGGCCCAGCCAATTAGGCCAATCAAAGAAGAAAGCACCCAGGCAAACAAGATCTGATAGGCGATAGCCTTAAAAGTCATCTTCGCGGAGCCGAACTCCGAGCGCATAGCTCCAATAGCGGCTAAGCACGGAGCCGAGAACAGATTGAATATCACATAGGCGTAAGCCGAATAGCCGGTGAAGAAGCTGAATAAAGAAGAGGTAAAAACATTCCCGTTGACCATGTCCCCGCTGACCGCCGCAATGACATTGATAGAGGAAATGACCTGCTCTTTAGCCACCAGCCCTTGGATAGCCGAGACCGTCGCCGCCCAGGAAAGATTCCCGCCCAGCATCGGATAGAAAAGCCAGGAGAGGGCCGTTCCGATTCCCGCCATCATGGAAGAAGAAATAAGGACCTGCGTCCCATCGGCATAGCGCCAATCCCAAGTAAAGGAAGTCAGGACCCAGACGATAACCGAGAAAAAGAGAATCTCGGTGCCGGCTCTTTTTAAGAAAGCCGAGGTTCTATCATACACATCCCTAAAGACATAGCGCAAAGAGGGCTCATGGTAGTCAGGCAGCTCGGAAATGAAAGTCGATTCGGTGTTCTTATAAAAGAGCCTTTTGATGACCAAAGCGGAAAGAAGAATGCAGATAACAGAAAGAAGGTAAAGCGAAAGGGTGACCAGCCAGGCGTAAGACTTGAAGAAGTAAGAAGTAAAAAGGGCGATGATCGGCAGCTTCGCCGAACAAGGAATAAAAGGCGTCAGGAGAATGGTCATTTTCCTTTCGTCTTCGTTTTCCACGGTCCGGGCGGTCATGATGCCCGGCACCGAGCAGCCCGTCCCGAGAATAAAAGGAATCAGGGACTTGCCGGATAAGCCGAACTTTTTGAAGATGCGGTCGAGGAAAAAGGCGATGCGCGACATATAGCCGCTCGTCTCCAATAAAGAGAGGCAGAGGAACATGATGATCAGCTGAGGTACAAAGTTCAAGACGGCCGAGACGCCGGAAATAACCCCGTCCCGGATTAAGCTGCCGGCCCAGTTAGAACCGCCGGAGGTGACGATGAGATCATATAGATAAGGCCCGACCCCGATAAAGCTCAGCGGATATTCCTTCCCGAAAAGCGCAAAGGAAGTCATCCCGTTGAAAAAGCCGTCAATCAGATCGGAAGTCAAAGCCCCGACGACGCCAACCGAAAGGAAATAGACCAAGCCCATAATGAGTATGAAGATAGGCAGCGCCGCAAAGCGGTTTAAGACCACGGCGTCGATTTTGTCCGTCAAAGACCTTTCGGGCCTTTTAACCTGGATGCACTTCGCCTTCAGAGAGTCGATAAAGTCATATCTTTCCGAGGCAATCAGCTGTTCGGCATCGCTGCCGAGGCTGGCTTCAGCCTTTTTGATTCTCTCTTCCACGGGCTCCTCATCAAGAATCTTGAAAGAACGGTCCCTTTCAAAGATCTTCACCAGCTCGAACCGGGAAAAATGGTGGTCAGCATGGAATTGGCTGATATAGTCTAAGCAGGCTTCAATTTCCGGCTTATAGATCTTCTGATGCGGGTTTTCCTTAATGTCTCCCTTTTTGATGGCCTGAATCAAATCTGAGATGCCGCTGCCTTTCAAAGCCGAAATGGAGACAATAGTCGTCTGCAGCAGCGCGGAGAGTTTCTCCACATCGATCGTGACGCCCTTTTCCTCCATGATATCCTGCATGTTCAAAGCGAGGATGACTTTCGTATCCAGCTCTAAAAGCTGGCTGGTCAGATACAAGGAACGCTCAATGGAAGTCGCATCGATAATGTTGATGATCAGGTCTGGCTTATCGTAAAGGACGAACTTTCGTGAAACATCCTCTTCCGAAGTATAAGGCGATAAAGAATAAATGCCCGGCAGGTCGACGATGGTGATATCCGTTCCCTTTATCGTGCCTTCCTTGCGGGTAATGGTGACCCCCGGCCAGTTGCCCACGGTCTGATTCATTCCCGTCAGGAGATTGAATAAAGTCGTCTTGCCGGAGTTTTGGTTGCCTACTAATGCGCATCTCATAGTTTATAAGCACCTGATATCGATACCCTGCATATCGACCCTTCTTAAACAGAGCTCATACCCGCGGAGATAGATGTCGATAGGGTCGCCTAAAGGAGCCATCTTCTTTACGGAGATGGTCACGCCTTTGGTAATGCCCATATCTAGCAGCCGCCTTCTTAAGGCGGCGTTATCATTGTGAAAGTCCAAGACGAGACACGACTGGCCGGGGCGGAGGTCAGAAAGGTGGCCTTCCTCGCCGGATTTAAGCTTTTTACGCCTGTGAATAGGTAAACTGGTTTGCTGTTCCATAAAACTGCTCCCTGTCGTTAGTTATAACTAACTGACATGCCTATTGTACTACCTCAGAATAGATTTGCAAGAGCTAAGACTCTATAAAACTATAGTTTGGCCAGGCCTGACGAGCAGTTTAAAGGAAGTGAGGAATTGGCTGGCTTTTTCCTCAGAGTAAAGTTCACCGGGGCACAGATGAATAGGAATAGCGTGCTTAGCTTTGATGACATCTGCACAGCGGGCGGCTTCTTCCGGGCCCATGTTATAGATGCCATCTCCCGGCAGAAGAGCGTAATCCAAATTCATCTTCGAGAGAACATCTTTCATATAAGGAATATAGGAAGTATCCCCGGCGCAGTATATCTTCAAGCTGTCGAATTCCACAATAAAGCCCACGCATTCGTTGGGGCTGTGGTTTTTATTTTCTGCGGGAGTAGAAGTTATTTTAATGCCATCCAAATCAAAAGACTGATGAACGCCGTGCTCTAAAGCCTGATGGGAACGGATAACAGCGGCCTTCGGCTTCAGGATAATAAGCTCCAGATGATTATGATCATAATGCTCATGAGTGATAAGGACTAAATCCGCCGGCAGAGAATAGCCTTCTCCAGCAAAAGGATCGACGTAAATAACCTGGCCTTCATTAGTAATAAATCTATATGAGCCATGCCCCTGATAGAGAAGTTCCGCCATATTAATGCCCTCTTTTTAACTAATTATAGCAAAGCCATCAAAAAAACCATTCTCTGCCGCCTTATCTTTTAACGATGATTTTTCTAAATGGCTTTCCTCTTCTCAGTCCTTTAAAAGCCGAGAGCATATAACCCAAAGAAAGGTTTTGAAAAGAACCTACAGGCTTTTCTTTTTGGGGCGGAAAAGCCCTTGATGGATCCCCGGCCTTTTTAAAGCCGGGATTTATTAACGGGAGCCCTTATTATTAAACGACAGGCTCTGCTCAAACAGATCCTCTATTTCCTTAACCCTCGGGAAGAATATTACTCCGTCTGTGTCAGACTTAATGAAAACAGCATCCTTAAAGACGGAGACTCTCTGTATGTCTTCAATCAAAATTCTTCCCACAGTCTTCCGGGTTATATTTACAATCACGAACTCATTGCCGTCTTTATATAAAGAATACTCAATGTCGCCGTCCTTATTGACAACCTCGAAATGATCATTAACCATTTTCCTGATAGCCAAGAAAGTTTTGATCATGCCGGAAAGAAAAAAGATAATTAATAGCACGTATATATAAAAGTATTTTAATGAATCCTTATCAAAAAAAGCGTCATAAAGCAAAATGACAATGCTAATAATAATGGCGGCTAATGGGAGAATAAATAATCCGCTCAGAAACTTCAGCTCTTCCTTAAGATATATTTTGCTGTCCCGGATGTTTTCTTTGTAGCGAATCATGCTTTAGCTCCCTAGTATATAAACGCCGAAGTAATTGTTGCCATAGTTATTTTACTCGCCTTAATAATTGTGTCCTTAGTGTCTATGGGATTTTTTATTTATTTCTAAATTATTAATTATATCGGCAGTTTCCTTGATTGGGCTGAGATTTCCGCAAAGTATCATCCTTTTTTTAATATCATCGATTAATTTAATAGTGTTTCTTTTTGTCGTATAAAAAATCATAAATAAGCAACGCTCGCCATTCTTGTTTTTCAATAATAAATAAGGTATTGGTTCACTTCCAGCAATTATACTACTTTCATAGCTTTTCTTTCCATTGGACTTTTTGGTTGACCAAATAATATCAATGTTTTGGATGTCTTTATATCGAATGCAGGCATAATATTGAATTTTGCTTCTTTCAAAATTATTGTCATTGTGGATATATACTTTTTCTTTATCCAAAATAATTGTATAGCATATATACTGTGAAAACTTAAAAACCATTGCAAATGTTGGCACTAGAAAAATCATAGCAATTCCAAATCTTTTTAAAGTATCAGTTATTGTTGATTCTGAAATTTGAGAAAACGTTAAAATTAAGATTCTAACAGCTCCATATAACGTCAATAGTCCGAAAAGAAAAAAAAGTGAGAAAGCAATTAAACTAGGTGGATTGTCAGGAATGTAGTATTTTTTCATAAAAAGCACCTTTCAGCCTTTTAAAACAAATGAAATATATAAAATTCGTCGAATGTAGAATCAGTTATCCCAGACAAAGCCGTTCCAATCAATGAACTCATCATATTATAACCCAAGCCTTTACAAAACGTTTTAAAAGAGACTCTCCATATTGTACCATTAAAGAATTTTCTTTTAATCATATTTCCAATTGCTTTCCAGCTTCCTCTGCCACGATTTATTCCTTTAATTGGAATAGCTTCAAATAATCCAGCAGCAACAGCAGACATTAATCCATTAGCCAAAGATGCAATAGATATTTGCCCCAATGTATAATCTTTACCTTCCCAAGCGTTTTGCAGCCCCATTCCAATTCCTGTTGAAAATAAACCAGTAATACCTGCAACAAGCCCTGCCCCAGCCCATGGGAAAGCAGATAAAGCACCGCCAATTAACGCACCGCCTAAAACTTTTCCAATATAATCCAGTGCGCTTCCATTAAACGGTATATTGTCTTCTTTATAATCCATGTAAGCTGCATCCGCAAAACCTAACATAGCTCCCAAAAATAGGCCCATAATAATAAATGAAACAATAGCAAAATTTCCTTCCGGATCTAAGCTATTCACCGGGTCATTGCCGCAATAAGCAAAAAGATTAAGGCCACACACTAAGGAAGAATCAATATACTGGTCGGAGTCGGCGGTAAGCCATCTCCCCAAGAAAGGACAATAATACCTTGAGACACAATAGTACAAATGGGTCTCGTCATCGTAAAAACAGCCCCTGAAGCGCAGGACGAGCCGGAAAGCCGCTGCCGCAAGAGAGGAAAGCTATGGAAGAGGCCTATGTCTCAACTGATTTCATAGATCAGAGCCGGGATAAAAGGGCCGAGTACTGCATAGAAAGAACTTTCGACTTGGGGGATTATGCTTCCCAGAAGGCAAATCTATGCAGATGAAAGCCAGCGCCATTGTTTATTTAAACCTATGAAATAAATTCATATAAAGAACCGGACCTGCATAAGCAATCATAAAAACGAACAAATACACTCTTTCAACAATCTTAATAGTCTCTGCATCAACAGATTTAACGAGCAAAACTACAACAATGATTGTGTCAATAATATTCAAAATCAATAAGATGAAAAATTGAATGGCAACAGGCTTCAATTTTGGAAAAGCATTTTTATTGAGATAAATTCTTCCGAGAAGACTTTTTTCATCGACTTTATTTTTATTAATATAATCTAGTGAAATATCTATCAGGCATCTTGGGTCAATGATTAAACTAAAATACCAAAATAGTAACCATAACCAAAAAAAATCAAGTAATACATATTGTCTCCTTATAATAACATTCCAATAATATCTGAAATTATATCTGAAACGGTAGTAGCAACTAACAGTTTTTCCAAATTTTCAGCAGTCAATCGTGCAACTGTTCCTGGCAAAGCACTTGCAACAGAGACAATAAACTGCGTTCCATATAAATTAAATATACCACTCAATCCTCTTTTTGTAATCGTGCCTGCTACATATCTATCAAGCGCTAAAACAATTATTAGAGAAAAAATCGATTTAGATACAATCCCAATATAAAAAGCCTCAATACGTACTGAAAATATGAATACTGATAAACTTATCCAATGACAGAAGTTTATGGCGCGCGGTTTAAGGCAGTTAGAAAATCATTATTAAAGCCGCAAAGGAAGCGGTCTGAAATAATAAATCCGTTTTTATCGTGTTATATTAAAAGCGGAGGCACATTAAAATGTCTGAAACCAAAAAAGTCCTCGCCCTGATTGCCCACGATAACAAAAAGCAGGAAATCGTCGATTGGGCTTTAAAAAACAAGAAAATCCTTGAGAACTACGACCTATGCGGCACCGGCCATACCGCCAAGATGATTCAGGAAGCTCTGCAGGTTCCGATTAAGCCATATCTGCCTGGCCCGATGGGCGGCGATTTGGAAATCGGCGCGGCTGTCGCCAAAGGCCAGATTGATCTCATAGTCTTCCTTTGGGATCCGCTCCAGGTTCAGCCTCATGACCCCGATATCAAGGCCCTATTAAGAATAGCGGCTGTCTACGATGTCCCCATCGCTACCAATCGCTCAACCGCCGATGCCATCATCGGCGTGGCCAAATAGTTATTTTGCCTTTGCTTAGCCTTCTTTTTCACCTATAATCAGACTTGCATCCTTTAAAGAGGATGAGTAGAAATAAAAAGAGGGCTTAAGCATGCCAGAAATAAAGGTTGTTCCGTTCGTTCCCGATGAAGATTATTCTAATCCGGCAATGGTCACGGATTTTTATGAATTCACCATGGCCAACTGCCTTTTCCTCCATGGCTTCAAAGATGAAGTCATGGTTTTCGATATGTTTTTCCGGGAGAACCCGGATAACCTCGGCTACTCTATCGCCTGCGGCCAGGGAAAACTGACCAAGTTTCTCCTGAACTACCATTTCAATCCGGAAGACATCATCTACTTAAGAAGCAAGGGGATGTCCGAAAGCTTTCTAGAATACCTTTCAGCTTATAAATGGAAAGGCACGATGTACGCCTTAAAAGAAGGCACCGTCTGCTATCCTCAGGTCCCCATGGTCCGCATCGAATCAGACATGGTTGGGGCCATCCTCATCGAAACCTATCTGCTCCAGACGATGAACTTTGCCTCTTTGATTGCCACCAAAGCCACTCGCATCTCCGGGCTTTCCAGCCACATTGAGCGGAAAGTCATGGAATTCGGAACCCGCCGCGCCCAAGGCGAAGATGCAGGTAACATCGGAGCTTATGCCGCCGTCTTAGGCGGCTGCATCGGCACTGCAAACTGCCTTGCCGAGATGAAATACGGGCCGGAAGTCAAAGCCGTCGGAACCGTGGCTCACTCTTTTATCGAATTCTTCCCCACCGAATACGAGGCTTTCCAAGCCTACGCCGAAACTTACCCGCATAATATCTCTCTCCTTTTGGATACCTATTCTGTATTTTCTTCTGGTCTTCCTAACCTATTGAAGCTCGATGATGAGCTCATAAGGAAATATCCTGATGACCCCAGCCGCCGCGTCAAAAGCGCCCGCATCGATTCAGGGGACCTGGCCCGTTCTTATAAAAAACTCCGCAAGGCCTTAGACCAAGCCGGCAAGAGCTACATCAAGCTCATCGCCTCGAATTCGCTTGATGAGGACAAAATCGAAGACATGGAAGTTTACCAAGGCGCCCATTTTGATTCTTATGGCGTCGGTGAAAACCTCATCACGTCCAGGACCGACCCGGTCTTCGGCGGCGTCTATAAGCTCGTGGCGGTCAAAAAAGAAGACGGATCCTATCAGCCGAAGATGAAATGCTCGGACTCCTCTTCTAAGGCCATCATCCCAGGCAAGCTCATGGCCTGGCGCTTATATGACAATGAAGACAAGGGCCAGTGCGATGTCATCTGCCTGGATGATGAAGTCATCCTTCCGGGGGTGCCTTTTAAAGTCGTCAGCCTCAATACCGATGACTTAGAAAGAGAGAGGACTTTGCTTCCTCTGCGCGCGGAAAAGCTCCTATTGCCATTTATTCAGGACGGCGCCTTAGTTTGCAAGCTTCCTTCCATCACCGAAAAGAAAGAATATATCGCCGACCAGCTGACTAATCACGTCTGGGAATCAGAATTAAGAAGACAGGTTCCGCATGTTCACTATGTCGACTTATCTGAAAAAGTCTATAAACTAAGAGAGGAGATGTACGATAAACTCCACGGAGGCTCTATCCATTAAATGAAGGCTCTTGTCTTCCCCGGGGCGTTTAACCCGCCCACCATCGCTCATCTGGAATTGGCTGAGGAAGCCAGGATGGCTTTAAATTACGATAAAGTCATCTTCGTTCCTTCTAAAGCCAGCTATATCAAAGACAAACAGCACAAAGAAGACGCTTTTACAGATCAGGAAAGGCTGCAGATGCTTCTTTCTCTGAAAAAAAGCCGCCCCTGGATGGAAGTCAGCGATTATGAAATCCTCCAAGACGAACAGCCTCGGACTTATAAGACTCTCCTGGCCTTAAAAAAGATGACAGGGATGGAACTAAGCCTTCTCATCGGAACCGATAAGCTATCCGAACTGGAGACGAAATGGAAAAACGTCGATAAGATATGCCTGGAGTTCAGCTTAACGGTCTTAGCCCGCAAGGAAGACGACCCCGGGCAGATCATTAAAGCAAGTCCCTTCTTAAGCGGCCTGCAGGATCACATCCAAATCGTCGCTTCTTCCTTGCCTTACAAAGATATATCTTCCTCGCTGATCCGCGAGAAGATACGCCAAGGCAATGAAGACTATAAAAACTTGCTGCCCAGCGGCTTAAGCAAAGAAATAAACGGAATCATTCAAAGGAGGCAGAAGATGAAAAACACCTACGTCTTAATCGGCAATGCCGTCAGCGAAATGAAAGTCGCTGACGTCAGCTATAATCTAGAAGCCATAACCGCGCTGGTTAAGGCCAACCGCGAGTGCGGTATCCTCCTTTTCCCGGAGCTCTGCTTAACCGGATATACCTGCGGAGATCTTTTCTTCCAGTCTTCCCTTTTATCCGAGGCTTTAAAAGCCTTAGCAAGCCTGAAAAAGACCACAGCCGATATCAAAGGCCTCACCCTGATTGTCGGTCTGCCTATTAAGTACGGCAATGCTCTTTACGATGTTGCCGCTTTTCTATCTGAAGGCCATATTTTAGGCCTGGTCCCGAAAATCAACATTCCTAACTACGGGGAATTTTATGAGCAGAGGTGGTTTGCCTCCGGCAAAGACATCATCGATAAGGAAATCGAAATCGATAATGAGAAAGTTCCTTTTGGGTCCAACCTTATCTTCCAGGACAGCCAAAGCGGAGTAAAGGCTTTTGCGGAAATATGCGAGGACCTGTGGGTTGTCAGCAAGCCTTCCAATAAGGCTCTTCTCGCCGGGGCCAATATTATCCTCAATCCTTCCGCGTCCGATGAGACTATCTGCAAAGCCGATTATAGGAGAAGCCTAGTTCAGAATCAGTCGGGAGCCGGCTACTGCGCTTATGTCTATGCCTCTTCCTCCAGCGATGAATCTTCGACCGATTTGGTTTTCTCCGGTCATCAGATCACCGCTTTAAATGGCCGCATTCTTAATGAAGCCATCTTCCCAGCTGGCTCTAGAGTGCTTAAGTCCGTCATCGATTTAGAAGAGATCGAATCTAACCGCATTCACCAGACGACCTACGCTAACGATACTTCCTCTTCCTTCCGCTTTCTTCCGGCTCATGTTAAAAACCTCGGGGATAAAGAAGAAGCCAATAATGAAGAGCTCCTTGTTCTTTTAAAGGCTTACGGCTATCCTATCTCCCGTTTTCCTTTTGTCCCTATCAGCGAAAGCGAGAAAAAGAAGAGATGCTTGGAGATTATGAATATTCAGGCCCGCGGCTTAGTTAAAAGGGTTCGCTCCAGTTCCCTTTATAATTTAGTTATCGGCGTCTCCGGCGGCTTAGACAGCACCCTGGCTCTGCTCGTCTGCGCTCAGGCCAAGGCCATCGAGCCTAAAATACATATCCTGGCCTTTACGCTGCCCAATAAAGGCAACACTTCTTCTCTCACCTACTCTAACGCCACCAGGCTTATGAGCCTCGTTGGAGATGAAGGCAAAGAAATCAGCATTGAAAAGAGCGTCAGCCAGCATTTAGCTGACATCGGCCACGCTCCTTCTTACCAAGGCGAAGGCGACACCGCCTACGAAAACGCCCAGGCCCGAATGCGGACCTATATCCTCATGGACGAAGCCAACATGCTTAACGGCTTAGTCGTCGGCACCGGGGATTTATCCGAGTTAGCCTTGGGCTGGTGCACTTATAACGGCGACCATATGTCGATGTACGATGTCAATTCTTCCATTCCGAAGACCTTGGTGCAGTTCATTATCAAGGCCTATGCGGAAGACTATGCCAACGAGGAACTGAAAAAAGTCCTTATCTCTATCATCAATACGCCCATTTCTCCTGAGCTTACTCCGAACTCCAACGGGCGCATCAGTCAGAAAACCGAGGAAAAAATCGGCAAGTACGACCTGAACGATTTCTTCCTTTTCTATTTCCTCCGCTATGGCTACGGGCCGAAGAAGATTCTCCTTTTAGCCAGTTTGGCCTACCCGGAGCTGGATAAAGACAGCATCCGTCAGTCCGCCCTGCGCTTTTACACGCGCTTCTTCGCCATGCAGTTTAAGCGCTCCTGCCTCCCGGACGGGCCCAAAGTCGGTTCCATCACCCTTTCCCCGCGCGGAGATTTCCGCATGCCTTCGGATGCTTCCAGCCAGCTTTTCCTCTCCGAATTAGAAAAAGCCTGACACCGCCTTTACCATCAGCCTTATCTGCCTTTCAGCTTTTTACATCCGCTTTCAGAAAACTATTGACTATCTTCTTTGAAAGGTCTATAAAATTAGCATAAAGCGTTGACAAGGAAGAGTAAGTTTCCTTCTGATTGCAAAGAGAGTCCTTAAAGCGGTGCAAGAGGACGTTTCAGAAAAGACTGAACATGGCCTTCGAGCTGATTAGGCGATAAGTAGCTTAATCTGGACGGCGTCCATCAAAGCGCCGGAGTATCTCTTATAGATGTACTCATTAAGGCAGAATATAGCGATATATCTGCGAAATAAGGTGGTAACACGAGTTCATTAATGGCCTCGTCCTTAGTTAAAAGGGACGAGGCCTTTTTGTTTATAAGGCTTCTTATTCCCTCCCGCCGTTAAAAAAGGAGGAACATGATAGAAATCAAAAACGTCTCGAAGAGCTTTGACAGCCTCAAAGTCTTAGATGATGTTTCTTTAACCATCCACGACGGCGAGATCTTCGGCGTCATCGGGCAGTCCGGAGCCGGAAAATCAACGCTGCTAAGAACCCTTAACGGCTTAATTCCCATCGATAAAGGACAAATACTCATCGACGGGAAAGACATCGCCCAGATGAAAGGAGCCGAGCTGCGCTCCTTCCGCAAGAAAACGGCCATGATCTTCCAAGACTTCGCTTTGCTGGAAACCGAAAGCGTCTATAAAAACATTGCCCTGCCCTTAATCTGCAGCCATGAAAAAAGAGCCGACATCGATAAGAAAGTCAGAGAGCTTTCCCGCTTAGTCGGCATTGAAGACAAGCTGAAGATGAAGCCCAGAGAATTAAGCGGGGGCCAGAAGCAAAGAGTCGCTATCGCCCGCGCCTTAACTCTCAATCCGAAGATTCTCCTTTCCGATGAAGCCACTTCCGCTCTTGATCCGAAGACCACCTCTTCCATTCTTGCCCTCCTTTCCGACATCAACAAGAAGATGGGCCTGACCATCGTGGTTGTCACCCACCAGATGGAAGTCATCAAAGCCATCTGCAGCAAGGTCGCCTTGATCGTCGACGGAAAGATCAAAGAGTGCGGCAGCACGGATGAGATCTTCCTGAATCCTAACTCCGCGATTGCTTCCATCGTCTCCCAGGATGAAATCCTGCCTGACACCGGAACTAATATCCGCCTTTACTTCCCCAAGTCTTTCTCCCAGGAAGACTTCATCACGAACATGGCGCGCAGCCTCGATGTGAACTTCGCCATCGTCTGGGGCAAGCTGGAAAGATTCCGGGAAGACGTGCTGGGAACCTTGATTATCAACGTCAAGGACGAAAGCTTAGAAAAGATTGTCTCCTACCTTAATCAGTCCAAGATATCTTACGAGGTCATTAAAAATGAGCATTAGCGAATACTTCAGCAAATATCTAGCTAAGATTCTCTCCGAGACTTTAGAGATGTGGCTGATTTCCGCTCTGATAGCTTCCTTCCTCGGGCTCGGAGTCGGCATCCTGATGTTCTTCACCCGCCGTTCGAAAAAGAGATGGGTCCAAGTCATCTATAAGATCTTCGATTTCTTAGTCAATACGCTCCGTTCCTTCCCGTTCTATATCCTCGTCTTCTTCTTAATTCCCTTTACCCGCGCCATTGTCGGCACCTTCGTTTCCAACGAAGCCTTCATCGTGCCGCTGGTCGTCGCTGCCACGCCTTTCTTCGCCAAGATCTTCGAAGGATCTCTGATTGAAGTCAAGGACAATGTCATCGAAGCCGCTAAATCCCTCGGGCTATCGACTTGGCAGATAATTGTTCACGTCATTCTCAAAGAAGCCCTGCCTTCCTTAATCTCGGGTCTGACTTTAGGCCTTATTACCTTATTAGGCTACACGGCCATGTCAGGCATCGTCGGAGCGGGCGGCATCGGCAACTTCGCTTACACTCACGGCATGGAATTCTACGATTCTAACGCCATGATATACGGTGTCATTACGATTATTATCCTAGTCGTCTTCGTTCAGTTCCTCGGCAACATCATCTATAAGAAAGTCAAATAAAAATCCCAGAAAGGAAAAACACATTATGAAAAAATCTATCAAAGCTGTCTTCGCTATTCTTCCGCTGTTCGCTTCTATCTCCGCCTGCGGCAAAAGCGCCAACACCGTCGTCTTCGGCACGATGGCCAATCCGGGCGAGCCGATCATCGAGCATTTTAAGTCAGCCTTCGAAGCTGAAGGCTACACTCTGGAAATCAAAGTCTTCACCGATTTTGCCACGCCTAATGCAGCCTTAGCTGACGGCTCTATCGATATCAATCTCTTCCAGCACGAGCCTTTCTTAAAAAAGTACAATTCCGCCAACAATACTGACTTATTCTGTGCGGCCAAGCTTTATGACTGCATCTATGGCGGCTACACCAAAAAAGGCTACACTTCCTTAGATCAGCTGCCTGAAGGCTCAACCATCACCGTCGCCAATGACGCTTCCAACTTCACCCGCTGCCTGAATATCTTAGCGGCCGCCAAATTAATCGAGCTCAATGACCTTTCCAACGTTTCTTCGACCATCACTTCCGACGATGTGAATTCCTATATCAAGACCAACGCCAAGAATTTCGTTGTAAAGCCGATGTCCACTTCCTTAATTGCGGCTTCTTTGGATAACAGCGAAGTCTCCTTAGGCTTAGTTAACGCCACGTTTGCCATCGCGGCCGGGTTAACTTCCTCCCAGCTTCTGGTCCAGGAGCAGGACAGCGAGCACGTCAACGCCAACATCTTAGCCACCCGCTCGGAAGACAAGACTTCCCAGTGGGCCAAAGACTTAGTAAAGCTTCTGACTTCCGATGACTCAGCCGCTTTTATTAAATCTCAGTTTAACGGCGTCTTAACTCCTTATTTCATCGATAACGTCAACGTCGCTTAGCCGCGCAGTAACGGGGACTGAATAAGTCCCCGTTTTTAAACTTGCTATAATAGCAGTCAGAAAGAAGAACTTATGGAAGAACTGAAAGAGTGGATAATCAATAACCGCCGGAAGCTTCACATTAACCCCGAAGTCGGTTACGGAACGCAGAAAACCGCCGCCTACATTAAAGGCGTCTTAGATAGCCTCGGCTATAAGACGGTTTTAGCTTTAGATGGCACGGCGGTCGTCGCATATCTGGACCTGGGCTTTAAAACCACTTATGCCTTCCGTTCCGATGAAGACGGACTGCCCATCAGAGAACAGACCAATCTGCCCTTTAAGTCCACAAATGGAAATATGCACGCCTGCGGACACGATGGCCATATGTCGATTCTTTTAGGCACGGCCCGCCTTTTAAAAGAGCACGTTAAAGAGCTAAAGCACAATGCCATCCTCTTTTTCCAGCCGGCGGAGGAAGGACCCCTGCCCGGGGGAGCTATTAAGCTCATCGAAACGCACCTTTTAGATTCGGCCAGCCTATTCTTCGCTTTCCATGTCACTAATAAGCTTCATACCGGCGAATGCGGCATTAAGCTCAATCAAGCCTGTGCGGCCCCTGATCTTTACGATGTGAAAATCATCGGCAAAGGCGGCCATGCCGCCATGCCGGAAAATGCCAATAATCCGATTTATCCGGCTGCGGAGATAGCCTTGGAATTTAAGAAACTGAATGAAGAAATAAAGAAAGTCCATCCTTATACGGTTGTTTCCGTGGCCTGCCTGCAGTCGGGAGAAAGATACAATGTCATTTACCCTGAGGCGCTTATCAAAGGCACGGCCCGCTCCTTCAGCCTGGAAGAAAGAAAGAGCCTGGAAAAGACCATGACCGAGATTACGGCTAAAGTCGCTGAAAAATATCATTGCCAAGGCCAGTTCACTTTCGATTGGGCTTATGACCCGGTCATCAATGATGAACTGCCATCAAGCTTAGCTCATTTAGCCCAAGTCAAAGTCTTAAAGGACGGAGCTAAGTGGCTGCCCGCTCCGGAGATGATCGGCGAGGATTTTTCCTACTATCGGAAAATAGCTCCGACCTGCCTGACCTGGCTCGGGGTCAGAGGCCCTGATCAAGCCTTTTATGACCTGCATTCACCCGACTTTCTCCTCGATGAGAACGCCTTAATTAACGGGAGCTTAATCGAACTGGAAATCATGAAAGGCGCTTAAGAAAATAAGAAAAAATGCTAGGAAAACTCCTAGCATTTTTTAACCTTCGGAAACTTACTAGTTGATATTTTTCAGAATCGCTATCGGCTTTTTAGTCAGAGTCAGCATCAAAGGAAGCTCAGAAGCCAAATACGAAACCAAAAGCAGGCCAAACAGATAAGCCAAATACCAAATTCCCAAATAATTAAGCTTGAAGGCCGCCAGGATCAGAAGGAAAATCAGCGACGGGATCAAAGTAAAGAAGAGGAAGTTAACAAAGACGGTAGCTGAATCATTTACGAGTATCTTCCCTTTCGACATGCCTAGGCAGCGGAAGATGCCGAATTTGTTCTTTTCCTGGTTGATGCGGGAGACATTGTCCAAAATGGAAATCATGATCAATAAGCCCAATAGGACACAAATGGCAATAACCAAAGGCCTTAGGGTTTGACCAAGATTGTCATTAGCAACAGCCATCCTCAGATCCCTGCTCGAATATAAATCAAAGCTGATGCCAACAGCCTTATCCTCAATAGACTGAATAGCCTTTTCCGCCTTGGCTTTATTCCCAATAACCAAGACCGAAGAAGAATTGTAAGCCATTTGAAGAGATGAATACCCGTAAAGCGACGTTAAAGGACAAAGGCCGTCGTAATTAGCAATAGGGCTGTCGCGGAGGCCCAGCTGAGCAATAAGAGAGCCGTTCATATAGATCGGGTCGAAAATGGAATCAGACTGATAAGTGCCGACCGCAGTGATGTACGAAGTCTCATTATCATTTGGGGAAACAGAATTATAGACCCAAAGGGATGAAGAATACTCGCCAGCAGAAGAGAAGAAATCGCTGACCGAAGAATAGTATTTAAGCCAGGCGGAAGGAATGATGACCTCGGAGATTTTGCTAATGTCCTTTCCTTCTTTAATAGCGAGGGCGGATGGCTTAACATGGCCGTTCATAATCAGTTCCTTGTACGCAACCATGTCCATAAAATCGGTGAAACAGTCAACCGAAAAGGTCTTGCCCGAAACGGTCGATGAATAGTTTCTCAGAACGATGACTTTCTTATTAGGGTCAGGCAGGTAGCTGACGCCGACCGTATCAAGAGCAAAGCCCGGATTGATGAGGCTGAAATTTTTCTGGCTTGTCAGAATAGGAGAGACAAAATCCTCTAAAGCCGTATTCGACATATAAGTCCAGATGCGATCCAAGCCTAAGCAATAAGATGAAGCCGTATCGATATCAGCCTGCGAAGTCTCTAAATCCGCGCCGAAGGCATACAGGCTCGTATCGGCTTTCGCGGTCTCATAATCAACAATGATGTAATCATTAAGGTCAGGAAGAAGCATAAGCGAAGAGGAATAGCCGTATGCATTCGAAATCATATCCGAGAAAAGAAGGCGGTTAGTCTGGCTGGTATACGAATCAGCGAAGAACGAGGAAAAGCCTGTGTCAACCACTCCGACGATGGTATAAGTCTTATAGGCCGGATGAGCGCTCAGCGAAGCCAAAGACAGCTTGATATGCGTGCCGATAATCTTTTCATCTATATTTCCATTATAAAGAGCAATATCTTCCATTGAGGCAGAAGCATAGGAATCCGCATACGACATGACCGACTTATCAATCAGCAGTTCATCCGGCTTCAGATTATAAGAAGAAAGCTCCGGACAGACAGTCTCATAGCGGGAAATATCCGCCACATTGAAAACCGTTTTGGCAGATGAATAAGAACTGTTGACCGCTTGATTAAAGACGTCGAAGCAGGACAAAGAAATTTTCCTTAAATAATAGGAGGAACAGGCAAAACTAGTAACAGAACTATACCCTGACGAAACATTCTTATAAGAGTAATTGTACTTCCCCGCTTCGATGATGCCGTTATCCGCATCGTAAGTCAGCTGATCCAAAGCCGGCGAAGAGATCTGTTTTGAAATGCTGTTCAGATCCGCGCCGTCTTCGTTTATCCTGCTGACGACCTGGGCTTCTTTGCTTTCCGCTGAATAGGCCTGATAGCCGGAGAGGAAATTATCTAAAATGCCGAAGGTCACATCCGCCATGATAAAGATAATCAGAGGCAGAAGGATCTTCAAGAACATGTTAAACTGCGTCAGCTTCCGCTTCGGGGAAAGCTTGGACTGACCGAGGCCGAGCTCCTGCTTAAAAGCCAAGGCCAAGGCCGAAGAAGAAAACTTCTCTTTTTCTTCCCGCGGCGGGAAATCGAGGTTGATGTCCTCAGCCTTAATCTCATGCCCAGTAGCCGAAGAGGCCGAATCTTCCTTGCTGAACTGCACATCGCTTTCCTGCGCGATTGAAATATTCTTGCCGACCACGATGACCTTATCCCCTTTGCGGATAATGGAAATCTGGCTGTCAGGAACATCCTTTTCGGCATAGAAGCGGATTAAAGTATGATCATCCTTGAAATCTTTCTCGCTCATAGAGGAGACATCGACCTGCTTTTGGGTGTAAGTCTCATCCAGCTTTTCGGATTTCGGATTGATCTCCGTGAACTTCTTATCGATGATGGCGTAAGCCTTATCAGCATAAAGGTTGACCAGGTTCATATTGTGCGTCACGCAGATAACCAGGTGATTCTTCGATAAGGATTTAAGGATATCCATCAGGTTGAAGGAATTAACTGAATCCAGGTTGCCCGTCGGCTCATCAGCGAGGATGATATGCGGGTTGCCGGCTAAGGCGCGGGCCACAGCCACTCTCTGCCTCTGGCCCAAAGATAAAGCCGCCGTCTTCCTCTTGGCGTTGATATTAAGCCTGACGGCGTGAAGAAGGATGTTGACTCTCCTGGTGATTTCGTCTTCATCATAAACGCCGGCCAGATTCAAGCCGATGCGGATGTTGTCCCTGACAGTAAGCTCATCAAAAAGGAGGAAGTCCTGGAAGATATAGCCGATGTTCTTTCTCCGATAGCTTTCAATATCGACTTTCTTCTGATCGTAATAGATATCGCCCTGATAAGAAATCAAGCCGCCGATTGCGTTGAGAATCGTCGACTTGCCGATGCCGGATTTGCCGACGATGAAGATAAACCCGCTGTCCGGAAGGGTCAGGCTGGCATTATCCAAGACTTTATTGGCGTTGCGCGAATTAGGGTTATAAACCTTAGTGACGTTTTTAGCTTCGATCATAATTAGTTATGTCTCCTTCTCTTCGGCAGAGCCGTTATGACGGCAAACAGCAGACTGAAAACAATCGCAGTCACAAACAGGCCCGGCAGCAGATTAAAAGCCTGATTGACAGCCGACACGCAGAGAACCATCGGAACATAGAAAGCCACAATCGTCACGACGGAAATCGTAACAAACTCCATCAGGTTAATGATGACCATATCCTTAAGCGAGTAGCCGATGTAGGTTAAGACCTTCTGATCATCGTCCTTGCGGTAGTAAAACTTATTCAAGATAGCTCGGATAATCAGCATCAGGATGAAAAGGTCAACTAAGGCCCCGGCAAAGACAAACATGGTCGACACCCTGCTAAGGACATCCATCTTGTTTATATCAGCCGCTTTGACGATGTTCACCTGATAAGCCGCATGCAGATAAGACTCCGTTCCGTTTTTATCTAATAGCGCCTTGCCGTCTTCCGCTTCCTTAGCCGATTCAAACTGGAAGTCTTTATATAAGGCAAACTTATTGGCCGCCACCTGCAAGGCCGCATCAGCGTAAACCATTTCGTAAGTGCTTAAAGAAGGGCTGAAATAGGTGACATTGTCCAAAGCCGAGACCGGAATCTTCACGCCGTTGATTTCAATTGAAATGTCCTGGCCTTCATAGTTCTTACTGATAAATAAGTTAGCCTCGCTGGCATAGCCATTCGAGACCGCCTGAAGGAAATAAGATGAATTCTGCCAATTGATATTATTCCCTTCCGCATCTTCCGCCGCGAAGGAATATGTATCGGTGCTCTGATAAGCCGAGATAGCTCCGCAGTTAGGGTTCTTGCCTAAAACCGAAGATAGATACTGGCTTACCTCCTCCGCCTTGCTCTTGGAAACTAAGAGCATGCCCTGAGAATAGTTGACCAAAGCCGAAGAAGTCTCATAAATGCCAGCGATAGTCACTTCCGGGCCTTGGGACAGAAAAGCCTTTACCGCCAAAGCCGATTCCGTCGAAAAAGAATATCCGATATAAGACATCTTCTGCTTAAGATTCAATAGCGCTTTGCTTTCCGTATAATAATCGGAAAATGACTTAGCGGATCCGGCCTGCAGGATAATATAAGCCTTATCTTCACTCGGCTTGTTATCCTCTCCGGCAATCAGCGTCAGCTTATCCAAAAAGGTCGAAACGACACCTAAAGGGCAGGCTAAAGAGGGAGCTAAAGAAACTCCGGCCGAAGGAGTATAAGTATCCACTTTAGCCGAACTATAGAGCTTCAGCCCCGTGGTCCTTAATAGGCCCAAATTATCGCCTAAAGCATTTTCAAAGGAAGTATCCTTTTCATCATAAGCGGCCTTTTTTACCGTCAGGTCATTGCCGAAAAGCGCCATATTCTGATCCGTTTTCGATGACTGCAAACTGCCCTGAAGAATCAGCGTAGCCGCCGAGACCACCGCCCCGGAAAACATAACCCCGACCGCCAAGGCCATCGCTATGAAGGTCGCGATAAACCTTCCGATGCGCCGGAAAGAAAAAAGACAGGAACTATAGATATAAGACTTGATAGAGAACTTCTTCTTTTCCCCGTCCGCCTTCGAGGCGTTATCCTGGTTCTGAGCTTTCCTGATTTCTTCATCCTTAATGACATGCCCATCAGCGAGGACGATATGGCGCGTCACGTAATCCTGCACCTGATAAAACTCATGGGTGACATAAATAATCAGACGGTCACCTTTAACCTGGTCAATCAAATCGATAATAGATTTAGACGTTTCCTGATCCAAGTTGCCCGTCGGCTCATCAAAGATAATGACCTTGGTATCCAAAGCCAGAGAACGGGCGATAGCCACTCTCTGCCTTTCCCCGCCGGAAAGACGGGAAGTCTTCATCTTAATCTGATCAGTCAGGCCGACTCTGGTCAAAGCCTCCACGGCTTTCTTTTTTGCCTGCTTTAATTCCATACCCTGCTTAAGCAAGGCCAAGATGACGTTCTCCTCGGAAGTAAAAGACTCCACGAGGTTATAATCCTGAAAGACAAAGGAAATGTTATTGGCGTACATCTGCACTCTTTTCGCATCGTTCATGCCCGAAAGAGGCTCGCCGTCAAAGGAAATCTCGCCTTCGTCGAAATCCTCCAAGCCCGTCAGGATGCGGATCAGAGTCGATTTGCCAGCCCCGGATTCACCGGTGATGACCACAAAGGAGCCGTCGGTCTTAAAAGTCAGAGAGACATCCTCAATGCCTTTGGTAGACTTTCCAGAGTCCTGATAGTATTTTGTTACGTTATCTAATTTAATTTCCATATTTTAAAGCCCGTGTTGAGTATAACCTATAGAAGATGAAAAGAGAAATTGATTAAAAGTTGAAGCCACTCAACTTTCTCTTAACCATCCTTCCCGTCAGATCAACTGGCTTTTTCTCCTTTCTTTTCAAACCGTTATAAACTTAAGCCAGATACGGGCAAGACAGAAGGACAACAGTGTCCAAAAAGGTGAGAAGCCGTTAAAAAACAGACTTTGCCTAAAAGAGTTTGCTAACCGGATTAAAATATGCTTAGATAGATTAAAGATAAAACAACCGAATTCTCTTCTTTGCGCCTCTTATAAGTCCTCGCGGGCTTTAATCGAGCCCAAAGATCCTAAGCTTGTCTATTAAAGACATATTAAGTCCGAAGCAAATAACCTAAAGGAGGTTAAAAGACGCTATGAAAATCATCATCAAAAACAAGCTCGTTTCCTTAGGAGGCTCTTCTTCGGTCACCGATGACCAAGGACAGGACCTATTCAAAGTCAAAGGCGCCATCCCTTCCCCGACCCGCAAGAAGAACATTTACGGCCTCGACGGGAAAAAGCTTTTCACCGTCAGGAACAAATACTGGCATTGGCCTTTATGCTATTCAGCCCTCATTTTCGATGGCGAAGGCAAAAGACTCGCCCGAATCAATAAAAAATCTTTCAGCAATACCTACACGGTCAAAGGCTATCCCAGCGAGATTCTTATCACCGGCAACGTCCTCGGCTGGGACTTTGATATTCTTTCTTCCGGCCGGAAAGTCGGCGAAATCAACCGGAATCTGACCGTCTTTAAAGATTCCTTCGCCTTAGATGTCGCCGATGAGACGATGACCGGCTTTCTGCTGGCTTTAGTCATAGCTATCGATAACATCGTCGACCGCATCAAAAAAGACTAATTGAAGAACAGCGCCCATCAGCGTGTTCACTTTTTCAGATAACGCCAAATAATAGCTATCCTCATTTTAAAAGAATCCTCGTCAATATGACGAAGACCATTTTCATTGTGAGGATACAGAAAATTTATAGGCTGAATCAGCCTCATTATGCGCTTGAAGCAAAAGAGCGCAAAGAAAAAGCCTCAGATTAATCTTTAAAGCCGCTGAAGACCGGAATACCCGTGTATCTTTTCGCCTCTTCTTCTTTTCTTAAGACTCTTAAAGCCCCAAAAGCCAAGGCTTCCTGCTCAAATTCGCCAGGATAAGAAGTGACAGGCGCAATCCAGCTGCAGCGCGAAGTTATTTCTTCTTTCAAATCACTGAAGCGAAGCAGCCGGCCCGTTAAAAGAATGCCGTCCACTTTTCCGTTTAGGACAGCCGCCATGGCTCCGATAGACTTCACAATCTGATAAATCAGCCCTTCCCAAACTCTTTGCGCTTCTTTATCGCCTTTTAAGACTCTCTGGTGCACCTCATCGGCATCAGAAGTGCCCAACAAGGAAATAAAGCCGCCGCCTTGAATAACAGTGTTATAAACTTCATCGAGGTCTTTGCCGCGGCAGTAGTCGATCAAATCCGTGGCAGCGATCATTCCCGTCCGCGTCGGCGTAAAAGGCCCATCGCCGCCCGAACCGTCATTAGCATCGACGATTTTTCCCTTCTGATGAGCCGAAACCGTAATCCCGCCGTCGATATGGCAGACGATAAAATTGCAGTCTTCATATTTTCTTCCTAAGGACTTGGCGTGCCTGATGGCTGTCTCTTTCAGATTCAGAACGTGAATCTTCGATTTTCTGTATACGCCCTTAAGGCCCGTCAAACGGGCTAAAGGAGAAAACTCATCCACGACAGGGGGATTGACCGTATACATAACCCCGCCGAAGCGTTTCTGAATGATCTCTCCCATCTGAACTCCAAGATTGGAAGGGTGGATTAAGCCCCCTTTTGCTTCTTTGGTGTCCTTAATAAGCCTCTCATCGACTAAGTAAGTCCCTGAAGGCATCGAATATGACCCGCCTCCGCGGACCGAGATGGCATCTAAGCCTGTTAGATCAATTTGGTTCTGAAAGATAAAATCATCGATGTCTTTCATTCTTAAAGGCAGCTGGTCATTGATGTTCCTGAATTTCTTAAGTTCGTCGGAATAATGATTGATGCAGGTCTCAAAAAGGCATTTTTCGTTCAAAAACAAAGCGAGCTTAGTCGAAGTCGAGCCCGGATTAATGACGAATATCTTAAACTGTTTCATGTTTTTTAAGCTTAAGCCTATTTTACCACTGATGCTAAGCCCTAAAACAATCTCATTCTTTTTGGGGAGCCTTTGAATTGCCGTTTGCGGAGAAGACCCGGCTTAGAAAGCAATGTCCAGCCGTAAAAAGCCTATAATTATCTTAGAGGGAGGAAAACAGGCTATGAGCATCTTAGGCGCTTTTATCGTCCCGCATCCGCCGATTATCATTCCGGAAATCGGCCAAGGCGAGGAAAAGAAAATCTCTTTGACAGCGGAAAGCTATCGGAAAGTCATGAAAGAAATATCCGATTTAAAGCCGGATACCATCATCATCACTTCCCCGCATTCACTCTGTTATTACGATTACTTCCATATCTCACCGGGCCATCAGGCCAACGGCAACCTCGGCCAGTTCAACGCCGGCCAGATTTCCTTTAAAGTCAATTATGATGCTGATTTTGTCTCCGTCCTCTCTTCTTTCTGCCAGGAAGAAAAAATACCGGCCGGAACCTTAGGCGATAAAAAGCCCGAATTAGACCACGGAACCATGATTCCGCTTTACTTCCTAAAGGAATTCATTCCGCTTCCTAATATTGTCCGCATCGGCCTTTCCTGCCTGCCGAACATTGAAAACTACAAGCTGGGCTTAGCCATTCAGAAGACCGCCCAGGCCTTAGATAAAAGGACTGTCATCATCGCTTCCGGCGACCTGTCCCACGTCTTAAAAGAAGACGGGCCTTACGGCTTTAAAAAAGAAGGCCCGGAATTCGATGAGCAGATTGTCCAAGACATGAAAAACGCAGACTTTTTGTCTTTCTTCTCCTTTGATCCGTCATTCTTGGAAAAAGCCGAAGAATGCGGCTTAGGCTCATTTCAGATCATGGCCGGAGCTCTCGACGGCTATAAAGTCCGCCCGGAGTTCCTTTCCTATCAAGGGCCCTTCGGAGTCGGCTACGGGTGCTGTTCTTTCTTTCTGGAAGGCCGGGATGAATCCCGCTCGTTTTTAAAGATTCTTCAAGACCGCATTGACGCCAAAACTCAAACCCGCAACCAAAAGCAGGACCCTTACGTGGCTTTAGCCAGATCGGCCGTGGAAATGTTTATTAACGAAGGCCAAGCCTTAACGATGCCTTCTGATCTCCCAGCGGATATGAAGCAGAATAAAGCCGGCGTTTTCGTTTCCATCCACATTAACGGGCATCTAAGAGGCTGCATCGGGACTTTCTCTCCCTGCTGCCCTTCCATCGGAGAAGAAATAATCCACAATGCCATCTCGGCCTGCTCGGAAGACCCGCGCTTCCCGAAAGTGGAGACTTATGAGCTCAGCGAGCTTGAATATTCCGTGGATGTCCTTTCCGGTTTGACCCGCGTTACCGATAACAGCGAGCTCGACCCTAAAAAATACGGCATCGTCGTGCAGAAAGGCTATAAAAGAGGGCTGCTCCTGCCTAACCTGGACGGAGTCGATACGGTCGAGGAGCAGATTAAAATCGCCAAGCAGAAAGCGGAGATTCCTCAGGAAGACTACGTTTCCATATACCGCTTTACGACCGTCCGCCACTTATGATCTGCCCTATCTGCCCGCATAGCTGCAATCTGAGCGAAGAAGGCCAGCATGGCTTATGCAAGGCCAGGGTTTTTAAAGACGGGAAAATCGTTGATGAAAATTACGGGAGAATAACCTCATTAGGCTTAGACCCCATCGAGAAAAAGCCCTTAAGAAGATTCTTCCCCGGCTCTTTAATCCTCTCAGTCGGCTCCTACGGCTGCAACCTGAATTGCCCTTTCTGCCAGAATTACGAAATCTCTCAGGCCGGAAACGAATTTCCTTTTGAGCAGATGACTCCGAATGAATTAATCGAACTGGCTTTGAAGCTGAAAAAAGAACAAGGCAACATCGGGATTGCCTTTACTTATAATGAGCCCAGCGTCGGATATGAGTTTGTCCTGCAATCCGCTAAGCTCGCTAAGAGCCAAGGCTTAAAGACTGTCTACGTCTCTAACGGCTATATTAACCCCGAGCCCTTAAAAGAGCTTCTGCCTTATCTAGATGCCGCCAACATCGATTTAAAAGCCTACACCGATAAATTCTATAAGATGTGCCTCGGAGATTTAAAAACCGTAAAGAATTCAATTGAGCTGGCCTATAGGTCTCTCCACCTGGAAGTGACTGATTTAATAATCCCCGGTGAGAATGACGCGGCGGACGAAATGGAAGAACTGAGTTCTTTTTTAAGCTCCCTCAGCCCGGAAATCCCTCTCCATGTCACGCGCTTTTTTCCCAACTATAAGATGACAGATAAAAAGCCTACCGATAAAAGCCTGATTCTAAAGCTTTCCGACATCGCTAAAAAGCACCTTAAGTACGTCTACCCCGGAAACATGTTCTAAAAAGCTTTTAAGCCTTTTTCATTCTTATGCACATGGCGGTTCCTAAATGATCCCAGCAGGAAGTCTGGCCCACGGCTAGCCCATCATAAGAAACGCTTTTAACCTGGTAATTTCCGTAATCGTTAGGCGAGCGGAGCCAATAGTGGCAGGCCCCATAGCTTTCCTTCTGACTGCTCATCCATATATTTCTTATCCTCGCATAATCGCTGGCCTTTAAAACGCGGGCCGGATCATTCTGCTTAGGCGAGGAGATAAAGCCGTATTCCTCATCAGTCATCTCCTTATAGCTCGGCAGAAAAACATAATCCTCCGTATCAGCACAGGAATAGCTGTTGTTCTTTTCTCCGCTGGAAGAGGAAGAATTATCCACCTGCGTAAGAAGCAGCTTAGAAGAATCCGCATAGAAAGCCCGGGCATAAAATGAAATCGTCAGCCAAGTCCGCAAAGCCGAATACTGGTAATTATTGGGGCAGACGGTTTTTTCATAATAGGTACGGGTTTGACTCCCGCTATAAAAAGCCTGGCAGTCCAAAACAGCCTGGCTCAGCAGAAGATAGCTGTCTTCCTCTTCTTTTAGAACCCGCCATTTAATCGGCTCGACTTTAAAATAATAAGATTTCCGGGCTTCTATGGAAGTCAGCCCGTCAGAGAACTTATATCCGCTGCTTAACGGGTTCGCCTGCATTTTCAGATACTGCCCGCCGTTAAAAGAATAATAACCCTGGCTTCCGGTGGAAGTTAAGCCGTTCAAAGAACTGATCAGCTCTTCATCGCTCACCGCCGTCTGGGGATAATATCCATATTCGACCGTTTTATACGCCGTTTCTTTCGGCCCGGAGGAAGAGGAACAGGAAAACAGGCAGAGGAGACTAAAGGACAAAGCGATATATAATCCAGCTTTCCTCATGGCCATCTCCTTTTACTGTTAACAAAAAGAATGAACTAAAAATCATCTTAGCACATTCGCCTAAGGAAAAAAGGCTGCGGATTAAATAGAAAAAAGGACACTAAAGAATAGCTTCCAGGAATTTCTTGGTCCGCTCTTCTTTCGGAGAAAGGAAAACCTCCTCCGGCGTGCCCTTTTCCACGATAGCCCCATCATCCATAAAGAAAACCGCATCAGAGATTTCCTTAGCAAAAGCCATCTCATGCGTGACGATAATCATCGTCATCCCCTTCTCGGCCAAATCTTTGATAACGGCTAAGACGCCTTTAATCATCTCCGGGTCCAAAGCCGAAGTCGGCTCATCGAAAAGAATGATATCCGGATTCATCGCTAAAGACCTCGCGATAGCTACCCTCTGCTTCTGACCGCCGGAAAGGCTGGAAGGAAAATCGCTTTCCTTAACTCCCACCCCGACTTGATTAAGCAAGGCGCTGGCCTTCTTATGCGCTTCTTCCTTATCCATCTTTCTTAAGTCCAGCATGCCCATCATGACATTTTCCAGGACGGTCTTATTATTAAAAAGATTGAAAGACTGGAACACCATGCCCGCCTTCATGCGCATCGCGTTGATTTCTTTCTCCGGAAGCAGGACCTTCTCTTTGCCTTTCTCATTCTTCCCGAAGATAGCCTTCCCTTCAAAGGCAATCTCCCCATGGCTGGGGACCTCCAAAAGATTGAGGCACCTTAAAAGAGTTGACTTCCCCGACCCGGAAGGCCCGATAATCGAATAAACCTGGCCCTTATGGATCTGCAGAGAAATGCCTTTTAAGACCTCTAAGTCTTTAAAGGATTTCTTCAGGTCCTTCACATCATAGACAAGTTCAGTGTCTGGAGCCATATTTATCCATTTTCCTTTCTCCGAAGCGGATCAGCTGACTCAGAAGCGTCGTGATGACATAGTAAATCAAAGCCGCCATAATCAGAGACTCAAAGACCTTCAGCGTCGAAGCCTTGACCAAGTCGGAAATGCGGGTGATATCGTTAATGCCGATTAAAGAAACCACCGAAGACTCCTTCACCACAGTCACCAGTTCATTGCCGATAGCCGGCAGAATATTTTTCAAAGCCTGGGGAAAGACAATATTCTTAATCGTATAGCCATAAGAGAAGCCCAAAGAGCGGGCGCCTTCCTGCTGGCCAAAATCCACGGACTGAATCCCCGAACGGAAAATCTCCGCCACATAAGCGGAAGAATTCAGGCCTAAAGCCACCAAGCCTGAAACATAGATGGAAATGTTGACGCCCATCAGCAAAGGAATGCCGTAAGCCAGGATATATAGCTGAATCAGAAGAGGAGTCCCTCTTAAGACCGAGATATAAAAAGCCGCCAAACCCGAAAGGAACTTATTGCGGGAGAGGCGCAGAAGGCTAACTAAAAAGCCCAGCGCGGTCCCGATAAGGACCGTGCCGAGGGCAAAGAGCAAAGTCACCAGCGTCCCAGACATGAACTGCTGGAACGCTGCGATAACCGGCCCGAAATCTAATGCGTAGGAATAGAGTCTCATCAGTTTTCCGCCGCCTTAGAAGCCGCGGAGATATACATGCTGTCCAAGCTCCCGTCGGCTTTCGCCGTCTTGATGCATTCATTGATGGCCTTGATCAGGTCATCGCCCGTAGTGTAGTTGGAGGCAATCCCATACCCGCCGTCATCCTCAAAGGCAATAGAATCGATGATTTTCAGTCCGGACGCGGAAGCCAGAATCGACTGGGCAACCGGCTTTTCCACGACTAAGCCGGTCAGCTGTCCGGCCTGGAGAGCCAGAAGCAAATCGGAAATATTCTTCAAAGTCTTATTGGCGGAATTAAAACCGTCAGCGGAAATCATGTCGCCTTGAACCGTTCCTAACTGAGCGCCGACCACAGCCGATTTTAAAGAAGCCATATCGGTAATGGAAGTGCAGTCTTCCTTGACGACGACGACCGTCTGCGCGGTGAAATACTCATCGGAGAACTCCACAGATTTGGCTCTTTCTTCGGTGATGGAGAAAGCGGCGGCAATGCAGTCAATCTGATTAGCCTGCAAAGCGCCGATCAGCCCGTCGAAGTCCATGTCCTTAAAGACGACATTGACCGTGGTGCTGTAAGTCTTGGATAAAGATGATCCGACATAATTCATAAAGTCTACATCGAAGCCCTCGACAGCGCCGGAAGTGACATTCAGATACTCGAAAGGCTTATAGCCCGCTTCGGTCCCGACGACTAAGGTCTTAGCCTGAACGATGGAAGTCAGATTCCCGCCGCAGCCATAGACTTCTTTCGAGCAAGAAGCAACCGAAGAGAAAGCGACGCCGACACATAATAGACCGATAAGAGCATTCTTCTGTTTCATTTTCATTTACCTCCTTTTTAAGTTGTGGAAACATTTCAGCTTAGGGAGATAAAAAAAGTCCCTAGGCTTTAAAACAAGCCTAAGGACGTAATGCTTAATGCGTGGTACCACCTTAGTTCGCCCCTGATTCTCATCAAAGGCCTTGCCGGGTCAACAACTAACCCGATGGCTGTTACGGGCATCCCCGTCAGCCCTTATTAACTTCCGGGCTGCAGCTCCAAGACTCGTTCATCCTGACTTTCAATGTGGCCCTTGCACCCTCAGCCGCTCGCTTTAATCTACCTTCAGGATTACTCTTCTCTTCTTCGCTTTAATGCGATTATTCTAAAATGACTGAAGTCAGATGTCAAACACTTTTTTCAGAAAAATGAAAAACTTTCAGAAAGCTGCTTCTTGGAAAAAGACACCAAAACAATATAACAAAAAAGATTGAAATTTATCGAAAGAACAAAAGTGCATAAGGCAGAAAAAGCAAAAAAACCTGCTGATACACAGCACGCTTTTTGTCATCCTTGATTGTCTTCTTTCTTTTTCCCGGGCATAGGTGCTTATATCATCATGACAAGAGCCTTGCCCATCATGGCCCCAAAAGCCGTTATCGGTGCCACCAGCCTCAGCCGCGATGATAAAAAGAGCGGTACGTCTAGGCTTTCTTCTCCTGTGTCTGATGTTCTTCTCTTTTGCCTTCTGGTTATAGAACATGACATTAAAAGAAACGCAAATTAAAAAAGCCTCTTTGGCCTTTGATATCCTAATAAAATAACTTAATCAAAATACTAAATATATAATATAATACAAGTAAAGAAGTTATTTGATTTAATCTCTATTTTGGGAAAAGACGCTTTCCTTTCTAAAAAGCAGCGGCCTAAAAAGCTCATTCTGCTTGAAACGGAGACTACTCATGAAAAGAAGATTGAAGTCGTTAATCACCATGGCTTCCTTTTCCTTCTTTCTCGTGGGCTGCTCTAAGGGCGTTTACTATGAAACTCTCGATTACTCAACCTTGCTCGCCCAAGCCAAAAAAGAAGGCAGCATTGTTTCTTTAGGCATGCCTGACGATTGGGCCAACTGGGGCGCCACCTGGTCTGACCTGAAGCTTTTTTACGGCTTAGAGCATACCGACACGGACATGAACTCCGCCAAGATAATCGCCGGATTCGAGCAAGGCCAAGGCGATATCGGCGATGCTGGGTTAGAATATGCCAAGCTCGCCAAAGAAAAGAGCCTCTTAATCGGCTACAAAACATCTTACTGGGATGAGATACCTTCCTGGGCCAAGGACGATATGGGCTGCTATGTCGCCTCATTTTCCGGGACGATGTCCCTGCTGATCAAAGATTCCGTGGCTGCAAATGCTCCTAAAAGCTTCGCTGATGTCCAAGATGCTTCTTATAAAGTCGCCATTTCCGATGTTACGGTCTCCACGACCGGCCAATATGCCGTCTATGCGGCCGCTTTAGCTTTAGGCGGAAGCAGCACCGACCTCGCACCTGGCTTTCAGTTTTTTAAGAATCTTGCTCAGCAGGGCCGACTGACAGCCGGCGTCTCGACAAGTAATTTTATCTCTGGAGATTACGGCGTGTGCTTTAAATGGGACTTTGATTCGCTGAAGACCCGCGATGCCGCAGGCGCTTTATCTTCTCCAGTCAGCTTATCCGCCTGTATCCCAACCGACGGTTCGGTTACCGCCGGCTATGCCACCATCATCAATAGGTCGGCCGTAAATCCTTACGCCGCTCTTTTAGTCCGCGAATATATCCTTTCGGATGCCGGGCAGCTCAATGTGGCCAAAGGCTATGCCACGCCCATCCGCTCGGTTAAGCTGCCTGAAGAATTAGAATCCAAGCGTATCCCTCGCAGTCAGTACAATCAGACGCAGATTGACGACGGCGAAAAATTCACCGTAGCCCTTTCTCAGAAGATCATCGACGGCTGGACCAGTCAGGTTGTCCCCTATTTAGGAGGAAACTAAAGAATGAATAAAAAGCTCCGCTTGCTCTCTTTAGCTGCTTCCTTCCTATCTCTGGCTTTTTCCCTGCTTTTTTCTTCTTCGTCTTCAGCGTCAAAACAAGTTCTTGATCCGATTCGCAAAGATGAAACTTCCCTTAAACTAAATGCCTTATGCAACCCCGAGGAAAATCCTTATTTCGATAGTATCGATGGCGAGCAGGTCGGAATCATACCCGAGCTGACCGCTTTGCTGGGAAAGTCGTTAAACGCCACCATTAATATCATCAACATAGATTCATATAGTGGCTATCTCCAGCACCTTAAGGCTGGTGATTTCGACTTGCTCCTTGATGCTTCCAGCCTAACTTCAGCTGCTTACTTGACTAACTACGATCTTTCTTCAGCTTACTATACAATTTCCTATTCCAAAGTTACTCTAAAGAACTCCACGACTACTTCTAAAAAAGTCGCCACTCTCGGCAAAGAATCCATGTCGGGAACTTACGCCCGCTCCTTCTATTATGAAGAGCAGATATCGGAATTCGAGACCATTGACGAGTGCTTGGGAGCCGTTAAAGACGGCTCCTGTTACTCCGCAGTCATCAACACCCTATATGCCGAAGCTATTTCCAACGCCGACGTGCGCTCCATTTTTGCAGTTTCTAAGCTTTCTGATGATGCGCTAAGCGGCAGAATAGCCGTTAAAAATGACGGAAGCGGAACTCTGCTGGCCTCTATCAACACCGCCATCAGTTCCATAAGTGCTGAAGAATACGCCGCCATCGTTTCCCGCTACTCGCATTTCATCGCCCCGACCGTTTCCATTTGGGATCAGGTCTACCTTAACCCGTTGCCTTATGTAACGGCCCTTATTGGCTTTTTCGTCCTCTTTGTCGTTGTCATCATCCTTATTTTTATTTCTCTCCATAAGAAATCCGTCACCAAAGCGAACCGAGAATATTCGCGTTTCATCGCCTATGTCTGCCAGACTAACGATGCCGTTTATGAAGTCAACATGGTCTTAAAGACCAAGAGCCAGTACCAGATTCTCAACGAGAAAATAAAGAGCATCACCTCTCCTTATTCGAAGCAGGATGATTTTGTAAGCCTCGTCCATCCCGATGACGTTCAGATGGTGGAAGACGAAATCAGGGATGATAATCTCCATAAGGCCATTATTCAAGGCAGCCAAATAACCTTCGAAACACGCATTTCTTTCGATAAAATCAAGTACCTGTATTGTCTGGTCATTATCCAAGGCATCCGTCCCAACAAGACTCAGCCGGCCAACTATATGCTTTATATCCGCTCCATCGATGCAGAAAAGCAGAAAGATGCCCAGGCTAAAACCCTGCTGGAAAACGCCGTCAACCAAGCCGAAGCCGCTAATAAATCTAAATCAGAATTCTTGGCCCGCATGTCCCACGAAATCCGCACGCCTTTAAATGCCATCGTCGGACTTACTAACATCGCTCAGCACAGCGAGAAAGACGCCGCCAAAGTCGATGACTGCCTGACAAAGATTAATTCCTCCTCCCGCGTCCTGATAAGCCTGATCAGCGATATTTTGGATATGTCTGCCATTGAAAACAACAAGATGAAGATCGCCGAGGCTGATTTCTCTTTAAAAAGCGTCATCGCTGACCTTTATGAGATCTATCAGCCGCAGTGTGCTGAAAAAGGCCTCACTTTTAATGTTAAAATCAAAATCCCCGATGATATTCTCATCGGCGACCAGCTCCGCATCAGCCAGATTCTACTTAACTTAGTCTCCAACTCTTTTAAATTCACCTCTCCTAATGGCCACATCACCCTCGATGTCCGCCGTACCTCTCTCATCGGCCAGAAAGCTTATTACCGCTTTGAAGTCGACGATGATGGCATCGGAATGTCGGATGAAATGAAAAGCCGTCTTTTCAAGCCTTTTGAGCAGGAAAATTCCCAGACCGCCCAAAAATACGGAGGCAGCGGACTCGGGCTTTCCATTGTCAAAAACCTGGTTTCCATGATGGGCGGAACCATCAGCGTCAAATCCGAGCTTAATAAAGGCACCTGCTTTACAGTCGACATGCCTTTCGGCTATAAAAAGGCCACAGAAGATACCATGGAAGCCGAAAAGCTTCTTCCGGAAGAGAAAAAGACTTATGACTTCAAAGGCATCAAGGTTCTTTTGGCCGAAGATAACCAGATAAACCGCGAAATAGCCGTGGAAATTTTCAAGATGGCTAACATCGTGACCGACTGCGCCGAAGATGGGAAAAAGGCCCTGACGATGTTTGCCTCTTCCCCTTTAGGAACTTATAAAGCCATCTTCTTAGATGTGCAGATGCCCGTCATGGACGGCTATGAAGCCTGCAAGGAAATCCGCAAACTCACCCGCGAGGATGCCAAGACGATGCCGATATTCGCTATGACCGCCAATGCTTTTGCTGAGGATGTGACGAAAGCTCTCTCCTCCGGCATGAACGGCCATATTGCCAAGCCTGTCGATCCGCAAAGGCTCTATGAGGTCCTTTCGGAAGCTATTAACGCTCCCAAAGCCAAATAATATAAACTAAAAACAGGCTTTCTCAGCATTTAGGACATCTTTGTCCTTCTTTCTGCCCAGCTTCCTTTTTAAAGTTATAAGCGCAAGGAGGACATAAAAAGTCCATTATGAAAGACATAGGCAAACTCATTTACGACCGCAGAAAAGAGCTGAAGATGACTCAGTCCCAGCTCGCCGAAGAACTCGACGTTTCCGATAAGACCGTCTCCCGCTGGGAACTGAATATCTCCATGCCCGAGACAAATCAGATTCCCTATCTGGCTAAGGCCCTCAATCTGAAAGTGTCTGATTTTTTCTCAGAAGACGACGTCGTTCTAAATAAGCAGGAAGACATCAAAGAAGCCCATAAAGAAGTCTTGCGCTTTAAAGTCCTTAACGCTGTCCTCATAGGCGTCATTTTCCTTATGGCCTTATTCGGCTTTTTAACCTTTTACTTCAAAAACCTGAATCAAACTGATCTGTTCTTTAGTTTTAAGATAACCACAATTGTCATTATTGTCGCCGGCTTTGTCCTCGCCTTTATAGCTAACCTGCTCTTCTCTTCCTTTTACAAGAACAAATACCGCGAAGGCGAGTACATCAGAATGCAGCTGGAGTACGCTTTGCTCGACACGAATGCCTTTTTTATCTCCTTAGGCATTATCTTCCTGGGCTTTTATGCCCAGAGCAAGACTTCCGGCTATCTGGAAAGCCGCAGCTATCTTTTTGCCCTTCTGATTCCTCTGGCCTTCCTTATCAATCTATTCATCCTCAGCAAAGAGAACTACCGCCTGGAACTCAGAGGCAAGAAAGAAAAAACGTTCCTTATCATCGCCATCGTCTTCGGAGCCTTATCTCTCCTTCTCCCTTTAATCCCTTACGGGCCTTTTGCGATGATAGGCCTCGCCTGCGGACTGGTTTATTTTGCTCTGCTGATTTTCATTTTCCGCTCCATCCAGCCTAAGGAAATCAAAAAAGAAGAATAAAAGGCAAAATGAAAAGGCTGCCTTATATCTCGGAACTTAATAAATCCGAGTCAAGGCAGCCTTTTTAATTAAAGCCAAAGGCAGAAAGAATTTTATGACGCCGTCCAGGCCGGAAGAAGAATCTTGCCGTCTCCGGAAGTTAGGTTAACCTGGATGCTCGTCACATCGCTGGCCGTCAAAGTCCCGGTGAATTCATAAGAAGGCGCGGAAGACGGATTCACGACGAAGCTTGTCGAGCCGCAATAAACCGTATAATTGCTAGCTCCGTCAACACTGTCCCAGGAGATTGTCTTCTTGTCTTCGGAAATCTTGACGTTAGAAATGCCGACCGCCTGGAAAGTCATCTTCGTCTTCGAAGAAGCATAGGAAGAATTGCCCTGAGCCGTCAGAATGAAGTAATTGTCCCCTTTGGCCAGGTACTGCATCAAGGTGCTGGAGATGGCATAAGAAGAAGCCTTATTGGTCCAGGAAGAAGTCGCATCGTTGATGTTCAGATTATAGTTGGCAACTTTATCAGCATCCGGATTCGTCCAGCTGACCGTGTTGTTGCTGGCCGAGCAGCTCATCGCCGACTGAGCTAAAGAAGTGAAATTAAAGTAACCCGTCCACGAGGAGACAATAACATCGGAAGCCGTGCTATAAGAGAAGACGCGAATCTTGATATCCGTATAAGTCACCGTCTCCGGAACAATCAGAGAATTATTCCAGTAGATAAACTGAACCTTCGTTCCCGTTCCGCTCTGCGAAGAAATCTCCACAAAGTAAGTAGACGTTCCCTCGACCTGCGGCCAGGTAATGCTGCCGCTGCTGTCGAGGCTTATCGTCCGCGGCATCTCCAGCTTCGTTATTGAAACTTCGCTGATGGCTGTTCCGTTAACGTAGGAAGACGAATCGCCTAAAGCATAAATAGTAATCTCCAGTTTTCCCGCCGGAAAGCCCGCGCAGTCATAGCTGGTCGTACTGCCGGAATTAACGCTGTAGACAAGGCTGTTAACCAATATGACATAGCCCTGGGCATTATCGACTTGAGTCCAGGTGAGCTTAATATTATTGCTCAAAGCGAAATTGGTCACTTTGCCGAGCTTAACGATAATCAACGAAGAGGAAAAACCGCCGTCCAGCGTGGATTTTCCGTCGTTAACGCCCTTCGCTTTCACCCAAATCGTATGGGTGCCGGCCGTCACCCAGGAAAGATCGGAGGAAGTAACATCCCCGATATCTGTAAGCGTGCCGCCGACATTGACATAGTAACCAGAAGCCCCATCCACTGCATTCCAAGTCAATAGGCCCGAAACTAGACTCAAGCCCGTGACGGTGCCTAAGCCATGAATCGTATTGGAATTAGCCGACTTGACGTAATTAGAAGTATCGTTGCTATAAGAAACGACATACACCACAAATTCCGAGCTCAGAACCGAAGAATCCAGCGCATAAGAAGTCGCAGTGACCTTATAAGCCGTATTGTTAACGTAGACGTTATAGTAATCAGCTTTATCGACGGCATCCCAGGTAATCGTCCCGCTGCTATAAGTGATATCCGCCGCACCCACCACCGCCGGATTAACCGTAATCGTCGCCGTTAAAGACGGAATGGGATTATGGTTAACCGTATCTCCGTTAAAGCTGGCCGTCGCCGTCTTGCTCCCAGCGGCCGTCTGAGTATTATCAGCATAAGAGACGCTGACGCCCGAAGGCAAACTGCCAGTGACAGTCAAGGTCTTTTCGGTGCCGTCGTAGGTATAGGAAGCCGAAGTAAATTTAACGCCTGACATATCGTAATCAGCCTTGTTGACTGTCAGAGTTGCGCTCAGCGGAGACGGAACCACATAGTTGCCGCTTGTATCGCTGAAAGTCGCTTTGACCGTATAAGTCCCGGCATTGACCTGCCCGTTATTAGTGTATTCGGCACTGATTCCGCTCGGCAGCGAACCGACATAAATCGAATGAGCCGTCCCATCGTAAGTAAAGGTTCCATTGCTGAAAGTCAGGCTCAGATTAGCTTTCGTAATCGTCAGCGTCGCCGTCATCGGTGCGATAGAAGCGTAGTTGGCTTCGCCGGTGAAAGTCGCCGTAACCGTATAAGTTCCAGCGTTGATCTTCCCGTTATTCGTATACGTAACCGAAACGCCATCCGGCAAAGTGCCAGACACAGTTAAGCTTTTCTCCGTGCCGTCATAAGTGAAGGAATCGCTTTTGAAAGTCACGCCGGACATATCGTAAACCAGCGTCTTAATCGTCATCGCCGCCGTCATATCGGCCGGAAGTGAGTAATTGCCCGTCGAGTCCACAAAGTGAGCCACAACGGAATATATGCCCGCTGCGTTCTGATTGTTGTTCGTATAAGTGACGCTGACCCCGGAAGGC
>LAHS01000332.1_pt1 | contig 207789 bp, 181 predicted proteins | sample 329651 | NCBI WGS metagenome assembly LAHS01 (sample SAMN03275699, study PRJNA271635) | activated sludge metagenome | isolation source: sample C-1 Sludge from hydrolytic chamber (first chamber) of Anaerobic...
CAACACACTACCGTCAACAGCCGAAAAGCATTTTTTTCATTTTTTTTACACCTTCAGCACCACCCGGTGCAAAAAGGGGCGCTCCGCCTGCCTGCCGTGGCATTATAATGCAGTTAGAACACGATAGCCTTCCCAGAGGCGTAACAGTCACAAGCTGGCCACGCCTCGATTTCCATCAAGAGTCGTCGATTCAAGGCAGTCCATTAAGCGCATCCAGGCTGCCCTGCAGCGATGACGCCGGATAACAAGAATTATTTCCCTACGTTTCAGATACGCCAGCCTGTTCTGCCTACTGTTTTGCTCGACGTGATTCAGGCTTAAATACGCGGCTCTCTCATCGGAAGAGGCGGTTTCTAAACGAAGTTCTGGCATATAGACACACCACGAACAACGCAGCTCTCCGACTTTTGGCCATCGGACAGACTTTACTCAACTCACCATTCTAATGCCCACAAGAGCATCAGATGTGCAGCTGATTGCAGTATAACGCTTTCATAAATCCTCAAAAACATTATATACGCCTCACGCCCGCGCATAATGAACTACGACGGGTACTGCGGTAGCTATAGCTACAGCGATTACTGATTTTCTTCGAATGGCCTGCTGATGAACACGATGAATCCTGTTTCCATGCACTCGTCAAAAGCGGCGCTCCAACCAGTGCCCACCGCTTCTGGACAGCCGCGCCGTTACGGAGATTTTCCGACTTTTCCAGCGGCTCTGGACTACGCTGCTCAGGGCACTGCCGGGTTTAATATCTACTCCGGCAAGGGGGAGCTTCTGGAAGCTCTGCCCTATAGTACTCTGCGTCAGCAGGCGATTGAAACAGGCCTCCGACTTCTGGGCATGGGCCTGCAACCGGGAGACCGTGTAGCCATTGTAGCGGAAAGTGACGGTGACTTCGCCCGCATTTTCTTTGGCTGCCAGTACGCCGGTCTTGTAACGGCCCCCCTGCCCCTGCCCGTGGCTTTTGGCGGAAAAGAAGCCTATCTGAGCACACTACGCGGCATGATCCGCAGCGCGCAGGCGAGCGCCGTCGTTATTCCCAACATCATCGAAGGCTGGACGGACGAGATCGTAAATGGGCTCGGCCTTGTCTTCGCTGGCTCTCCTGCGGAGCTTATGGAACGTGCCGTACCGGACATGCCTCTGCCGGAAATCCGGCCGGAAGCTCTGTCCTATCTGCAGTTTTCTTCGGGCAGCACGCGTTTTCCCATGGGCGTATGCGTTACCCAGCAGTCCGGCATGGCCAATGTTGCGGCGATTGCCCACGATGGCCTGCGTGTTCATGAAACAGGAGATCGCTGCGTATCCTGGTTGCCGCTGTACCATGACATGGGGCTTGTCGGTTTCTTCCTGACCCCCATGACCTGCCAGTTGACGGTTGATCTGCTGCCCACGCGTGAATTTGCCCGCCGCCCGCATGTATGGCTTGACCTGATCAGCCGCAACCGCGGCACCATCGCTTACAGCCCGTCCTTCGGATACGAACTCTGCGCCCGTCGGCCTGCGGCTGAAGACCTTGATCTGTCCTGCTGGCGGGTTGCCGGTATTGGCGGCGACATGATCCGCCCCCATATTCTGCAGGAGTTTGCAGACCGCTTTGCCTCTTCCGGGTTCCGGGCTGAGGCCTTTGTGGCCAGTTACGGCATGGCAGAAGCCACACTGGCCATCAGCTTCGTACCGCTGGGTTCTGGCATCAAGACCGACACCGTTGATCTGCCCCTGCTGGAAAATGACGGTGTCGCCCGCCCGCCTGCCGATAGCGACACCCCAGCCCGTACGTTTGTGGTGTGCGGTCAGGTTCTGCCGGGGCACCAGATGGAAGTCCGCGCACCCGACGGCCGCGTACTGGCCGACAGGGAAGTTGGCACGATCTATGTGCGTGGCCCAAGCCTGATGAGCGGTTATTTCCGCATGGAAGAAGAAACCCGCAAGGTGCTGGACCATGACGGCTGGCTGAATACGGGTGATCTGGGCTACATGCTCAATGGGCAGATTGTTGTGACCGGTCGCGCCAAGGATCTGATTATCATCAACGGCCGCAATATCTGGCCGCAGGATCTCGAATGGTCGGCGGAAACGCATCTTGCAGCTCTGCGTAGCCGGGACGTTGCGGTGTTTTCGCTGGAAAAAGGCGACCATGAGGAAATCGTGGCCCTGATCCAGTGCCGCGCCTCTGACCCCGTTACGCGCGAAAGCCTGCGTAACGAAGCCTCCAGCCTGTTCCGGCGTCTGCATGGTGTTGATGTGTCCGTGGTTCTGGTGCCGCCTCGTGCATTGCCCCAGACCTCATCCGGCAAGCTGACCCGTGCGAAAGCCCGCACCATGTATCTCAATGGCGCATTTGAGCCCCAACCCGAAATGGCCTGACCTTCCGCCGCTCCCGTTCTATATGGGAGTGGCCATGCAGTGTTTGCGGGCGGGCACTGGCCAAGCCCGCTTTTTTCTCGCATAAGGCGGCGCAGCGGGTGCAATCCCGATTGTAATGATTGCCCGAAAAGAACGAAGGATCTGACATGAGCGAGACCGTTGAAGGCGTTTCCGCGCTGATCATCCAGAAGCTGCTTTCCAACCCGAAAGTGCCCCGTGACATCAATGGCGACTGCAAGATCATGGAAGACCTTGCGTTTGACTCCCTTGCCGTCATGAACTTTGTCATGGAAGTGGAAGATAGCCTGGATGTGTCGGTTCCGCTCGATAAGCTGGCGGATATCCGCACGATCAACGATCTGGCTGCCTGCATCGTTGACCTGAAGAGCAAGGGGTAAGCCTGCATGGCATCGCTGTTTTCCAAATATGAAGGTCTTGCCGGCTCGCTCGGTGCTGTGGTGGCGGCCGGCGGCCGTAACCCCTTCGCTGTAGTGATTGAAAAACCCCTTTCATCGACAGTTGGGATTATCGAAGGCCGGGAAACCCTTCTTTTCGGAACCAACAACTATCTGGGCCTGAGCCAGTCCGTGCGCGCCATCAAGGCAGCGCAGGCTGCTGCCGAGGCTTGCGGCGTGGGCACCACGGGGTCGCGCATCGCCAACGGGACGCAGTCGCTCCACCGCCAACTTGAACGCAAGATTGCCGACTTCTTTCACCGTCGTGACGCCATGGTATTTTCTACTGGCTATCAGGCGAATCTTGGCATGATTTCCGCTCTGGCCGGTAAGGACGACTATCTGCTTCTGGATGCAGACAGCCATGCCAGCATCTACGACGGCAGCAGACTGAGTGCAGCACAGGTCATCCGGTTCCGGCACAACGACCCTGACGATCTGTACAAACGCATCAAACGGCTGGATGCCCCCGACGCAGCCAAACTGGTGGTGGTTGAGGGTATCTACTCCATGACCGGCAACGTGGCTCCGATCGCGGAGTTTGCTGCGGTCAAGAAAGAAACCGGCGCCTATCTTCTGGTTGACGAGGCCCACTCCTTTGGCGTTCTGGGCGAGCATGGCCGCGGCAGCGCCGAAGCAGAGGGGGTGGAAGCAGATGTCGATTTCATCGTCGGCACGTTCTCCAAGAGCCTTGGTACGGTCGGCGGTTACTGTGTGTCTGACCACCCGGAACTGGAACTGGTGCGCCTGAACTGCCGCCCCTACATGTTTACGGCCTCTCTGCCGCCGGAAGTGATTGCCGCTACCGCAGCAGCACTGGAAGAAATGCAGGAACACCCTGAACTACGCGCCCAGTTGATGGACAATGCCGCACGCCTGCACGCTGGGTTTGTGCGCCTTGGACTGAATGCCAGCCAACGGGTAAGCCCCGTTATTGCTGTCACACTGGAGACGGTAGAGCAGGCCATTCCCATGTGGAACCGGCTGCTTGAACTTGGGGTGTATGTCAATCTCAGCCTGCCGCCCGCAACGCCTGATTCGAGGCCGCTGCTGCGCTGCTCGGTCATGGCCACGCATACGGCTGCACAGATTGATCAGGCGCTAGAAATCTTCAGACAGGCCGCAGAAGACTGCAACGTGCCGCTGTCCGCAAAGGAAACCGCTGCCTGATCAGCGGCGTCGAAAGATGCCGCGCCTCCAGAGCCTGAACAGCACTGGAGGCGCGGCCAGTAGCGGATGTTTTTCGGCAAAGGCAGAGACTTCAATAGTCACTCCACTATGGCGCCGGATCTTCCATGCAGCATAGCGCGCTCCCCCAGAAAACGTAAACGCAGCCTTGACGAGGCGCAGGATATTAAGCGGACGCCCTAGAGCAACCCGCAAGGCCCATGCCTGCTTTCCCGCCTCTCGCTCCTGGAGTGACAGAATAGGCCGCAGGTTCGCCCCTGCCTGCACGACACTCACACGAGCCAAAGCCCAGCAGGGCTGAAGCAGCATTGCATACCGCTGGGGCCATGCCTCAACGATACTGCCTGACCGACCATTCTTTTCGACCCGGAGTTCAGCCGCGTAGGTATTCGCGTACAGCGCTTCCCAGAAAGCCGCAGGACTTCCCTGTTCCGGCCCCAGAATCGCCGCCCACCGTGCGGCTGTTACGTGGGCCTGTACGATACAGGCGCCAATCCGCCCCGCTGCCTGTACATCTTTCGCCCAGACAAGGCGGGAAGGTTGAGAAAACCGAGCCCAGAGCGTTGTATCGTATGTAGCAAAACCCGTCAGACGCCTGAACTGGGCCAGCGTCAGGATGGCAACTTTGGCACGCATCCCCCGCCCGTTCACACGTTGCTCGTGATACTCCACATTGGGCGGCAGAAGAGCATTGCATTGCCGCGCCAGAAAAGAGCGGGGCCAGTCGGCCTGACGATCCACAAGAATGTAGAAGTCCAGAAGGGTATCTTCACCCACCCCGCCTCGTAAGCCCGACCCGTAAAATAGTACGCCCAGTGGCCGGGAATCCCCCAGCATCTGCATAACAAACTGCTGAACAAGATCATCGACGGGCGTTGCGAGTTCATGCGCCAAAAGCGTGGTCAGTTCAGCCAGTGCCTTGGCTTGCTGATCTACTGTCCCTGCTTGCCCTTCTCTCATATGCACAAAAAACTGACTTGCGGCCCGGCGGAAATAGTAAGGGCACCATCAGCCCCCGGTTCGAGTATCTCACCATCCAGCACGAAAGCATGTTTCATTTTCAGGTGCAGGCTTTCCGCCATGCCGCTCCGGTATTGCGGGGAACTCCGCACCCATACCGGGGCACGCCCGCGCAACAGGTGCCATATGGCTGTCAGCAACCTTCTGGGCCTTGCCGCCACATCCAGATAGGCTACCCCATCACCCTGCGCCCCCGGCTCTGTCCAGAAAGGCCACGCGCCATGAGGCAGGCGCTGCAAACCTGTGCAGAGCAGAAGAAAATGACGGTCAAATGAAATCGGCCGGCCATCGCAAACAAGGCTGCACGGCACACCCTCCAACCAGCGTTTTCTCTGCAAAGGGGAAAACAGTTTGGCCAGTGACAGCATCAATGTCAGCGCTACGGCTGCATCGTGGGCAATATTTGTGAGAATACCCGGATGATGCGCAATATCAATCCCACGCGCAAAGGCACCTATTCCACCAAAAAAACCAAGAACGTCCTGCCCTTCATGGCCCGCCCGCGTCACGACCAGCGGCCTGCGCCATCTTAGCCCTGCAGAAGTCAGGCCTGCCTGCAGCCTGTCTCGCAGGGCATGTAGGGCCTTCACCCCACGCTGTCCAAACCCGACATCCGCCGCGATCAGATTGGTATTTCCCGATGCCAGAACGGCGATAACCGGCCACGATGAGCGCGGCCAAGATGAAGCATACAGCGCACTCAGAACACTGCCGACGGTGCCGTCGCCGCCGTCAATCACAAGGCAGGTCACGGGGTTCGCAGCCATGCGTTCAATAAGCAGTCGCAGTTCGTCATGGGATTGGGGCGCGTAAACACGCCCTTGCGTCAAAGCGCGCGCCTGCTCCAGATAGTGCGGATCCGCTTCGATATTTCTGCGGCTCTGCGGATTATAAATAAGGGCAAAACAATTCTGCAACCGGACTCTCTTGTTATACTGACCTTGTCTGTCAGGGCTTTTTGCCCCAACCATGTCGCAGTGATATACTGCTATATCTTATAAGTGTCGCATGTCGTGCCCCTTACGACAACCATTACGGGAGACATGACTGTTTTGACCAGCGTCTGGATCGCCCATCTGTCGGACCTGCATCTTCCCATAACCGGCAGGCTGCAGATTCGGGAGATACGGCTCAAACGTATATTAGGTCTGCTATCATGGCTGACCCGTCGAAGGCACATACATCACCTCCGCTGGCTGAGCTGTGTCATCCGCGACGCGCTCTCCACCCACCCGGATCTGCTGGCCGTGACGGGCGACCTGACCAATCTGGGCGCCATGGTCGAATTCCGCAACGCCCGGCAATGGCTGGACGGACAGAACCTGCCCCCCACCCTGATCGTACCGGGCAATCACGAAATTCTCGTCCGCGAGAATTACGCTCAGAAACAGGCATTGTGGGCACCCTGGCTCCATCCTGCGAGCCTGTATCCACGTCTATCCTGCCTGAGCGCCGGCAATGTTATCCTGATCGGGCTCAATACCGCGCGCCCTTCTCTGCCTTTTCTGGCAACCGGCGCCATCGGCAAGGCCCAGCTCGACCAGTTGGCCGCTTGCCTGCGGGAAGCGAGATCCAAAGGACTATGCCGCGTCGTACTGCTACACCACCCTCCGACACGGTGCCTTGTCGTCTGGCGCAAACGGCTCGAGGACCTGCAGGCCCTTGAAGAGGTTCTGCAACGTGAGGGAGCGGAACTCGTTCTGCATGGCCACTCGCACCGGGCCACGGTCAGCCATATTGCCGGAACCGATATACCCGTCATCAGCTCCTCCTCCGCCTCACACGCGCCCGGACACGAAGACAGTGCCGCTGGCTGGAACCATATCGGCATCGAACAGGCTCCGGCAGGCTGGAACATTACGGTGCAGAGGCGCTTTCTTGCCCCGTCAGGAACAATGTGCGACAGCCCGCTGTTGCAGCATTATTTCCTGAACCGCCCTGTTCCGTTATCGAGCGCATGATACCTTTCTTTTCCAGATTTCCGTTTGTGCACCGCGTAGTTCTCGCACTACGCCCCGGCACACTGGATCGCTACCTGCTGGCGCAGTTGATGCCGCCTTTTCTGGTTGCCCTGTCGGTTGTCATGTCCGCCCTGCTGCTCGAACGCCTGCTGGTACTGTTCAATCTGCTAACCAGTGGTAACAGCCATCTCCTGACATTCGTGGGCCTATTGGCGACGCTTCTACCGCACTATCTGGGACAAGCCCTGCCCGCAGCGCTGTGTGTATCGGTTTTTTCCATCATCCGCCGTATGAGCCAGAACGAGGAAATAGACGTGGTTAACAGCAGTGGACGTTCCCTGCTGCGCATGATCCGCCCCTATCTTCAGCTCGGCGCCTTTCTGGGCGTTCTGTCTTTTCTACTGTACGGCTTTATCCAGCCCCATGCCCGCTATGACTTTCGCTCGGCCTTCTATTTCGCCAGCCATGCAGGCTGGACGCCACGTATGCAGTCGCGCCTGTTCGCATCTCCCTCTCCTGACATGACATTCACGGCCGACAGGGTTACCCAAAGCGGCTCGGAACTGCGCCATGTCTTTATCCGCGACATCAAAGATGGTGAGGAACACGATATAACAGCACAACGCGGCCATATCCGCATTGCGGAAGACGGGAACGCGGTCGAAATCGAGCTGGAAGACGGCATGATCCTGACCACCAGCGCCGACCATTCGCCAACCGTGGCGCTTTTCGATCATTCGACACGCTATCTTTCCCATGCAGCCCAGGTTGTCCCCTTCCGTCAACGCGGCGAGGACGAACGGGAACTGACATCGCCAGAACTTCTCATGCGGCTGGCCACGGACGAGACGACTATTTCACGCCCGCACCTACTTTCCGAGCTGCACTTCCGACTGGCACGCTGCCTGACAGTACCGTTCATCCCCCTTCTCGCGACAGCATTGGCCATTGCCCGCAAACGACAGCGCGATGTTGTCGGACTGCCTGCAGCGTTCATCATCATGGTCGGGTTCGACCATCTTATACAAATGGCGCACAGTATGGCGGCCACCGGCAGCGCATCCGTGCTGTCTATCTGGCTGGCAGCCTTTGTTTTCATGGCCTTGTGCACCGTGCTCCTGCTGTATCGCTCAGGCGCGTTTTTCCTCCTGCGCGCGCTGCTGGAAAACCGCCTGCACGGCGAGCAAGCTCCGACAGGCCGCGTCTAATGGGAAGCAGTTCCGGCACCATCGTGCACGCTCGCACACGTACCCCCCGACATGTGCTGCTCCGCTATCTCTCCTTCACACTGTTCGTGCGGGTTATGATCTGCTGCGCGGTACTCGTCGGCCTGATGGAAGTGCTGGCTCTGCTTGAACAGACAACGCCAATCCTGCAACGGCATCTGGGTATCCAAGGGCTGATGCTCTATGTCGGGCTTCGCCTGCCCTTCCTGCTGTCCAATACACTGCCCTTCGCCGTGCTGATCGGCACGCTCGTGATGCTCACGCAGATGACCCTCTCGAGTGAAACAGCCATTCTGCGCGCGGCGGGTCTTTCAACGCTGGGCTTTTACCTGCGGCTGGCTCCCATCACGCTCGTTCTGGGTTTCATGGGAGTCGTGCTTGATGACCAGATCGCCCCCCGTTCGGAACTAGCACTGGCCATATGGTGGAATCGTACAAACCCTACGCCCGAAAACGGTCGCGCCTTCTGGTTCCGCGATGCCAATCAAATTGTCCACGTAAGCTACGCGGCCGATGGCGGCGAACGTCTTGGGCCCGTGGATATCTACACCCGTGATAGAGAAGGCAGGCTTACAGGCACCCTTCACGCCGGTTCGGCCGAGCATACGCCTGCGGGGCAGTGGATTCTGCATGATGTCAGCAGACTTTCTGTACGCAATCTGATGGTACAAGCGCTGCCCCCCCAAGCCACCATAACCTGGCCAATATCCTTGCCCCCGACAGAGCTCATCAGGCTGGCCGCGGACCGACCGCCCATTTCCTCCCGGCTGATGTTCGCCCGTCTTCTGGGCCACATGCCATCGAACGACACCCCCGCCTACCTCAAGGCCGGATTGCTGGAACGGCTCCTGCACCCGGTTTCACTCCTCGTTCTGTTGTTGATTGCGATGCCGGTACTCTATATCCCTCCACGGACAGGCAGCCGAAGCTGGTTGCCTGTATGGTGTCTGGGCAGCGGCCTTCTGTTCATTGTCACACAGGGACTGTTTCGCGCTATGGGCAATGCGGGCCTTCTCCCGCCACTCATGGCCGTACTGCCGGGACTGATTATCTTCACGCTGGGCACACTAAGCGTGCTCCTGAGGAACGAAACACTATGAGCGGAACACTCAACAACGCATCACTCAAGACGGGGCGCAGCTTCGATCTTGGCAAGATGAACCTGCAGCAGCTCTGGGTAGCCTATCTGACCTACCCTACGATTCTGCTGTATTTCGCTCTCATCATCGTCAGCTTCGGCATTGCCGCGCGATATTTCGCGGGCTGGGGGCCAACGCTTGTGGCCGTCGTGGCTGTTATGGCGGTCTACCCGCTGGCCTGGTACCTGCTGCATCGCTACGTGCTGCATGGCCATCTGCTCTATAAAAACCGCTGGACCGCCAGCCTGTGGAAACGCATCCATTTCGACCACCATCAGGACCCACACCTGCTGGATGTGCTCTTCGGCGCGCCTGTAACCACCCTGCCCACCATCATCGCCATCACAGGGCCGATCGGCTACCTGATTGGCGGTGTCGGAGCCGCCGCAACAGCTATCGGCACGGGTATTACGATCACATGTATTTACGAATTCTTTCACTGCATCCAGCATCTGAACTACAAACCCCGCGCAGGCTGGATCCAGCGCATGAAAGCCCGTCACGTTCTGCATCATTTCCATGATGAAGACGGCAATTTCGGCATCACCAGCTTTGTTATCGACCGCATGTTCGGCTCCTACTACGTCGATGCCAAGGCCCGCCCGCGCAGCCCGACCGTGTTCAATCTTGGTTACGATCTGCAACAGGCTGCGCTCTATCCGTGGGTTATGCGCTGCACGGGTGCCCCTCCGCGTGACCGGCCCGACGGTGCCCGCCCTGAGGGTAAACGCGCGTAATGAGTGCGTCTCCGGCCAGCGCGCAGCCCCGGCCTCCCGTCACTGCTCTTGTGCTGGCGGGTACACGGCCCGGTCGCCCTGACCCGCTGGCCGAAATGGCCGGTGTCTCGCACAAGGCCCTGCTTCCCATCGGCGGCGTGCCCATGGTGCTCAGGGTCATTGCGGCCCTGCGAGACGTCCCCGCGATCTCTCGCATAGTCGTCTGCGTGGACTCCCCGCATCTTCTGGCGGACAAGCTGCCCCCCGATATCCTGCTGCTACCGGCGCAGCCGGGGGGACCAAGTGCGAGCGTGCTGGCCGGGCTCGCGCGTTTCGGTACGCCGCTGCTGGTCACTACGGCTGATAACGCCCTGTTACAGGCCAGTTGGGTCGAGGAATTTCTTGGCGCTATCGCCCCCCAAAGCGACATGGCGGCCTGCGTGGCCACACAGGCCGCCGTGCAGCGCGCCGTGCCGAATACCCGCCGCACCTACATCCGGCTGGCGGACGTGACTTTCTCGGGCTGCAACATGTTCCTGTTCAGAACTGCGGTTTCCGCCAGAGTAGCGGAGCTGTGGCAGAGCGTGGAACAGAACCGCAAAAACCCCCTCCGCATCGCTTGGGCGCTGGGTCCGCTTGTTCTGCTGCGCGCCCTGACCGGCCGCCTGACACGCGCCGCCCTGTACCGGCGCATTGCAAAACTGACCGGTGCTCGTGCCGAGCTGGTCGCCCTGTCAGACGGACGCGCCGCCGTTGATGTGGACAAGCCTGACGACATCGTGGTGGCAGAGCAACTCGCCGCGTCCCTGCCCCCTATCCACGCCTGAAAAAGAACGGCGGCTGGTATCGCCGCCTCTCTTCAGCCCGGCAACATGGCTTCCAGCCGGGCGGGAACTTCCGCCATGGAGCCTGCCTGCCATTGCCCCCCTTCGGGCGGTTTCTGGCCATACCCCCACGCGGCGTACAGAAACTGGCACCCGGCGCCCTCCGCGGCCTGCCAGTCCGGCGGCATGTCCCCCACCATAACACTGCGCCCCGGCTGACCATGCGCCATGGCGATCGTCCCAAGCAAATGAGCCGGATCGGGTTTTTTGACCGCAAAGCTGTCACCCCCGCCGACCGCAACAAACAGATCCGCCACATTCAAATCACGCAGGATTTCACGGGCCGCCGCTTCCGGCTTGTTTGTACACACAGCCAGCTCCCACCCGGCGGCACGCAATGTCCGCAGGGTTTCCTCTGCTCCGGGAAACAAACGTGAAAGGCGGGTCAGTCTGGGCATGTACAGCGTCATGAAACGGGCGGAAGCCTCAGCTTCGTCAATCACAGGGGCCCCCTCCCCCACCAATCCTCTGGCCGCCGCAAGCGCTTTGGAAACCAGAACCGCCACGCCACGCCCGATCATGGTCCTGATCATCGTATCCGACAGCGCAGGCAGCCCATAAAATGCCAGAAGCTCCCGGCAGCACTCCCCCAAGTCCGGCAGGGAATCCAGCAGGGTTCCATCCATGTCAAAAACCGCCAGTCTGCGCACTGTCATCACCCGCTGCCTCTTCTGCTTTCAAAAACCTGAAAAACCGCCTTATCCTCGCATGGTACAAACACGGGCGCGAGAGGTTTGACACAGGCAAAGGCTTGTCTTACCGCATGATACATGACCTCTTTTTCCTCCTCCCGACCTGCCACAGCCGTGCTTCTGGCCGCCGGCCTTGGCACACGCATGAAATCGTCCCGCGCCAAAGCCATGCAGCAGATCGCAGGACTGCCCATGCTTGCCCATCTTCTGGCCAGCGCGTCCGCCGTTTTCGACCGTCTGGTTGTCGTCATCGGCCCCGGCATGGAGGAGGTCGCGGAGCTTGTGGCTCCTTACCCTGTCATCATCCAGCACGAGCGCCTCGGTACCGCCCATGCAGCCCTACAGGCCGAAGCCTGCTTTGGTGATGGTGACGTGGCGGTGCTGTACGCGGATAATCCGCTCATTTCCGCTCATACGCTTACCACCCTGCTGGAAGAGCGGCGCAAAGCTGGTGTGGGGCTCGCTCTGCTGGCCATGCGCCCGCAAGATCCCGCACGGTACGGACGTGTTCTCGCTCATGAAGGCGAGGTCAGCCGGATCGTGGAATGGGCGGATGCGACCCCTGAGGAACGCAACGTTGATCTCTGCAACGCCGGCGTGCTGTGCGCGGATGCCGCAGACTTCCGGCGCTGGCTACACGCGGTGCGCAACGATAACGCCAAAGGCGAATTCTACCTGACAGACGTGGTGGGTTTGGCTGTTGCCGAGCAGGTGCGCGTGCGCGCGGTCGAAGCCCCGGAAGACGAACTGCGCGGCGTCAATTCCCGTGCGGAACTCGCTCTGGCCGAAGCCGCCATACAGACCCGACTGCGCGAGACTGCCATGGCCGAAGGCGTGACGCTGGTCGCCCCGGAAACCGTTTTCCTCTGCGCGGATACCTGCCTGTCTCCCGATGTGCTGATAGAACCGCACGTCGTATTCGGCCCCGGCGTGATCGTGCATGAGGGCGCGACCATCCGTTCTTTCAGCCACCTTGAGGGGTGTGAAATCCATGCAGGCTCGGTCATTGGTCCCTATGCCCGCATCCGCCCCGGCAGCAGCATTGGTGCGGGGTCACGGGTCGGCAATTTTGTGGAAATCAAGGCCACGACCATGGGCACGGGCGTTAAGGTCAACCACCTGTCCTATCTGGGCGATTCCCGTGTTGGCAACCGCACCAATATCGGCGCGGGTACGATCACCTGCAATTACGACGGCACTTTCAAGCACAGCACGCTCATCGGGCATGATGTCTTTGTAGGGTCTGACTCCGTGCTGGTTGCGCCGCTCAACATCGGAGACAACGCACTGATCGGCGCAGGCAGCGTCATCACGACGGATGTGCCGCCAGACGCGCTGGCGCTGGGCCGCGCCCGCCAGATCAACAAGGACGAACAGGGCAAGCGGTTCAAGGACATGCTACGAGCAAAGAAGGAAAACGGCTGATGTGCGGTATCTGCGGCGCCACAGGGCTGCGCCACGCGACACCGATCGTATTCGAAGGGCTGCGCCGTCTTGAATATCGTGGCTATGATTCTGCCGGAATTGCCACGCTGGCGGATGGGAAGATCGAACGACGCCGGGCGGCGGGCAAGCTGGATAATCTGGCCGCCCTGCTTGAACGCGAGCCACTATCTGGCACGACCGGAATCGGCCATACGCGCTGGGCTACCCATGGCGCCCCCACGACTGGCAACGCCCACCCGCACGGAACCGCCCGCGTGGCAATCGTGCATAACGGCATTATCGAAAACTTCGAAACCCTGCGCCGCGAACTCGAAACCGCCGGACAGGTGTTCGAAACCGAAACAGACAGCGAAACCATTGCCCTGTTGGTCGATTACCACCTCCAGCGTGGCCTGTCGCCCAAAGAGGCGGCTCTTGCGACGCTGCAACGGCTGGAAGGCGCTTACGCCGTCGCCATGGTGTTTGCCGGGCATGAAGGGCTGATAATCGGCGCATGTCACAATGCGCCGCTGGCCGTTGGTTATGGCGAACACGAGATGTTCCTCGGTTCGGACTCACTGGCTCTGGCCCCGCTGACCCGGCGCATCACCTATATGGAAAACGGCGACTGCGCGATCCTGACCCCGATGGGGGCCGAGTTCATCCGATTTGACGGCACCCCCGTCCAGCGTGCCCAGCAGGTCACCACGCTGACAGCCGGGGCCATCGGCAAGGATGGTTACCGACACTACATGGAAAAGGAACTGCACGAACACCCGCTGGTTATCGGGCAGACCCTGCAACGTATGGTGGACCCCGCTACCCGCAAGGTCGTGTTGCCCGAACTGCCGTTCAATCTGGCAGATGCGCCACGTGCCGTCATGACCGCCTGCGGCTCCGCTTTTTATGCGGGCATGGTCGGGCGCTACTGGCTGGAGGAAATCGCCCGCCTGCCGGTGGATATTGATGTTGCCAGTGAGCTACGCTACCGCAACCCGCCTCTGGACAGGCACTCGCTCGGGCTGCTCATTTCCCAGTCGGGAGAAACCGCCGATACGCTGGCGGCCCTGCGCGCCCTGCGCCAGAGCGACGTGCATATCCTGTCGGTGCTGAACGTCGAGCACAGCAGCATGGCGCGTGAAAGCGACGCCGTGCTGGGCACCGTGGCCGGGCCTGAGATTTCCGTGGCGTCCACCAAGGCATTTACGGCGCAATTGACTGTGCTGGCCTGCCTGAGCATCGCCATTGCCCGCGCGCGCGGCCATCTTGATCCACTGCGTGAGGAAGAACTGGTGTCTGCCCTGTTGGATATGCCAACCCGTGCGGCCGATGCCCTCGCCCAGAACGAAGCCGTGCGCGCCATGGCGCGTGTGGTAGCCGAAGCGCGCGACGTGCTCTACCTGGGCCGTGGCAGCCTCTTTCCGGTAGCCATGGAAGGCGCCCTCAAGCTCAAGGAAATTTCCTACATCCACGCCGAGGCCTATGCCGCAGGCGAGATGAAGCATGGCCCCATTTCACTGATCGACAGTTCCGTACCGATCGTAGCGAGCGCTCCGTACACACCACTGTTCGATAAAACGCTCTCGAACCTACAGGAAGCTAAGGCACGTGGCGGCCGTCTTCTGGTATTTACGGACACCAAAGGCGCGGAACGCGTTTCAGCCATTGCCGAGCAGGTAGTGGTTCTGCCTCATGTGCATGACTTCGTAACGCCCATTCTGCAGGTCATTCCCGTGCAGATGCTCGCCTACGAAGTAGCCGTGCTCAAAGGCACGGATGTCGATCAGCCCCGCAACCTCGCCAAGTCGGTTACGGTCGAATAAAGCCCCTGCCACCTGATGCGTATCCCGCCTCGACGGATGAGGCTGGGTATGCACAGGGCTTCGGCTCTCTCCCCTGTCACGTCCCCCGATAGCCAAGCCGGAAAGAGACGGCGCGCCCTAAGTCAACCGCGCGTTCGCCCAGTTTTTCCATGCCATAGCGGCCAAGTTCCGTCTGGGGCAGGCTGATCCCCACTCCTGCCACAGCATGGCCTGAGTGGTCCTTGACGGCTGAACCGAAGCACCACAGCCCATCATGAATCTGCTCGTCATCCACCGCATAGCCACGGTGGCGGATTTCGCCCATTTCACGCACCAGCGTTGCGACAGAGCGTATGGCATTAGGGGTCAGGGGCTTAGGCCAGCCTGAAACCGGGTGCTGTGCCAACCATTCATCAAACGACGTATCATCCATGCCGGCCAGCATGGCGTTACCCGTAGCCGTAAAGATGGCGGGCAGACGCATACCAACCCGGAACGACGCACCGAGCACCGTCGCGCTGTTCCTGCACGCCAGATACACGACATCGGCTCCATCCAGCATGGTGAGCGTAATGGTGAACGAATCCAGATCGGGACGAGTCTCAAGCGCGTGATAGAACTCCGCGACCAGGTCGCGCTTTTCTGTCACGTCCCCGGCCCAATCAAGAAGACGCGTGCCCAGCCGGTACCCCTGTGCCGCGTTCTTGTCCAACAGCTCAAGCTCAACCATCACGGCCAACAGTCCATGGGCTGTGCTGCGCGGCAGATCAAGCTGCTTGGCTATATCTGCCGCCAGAGGAGGCCTGCTAGCAGCACGCACAAGATCAAGAATGCGCACGGCTCGGCGTAAGGCGGGAACCGTATCCTGTGAAGTGGGCATGTTTTTCTTATTTTCCTTGTTGACAGGAGAGGCCTGCCTCTTCATATTCAGCATACAGGATCAAGTTCAATATAATGAACAACAAAAATCAGAACACGATCTTGCCGCGCAGAGGCATGGTGGAAGCCTGATACAAGAACCCGAAACAGGGCAGCAGGCTTCCACCCTCTGGTTACGCAACATCATCCCTCGCCCCCTGTCCGCTATTCAGCTACATGGAATACTCCTCCTGCCACAAATGTAGCAAAAGGACAGCCTCTTGACTTGTGTATATGATTTCATTCTGCCCTCTCTGGAAGGCGGAACCATTGATCTGAGCGTTTATCGTGACCGCCCGGTGCTGCTTGCCAACACCGCGTCTCTTTGTGGTTTCACACCCCAGTACCAAGGCCTGCAGGCGCTCTGGACCCAGTACCATAAAGCGGGTCTGGTGATTGTTGGTATTCCCAGCAACGATTTCGGCCATCAGGAACCGGGGACATCCGAGGAAATCGCCAGCTTCTGCCAGCGAAATTATGGCGTTTCCTTTCCCATGGCTGCACGCAGCTCGGTACGAGGTGCCGACGCCATCCCGCTGTTCCGGTGGCTGGACAATGAGCTTGGCTTTTTCGCCAGACCCAGATGGAACTTTTATAAGTACCTGACAGACCGCCACGGCCTGCCCACAGCATGGTTCAGCAGCCTTACCCCGCCCACGGCGTGGCGCGTACGCAAGGCCGTAGAACGGGCTCTACAGAGCGCCTAACGCAGCACCAGAATACCGTCGCGCAGGGTGACAACCCGATCCATGCGCGGCAGCAGCTCTTCATTATGAGTAGCGACAAGGGCTGCCAGCCCTTTCTGCCGCACCGCATCCAGCAATTCCGTAAAAACGGCATCCGCGGTGCGGGCGTCCAGATTACCAGTCGGCTCATCGGCCAGCAGCAAAGCGGGCGCGTTAGCCAGCGCGCGGGCTATGGCCACACGCTGTTGCTCCCCGCCTGACAGTTTTCCCGGCAGATGCTCCATCCGGTGTGACAGGCCAAACATACCCAGCAGGCGTTCGGCTTCTGCCTTGGCCTGTGCTTTGGGCCTGCCCGCAATCATCTGGGGCAGCATCACGTTCTCACGCGCGCTGAATTCCCCCAATAAGTGATGGAACTGGTAGACAAAACCAATCTGGTCGCGCCGCAAGGCCGTACGCCCGGCTTCCGCCATACCTCGGGTGGACTGACCGCAAATTACGATATCACCATCATCCGGCGTATCCAGAAGCCCCGCCAGATGCAGAAGGGTGGATTTACCCGTGCCGGAAGGAGCAACCAGCGCCACGATTTCGCCTGCATGGAGGGTCAGCTCAGCCTCACGCAGGACAGGCAGCACGTCATGATCGCCACTGCGGTAGCTCTTTTCCACACCGCGCAGCGCGAGCACAGGGGCCTCATTCATGGCGCAGGGCCTCCACCGGGTCTGTTTTTGCGGCACGCCATGAGGGATACAGCGTAGCCAGCAGCGAGAGGCCAAGCGCCATCACAATCACTTCCGCCACCTGCCCCCACACCAGCTTGGCTGGCAGATGCTCAAGATAATACACTTCCGGGTTGAACAGGTTCGTGCCCGTCAGCTTCTGCAACACCTGCCGGATTCGCTCGATATTCACGCAGAACACGACGCCCAGCAGCGTTCCCGCCACGGTGCCGCTTACCCCTACGAACGCGCCGCACATGAGGAAAATCCGCATGATAGCGCCACGGCTCGCGCCCAGTGTGCGCAGTACTGCAATATCCGCTGTCTTGTCCTTGACCATCATGATCAGCGAGGAAATGACGTTAAACGCCGCGACCAGAATAATGAGGGTAAGGATCAGGAACATGACGTTCTGTTCCACCTGCACCGCGCCAAACAGGGCGTTGTTGGCGCTCGTCCAGTCCATAACCCGCAAGCCAGGGTCTGCCAGCGCCTTACTGATGGCCTGCGTGACAGACCGCACATGCTGCGGATCGCCTGTCATGACCATGATCTGCGTGACCTGCCCTGGCATCTGAAAGTAAACTTGCGCCGCCTGCATGGGCAGGAACACCACGCTGGAGTTATAGTCATTCACACCGGCGTCGAAAATCGCCGCTACGTGGTAGGTTTTGACGCGTGGCACCGTGCCGAATGCGGTGGCTGCGCCATCGGGTGAGACAAGCGTAACGCCGGAGCCCACCATAAGCCCGGCGCGTTCAGCCAGCGTAACCCCGACGACAATGGAGTCATCACCGCCAAAATCGCTCAGCGATCCGGCCACCAGCGATGAACTGACGGCCGTCAGTCTCTGAAGGCCCTGCGGCGTCATGCCGTGCACGACAGCGCCGGTATTGTAACCGCCCACACTCAGCAGCACCTGGCCTTCGATCATGGGAGTAGCCCCCACGACACCCGGCACCTTGCGCACCTTGTCGGCCGCCGCTTCATAAGCGCTGATGGTACGGCCTGAACCATAAATGGTCAGATCCCCATTCAGCCCCAGTATGCGGCCCATGAGATCGGCCTGAAAACCGTTCATGACCGCCATGACAATAATCAGCGTAGCGACGCCAAGGGCGATGCCAACCAGCGAGAAAATGGCGATGATCGAAACAAAGCGTTCGCCCCGCCGGGCGCGGAGGTAACGGCCCGCCACCGCGCGCTCAAAGGGGCCGAACATGCCGCTTAACCAGCCAGAACCAGAGCCAGGGCGTCATCCACCGCCAGCTCCTGCCGGTCGCCGGTGGCGCGGCGCTTAAGTTCCACAAGCCCGGCTTTAGCGCCGCGCGGCCCTACGACGATCTGCCACGGATGGCCCATGAGGTCCGCATCCGCGAACTTCACGCCCGCCCGCTCCGGCCTGTCGTCATACAGGAAGGACTCAGGCGCGGCGGCGTATATCCGTTCGCACAGCGCGTCGCAGAGTTCATCACCCGACTTCAGGTTCAAAATGGCCGCCTTGAACGGCGCGATGGAATCGGGCCAGATAATGCCGTTCTCGTCATGGCTGGCTTCGATAATGGCCCCCGCCAGACGGGAAACACCAATGCCGTAAGAGCCCATCTCGGGGTAAAGCTTGTTGCCGTCCGGCCCGACGACACTGATGTCCATCGCCTCGGTATATTTCGTGCCAAAGTAGAAGATATGGCCGACTTCCACGCCGCGACCTTCACGCCGCCGTTCAACCGGCACGTTCTCCCACGCGGCGGTGTCATGCATCTCATCGGTTGCGGCATAGGGAGCGGTCACGCGGTTGAAGAACGCTTCCAGAGCCTCGTGGCTGTTCACATCAACGGGCTCGTCCAGCCAGTCCTGCTCTTCCAGCGCCGCATCATAATAAACGCCGCTTTCGCCCGTGGGGGCGAGAATCAGGAATTCGTGGCTGAGTTCCCCGCCAATCGGGCCGGTATCAGCGCGCATAGGCACTGCCTGCACACCCAGGCGCTGGAACGTCCGCAGGTAGGACAGCAGCATACGGCGGTATGTTGCGACAGCCCCGGCGTAATCCACATCGAAGCTGTAGGCGTCTTTCATCAGGAACTCACGCCCACGCATGACCCCAAAACGGGGGCGCACCTCATCACGGAATTTCCACTGGATGTGGTACAGGGCCTGCGGCAGTTCCTTGTAGGATTTAACGGACTGACCAAACAGGTCGGTAATCATTTCCTCATTGGTCGGCCCGTAAAGCAGTTCGCGTTTGTGGCGATCCTGAATACGCAGCATTTCGGGGCCATAAGCATCGTACCGGCCTGAGCGCCGCCACAGATCCGCGGACTGCAGCGTGGGCATTAGCACTTCCTGCGCGTCGATACGGTCCTGTTCCTCGCGGACGATCTGGCTGATGTTGCGCAGCACGCGCAGGCCCGCAGGCAACCACGCATAAATACCAGACGCCGTCTGACGGATCAGCCCTGCGCGCAGCATGAGTCTGTGCGAGACGATCTGCGCCTCTGCAGGATTTTCCTTAAGCGTGGGAATGAAGCTGCGCGAAAGACGCATGGTCGGTTATGCCCTGTACGATAAACGTCTCCCTGAGTGGAAACGTCCCGGAATGATTGATCCTGTTTTCTGCTCTAGAACAGCAGACGCCCGAAGGAAACCCGCCATGGGGCCTCCTGCGGGTGAATGATGTCTCGGCCCTTCTCAGACGCGCAGCAGATGCACGTCCACCAACGGGCGTTTCTGCAGCTTGCGGCCCAGAGCCCGGCGCAGGGCTGTCTTGGCGGCATCGCGGAAAGCGCCATCGTCGTTACGCAGTTCATCGGGGATGATGTCCAGCGCATTGGCGAATTCTTCGCGCACGCGCACGCTTTCCAGATCATCGGGCTCAAGCAGGCCCGGCGCGCTGACCTTGGGCTCGCCAATGACAAACCCTTCGTCATCCACCGCAAAGCTGCCAATCACCATGCCGTTAAACAGCATCTTGCGCCGGGCAGCAAGCACGCCGCCATTCATGGACAGCAGGCGCCCGGCATCAAGCGCCAGACGACCTGTGGGCGCGGTATCCACCACCTCGACCCGGCCCGGAGCAAGGCGCAGAATATCACCGTCTTCCAGCAGAACCGGCGTAATGCCCGCTTCCTGCGCAAGAGCCGCCTGCGCCGTCAGGTGACGCCATTCCCCATGCACAGGCACAACATGCTGCGGCCGCAGCAGATCGTACATCTTGCGCACATCACCACCCGTGGCATGGCCGGAGACATGCACGAAGCGCTCGCGGTCCGTAATGACCGTAACCCCCCGGCGCGCCAGATTATCCTGCACGGCCATGATGGCGCGTTCGTTACCCGGAATCATACGGCTGGAATAAATGACCGTATCCCCCTCGCCGAGCGAGATATTCGGGTGTTCGTCAATCGAAATCCGCGAGAGCGCCGAGCGGGGCTCACCCTGACTGCCGGTAATGATCATCAGCAGTCTGTCATCCGGCACGTCGTTCACGTCCTGCTCGCTCAGGAACGGCAGCACACCGGACAGGTAGCCACATTCACGCGCGGCGGTATCAAGATTGCGCAGAGAACGCCCAACCAGCACCACCGTGCGGCCGGCGGCCTGCGCTGCCATGGCAATGGTTTCAACCCGCGCCACGTTGGACGCAAAGCAGGTGACCGCAATACGGCCCTTCAGCTCCGCCACCAGTTCCGTCATGCTCCGGCGCACTTCCGCCTCGGACTGCGAGGGGCCGGACTTCATGACATTCGTGCTGTCGCACACAAGGGCCAGCACACCTTCTCGGCCGATTTCCGCCAGACGATCAAGATCGGTCGCGGGGCCAACCAGCGGGTCGGGATCGAACTTCCAGTCACCGGTATGCACCACAATACCAGCAGGCGTACGCAGTACCATGGACTGCGCCTCAGGCACCGAGTGCGTCACGGGCACGAATTCGATATCGAACGGCCCCACATTGAAGCGACTGCCGGGCATGACAACCTTGATCGGCACGTCATTCAGCCGGGCTTCCGCAAGCTTGCGGCGCAAAACCGCCGCCGCGAACGGCGTGACGTAAACCGGGCACTCAAGCATCGGCCACATATGCGCGACCGCCCCGATATGGTCTTCATGCGCGTGCGTGATAACCAGCCCCGCGAGGCTATTCTTACGCTCCACGATAAAGGCCGGATCGGGCACCAGAATTTCGGCTTCCGGGGTGTCGTTCCCGCTGAAGCCAATGCCGCAGTCAATGGCTAGCCATGTATCGCCCAGGCGATACAGGTTCAGATTCATGCCGATCTCGCCCGTTCCACCCAGAGGCAGAAAGGCCAGATCGCCGTTTTGTCCTGTCATAATGTCGTTTTATCCTTCAGTCAGAAAATCTCGTTCTACAGTCAGTTTTGGCAGGGGATTGCGCCCCGCCAGCAAGCGCAGCCCATTCAGGGTCAACATTGAATCCACATGATCGAAAATAGCCGTTCCCTCAGAGAAGAGCGGAGCCAGACCACCGGTTGCGAGTACCTTCATAGGCCCCACTTCCCGCCTGATCCTCTCGACGATCCCCTCGATCAAACCGACATACCCCCAGAACACGCCCGACCGCATGGCAGAAACTGTATTGCGCCCAATGGCGGACTCTCCCACCGGACGCCCGATACCGATGCGAGGCAGGCGGGCCGCCGCCTGATGCAGCGCCTCAACCGAAAGATTGATACCCGGTGCGATAACCCCGCCGCAATAACTACCTTCACGATCCACCACGTCGAAAGTAGTGGCCGTGCCAAAATCAATAACGGTCAATGGCCCACCATAGTTGTGGTGCGCGGCCAGTCCGTTCAAGAGACGGTCAACACCCACCTCGTCAGGGTTATCAACCAGAATGGAAAAACCCCAGTCCAGCCGGGCGGAAGCCAGAAGCGGCTCGACGGCAAACCACTGGCGGCACAACGTTCTGAGGTGATAAAGGGCCGCAGGCACCACGGTCCCGATAACCGCGCCTTCGATATCATCCGGGGTCAGCCCCTGTGTGCGCAAAAGAGCCAGCAGCCACACGCCATACTCGTCAGACGTACGCTGCGCCTGCATGGTAATGCGCCACACACCGCGCCATTTTTCCGCGTCATGCACGGCAAACACGACATTGGTGTTCCCGGCATCAATGACGAGCAGCAACCCTAGCCTCTCCCTTCCGCGAGCAGAATATCACCCGTTGCAATCACTTTCATGCCTGCAACCGTGTCCAGCAACAGGCGTCCATCCGCCGTCAGCCCGGCGAAACGCCCTTCCTCATAAGTACTCGCGCCCCTGACGACAAGAGGCGTTCCGGGCGGATGCGCCCTTTCAAGCCATGCGAGACGCAGGGATTCAAAGCCTTCCCGGCCCCATATATCGCACCACTGGGCTAACCTTGCCAGCACCGCGTGCGCGACAGTCTCCACATCCCCGACCGGCCCACACTGGGCCAGGCACGCCGTTCCCTGACCAGTCAGGGCCTCATCCGGTGCCACCTGAAGGTTGGCCCCCATACCGATAACCAGCCTTTGCCCTTCCCGCTCGATCAGAATACCGCCGAGCTTGCGCCCATCAAGCAGGATATCGTTGGGCCATTTTATACCCAGCCGCACGCGCGCCGCAGGCACGCTGTCAACCAGACCGTCATAAAACGCAAGCGAGGCTGCAAAAGGCCACCCCCCTAGCGTATCCTGTTCCGTCACCACGGCATCCAGCAGCACGGACAGGGCCAGGCTTTGTCCAGAATCCAGCCATTGCCGTCCCCGGCTGCCTCGTCCCTTACTCTGCCGTCTGGCAAGAACGGCCAGGCCACTCGCTTCGCCCGCCCTGAGCCGTTCCATGCAGTAATCGGAAGTCGAGGTCAGTTCGTCATGGCACTCCAACCGCCACGGCCATTGCTGGCCGCTCATCCCGCCAGTGCAATCGCAGCCTGATGTGCGCAGGACAGAATCGGACCCAGCACGACGATGAACAGCACCGTGGCCAGTCCCATACCGCCGGACACAAACCACAAGCCCGGCGTCGGCCGATCCAGCGCCTGGTCGGGCACATCAAAATACATCACCTTGACAATGCGCAGGTAGTAATAGGCACCGACAACACTCGCAGCGGCCCCAACAATGACCAGTGGATACAACCCGGCCTGCCAGGCCGCCGCGAACACCAGGAACTTTCCAAAGAAACCAGCCAGCGGGGGCGCGCCCACCATGCTGAACATGAAAATAGCCAGCACAAGCGCCATACCAGGGTCCGTCTTACCCAGCCCGGCAAGATCCGCAATGCCGTTCACTTCGCGCCCGTTACGGCGCATAGCCGCAATACAGCCGAACGTGCCCGCATTCATGATCAAATAGGCGCTCAGGTAAACCAGTGTTGCCTGCAAGCCGACCGTAGAGGCGGCCGCAAGCCCCATGAGGGCGTAGCCCATGTGGCCGATAGAAGAATACGCCATCAGACGTTTGATGTTGGTCTGCGGAATAGCCGCGAACGCACCGTACACCATCGACAGAACAGACACAGTCTCAATCAGGATCTGCCACCGCGGTGCCACTGCACCGAACGGCCCCGCCATGACACGCAGAAACAACGCAAACGCCGCGAACTTCGGCGCCCCAGCCATGTAAGCCGTAACCGGCGTGGGTGCACCCTGATAGACATCAGGCGTCCACATGTGAAACGGCACCAGCGAAAGCTTGAAGCTCAACCCGACCAGCACAAAAACGATACCGACAACAAGCCCCATGGGCGGAATGGCGGCGGAACGCACGGCCTCGACCAGTCCTGTGTATTCCATGGTGCCCGCATAGCCATAAACCAGCGAAATGCCATAGAGCAGCAGGCCTGAAGCCAGAGAGCCCAGAATGAAATATTTCAGCCCGGCTTCGGAGGAAAGAACATTATCCCGCTCCAGCGCGCACAGGATGTAAATGGACAGGGATGATAGCTCCAGTCCGACAAAAAGCGTCATGAGGTTAGCGGACGATGCCATGATCATGGCCCCCAGCGTGGAGAACAGGATCAGCACCGGCGCCTCAAATGGCAGCTTCCGCAGCTCGCGCGTGCGGTAGCCTGCCCCCAGCACGACAGCGACCAGAGCCCCCACCAGCACCAGAATTTTCATGAAACGAGCAAAGCCATCGTTGACGAATGTGCCAGCATAGCCATGCCCCTGTGGGGCAACCAGAACCAGCGCCATGCAGCCCAGCAGTGCACCACCACTCAGCACTGTGGCGGTCTGAAACCTTTCTCCCCTAGGTTGCAGCACGACCCCGGCCAGAATGATGACACCCGCCAGCGCCAGCGCGATTTCCGGGAGGGCGATCGCCCAGTTGAAGGAAGACACACCCATCACGCAGCACTCCGCAGATGAAAGGAGGGAACAGAAATCAGGTAACAACCAGACATGACATTCATCCGCACAGAGCCACGGTGAGCAGCACCACAAGCCCGCCGAGCATGGTAAAGGCGTAAAGAGCAAGCGAGCCTGTCTGCAACCGCACAGCCTGCACCGCGCTTTCCTGCGTGGCGCGCACCGCATCACGGGGCAGACCTTCCACTACGCTTTCGTCGGCCCCTTTCCACAGGGCGCGCGCCAGCACCGCGTACGGGCGCACGAAAATGAAGTCGTACAGCTCGTCAAAATACCATTTGTTGAGCAGGAAGCGGTATACCGGCCAAAAAGCCTGCGCCAGCCGTGCGGGCAGCGTGGGCACAAGTTTGTAGAACACGAACGCCAGCCCGATCCCCGCGATCCCGGCCAGAGACGGCAGCAGGGCAATCAGACTGGGAGCCTGCTCAAGCCGCTCCATGACGAGATTGCCCGGCGCGTTAAAGATGGCACCGTTCCAGAAAGCGGTCTGATGCGCACCAATATAGAATGGCGCCAGCAGAAGCCCGGCGAAAACGGCACCGACAGCCAGACACACCAGCGGCACAGTCATGACCGCCGGGCTTTCATGCGCGGCTTCCAGTGCGTGCGCATCGGCCGCGCGACCATGGAACACCAGCAGGATCAAGCGCCAGCTATAGAAAGCTGTCAGAAAGGCCGTAAGCGTGCCCAGCACCCAGGCGTAGTGGCTCCATGAATCCCCCGAAACCCACAGCGCATTGAGAATGGCATCCTTGGACCAGTACCCCGCGAACGGGAACACACCGGCCAGAGCAAGACTACCAATCCACACCACGGAATAAGTCAGCGGCAGCTTTTTCCACAGTCCGCCCATGCGGAACATATCCTGCTCGTCATGCATGGCATGAATGACCGAGCCAGCGGCAAGGAACAGCAGCGCCTTGAAAAAGGCATGGGTCGTCAGGTGAAAGACCGCCGCCTGATAGGCCCCAACTCCGATAGCGGCGAACATGTAGCCAAGCTGCGAACAGGTGGAATACGCAATGGTACGCTTGATATCGGGCTGCACCATGCCCACCGTAGCGGCAAAGAAGCAGGTGCTTGCGCCGATCAGCACCACAAGGCCACGCGTTCCGGGGGCGCATTCCAGCAGCGGCGACATGCGCGCCATCAGGAAAACACCTGCGGTCACCATCGTCGCGGCATGGATCAGGGCTGAAACCGGCGTGGGGCCTTCCATCGCATCGGGCAGCCATGTGTGCAGGAACAACTGGGCGGACTTGCCCATTGCTCCCACGAACAGCAGGAAGCAGATGACCTCGATCATCCGCACCGGCACACCACAGACCGTATAGGTAGCCTGCAACGCCTGCGGCACGGCGGCAAACACCACATCGTACTGCACCGTGTGGAACGCGACATAGATCAGACCGATCCCGACGATGAAGAACAGATCCGCCACGCGGTTAACCACAAAGGCCTTGATGGCAGCGGCTGTTGCTGCGGGACGATCGTACCAGTAGCCAATCAGCAGGTAACTTGCGAGACCGACCCCTTCCCATCCAAAAAACAACTGCACCAAGTCATTGGAAGAAACCAGCATGAGCATGGCGAAGGTGAAAAGTGACAGGTAGGAAAAGAAACGATACGCAGGCATGGTTTCATGGCTCATGTAGCCCACGCTGTACACATGCACGAGCAGCGAAACCGAGAGCACCATCGCCACCATGGTTACGGACAGCGTATCGAACCGCAAAGTCCACGTTGCCTCGAAACCTCCTGCATGGACCCACTCCGCAAGCGGGATGCTCAAATGCGGGAATCCCTGCCCCCACGCGCCATACAGAGCACCAACGCCACACAGCGTTGCCACCCCCATGCACAGAAGGGTTACGGCCTTGGCCAGGGCATCGCCCATCAGCCGCCCGCCAAGGCCGGCCACCACTGCCCCGGCCAACGGTGCCAGAACAGCCACGGAAAACAGGTTGAGATCAGTATGCATGGCCGCTCAGCCCTTCATCATCGTGACATCTTCAACCTGGATGGACCCACGGTTACGGAAATAAACCGTCACAATGGCCAGGCCGATTGCCGCTTCAGCGGCCGCGATCGTCAGCACGAACAGAACCATGACCTGCCCGGACAAATCCCCCAGCGCGGACGAAAACGCGACCAGATTGAGATTGGCCGACAGCAGGATCAGTTCCATCGCCATCAGGATCACGATGATATTCTTGCGGTTCAGGAAAATGCCGAATACCCCGAGCACCAGCAGTGCGGCACTGACAAAAAGGTAAGGTCCCAATCCCACGGCATTGATAGCGGCGTTCATGCGCCCTTCTCCTTGTTGCTGGCGACATCGTCCTGGGGGTTTTCCGCCACAAGGCCAAAGGAGCCCGGCACCGCAATCTCATTGTAAGAGCCTTTGGGGCGCAGGAAGCCGCCTCGCTCGGCAACGCTCTCGCCAAGGTTCAACTCCAGCATTTCAAGCGTATCGGCACGCGTACGGGCGTGCTGGCGGGTGATGTTCTGCCGCCGGCCGGTCACTCTTTCACGCAGGGTCAGGGTAATGGCGCCAATCATGGCGACCAGCAGCACCAGCCCGCAGGCCTGAAACAGCAGCACGTAGTGCGTATAAATAATTCCACCCAGAGCCGCCGTATTGGTTAGCCCAGGCGCGGCCAGAGGGGCGGCACGACCAGGCGCCATTTGCCAATGGCTGAAAGCCAGCACCAGTTCCGCGAACAGCACACCGCCGACACACCCGCCCAGAGGCGCATATTTCTGGAACCCTTCGCGAAGCTGCCCGAAATCGACATCAAGCATCATCACCACAAACAGGAACAGAACTGCTACCGCGCCCACATAGACAATGACCAGCAGCATGGCCAGAAACTCAGCCCCCGCCAAAAGAAACAGGCCGGACGCGTTAAAGAACCCAAGGATGAGAAACAGCACCGCATGAACCGGATTGCGGGCCGTAATGACCATGGCAGCCGAAAACAGCAGCACAGTCGCAAAGATATAGAAAACAAACTGCGCCATCATAGGCTGACCTCCTGCCGCGTCACGCGTTGCATCTGTTCACCGGTACGGCGCATCAAGTTCGAGCCGACGGGCCAGCAGGCTTTCCCAGCGGTCACCATTCGCAAGAAGGCGGTTCTTGTCGTACATGAGTTCTTCACGGGTTTCCGTGGCAAATTCATAGTTCGGGCCTTCAACAATCGCATCCACCGGGCAGGCTTCCTCGCACAGTCCGCAATAGATACATTTGGTCATGTCGATATCGTAGCGCGTTGTCCGGCGCGAACCGTCATCACGCTCCTGCGCTTCAATGGTAATGGCTTCTGCCGGACAGGTTGCCTCGCACAGCTTGCAGGCAATGCAGCGTTCCTCGCCGTTCGGGTAGCGCCGCAGAGCGTGCTCGCCCCGGAAACGATGCGACAGCGGCCCCTTTTCGTACGGGTAGTTCAGCGTCACCTTCGGCTGGAACATCATACGAAAAGTCGAGGCCATGCCGGAGACGATTTCCTTAAGCAGGAAAGAGCGCAGCGTATTGGACAGGGCGCCCATCAGTTCACACCTCCACTATGCGGGAGCAGGCCAGTCACCATGAGAAAACCAGCGGTTCCGATCATCCACAGCAACGAGAAAGGCAGAAAAACCTTCCAGCCCAGACGCATGAGCTGATCGTAGCGGTAGCGGGGGAATGTCGCGCGCACCCAGATAAAGACAAACAGACAGAACAGGATTTTAAAAATCAGCCAGAGCGGGCCAGGTATCCATGTCAGCGGCGCAATGCCCAGAGGCGGCAGCCATCCACCAAGGAAAAGAATACTGACCATGGACGACATCAGGATCATGTTCGCGTATTCGCCCAGAAAAAACAGCCCGAAAGCAAGGGACGAATATTCAACAAAGAACCCGGCCACCAGCTCGCTTTCCCCTTCCGGCAGATCGAAAGGCGCGCGGTTGGTCTCTGCCAGAGCCGATATAAAAAACACTACAAACATCGGGAACATCGGCAGGCAGAACCAAACGTGACGCTGCGCAAGCACGATGTCGTTCAGGTTCAGGCTACCGACTGCGAGCAGGACAGACACGATAACAAGTCCGATGGAGACTTCGTAGGATACCATCTGCGCGGCTGAGCGCAGGCCGCCAAGAAAGGCGTATTTTGAGTTTGACGCCCAGCCCGCGATCAGGATGCCGTAAACACCCAGCGAGGAAATCGCCAGCAGGTAAAGGATACCCACGTTGATGTTGGCAACCGCCAGCCCGTTACCTGTAGGAATAACCGCCCACGCCACCATGGCGAGAGAAAAGGTCAGAAACGGCGCGAACAGAAACAAGCCACGGTTTGCGCCCGCGGGAATCACCGTTTCCTTCACGATCATCTTGATCGCATCGGCAAAGGCCTGCAACAGGCCGAAGGCCCCGTTCACGTTCGGCCCGCGACGGCGCTGCATGGCCGCCATAACCTTGCGTTCCATCAGCGTCAGATACGCGACACCGATCAGCAGCGGCACCAGTACAGCCAGTGTTTCCAGCAGCATCAGGCAGATCTGGCCGACAAGCGTGTGGTAGAAAAACTGCGCCATGCCCGTTACTCCGCCGCCGCCGCGCCATAGACAGCGGAACACTCCGCCATGGTCTGGCTCGCCCGGCTGATGACGTTGGTCTGGTAATAATCACGGATAACCGGCCGGAACGGCGTCTCATCGAACGTGACAGCCTCAGAAGCCTCAGCCGCCAGGGCGGAACCGGGGATCTGCGCCACATTCGCGCCCGTCATGCCAAAAACCGGATTGACCGCGGCCAGCCGCTCGCGAAGCTGCTCCAGCGTATCATACGGCAGGGTATGCGCCACCACTTCCGAAAAGGCCCGGATAATCCGCCAGTCTTCACGGGCTTCACCCGGGGCGAACACCGCGCGGAACGCCCGCTGCACCCGGCCCGCCGTATTGACGTAGGTGCCCGGTTTTTCAGTATAGGCGGCTCCGGGCAGAATGATATCAGCCCGTGCTGCCGCCGCATCGCCATGGTGGCCCTGATACACCACGAAAGTATCAGCAGGAATCCGCTCAACCGGCACATCATCAGCGCCGAGCAGCCACAGCACATCCACCCCGCCACGCACCATTGAACTGGCGGAACGACCATGTGCGCCGGGCAGGAACCCGAGATCAAGCGCCCCGACACGTGCGGCTGCGGTATGCAGGATGTTGAAGCCGTTCCAGTCTTCCGTAACCACGCCTGTTGCCTCGGCCAGCTTGCGGCAAGCGGCGTAAACCGCAGGCGCATCACGCCGTGTCAGGGCGGCATGACCCAGAATGATCATGGGACGGCGGGCGTTTTTCAGAACATCCGCAAAGGGATTCTCACCTTTGAGCAGCGCCGTAAGAGTCTCCGGCCCCTCGCCCAGCACCGTGGCATCGTACGTCAGATCACAGCGCGGCGCACCAATGATCCCAACGGGAAACCCGCCACGCCCGGCATCGACAAAGCGTTTGCGTATCCGCGCGTTCAGCACCGGGGCTTCATGCCGGGGTGTGGAGCCGACAATCAGCAGGGCATCCGCCTGATCAATGCCGGTCAGATCACTGTTGAACAGATAACCGGCCCGCCGGGTCGTGTCATACCAGGCGCCGTCCTGCCGACAGTCCAGATTGACCGAACCGAGTGCCGTCATCAGATCCTTGAGCGCGCACAGGCTTTCCGCATCACACAGATCACCTGCAATGGCACCGATCCGGTCGCCAGACACACCATCGAGCCTGCGAGCCAGTGCCACCAGCGCATCTTTCCACGGCACCGCAATCAGCTTGCCATTGACCCGCACCCATGGGCGGTCAAGCCGCTGCTTCTTCAGGCCGTCAACCGAGAAACGCCCTTTATCAGACAGCCATTCTTCGTTCACTTCATCATTCACACGCGGGACGATGCGCATGACTTCGCCACCACGCGCCTGCACCTGAATATTGGTGCCCAGCGCATCCATGACATCAATGCTGTCTGTCTTCTTGTATTCCCAAGAGCGTGCATGGAAGGCCGAAGGCTTGGCTGTCAGCGCACCCACCGGGCAAACATCAATCAGATTACCGGAAAGTTCCGAAGTGAGTGCTTTTTCAACATAGGTCGTGATTTCCGCGTTTTCACCGCGTGACACCAGCCCGAGTTCAGGCGTGCCAGCCACTTCGGTACTGAACCGCACGCACCGCGTACACTGGATGCAGCGCGTCATGACGGTTTTGACCAGCGGCCCCAGATCCTTGTCCGTTACCGCCCGCTTGTCTTCCCGGTAGCGCGAAACGCCTGACCCATAACCATACGCCTGATCCTGCAGATCGCACTCACCGCCCTGATCGCATATAGGGCAATCCAGCGGATGGTTGATCAGCAGAAACTCCATGACCGCCCGGCGTGCGCGCCGCACCACCTGTGTATCCGTGAAGATTTCCATGCCGTCCGCAACCGGAAAACCGCACGAAGCCACCGGTTTGGGCGCACGCGCGACCTCCACCAGACACATACGGCAGTTACCCGCAACAGACAGGCGCTCATGATAGCAGAAACGCGGAATTTCCTTGCCCGCTGCTTCGCAAGCCTGCAGGGCGCTGGATCCGGGGGGCACATCCACCGGAATACCGTCTACAATTACCCGTACCATTGTCTGTTACTCCGCCGCTACCGGCACGCCAGCGGGCACTGCAATCAGCCCCGTACCACCATGGGCCGCTTTGTACTGCCGGATACGCGCTTCCATTTCCGGCCGGAAATGCCTGATAAGCCCCTGTATGGGCCAAGCCGCCGCATCGCCCAGCGCGCAGATCGTGTGCCCTTCCACCTGTCGCGTCACCTGTTCGAGCAGGTCGATTTCCTCGATATCCGCGCGGCCTTCGACCATGCGTTCCATCATCCGCATCATCCAGCCCGTCCCTTCACGGCAGGGCGTGCATTGTCCGCAGCTTTCATGTTTGAAAAACTTAGAGAAGCGGGCAATGGCTTTGATAATGTCAGTCGATTTATCCATCACGATCATGCACGCCGTACCCAGGCCCGAATGTTCAGCCCGCAGGCTGTCGTAATCCATCAGCACGGTTTCGCAGATCGACTTGGGCAGCAACGGCACGGAACAGCCGCCGGGAATCACCGCCAGCAGATTGTCCCACCCGCCCCGCACACCGCCACCGTGTTTTTCGATAATATCTTTCAGCGGAACGCCCAGTTCCTCCTCGAACACACAGGGCGTGTTCACATGACCTGAAATGGCCATGAGCTTGCTCCCCGCGTTATTCTGTCGTCCCAGCCCGGCGAACCAGGCAGCCCCACGCCGCATGATGGTGGAGGCCACGGCGATGCTTTCCACATTATTGACCGTGGTGGGACACCCGTACAACCCAACCCCTGCGGGGAAAGGCGGCTTCATGCGGGGCTGGCCCTTTTTGCCTTCAAGGCTTTCCAGCAGGGCCGTTTCCTCGCCACAGATATAGGCCCCGGCTCCGCGATGAATACGGAAATCGAAATCCCACCCTGAGCCGGCCGCGTTGGGGCCAAGCAGCCCCGCTTCATACGCCTCATCAATCGCAGCCTGCAGGCGCTGGGCCTCATGACAGAACTCGCCGCGGATATAAATGTAGGAAGCATGAGCGCCCATCGCGAACGATGCGATTAACGCACTCTCGATCAGCTTATGCGGTTCGTGACGCAGAACCTCACGATCCTTGCAGGTGCCGGGCTCCGATTCATCTCCGTTGATAACAAGATAATGAGGCCGGCCATCAGACCCTTTGGGCATGAAGGACCATTTCAACCCTGTCGGGAAACCCGCCCCACCTCGGCCACGCAGGCCAGATGCCTTCATTTCCGCAATAATCGCATCACGCCCGCGGGCGATAATGGCTGCGGTATTATCCCAGTCCCCACGCCTGCGCGCCCCGGCAAGGCGCCAGTCGTCCTGACCATACAGATTGGTGAAGATCCGGTTCTTGTCTTCAAGCATACCCCGTCTCTCCTATTGCGGCCCGGCGGCGGAATCCGTCGCCAGCAATGTCTTGCGCCCACCCTGCGGCGCCGAAACCTCACGATCCACCATTGGTCCTGGCGGGGGACGCACTCCGGCACGCAGCGCCGCAATCAGCTTTTCTGTGCTGGGGCCGTCCATATCTTCGTAGAAATCGTCATCTACCTGAAGAATGGGAGCGTTCGCGCAAGCGCCCAGGCATTCAACCTCGGTCAGGGTAAACAACCCGTCCTCACTAGTCTGGCCGAACTGACTGATGCCAGTCGCCTTTTTGCAGGCGCTCACCACATCATCCGACCCGCGCAGCCAGCAGGGCGTGGTAGTGCAGACCTGCAAATGGTACCGCCCGACGGGACGCGTGTTGTACATGGTATAAAAGGAAGCGACTTCGTAAACACGGATGGGCGCCATTTCCAGCCGGCGGGCAATTTCGTCCATCGCGGGCAGTGGCACCCAAGCGCTACCGGTCTGCCGCCCCATCTGCCTCTGCGCAATATACAGCAGCGGCATCACTGCGCTGGCTTTACGCTCCGCCGGGTACTTGCCCAGCACGACCTTAATTTCCGCCTCCGAGTCCGCATCGAACGCAAAGCTCTCAGGCTGTTGCGGCGGGGTCCAGACAGGGTTCATCGATCTACTTCCCCAAACACAAGATCAAGCGATCCAATAATGGCCACCATGTCCGCCAGCATCCCCCGACGGGAGAGCTCATCCACCGCCTGCAGATGGGAGAAACCCGTCGGGCGGATTTTGCAGCGGTAGGGCCTGTTGCTGCCATCCGCCACCAGATAGACGCCAAACTCCCCCTTGGGGCTTTCAACGGCTGTATAGGTCGCACCCGGCGGCACGTGGTAACCTTCGCTGAACAGCTTGAAATGATGGATCAATGCTTCCATTGAGCGCTTCATTTCCGCTCTAGGTGGCGGGCTGAACTTGGGGTCCTGCACTTTGACCGGCCCCGGACGGATCTGATCCAGACACTGCTCGATAATACGGAGGCTCTCACGCATTTCCGCCACGCGCACAAGGTAACGATCGTAACAGTCCCCCTGCCGTGCCACCGGCACGTTGAACTCCACCTTATGATAGTTATCGTAAGGCTGGTTACGCCGCAGATCCCATGGCACGCCAGAGGCACGCAGGCATGGGCCGCTGAAGCCCCACGCCAGAGCCTGCTCGCTGGAAAACACGCCAATCCCGACCGTACGCTGCTTCCATATCCGGTTTTCGGTCAGCAGGCCTTCGAGATCGTCAATCCATTTCGGGAACTCACGCGCCCACAGGCCAATACGATCCTCAAGACCAGCCGGCACATCCCGCGCAACCCCGCCGGGACGGAAATAGTTGGCATGAAAGCGCGCCCCGGATGCCGCCTCGTAAAATTCCAGAAGCTTTTCGCGCTCCTCATACCCCCACAGCGCCGGTGTAACCGCGCCGCAATCCAGCCCCATCGCGGTCAGGTTCAGGATATGATTGAGAATACGGGTAATTTCGGCAAACAGAACCCGAAGCCACTTGGCACGCTCGGGAATGTCGATTCCCAGAAGCTTTTCCGTGGCCAGCGCGAAGGCCTGCTCCTCGCACATGGGGGAGACATAATCCAGCCGGTCAAAATAAGGCAGAGCCTTCTGATAGGTCTTGTATTCGATCAGCTTTTCCGTGCCGCGATGCAGCAGGCCGATATGCGGCACCGCGCGGGCCACAACCTCGCCTTCCATTTCCAGCACCAGACGCAGCACGCCATGAGCCGAAGGATGCTGAGGGCCAAAGTTCAGGGCGTGGGAGTCAATCTCCACCACCTGGCGTTCCTGCGCCTCTGCCACATTTTCGGGCAGCAGGCTCTGGGGAATATCATCGCGCACCAGAGCCTGTGCATCTTCAAGGAACGCCTTGTCATGAGAGTGTACCATCAGATTCCCCTCTTCATGCCCTGACGGACTTCATGCGCCTTTTCATCACCCGGCAGCGTCAGAATCCCTTCCCACGGAGAGACAAAGTCAAAGTCCCGGAAATCCTGAGTAAGCGACACGGGCTCCTTGACCACCTGCCTGCGCTCGACATCGTAGCGGACCTCTTCATACCCGCTCAGCGGGAAGTCCTTGCGCAACGGATGCCCTTCAAAACCGTTATCGGTAAGAATACGCCGCAAATCAGGCTGGCCGGAGAACATGACGCCAAACAGGTCGTAGCACTCACGCTCCCACCATGTGGCGCAGGGCCACAGATGATGGACGGACGGTACAGGCTCCTGCTCGCTGGTCGTAACAATAACCCGTATGCGCCGGTTATAGGTGACGGACAGCAGGTTATAGACCACATCAAACCGCTCGGCCCGCTGGGGCCAGTCCACCCCGCACAGATCCATAAGCTGCTCAAAATGGTAGCGCGGGTCATCCCGCAGCGCGCTCAGGAATTCCAGCACGTGGTTGCGCGCGATTCTGACAACCAGCTCACCTTTTTCCACCTCAGCGGAAGATACATGCGGCCATGACGACATGAAGGTGAAGGCCATCGCGCCAAGCTGCCCTTCAAGGCGGCCCTGACGCGGATTAATGCTTAGATCAGCCACGGAGAATGGTCCCTGTCCGGCGGATTTTCTTCTGTAGCAGCATAATGCCGTAAATCAGCGCCTCGGCCGTGGGCGGGCAGCCGGGCACATAAACATCGACCGGCACAATCCGGTCGCACCCGCGCACCACGGAATAGGAGTAATGGTAATACCCCCCACCATTGGCGCAGGAGCCCATGGAAATAACCCAGCGCGGCTCGGCCATCTGCTCGTAAAGACGACGCAGCACCGGGGCCATTTTGTTGGTGAGGGTGCCCGCCACAATCATCACGTCCGACTGACGCGGCGAACCGCGCGGGATAATACCCATCCGGTCAAGATCATAGCGCGGCATGTAGGCGTGAATCATTTCCACCGCACAACATGCCAATCCGAAGGACATCGGCCACAGGCTACCAGTCCGGCCCCAGTTCACCAGCTTGTCCAGGCTTGCGACAACAAAGCCTTTTTCCGCCAGCACGCCGGTAATACCCCGCACCACCGCATCCTGCTCAGGCCCGGGAGGCAGGGCCTCGCGATTCCATAAAATGGCGTCCTGATTCTGCCCAGCACTCACGACCATGCCCTCCCTCAATCCCAATCCAGCGCGCCTTTGCGCCATTCATACAGGAACCCGATACCGAGAACGCTCAGGAAGCCCAGCATGGACAAAAATCCGAACAGCCCGATCCGCCCCAGACTGATAGCCCACGGGAACAGAAAAGCCACTTCCAGATCAAAAATAATGAAGAGAATGGCAACGAGATAAAAACGAACGTCGAAACGACGCCGCGCATCATCAAATGCGCCAAACCCGCATTCGTACGCTGTCAGTTTTTCAGGATTGGGTTTCTGGTGGCCGCATACGAGCGCCATACCAAGCATGGCCGCCGCAATAACGACCGAAATGCCGCCAAAAACAAGAACCGGAGCATAGTCACTTAAAACAGACTGCATCAGGGGCTCCCACAGGGTCGGAAGCACAACCGCTTCCATCAATTACACTTTACCCTAGACCCGACAGGAGCATACGACCATGCCCGTTCTGATCAAACTATAGCCACTTTCCTGTGAATAACGCAGCCTGAATAAAACGCCGCGCACTTGGCATAAATGGTTCATAAAATGCCTTATAAGGCATTGCCCATCCATGCAGTGTATAAATGAATTTTAAGGGAATTTATGGTGGGCGATGACGGGATCGAACCGCCGACCCTCTCGGTGTAAACGAGATGCTCTACCGCTAAGCTAATCGCCCGCGGCTTATGTGTCACAAATAAAAACGGCCGACAACCCCTTTTTTTACAAGGAGATGTCGGCCGTCAAAAAACGCTGTCAGACTTTAGTTGCTGACGGCGTCCTTCAGAGCCTTGCCAGGCTTGAAGCGCACAGAGGTGGAAGCCGGAATATCGATTTCCTCACCCGTGCGCGGGTTGCGGCCCTTGGCCGCCTTACGCGTGGCAGTTACGAACGTACCAAAGCCGACCAGACGCACTTCCTGCTTTTTGGCAAGGGCCTTCTCGATGGCACCGAATACGGCGTCGACCACTTCTCCGGCCTTTGCCTTGGGCAGATCAACCGCCTCAGCCACGGCTGAGACCAGTTCCTGCTTGTTGAGCGGCTTCTCCATGTTACGCCTTTCGCTTTCTCTATTTCCTGGTGCGGCAGCCCGTATTGCTCGGCCTGCCCGCTACCTGCCGCACTATGCAGCCGTTTTTTCCTACGTCAACCGAGCAATCGTAACTTTACTCGTTGCCGCGCATTTTGCTTAGTGCGGCAGCACCCTTGATACTGCGGCATCACCTCCCGCAGGCACAAGATCGGCCACCTCGTCCCAAACAATGGGCTGAGGCTGACGCGTTAACGCGCGCGCCAATACCTCATCCACATGCGAAACGGGCACAATTTCCAGCCCCTCCTTCACATTGTCAGGAATTTCAACGAGATCTTTCTCGTTTTCCTTGGGAATGAAAACCGTACGGATGCCTGAGCGCAGGGCTGCCAGTAACTTTTCCTTAAGACCACCAATGGCCAGAACACGCCCTCTGAGCGTGATTTCACCCGTCATGGCGACGTCACGCCGAACCGGAATACCCGTGAGCACGCTCACCAGCGATGTGACCATCGCAACCCCGGCCGAAGGCCCATCTTTAGGAGTCGCCCCTTCCGGCACATGCACGTGGAAACTGCGTTTCTCGAACACGGTCGGTACGATTCCGAAGTGTGTCGCCCGACTCCGCACGAAGGAATAAGCCGCTGAAATGCTCTCCTTCATCACGTCACCCAGCTTGCCTGTTTCCACCACGCCACCCTTGCCGGGCACCATGACGCTTTCAATGGTCAGGATTTCCCCGCCCACCTCTGTCCAGGCCAGCCCCGTCACCACACCCACCATGTCCTCGGCTTCCGTCTCGCCGTAATGGAAGCGGCGCACACCTGCGTAGGTTTCAAGGTTTTCCGGCGTGACCGTAATGCTCTGGGCCTTGCCAGTTACGATCTCCTTGACCGCCTTGCGTGCCAGACGCGCAAGCTCACGCTCGAGACTACGTACACCCGCCTCACGCGTGTAGTAACGAATAACATCCCGCAGGGCTTCGTCTGTAATCGACCACTCCCCTGCCTTAAGGTTATGCGCCTCAATCTGCTTTGAAATCAGATGCTTACGGGCAATCTGAACTTTCTCATCCTCAGTGTAACCGGAGAGGCGGATAACCTCCATGCGGTCCAGCAGCGGCTGAGGCATGTCCAGACTATTCGCCGTGGTGACGAACATGACGTCCGACAGATCGTAATCCACTTCCAGATAATGATCCGCGAATGTCGCATTCTGCTCAGGGTCCAGCACTTCCAGCAAGGCAGAAGCCGGGTCACCGCGCCAGTCGGCACCGAGCTTGTCGATTTCATCAAGCAGGAAGAGCGGGTTGGAAACCTTGGCCTTCTTCATACCCTGAATGATCTTGCCCGGCATGGAGCCGATATAGGTACGCCTATGGCCACGAATTTCGGCCTCGTCACGCACGCCGCCCAGAGACATGCGGACATAGTGTCGCCCCGTTGCCTTGGCGATGGAACGCGCCAGCGAGGTCTTACCCACGCCCGGCGGCCCTACGAGGCACAGAATCGGCCCCTTGAGCTTCTGTGAACGGCTTTGCACCGCCAGATATTCGAGAATGCGTTCCTTGACCTTCTCCAGGCCGTAGTGATCGGCATCGAGAATCGCCTCGGCTTCATGCAGGTCGTGGCGAACCTTCGTGCGCTTTTTCCACGGGATACTGACAATCCAGTCCAGATAGTTCCGCACCACCGTAGATTCGGCGGACATGGCGCTCATGCCACGCAGCTTCTTCAGCTCGCTGACAGCTTTCTCACGCGCCTCACGAGGGAGCTTCGCCTTGGCAATCTTTTCCTCGATCTCGGCGGTCTCGTCTCGGCCGTCCTCACCCTCGCCCAGTTCCTTCTGAATGGCTTTGAGCTGCTCGTTCAGATAGTACTCGCGCTGGGTTTTTTCCATCTGCCGTTTGACGCGGTTGCGGATTTTCTTCTCCACCTGCAGCACGTCGATCTCGGCTTCGATATGGCCGAAAATTTTCTCAAGCTGTGCGGCAACCGTCGGCAGCTCAAGAATTTCCTGCTTTTCCGCGATCTTGAGGTTCAGATGGCTGGTTACTGTATCGGCCAGCTTCGACAGATCGCTGATCTGGTTCAAAGAAACCAGCACCTCGGGTGCGATCTTCTTGTTGAGCTTCATATACTGCTCAAACTGCGACACGATCGAGCGACCAAGCGCCTCCGCCTCGGCCCCCTGAGCCGGATGCTCGGGCATGTCCTCCACATCCGCCTCAAAATAGCCCTGCCGGTCGTGCATGGCTTTGACGCGCACACGCTTAACGCCTTCCATCAGCACCTTCACGGTACCATCGGGCAGCTTAAGCAGTTGCAGAATGGTGGAGAGCGTCCCGACCGTATAGATATCATCCACACCCGGGTCATCCTGGGCGGCATCTCTCTGCGCCACCAGCAGGATATGATGATCGTCCTGCCTGACGGATTCGAGCGCCTTCACCGATTTTTCCCGACCGACGAACAGCGGCACGATCATATGCGGGAACACGACAATATCGCGCAGCGGCAGCACCGCCACATGCGTAGTCGCAGCCTTGCGCCCGCTCGTTTTCTTGCCTGCCTGCGGCTGGACAGCCTCAGTCGCGGGCACATCAGATACGACCGCCTTGCGACGACGCCGTGTAACGGGTTTTTCGTTTTCAGACATTATCAAGACCTCCTGACAAGGACGATCGAACTCCGTGCGCCCGCCAGGCGGCACGCCTGAAGTCTGTCCGCCCCCTCCGCCTACGGGAAAGGGCTATACTTTCTTGTATGTTGCAACGCCATAACCCCGGCGCAATAGGGGGCCAGAATAAAAACCGTGCCAACTCAGACGGCTGGCACGGTTACCGGACCGCAGGCCTTCTCAGGCCGACTGCTCCGTCGGCAGTTCCTTTTTTTGTCCGTAGACATAGACCGGACTGGTCTTGCCATCCGCCACCTCGCGGTTGACCACCACTTCCTCCACATTATCCAGACCTGGCAGGTCGAACATGGTGGACATGAGAATGCTTTCCATAATGGAACGCAGACCACGAGCCCCAGTTTTACGCACGATCGCGCGGTCGGCAATGGCCTTGAGCGCGTCATCCGTAAAGGTCAACTGCACGTCTTCCATCTGGAACAGGCGCTGATACTGCTTGACCAGAGCGTTCTTGGGCTCGGTCAGGATCTTGATCAGAGCCGCTTCGTCCAGATCGCCCAGAGTTGCGAGAACCGGCAGACGCCCGATAAATTCGGGAATAAGCCCGAACTTCATCAGGTCTTCAGGCTCCACATCATGCAGGATTTCACCCGTCCGGCGTTCATCCGGCGAGCGAACATCGGCCCCGAAGCCAATGCTGGTGCCCTTGCCGCGCGCGGAGATGATCTTGTCCAGACCGGCAAAAGCCCCACCGCAGATGAAGAGCATGTTGGTGGTATCCACCTGCAGGAATTCCTGCTGCGGATGCTTGCGCCCACCCTGCGGCGGAACGGAAGCCACCGTCCCTTCCATCAGCTTGAGCAGCGCCTGCTGCACGCCTTCGCCACTGACATCGCGGGTGATGGACGGATTATCCGACTTCTTGGAAATCTTGTCGATTTCATCGATGTAGACAATGCCGCGCTGCGCCCGCTCCACATTGTAATCAGACGCCTGCAGCAGCTTGAGGATGATGTTTTCAACATCCTCACCCACGTACCCGGCTTCAGTCAGCGTCGTGGCATCCGCCATGGTGAAAGGCACATCCAGAATGCGGGCCAGTGTCTGGGCCAGCAATGTCTTGCCCGAACCCGTCGGGCCGACCAGCAGGATGTTGGACTTGGCGATTTCGACTTCGCCAGCCTTGGCCACCTGGGTCAGACGCTTGTAGTGGTTATGCACCGCAACGGACAGTACCTTCTTGGCCTGCATCTGCCCGATAACATAATCATCCAACACCTTGCAGATTTCCCGCGGTGTCGGCACCCCCTCGCGCGACTTGACCAGAGATGTCTTGTTCTCTTCACGGATGATATCCATGCAGAGTTCCACGCATTCATCACAGATGAACACGGTCGGGCCGGCAATCAGCTTCCGCACCTCATGCTGCGACTTGCCACAGAAAGAGCAATACAGCGTGTTTTTGGAATCACCGGACTTCGCGTTCATCGGTCTCCTCCCTCGATCATCCAAGGTTCCACAAAACCAGGAACCGCGTTCCGGTCTTTTTCCGCCCAAAAATCAGCGGCACACTCCCTTAATGTAACAGGAAGTTCAAAGTATGCCAGATCAGGGATGATCTTTATCCTTCTTGTCCGCCTGCGTTGCGCTATGACGGGTGATGACTTCATCCACAATCCCGAAAGACTGCGCTTCTTCCGCTGACATATAGGTGTCACGCTCGAGTTTCTGCTCGATTTCCTCAAGCGTCCGGCCGGTATGCTCACGATAGATCTCGTTCAGCCGCTGGCGGATGATGAGAATCTCACGGGCCTGAATTTCGATATCGCTGGCCTGACCTTGCGCACCGCCTGAAGGCTGATGCACCATGACGCGGGCATTAGGCAGAGCAAAGCGCCGCCCCTTTTCACCACCGGCCAGCAGGAGCGAACCCATGGACGCCGCCTGCCCAATACACACGGTGCTAACCGGGCTGCGAATATATTGCATGGTGTCGTAAATAGCCAGACCGGCTGACACGACCCCACCGGGGCTATTGATATAGAAAGAGATTTCCTTGGTCGGGTTCACGCTTTCCAGATACAGGAGCTGCGCAGAAATCAGCGAGGACACCTGATCATAAACCGGCCCGGTCAGAAAAATGATACGTTCCTGCAGCAGACGGGAATAGATATCAAAAGCCCGCTCGCCCCTGGAGGTCTGCTCGACCACCATCGGAACCAGTGCGTTGCTGAAAATTTCAACGGGATCACGATCCCTCATGCCACTCATTCCCGTATAAAAAACTGAAACGTCCCTCACCCACCGCCTCCTTCGGATGCGACCGGTTGCGGGCTCATTCCTTCAAGATAGAGATAAAGTGGCAAGATGCCACCCCGGAAAAGAAAATCAGGCTCAAAAAGAATGTCCCGCCAGTTCACACTGGCGGGACAGAGCCGTTTTCTCAGATATCCGCTGACGGAATATCGGAAAGCTCGTCCGGGGTGACTTCTTTATCCGTCACCGTGGCGAGTTCGATCAGGTAATCGACCACCTTGTTTTCGAAGATCGGCCCACGCAGGCCTTCGGCAGCCTGCGGGTTCTTCTGGAAGAACTCGAACACCTGCTGTTCCTGCCCCGGGTAGCGCATGGCTTCCGCCCGCACGGCACGGCCCAGCTCTTCCGGCGTAACGGTAATCCCGTTCTTCCGGCCGATTTCCGCCAGCAGCAGACCAAGCTTCACACGGCGTTCGGCAATCTTGCGATAGTCCGCGCGCAGGGTGTCTTCGTCTTTTTCCTTGTCTTCGTCGTCGAGCTGACCGGCCTTACGGTCGGATTCAACCCGCGCCCAGATCTGCTGGAACTCGCTTTCCACCATACCGGCGGGCGCTTCGAAGTCAGCCTTGCCAGCCAGCGCATCCAGCAGGTCGCGCTTGATCCGCAGACGGGAAAGCTGGTCGTACTCGCCGCTGATCTGCTTGCTGATCAGTTCCTTGAGCTGGTCAAGGCTTTCAAAGCCGATCGACTTGGCCAGTTCATCATTGATCTCGGCGTCAACAGCCTTCTTGAGCTGCTTCGCCTTGATATCGAAAGTCGCTTCCTGACCAGCCAGTTCAGCCGCGCCGTAATCAGCGGGGAACGTCACGGTGATGATCTTTTCCTCACCGGGCTTCATGCCTTCGATCTGCTCGGCAAAACCGGGGATAAAGCCTTCGCCACCGATTTCCACGTTCACATCTTCAGCCGTACCGCCGTCGAACGGCACGCCATCGCGCTTGCCCACGAAGTCGATGGCGACAACGTCACCCTTGGCTGCGGGGCGCACTTCCTCGATCACTTCGAAGGTACGGCCACGCTGGGCGATATCGGCCAGAGCCTTTTCAACCGCTTCGTCGCTGACCGTCGCCTTGAGGCGCGTCAGGGCCAGACCGGAGAGGTCAGGCACAGCGATTTCGGGCAGGATTTCGCTCTCGACCTTAAATTCCAGATCCTTGCCGTTGTCTTCCTGACCGGAGACCAGATCGACCTGAGGCTGACCGGCGGGGCGCAGGCCACGCTCATCAAAAACAGCGCGGATGGAATCGGACACGGCCTGTTCGATCACTTCGCCCCACACGGCGGCGCCATAACGCTGGCGCGCCAGAGACACAGGCACCTTGCCCGGACGGAAACCCGGCAGGTTCAGGTTGGCGGCCACTTCCTTGAGGCGCGCATCACGCTTGCCTTCAAGTTCCGCAGCCGGAACTGTCACGGTAAAACCACGCTTCAGCCCTTCGGAAAGGGTCTCGGTTACCTGCATCGGCCAGGCCTTCCTCTTGGTACATCATAGACTTCGGACATCCCGCAGGATCAGCCACAGGCTGCCACGGAACGGAACGGGAGCAAGAAACTTGTGTGGTACGGGCGGAGGGACTTGAACCCCCACAACTTGCGTCACCAGAACCTAAATCTGGCGTGTCTACCAATTCCACCACGCCCGCGCGCATTACTCGCCGTCGCAAGATGGGTGCGTTTAGCTCAAAGCGGAACAGACGGCAAGAGAGCCCCGCCACAGAACCCAATCTGCGACGGTTATATTACCCCCTGCTCCCGCCCGGACAATCGCTGACGGCGCGTAGCCTCTGCACGGGCCGCCCCGAGGTGGCGGTCCAGATCCTCCGCCACGGGCCATGGGCCCGCGTGCAATCCGGCTTCACCATGCAGCCAGACTCCGGCGCAGGCCGCCTCCCATGCCGGCATCCCGGCTGCCAGCATGGCAGCAATCACTCCTGACAATGTATCGCCCGACCCAGCCGTACCCAGCGCAGGCGTTGCATGAATATTAATGGCCAGACGCCCATCGGAGGCTGCAATCAGGGTGGAGGCCCCCTTGAGCACCACCACGGCACCCGTCTGCCGTGCAGCCTGCCGCACCCGTGCTGGCGCATCATCCCCCACGGCACCAAAAACGCCCGTGAACTCTCCGATATGCGGCGTCATGACAGCGATTCCCCTGAGCGCGTCCGGCTGACCAGCCGCCGCGCTCAGGGCTCCGGCATCCGCCAATACGCAACGCCCGGCTTCAACCAGTCGCGGCAACGTGCCTGTCACCTCTTCTTCTGTCAGGCCCGGCCCGCAGACCCAGACATGCCGCCGTGCATCCTCCAGCAACACCTCCAGCGGCCCATCATCGACGATCATACCCGGATCGCCTAACCGGAAAGCCGGTGCGTTCTTACCTGCCGCCAGACGTACCAACCCCGCCCCGGCCGCCCGCGCACCCGAGGCGCACAGCCGTGCGGCCCCCGGCATAGTCTCTCCAGCACAAAGACTGACAACACCGCGCGTATATTTATGGCTTTCAGGCGTCAGTTCCGGCACGTGCCACAGCCCCGGCGCATTCAGCCATGTTTGCGGAGGCTGGGCGTCCAGCGCTTCAGGCGGCATACCGATATCCGCCAGCACGATCCGGCCCATCATCTCCCGCACGGGATAGAGCAGATGGGCCGGTTTGTAGCGGCAGAACGTCACCGTCAGCTCAGCCGAGGGCGCATAACCACGCACCTGACCGGTGCCGCCATCCACGCCCGATGGCACATCCACCGCCACAACGCGACGTGCCGCGCGCAGCACATCCGCAACCGGCTCAGCAACATCCCGCGCGAGACCCGCACCAAATACCGCATCGACCACCACGTCCACCCGCGCGGCCTCCGCCGCCGCAAACGGCACACGTGGCCCCACAAAACGCGCCGCCACTTCGGCGGCAGCACTCCCGGCCTTTGGTTCTGCGAGGGCCGCCACAGCAACGGGCCAGCCAGCCTCCAGCAGGAAGCAGGCAGCGGCATACCCATCGCCTCCATTATTCCCCGGCCCGCACAGCACCAGCACACGTGCGGGCTTCATGGTAGCCCGCATGGCCCGCGCCACGGCCCGGCCGGCATTGTTCATAAGAGTAGCTACAGACACCTGCTGGGCCGCACGCCTGTCCACCGCACCCATTTCATCCGGCGCGTAAACACTCAACTCCTTAAGAGGAAATGACAGCACAGCGGACCTCCCACGCACGATGGGCCTGCGGCCCAGAATGGAACATACCCCTTGCACCCGCGCGCATGGCTTGGCAAATCAGGCCCGATACAGCGGCGGGACGCACCCAGATCTCGGCCTTGTCCACCCCGGCGCTTCACCATCAGGCCCCGGCTTTTCTGCCAGCCACGTTCTCGCGGAGTCCTTATGCCTCACTCTCTTCTCTGGAGCCTGGTGCTCGCGGTTCATATCATCAGCATCGCCCTGTGGATCGGCGGCATTTTTTACGCCGTTGCGATTCTGCGGCCCAGCCTCGGCCTGCTGGATGCCACCCAGCGCACGTCCATCATGCTGCAAACAATGTCGCGTTTTTTTAAAGGGCTGACACATGCCATCCCCACAGCGCTGATCTCAGGCTGGCTGCTCATCCTGCATGAAGGCGGCTTTGCCAACGCGCCCTGGACGGTCAACGCCATGCAGGCTTTCGGCATTATCATGGCTGGCCTGTTCGCCCGCCTGTATTTTGGCCCCTTCCAGAAAGTGCGCCGCGCCATCCGCCCGCAGGCCAGCGCCTTCGACTCGATCCGCACGCAGATGCTTATCATCATGGCGCTTGGTTTTCTGGCCATTCTGTCAGCCTGCCTTAGCCATCCATTTGTGTGAAAAAAATCTGTCTTTCCGCCCAAAAACTTGATTTCGGGCGGAAAGACCTTTATCCGGGCTAGCACCTGACAGGCTGCGAAACCGGCTCGGCTGCCCTTATGCCCTGATGAACGGCAAACCATACGGCAGACCCGCTCAGCCAGGGGTAAAACTGACCGACCTTTGTTCCGAGAGCATATTGACAGCTAAAACGCCCGCCCGCACCCGCAAGACAGCCCCCTCCCGGAACCGAAAGGCCGCCCCCACGGACGTGCCCGCCGTGGTGGAAATAGCCGAAGCACAGCCCCCGGCCGCCGCCCCTGCCAAAAGGGCAAAGACCGCGAGCACTGCGGCCCGGGCAAAAAGCCGTGCGAAAACCGCGGTGCCAGCCAAAACCGAGGCGGCCACGCCCGAACTGCCTGCGGTCGAAGTGGCCCCCACGACTGAGAAAAAAACAGCCCGAAAGTCAGCAGCCAAAGTTGCGCCGCGCCGTCGTGCTGCCAGCGCAAGCAAAAGCCCTGCCGAGGTAACGGAAGCCGTGGCGGAAGAGCCGGCCGCCGCGCCTGCGGCCAAAGCCGCCAGAGCACCGCGCGGCACGGCTACGGCGAGCAAGCCTCCCCGCGCAACCGCGCGCAAGAACGCAACCCGCGCCAGGAAGTCCGAAGACGCAGTACCTGTCGCGGTTGAAATCCTGCCCGCACCGGCAGCAGAGGCTCCCGAAGCCGTCGCACCGGAACCCGCAGAGGCAGCGCCTGAGGCTCCGGCCAGCGAAGAAAAGATCACTTTTGCGGATCTGGGCCTGTCAGAGCCCATTCTGCGCGCCGTAACGGAAATGGGGTATATACACCCCACGCCTATTCAGGCGCAGGCTATCCCCGCCGTGCTGATGGCGCGTGATGTTCTGGGCGTGGCCCAGACCGGTACCGGCAAAACAGCGTCCTTTACGCTGCCCATGCTCGAAATCCTGAGTGATTCCCGCGCACGGGCCCGGATGCCCCGCTCCCTGATTCTGGAGCCAACCCGCGAACTCGCTCTGCAGGTCGCGGAAAACTTCGTCAATTATGGCAAGCACCTCAAGCTCAACCATGCCCTGCTGATCGGCGGGGAAAGCATGGCGGAGCAGAAGGAAGTGTTGAATCGTGGCGTGGATGTTCTCATCGCAACGCCCGGCCGCCTTCTGGACCTGTTCTCGCGCGGTGGGCTGCTGCTGTCCCACACCAAAATTCTGGTGATCGACGAAGCAGACCGCATGTTGGACATGGGCTTCATTCCCGACATCGAGAAAATTGTCGGGCTGCTGCCGTCCAACCGCCAGACCCTGTTCTTTTCTGCAACCATGGCGCCCGCCATTCGCAAGCTGGCCGATACGTTCCTGCACTCGCCCAAGGAAATCACGGTCGCGCGGCCTTCCTCAGTTGCCACCACTATCACTACCGGCCTGCTGGTGGTTGATGAGCACGACAAGCGCCGGACACTGCGCCTGCTGCTGCGCGACCCCAAGCTCCAGAACGCCATCGTCTTCTGCAACCGCAAGCGCGATGTCGACGTTCTGACCAAGTCGCTCATCAAACATGGCTTTTCCGCCGGTGCCCTGCATGGCGACCTGCCGCAGTCTGTCCGGTTTTCCACGCTGGAGCGCCTCAAGAGCGGTGACCTGAAAGTGTTGGTCTGCTCGGACGTGGCAGCCCGTGGGATCGACATTGGCGGCCTGTCGCATGTGTTTAACTTCGACCTGCCATTCCATGCCGAAGACTACGTGCACCGTATTGGCCGCACAGGCCGCGCCGGGCGCGAGGGCCATGCCTACAGTCTGGCCTGCCCCTATGACCGGGCACTGGCCGAAGCGATTGAGGAACTGACCAAGAAGCCCATTCCGCGCATGACGGTTGAAGGGGTGGAGCAGCTTGAATGGGCCGAGGGCAAACGCCCACCGGGCGAACGCGGCCACAAGGATAAAGACAAGGACAGGCACCGCGAAAAGGACAAGCTGCGGGACAAGGAAAAGAGCCGGGAGAAGGAGCGTGAACGCCCCCGCAACGCCCGCTCCGACTCCGCCCCGGATACCCGGCCCGCACCACAGGAACGCCCCCGGCATGACAGCAAGCCGCATGGCAAGCAGGCGCGTCATCAGCGTGATGAAATCGCTCCCGTACCCGGTGGCGAAACAGTCGGTTTTGGTGACCTGCAGCCCGCGTTCATGCAGTTGCCACGCCGCGCGTCCGCACGCCCCAATACACCGGGCATGACCGTCCATGAGGCGGATGTGAACGAGTCCTCCTCCGACGCCTGATTACAGGTGCGGCGGCAAAAACCGGAAGTGAGCGGAGCTATGGGGGAGTCTCAGGCGGGTAAAACCGCTGAAGCCCGGCAGGAAGTGGTCACGGTTCTCTATCTGGCAGGGCTGGGCGATGGAGCCGTGCGTCTGCCGGATGGTCAGATCGCACATGTAGCCGGTGCCTTGCCGGGCGAAACAGTTCGCATTGAAGAAACCCGCAAAGGCTCCTGGCAGCTTCAGGCTGTTCTGGAAGCCGCCCCCGAGCGGGTCTCGCCCCCGTGCCCGCTGGCCGAAACCTGCGGTGGCTGCGCATTGCAGCACATGCGGACAGACGCCCTGCTGGACTGGAAAGTCCAGCGCGCCACACGCGCCCTGCTCAGTGCGGGGTTTGATGCGGTGCCGCCGGCCACAACCTTTCAGGTTGCTCCCCATAGCCGCCGCAGGGCCGATCTGGCCGTCAAGCGCGGAGCTACGGCCATGCTTATCGGGCTGCATGAGCGGGGCACGAAAACTATTGTGGACATGAGCACCTGCCTGGTGCTCGACCCGGGTATTCTCGCCCTGCTTCCAACGCTGCGAACCGTTCTGCACAGCCTGCAGGCCATCCGGCGTGAGGCAAGCCTGCATATCAACCTGCTGGAGACCGGGCCGGACATCCTGCTGGTGACGGACGCTCCCCTTTCCGCCGCCGACCGTATCCGTCTGGCCCAGATGGCCGAAGACTACGCGATTCCACGCATAAGCTGGGCTTCGACCTCAAACCCGGAAGCCACGGAAACTGCGACGCAACGCGCCCCTGTCGCACAAAGCATCGCGGGCCATACCGTGACCCCTCCGCCGGGCGGATTCCTTCAGGCGAGCGCCACCAGCGAACAGGCCATCCAAAATGCTGTCATGACAGCCCTGCCTGAAAAAATGGCCCGCCGCGCCAGCGTGGTGGAACTATATGCTGGCTGCGGCACGCTCACATTCCCGATGGCACAGCGCTGTCATGTGAGTGCTTATGAAGGCTATGCCCCAGCCTGGAATGCGCTGAAAACAGCCTCGGGCACCGCACGCATTACCGCGCACCATCGTGACCTGAACCGCCAGCCAGTCATGGCCAAGGAACTGGCCCAGGCCAGCGCGGTCGTGCTGGACCCGCCCCATGCCGGGGCCAGAAGCCAGATGGAGCAGATTGTCCGGGGCCTGCCCACGCAGGTTGTTTATGTCAGTTGCAACCCGGCCGCCCTGTCCAAGGACACGGCCCTGCTGGCCAAGGCAGGTTACCGCCTCCATGCCGTTACGGTCATTGACCAGTTCCTGTGGTCAGCCGAAACGGAAACTGTATGCGACTTCAGACGTGAAAGCTCTCGCCGCAGCCACAGCGGCCCTTCTCGTTCGGGTTAGTAAATACGAACCCGGATTCGAGGTCGCCTTCGCGGTAATCCATCTGTGAGCCGATCAGGAACAGCGTTGCCTTCCGGTCTACCAGAACGGTCACGTCGTGGCTTTTCACCACTTCATCACCCTCGCCGGGCTGACTGACAAAGCTCATGTCGTAAGCCTGACCCGAGCAGCCACGCGTAGAAACCGAAACGCGCAGTAGCTGCCCCTCATGAGCCGTGGCGTACAGATGCTGCAACCGGGTGGCGGCGGCATCTGTCAGGCTGATCAGGGGCGGCAGGCTCCGTACCGCAGGCGCTGTACTGGAAGCTTGGGCCATTTCTCCCTCCCTTTTCTTCTTTCGTATTCAGAACATGTTCAGGGCCAGCCGGGCTTCGTCGCTCATACGCGACATATCCCATGGCGGGTCCCACACGACATCCACATCGGCCGATGTCACGCCCGGCACGCGTTCGACTTCTTCCTTGACCTGAGCGGGCAGTTCCTGCGCGCTGGGGCAGTTGGGCGCGGTCAGGGTCATATCCACATGCACGCGGCCATCATCGTACAGATCGATCGCGTAAATCAGGCCGAGTTCATAGATGTTCACCGGGATTTCCGGGTCGTGCACCTTGGCAATCGCCTCAATCACGGCATCCTCGGAAACGGCTCCCGCTTTCGGAGCGGCAGCGCTCTCAATAGCCTCCCCCTCCGGGTGCCAACTTTCCACCCGCGCTCTGGGCTCGCCCGCAGCATCGTTCCCTTCGAGCACATCCTTGTGGATCTGCTCCTCATGCTGTGGTTCGGCCTGATCCGAAACCCGTATGTCGTCAGACACGGACATGAGCTAATGCCTCCTTAAGCGCGACCCATGGCAATTCAACACAACGTATCCGCGCTTTGTGAAAACGTACCGCCATCAGGGGCTCCATGCCCCCTAATGATGGTATGTCTTCCGGCGGGCTCTCTATTCGTTTGGCAGCTTCCTGCACCGTGGTCTCCGCCGGGTCGTCCGGGGCGACCAGCATGGCGGAGAAACGTGCCCCCACAGTGCGGGCTTCTTCCAGACCGCATCCGCCCAGCCGCTCGGCCAGCATATCCGCAGCCGCAATACACAGCGCGCATCCACGGGTACGGTGCCTTATCTGGCCGATATGGTGCCCCTCGAGCGTAATATCCAGCCGTGTCCGGTCACCGCACAGGGGGTTACGTCCCTCTCCCTGCAAGTCTGGTACGGGCAGTTCCCCGGCATACAGCGGGCTCCGCGCCCGCTCCACAATCTGCCGGTCATACAGATCCTGCGCCGCGCCGTTCACACAAAGAAATCCCTGATCCGCACCAGAGTTTCGGCCAGAACGTCGATATCGTGCGTATCGGTATACACACCAAAACTGGCGCGGGTCGTCGCATGGAGGCCCAGCCTGCGCATGAGCGGCTCGGCACAATGCTGCCCGGCGCGCACGGCAATCCCGTTACGATCAAGCAGGGTAGCGATGTCATGCGGGTGCACATCGGCCATGGTAAAGGAGATCACCCCACCGCGCTGCTTTGGCGCGCCTACGACCTTAAGCCCCGGCACATCGGCCAGCTTTTCAAGTGCATAGGCAGTCAGTGCCTGTTCATGCGCCTCAATCGCGTCGAAGCCGATGGATTCAACCCAGCGGATGGCCGCCCCGAGACCGATCGTTTCCACAATGGCGGGCGTTCCCGCCTCGAACTTGTGGGGGACGTTAGCCCAGGTGGATTTTTCGAACGTAACGGAGGAAATCATATCACCCCCGCCCAGGAAAGGCGGCATGTCATCCAGCAGCGCCCGGCGGCCCCACAGCACACCAATGCCTGTCGGGCCGTACAACTTATGGCCGGTGAAAGTATAAAAATCCGCCCCCAGAGCCTGCACGTCGGTTCTGCGGTGCACTGCGGCCTGACTACCATCAAACAGCACCAAGGCCCCAGCCTCATGCGCCCTGTCGGCAATCTCGCGCGCAGGCGTGACAGTGCCCAGCACGTTGGACATGTGCGTTATGGCTACCAGCGCTACCTTGCCGTCTTCCAGCAGGCGGCCATAGGCCTCCATATCCAGATCCCCCTCATCCGTAATGGGGGCAACCCTCAGTTCCACACCTGAACGATCCCGCAGCATCTGCCAGGGAATCAGATTGGCATGGTGCTCCATCTCGGAAATCAGCACGGCCTGACCCGGCTTCATCAAGCTGCCGAGCGAATGCGCGACAAGGTTGATGGCTTCGGTGCTGTTGCGGGTAAAAATGATCTCTTCATGCGAGGGCGCGTTCAGGAACGCCGCCACCTGCCCGCGCACGGTTTCATAGGCCTCGCTGGTGCGTTCGCTCATCCAGTACAGGCCACGGTGGATATTGGCATACTGGTGGCGCATGGTATCCGCCATGCAATCGATCACGACAGCGGGTTTCTGCGCGGAGGCCCCGCTGTCCAGAAAAACGAACGGTCGCCCATGCACCGTTTCAGACAGGATGGGAAACTGCGCCCGCACCGCCTGCACATCCAGCTTGCCTGCGGGAGCGGCCTTCAGGGTTCTGTCGGTATTCATGCGCTTGCTCCCGCGCCACCCTTGCGGGCCAGCATAGCCCGGCACAGCGCCTGCGCCCCCTCATGGGCAATCAGGGCCAGCGTTTCATCCAAAAACGCCTCAATCAGCATCTGCCGCGCCTGTGCTTCAGGCACGCCCCGGCTCCGCAGATAGAACAGTTGCTCGTCATCCAGCGCGCCGACAGTCGCCCCGTGGCTGCACCGCACGTCATCAGCGTAGATTTCAAGCTCGGGCTTGGCGTCTATTTCGGCATCAGGCGACAGCAGCAAAGCCTGATTCATCTGGTAACCATCGGTTTTCTGGGCAATCTGCTCAACCAGAACCTTGCCCTGAAACACGCCACGGGCATGACCGTCCAGCACATTGCGCACGGTCTGGCGCGAGATGCAGTCGGGTGCGGCGTGGGTAATGACACTCGTCATATCCCCAACCTGCGTGGCTCCAAGCCGCTGCACACCGTTGACATGCACCGCCGCGCGCGAAGCCCCAAGCCGGGCGTGCACTTCATGCCGCAGCAAAAGACCATCCACACCGAGAGCAAAGCTGTCATAGACACCTTCGCCAGCCACATTGGCATAAACGGTGCCCAGACTAACGGCCGCATCCCCTTCAAGCTGAAGGGTGACATGCTCCAGCGCCGCGCCATTGCCCACGCTGATGTCCGTAACCGGGTTATGGAAATAAGCCCCCTGCCCCGCCTGCACGCAAAGCAGCGCCAGCCGGGCCCCAGCTTCCAGCGCAACTGCATGGCGCGGGTGAAACGAAAACTTACTGTCCTGCCCGCCAAGGCCAATGGACAGGAGCAGCAGCGCACCGGCATCAACCCCGGCTTCAACCTGTATCTGGGCACCGTCCTCGGCCAGCGCCGTATTCAGCGCCACCAGCGGATCACGGTCAGGAGCGGCCGCCGTACCAAAGCGCGGGGTGTCGACAAAGAACGTGACCTTGACGGCCTCGGGCAACACGCTCAGTTCCGGCGCGTGGCGTCCATTCACGAACACCAACCGCGGCAGGCCCGCCAACGTATCCTGTGCCGCCAGCACATCATCCAGCACAGCCCGCGCCGCCGTCACATCATACGTGGCAGCGGGAGCGGCAAGGCTTGTCTGCCCCAGCGCACGCAGAGCCGTGTATTTCCAGGCTTCCACCCGACGGCTCGGGAGGCCCACGCGGTGCAGGGCGGCCACTGCCTGCTGGCGCTCCGCCCCCGCCACCCCCTCAAGCCGCTGGGAGAACAGGGCCAGAGGGCCGCTCCTGTCCGGGCTGATCGTATTCACGCGGCCTCCGACAGGAACTTGGCATAACCTTCCTGATCAATCTGGCGTGCCAGTTCAGGGCCGCCGGACAGAATGATCCGCCCCCTGGCCATGACATGGATACGATCGGGCACCAGATAATCGAGCAGCTTCTGATGATGTGTAATCACCAGTGCTGAAAATGTCGGCGCACGCAGGCGGTTGACGCCTTCGGCCACAACCCGCAGGGCATCGACGTCCAGACCGCTATCGGTTTCATCCAGAATGGCGAAGCTCGGCTGCAACAGGGTCATCTGCAGCACCTCGTTGCGCTTCTTTTCACCCCCCGAAAAGCCGACATTGACATTCCGCTTGAGCATGTCAGGCGCCATGGAGAGCGTCTTGGCGGCCTCACGGGCCAGCTTGAGGAACGCCACCGCGTCAAGCTCTTCCTGCCCACGGGCACGACGCACCGCATTGACAGCCGTACGCAGGAAGTTGGCGTTATTCACGCCTGGCAGCTCAACCGGGGACTGAAAGGCCAGGAACAGCCCCGCAGCCGCGCGCTCTTCCGGCGCCATGGCCAGCAGGTCCTGTCCTTTGAACAGCACGCTGCCTGCCGTCACCTCGTAATCTTCACGCCCGGCCAGGACATAGGACAGGGTGGACTTGCCCGAGCCATTCGGCCCCATGATGACATGCACCTCGCCGGGGGGGATGCTCAGATCCACACCACGCAGAATCTGCTTTTCCTGTCCGTCGGCGTCGATCCTGGCGTTCAGGCCGGAAATTTCCAAAAACTGGCTCATATGCGGGGTTCCCTTAACCGACGCTACCTTCAAGACTGATCTGCAGGAGTTTCTGGGCCTCGACGGCAAACTCCATGGGAAGCTCCTTGAGCACGTCCCGGCAGAAACCGTTCACGATCAGCCCTACGGCGTCTTCCTCCGACAGGCCGCGCTGGCGGCAATAAAAAAGCTGGTCTTCCGATATCTTGGATGTCGTGGCCTCATGTTCGACACGGGCCGCCATGTTGCGACATTCGATATAGGGCACGGTATGCGCGCCGCATTTGTCCCCTATCAGCAGACTGTCGCACTGGGTGAAGTTGCGCGCACCGGATGCCTTGGGCTGCACCCGCACCAGACCACGATAGGTGCTGTCCGAACGACCGGCGCTGATGGTCTTGGCAATGATGGTCGAGCGCGTGTTACGGCCCAGATGGATCATCTTGGTGCCGGTGTCGGCCTGCTGGCAGTTGTTCGTCACCGCCACGGAATAGAATTCCCCCACAGAGCCTTCACCCTGAAGGATGCAGGACGGGTACTTCCATGTAATGGCAGAGCCAGTCTCGACCTGCGTCCAGGAAATCTTGGAACGCGCGCCACGGCACGCACCCCGCTTGGTGACGAAGTTATAGATGCCGCCCCGGCCTTCCTCATCGCCCGGATACCAGTTCTGGACAGTGGAATACTTGATCGAGGCATCATCCATTGCCACCAGTTCCACCACCGCGGCATGGAGCTGGTTTTCGTCACGCATCGGGGCGGTGCAGCCTTCCAGATAGGAGACCGAGGCCCCTTCTTCCACCACGATCAGCGTACGTTCGAACTGTCCGGTATTGCGCGCATTGATACGGAAATAAGTGGAAAGCTCCATGGGGCAGCGCACCCCTTTGGGCACATACACAAAGGAGCCATCCGTAAACACGGCCGAATTGAGCGCCGAGTAGAAATTATCGCCCGCCGGCACCACACTGCCAAGATAGCGCTGCACCAGATCGGGATGTTCGCGTATGGCTTCCGAAATCGGGCAGAAAATCACCCCGGCTTCCGCCAGTGTCTTGCGGAAGGTGGTGGCAACGGAAACGCTGTCGAACACCGCATCCACAGCAACAGGCAGGCGCTCCCCCTCGCCCGGCTCCACCCCGGCCAGCAAGGCCTGCTCATGCAGAGGGATACCCAGCTTTTCGTAAGTTTTCAGCAGGGCGGGATCAACCTCGTCCAGCGACTTCGGCCCCGCTTTGCTGCGGGGAGCCGCATAGTAATGGATATCCTGATAATCAATTGGCGGATAAGACACCTTCGCCCATTTGGGGTCTTCCATCGACTGCCATGTGCGGAAGGCGGCCAGACGCCATTCCAGCATCCACCCGGGTTCTTCCTTGCGGCTGGAAATCAGGCGGATGATGTCTTCATTCAGCCCCTTGGGAGCCAGATCCATCTCAATATCAGTCTCGAAGCCCCACTTATATGTGGACTGACCGAGTTTCTCGACGGCTTCTTTTGTCTCTGTCGCTACCGGCATGAATCAGGCCCCTTCACGTATCTCTTGGCTGACGTGGGTCGCGCCAGCGTGCATTTCCTCCGGCATGCCCGCCAGAAACAGGGCCGATGGCCGGGACGTGCGGTTTATCCGCATATCTTCGAGCGATATGCTTTCGAGCGTCGCTCGGATGGCCTGATTGATCGTATCCCAGCTTCCGCACAGTCCGCAGCTCACGCCATTGTCGCAGCCGCCACCATCAACACAGGCCGTCAGCGCAATGCGCCCGTCCACAGTGGTAATCACACTGGCAACAGATATTTCGGACAGAGGGCGCGCAAGGCGGTAGCCTCCCTTTGCCCCCCGCTGAGACAGCACAAAACCATGTGTCGACAACAGCTTGAGTACCTTGGCCACCGTTGGCTCCGGCACCCCGGTATCGATCGCGAGAGAAGGTGAGGTCACGACCCCATCCTGCTCTCCCAGTCGGACCAGGATCACGATTGCATAGTCAGCCAACCGGGAAAGTTTGAGCATTATCTGGCCTTCACCCAATTAAAGACCTGTGCGGTCCTGTTTCGGATACATGGAGGCTTGCCGTCCGCCCGTCAACCCGAATCTACACACGCGGCGTATCCCACGCATTCGTGACACGACCCGGCCAATGGACCCTGAACACTTACCATCCCGCTGCAAACGAGACCCACAGCAAGCAGTGCGTGTAAACCCCGGCAGCCATGCACACAATGCAGGCAGCTCGCCCTACTGAGCGTTCAGCCCAAAGGCGAGCCGCAGGACCGCAAACAGCAGCGCCCCCACGCCAAACCCCACCAGCGTGCCATTAAAACGAATGAACTGCAGATCCTTACCCACGCGCAGTTCCAGCTTATCGGCCATTTCTACCGCGTTCCAGCCCGAGACCACCCGGGCAATGAATTCCACCATGCGCTCGCGAATGAAGGGCAGCATCCGCAAGGTCGTGCGGTTCACGTTGTCCATAATCCGCCGTCGCAGCACGTCATCATCCCGCGCCTGACAGGCCAGACGCATCAGCCCTTCGCGCACCAGCGTCGCCACGCGGCCTTCGGGGTCTTCCACATCGGCTTCCACCATGCGGCGGAATCGCTGCCAGATATCGGCCCACCACCCCACGACACTTTCATGGGACAGCACCCCGGTCACAGCCTGCGTAAACTCACGCCCATGCTCGGGGTCTGTCTCTATCTGGTCGATCTGCGCGCGCACCCAGGCCGTGAACCCTTCGCGCAGGCTGGAGTTTTCAGGATCGATTCGGTCCAGCTCTTTTCCGGCGGCCAGCAGAACCTTGGTGGCAATCGACCCACCTATCGCCCAGCCAAGAAAACGCCCGCCCTGCTCGCGCACCCGATCCTCGATCATCGCGCGCAACACACTTTCCTTGGCCTGCAGGCCGTCCTTGATCTGCCCGAGCAGGTAGGACAGCACTTCCTGATGCCGGTCGTCATCCACAAGACTCCGCAACGCCTTGGCAATGACGGGCGCCAGATCGCTCCCGCCAAGCAGGCGCGGCATCACGCGGGAAAAGGCATTGCTGGCCCGCCCGTCTTCCAGCCTGTCGAGAATCTGCGGCGCGGAACGTACAACGCCGCGCACCACCGCTTCCTGCGTGGCGGGGTCTTCCAGCGCGTCAGCCAGAAAGGCAGGCACATCCACCTGCGACAGAACGCGCTCGACCTCTTTTTCGGTGAAGACCTGACCGGCGACAAAGCGCCCCAGAGCACGACCGAGCCGGTCCTTCTGTGCAGGCAGAATAGCCGTGTGGGGGATAGGCAGCCCCATCGGACGCCGGAACAGCGCCACCACGGCAAACCAGTCCGCAATGCCACCCACAACCCCGGCCCGCGCACCCGCGCGGAACATTTCCAGCCAGAAACTATCGCGCACCCATCCGAGGGCCGGGGCCGCGTAGCCCGCTATCGTCAGCCCACCCATGCCCGCAAGCAGGCCGGTCGCGGCCAGCTTGTAACGCCGCAATGTCCGGCGCGCGGCCAGATCAGCATCGCTGTTCCCATGCACTGTCATGCAACGCTGGATAGCACCATGCCGGTTTTATCCCAAGTCACGCGACAAAAATGACCAGCGTGGCGTCACGTCTCTGTCAGGCTGTTGCGCAAGCGGACCATACGTGAAAAAAATCACTGTAACTTTTTGTGCAAGGAGCATTCCGTCTCTTTGTCACGGCCCCATCAAGGACAAAATGTTCGCCATGCTCCCTGACCTTTCCTCCCTTCCTCCCCGTCTGGGCGCCATACTGGGCAGCATGACCGAACCTTCGGAACCCTCGCGCATGGGCACCGTGGCCGAAGGCACAAACCCCGTGATGGCCACGGCCCTCAGGCTGGGCGAATCCCTCGACAAGGGCGAACTCACCTATGATGACATCCGCACCCTGATCCGCACCCTGCGGGACGACGCTTTTGTCAGTCGCGCCCGCCGTCTGCACCGCTATGTCGGCGGCGCAACACTTGAGGCCTCGCGCAAGAAGCTCAAGGCCGTTGCGGCACAGGTAGTGGAAAACCTGCCCGAACACAGTTTCTCGGCCTACAGCAGCGCCACGGATAGTATCCGCTTTGCCGCCGTGTTTACCGCACACCCCACCTTTGCCCTGAGCAACCCAGCCTATGCGGCGTTGGCCCAGTGCGCCTCCACCGAAATGCCTCCCGAAAAAGCGCCGTTCTTTGAAACCCATCGACGCGCCGCACCACCAACGCTGGAAGAGGAATTCACGCTCGCCGCGCAAGCCATTACCCGCGCGCGTGATGCTATAGACCTGCTCTGCGCCGCCCTGCTGGAAACAGCGGAAGCCAACTGGCCCGAGCAGTGGCGCACTCTGATACCCTGCCCGGTTATCGCCACAAGCTGGGTCGGCTACGACACGGACGGTCGCACGGATATCGGCTGGTGGGACACGCTGCGCCTGCGGCTGCGCATGAAGCTGTTCCAGCTCATGCGGCTCGAGCAGCAGATCGCCCATGAAGGCGTGCTGGCCCCGGAACTGAGCGAGCGCCTGCAAAACGCCATTACCTGCGTAAAGGAGCAGATCAGCGCCGCTCCGAACAACCCGAGCGACACCCAGGCGGTAGCGCATTTTGCCCGCCTGATGGTGGAAGGTCGCGACAGGGCTCTGTGTAACGCCACCGAATTGACGAAGCTGCTCCAGCACGCGATTGACTGTGCACCGCCTTCCGCCCGGCTGCCACTGGCCGTTGCGCGCGCGGGCTTCCTCTCGCACGGTCTGGGGCTGGCGCATACGCATGTCCGCCTCAACTCGGTGCAGGTACATAACTTTGTCCGCCAGAAGCTGAACCTGCTGGACGACCCGAGCAACCCGGCCCATCGCCGCGCTTTGCTCAACCGCGTGAACGAGGCGCTCGATACAGTCGAGCCAGTCCCCGTCGATTTTGGCGCACTCCTCAACGACCCCTCGACTGCCGGGCGGTTGATGATGACGATCGCCCAGATTACCAAATACGTGGATACGCAGACACCGGTACGCTTCCTGATTGCGGAAACCGAGACGGGCTACACCCTGCTGTCCGCCCTATGGGCCGCCACCTATTTTGGCGTAGCCGACAAGATCGAGATTTCGCCTCTGTTCGAAACAGAGGAAGCTCTCGTCAACGGCGATCATATTGTGGAAGAAGCCCTGCGCTCTCCCGCCTGGCGCGAGTACGTGCGGCGTATGGGCCGGATCTGCTTCCAGTTTGGCTATTCTGACTCGGGCCGCTACATCGGCCAGCTTGCGGCCTCCTATCAGATCGAGCGCCTGCGCCTGCGGATTTACGACCTCCTGGCCCGCTGGAAACTGACCGACGTGACCGTCGTCTTTTTCGATACACATGGCGAAAGCATTGGCCGAGGCGCGCATCCCTTCCGCATGTCCGACCGGCTGGCCTATCTTTCTCCGGCCCATGTCCGCGCCCGCTTCCAGTCAAGCGGCCTTGCCTACCGGGAAGAAGCGGCGTTTCAGGGAGGAGACGGCTATCTCCTGTTCGGCACGCCGGAACTGGCCTGCGCCACGCTGGCGACCATTGCCGAAAACATCTACATGCCGTTCGGGCAGGATGAAGACCCTATTTACGACCACCCGGATTTCTCGGCCGATTTCTTTTCCAGCGTGATCGAAGATATGACCGGTCTGGTGGAAGACCCCGGCTATGCGGCACTGCTCGGAGCTTTTGGCCCTTCCCTGATCGACCGCTCGGGTTCACGCCCACCGGCACGGCAGAGCAGCGAGTCCGCCACGCGCACGCGCATTAGTCACCCCAGCCAGCTCCGGGCCATTCTCAACAACGCCATTCTCCAGCAGCTTGGCTGGTGCGCCAACACGCTACAAGGCCTCGGGGCGGCGGCACGGCGTCACCCCGAAACCTTTGAAACCCTCAACACATCCAGCCCGCGCTTTCATCGTGCGCTCGATTTTGCGCGGCACGCGCTGGCCTGTTCGGATGACAAAGTGCTGAAAAGCGTTGTCTGCCTGCTTGACCCCGGCTTCTGGCTCGACCGCGCCACCGAGGAGCAGGACAGCAAGCGGCGCGGCTTCTTCCTGACCATCATGCGGGATCTGGAAAAGCTCAACCTGTCAGCCGAACTCCAAACCCTGTTCCGTCGTATTCAGGCAGACCATCTGGCCCTGCGTGAAGCCTGGCAGCACGCACCCCGCACCGAGCCACGCATCCGGCTGCTTCATGCCATCCGCATCATGCTGATCGAACGCATATGGCTACTGGCCTGCCGCATTCCGTTCTTCATGCCACGTGGTGGTTTCAGCCATGACGCGATGATGCAGCAGATTCTGTGCCTGGACATCCCTACAGTGCTCAAGAACATGCGCGATATCTTCCCCACAGGTTCCGGCCCGTCCGACCTTGATTTCTTTGAGCCTCGCGGCCCAAGGGAGGAAGGAATCTACGTTCGTGAGCATCGCGATATCTTCGCCCCAATGCAGGAGATTTTCGAACTCGTCCGGGAAATCAGTATTGCGGTCATGCACGATATTGGCGCGTTTGGCTGACCCTTTCGACCCGTCTCATACAGAAGGGCCACGCCGTTACCCGGCGTGGCCCTTTCTTTTTCAACCTGCCCTGAAACGGATCAGCGGCTGATCGGAGCGCAATACAGAACCGTCTCTTCCTGATGAATCGTGTAGTGCCCAATATAAAATTTATAGAAATCAAAATTCTCTTTCACATATAGCAGCAACGAAAAAATATCGTCCGGCTTGTGATAAAGGGAAATTGCCATTTTAGGGCGGAACTTGCGAATGCTCTGCGTCGCACCTTTCAATGTTTCCAATTCTGCGCCTTCAACATCGAGTTTGATATAATCAATCCTGTCAATTTGACCACGTTCGACAAGGCTGTCCAGCGAGGTAAGCGGAACAGGCTTGGCCTCCACAGAAAAGCCCGGCGCGTAGTGATCCGTAACAATCAAGGGCGCATCCACCTCGTGGTCTGAAAGACCATAGGGCATTGCGACGACGTTCTGATACGGAAATTGAGCGATATTATAACGCAGAATATCAATATGGTCTTTCACTGGATCGAAGGAATAAACCTTCCCCGCAGGACCAACCGCATTGGAGAACACAAGCGCCGTATCCCCTGTGCAGGCGCCGCCATCAATAACGACATCACCGGGTTCCGGCATAACCCGGACATCACCAACTTCGTAAAAATACTGTCGGCGATGCAGGCACGCCTCAAGCCCAAGGCAATCTGCTACGTAACGATGCCCCTCAAACTCGAAGTCAAAATGCTGGAGTTTTCCAAACATACCCGTAACCGGATACTGACTTTCCGTGAACTTTTCCGCGTTACGAAACGCTTCAAGCTCTTTTTGGCGCGAAAGAAAATCGACCGGGATTTTAAACGCCAGATGCCCGGCAAGCCTGTAGACAATCAGGCAGATATACAGAAGCTTGGATTGTTCACTGGAAAGGCTGGAATACGCCTCAAAAAGTTTCTCCCGTCGCGCGAAAAACCAGGAGAAGAAAAACATTCTGGCATTCAGATCGAAGTCTCTGGAACGATCCTGCCCATCAAAATTAAATCGTTCAGCATCAAAATTATCTGAAAAGTCGTTGAATTTCAAAGAATTCAAACTCATCCCAAGAACTACATTATAAAACCCGTCAAAATTATGAGGTAATTTCGTGGACACTTTAGCACCTTAAAAAAGTTTTCATAAATCACGGCAGATATTCACTCATAGTGCAAAAAATATACCCCACCAAGTCCTTAAAAACAGAAAGGCCGCCCCCTTTCGGGGGCGGCCCTTATACCCGGTCAGCTAAAAGACCGTAAAATCAGCGGGACTGAGCCATGATTTCGTCGGCCACGTTGCGCGGCACGGGGTCGTAGTGATGGAACTGCATCGTGAAGGATGCGCGACCCTTGGTCATGGAGCGCAGCTGGGAAATGTAGCCGAACATTTCCTTCAGCGGCACGAAGGCGCGCACCATAACGGTCGAACCAGCGGTTTCCTGGTTCTGGATCATGCCACGGCGACGGTTCAGGTCGCCCACCACGTCACCCACGTGATCATTCGGCGTGGTGATTTCCACATCCATGATCGGTTCGAGAATGACCGGGCCAGCCTTCTTCATGCCTTCACGGAAGCAGGCCTTGGCGGCGATTTCGAACGCCAGAGCGGACGAGTCAACGTCATGGTACTTACCGTCGAGCAGCGTGAACTTGAAGTCCACGGTCGGGAAGCCAGCCAGAACACCCGTGGAGGACTGGACGCGAATGCCCTTTTCCACCGCCGGGATGTATTCCTTCGGCACCGTGCCGCCGACAACCTTGTTCTCGAACTGGATACCGTCGTTACGCTCAAGCGGCTGGAACTCGATCTTGACTTCAGCGAACTGACCCGACCCACCAGACTGCTTCTTATGGGTGTAGGTTTCGGTATGAGCCTGCGAGATGGTTTCGCGGTAAGCAACCTGCGGCGCACCCACATTGGCTTCCACGCCGTATTCACGACGCAGACGGTCAATGATGATGTCCAGATGCAGCTCGCCCATGCCGGACAGGATGATCTGACCCGTTTCCTGGTCGGTCTTGAGCTGCAGAGAGGGGTCTTCACCCGCCAGCTTCTGCAGGGCGAGGGTCATTTTCTCGACCGCGTCCTTGGTCTTCGGCTCAACGGAGATGTCGATCACCGGCACAGGGAAGGACATACGTTCCAGCACAACCGGGTCTGCACCGTCGGCCAGCGTGTCACCCGTCTGGGTGTCCTTCAGGCCCACGAACGCTGCGATATCACCCGCATGTACTTCGCTCAGTTCTTCGCGCTTGTCGGCGTGCATCTGGTAGATGCGGCCGATACGTTCCTTGTGACCCTTCGTAGTGTTCAGAACCGTGTCGCCGGTCTTGAGCACGCCACGATAGACGCGCACGAAGGTCAGGGTGCCGTATTTGTCGTTGATGATCTTGAACGCCAGACCAGCGAACTTGCCATCGGGATCGACCGGAATGATCGGCTGGTTGTTCTCGTCCGCCTCTTCGCCTTCAGGCGGAGCGCAGCGGATGCCAGCCACGTCGTTCGGCGCGGGGAGGTAGTCGATGATGGCGTCGAGCAGGGGCTGCACGCCCTTGTTCTTGAAGGCCGTGCCGCACAGGACGGGACGGAATTCGCCGGAGATGGCACCCTTCTTGATGCAGCGCTTGAGCGTCTCGATGGAGACATCGCCGTTCTCGAAGTATTCTTCCATCGCCTTTTCGTCGACCGCCAGAGCGGTGTCGAGCAGGTTCTGGCGGGCTTCGGCTGCCTTTTCCTTCAGGTCGGCCGGAATTTCCTCATCGTGGAACTTCGCGCCCAGTTCACCGCCTTCCCAGACGATGGCCTTCATCTCGACCAGATCGACAACGCCCAGGAACTGGTCTTCAGCGCCGATGGGGAGCTGCAGCGGAATCGCTACGATGTCGAGCTTTTCTTTCAGCGTGTCGAACGCGCGATAGAAATCGGCGCCGGTACGATCCAGCTTGTTGATGAAGATGATGCGCGGCACGTTGTAGCGGTCAGCCAGACGCCAGTTGGTTTCGGACTGGGGCTGCACGCCCGCAACGCCTTCGATGATAAACACGGCGCCATCGAGCACGCGCAGGGAGCGGTTCACTTCGATGTTGAAGTCGATGTGTCCGGGCGTGTCGATGATGTTGATGCGGTGATCGTTCCAGTCACAGGTCACGGCGGCGGAGGTGATGGTAATCCCACGCTCACGTTCCTGGGCCATGTAGTCCGTGGTGGTGTTGCCTTCGTGCACTTCACCGATTTTATGGGACACGCCAGTGTAATACAGAATGCGCTCGGTCGTGGTGGTCTTACCGGCGTCGATATGCGCGGTAATGCCGATATTGCGGATCTTGGACAGATCGGTTGTGGCGGACACGAAAACCTCCAGAAAACAGGCGAGGCGCGACGGGAAGGCCTTCGCGCCTGTGGCCGCCGAACACCGCGGATATCGCCCTAGGCCTAGCCTTCAGGCATTCCGGCTGACGGACACCGGCCGAGAAACATGAAAACACCTGGCATGACACCAGATACCTGAACCGCACGGGCCGGACGCACCCCACTCAGGGACGCAGCCCGGCCCGAACACGGCAAAACCCTCGAAATCAGGCGCTGGCAGCAGCCTGCTTCTTGGCCTGGGCGCGCTGCAGACGGCGCTTGATCACCAGTGCTTCGGTCGGGAGCTTGCGGTTGGCCGTGCCCAGCAGGAAGGCATCAAGCCCGCCATTGTGCTCGATGGTACGCAGGCCACGTGCCGTCACGCGCATACGCACGGAAGAACCGAGCGTTTCGGACATAAGGGACGCATCCTGCAGGTTAGGCAGGAAACGGCGGCGGCTCTTGTTGTTGGCATGACTGACGTTGTTTCCGGTCAGCACGCCCTTGCCGGTGATCTGGCAACGACGGGACATTGTCTCATCCTTGTTTTAACAAAATAATAGGAACAGAGGGCCGAGACAGAACCCGGCAACCACATTCGGGATTGGCGCGGCTTATGACTTAGCCGTCGCCTCCAGTCAAGGGTTTACCTCAGGCTTTCTCGCTTTCCTGGCCATCTTCCGCCTTTACGGAAGCATGAACATCCCCTGAGCGCACGCTGCTCGCCGCAGAGTCGAGAATACGCAGGATGGTGTCGCTGTCCACGCTGCGGGCCAGAACCCCCAGCGCACCACCCAGCAGAGCCGAAGCCACGGCCAGCGGCGGATATTTTTCCTGCCGCAGATGGTCGATGGCGTGTTCAATCACCATAGCACAGCGCGCCAGATCTTCCGGAACGTCCGCCTGACGGGGAGGCGCTGCCGTGTCCTGCGATGAAGTATCAGCCATGTTTTTCACTCCTTGCGCCCGCCCGGATTCGGGGCGGGTTTCTACTTTCAGCCTTCAGTGGCGGCTTCACCACCCTGAGCGGCCCACATACCCGCATAGCGCCCCTGAGCAGCCAGTAGCGCCTCGTGTGTGCCCCGCTCCACCACCTGCCCGTGCTCCATGACCAGAATTTCATCCGCATCCACGATGGTGGACAGGCGGTGAGCGATCACAAGCGTGGTGCGTCGGGCTGAGACGGTTTTCAGGGCAGCCTGAATTTCCTGCTCGGTATGTGTGTCCAACGCACTTGTGGCCTCGTCAAGCACAAGAACGCGTGGGTCTTTCAAAATCGTCCGGGCAATGGCGACGCGCTGCTTTTCCCCACCGGACAGCTTCAGCCCGCGCTCGCCCACCTGCGTGGCGTAGCCTTCAGGCAGAGAGAGGATGAAGTCATGGATCTGCGCCAGCCGCGCCGCCTGTTCGACCTCCTCCTGCGTGGCTCCCAACCGCCCGTAGGCGATGTTGTAGCCTATGGTATCATTGAACAGCACCGTATCCTGCGGCACCACGCCTATGGCGGCCCGCAGGTCAGCCTGCCGGTAGTCCCGCACGTCGTGGCCATCAAGGCGTACACTGCCCGATGAGACATCATAAAAGCGAAACAGCAGCCTGCTGATGGTGGACTTGCCCGCCCCGGTGGTGCCCACAATGGCCACCTTGCTACCAGGTGCAGCAACAAAACTGACCCCATGCAGGATTTCGCGCTCGGGGCGATAACTGAAGTGTACATTCCGGAATTCGACCTCCGCCGGACCGGCGTCAGCCAGACGCGTGGCGATAGGGAGCGGGTGCGCAGGGTCGGCCACCTCGATACTTTCGTCCACCAGCCCCATCATGTGCTCCAGATCAACCAGCGCCGTGCGGATGCCCGAATAGACAGACCCCAGGAAATTCAGTGGGCCGTAAAGCTGGAGCAGATAGGTGTTGAGCATGACGAACTCACCCACTGATATCTGCCCCGCCTGTACATCCCGCCCGCCCAGCAGCATGATGGCGGCAAGCGAAATGGCCACGATCGCCGCCTGCCCGAAGTTGAGCAGACCCAGAGAATATTGTGTTGTCAGCGCCGCTTTCTCATACCGTGCCTGTGCGCTGTCATAGCGCCGGGCCTCGTGCAGCTCGTTACCGAAATATTTGACGGTCTCGTAATTCAGCAGGCTGTCCAGCGCCTTACCGGTCGCTTCGCTGTTGGTTTCGTTCATCTTGCGGCGCACGCCCAGACGCCATGTTGTAAAGCGCACCGTAAACAGGATGTAGGTGGCAATCATGGCCGCCACCAGCACCACGTACCACCCGCTGAACAGATGCCCGATCACCGCCAGCACCAGCGCTGACTGCAAAATGGTGGGCGAGATGGACATGAGCATACGCAGCAGCGTTTCCACAGCCTCCGTCCCGCGCTCTATGGCACGGGTGACAGCGCCGGTCCGCCGGTCCAGATGGAACCGTAGCGAAAGAGCGTGCATGTGCTGGAAGCTGCGATAGGCCGCCTGCCGCGCCACACGAAAGCGCACAGGCGCGAACAGGGCGTCCCGCAGGTTGGTCAGGGCGGCGGACAGGAGCCTGACAAGGCCATAGCCAATGATCAGTGCCGCCGGGGCCATGGCCAGACTGGCAGGATGCACGAAGCGATCCACCACCCGGCTGTAAACCAGCGGCACACTGAGCGTAACCAACTCGCCTGCCAGCATGACAAGCAGCACAAGCACGACCCGCCCCCGCAGGGCCAGATCCCCCCTGGGCCACAGATAGGGCAGAAGACGAGCATAGGTTAGGGAGACGGGTTTCTGAAGCGGCCCGGACACCGCGCGACGCGAACGAGACATTCTGTGGATGTGACATGCCCGCGCTTTTTTGCAAGCCCTCAAACCTTGCCACATTGGCCTCTACGCCGGATAACTGATTTTTTCAGTACCCTGTACGCCGCTCCGGCGCACCAGCCTGCCTTTCCGCCCCACCCGGCCACCATGCGGGACAACAGGATTTTTCATGCTTCCCAATCCCTCCCCGTTTTTAAGACATCTACAGCAGTGCAACACCGCAAACCCAGCCGCCACGCGCGCTCCCTTCAGCCTTGCAGGCGCTCAGGCCGGGTGGATCACCCCTGCCCTGTTCGACCGCCTGACACAGGCGGGTCTTGGTTCCGAGGCGGACGGCTTCAACCTGCCTGCCCCCGCCGCGCTCGAAGGGCTGGGTGAACAGCTTGCCGCCGAAGGCTTCTATACTTCCCACCACGAACTGTTTGATGTGGCCACCGACGTGGACCACCCTGCCATTGCCCGTATAGACCGCGGCGCGCTGCCGCTCTTTGGCCTCGTCGCCGCAGGCGTGCACATGAACGGTCTGGTACGCACGGCCTCTGGCCTGCATCTGTGGACGGGCCGGCGGGCCGCCAACAAACGGCTGGACCCGGCCAAGCTCGACCATCTGGTCGCGGGGGGCATTCCGGCGGGACACACCCCGGATGAAGCTCTGGCCAAGGAAGCGGCTGAAGAGGCCAGCATAGCCCCTGCCCTGATTGCCAACGCGCAGAGAACAGCCCGGATCGTTTACGCGCTGGATCGCCCCGAGGGGCTGCGGCGTGACGTGCTCTACTGCTACGATCTGTATCTGCCGGCCGATTTCACACCCATCGCCGCTGATGGCGAGGTCGAATCCTTTACGCTCATGCCGCTTGAGGAAGCCTTCCGCATCGTACGCGACACCGATGACTTCAAGTTCAACGTCAATCTTGTGCTGATCGACCTGTTCCTGCGGCACGGGCTGATTGACCCAGCCAGCGCCGAAGGCAGCCTGCTCCGCGCCGGGCTGACCTATGGTCTGTCCACCGTCAGTCCGGGCCACGCGGCGCGGACTGACGCCTGAAAATCAGGCGGAATACCGCGCGGCCGCCTGCGCCGAGGCTTCGGCCTCGGCTTCCTTCAGCCCGGCGAGCAGACGCTCGCGGATTTCCTCAAGACGCTTCTTGTCGGTGATCTTGAGGCCAAACAGATCCTTGACATAGAACACGTCCACCGCCCGCACCCCATAGGTGGTGATATGAGCCGAGGCGATCTGCAGGCTTTCCTTGTTCATGGCCTCAGTCACGTCATGCAACAGGCCGGGCCGGTCACGACCATTAATCTCAATAACCGTATAGGTATTGGACGCGCCGTTATCGACCACCACACGCGGCGGTACATGAATGGCGCGCATACGCAGCGGCATATGGCCAAAGCCTGCGCGGGCAATTTCTGCCTCGATATCCAGCTCGCCGCTCAGACCCTGATGAATCAGGGCTGACAGACGCGCCAGACGGTGCGCCTCCTCATAGGCGCGCCCGGAGGTATCCTGAATCCAGAACGTATCGAGCGCCATACCATGCGTCATGGTGTGAATACGCGCATCGACAATCGAGGCCCCGGCCAGCGCCAGCGCCCCGGCGATTTTGGAAAACAGGCCGGGCACGTCTACAGTGTAGACTGTCACTTCCGTCACCCCGCGCTCAGGCAGAGGCAGAACGTCGACGGTCAGCGGGGCATCGACGGCATCGGCATCGCGCACCAGACGAGCGTGACGACGGTGCGTCTCGTAATCAAACGACAGCCAGTAACCCGCGTAGCCCAGCCCCAGAAAGCGGTCGATCTCCTGACGGGACAGACCGTCTTCGGTCAGCGCTTCCGCCGCGATATCCTTGGCGTGACGCACGCGCACGTCGCGCTCGGTCGTGGAGAGCCCACCGGCCAGCACTTCGGCCACGCGCACATACAACTCACGCAGCAGGGTGGCCTTCCAGGCGTTCCAGACCTTGTTGCTGACCGCACGCATGTCCACGATCGTCAGCAACAGGAGCAGGCGCAGGCGCTCGGGCGACTGCACAATATCAGCCACATCCAGAATGGTCTTGGGGTCGTCTATATCCCGCTGGAAGGCCGTATGGCTGAGCAGGAGATGGTGCAGGACCAGCCACGAGACCGTCTCTGTTTCTTCGCCTGACATGCCAAGACGCGGGCAGAGATCGGCCGCGATTTCCGCCCCGATTTCCGAATGGTCGCCACCACGCCCCTTGGCCACATCATGCAGCAGCACAGCCATGTACAGCGCCCGGCGCGAATTCAGCCCCTTGACCAGTTCGTAGGCGATGGGAATCTCATCCGCCATCCGCCCGGACACGACCTCATCCATGATCCGCACGGCCTCGATGGTGTGCTCATCCACCGTAAAGACATGGTAGGTATCAAACTGCATCTGCCCGACGATACGCGCCCAGTCAGGGATCAGACGCCCAAAAATGCCTGTTTCGTTAAGAATATGCAGCCAGTGTGAATGGCCCGAGGGCGGATGGTTGCCATAAGAAACGGCATAGCCCGTCTCTTCCGCTACAGGAGACGGCGGGGGGGACGTCAGCAGGCGACGTCGGGGCCGCTGCTCCTCAGCCGGAATTTCGCCGCACAGGAGGTCGAGGAAAATCCGCGCGGCCTCGGGGTTGTCACGCAGGGTCGTGGCCCGACGCTCCCAGCGGATCAGTTCATGCCGGGCCAGAGGGTGCAGCGCCCGGCGGCGCAGGCGCGCCCAGTCCAGAATCTGCATCATCTTGATGGGCTCATGGTCGAACGACACCCCGCGGTCAGGCAGGATCTGCCCGTCAAGCAGGGTAAACCCGGCCTCGCGCATGGCTTCATCAGGCTTGGCGGCATGGGCGACCGGCCCCTGCGCCTGCCGCAGTACGGCGGGCTCCAGCACATGGGTCAGACGCATGACTTCACGCGCAGTCAGGAAGTAGTGCCGCATGAACCGCTCGACACCATTCTGGCGGCCATGGCGGGTATAGCCCATCCGCGCCCCGATCACGGGCTGGGTGTCAAACGTCAGGCGCTCTTCCGCCCGGCCCGCCACGTAATGCAGGTGCAGGCGCACGGTCCACAGGAAGTCCCATGAACGACGGGCGCGCGCGGCTTCCTGCTCTGTCAGCAGGCCCATCCAGATGAATTCGGGGGCAAGCAGATCCTTGACATGACGGGTGCCAAAAGTATTTCGGCACATCCAGTAAAGGGTTTGCAGGTCACGCAGGCCGCCACGCCCTTCCTTGATATTGGGCTCGACCAGATACGGACTGTCGCCAAAGCGGCGGTGCCGCTCCAGCCGCTCGCGCCGCTTGTCCTGAATAAAACCAGCCACGCCCGCTTCCACGCAGGCAAGGATATAGCGGGCCTCGAACATGGCGAACAATGCCGTATCCCCAGCCAGCAGGCGGGCATCGAGCAGCGCAGTACGCACGGTCGTATCAGCCGCCGCCTCGGTGATACATTCATTCACCGTACGGGTGGCGTGCCCGACCTTCACCCCGAGGTCCCACAGAAAATACAGTATGTATTCGATCAGCGGGTGCACCCGCTCACCCGCATCGTCCGCGACCAGAAACAACAGGTCGATATCGCTGAATGGCGCCAGCAGACCGCGCCCGTAGCCGCCGGTAGCCGCCATGGAAAAGCCCGAGAGCCCCCCTATGGGCATGGCCAGGTTGTCCGGCTCCACCATCTCGGTCGCGCGCATGGCAAGGTCCACGATGGCGCGCAGCATGACATCCGTGAAGGCCGCAATCATTTTGGCCGCCGCAGCGCCCTTAATCTCATACCGCTCGAAACGGTTACGTATATCGGCCTGATAGCGGCCAAGGTAGCGACGGAAAATCGCCACGGCCTCTTCCCGCTCGGGAATGACCGCTTCTTCACGCGCGGCGTCTCTGAGCTCACGAGTCAGGCACGCGGCAAGGGCTTCTGGCGTCAAGGCCGCCAGCACGGCCATATCAGACTGCTGCCCAGGGGCAGCGTGTGCGGAAGAAGTGGACATCGGACTTCGGGTTCGGTTCCTGTAAGGGTCTAGAAACTGTCTGTTTCAGGGCTGGACTGTCCATGACCGGCCATGGCCTGAGGCTGCATCCGTTCGGCTTCGCGGCGCAGTTCGTACAGAAGCTCCAGAGCTGCACGCGGAGTCAGGCTGTCAGGGTCGGTGTCCATTATTCGTTTTCTTAACGTATTTTCAGGCGGATGGGGTAATGTCTTCTGCGTGTCAAAAAGGGGAAGTGGCTCAGGTATTGTATTTTCAGCACGCTCCAGTTCCTTGAGCAACCGCGCAGCCCGCTCCACCACGGGAACAGGCACCCCGGCCAGCCGCGCCACATGCACGCCCCAGCTCTTTTTGGCGGTGCCCGCCAGCACTTCATGCAGGAACACGATCTGCCCCCGCCACTCCCTCACACCCATGGTGTGCAGGCTCAGACGCGGCAGCGTATCGACCAGCCGCGCCAGTTCATGAAAATGCGTTGCGAAAATGGTCCGGCACCGCACGGTTGAGTGCAATGCCTCCAGCACGCCCCAGGCGATAGCCAGCCCATCCAGCGTTGCGGTACCCCGGCCGATCTCATCCACCACCACCAGTGAACGCGGCCCGGCCTGATTGAGAATGGCGGCGGTTTCCGTCATTTCCACCATAAAGGTGGAGCGCCCGCGCGCCAGATCATCCGACGCCCCCACACGCGAGAAAAGCTGATCCACCACCCCAAGGCAGGCCCGCTCCGCCGCGACCGGAAAACCCGCCTGCGCCAGAATGACCGCCAGCGCCGTCTGCCGCAAAAAGGTGGACTTGCCCGCCATGTTAGGGCCTGTCAGCAGCATGACGCGCTGTTCAGGCGGCAGGCGGCAGTCATTGGGCGTAAAGCGCGTACCGGCAGGCAGAGCGGCTTCCACCACCGGGTGGCGGCAGCCTTCAAGTGCAAACTCCGTATCTTCCGTCACTTTAGGGGTGCACCAGGCGCCACCCGCCGCCAGTGTCGCGCAGGACTGGAACACGTCCAGTTCCGCCAGCGCCTGCGCCAGCGGCGGCAGATCCGCCTCGGCCAGCACAGCCTCCACCAGCGCGCCAAACACCGCGCGTTCACGGCGGGTAGCCTGCTCCGCCGCCTCCGTTATGCGCGTGTTGAGGCTCGCCAGCTCCTCCGTAACGAAGCGCGCATTGCTGGCCGTGCCCTGCCGCAGCACCAGCTCAGCCCGGTCTTTAAGGCGCGCACTGGCCGCCACCGGCACTTCCATGACATAGCCGAGCTGCGCGTGATGGCGAATCTTGAGAGTCGTGACGCCGTAGCGGGCAGCATAGTCCGCCTGCATGGCGGCAATCAGACGCCGCGAATCATCACGCAGGGCGCGGTGCTCATCCAGTTCCGCATCATAACCCGGCGCGATCACCCCGCCATCATCCAGTCTGGCGGGCAGGCTTTCCGCCAGAGCTTGCCGCAACTGCTTTTCCAGCCCTCCGGCCACACCCAGAAAAGCACCGACCCGCGCCAGTTCATGAGGCAGGCCCCCGGCTCCATGCAGCGCGCTCCCCGCCTCCCGCGCAGCCAGAATACCATCGCGGATCGCGGCCAGGTCGCGCGGTAGCCCCCGCCCGACAGACAGCCGCCCCAGTGCGCGGGCAATATCGGGCGCTTTTTTCAGGGCGGCACGCAGCCCCTCCCGACAAACAGCCTGTTCGCGCAGACAGCCCCACGCCGCCTGTCTGGCGGCAATCCGGGCGGGCTGCGTCAGCGGGGCGGCCAGCCACTCCGCCAGCAGGCGCGCGCCCGCAGCGCTGGCCGTGCGGTTGATCGCGGCAAACAGCGTATGGTCGGTTCCGCCATCACGCGCGCGCAGCAGATCGAGACTCGCACGGGTGGCCGGGTCTATGCCCAGAATTCCCCCTTCGTTCTGCGTGACGGGACGGGCCAGACGCGGCAGACGTCCCGCCTGCGTGCGCCGCACATAATCAACCGCCATCGCCGCAGCGATGCTTTCCTCGTCCGAAAATGTGCCGAACGCATCCATGCTGGCTACGCCAAAAGCCGCCGCCAGACGCTCCCGCGCAGTCTCAACCGAGGGCGCCGCCGCATCCGGCGCACGACGGCTGGTGAAATCGGCCAGATCAAGGGCTGCCGGGGCAAGAATTTCCGCCGCATCCAGCCGCCCCAGCAGAGCTGGCAGCCCATCGGGGCTCAGGCTTGCCGTTTCAAACACCCCTGTGGAGACATCAATCCACGCAGCGCCCAGCTTTTCGCTTTCCTTTGCCTTGCGCCCGCGCGCCCCCCCTCCGGCCAGCACCAGCAGAAGATTTGAACGACCGGGCTCAAGCAGTTCATCTTCTGTCAAGGTGCCGGGAGTAACCAGCCGCACCACAGCGCGCGCCAACGGACCTTTCGAGGGGCGTCCCTTGACGGGTGCTTCGGTCTGCTCCGCTACCGCCACACGAAAGCCGCGCCGGATCAGCCGGGCCAGATAGGCCGGAGCCGCCGCCACCGGAACCCCGCACATGGCAATGGGTTCGCCCCCATGCGTACCACGCGCTGTCAGGGCAATATCGAGGGCCGAGGCAGCCGTTACCGCATCATCAAAAAATAGTTCGTAAAAATCACCCATGCGGAAGAACAGCAGGGCTTCGGGGTTTTCGGCCTTGAGCGTGAACCACTGCGCCATGGCGGGCGTGGCCCCTTCGGAGGAAAGTCGTGTCATGCCCGCATCATAGAAGAGCCGCTGCACGGAGCAACCGGCTTTGCTGCCCATAGCCCTGCATTATGCACTGCCCACGCACCGCTCGGCCCGCGCCACAGCCGCGTCCATGCCGCACGGTCATTGCCGCAACGCGGTGCGGACGGGAAAATTCCGCCCGGTGGTACATTCCGTCCGGGCGGAGGATGCTGTACCATGTCCGGCATGAACACGGCCTATCTCGCGCTTGAGCGCCATTTCGCCCGTATTGCCTCCCTGCAGGACGCCATTGGACTGTTGGGGTGGGACAAGGAAGTCATGATGCCCTCGGGCGCTGCAGAGCGCCGGTCGGAAAATCTGGCCATGCTCGAAGGGCTGCGCCACGAAATCCTGACAGCCCCCATCATGGCCGACCTGCTGGATCAGGCCGAAACGGCTGCAAGCGGCACGGACTGGCAGCGCGCCAACCTTACGGCCATGCGCCGCCAGCACACGCGCGCCACCGCCCTGCCGCAGGACCTGGTAGAGGCCCACGCACAGGCCACCACCCTGTGTGAAATCGCATGGCGCGACGCACGCCAGAACAGCGACTTCAAGGCCCTGCTGCCCGCGCTGACCGAAGTGCTGAATCTGACACGCGCCATCGCCACCGCCACGGGCGAGGCCTGCGGCCTCAGCCCTTATGACGCCCTGCTCGATTCTTTCGACCCCGGCACACGGCAGGCTGATATTGACCCTCTGTTCACCCGCCTGCGGGCCGAGCTACCCGCCGTGACCGCCGCCGCACTGGAAGCGCAGGCGTCCCTACCCCCTGCTGTTACCCCGCAAGGCCCCTTCTCCCTGCCTCGGCAGGAAGCGCTGGGTCGTGAACTGATGCAGCGCATGGGGTTTGACACTACACGCGGGCGGCTTGATGTCAGCCTGCACCCGTTCTGTGGCGGAGCAACGCATGACGTGCGGCTGACCACCCGCTACCGCGAGGATGATTTCATTCCCGCCATGATGGGCGTCATGCACGAAACAGGACATGCGCTGTATGAAATGGGCCTGCCCGATGCGTGGATTTCCCAACCGGTGGGGCAGTCCGGCGGCATGACGCTGCATGAAAGCCAGTCGCTTATTATGGAAATGCAGTTCTGCCGCTCAGCGCCATTTACCCGCTGGCTGGCCCCCCGCCTGCGCGAGGCATTCGGGGTTGCAGATACCGCCGCAGGATGGGATGCACAGTCCCTGCACCGCCAGCTTATCCATGTGGCGCCGGGCTTTATCCGCGTCGATGCCGATGAAGTCACGTATCCGGCCCACATTCTCGCGCGGTTTGAATTGGAAAAAGCGCTGGTTTCAGGGGACCTGCCGCTGGCCGATCTCCCTGCTGCCTTCAACGAGCGCATACACGCCCTGCTGGGCCTGCGCGTGCCTGATGATCGGCAGGGCTGCCTTCAGGATATTCACTGGCCCGCCGGGCTGTTCGGTTACTTCCCCTGCTATGCGCTGGGCGCCATGACAGCGGCCCAGCTCCGTCAGGCAGCCTGCACGCAGGAGCCCGCTATTCTGCCAGCCATTGAACAAGGTGATTTTACCCCCCTGCTGGAGTGGCTGCGGACACATGTGCACGGCCGCGCCAGCAGCGTGCCGCTCAGGCAGATCGTGCAGGACGCCACCGGCGCACCGTTGGGGGCTGATGCCTATCTTGCCCATCTTCGCACCCGTTACGTGGATCGTGCGCCCAATGCCTGAGATCACCTCCCGTCGCCATTTTTTCGCACGCCGTCCCGCAACGCGGCGGCTGGGTGTGCTTGCCATGGTGCTGGCGTGCCTTGCCAACGGCCCGCAGGCCTGGGCGCTGCACATGCCCAAGGAATCCGAATTAGGCCCACAGGCGCTCACGCCGTTCATGCAGTCTTCCGACCATATCTGGGATGCCGTGCTGCCCCTGCCGGATGGCCGCATGGTGCTGGAAGCCCCGGCGTGGCTCGGCAATACCGGGCCGCAACTTTTCATCCGCACGCCCGATGGCGCTACAGCCCCCTGGCCAGCGGCGCTATGGGACGCAGCACAGGATAGCACCGCCCCGGACACAGCCGCCCCCGCACAGCACATCGTTGCGGCAGCGGGTCTGACACGCACCGCCGAGGGGAGCCTGTGGCTTCTGGACAGCGGCGTGCCCCAGCGTGAGCAGCCCGCCAAAGCGGCTCCCAGACTGCTGGAGATTGACCCCACCCGTAACGCGGTCGTGCGCAGCGTGCCCATTCAGGCCGATGCCCTGCAGCCGGGTAGTATTCTCTCTGGCGTTGCGGTGCATGGCCATACCGCCTACGTGCCGGATTCCGGTGTCGGCGCCATTCTGGTCGTTGACCTGCAAACAGGCGTCAGCCGCCGGTTTCTCGACCGGCACCCCGCGCTGGTGGCGACCCGCCCCATCATGACGCCACAAGGCCCCCTGCACCACCCGGCTGGCGGGCTTGTCGCCGTGGATGCCAGCATGATCGCGGTCAGCCCGGATGGAAGCTGGATTGTTGTACAGCCGCCGGGCGGCTATCTCTCGCGCATTGATACCGCCATCTTCACTGACCCGCACATTACCCCCGCCGCGTTCGAAGAAAGCGTCACGCAGTGGTTCAAGACACCCAGCCTCGGCGGACTGGTGATTGATTCGGATGGCACGCTGTACTGGTCCGACATCACGACCGGCAGCATACAGAGCTACACGACCGGGCGTATCCCGCGCAGGCTGATAACCGACGACCGCCTGCACTGGCCCACCACCCCCGGTCTCGACGGTAAGGGGCATCTGTATGTCACGGCCAGTCAGGTAGACCGTAGCGGTGCGTTCGGCGGGGCCTCCTCCGTGAACTGGCCGGTCACGCTCTACCAGCTCACGCTGCCCGCCACATCGCCCGCCCACTAACCCGCATCCCTTCGTCCCGCTTCCGCCCTGCCCCGGAACGGGTGGGACGAATGTTCCACAAGGCCACTTCGCGGCACACGCCATTCAGGATATACTGTCGTTCATGCGTTACATTTCGACCCGCGGGAATGCCCCCGCCCTTTCCTTCTCCGATGTGCTGCTCACCGGCCTGGCCGAGGATGGCGGGCTTTACCTGCCCGAGACATGGCCGGAATTTTCCCTTTCCGACTGGCGGGCGCTGCGCGGGCTGCCCTATCCTGAACTGGCCGCGCGTGTCATGGCGCCCTTCGCCGCGCCCGACATCAGCTTTGAAACCCTCAAAACCCTGTGCGAACGGGCCTATGCCGGGTTCAGCCACCCTGCCGTAGTGCCGCTCACGCAGGTTGACGATGGCCTGTTCGTGCAGGAGCTGTTCCACGGCCCCACGCTGGCTTTCAAGGACATGGCCATGCAGGTGCTGGGCCACCTGTTCGAACATGTGCTGACCCAGCGCAACGAGCGCGTGACCATTGTTGCCGCCACCTCGGGCGATACGGGTTCGGCCGCAATTGAAGCCTGCCGCGGGCGTGAGCGCCTGTCCGTTGTCATTCTGCACCCCAAGGGCCGCACCTCCGAGGTGCAGCGCCGGCAGATGACGACCGTGCTGGAGCCCAACGTAACCAACCTTGCGGTGGAAGGCACGTTTGACGACTGTCAGGATCTGGTCAAAGCCCTGTTCGCGGACATGAGCTTCCGCCGGGAAATGAACCTGTCGGCCGTTAACTCCATCAACTGGGCGCGTATCGCCGCGCAGATTCCCTATTACGTGCACGCGGCCCTCGCTCTTGGCGCGCCGGAGCGTGAAGTCTCCTTTGCCGTGCCTACTGGCAACTTCGGCAATATTCTGGCCGCATGGGCCGCGCGCCGCATGGGCCTGCCCATCCGCCACCTGTGCGTGGGCTCGAACCGTAACGATATCCTGACGCGGTTCCTCAATGCCAACGACATGACCATCAAAGGGGTGGTGCCGAGCCTCTCGCCCTCCATGGACATTCAGGTATCGTCCAATTTCGAACGGCTGCTGTTCGAACTGCTGGGTCGCGATGCAAAACGCTGCGCCGAACTCATGACCGGGTTCCGCGCCAGAGGGCACATGGATATTCCGGCCGAAACATGGGAGCGCGCGCGTGACCTGTTCTCCGGCCTGGCGCTGGACGACGCCCAGACGGAAGCCGCGATCCGCTCCGTGCACCTGCGCTCCGGCTATCTGGCTGACCCGCACAGCGTGATCGGGATTGAAGCCGGCAGGCAGTTCCGCCAGCCGGGCATTCCCATGGTGGCGGAAGCCACGGCTCACCCGGCCAAATTCCCCGATGCCATGGTGGCCGCAACCGGCATCCACCCGGCCTTGCCCCCGCACATGGCCGACCTGTTCGAGCGTCGCGAGCGTTACCGCACGGTACCCGCGACCCAAAACGCCATCAAGGATGCTGTGCGTGCCGCCCTTGCTGGCGGCAGCACCGACTAACAGGCTGCTCCACCCCATCAGGCTGCCTGCCCGGCAGCCTTTCCTTTTTTCAGGACGAGAATGACAGACCCCATCAGACAGACCCGCCTTCCCTCAGGCCTGACCGTTATCACTGAACGCATGGAACATGTGGAAACGGTCTCTTTCGGTGCGTATGTTTCCGCTGGCACGCGCAATGAAACCGCCGAGGAAAACGGTGTCTCCCATTTTCTCGAGCATATGGCCTTCAAGGGCACGCACAGCCGCTCCGCCCTGCGCATTGCCGAGGAAATCGAAAACGTCGGGGGCCATATCAACGCCTATACCGCCCGCGAGCAGACAGTCTTTTACGTCAAGTTGCTGCGCGAGAACCTCAATCTGGGTATCGACATTATCGGAGATATCCTGACCCACTCCACCTTCGACACCGCCGAACTCGAACGCGAACGCGGCGTGATCCTGCAGGAAATCGGTCAGGCCAATGACACGCCCGACGATATCGTGTTCGACCATTTTCAGGAAACGGCCTTTCCCGGCCAGCCGATGGGCCGCCCCACGCTTGGCACGGAAGACCTGATCCGCAACATGAGCCGTGAGACGCTCATGTCCTACATGGCCACCCACTACACGCCCGATAACATGGTGATCGCGGCGGCAGGCAATCTGGAACACGATGCCGTGCTGGAACAGGTACAGCGCCATTTCGCAGACCTGCCCAACGCCACCCGCCCCGCCATGCCCCCTTCGCGCTACCTTGGCGGTGAATTCCGCGAAAGCCGTGAACTGGATCAGGCGCATGTGCTGCTGGGCTTCCCTTGCGCAGGGTATAAAGGGGCCGACTACTACGCCACCATGCTGCTTTCCACCCTGCTGGGCGGGGGCATGTCTTCACGGCTGTTCCAGGAAATCCGGGAAAAACGCGGGCTGGTCTACTCGGTCTATTCCTTCAGCGCGCCGTTCCTTGATGGCGGGCTGTTCGGCATCTACGCTGGCACCGGCGAAAAGGAGTGCGCGGAGCTAATTCCCGTCACACTGGAAGAACTGCGCAAGGTGCAGCTTAACGTGCAGGATGACGAACTGGCCCGCGCCCGTGCCCAGCTCAAGGCATCGCTGCTTATGTCGCTGGAAAGCACCGGCAGCCGGTGCGAGCAGATTGCCCGGCAGCTCCAGATTTTTGGCCGCATCATCCCCACGCAGGAAACCGTGAGCCGGATCGAAGCTGTCACCACGGACGACATCCGTGCGGCAGCGGTAAAGATTTTCGCAGGGACGCCCACACTGGCAGCCCTTGGCCCCATTGGCCACGTTCCCTCCCTCCAGAACATTACGGAGAATCTGGCAGCATGACAGCCCAGACCCTGTCCCTGCTTTCCGACCTGCTCCGCCATGCAAAACAGGCGGGAGCCGATGCGGCTGAAGCCGTGCATGTCAGCAGCATTTCCGTAGGCGCAGGTGTGCGCAACGGCGTAACCGAGGAACTGGAACGCTCCGAAACCACGGATATGGGGCTCAGGGTCTTTATCGGCTGCAAGAGCGCCATTGTCTCCACGTCCACCGTGGAGCCCGCGCGCTTCGAACAACTGGCGGCGCAGGCCATGGCCATGGCCCGCGTTCTGCCAGATGATCGCTATGCCGGTCTGGCACCGCAGGCCATGACAACGCCCTGCATCCACAACACCCTGGAGCTTAACGACCCGTCAGAACCTGACACCGCCACCCTGCTCGAACGCGCCCGGCTGGGCGAAGAGGCGGCGCTGGCCGTCACAGGGGTCACGAACAGCGCCGGGGCCAGTGCATCATGGGGCCGCACGCAGGTCAGTTTTGCAACCACCGGCGGATTTTCCGGCCAGTATGCCCGCAGCAGCCACGCAAACTCCGTCTGCGTGCTGGCAGGCAGTGGCGAGGGAATGCAGCGTGATTACGACCACCATGGCACGCTGTGGCTGCGCGACCTGACCGACGCCGCCGAACTGGGGCGTAATGCCGGCCAGAAAGCCGTTGCCCGCCTGAACCCCGCACGCCCACGCACCGGGCGCACCCCGGTTGTTTTCCACCCCCGGGTGGCGGGCAGCTTTCTGAACCACTTTGCCGGGGCCATTAACGGCATTGCCATTGCACGCGGCACGTCCTTTCTGAAAGACAAGATGGGACAGGCCCTGTTCTCCAGCGAGATCGGCATTACCGACGACCCTACCCGCATCAAGGGCCTGCGCTCGCGCCCCTTCGATGGAGAAGGTCTGCGGATGGCACCGCTGGGTCTCGTGCGCGATGGCGTCCTGTCTTCCTGGCTGCTGGACAGCCGTAGCGCTCGCCAGCTTGGTCTTGAAACCAACGCACGCGCGGGGCGCGGCACCTCTGGCCCGCCCTCACCGGGGGCGACCAACCTGTTCTTCGAGCCCGGCGCCCTCAGCCCGGCCGAACTGATGGCCGATATCAAAGAGGGCCTGTACATTACGGAAATGATGGGATCTTCCATCAATGGGCTGACCGGTGACTACAGCCGGGGGGCCTCGGGCTTCATGATCCGTGACGGGCAGATAGCCGAGCCTGTGGCCGAGTTCACTTTGGCCGGAAATCTGCTTGAAATCTTTGCTTCCATGACACTGGCGAACGATCTGGCCTTCCGTTTTGGCACCGACGCCCCCACATTAAGGGTGGAAACCCTGAATACCGCAGGGGCCTGACCTTATTTTGTCTGAGAGTATCTGATCTGTGAGCGTTCGTTTTCTTTCCTCCGCACTCGCCATGGTTATGACGGCGAGCCTTGCCATTGGCCCCCTTGCTTCCCATGCTGATGCACGGGCAGGCAGCGGAGGCTCCATGGGAAGCCGAGGCAGCCGGACATGGAGCGCACCGCCCAGAACCAACACATCCCCCTATGAAGCGGCGCCCATGGAGCGCTCCATTACCCCGCGCGTGGCCCCTTCCTCGCCCGGATATGGTGCGATGGGGGCTGCGCCATTCGCCCGGCAGGGCATGATGCCCTATCAGAACCGCCACCCGTTCCTGACCGGCTTTGCCGGCGGGTTTCTGGGTGCCGGGCTGTTCGGGCTGCTTTCGGGGCACGGTTTCATGGGGGGTGTAGGCGGCCTGTTCGGCTTCCTCGGGCTTCTGCTCCAGATCGGGCTGGTCGTGATGGTGGTCATGTGGCTCGTGCGTCGTTTTTCCGGCGCGGGTAATGCGGGCAGCCGCATGGGGATGCAAGGGCCGTCGCGTCCGGTATCGCCGCCCTTTGGCACGCAGCAGGCCCCATCCACCCCGGTGCAGATCACAACTGCTGATTATCAGGCGTTCCAGCAGACGCTGATGGACATCCAGACAGCCTGGAATCAGCAGAACATTCCGGCCATGCAGCAGATGGCCACGCCGGAGATGGTCTCCTATTTCAACGAGCAGCTTGCGGCTCTCGCCAGTCAGGGCGCGCGCAATGTCGTTTCCGACGTGCGCTTCCTGCAGGGAGATGTGTCCGAAGCATGGTCTGAAAACGGGATGAACTACGCCACGGTGGCCATGCGTTACAGCCTGATCGACCTCACCACAAACGCCATGGGGCAGGTGATTGACGGAAGCTCGACCGAACCTGTGACCATTACGGAACTGTGGACGTTTGTCCGCCCCGCACGCGGTGGCCGCTGGCTGCTTTCCGCCATACAGCAAACCCGCTGAGCCATTCAGCCAAACAAGAAAGGCCGGGGAGCATAAACGCTCCCCGGCCTTTTTTGTGGATTATGCCGATTTCAGCTTTGCGAGCCTGAAGGCGCGCACCAACATCCTAAGACCAACGCACCGCATCGACTTCGGGAACTAGGCCCGCAGCAACCCTAGCCCAAACATGATCCCGACCAGAACCAGCATGAAGGCAAGCATACTTCTGACACGCTGTGCCTGCCTACGCTTTGCTTCCGCCTGTTCTGCCTGCACACTTACGGTGACTTCGCTCATAATGGAGTTCCTCACCCGATCCAGTTCCAGCCCCGCAGGACGTGATCCGCCAGCAGGCCGCAGAACAGGAAGAAAAGATAAGCCAATGAAAAACGGAACGAAACACGTGCCGCCTTATCACCGGCGAGGCTGACGCCGGTCGCGTCCTGAGGCTCCAGCAGAACCCGCACAGCGCAGCCGATAAAGCCCAGCCCCAGCACAAGGGCGGTAGCGGTATACAGCCAGCCGCTCAGCCCCAGCACCGACGGCACCAGAGAAACCGCCAGCAGCACAAGCGTATAACCAAAAATCTGCCAGCGCGTATGCCGCCCACCCCGCACAACCGGCAGCATGGGAATACCAGCCCGCCCGTAGTCCTTGCAGGCGTAGAGCGAGAGCGACCAAAAATGCGGTGGTGTCCAGAAAAACACGATCCCGAACATGACCACCGGCATGACCGCCATATGACCCGTAGCCGCCGCCCAGCCGATCATCGGCGGGAAAGCCCCGGCGGCACCGCCGATCACGATGTTCTGCGGTGTCGAACGCTTGAGCCACATGGTGTAGATAACGGCATAGAAAAAGATCGAAAACGCCAGAATGGCGGCCGCCAGTGCGTTGGTCGCGATCCACATCAGGCAGACAGACAGGCAGGACAGCCCCACACCGTAAGCCAGTGCCTCATCCTGTGGAATACGCCCGCCGGGAATAGGGCGGGTAATGGTGCGCTGCATCACGGCGTCAATATCGCGGTCAAACCACATATTGATGGCCCCTGCGGCCCCTGAAGCCAGACAGATGCAGAAAATACTGACGGCAGCCACGAAAAGATTGAGGTGCCCCGGTGCCATGATCATCCCGGCGGCACCGGTAAACACCACAAGGGAAATAACACGAGGCTTGAGCAGCGCCAGCCAGTCACGCGCCTGCGTACCAACACGCGCGGTATCAAAGCGGATACGCCGCGCTGCTGTATCCGGCAGAGCCGCCTCGCTCATGCGCCCTCTCCCCTGCCCATACGGCCAGACCGAACGGGAGCCATCGCGACCTTACCCGTCTGCTCGAGCGCGCCATAGCGCAAGCCCAGCCCAACCGCCAGAATGAAGCACAGAGCCGACAGCCCGAACAGCGCGCTGCCCAACGCCTGCTGGCCGGGCACGAACACGAGAACCGTCGCCACCGCTGTCAGCACAAATTGTAGCCGCGCCAGACGCTGGGGGTACCAGAACCCACCAGTCTGCCCGCGCCACAGGTAAAAACCACCGCAGACAGCATACAGCGCGCCAAGTTGCAGGGCGGAGTGCAGGCCCGCGCCGTGCATAAGCTGGGCAACCCATCCCACAGACACGACAACCAGAAAACCCATACCCCACAGCAGCGGCACGCGGGGCGACACGCGGCTGCGCCATGTGCCCGCCAGCCACAGCCCTGCGAGACTGACAGCCGAAAATGTGCAAACCGCGAGCAGAGCCGCCCCTATCCGCAAGGCCGTGGCCTGCTCAGCGCCCGAAGCCAGATCGGCCTTAGCCCAGGTAACCAGCCCGGTACCTGCCGTGGCGGCCATAACAAGAGCGACAGGCTTTTCTGAAAAGCGGCCAATATGGGCGCTCATTTCAAAAACAATGCCGAAACCGGCCAACAGCACAACCAGACCAATCGGCCCGGCGAAGGATTCCGCCCCCGCGCTTGTCGAGACCGACAGCGCGCCGACCGACGCCAACCCCTGCCGCACCAGATGCGCCGCAAAAACCGGAACCGCCAACAGCAGCACCGAGGCTGAGAGCATTTCTCCCCACACGAAAGGCGAGAACGCGCGCCGCTCGACACTATCCGCCCGGCTGTCAAAAATCGTGACCAGAAGCGCCATGCAGGCCAGCACTGTCCCGGCACACCACAGCAGCATGGCGGCGGTCGCGCCCCCGCCATGCGCGCCAGAACCCGACAGGGCCGCGCCAACGGTCAGCACCATACCCGCCGTAACCAACCCCAGAGCAGACAAATTCACGGCGTTGGCCAGCATTCCGCCACGGTGCAGGGCACCGGGCAGCCACAAGGTGCCGAATCCGCACACCATGGCAGGCACAACCACATAAAGCAGCATCAGCGCAGGATGCGCCTGCTCAAGCCCAGCCCAGACAGAACCAGAAGCCAAAGACCCCATCCCTGCGAAAACGGACACTCCGCCCCCGACCAGAGCCGCGATGACCGCCAGAGCCAGCCACGCGGCGCCAAGCCCGGCCTCCACACCCAAAAGAGAACGGCCTTTACCGGAAAGGGCCGCAAGTGGGTTCTGAGCGTGGATAACGGTCATGATCTTCCTGTTTCCATCATTTCATACGCGCATGGCACGTTCAGCGCGTTGCGGTTCCAAACACAGGAAACCTTTAATCCGGGTCTTTCTAGCGTGTTCGGCCGCACAGAACGAGCCATTCAGCCCTGCTCACACCACGCCCCTGCCGCGCCGCAGACGCACAGAGGCATCCACCGGAACAGCAGAGCTGTGTGCAGCGCCCACCGGCTCATCAGTCCGGCAGGTTTTCTAGCGTTACGAGCGTAAACAGCCCCATGGGTGGCACAGGCTGGATATAGGCACGCGCCAGATCGTTGGGCGGGAGCAGCGATTCCATCGCGAAATCAGGGTGCCAGCCAAGAGAGCGCGAGGCACGCGCCATAGCGTGCTCAACCGCGCCGCGCACACCACCCGGCGCAAGGAAATGGTTTACGAACAGAATATACCCGCCGGGGCGGACAACTCTTTTGAGCTCACATAGTAGCTTGCGCGGATGCGGAACAACCGAGGCCACAAACATTGCCACGGCAATATCGAAGGAATTATCCGCAAACCGCGTGGCCTCGGCATCCATCTCCAGCAGATCATGCACGGTGGTCAACTTGTCGCGTTGCACGCGTTCACGCGCCTTGGCCAACATGTCAGTTGAAAGGTCAATACCAGTAATGACCTTGTCCGCATTGTAATGCGGCAGGGCAAGCCCGGTGCCAACCCCGACTTCCAGCACATCCGTGCCGGGCAGACCGTTTACGGCCTCGACCGCGCGCAGGCGGCCAAAGCGGGAAATTCCCCCAAACGCCAGATCGTAAACATTGGCCCAGCGACGGTAGGCAAGCTTGACCGCTTCCGCATCAAGCGCCGAACGCGAAGGAGGAGGAACGGGCGCGCCTTCCCCATCAGAAGGATACCCGTTCAGCATGTCGTGCATTTCCCCTGCCTGCCTGTTCGCCACTATTTCTTCAAGAGCCACTCTGCCTCTTCCTTCCCCGTTGCGGTTCGCGGCCTCTGGCCTGCGCCCGCCCTGCTGCCCGCACCGTGCTTACCGGCTCAAGGCGTGGGCCTTTGTATCATTCCTGTGCCGGACTATCGCCGGTTTTCGACATTCCGCCAAATACTTTGCCCGCAGAGCGTGCAAAACATTCACCATATACCACTTCAGCGGTCGTCGAGGCGCGCCTCGATGGCATCCCATACGAGCCCGGCACCGTTCACACCATCAAAACGTTCAAGCTCCTGCAAACCGGTAGGAGACGTCACGTTGATTTCGGTCAGATACTGGCCGATCACATCAATGCCTACAAAAATCAGGCCATGTTCCTTGAGAAACGGCCCGATAGCCCGGCAGATTTCCTGATCACGCTCTGTCAGCCCGACCTGACGCGCCACACCGCCCACATGCATGTTGGAGCGATGATCATCACCCGAAGGAACGCGGTTGATCGCGCCAATAGGCTCACCATCCACCAGAATGATGCGCTTGTCCCCGGCCGTAACGGCGGGTTCGTAACGCTGGATCATCAGCGGTTCACGCGAGCGGGCAAAGTGCATTTCCAGCAGGGCGTTGAGGTTCCCGTCATCCTCACGGATACGGAACACGCCGCTGCCGCCATTGCCGAACAGCGGTTTGACAATGATATCGCGCCACTTCGCCCGGAAGGCGCGAATTTCCGCCACGTCCCACGTCACCAGTGTCGGGGGCATAAGGTCAGGAAAATGCGTGACCAGAATTTTTTCCGGGCAGTCCCGCACCCAGCGCGGGTCATTGACCACCAGCGCCTGATCCGGCCCTGTGCCATGCACGTGGTCAAGCATATGAGTAGCGGTAATATAGGCCATGTCGAACGGTGGATCCTGACGCATCAGCACCACATCCATTTCCGACAGAGAACGCCGCGCCGCCTCACCAAAGGTCGCGTGGTTGCCTTTTTCGCGCCGGACGGAAACAGGCCGCATGAGCGCGCTGACGCGTGCAGGCCTGTGCTGCCCTGCCTTCGGCACGCCCTCACCCAGTGCAAGGCTGCCCACCTCGTAAACGAACAGGGAATGGCCCCGTGCCTGAGCCTCCAGCATCAGGGCGAATGTGGAATCCCCCTCGATATTGATATGCTCCAGCGGGTCCATCTGAACCGCTACAAGCCTCTGCGAGCCCATATCCTTACACTTCCCGTTTCTTCTGATGCCGCGAAATCTGGCAACATTCTGCCCGTTTTACCATCAACACGCAAACGCACCCGGCCCCTGCGCCCATGCCCGCCACCCAAACCGGCGTCATGAGCGGCGGACGGGCAGACTGGCTGCGTTGCCCACAACAGCCTCGCCCGGCTGGCAGCGCAGGCGTACGGGCAACATGACATACCATTCCGCAATCATGCCCCGGCGCGCACGCGCCACCGGAGCACTAGCTGGCCCCAGAACCTCGAACACATGCGGGTCTGGCGCCTCTTTATCCTGAACCGGCCGCAGTAGTTGCCCCTGCTGGCCACAGGCAGGACGCGGAATATCAAACAGGGCCCAGCGCGGCTCAACCGCCACAACCTGCGTATTCTGCGCATAAAACGCCAGTTCACCCGCCAGGCCATAATTTTCTGTCATCAGAACAGGCGCCTGGCCTGAATACCCTTCCGCCGCACGCGCCTGCACCGTATGGGCCAGTTCACTCCACCCTCCCATCTGCCGCAGCGTGACATCCACCCTGACAGGCAAAGGCAGAGGGGCGAAAGCCGCCTGCCCCATAATGACGAGGGTCATGATCCCCCCCAGCCAGACAGCACTTTTCCACCAACGGGGGCGCCACAGACCCGCCGCCAACGTGCAGGCGGGATACACCACCACGGGCCAGTTGGCCTGAACACGTGCGCCAAGCGCGTGCTGCAAAAACACCGCCAGCGGACACAAGATCGTGCAGAGCAGCAGGGCCGAAAAACCGTCGCGCTTACGCCACAGCCTGACGCATCCCCCCACAAACAGGACAAACACCAGACCAGAGGCAAGCCCCACCTGGCCTCCGAGCAACTCGGACAGGAAAACCAGCGCGCGAGCGGGCTGCCAGTCCAGCAGACGCCCCCCCTGCCGCACGAAACCGCCCCAGGCATGATGCGCGTTCCACAGAACAACCGGCATGACGCACAGCAAACTCACACAGCCTGCCAGCCAGGGCCACGGCTTGCGTAGCCAGAGCCGTCCTGCCCGACTGCCAAACAGCCACAGCCCCATCCCGCCAACAGGAAGAAGCATGGAGTATTTGCTGTCACACCCAAGCCCGGCCGCCAGCCCCACGACCAGCCACAGCCAGACAGGCCCACCGGCGCACAGCCAGCTCAAGCTCCACAGCATCAGGGTAACAAAAAAAATCAGGGCGGTGTCGGGCGTCATGATAATGACGCCAAGCCCGATTGCCAGCGTGGCATTCAGCAGCAGGGCTACCCTCGCGCCAACGCGCCAGTCAGGTCTGCCATCAGGCTGGCGGAGCCACAGCGCCCCCGCATGGGCCAGCAGCAGGGTGCCGAACGCGGCTGAAAGCGGCCCCATCATGCGCAGGCCCAGCGGTGTGTCACCCGCCACCAACATGCCGAGCCTGATCCACAGTGCCACCATAGGCGGGTGATCGAAATACCCGGCTGCGGGGGCTAAGGCCCAGAGCCTGTAATAGGCTTCGTCAGGTGTGAGCGGCACCCAGGCCGCCACAATCAGTCGAAAGAGCGTGACAACCGCCATAGCCGCAAGCGCAGCCAGCCAGCCGTAGCGCGCCATGCGCTTCCCCGCACGCAACCTGTTACGGCCTCCAGACGATCGTAGAAGACATGGCGTAGTTCCACACAGCCGCCATGATCGCGCCTGCCACACTGGCTTCCGTAATCATATGCCCCTGATCGTACAGAAGCCGGGCAATGCCGATATTGGCAACGGCCCCCACCGAGCAGACCAGTATGAACAGCAGCAGCCCACGGGCTGCACGCGCGCCCTTAAGCCGCCTGTCCCGATAAGTGACAGTATTATCAAGAAAGAAATTGACGATCATCGCCACAACAGTGCCGACGCCCTGCGCGAGCGAGAAATCCGCCCCTGCGAGCAGGGCCAGCCGCATGATGACCAGATTGGTCAGCACCCCCGCGAAACCCACGCCGCAAAACGCAATAAAGCGTAGCGGCACCAGCCCGTGGCACAGCTTGTCCACCAGCAAGGCACCGAACTGGAGCATAACCACTACGTCCAGCTTGCTCTCTCCTGCCACACGCGCCCTGAAACCGCATGGAATTTCCTGCACTTTCAAGGGAGTAGGAGAAGACAGAACCAGATCAAGCAGGATCTTGAAACCAGTCGCCGCCAGAAAAGGCGCAATCTGCCGGAACCTATCCTGCCTGATGGCAAAAAAACCGCTCATCGGGTCGGTCAGCCGGACCGGCATGAACCGTTGTGCAAGCCATATGCCGCCATCGGACAAAGCGTGCCGCCAGGCGTTGGCCAGCCCCTGATTGCTGCCACCTTCCACATGTCGGCTACCGACCGCCAGATCGCACCCGCCTCCAGCCACCGCATCAATCAGCGCGGGGAGGCGGCTTTCATCATGCTGCAAGTCACCATCCATGACCGCCACAACCTGTGCGGAAGAAGACAGCGCGCCCTCGATCACGGCGGAAGACAGGCCGCGTCGCCCTATGCGGCACAGACCGCGCACATGGCTATCTTCCTGCGCAAGAGCCCGCACAACATCGCTTGTGCCATCGGGGGAGTTGTCATCGACAAAAATGACTTCCCAGCGCCGTCCATCCAGAGCCTTGCGCAGCATCTCCACCAGCGGCCGGACATTCGCGCTTTCATTATAACAGGGCACAATGATGCTGACATCCGGCCCGCCCTGCCCGTTCGCCGTTCCGGCTCCGAGCTTCTCATACTCCCCCACGCCCTGAGACACCGCCTTGCCCTCACTCACACGGACGTTCATTCAGGCTGTCCCTCGTTCTCATTCTTCAAAGGCACGCCCCACCGTTCCAGACTTGTGCGGATCGTCTGCAAAGTCTGCACCCGTATGACGTGGGCGGCCTCGGTGAGCTGTCGGGTCAGCAGGTTTTCGTGCGCGGCGTCGCGCGCGATCAGGCGCACGAGAAAGTCGCCACCGCCACGGATCATGTGGCACTCCCGCACTTCAGGCCACTGGGCGAGATAGTCCTCGAAAGCAGACAGTACTGTTTCTTTCTGACTTTCCAGACCAATCAGCGCAAAAAACGTGATGGGCCAGCCAAGGGCCGCAGCGTCAGGATCGGCATGGTAGCCACGCACCACGCCGTCATCCTCCAGACGCCGGACCCGGCGCAGGCAGGGAGGGGCCGATATGCCCACACGCCGGGCCAGTTCGACATTGGTGATACGCCCATCGTCCTGCAACTCTGCCACGATGCGGAGATCAACTGCGTCCAGATCCACCACCTTCAAACTCCGATCCCCCTTGCAGGACAAAAATCCCTGCAGAGCACGCCGTACCGGCAACTGGCACCGTATATGACACGCTCGCCCGCCCTCGGCAAACCGCATCCTTGCGCAGCGGCACCCCTTGCTCTCCCGTGGCCGTGCGGTCATATCTGGGCCCATATCGCCCGGAACGCGCCGACAACAGCGGCACAGCCGGGCTTGGCCTTACCCGCGGGGGATGATGCAATAACCATGACCGAAACAATCACGACCGACCTGCTTGTCATCGGCGCTGGCCCCGCTGGCTATACGGCCGCAATTTATGCCGCGCGCGCCAATCTTTCTCCCGTGCTGGTGGCGGGGCTACAGCCCGGTGGACAACTCACCATTACCACCGAGGTGGAAAACTACCCCGGCTTTGCCGAGGCCATTCAGGGCCCCTGGCTGATGGAACAGATGGCCCAGCAGGCGCTGAATGTGGGCGCGCGTATCGAATACGACATCATCACAGAAGTAAAACTGGACGGGGGTTCACCTTTCAGGCTGGTGGGCGATTCCGGCACGGTCTATCTCGCGCGCTCGGTTATTGTCGCAACCGGTGCGCAGGCACGCTGGCTGGGTCTGCCAAACGAAAAACGTCTTCAGGGCGCTGGCGTTTCTGCATGTGCCACATGCGACGGCTTTTTCTATCGGGGCCGCAAGGTTGTGGTTGTGGGCGGCGGTAATACTGCCGTGGAAGAAGCCCTCTACCTCACCCACCATGCCGATCATGTAACTCTGATCCATCGCCGCGACACGCTGCGGGCCGAAAAAATCCTGCAGGATCGTCTGTTTGCCAACCCCAAGGTCAGCGTCATATGGAACAGCGTGATCGAGGATATTCTGGCTGAAGGCACGCCGCCGACCGTCAACGCGGTCGCCCTGCGCAATACGCAGGACAATACGCAGACCATTCTGCCAACGGACGGCGTGTTCATCGCCATCGGCCATTCCCCTACCACCGATATCTTCAAAGGCCAGCTCGAACTGGATTCCGAAGGCTACGTCGTGACAACAGCGGGAGGCACCCGCACATCGGTCGATGGAGTCTTCGCGGCGGGCGACGTGCAGGACAAAATCTACCGTCAGGCCGTTACGGCTGCCGGCACAGGCTGCATGGCAGCACTGGATGCAGAGCGTTTCCTTGCAGGTCTAAATTAATGATTACTCCTCCATGGTCTCTTGACCATGGGGGACAATTACTGCACGTAGGTATAAACCATAAAGCATAATTTCATGCTTTACATGAGTATCATTCAATATTTAGCAGGAGGCGTGCGTGGACTGGGATAAACTCAGGGTTTTCCATGCTGTGGCAGAAGCCGGTTCCTTTACCCACGCGGGAGACGTTCTCAACCTGAGCCAGTCCGCTGTATCCCGGCAGATTTCCGCGCTCGAAGACGTTCTTCAGGTTCCTCTTTTCCACCGTCATGCCAGAGGACTTATCCTGACTGAGCAGGGTGAGACCCTGCACAAGACGGTAAGAGAAGTATTTTCCAAACTGGAAATGACACAAACCCTGCTGACCGAAAGCAAGGAAAAAGCAGCCGGGCGGCTGCGTGTCACCACCACGACAGGTTTTGGCAACTGCTGGCTCATGCCGCGCCTGCATAAGTTCATGCAGGCCAACCCGGAAATCGATATCTGCCTCATTCTGGAAGATAACGATCTGGATTTGGGTATGCGTGAGGCCGACGTTGCCGTACGGATGCACGCGCCGCGCCAGCCGGATCTGATCCAGCGGCATCTGGCGGATTTTCATCTCCCCATTTTCGCGGCCCCGCTCTATCTGGAAAAACACGGCACACCGCAGACCCTTGATGAAGTAAAAAACCATCATCTGGTGCTGTTCGGGGAGCATCACCCCCCTGTCACCCATGTAAACTGGCTGGCTCAGGCGCTCCAGAACATGGGGCATACCGGGCAGCACAATGCCCGGCTGGAGGTCAACAGCATGGCGGCCATGGCTTACGCCATTGCTGGCGGGCTGGGTATTGGCTCCATTCCCACCTATGCGGCAGCGGAGTTCCCCGATCTGGTGCAGATCCTGCCGGATGTCACCAGCCCGACCGTTGATGCCTATTTTGTCTATCCAGAGGAACTGCGTAGCTCCAAGCGCGTGTCCGTATTCCGTGACTTCCTCATGAGCGAACTCGGTATCCGTTAAAAGCCGTTCAGCGCACAGACAAAGGGCAGACTGTTTCGCACCATTCCAAGGCGAATCGTTCTGCCCTTTTGCATGAAGCACAGGCCATGCCCAAGCTTGCACAATAATCCGTATGAATAACGCACTTTCCATACCAGTTCTTTAAATTTCAGAACCTGCTTATTGCCGAAATTCTACTGCCCTCGCCGCTGTATTGCCTCAAACAATGAGGATGCAAAGAAAAGCGGGGTAAAAAATCAAAAAATTTACATCTTCTCTATTCACAAACAAGAAATCATTCTCTATATTTAAGCTATTAAATCCTTATTTCCATTGGGCCAGCCATGACAGACACTGCAGACTACTCCCCCGTTCTAGAACTTGTATCAGAGATTGTGGCGGCATATGTTTCCAACAACCAGGTGGAAGCCACCGCCATTCCGGTCCTGATTAAGGACGTTTATCAGGCACTGAAAACCGCTGAACTGCCGCAGAGCGAGCCGGAAAAGCTCCAGCCTGCTGTACCGGTCAAGCGTTCGGTTTTCCCTGACTACATCGTGTGCCTTGAAGACGGCAAGAAGCTGAAAATGCTCAAACGCCATCTCCAGAGCGCCTATAATATGACACCGGAGCAGTACCGCGAACGCTGGGGTCTGCCCGCCGACTACCCGATGGTCGCTCCCAACTATGCCGAACGGCGCTCCACTCTGGCACGTGAAATTGGGCTTGGCCGCAAGATTCACGCTGCTGGTGATGAAGATGAAGTTGGTGGCCGCGGCCGTCGCTCCAAGAAAAGCGCACCTGCCAACGCGTAAGGCTCGCCTCGGATCAACGAGGTCTAAAGCCCGGTGGAGCATCTATCCTGCTCCACCGGGCTTTATTTATGTCTTGACGCAAGAACCCTATACGCAGGAGTGTTGAAAAAGAGTGGCCCTGCTATCTGGCCATATGATCAGATGGAAATGCACTACCATGACCAGATCTGAACTTATCGCTATTCTTTTGCAGAAGCATCCTCACCTGCAAGTCAGAGAGGCGACGCGTCTCGTCAACACTGTTTTTGGTGGCATTGCCCGCAGTCTCGCCAACGGCCAGCGTGTGGAACTGCGAGGGTTCGGGGCTTTTTCAGTCAAGGAACGTGAACCCCGGCTAGGCCGCAACCCCAAAACAGGGGAGCAGGTACAAGTCAGCCGCAAATATGTGCCGTTCTTCAAAACTGGCAAAGAACTGCATCAGCGCCTGAACAGTCCGCACAAAAAAGGATAAGGCACCGTACCTATAAAAGCCTTTTGTCGTGCAGGTAATCGCGGGCGAGTTTCAGGTCCGCGACAAAGTTTTCGTATTCTCTCTGCCGGGTGGAATCGTCAGGCAGGCGAAGCAGATAGGACGGATGCACTGTTACCAGACCGTCTATTGTGTCACCCAACGGGATGATCTTTGATCTTTCACGCGAAATTGTAACTGGCCGCTTCAGCACGCTCCGGGCCGCCGTAGCCCCCAGCATGACAACCAGCGCGGGGTTCAGAACCCGCCGTTCCGCCTCCAGCCAAACGTGACAGGCGGTGATGGCTACCTCATCGGGCTTCTTATGCAGTCGCCTGCCATTGCGCCATGTAAAACCAAAATGCTTGACCGCATTGGTTACATAAATCTGTTCGCGAACAAATCCCACCTCCGCCAGAGCCCTGTCCAGCACCTGCCCCGCTGGCCCCACAAACGGTATCCCCGCCAGATCTTCCTGATCACCCGGTTGCTCCCCTACCAGCATCAGGCGGAACAAGCCCTGACCACTGCCAAAAACTGCGCGCGTCGCATTTTCCCACGACGGGCAGGCCCGACAGTCCATGGCCAGTGCGCCAAGGGCGGCAAGATTGTCCGCCTGCTGGATATCACTCAGTCCGGGCAGCAAGAGGGTTTGTGGGTATCCTTGCCAGCAGCCCTGTCCGGCCGGCTGCCAGGTAGCAGCCGACACATGGGCCGCGTCGTCCTCTCCCGGTCCGAAAAAAAGTCGCTGACCATTCCACAAAGCCCGTCTGTATGGCGTGCATATCTCCCACACACGGGGATTGCGCGCCTGACAGAAAGCCGCATTGGCCTCCAGAATATAATGAGTTGGCCTATCATGCAGGCAGGCTGAGGCATGATCCTCCGTAAAGGCGGAAAACCGTTGCCGGAATGCCTGTGTCTCCCGCCTTACGCTGTCAGCCAGCCCATGCAGCGCCATAAGATCCCGGTCATCTCGGTCGCTTATGCTCAGCTCGTTCCGGGCCAAACGGTAGAGAACCCTGTAGCCAAGAGCAAAACGGCTTTCATCCCGCGCCTGAATGGCGGCTTCCAGCGTGCCCAGCAAAGCGCGCGAAAGCGTAATGCGCGGCCCGGAAGCGGGCAATGCCGTCGTGTAATCGTTCTGCGCAGGTATGGTTTCACCAAAGGCAGCCACGCTCCACTGCAACATTTCGGGCGGGGTCTCATGCGCAACATGCCACCGTACCGCCTGGCGCCACCCCTGAAAGTCAACCTGATGCGCGAGAAAGACCTCTGCCACTGCGCTCAAGCCCCTTTATTACGTCCACCACGCTTCAAGCGCCCGAGTATGGATACGAGCTGCCGAAAGTCCATGATCCCTGTCAGGTACAGCAGAATAACGTATAGTACACTTCCACCTGACACCATCAGCCCCAGCCAGAACAGGCGCGGCAGGATATGGGCGGGGAATGGCATTTCCCACATAGCCGCACCAACGCCACACGCCATGCCCAGCGCGGCAAGGCAGACCAGTCCCATACGCACCAGCAGCAGACGCGGCACATATAGCACCGCGCGAACACGGAGTATGACCGCCAGACTCGCAACGTTGAGCCCCGCCGCCAGACTGCTGGCCAAAGGCGGCCCGACATGGGCCAGAGGCTTCATGAAGGCAAGGTTCAGCAGCAGATTGACCACCAGAATGGCAATGCCGATGATGACTGGCGTGCGGGTGTCCCCGCGTGCAAAAAATGCTGGAGACAGCACCTTAACCAGCACAAAAGCTGGCAGGCCGATAGCATAAGCGCGAAGCGACTGGGCCGACAGCAGGGCGTCATGCTCCGTAAACGAACCATGGCCGAACAGAACCACCATGATAGGATCGGCCAGCACCAGAATACCCGCCACGGCGGGCAGGGTGAGCAGCAGCACGTATTCAATCGAACGATTTTGGGCCGTGTGCGCCCCTTCGTGATCTCCCGCGGCTAGATGCCGGGTCAGCACGGGCAGCAGGGTCGTGCCTGCGGCCGACCCCAGTACGCCTAGCGGCAACTGGTTGATACGATCCGCGAAATACATGAGCGAAACACTGCCCGCAGGCAGTAGCGTACCGATGATGGTGTCGATCGTCAGGTTGATCTGCCCAACCCCGCTCCCAACCAGCCCCGGCACCATCCGCCTCAGCAACACCCTGATACGGGGTGTCAGGCGTGGCCAGAGCGGCACAAGCCCAAAATTGGCCTTTTCACAAGCCCACATCAGCAGGCCCAGTTGGACAACCCCAGACAGCGTCACACCCCATGCGGCAACAATCGCCACATTGGCGCTGAAACAGGCAGCACCCAGAATGGCGGCAATACCAACAATATTGAAGGCCAGATACGCGGCGGACGCCATGCCGAAGCGGTGCAACCCGTTCAGCACCCCCGCAAGAAGAGCTGCGGCACAGATCATAACCAGATAGGGAAAGGTAATCCGGCTCAGGGTGACGGCGAGCGCATAACGCTCGCCACTTTGCAGAAAGCCCGGTGCAATGGCCCGCAGCACGGCTGGCATGAAGCACTCCCCCAGCACGCACAGAAATACCAGCCAGGCCAGCATGACCCCCAGCGTACGCCGCGCGAAATGCCGGGCCTCATCCGCCCCCTCTGTCACCAGAACGGACGAAAACAACGGCACAAAAGCCGCGTTGAAGGCCCCTTCCCCGAACAATCGGCGGAACATGTTTGGCAGGCGACAGGCCACCTGATAGGCATCCTGCAAGGCGCCAGCCCCCATGAACGCGGCCAGAAGCTGATCGCGCACAAGCCCAAGAACGCGGCTGAGCATGGTCCAGCCGCCAACTGTCAGAAAATTTCTCAGCATGATGTCCCGCGCGATCCGTCAAGGCTATAGCAGCAGCCCTGCGGCCCTGCCTGTCACAGCATACCGGCTGTGCGACTCATGAACAGTCTTAACAGATACGGCATAGGCACGCCGCTTACCTCGCTCTATTATCTGCTGTCAAAGGCGGCAGGCTCCATGGTCTGCCATTCGCCCCGGAAGCCTGGAAAGAATACACACACATGCCTGCCCCTCCAGCCCAATATCGAGCCCCCGAAACCCGCTGTCTGGGACCGAAAGCCAGCCAGCGTTCAAGACGGGGGCAGGAACTCGCACGGGGAACTCTGGCTGCCTTTATCGGGGGCATGGCGCTTTATACCGTGCATGGCTTCCTGCCCGCGCTGGCATGGGGCTGTGTTTTCGCCATAGCCACATGGCCGCTCTATACCCGCGCCTGCAGGGCGTGGCCAAATGCGGCAGGTGGAACGCTGCTGCCCGCTCTGTTTACGGCCGTCATGGCGCTGATCTTTGTCATTCCCCTAACCCTGCTGACACTTCAAGCCATAGGAGAAGCCCAGAGCGCGCTGCGCTGGGTTGATAATGCCCGCGCCCACGGCGTACCCGTGCCGGATGTACTCAGCCACCTGCCCTTCGGTCAGGCGACCATCACGCGATGGTGGGAGAGCCACCTGACTGACCCGAGGAATGTTTCAGGTATGCTCGGCGCGCTCGACAGCCGTGGCGTGGCCATAACCAAGGCGCTCGGTGCGCAGATCGCCCATCGCGGCACGCTTTTCTGCTTTTCTATCCTGACGCTGTTTTTCCTTTATAAGGATGGCCCATCCGTCATCCGGCAATGCCGTGTTGCCTCCTGCCGTGCCTTTGGCAAGCGAGGAGAAACCATCGGCCGACAGATTGTCGCCTCGGTTCACGGCACCGTGCAGGGACTGGTGCTGGTTGGCATCGGCGAGGGTATTATTCTCGGCGCGGCTTATATGATCGCAGGTGCCCCCCACCCGGCTCTTTTCGGTGTCATTACCGCTGTAGCAGCCATGATTCCGTTCTGTGCACTGGTGGCCGTCGGACTGGTTTCCCTGCTGATTCTGGCGCAAGGCGCCTCTATCGCCAGCATTATCATTTTCGCACTGGGTGCGACGGTCATCTTCATCGCAGATCATTTCGTGCGCCCTGCCCTGATCGGCGGCACCACAAAACTACCCTTCCTGTGGGTACTGCTGGGTATTCTGGGAGGTGCCGAAACATGGGGCCTGATTGGCCTGTTCATCGGCCCGGCCATTATGGCCGCACTCAACCTGCTATGGCGGCGCTGGACATACGGCAATAGCGAGGCCGCTCCCTAAAAGGAGCAACCTCGCCATACCAACTTTTCGGAAAAATATCGGGCAGGCGGGATTCGAACCCACGACCCCCAGTCCCCCAGACTGATGCGCTACCAGACTGCGCTACTGCCCGTTAAGTGTGGAGTGGTGTTTAGCAGGCGATCCCGCAGGGCACAAGACCGTGCGGGATAGTTTTTTTGCTTAAACAACAAGTTTCTGGCGAATAGCCAGCAACTCCACCAGAATACCTTCCAGTTCGGCCCGCAGGTGCAGATCAGGGGCCTGCGGCGCCACGGACACCACGGGTTCCGGGGCGCAGGCAACGACAGCCTCTTCAGTAGCGACAACCGCTACCAGCGCCTCAGGCTCTGACACCTGAAAGGACTCGACCGCGTCCGCCAGTTCCGGCTGGGTGTCATCCATCACCACCCGGTCAGGCATGGGCGCGACCATGCCGCTATCCAGCAGCCGCTGCACACCTTTAACCGTATAGCCCTGCGTGTACAGAAGGTCTGCAATATGACGCAGGAGTGCGATATCGTCCTGACGGTAGTAACGGCGGCCGCCAGCCCTTTTGACCGGTCGCACCTGCTGGAACTGCGATTCCCACAGCCTCAGCGTGTGCTGGGGTACATGTAGCTCATCTGCAACTTCGCTAATGGTTCTGAAAGCCTGCGGTGCTTTTTCCAGCCCGTCCAATCCCCTGTCCTCTTCCTCGGAAAACTGCGCCTCAAACAGATCAATGTTCTCCTGCTCGGGGCCTCTGCCTTCCGGAGAATCAGTCATCATCATTGCCCTCATACCCTTCTGGCGATTCATGATTGACTTCAGCTTTCAGAAGCTGACTGGATCGGAAGACCAGCACGGAGCGTGGCATGATCGGAACTTCCTCACCCGTTTTCGGGTTCCGCCCTGCTCGTCTGCCTTTCTTGCGAACGGCAAAGGTGCCAAATCCACTGATCTTGACGCTTTCACCGCGTTCAAGCGCTTCCATGACTGTCTCCAGGACATCTTCCAGGAGCACAGACGACTCTTTGCGAGACAGACCTACCTGCTGGTAGACCTGCTCTATCAAGGATGCACGCGTCACAGTTTCCATGAATTGGAGCGTAACCACGCTCGCAGGGCGCGTCAATTCATTCGCACAACAGGTGCATTTTTATAAGAAACTGGGGAAAGGCCCGCTGGTTACATCCGTACCAATGCGGAACCCCATGTCAGACCGCCGCCGAGCGCCTCAAGGAGCACCAGATCGCCCTTGCGGATACGCCCATCGCGCACGGCCTCATCCAGCGCCAGCGGGATAGAAGCAGCCGATGTATTGGCGTGCCGGTCAACCGTTACGACCACCCGCTCGGGAGGCAGACCCAGCTTCTTGCCCACCCCTTCGATAATACGGATATTGGCCTGATGCGGCACCAGCCAGTCCACATCGGCATAGGCCAGCCCCCGTGCCGCCAGCGCCTCATCCACAGCGGAAGAGAGCTTGGAGACGGCATGGCGGAACACATCCCGCCCGCTCATGACCAGATGGCCCGTTTTGTCAGGCTGCCCGACGGCGCCATCGACATAAAGCAGGTCGCCCAGCGTGCCGTCGGAATGCAGGTGGGTGGCAAGAAGGCCCCGCCCATCGTCCTCATCGGACGCGGAGAGAACCACAGCACCAGCGCCATCGCCGAACAGCACGCAAGTGCCGCGGTCAGACCAGTCCAGAATGCGGGAATAAACCTCGCTGCCAATAACCAGCGCCTTGCGGATCATGCCAGAGCGGATATAGGCATCAGCCGTAGCCAACGCAAAAATAAACCCCGAACAGGCTGCGGAAATATCGAAACCGAAGCCCCGCGTCATACCCAGCAAGGCCTGAACGCGCACAGCGGTCGCGGGGAAAGCCTGATCGGGCGTCGCGGTAGCCAGAAAAATAGCGTCGATATCGTCGGCAACCAGCCCGGCGTAATCAAGGGCGGCCTGAGCAGCGCGCGCGGCCATGCTGGCGGCTGTATCATCCGGTCCGGCCATATGGCGACGGGTAATGCCGGTGCGGGTTCTGATCCAGTCATCCGAGGTATCCAGCCGGACCGCCAGTTCGTCATTGGTCACAACCCTGTCTGGCAGGCAACTGCCAGACCCGATCAGAAGCGCGTGCTTCGTCATCGCCATTCTTTCATTATCCGCCGCCGCAACGGACATACACGCTGCTCACCACGACCGGCCAGTTCATGTCTATGTGTCTGCTCAGGAAACCGGAACCGCAGCCTCGCGTTCTTCGGCCACCTTCTGCCCGGAAAGCAACGCCCCCATATGGCTGAGACGCTCACGGATGCTATCATTGAAACCGTGCGTAACCATGTCCATGGCCACGTCAACCGCTGCGGCAAACCCTTCAGCGTCGGTACCGCCATGGGATTTGACCACCACGCCATTGAGGCCAACAAACACGGCCCCATTGTAACGCCGGGGGTCCAGCCATTCCTTCATCCGTTCCAGACCGGGCCGGACAAGCAGATAGCCGATTTTTGCCAGCACACTGCTCTGGAACACGCGACGCAGCAGGGTGGTGGCCATTTTCAGCACACCTTCTCCCGTTTTAAGCGCCACATTGCCGGTAAAGCCGTCGGTCACGACCACATCGGTCGTTCCAGCGGTAATATCATGGCCTTCCACAAAGCCATGGAACTGGGCAGCCAGCGGGCTTTCGCGCAGCGTTTCCGCCGCGACGCGCAGCTTTTCGTCACCCTTGAGTTCTTCAGAGCCGATATTGAGCAGGCCGATTGTCGGGGCCGGAAGGCCCAGCACCGCCTTGGCAAAGGCTTCGCCCATGACCGCGAACTCGACCAGATTGCGCCAGTCGCATACGACATTGGCGCCCAGATCCAGCATGACCACATCGCCCTTCACGGTCGGGCTGATAGCCGCCATGGCGGGACGGGAAATCCCCGGCAGGGTTTTGATCACAATCTTGGCCAAGGCCAGCATGGCCCCGCTATTACCAGCGGAGACCACACCCTGAGCCCGCCCACTGGCCACGGCATCCATGGCCAGGCGCATGGAAGACTGCCGCTGCCGCAGGGCCTGCGTGGGCTTCATGTCCATAGGAATGGACACATCGGTATGCCACACGGTGCAAACCGCCGCCGCACGCGGATACTTGGCCAGAAGCGGTTGCAGTCTGGCCTCGTCCCCGATCAGCAGCACACGCAGATCACGGTGACGTTCCGCGGCAATGGCAAGCCCGGCAACAACAACCTCGGGAGCCCCATCGCCTCCCATTCCATCCACCGCAAGGCTGAACGCCCCTGAGGGATCGGAAGGAAAACTGTCTGGAATCTCGGTCTTGTTCATGCCTGCTTCTCTGCCATGCCGCAGATACCTTGCTCCCGTATCCGCACGCCTGAGCGCACGCTCAATACCCGCCTGAAAAAATCAGGCGCGTACGGCTACCTTCAGCGCCTTACCGGCGGCAACCACTTCACGTCCATCGTAATGGCCGCAATGGCTGCAGACGTGGTGCGGGCGCTTCAGCTCACCGCAGTTCGAGCATTCAGCGAAAGCCTCGACGCGGAGTGCTTCGTGGCTGCGACGCATACCACGACGAGAAGGCGAAGTTTTTCTTTTGGGTACAGCCATGAGCCTGAGCCCCTTCCTGCAAAGACAAGTTAATAAATGCCCGGCTCGCGTTCCTGCGCCCTACCAGACAACACCATTCGGTTCATCACCAGACTGAGCCGGGGCCTCTAGCAGACGGAGGGCTTTTTCGCAAGTAATGCAAAAAGAAAACCCCCGTCTTCTTTACGCCCCCTCAGGCTTTTCCCCCGTTCCAGCGCGACAGCGCCGCGAAAGGATGAGGCCGCTGCGCACCCTCATCGCGCACCAGGGGCTCTTCCGCGCTGTCCTCATCCATAACAAGGCCGGGCGGCAGATCAATATCCGGCGCGTGGGGATATGGGTCCAGCTCCAGCGCAAACTGCTCGACCACGGCCTCTCCCAGATCGATATCCTGACCCTCATAGGGAATTTCATCCACCGCATCCATGTCCGGCAGATCAGACTCCACAAAATGCTCGGCCGGGACGAAACGAACCACAAAAGAGCCCGCAATCATATCCTCAAAACTTTCAAGACTGACAACGCAGGTCTGCATGAAGCGTGCCGCCAGAGCGCCCTGCGCCTCCACCACACCCCGCCCCTGTTCGCGCAGGTGGTAACGGCAGCGCAGCATATCAATCTGCGGCAGCCTGAGACGTGCAGCCACGGCGCGACACTCCGCCTCTGTCGCCTCCACCGTGATTTCCGTGCCGTTTGCACCGATTCGGCGCACAGCCAGAGGGCGAGAAAATTCAGGCCTGTCTTTCATGGAAACCTCCACAGGTGGCACAATGGCTCTTGAAGTCGCGTGCCTGCGGGCCACGCCCGCGCCATGGCACACGGGCCACCCTATCATATCCCCCCGCAACAGGGGAGTAATGCCTTGCCCCAAGGCGGAAATACGCCCCAAATAGCCATTGAGGAATTGACGCACCGCCATGGTTGGGGCATCCGAACAGAAGATGAGCCCCGCTGGATCAAGCCTGCATCTAATGGCCTGATACCACAGGGGACAAAAACGCAGGGAAGCCTGAACGTCATGACACTGCCACGCCGCAACCGGATGACGCGCCTGCACGGCGCCTGCACAGCCCTTGCGGCGGTACTGGCCCTTTCCGGCTGCGCGGTTTTTTCCCCAACGCCCATCCCGCGCGGGTCACTGGTCGAGGCGGATGACTACAACCAGCTCATTCCCGGTTCCAGCAGCCGCGCCGATGCGCTCGACCTGATGGGTACCCCCACCACCAAAGGGGCCTTTGACGACAACACCTGGATTTACATTTCCATGACCACCCATCTGGTGCCCATGGATTATCCGGCTGTTATCAAACAGGATGTGGTGGTTCTCAAATTCACGCCGTCCGGCACGTTGCAAAGCGTGCGCGCCCTTGACCGCAAGGACGCCATCCATGTGGCCATGGTTTCCAAAATCACCCCGACGCCCGGCACCAAGGTCAACATCCTGCAACAGATTCTGGGCAATGTCGGCCGCTACAATCCCATGCAGAACATGATGGGTTCCGGCTCGGCTGGCGGCATGATGGGCGGCTACAACAGTCAGGGTCCCGGCCACTTCGGCTCGGGCAACTCCCTCTGATTGCCTAGCGCGGCAGGGTAACCCTGACGCGCAGCCCACCCTGAGGCGAGTCCTCCAGCGTCAGCTCCCCTCCATGAGCACGCACGATATCGCGTGAAATGGTCAGCCCAAGCCCCGTGCCGTTGACCTGACTACTTTCAAAAGCCGTCAGCACACGTTCGCGCCGGTCAGGTTCTATCCCCGGCCCATTGTCATCCACCAGAAACATCACCTTGTCCGGTGTCACCCTGACTATCAGGCTCACACACGCACCATGACGGCTGGCATTGTCGATCAGATTGGTCAGGGTCCGGCGCATGGCATCAGGCCGCATGGGCACCACAAGTCCTGGCGAAACCTCCAGCCTGACCTCGCGCCCGCCTGCCCGCGCCGCAGCCGCCACAATTTCCTTCAGGAACGGCCGCAGAGACACCTCCTCGATCTTTTCCATCCCCTCGCCCCGCACGAAGGCAAGGTAGGTGCCGATCAGGTTTTCCATCTCCACCACGTCGCCTACCATGTCGTCGATGTCCTGCCGGAGATCTTCGGCCCGCACGACGCCGGACTGCGGCAACATGACAAGCGAAAGCCGCAGACGGGTCAGAGGCGTGCGCAGGTCATGCGACACCCCGGCCAGAACCCGCGTCCTTTGCGCGACAAAGCGGTGGATGCGTGCCTGCATCCGATTAAACGCTACAGCAGCCTTGCGGACCTCCTGCGCGCCTGTAGGGCGTATCAGCCCCACATCCCGCCCCAGCCCGAACTGTTCCGCCGCATGACCCAACATGCGGATAGCCCTGACCTGCCGGCTCATGAACAGGCTGGCGAGCATGAACAGCAGCAGTGTGCTGCCCACCGTCCAGGCCACAAACAGCCAGATCTGCCCCATGTCCAGCCGTTTGCGGGGGGCATCCACTATCAGGACGCCATCCGGCAACTGTATAAAAATGCGAACCTTGCGCGGGTCACGATTCCAGGAAATATAAAACGGATAGGCTATGGCAGAGCCCAGATCGCGCACCAGATCATCATCCATCGGCCCCAGAACGTGGGTAGAACCGAAGTGATCCAGCTTCATGCCCGGTTGCCACTGCTCACGCAGATGCAGGTGTGACCACGCCTGCGAGACAAACCAGGCCTTGTCCTGCGGGTTTTTGAGCCGTTCCAGCGCATTAAGCGACAAGACCACTTCCGAGGCCACGCTATCTGTCAAACGACGGGAGACGACCTTGAGAAAATTACCGTAAAACAGTTCGAGCGCGATGCCCTGCGTGGCCAGCAGCGGAAACAGCACGATCAGCAACGACCGGCCCAAAAATGAGCGGGGCAGAAAACGCCGCACGATTTTCTCCGCCCTGCGGCTTACCTGCTCCACCAGCACTCGCCAAAATTTCGCCCCCCTGCCCATCCGTATCTACAGGCCCGGCTTCAGGACGTAACCGCGCCCTCTAACGGTCTGCAAAAAGCGGGGCTCCCTCGGGTCTGTTTCAATGCACCGGCGCAAACGGGTAACCTGCACATCCACCGCGCGCTCGCCTATTTCGAGCATATCCAGCGCCGTAGCGATTTCTTCACGCGTAAAGACCTCACCCGGCCTGCGTGAGAGCACGGCCAGCAAAGCCGCCTCGCCCCCGGTCAGGTGGATATTCCCGCCCGGCCCCTGTAGCAGCAGGCGCTCCAGGTCAAACTCCTTGTCCCCCAGACGGATAATCCGTGGCGTCCCCGGTGCTGGCGCAGGCTGGTGCCGCCGCAGATGCGCCTTAAGTCTCAGCAGTAATTCACGCGGTTCAAACGGTTTACCTAGATAATCGTCCGCACCTGCTTCCAGCCCGGTGATCCGATCTTCCGGCTCACCACGAGCCGTCAGCAGGATAATGGGCATGTCCATTCCTTCGGCCCGCAGGCTTCGAGTAAAATCCAGCCCGTCCTGTCCGGGCATATTCACATCCAGCACGATGGCATCCGGCTGAATCCCGTTGAGGGTCTGCCGTGCTTCCGCAGCATGTGCTGCGACACTGATACGGAAACCATTTTCAAACAGGTAACGGTGCAGCAGGCGTCGCAGCCTCGGGTCATCGTCCACCACCAGAACATGCGATACGGGTTCTTCTTCCAACGGCTGTACTCCTGTCGCCTTAAGCGCCATGCGGGCGCCCGGCGTCTATGCTGCCTTCATCCACCAGAACGCTCCGGCTATGCTCGGACAACATACCACGCATGACCCGCCCGAATCCTTCCACCGCCGCGCCCCCCGCTTCCCGATACGCCGCCATCAATCTCTGTCGCACCACGGCAAACAGCCGATCCTCCGCATCCTGTCCGGCTGTCGTCAGAAACAGCAGCCGCAACCGCCTGTCTTCCCGGCCCCGCCGGATCTCGAGATACTGGCGCTCTTCCAGTTCGTGCAGGGTTCGACCCAGACTTTGCTTTGTTACGCCCAGAATGTCCTGCAACCTGCTTACGGGGATGCCGGGACTGAAGGCCAGAACCTGCATGACACGATACTGTGCCTGCCCTAGCCCGTCTTCCTCCAACATAGGCGCCACGGCTTCCGCCATGTCCCGCTGTGCCAGAAACATGAGCGCCTGCGCAAAGCGCAACCGCTCGTCGCGCAGGAACAGCAGATCCGCCCCTGCTGCGGCACGCGAAGTCAGAGCAGCCATGAGCGCTAGACCGCCCTAGCCCGCCGCCTGCGGCCGGACAAGCCCCATCAGGCCCATCACCCGTCCTGCAATCTGCCCCCGCGCCTGCCCGAGACGCCGCACACAGGCCAGCCGCCTGTCCACGAATGCGGCAAGAGCCGCCTCGTCCGGTGCACCCGCCAGCCAGTACAGGAAAGTCGCTGCATAAACCTGCGCCAACGTCAGGCGCTTGGTCAGATAGGTTGCGCCCGATGATTCATCACGCGCTGCCATCCAGATAGCATTGACCGTACGCATCCACCCGCGCCGGAATGCAGCCTGCCCGCCTCCTACGAGCTGTGTCGAAACACCCCGGGCTACCGCCCGGCGCGTTGCATCATCCATCGGCAGACGGAGCAGCAACGCCTCGCGCACACGCAGGCTCAGCCGCGGCTCGGACGTATCCTGCATGAGAGCCAGCATGTCCCGATCACACAGGTCAGACCAGGCTTCCACCAGTTCGATCTCGCCTCCAGGGAACAGCAACTCCGCTTCATCACCCGCCACATCCCGCAGAACGGACAGGGCCCAGCCCCGCTGGCCCGCCACAGCCGCCAGAGCACGCAGGGCGGCATCACGCTCGGGGTTCCGGAACATGGGCTGAGGCATCATTCCTGTCGCCAGCGCCATGGCTGCCAGCGAGACAGCCTGCTTCAGGTTTGCTGACCGTATGCTCATCCTTTATTCCCCATAACGCGCCATTTCAGCGTCAAAGCCCATCCGGCTCAGATCCGTCATCCGCATGGGATAGAGGATTCCCTCCAGATGATCCATTTCATGCTGCATGACATGCGCCCGAAACCCAGTCGCCACGCCTTCGACAACCTGCCCGTTTTCATCCAGCCCGCGATAGCGCACCGCCCTGTAGCGCGGCACCTCGCCCCGCAATCCCGGCAGTGACAGGCAGCCTTCCATACGGAGCTGTGTTTCCTCTCCGTACGGTTCAAGCTCGGGGTTGATGATCACCTGCACAGGCAAGGCCGGATCGTCCGGGCCTTCGCTCCGTGTCTGTGGAACAGAATACAGAAAGAGCCTGCGCGAAACATGCACCTGTGGCGCCGCCAGCCCTACACCGCCGCTCTGCGCCAGCGTTTCCTGCATATCGGCAATCAGACGGCGGATTTCCGGATCGTGCACATCCTCAACCGCCTGCGCTTTGGCCAGCAAAACAGGGTGGCCCATGCGGGCTATCGCAAGAACTGCCATCGTTTTTATTGTTCCTTCATGTGTCACGCGGCATTTTTTTTGCTTGAAACACGTTTCCGTGCGTATCGGAAACGCAAGAACAAATTGTATCTTCCATTCAAACAGTGTTATAGAAGCCGCCAACAGGGGAATCGGTTCGTCCTCGTGGCGAGGCGGTGCCTATTCCAATTTGGCTTCCAAAAAGCCGGGCGACCGGATTTTTCTGAACAGGGGTTAGTGACCAAGTGCACGTTCTAGTCCGTGACAACAATGTCGATCAGGCTCTCAAAGCGCTCAAGAAAAAAATGCAGCGCGAAGGCATTTTCCGTGAAATGAAACTCCGTCGGCATTACGAAAAGCCGTCTGAGCGCAAAGCGCGTGAAGGTGCGGAAGCCGTGCGTCGCGCCCGCAAGATGGAACGCAAGCGCCTGGAACGCGAAGGCTTCTAAGCCTTCCGCCCCTTCAGGACGGAAAGAGGTCGATCCTTAAACGGATCGGCCTTTTTTTTTGGCCTTTTATCTGCCCTTATCTCAGAGCCCCCGGCGCATGAAAAAAGGGGCACCCGCGATGGGTGCCCCTTTTTTCCTAAAAACCTCCTGCCTCCCCGAAATAGAAGAAGCAGACAGACCTTTTATTTCTGCAGCTTGTCCATCTCACGCACGATGGCCTCGCCCATCACGGCGGTACCGACACGGGCCATACCTTCAGACATAATATCTGCCGTACGCAGACCGCTGGCCAGCACATTGGCAACGGCCTGTTCGATCAGTTCCGCTTCCGCCTGCATGTCCAGCGAATAACGCAGCAGCATCGCCAGAGACAAAATCTGCGCGATCGGATTGGCAACGCCCTGCCCAGCAATATCGGGCGCGCTGCCGTGAATGGGCTCGTACAGGGCCGGGCGCTTGCCATTTTCCTGCACCGCGCCCAGCGTGGCGGAGGGCAACATGCCCAAGCTACCTGTCAGCATGGAAGCCAGATCAGACAGCAGATCCCCAAACAGGTTGCCTGTCACCAACACGTCAAACTGGCGCGGGTTACGGACAAGCTGCATAGCGCAGTTATCCGCCAGCATGTGGCTCAGTTCCACATCCTTGAAGGCGCGATCATGCACGTCCGTCACGACTTCCTTCCACAGAAGGCCGCTTTCCATGACGTTGCACTTTTCGACCGAGCAGACCCGGTTCGAGCGCTTGCGCGCCAGATCAAACGCTACGCGCGCCACACGTTCGATCTCACCCGTGGTGTAGACTTCGGTGTTGATGCCGCGGCGGGTGCCGTCCGCCAGGGTTTCGATCCCCCGCGGTTCGCCAAAGTAGATGCCTCCCACGGTTTCACGCACGATCATGATATCAAGACCGCGCACCACTTCAGGCCGCAGCGTGCTGGCATCCACCAGCGCATCGAACACCTTGGCCGGACGCAGATTGGCGAACAGGCCGAGTTCCTGACGCAGCTTGAGAATGGCAATTTCAGGCCGTTTGTCAAAGCCGACATGCGCCCATTTCGGATCACCTACAGAGCCGAACAGCACCGCATCCGACGCCCAGGCTTTCTCGATCACCTCATCACGGATCGGCACGCCATATTCGGCCAGAGATGCACCGCCTACCAGATCATAGGTCAGGTCAAACGTGACACCACGGTTCTTTTCCAGCCATGCAAGAACCCGGCTCGCTTCCTGCATGATCTCCGGGCCGACACCATCGCCCGGCAGGACAAGAAGTTTAATGGGGGTCTTCTGCTCGCTCATGACGCGCTCCGAAAAAAGAAAAAATCAGTCGATATGAATGGAGGGCATCCAGGATTTTTCCTGATGCTCGCGATTTTCATACCGGGTGATACCCTGCTCGTGCTGGAGGGTCTGGCCGATATCATCCAGCCCTTCAAGCAGCAGATGCTTGCGGAAAGGATCAATATCAAACGACACCTCCTCCCCATCCGGACGGATCACCACCTGTCTGGCCAGATCGACCGTCAAGCGGGCGTTTTCACCCATGGAAGCATCATCCATGAGGCGTTCACATACCTCACGCGGCAGGCTGATGGGCAGAATACCGTTCTTGAAGCAGTTGTTGAAAAAGATATCGGCAAAGGACGGCGCAATGACGCAGCGTATGCCGAAATCCAGCAGCGCCCAGGGCGCATGTTCGCGTGAAGAACCACAACCAAGGTTATCAAACGTGATCAGGATTTCCGCCTTGCGCCAGGGCTCGCGGTTCAGAACGAAATCGGGGTTTTCCGACCCGTCCTCACGGTAGCGCATGGCGTCAAAGGCGTGGCGGCCAAGGCCCGTGCGCTGCGTGGTCTTGAGGAAACGCGCGGGAATGATCTTGTCCGTATCAATATTCGCTTCCGGCAGAGCGGCGGCAATAGCGGACAGTGTGGTGAATTTTTCCATCAGACCAGCTCCCTCACATCCGTCAGACATCCCGTAACCGCAGCAGCCGCGGCCATGGCGGGTGAAAGCAGGTGGGTACGCCCACCCGGCCCCTGCCGTCCTTCGAAATTACGGTTGGACGTGGAAGCACAGCGCTGCCCCGGTGTCAGACGATCCGGGTTCATGCCCAGGCACATGGAGCACCCGGCCTCACGCCATTCAAAGCCCGCATCAAGAAAGACCTTGTCCAGACCTTCTTCCTCGGCCTGACGCTTCACGTTGCCCGAGCCGGGCACAATCATGGCGCGCACGCCCTGCGCCACCTTACGGCCCTCGGCCACACGGGCAGCAGCCCGCAGGTCTTCAATCCGGCTGTTCGTGCAGGAGCCGATAAAGACAACATCAACCGGCGTACCCGCAATGGCCTGACCAGCCTCCAGCCCCATGTAATCCAGCATACGCTGCATCTGAGCGCGGCGGGCTTCATCGGGCTCCTGCGCCGGGTCCGGCACCGTGCCGCTGATGGGCAGAACCGTCTCGGGGCTGGTGCCCCATGTCAGGGTGGGGCTGATGTCTTCCGCCCGCAGGGTCACTTCCTTATCGAAATGCGCGCCCTCGTCGGTGGTCAGCGTTTTCCAGTACGCAACAGCACGATCGAAATCCTCACCCTTGGGGGCAAAGGGACGGCCGCGCACATATTCAAACGTCGTCTCGTCGGGAGCCACCAGTCCTGCCCGCGCACCGGCCTCGATCGACATGTTACACAGCGTCATACGGCCAGCCATATCCAGCCCGCGTATGGCTGAGCCCGCGAATTCAATCACGTGCCCCGTGCCGCCCGCCGTGCCGATACGCCCGATGATAGCCAGCATGATGTCCTTGGCGGAAACGCCATGGCCCGGCACACCCTCCACAGTCACGCGCATATTCTTGGCGGGCTTTTGCAGAATGGTCTGCGTGGCCATGACGTGCTCGACCTCGGACGTGCCGATACCAAACGCCAGAGAGCCCATGGCGCCGTGGGTCGAGGTATGGGAGTCGCCACACACGATGGTCATGCCCGGCAGGGAGATGCCCTGCTCAGGCCCGACCACATGCACGATACCCTGATTGGCCGACAGAAGCGGGAAATACGGAACCCCGAATTCCTTCACGTTCCGCTCCAGCGTTTCAATCTGGTTGCGGCTTTCCGGCTCCTCGATCGGCTGGGTACGGTCAGAGGTGGGGACATTATGGTCCACCACGGCAATCGTCCGCTCAGGATGGCGCAGCCGTCGACCAGCCAGACGCAGCCCCTCGAACGCCTGAGGGCTGGTGACCTCATGCACAAGGTGGCGATCTATATAAAGAATGGAGGTGCCATCGGGCAGAGTTTCCACGACATGATCATCCCAGATCTTGTCGAACAACGTGCGCGGCGCCATGGCCACCTCCTTTTTTATCCAGCCCTGTCCATGCCGCGAGTCAAAACGGCAGGGCGGTATGCTTCATAGATAAGCGACAGAGGCCAGAAAGCCCCTGTGCAAGTCCCCGTTTACACAGGCACCTGTGATACCCGTATGCACACGAAAACCCGGCCAGCCTTTTGCGCCAACCGGGCCAGCAGGCCGCAAGCGGCCTGTTCGCGCGCGAGTCATGGCAGCCCTGCGGCTACCATGACTGTTCAGCCCGTTACCGGATCAACCGGCGACCGGAGCAGCCACTTCACGCGGGCGCTCGGCAATACGGGCAGACTTGCCGCTACGGCCACGCAGATAGTACAGCTTCGCGCGACGAACCTTACCGCGACGCACGACCTTGATTTCGGCCAGGGTCGGAGCATAGAGCGGGAAAACACGCTCCACGCCTTCACCATTGGAAATCTTGCGCACGGTGAAGTTGCTGTTCAGGCCCTTGTTGGAACGGGCAATCACAACGCCTTCGAACGCCTGCAGACGCGAGCGTTCACCTTCCTTGACCTGCACGGACACGCGCACAGTGTCACCTGCTTCGAATTCCGGAACAGGGCGTTCCGCTGTCAGCCGCGCGATTTCCGCAGCTTCGTACTGCTGAATGATATTCATCTCGGTATCCTTCCTCAAACCCCTAACTGGCCTGTCTGTGCGGTCCCGCCCACAGCTACAGCCCTGTTTGTTTCCTTACGGGCCAGCCAGGCGGACCACAGATCCGGCCTTCTTTCCCGCGTTGTATCTTCCGCCTGCCCACGCCGCCAGGCCGCAATGGCGGCATGGTTACCCGAAAGCAGGATTTCCGGCACGGCACGCCCTTCCCACATGGCGGGACGCGTGTAGTGCGGATATTCCAGCAGCCCTTCGGAAAAACTTTCCTCCACGCCGCTTTCCTCGCTCCCCATCACGCCGGGCAGCAGGCGCACGCACGCATCCAGCAGAACCAGCGCCGCGGTTTCCCCACCGGAGAGAACATAATCCCCGATGGAAACCTCCTCAACGCCACGCGCCTGCAGCACGCGCTCGTCCACCCCTTCAAACCGTCCACACAGCAGCATGACCCCCGGCCCCTGCGCATAACGGCGCACGGTCTGTTGGGTCAGTGGCCTGCCGCGTGGCGTCAGATAGACCACCGGCACATCCGCCGGCACATCCGCCGCCTTGATGGCGGCATCAGCAACATCCGGCCGAATAACCATGCCTGCGCCACCGCCAAACGGCGTGTCGTCCACCGCCCGATGCCGCCCCAGCCCATGCTGGCGCAGATCTTCGGTTCGGCACGACCACAACCCCGCCTCCAGCGCCCGCCCGGCAAGGGAGAGCCCCAGAGGCCCCGGAAACATTTCCGGGAACAGCGTCAGCACCGTGGCGCGCCATGTCATGCCGATACCCCGGCCTGAACCGGACGCCCCACACCCCGGCCTTCCTCCCCCGCGACATCAGTCGGGCGGACAACGCTCAGCGTGCGCTGCTTCAGATCGACCTGAGGCACACAGGCCTTGGTAAAGGGCACAAGCACACCGCCCGCCAGCTCAAGACTGGCTCCTGCGCCGTAATCATGCACGAGCGCCACCCGCCCCAGAGAAACACCGTTTTCGAATGCTTCCATACCGATCAGGTCGGCATGGTAGAATTCCTCTTCCTCCGGCTCGGGCAGAGCCTCACGCGGCACGTAAAGCCGCATGTTCACCATGGCCTGCGCCTGCGTGCGGTCAGCCAGAGGCCGACCCTGCGCGTCCATCAGTTCCGCAACGCCATCACCGCCGCGCCAACGCAGAGACCAGCGACGGCCCTGCGCATCGAGCAGCGTCTCATACTGTTCAAGCGACGCGGGATCTTCCGCATAGGAGCGCACGCGCACAAGGCCACGCACTCCATGCGGTTTCCCCACGATACCGATCAGGATGAGATCAGGTGACATGGCGGTTCAGGCAGACTTCAGGCTGCGGCTTCGGCTGCTTTAGCGGCAGCAGCGGCACGTTCCTGAGCACGCTTCTTGGGAGCGGACTGCTTGGGCTGCTCACGGAAAGCAGGCTTTTCGGCCAGACCGGCGTTACCCAGGAAGCGGGCGACACGGTCGGTCGGCTGTGCGCCCTGAGAGAGCCAGTGCGTGATGCGCTCGCCAACCAGACGCACGCGCTCAGCGTGATCGGACGGCAGCATGGGGTTATAGGCCCCAACCTTTTCAATGAAACGGCCATCGCGCGGGCTGCGGCTGTCAGCCACAACGATATGATAGTAAGGGCGCTTCTTTGCACCCGCACGGGCGAGACGAATTTTAAGACTCATTCGGACTTACTCCAGACCCAAAAACAAAAACCCGAAAACTTAACCGACAGAAACAGGCCGCATCAGCGGAAGGGAGGCATACCGGGTCCACCCGGCGGGCCTCCGCCCATTCCCTTAGGCATGAGCGCGGACATTCCCTGGCGCATGAGACCTTTCACACCCAGTTTATTGAAGCGCTTCATCATAGAGGACATCATATCAAACTGCTTGAGCAGCTTGTTGACATCCTGAACCGTTGTCCCTGACCCGGCGGCAATACGCTTCTTGCGCGACGCCTTGATGATGGAGGGCGCACGGCGCTCCCCCTTGGTCATGGAAGAAATAATCGCAAGGTGCCGCTTGAGGATGGACTGATCGAGATCCTTGTCCCCAATAGCTTCCTTGATCTTGCCCATGCCCGGCAGCATACCCAGAATGCCGGAAATGGAGCCCAGCTTGTTGATCTGGCGGATCTGGGAGGCGTAGTCGTCCAGATCGAACTTGCCAGCCATCATCCGCTTGGCGAGGCGCTCACCTTCCTCGTGGTCGAGGGTATCAGCGGCCTTTTCAACCAGCCCGGCAATATCGCCCAGGCCCAGAATACGGCCCGCGACGCGCTCGGGGTGGAATTCCTCCAGCGCATCCAGCTTTTCGCCCGAGCCGGTCAGCTTGATGGGCGCGCCGGTAATGGCCTTCATGGAGAGGGCTGCGCCGCCACGGGCATCGCCATCCATACGGGTCATGACAACGCCGCTGACGCCCACTGCCTCGTTGAAGGACTTGGCGGTATTCACCGCGTCCTGCCCGGTCATGGCGTCCACCACCAGCAGGGTTTCCGCCGGGTTCACCACATCACGAATCTGGCGGACTTCGTCCATCAGAGCTTCGTCAATGGACAGGCGGCCCGCCGTATCCAGAATGACGACATCGTATCCTTCGCGCCGGCCAGTTTCCATGGCGCGGCGGGCGATCTCTACGGGTGTCTGCCCTGCGACAATCGGCAGGGAGACCACGCCCGCCTGCGTGGCAAGCTGGGCAAGCTGCAACTGCGCGGCCGGGCGCTGCGTATCGAGCGAGGCCAGCAGCACTTTCTTGCGGTCGCGCTCACGCAGACGCAGCGCCAGCTTACCAGAAGTGGTGGTTTTACCCGAACCCTGCAGGCCGACCATCAGCACCGGCACCGGCGGCACCGCGCTCAGATTGAGCGGCACGGCACCCGCGCCGCCCAGAGCATCAATCAGGGCATCGTTAACGATCTTGGCAACAGCCTGACCGGGAGAAATGCTGTCCAGCACCTCTTGCCCGACGGCGCGCTCGCGCACCTTGTTGACGAAGTCCTTCACCACAGGCAGCGCCACGTCCGCATCCAGCATAGCCAGACGGACTTCGCGCATTGCCTCCATCACGTCGGCTTCGGACAGCGCGCCACGTTTTGCGAGCCCGTCAAAAACCCCGGAAAGCCTGCCTGAAAGCGCTTCGAACACCAGTACGATACCCCATAACAAAACGCGCCACTGCGCGAACACTCGCGGGGTGGCGGTTCTTTGTGTGAGACGGGGTTAGGCGATCACCTCCCCCCTGTCAAGATATTTGCAGGCGGAGCGCAACAGCGCCCCGCCACCTTTCAGCCCTGACGGACCAGAGCCAGAAAGCGCGCCGCGTGCTCCACCTCGTCCTGCATGGCGGCCATACGGTCTGTCACCTCGGGGTCTTCGCCCCACACGGCCATCTGGGCACGCTCGTCCAGCGTGGCGCAGGCCGCCAGCACCGCCGGGGGCGCTGCCTCACGCAGCAGAGCCAGCCCCAGCACAAGACTACCCAGCGCCGGAGCCGCAACGCCCAACACCGCCAGTTCCGCATCCGAACAGGCCGCCAGAACAACGCGCAGGGCCTCCACGGCTTCCTCCGACTGTGGCACGGGCATAACACCCTGCGTCACCGCGAGCCGTGCGCCTGTTTCCCTTTCCAGCCAGTCCAGCCAGGGGTCCCACTCCGCACGCTGCCGGTCGGCCAGCGCGCGGTTGGCGCCATCACGATAACACAGCAGGTCGCTGCCCGCGTAAGCCAGCAGGCTGGCGCGCACGCCTTCACGCGCACCCGGAATCCGTTCCAGCATGGACCCGGCAATACCGGTCAGCGGCAGTTCCGCCGGGGTGAAGCTGCCATCCGCCGTCTGCCCGGCCGCACGCCATTCCGCCGCCAGCGCCTCCGCCAAGGCGCGCGATGGCACGCACAGGGGCATCCTGCCCGGCAGCCTGACACCCCGGCCATCAAGCCGCACGGCATAACCATCGCCTTCCTGCGCGACATCCACCTGTTTCCAGAAACGCTTGCGCGCAGATGACTGCTGTGGCGCGCTCATCGGAACAGCCCCAGACCCTGCAGAAGGTTCATGATCTTTTCTCCCTTACCGCTTTTTCTCGCGGGGGCTGCGGGGCCGGCAACCCCTTCCCGCGCGGCGGACAGCAGGGCCGGACAAGAATCCGCACTGCTGTCATCACCCCCTATGGTCACACCATAGCGCCCGCTCTTATCCGTATCCAGCGCGGGAAGCGGGGCCGATATCGTTCCACCCACCCGCACATTTGACGCAGCCGAAGCACCACCAAGCTGGATGCGGGGTGATAGATGCAGATCAAGGCGGCCCGAGCCCATGGCAACGCTGCCACTCCCGTCCAACTGTACAAACTCGCTTTGCAGTCCCAGCCGGTCGATATGCGCAACGTCGGCACCAAACTGCATATGCGCACCGAAACAGCGTACCGGCATCCAGCCCTTGAGCCGTGGCGCCTGTGGCCCCAGCAGCGCCTTGATCAGTGTCGCGCTGACACCGCCATCTACCACAGAAACCCCAAGGTGGCCCGACAATGTCTGCCGCCGTGTCGCGGCATCCTGCCCCTGCCCTGATACGGCCCCTACCACCAGCAAATTGCCCCGCATGTCCTGCGGCAAACCCAACCATGTCTGCACCACGGGAAGCGGCAGCATGATCGGACTGGCCTGCACCGCAAAGCGCGGCCCGTCCGTCGTTGGGGCCATATCCACCCGCACCGACTGGGCGACACCGTTCCCCTGAGCCGTCAGCGGCGCAAGGCTCAACTGCCCGGCCTGCACGACAACATGGGCGACCACACCGCTCCAGCCAGCGCCCTGCCATGTCAGAGCGCGGGCACTGACATCGCCCACGCCGGACAGGGCCCCCAGAACTTGCCCCACACCCTGCGCTTTCAGGAGCCCGAGTGTATCTGGGGCATCCACATGCGCGTTGACCCGCACCCCCTGCAGAGCAGGCAGGGCGACATCGGGAGCCAGTTCCTCCAACTCACCCTGCATATCCAGAGCCGAATGCGCGACACCGGCCACACCGCGGACATGCAGACGGGCCGCCCCCTGCTCAAGCGCCAGATCGACCGGCAGATCCTGCGGGCGCGCGCTCCAGCCACCCAAAACGCCCGCCGAGCCCGCAACGGAAACCGGCTGACCACCGACCTGACCCACCAGACGCAGGGCCACCGGGTCCGCCGGGCTGTTTGCATCCACGCTCAGGCTCGTGACAGCCGCCCCCTTCAGCCAGCGCCCGAGATCAAGCGCGCCAATGCGGGCGTGCAGGCGTTGGAAAGCGGGCTGATTGCCCTTTCCATCCACCGCCAGATCGACCGAGACATTCTGCCCCGCAGGCAGAGCCGCATGGGGGAAAAATACGTTCAGGTCAGCAAGCTGCGCCACTGAGCCGCCTGCGGTCAGGCGGTAGCTCCAGCCGCCGTCGCCCACCCCGACGGAAGACGGCTGAACCCAGGACAAGGCCCCATCCAGATGCGCCATGCCCTCATCACGCCCGTCCACCTTCAGAGCGACCCGCAAGGCCAGAGGCAGCGGCACACTACCTGCGGAAAGCAGTGGGCCGGTCTGTCCGGTCAGCACGAAGCGGCCGCGCCCTTTTTCGCCTTCCACGTGCCAGTCGGTCATCACGCCATCCAGCCCGGTCAGGCGCGCACGACTGAGCGTCACCGCGCCAGAACGATGGGCCTGCGGATCTTCCCAACTGATATCAGCCTGTGTCAGCGTGCAATCCGACAGGCCGATATTCCAGTGCAGTTGCCCCGGCTCCGCGCCGGTCGTGTCGTCCGCCGCGTTTGACTGATCCTGCGTTATGGCCTGCACCTGCCTGTCCGTCTCGCCATTAGGCACATGATGCAACCGGATACGGGGCTGCACGAAGCTGACAGAACGGAAAATCACCTTGTGTGAAAACAGCGGCAGCAGCGACAGACGCGCGCGCACCTGCCCGATGCTCAGAACATTCTCACCCAGACCGTCCGCGCCTGAAAGCGTTACGTCCCGCGCTTCCACCCACGGATAGGGCAATATCCAGACATGGAGGGCACCAATATGGAGACTACGCCCGGTCTTGGCCTGCACGGCATTGACCAGCCGGACACGCAACCAGTCCGCGTCCTGCGTGGCGGATATAATGCTGCCGCCACCCACCAGCAACGCAGCAGCCCCGGCCAACAGGCCGATTTTCCGTTTCAGACCCATCAGTGCCCCTCCGTTGCTGGTATTCTACTACCCTCAGCCGCCCCGCCGCACGGGCGCGGGTGTGTTGCCCGGCGTAAAGCCCAGATCGCGGAATGTGCCGCGCATGTGGGCGGGCAGTTCCGCCGTTACGATCAGCCTGCCGCCCGCCGGGTGCGGAATCTCGAGCATCCGCGCGTGCAGGTGAAGCTGGTCGGTAAAGCCGGAGGGATGGGCCGTGGCCCCACCATATTTGGGATCACCCAGAATAGGTGTGCCGAGTGACTCGCAATGCACGCGCAACTGGTGGGTGCGCCCGGTCAGGGGAGAAAGCTCCAGCCAGGAGAACCTGCGCCCTGCCGAATCCAGAACCTGATAGGCCGAGCGGGCTGACTGGGCATCCTTGTCCGTACGGTCGGCGGCAACGGTAATCGCCCCCGGCCCCACACCAAGGCGCGCCAGTGGCTGGTCGATTTCACCCGCCTGCGGGTCTGGCCTGCCCACAACCACGGCCCAATAGACCTTATGCACGTCACGCCCGCGGAAAGACGCCGCCAGCCGCGCCGCAACGCCGGGCGTGCGCGCCAGCAGGAGCAGGCCCGAGGTATCGCGGTCAATCCGGTGCACGAGGCGCGGGCGTGGGTCGTCCCCATCACGCAGGCCGTCGAGCATCATATCGACATGTTTTGTAATGCCCGGCCCACCCTGCACCGCCAGCCCCGCTGGCTTGTTCAGCACGATAACCTGCGCGTCCTGATAGATGACCATGCCCCGGATTTCACGCACCAGACGCTCATCAAGAGGGCGCGGCACATCGCGCGCGGGCTTGGCCGCCACCGGAATGGGGGGCACACGCACGGCCTGCCCGGCCTCAAGCCGGGTAGACGCCTCGACCCGGCGGCCATCCACCCGGATCTGCCCGGTGCGGCACAGTTTCTGTAACCCGCCCTGTGTCAGGTGCGGGTAATGACGGCGGAAATAACGGTCAAGGCGGATACCGGCCTCATCTTCCGTTACGCTCAAAGTGACAACGCTCATGCTGCGATATTCACGACTGGCGCCGTTCGCGCAAGCGCGACCATGTTTCAAGCCGGTGGCGGACATCGCGTTCATACCCCCGCCCGGTAGGGGTATAGAAGGTCTGCCGCCGCATACCCTGCGGGAAATAATCCTGACCTGAAAAGCCTTCTTCGCTATCGTGGTCGTATTCATACCCCTTGCCGTAGCCAATATCCTGCATCAGCCGCGTGGGCGCATTCAGAATATGAGCGGGGGGCATAAGGCTGCCCGTTGCCCGCGCGGCGCGGCGCGCGGCGTTATACGCCTTGTAAGCGGCATTGGATTTGGGGGCGGTTGCCAGATGCACCACAAGCTGCGCCAGCGCCAACTCACCCTCCGGCGACCCCAGACGCTCGTACGTCTCCCACGCCGAAACCGCCAGAGGCAAGGCATGAGGGTCGGCCATGCCCACATCCTCGGTGGCGAAACGTGTCAGCCTGCGTGCCAGATAGCGCGGGTCTTCCCCGCCTTCGAGCATACGGGCAAACCAGTACAACGCCGCATCAGGGTCTGAACCGCGCAGGGATTTATGCAGCGCGGAAATGAGGTTGTAATGTTCCTCGCGGTCACGATCATACAGGATGGCGCGGCGCGCGAGCAGTCTGGCCAGAGCCTTGGAGTCCAGCACGGCGCCGTCCTTCAGGCTCAGAATCTGCTCCACCATGTTCAGCAGGTAGCGGCCATCACCATCCGCCATGGCGCGCAGGGTGGCGCGGGCATCTTCCGTCAGGGGCAACAGGACATTTTCCGCCTGCTCGGCGCGGGCCAGCAGCGCCTCCATGGCCGCGTCATCCAGCCGGTTCAGCACCATGACCTGACAGCGCGACAGCAACGCGGAATTGAGGGCGAAGGAGGGATTTTCCGTCGTCGCCCCGACCAGCACCACCGTACCGTCTTCCACCACAGGCAAAAAACCGTCCTGTTGGGCACGGTTGAAACGATGGATTTCATCCACGAACAAAAGCGTGGCCCCTCCGGCCTCGGCTCGCCTGCGTGCGGTCTCGAACGCTTTTTTCAGATCAGCCACGCCCGAAAACACGGCGGAAAGCTGCACGAAAGTCAGCCCTGCCGCACGGGCCAGCAGCCGCGCAATGGTGGTTTTACCCACACCCGGCCCGCCCCACAGGATCAGGCTGGCCAGCGAGCCGCGCTCCAGCATACGGCTGAGCGCCCCATCCGGCCCAAGCAGATGCCCCTGCCCCACCACGTCCGCCAGCGTGGCAGGGCGTAACCTGTCGGCCAGCGGCTGTGTCAGGGTTGAGGCGGAAGGCTCGGCGCCTCCTGTGTTTTTTTCCGGTGGCGGGGCTTCAGAGCCAAAAAGGTCGTCTCCCGCCAGAGGGGTATCGCGCCGTGCCGCCATGGCTGAAGATCCTGCTACCTCTAAGTTAAGTCCGGGCCTATCCATGCTGGCTAAAACCGCATGGAGCCTGTTTTTATATCGCAACGCACGGCGGGGTTTTCCAGTACCCCCGCCTTTTACGCGCGCTCAGTCCTGCTCCTGCGGCAGCACAAACAGACTATCCGCGAGCTTTACCCCCGCATGGATATCCGAAAGGGTCACGCGGGTCTGGCGAGCCTGCGCGTCGGTCACGCTCCATGCCACGAGAGCCAGCGGCTTTTCACGAAAAACAAGTGTCAGGCTGCCATCGCCGGGGGCGGATGTCCGCACCAGCGTAACCTGTACCAGCCCGCTGTCGCGGATGAAGTCCGTAACCGTGACATCATCCGTCAGGCTGATATGGGCACGCAGCAGCAGGCCCAGCGGCGTGCGGTCAATGGGAATAACCGTCGTCTGGTCAAGCTGGTTGTCACGGAAAACGACCTTACCCTCGGCCGCCACCAGCAGAAGCGGCGAAGGCGGATCATAGACCAGACGCATCCGCCCCGGCCGCTTCATCCACACCGTGCCGGTTTCGATCTTGCCTGCGGCGTCAACCTGACGAATACGGGCCTGAAAAGTGCTCTGCCGGTTGAGCTCCTGCTCGATCTTGTCCAACAGCGCCCTGTCCTGCGGTGACAGCACAATACTGGCCGGGCCGGTTGGTGTCGCCATAGCGGGACTGTCCACGCTTGAGACCGCGATGCCGTCATCAGCACCCGCCGCCAGCGCCTGACCACTGCCAAGGGCCAGAATGGCGCACAGCGCCACCGGCAGCAGCGGGAGCCGACGCACCACAGCCAAGGCGGGGTTGCGGACGCAAAAAAGAAAGATGTTGTCCACGCGGTTCACGTCCTTAACCGTCTGTCCTGATAGTCGTTCCGGCAGGCGAGGCTTACACATGCCATAGCCCCGCCAGCAGGGCGAGGGCCACCGCCAGACCAATTTCCCGGTTCGCACGGAACTGGCGCAGACACAAGGCCGGGTCCGCCGGGTTAACGCGCAGGGCCTGATACCCCAGCAGGCAGACAGGCAGCGCCAGCACCGGCCAGAACAGCCCCCCCAGCCCGGCCAGACAGGCCGCCACCCCCAGCAGCAGCACCATGCCCGCGTAACAGGCGGCGATAAAGCTGCGTGCGCGCCCGGCCATCAGCCGCGAGGTGGATTTGACGCCAATGCGCGCGTCATCCTCCATGTCCTGAAAACCGTAGATTGTATCAAAACCGAGCTGCCACAGAATGGTGGCGCCATACAGGGCCGCCTGCGCCCAGGAGAGAGACCCCGCCGCCGCCGCATAGCCCAGGGGCGCGCCAAACCCGAAGGTGAAACCCATGACAAGCTGAGGCCACCACGTCAGGCGCTTGGCCAGAGGATAAAAGGCAACCAGCGCGAGAGAAGACACGCCCAGCACCCAGCTAAGCGGGTTGAGCTGCACCAGAACCGCCAGCCCGGCCAGCAGCAGGAACGCCAGAAAAGCCACCGCCTGCTTCATGCCCAGCGCGCCACAGGCCAGCGGCCGCCCCGCCGTGCGGCTCACCTGGCGGTCAATATCGCGGTCCCACATGTCATTGACCACGCAACCCGCCGCCCGCATGACCAGACTGCCGATTCCAAACAGAACGATCAGCCGAAGCCGTTGCAGAGGGGCAAGGTCCGCATTCTGGGGCAGCAGAATACCCCATATGCCTGGCAGCCACAGCAGCCATGTACCGATGGGCCTGTCCAGCCGCGCCAGCAGGGCATAGGGCCGCACGCCCTGCGGCAGACGCGAAACCCACCCCGTGGCCCTGATATCAGTATGCTGGCTCATGGCTGACATGGCATGAAAGCCCCTTTCGGCTAACGTGTAAGTACTCGCCCCTCTATGCCATAAAGAGCCGTCATGCCATAAGCATCCGGATCATGACCGGCTTTACGCAGCTTCCGCGTCTTTACGCCCCCCCTGAAATCCTGCCGCCCGGCGGGCAGGAGGCGCTGTGCCCGATGCCCGCCGAACAGGCGCGCTATCTCGGCACGGTTCTGCGCCGCACCGCCGGAGACACGGTACGCCTGTTCAACGCACAGGCGGGAGAATGGCTGGCCAGCATTGCCGATATCCGCAAGGACAAGGGGCACTTCCGCCTTGAGCGCCCCTTACGCCCTGCCAGCACGCAGCCCGCGCTCACGCTGGCCTTTGCGCTACTCAAGCGCGACGCGACCGATCTGGTGCTGCGCATGGGCACGGAACTGGGCGTTACGCGCTTCCTGCCGCTCATCACCGAGCGCACCAACAGCCACCGGGTCAATCTGGAACGGCTGCACGCCATTGCCACCGAGGCCGCCGAGCAGTGCGAGCGGCTGGATATTCCCGAGGTTTGTGCCCCCACCCCCCTCGCCACATTCATTGGGGCGTGGCCTGCCGAACACACACTGTTTGTCGCCATGGAGCGTATGACCGCCACATCCGCCCGCACTCTGGCTGACGCGCGCGAGGCCGATGGCCTGCTGATCGGCCCTGAAGGCGGCTGGAGCGAAGCCGAATGCCAGATGCTGGCAAAACGCAGCTTTGTAGCCCCTGTTTCGCTCGGTTCACTGGTGTTACGGGCCGATACGGCCGTTGCCGCCGGGCTGGCCCTCATGGGGCGTGGCTTGCGTTCAGGAACCGTTTTGTCACAATAACGTGCCATTCATGCCTTGCGCGTCCTGCTGCGGGGCTTTTTCTTATGCAGGTAATTTTAGGGAACTCTCATGTCCAACCCCGGCGCGGCAGACGAAACCCCCATCCGCTCAGTCAGTGCACTGGCCGAACTGCTCGCGCAGGGCTGCAAGCCGCGTGAGGCGTGGCGTATCGGCACCGAACACGAGAAATTCGGCTTTATCCGCCCGGAAACGGCGGACAGCGCAGTTTCTCCCTATCCGGGCCTGCCCGCTTACGCCACGCCGCCCTACGCCCCCGAAGGCATTGAGGCGCTGCTTAAGGCGCTGCAGAAATCCGAACCCGATGACTGGACCTCGGTTCTGGACGGATCGCACATCATCGGGCTGAAAGGCCGGGGGGAACTGGCCGGAGCCGCCATTTCGCTTGAACCCGCAGGGCAGTTCGAACTGTCAGGCGCACCTCTGCGCACCCTGCATGAAACCGCGCGGGAACTGCGCGCCCATCTGGACAGCACGCGCCCGCTGGCGCGCAAGCTCGGCCTTGGCTTCTCGCCCCTTGGCTTCCACCCTACCGCCACCCGCGCTGAAATGCCGTGGATGCCCAAGTCGCGCTATGCGATCATGCGCGAATATATGCCAAAGGTCGGCAGCATGGGGCTGGACATGATGCAGCGCACCTGCACGGTCCAGGTTAACCTCGACTTCGGCTCCGAACAGGACATGATCCGCAAGATGCGCGTGTCCATGGCGTTGCAGCCCGTCGCCACGGCGCTGTTTGCCAATTCGCCCTTCAAGGAAGGCAAGCCGAACAACTTCCTGTCCAACCGCGCACAGGCCTGGACAGATACCGACAATGCCCGCTCAGGAATGCCCGCCTGCGTGTTTGAACCGGATTTCGGCTTCGAACGCTATGTGGAATGGATGCTGGACGTGCCGATGTATTTCATCATGCGCGATGGCAAGATGCACGATGTGGCGGGGCGCTCGTTCCGTGCGTGGCTCAATGGCGAGAGACAGGACGGACTGGAAGGCTTCACCCCCACCATTGGGGACTTTGAAGACCATCTGACAACCGCCTTCCCCGATGTGCGTCTCAAGCAGTTCCTTGAAATGCGCGGCGCTGATGCTGGCTCGCCCGAAATGATGCAGGCTCTTTCCGCCCTGTGGACCGGCCTGCTCTATGACGATGCCGCCCTTGAAGCCGCGTGGGAACTGGTGCGCGCCGCCCCGTGGGAAGATTATGTAAAGCTGCGCAACCTTGTGCCCATGATGGGGCTGGACACACCCTGGGGCGAAGGCACCGTGCGCGATCTGGCCGCCCAGATGCTTGCCATCGCCATGGACGGCCTGCAAAGCCGCGATATCGTGGACGAGGAAAGCCAGGCCACCGAGTGGATTTACCTCGCGCCCCTGACGGCTCTGGTCGCTGGCGCCCCGACTCAGGCCGAGCACTGGCTGGAGCGCTATTACGGCGCATGGCAGGGCGATACAAGCCGCATTTTCCTCGAAAGCGAAATCTGACCCTCTGCCCCGGCATGAGCCGGGTGCTTCTGTGACTGTCCGTGCGGGAGGCCCCCGCATGGACAGGTTTGCTTTCAGGCTTTCTTAACGAACTCGGATTTCAGGTTCATATCGCCCAGGCCCGCAATCCGGCAGGCGATATTGTGGCCGCCACCGCCATCCACCAGACGGATGCCGCGTACCTTGGTGCCACCCTTGATAACCTGCGACGCGCCCTTGATCTTGAGATCCTTGATGACCGTCACGCTGTCGCCGTCCGCCAGAACGGTGCCATTGGCGTCCCTGACAACGGACTGTTCATCCTCCGCTGCCTGTTCGGCGGGCGCGTGCGCGCTCCATTCGTGCCCACATTCGGGGCAGACCCACAGCCCTCCATCCTCATAAGGATGTTCGGACGAGCAGCGTGGGCAGTGCATTTCCATGATGAAAATCAGCCTTCTTTCCAAAGAGAAAGATGCACCCTACAGGAACGCTGCCTCCGGGCAAATCCCTGCCCCGCATCTGGGCGCACCCTCATCCCGGTCATGGCTCAGGTGGACACCCCGAAGAGAAGGCGGCTGGCGCTGATCAAGGCGGCAGTGAGCGCCACGCAGGCGGCCATCAGCAGGCAGTCATGCGTAGCCTCTATAGCAAACAGGCTGAAAAAAGCCGCAACCCCCATGGCCCCGACCGTCTGCCCCGCCTGCCGCGCGACCTGCACCATACCACTCGCCCCGCCAGAGCGCGCAGCCGGGGCCGCCACCATCATGGCCCGATTGTTCGGAGGCTGGAAAAAGCCAAACCCCCAGCCCGCCACAGCCGTACGCCAGGCAATATCCCACACCCCCGGATGCACGGGCAGCCGCCAGAGCAGCAAAAAGCCACAGGCTGTAATCCCGAGCCCGATGGACGACAGCACACCCGCCTCGTACCGGTCCGCCACACGGCGGATGACCGGAGCGGAGAACAGAATGCCGATAGGCCAGGGCGTAATGAGCAGCCCTGTCTGCGCTGATGACAAGCCCAGCGTATCGTGCAGCATGAACGGCATGGAAACGATATAGAAATTGGAGGCGATGAACCCGGCAAAACCGCTGATGAAAGCCAGAGTGAAAGCGGGCTTGCTCAACAAATCCACCGGCAGGATCGGATGCACCTCATGCCGCTCCCGTCGTATCAGCGCCACGCCTGCGACACCTCCCGCCGCCAGCAGCAGGCTGGACAGCAACACTCCCTGCTGGTGGGCCAGCGCATCGCCGCCCAGAATACACAGACCAAACGCCAGTATGCACAGCAGGCTGCCCGTGCTGTCGGGCATGGTGGCCGTGCGGGGAGTATCAGGCAGGGCAAAGGCCGCCACACCCAGCGCCAGCGCGCCCATGGGCAGATTGATCCAGAACAGCCAGGGCCATGCACCCATCGTCAGGATAAGGGCGGCTACCGTTGGCCCCGTGGCCACACCCAGTGCCACCACAACACCATTGAGCGCAACCCCGCGCCCAATTTCAGCATGAGGGTAGATAAAACGCACCAGAGCAATGTTCACGCTCATGATGCAGGCTCCGCCAATCCCCTGCAAAACCCGCGCCATGGCCAGAAAAGGCAGGTTTGTCGCCACCGCACACAGCAGCGAGGCCAGCATGAACAGCACAATGCCCGCACGGCACAGCCGGGCAAAGCCGATACGGCTCCCCAGCGCCGCCAGCGGCAGCAGCGTGACCAGACTGGCCATTTGATAGGCATTGACCACCCAGATGGAAGCGGCAGACGACGCATGGAGGTCGCGGGCGATATCCGGCAGCGCCACGTTGGCAATGGCGTAATCCAGCAGGGCGAGAAAGACCGATAGCGCCACCGCCAGCATGGCCCAGCCACGCGCTGCGCCGTACAGGCCGCCCGCCACAGCCTTCGTGACGGGAGGAACCTGTGCCGCCACGTCCTGCGTCTTCATACCTGATTGCGCCTCCTGCGCTGTGGCCCGCACACTCAGCCCCGCTGCCGGTGCTTTCCTGTGCGGTGTGTGGCGCAATCAGAGCGGAACGGGGCAGGAGCGTAAAACACCCGCCCCGCCGAAACGACTCAGCGATCCGCGTAAGGGTTCTTGGTGCCTCGGGTCTGCAGCCGGATAGGCACCCCCGGCAGGTCAAAAGCTTCACGCAGACCATTGACCAGATACCGCTTGTAGTCGTCGGGCATCTGCTCGGCCCGTGTGCCAAAAACCACAAAGGTCGGAGGCCGCGCCTTGACCTGCGTGATATAGCGCAGCTTCAATCGCTTGCCATCGACGAGCGGCGGCTGGTGCCGTTCTAGCATGTCTTCAAACCAGCGGTTCAGTTCACCCGTTGGTACGCGCGCGTTCCACACGGTCCAGGCATCACGCACGGCAGGCAGCAGCTTATGCACGGCAACGCCCGTCAGGGCCGAAAATGTCACAACCGGCACGCCGCGCATCTGGGCCAGCGAAATGCTCAGCCTGTCCAGAATGGCCTTGCGGGTTGCTGCCCGATCCTCCACCGCGTCCCATTTGTTGAGCGCGAGTACACAGGCACGCCCTTCGCGCTCAATCAGCCGTGCGATCTGAAGATCCTGCTCCTGCACTCCCAGCGTCGCATCCAGCACCAGAACGGCAACTTCGGCCATTTTCAGCGCCTCGATGGAGGCGGACACGGACATTTTCTCCAGCGTCTCGTCAATGCGGGCCTTCTTGCGCAGGCCCGCTGTATCGACGATCTCGAAGGTGTCATCCCCGTCATGCAGGGTCACAGCGATGGAATCGCGCGTCAGCCCCGGTTCGGGGCCTGTAATCATGCGTTCCTCACCCAGCAGCGTATTAAGCAACGTGGACTTGCCCGCATTGGGTCGCCCCACGATCGCCACACGCAGAGGCCCGGCGGGCCGCTCATCCGCTTCGGCGTCCGGGTTGTCCTGTTCGTCCTCGTCATCCTGACCGCCGCTCGCGGGCTGCGGGAGACGTTCGGCAATTTCCCACATCAGATCCGTCAGACCCTCGCCATGCTCGGCGGACAAGGCAACCGGTTCCCCCAGACCAAGGGCATAGGCTTCCAGCGCAGACGCAGTGCCCTGACGCCCTTCGGCCTTGTTGGCCAGTAGCAGCACCGGGCGGTTCTGACGACGTATCCACTGGGCAAAATGTTCATCCGCCGGGGTAATCCCCGCACGCGCATCAATGCAGAACAGCACCAGATCCGCCTCATGCACGGCACTTTCGGACGATGCGCGCATCCGGCCGTACAAGCTGTCTGGCGCGGCTTCCTCCAGCCCGGCGGTGTCTATCAGGCGCACATGCCGCCCACGCACCAAGGCTACCCCTTCCTTACGGTCACGGGTGACACCGGGGGTATCCGCCACCAGCGCCTGCCTGCGCCCGACCAGACGGTTGAAAAGGGTCGATTTGCCCACATTAGGCCGCCCGGCGATAACCACCACCGGCAGGTCTGCACCTGGCAGTGGCGCCGGAGGACGCATGGGCTTGTAGCGATCAGCCATAGGAACGCAGGTATCCTTCATTCGTGGCGATCAACATCTGGCCGTCCACTATAATCGGCGCCATGCAGGCCGGGCTGTCCATGGCATCCACAGAAATGATCCGGCCGGTTGCCGGATCAACACGCACCATGCCGTTTTCAGGCAGGGTACTCAGGCACACAAGCTGGCCGCCCGCCAGAACCGGGCCGAACCAGGTCACGATATCCTTGTCCTTATCCAGCTTGCGGAAACGACGGAACTGCGTGATCCAGCGCACATGCCCGGACAGGCGATCCAGACAGGCAAGCTGCTGGTCGAGCGACAGCACAAACAGCCAGTCGCCCACGATCAGGATATTGTTCAAGCTGGCAACCGAGCGTTCCCACACGCGCCGCCCGGTACGGATATCCACCGCGGCCAGAACCTGCGCCATGCTGACAGCATACACCACGCTGCCCACGATCACGGGCATACCCCGCACACAGGACAGGTTGAGCGTGCTCGCCTGGCTGTTCACATTGCCGAGCATTTCAGCCCAGACAACCTCGCCACTCGCCGCACGGAAGGCTACGAGGTCGCCCCCGCCAAAGCCCGCCACCACCACGCCATTGGCATAAGCCGGAGCCGGCTGGCCAAAAACCGTAGTCTCGACCGTTGTGGCCGCGTAGCTCCAGAGCTGGCGGCCGGTAGCCGCATCCAGCGCATAAAAACGTTCGTCTATGGTGCCGAAGAACACACGCCCTTCCGCAATAGTCGGGGCAGAACGGCCCGGCACGCCAATATCCGTGCGCCACTTGACCTTGCCGGTAGCGACATTGACAGCCAGCGCCTGAGAGACGCCGTCAACAATGTAGAGCGTATCGCCATCGGCCCCCAGTCCGCCGCCCAGATTGCTGGAACGGAGGTGTTTGGGGCGCGGGTTGAATGTCCACTCATGCCGCATACCGGGCCAGGAAAATGCCCGGATAACGCCCTGCGCATCCATCATGAACAGGCGGCCGCCATGGATGATGGGCTCGCACTGGATAATACCCCGCCCGAGCGAACCCAGCGCAGCCCAAGCCAGCAGGCTTGGCTCGGAAATGCCAGCCCCGATACTCCTGCGCCAGCGGGCGTGCAGCCCGCCCCAGGCATAGTTGCTGCCGGTATGGTCAAGCACGCGACCGTTGACCGGCCACTCCGACACCGTAATCGGAGCAGGAATGGTAATGGCGGTCTTGTCTTCACTGTCCACCACCAGCGCATCGCCAGAGGACAGGATATCGGTCCGATGGCCGACCAGCGGCACTTTCTTGTCATCATCGTCACAGCCCGCAAGAACAGGGGCGATGGCGCCGGCCACCAGCACGCCTCGGCGGGTCAATCCATGATGACGGGGCTGACCCGGCATTGTTTTGCTGCTCATGCTCTTATCCTGCTGACGGGTCGAGGGCCTGCATCATATCCTGCGCGCGGCTTCGCACGCCACTGGGCAGATCAGGTTGGGCCATTAGGGCCGCAAATTTCCGGCGCGCATCGTCAATATGTCCTTCGCGCACATCCAGCAGGGCCAGTGCCTCGGTGGCCAGGCCATACCAAGGCTGATCCTTGCCTGAAAGAACGGACAGACGCGAGCGCAGTTCCGCCGGGTTGGCGGTATCAAGCTGCTGGCGGCACCACAGAAGCGAGGCCAGATCACGCAGCAGGCGCGGCGCGCTTTCATCCGCCTGCACACTATCCCACGCTGTCAGCGCGGCTTTCGTATCGCCCCGCGCCGCCTGCATACCCGCTTCCTGCAGGCGGGCCATGACAGCAACGCCACCGGGGGCCTGCGCTCCGAGTTCACGCAGAGTATCAAGACCTTCCTGCGCCGTCTTGCTCAGGGCTGTGGGCGTCGTGGCGCCATCCATCGGCATAGGCAGGTTGCCGGTCTGGTTCAGGGCTGTCAGATAGGCGCCTGTCGCCTTCTGGCGCGCGGTGTTAAGCTGGCTTACATGCCAGGCCCAGCCGCCAGCGGCTCCCCCTGCCACCAAGACCGCCGCCGCCGCCAGCCCGGCGTACCGCCATGCCACACGACGCAGACGCTCGGTCCGCAGAGCGTCATCCACTTCCCTGAAAAGATCCTCTGACACGTTCCGGCCTGTCCTGTTTCCTGAATCCACGCGTGCGCTTCGCGCAGTATTCGCCTGATACCCGCATATCTGCCCCAGCCAGCGGCATCATACAAGGCGCAAAGCCCCATACGGGACAAAGCATCTCATACCCTGCCATGCCCGCAGAGGCCTGCCCGAGCGTTATTGCGCTGCTTTTTGAAGACGCGCATTCCCCGCCTTGAGGGTTGCGGTCAGTTTTTCAAAATTGGCAGCGATGCGCTTCTGCACGGCGGTGCTGCTGTCATGCACGAACGCGATGCGCTCCTTGGCATCCTCGCTGATGGCGGTTTCCTCATGCATGGCCGAGCGCACCACGCAACTGTTGTAGGCGCGGGCCTCCTTCTGATAGGCGGTCACCTTGTCCACGCTAGCGTTGTATCGCTCCACGCTGGAAACATCCACAGCGGGAGCCGCCGGTTCGCTGCCGCAGTTCTGCGGTGCCCAGGCACGCCCGGCAGCCTGAACAGGCGCCACACCCAGACCCCAGCCACAGGCCAGAGCCATACCGGCAAGCAGAGCAGTCTTTCTTTTCATGATCCCGTCTTCTCCACACATGGTCGGGGCTTTATCCAAAGCCACACACGGCACCCCGCCACACGCACGGCAGGAACCAGACCCGTTTTTTCTCTTCTGGCACAGGCCCGACAAAAGTCCAGACATCCCACACGCGAACGCTTGGACAAGCAAGTGCCTCCCGCACCTGTTCCGTCAAAGCAGCGACAGCAGCCGCGATTCCAGCCGTGCGGACAGCACGGGTGCGTTGTAAGAGCGACAGACAAGCTCCTGCGCCGCGTCGGCCATCGGCCCGCGCAAGGCCGGGTCTGTCATAAGACACAGAGCATCGGCCAGCCTCGCGGGGTCGCCGGCGGGAACGACAAGCCCCGCCCCCGACTCTGTCACAATCCGCTCCAGCCCGGACTGGTCGGAAGCGATCACAGGCACCGCGCGGGCCATAGCCTCCATTGCGATACTGGGCAGCCCCTCCCCGTCGCCCCCGGCGGACAGCACGCTGGGCACCAGCAGAGCCGTGGCGCGCTCAAGCTCCGCTGCCAGTCCGGCCGAATCCAGCCAGCCGACAAAACGCACATGATCGAGCCCGCGCGCGCGCTGCCGCATAGCGGGCAGGAGCGGGCCGTCACCCGCGAGCACCACGCTAGGCGTAATGCCCCTGCCCGCCAGCAGATGCAGCGCTTCCAGAAGAACGGCCACGCCCTTTTTTTCAACAAACCGTCCGGCAAAAACGAACTGCGTCGCGGGGCCAGCCGCACGGGACATCGGCTCGGCCCCTATGGGCAAAACCTCCAGAATATCGGGCCGCACGCCGCGTTCGAGCAATTTGTCGCGCACACCTTCCGACACGCATATGAACATGGAGGCATAGGCCTGCAGGGCCTCCCACCGCCTGTGAAAAACAGTGGGCAGCAAGCCGGAACGATAATGTCGATCCTTGAAAGCATCGCCACCATGGAAAGTGACGACCAGCGGCACACCCAGCGCGCGGGCCATCGGCAGCGCCAGAGCGCCGCCGCGCCCGAACTGTGCATGGACGAGCGCCGGAGCAAGGTCGGCCACATCGCGCATTGCCCCCCAGCCGAACTGCTTGAACGCGCCCTGTCGCAAGAAGCGCAAAGGCCCGGGGCCGCCCACAAAGCGCCTGTCTCCCGGCAGGTCTGGCGCGGGCGCATCGGTCCGGCAGCCTATCCAGCACGGACGCAACGTACGAAACCCCATGTACTGCCGCCGCATGAAAGCCTGCTCGGACAGGGGAAGTAGCCGATCCCGGTAGACCAGTATGGTTTTCATTGTTGCTCACCCGCCGTTTCGGCATAGGTTCGCATCGTCTGGCGCGACACGCACGGCCCGCTCCATCAGCTCGATCAGGGCATTGGCAGCATCGGTGGCCGCAAGCCCCTCAATGGCTGCGAGACCTTCCGGCCCTGGTGCCGCGATCCCTGCGGCGCAGGCGCCCGCAGGGCCATATTCGGACATCCGGCTGGGGCCGAACACGCCCAACGTGGGAATACCCGTAGCCGCAGCAAGGTGCATCAACCCCGAATCGTTACCCACGAACCCCCGACAACGCGCCAGCAGCGCGGCCACCTGTGGCAGGGCAAAGCGCCCGCCCGCGTCGACCGCATCGGGCAAGGCAGAAAGAACAGGCAACGCCATGTCGCGCTCGACATCACCGGGCCCATACAGAACAACGGGACGCAAGTCGGGCCAGCGCTGCCGCAACAGCCCGAACAGCGCCACGAAACGCTCCGCCGGCCAGACCTTGCCCGCCCAGTTGGCGGTGGGCGCGAGCGCGAGCCATGCCACTCCGTCAGGCAGAGTGACGCGCGCCAGTTCCTTGTCGGCCTGCGCGGTCCACGCAACAGGCAGCGGGGGCGGCGAAAGCCCCAGCACTCCGCCCAGATGCGCAATACGCGCCCCCTGCCGCCGTCCGCCGCGCATGATGAGCCGCCGCCGCGCGGCCAGGAGCAACGTAACCCCGGAGCCCCGCAGATCGACACACATGTCCCATCTGGTCAAAACGCAGTCCCGCCACAGACTCAGCCAATGTAGGTCATACCGTCGTTTGACCATGACGATCGTACGTTCCCGTCTGGGCATGGAGTCAAAAAGCGAGGCAGCAACCGGCCCGCAAGCAATGGTAAAACGTGCATCCGGGTAGCGAGCCATAAGGGTGTCCAGCAGTCCGGTGGACAGTACGGCATCGCCCAGCCTTGTCGATGTAATGAACAGAATACGCATAGTTTTGAGCCTATCCCATCAACCAGCTTCGCGGAACCCTTCGGCCGCAGCCGTTCGGCCATTGAGCGCGCTACCCATTACCCGCAATGCACTTTAAAATGCTGCCTGTTTGAAACACTGGCCGACAGGCTATAGACTATCTCACAATGCCTAACCGAACGGACAGGAGCGCCCCATGTCCTCCCCAGTACAGAGCATACCCCATTGCACCAGACTGTCGGACAGAACCGTAATCCGTATCGGCGGGGAAGATCGTGTCCGTTTTCTTCAGGGTCTGGTGACGGCAGATATTGCGGCCCTTGGCCCGAATGACGCCGCCTGGGGCGCCTGCCTGACCCCACAGGGACGCTGGCAGGCGGATTTTTTCGTGCTGGCTCACCCGGATGATGCCTGCCTGCTGCTAGACTGCGCCACGCCGCAGGCAGAAGCCCTGCGCACGCAGCTCCTGCGTTTTCGCCTGCGTGCGGATGTGACAATCGACCTGACGGGCCTGAGCGTCCACGCACTCTGGGGCGCCGCCACAGACAGTGTGGACGGTGAAACCCTGCTGGAAAACGCACTGAGTTATCGCGACCCGCGCCTTGATAACGCAGGCTGGCGGCTCATTGACGCTCCCCCCGATACCAGAGCCAACGCGACGGAACAGGACTACGCCCTGCACCGGCTGGCTTTAGGCCTGCCCGACGGCGCACAGGACTGCGAAGAGGGTCGCACGCTGGCGGCCGAAGCCAACATGGACCTGCTGGGCGGCATTGCATGGGACAAGGGCTGCTATATGGGGCAGGAAGTCACAGCCCGGATGCGCTATCGCGCGCTGGTCAAGCGCAGGCTGGTGCCCGTTGCCTCCACAGCCCCACTGCCCGCGCCCGGCACCCCGATTAAACAGAACGGGGTGGAGGTAGGCACGTTACGCTCCTCGCAGGATCATCTGGGGCTGGCCATGCTCAAGGTCGGCTTGCCTGCGGCACCGCTTTTGTGCGCGGGCCATACGCTCACAGCCCGGCCCCCCGCCTGGCTGGCCGATGCCCTGCACCCTCCTGTTTCCTCCACCTCCGCGCCGGACTAAAAAACTGATGTCCTATACAGCCCCCGACACCGCCACGCTGGACAGCATACTGGACACGATGCGTTTTGACGCCGCCGGTCTTGTCGCCGCCATTGCCCAGCAACATGATACGGGCGAAGTGCTGATGATCGCATGGATGAACCGCGAAGCCCTGCGCGAGACCCTGCAGACCGGGCGGGTGTGCTATTATTCACGCAGCCGCAAGGGACTATGGCGCAAGGGGGAAACCTCGGGCCAGACCCAGACCCTGATTGAAGCACGCATAGACTGCGACGCTGATGCCGTGCTGCTGCTGGTCGATCAGATCGGAGTGGCCTGCCATACGGGTCGTCGGAGCTGCTTCTATCGTGCGGCAACGCCTGAGGGCCTGATTGAACTGACCAAGCCAGAAATCGACCCGGCGCAGCTCTACCATACCCACGCCTGACCCCGTTTCAGGCGGGGCTACGCCGTTCGGCCAGCAGGGCGAGAATGGCGTCGGCCGCGGCATCGGCCGGCTGGCTGTCGTCCGGCCCTTCCAGCCCGTGCAGCACGTCGGCAAAAGCCCGCTTCTGCTCTGCAGCGTAGTCGCCGTCCTCAAAAGGACGGCACACCGCGCGGGCGAGCACATCCGCCCGGCAGTTCTCCTGCAACAGTTCGGGCACCACTTCCCGCCCCGCCAGCAGGTTGACCATAGCCACATGCGGAACGCGGATCAGCCTGCGTGCGAAAAACGCGGTGATGGGGTTTACGCGATATGTAACCGCCATAGGCACCCCGGCCAGCGCCAGTTCCAGTGTGGATGTGCCTGATTTTGTCAGCGCCGCACCCGCCGCGGCAAACGCATCGTGCTTATCCTGCAAGGTCGTCACGATAATGGGGCGCACCGGCCAGCGGGCTGTCGCCTGCTCCACCACAGGGGCCACAACGGCGGAAACCGGCACCACGGGCACCACATCGGGCAGCATTGTGCGCAACTGCGCCAGCATATCCCCAAAAACCGGAAGCAGACGGGGCACCTCGGAACGGCGGCTGCCGGGCATAAGAATCAGCACGCGCGCGCTTTCGGGCAGATCGTGCGTCCGATAGAAGCGTCCAGCATCGCCCTGATCCGCCCCGGATTGCAGCACCGGGTGCCCGACAAAGCGGGCCGCCAGCCCATGTCTGCCAAAAAACGCAGGTTCAAACGGCAGCAGGCACAGGAGCTCATCCCACAGGCCGGGGAATTCACGCACCCGTTTCTGCCGCCATGCCCAAACCTGCGGCGCGACATAATGCACGCGCGCAATCCCCAGTCCCTTGATGCGACGCAGAAGCCGCAAGGCAAAACCGGGACTATCGATCGTCACGACAAGATCGGGACGCGCGGCGGCAATGTCGGCCACGGCTTCATCCAGCCTGCGGGACAACTGGCGCAGGCGCGGCAGAACTTCCACCAACCCCATCACAGCCAGATCCCGCAGGGGAAAGAGGCTGTGCAGGCCCTGTTCGGTCATGCGTTGCCCGCCCACACCGGCAAAACGCGCCCCCGGAACCCGCGCCCGAATGGCCTGCATCAGGCGGGCGCCCAGCACATCACCACTGGCCTCGCCAGCCAGAATCCAGATCAGGGGAGAGGTATCGGCAGCAGTATCCATGCCCTCAGCCATAAAGGGCACGGAGGCGCGGCACAATCGCTCCCGCACCGCCAGAAGCGGCCACGCGTACGTTCGAGCCGGCGCAGAAAAGCCTTTCACGCGGGGGTATGGCAGTTTATCCCCGGTTTATCCCGCCCTTTCCTTCAGACAGAAAGCGGAGCCCTCAGCCCGTGACAGTGAAGCATTATCTCCGCGAATGGACAGAACAACCTGTCCGCAACATCCTTGCCGGCATGGTGGGCACCTTTGCCCTCATTCCCGAGGTGATCGCTTTTTCCTATGTCGCGGGGGTAGCGCCCGAGGTCGGGCTGTTCGCATCGTTCGTTATCAGTGTTGTTATCGCCATAACCGGCGGCAGGCCGGGGATGATCTCAGGAGCCGCCGGTTCCGTCGCTCTGGTGGCGGCCAGCCTGGTGCATACGCACGGGTTACAATACCTGCTGCTGGCGACACTGCTGGCCGGGGGTATACAGATCCTCTTCGGTCTACTGCGCCTGCAATCCATCATGTGCTTTGTCTCGCGCGAAGTTGAGACAGGCTTTGTCAACGCGCTGGCCATCCTGATTTTTTCGGCTCAGGTGCCCCAAATGCTTCACGTAAGCTGGCAGACGTACGCGCTCATCGCTCTGGGGCTGGGCATTGTGTACCTGTTGCCCCGGCTGAGTGCGGCCATCCCTTCCCCTCTTGTCTGCATTGTCGTGCTCACGACCCTCTGCATCGCCGTGCCAATGCCTGTACGGGTGGTGGCTGATCTGGGGTCTCTCCCCACCGGGTTGCCGCATTTCACGCTGCCAGCCGTACCGCTGAGTGGCGATGCACTCCTGACCGTGCTGCCCTACGCCTTCGCCATGGCCATGGTCGGCATTCTGGAATCGCTGATGACCGCCGCCGTGGTGGATGAAATGACCGACACCCACAGCAGCAAACGCATGGAATGCACCGGACTTGGCCTGTCCAACATCATGGCCGGGCTGTTTGGCGGCATCGCGGGCTGCGGCATGATCGGGCAGACAGTCGGCAACCTGCGTTATGGCGGGCGCGGTCGCCTGTCCACCTTTACCGCCGGGGCCTTCCTGCTCCTGCTGCTGGTGGCGCTGCACCCACTTGTGGCCCGTGTGCCGGTAGCAGCCGTTGTGGCGATCATGATCATGGTTTCCATCAGCACGTTTTCATGGTCTTCGCTGCGAGATCTGCTCCGGCATCCGCGCCTGTCATCGGCGGTCATGCTCGTGACTGTGGCTGTCGTGGTGCTCACGCATGATCTGGCAGCGGGCGTTGCCTGCGGCGTGCTGCTCAACGGTCTGTTCTTTTCCTTTCAGGTCATGCGGATGGTCACTGTCACCACGCAGGACAGTCCCGATGGCCAGACCCGCACCTACCATGTCCGGGGGCAGCTTTTTTTCGCCTCGGCCTCGCTGCTACCTAATGCCGTGGACTTTCAGGACGCTGCGCCTGATGTGATCATCGATCTGGCCAACGCCCATGTGTGGGACCTGAGCGCTGCCGCCACGCTGGAACAAACGGTCAGTCGCCTGCGTGCGCACCACAGGCTGGTGCGTATCCTCAATGCCGGGCCGCACACCGCCAGCCTGCTGATAAAACTGGGCCACAAAGAGCTGCTGTCCTGAACCGAAGCCGCCTTATGCTGCACGACGCGGCGGCAGACGCCGCACGGCCAGCGCCCCCATGGTGCAGCCCGCGTAAATGAAGGCCTCGAGATGCCATGTGCGGAAAGCCAGACAGAAATGCACACTGGCCAGCACCGCCGCCACATAAACCAGCCTGTGCAGCCGCACCCACCGGCACCCCATGCGGCGGATAGCGCCACGGGTGGATGTGGCCGCCAGCAGGGATAAAAACAGCAACGCCAGCGTCCCGAATACGAACAGAGGACGCGTCACGAAATCATGCTGCAACCGCTCCGGGTCCATACGCGTTATCCAGCCGAAGTATAATGCGGCATGTACAAAAGCATATGTAAAAGCCAGCAGGCCAAGCGGCCGCCGGTACACCATGCAATCGACCCCGATGAAACGCCTGAGCGGCGAAACAAGCAGGGAAAATAATAGAAAGCGGAACGCATATAGTCCGAACTGATGCTGCTGCACCACCGCCGCGTGACCGTGGTCTGGACCGCACCAGATTTCCTGCAAACCTATGCCAAGCGGCACCATAAACAGGGCATAAAACAACACCTGCCTGTGGAAGGGGCGAAGTCTGACCCTTCTGCGCGGTCTGCCCGACACGGGCGGACCCTTCACGCTCAGCATGCGTCTGCTCCCTGCCGGTTTGCACGCCTTTGGTGGAATCGCTACGCTGTGTGTCGCCATGTGAGAAGACACACATTTTTTCCGCCCTAAAGATGATAACAAAAAAAATTCGGAGTCACGGAAAATCATGACAGCTGCACAAACCATCGGCTTTATCGGACTGGGCGCCATGGCCAGCCGCATGGCGGTCAATCTGGCCAAGGCAGGTTACAAGGCCGTTGCCTACACGCCCTCCGGCAAGGGCGGTAACGGCGACATTGCCTTCCTCGCCACAGCGGCGGATGTCGCGCGCGCGGCGGATATTGTTCTGGTCTGCGTACCGGATGACGAAGCCCTTGAAACCTGCATGTACGGCGCGGCGGGCGCACTGGAGGGCATGAAATCCGGCGGGCTTGTGCTCAATACCAGCTCCGTTTCCCCCGAGGCCACGCAAGCCCTGTTCGAAGCCGGGCAGAAACTGGGCGTCACGGTCATCGACTGCCCGGTTTCAGGCAGCACGCCCGAAGCGGAAGCCGCAGCACTGGTCGTGCTGGCAGGCGGCAGTGACGACGCCATGCAGCGCGCCAAACCGGTTTTTGACGCCATCGGTCGGCTGACCGTACATGCAGGCCCGCCGGGCAGCGGCGCACGGTTGAAGCTGGTGATCAACGCCATCATGGGGGCCGGACTGGCCGCCGTGGCCGAGGCAATCGCCTACGGCCTGGCCGCCGGGTTGGATCGCTCCATGCTCTTTGACGCGCTGGATGAAATGGCGGTCATTTCCCCTCATCACAAACGCAAGATCCGCATGGCCAGAACTGGCGATTTCGCACCGCAGTTTCCCGCCCGGCTCATGCAGAAAGACATGCGGCTGTTCCTGGATGCCGCCGCCCGCCTGGCCGTTCCCGTGCCCACACTGGCCGCCACCACGCAGCAGCTTTCACTAACCCGGCGCGCGGCGGAAGATGCAGATTACTCGGCCCTGATCGGCATCATGGAAAAAATCGTCGCGAACGACGCCTGAGCAGGCGCCACCGCCTGAAGCCGCGTGCGCGCTACAGCCGGCGCGCGGCTTTCCAACCTGCGAACATAACCGCCAGCTTATCGCCGATGCCCCGTGGCCGACCGGCCTGCACGGCCTTCTGCCCCGCCGTGGCATGACGGGCTAGATCCCGCCGGGCCAGCACCAGCGGCAGCGCCGCCAGATGCCATCCGGCGGGATGCTCCTCTTCCTGCTGGGTGAAGGCGTCTGCCTGCGCGGCAAACGCGCACCCGGCCTGATAAAGCCCGGACACCGGGCCGGGATACAGAAAGCGCCCGCCCCCCTCCAGCACGCTCCAGTGTCGCAGCATGGCCCCCGCCCCATATGCCATACCGCACCGTTCCAGTGCATTGAGGCGCTCGGGCTCCCGCACGCCCAGAATTTCGCCCATTCCTACGCTCAGCGCTCCAGCACCATCACGCAGCATCTGTTCCCATGTGTCAAAAGCAGGAGCACTGTCCGGGCGGGCCTGACTGTCCAGCTCCATTTCCGCTGAAAGCACGAGCCGCAGCAGTGTTTCGCAGCTGAGATGCCCGTCTACAACTGTCTCCAGTAATCTGGGAGCAAGATGATGCTCGGGCGGACGGCGGCCTTCAAGCACCTCGCGCCACCATTGCAGCCGCACCATGCCCGCCAGCGAACCCGCCACAGCGCTTGACCGCGCGGGCTGGAGCACTCGCAGCAGTTCGTTATGAAACGCCAGCAGCACAAAGGCCCGCTCACGCGCCGGGTGCGGCATAAAGGCCGTGCACAACATCCGGTCAGGATCAGCGCTCGCCATGCGCAGAATGGAAAGCGCGTCCGTTTCCTGTGTGGATGCTGTCATGATGTTTTTCATAATCCCAAATGCGTGGGGCCGCGTCCTGCCGGGTTGCAACGCGGTCCTTTTTCATGCGTAATACCCGCACAGCGTTCCTGACGGAATGCCTGACTACAAGCCCCCACCAGCAGGGCATTTTCCTGCACCTGAACCCGGCAAAGCTTCTGTGCGCGCCTTTGTCATGGAGCGTTCTCTTGACGCATCGCGCACGTGCCCATAGCTGTTGCCGGATCAGGCGCCCCCTCACGCCCTGCACTTGATACGGAGTTGACCATGGCTTTCGAACTGCCATCCCTTCCCTACACCACCAACGCTCTTGCCGCGCGCGGCATGTGCCAGGAAACGCTTGAATTCCACCATGGCAAGCATCATCAGGCTTATGTCACCACGCTGAACACCCTGCTGGAAGGCAAGCCGGAACTGGCTGGCAAGTCTCTGGAAGACATCATCCTGGCTGCCCACGGCAAGGCTGACCTGACCGGTCTTTTCAACAATGCTGGCCAGCACTGGAATCACTCCTTCTTCTGGAACAGCCTGTCCGCCACGGGCGGCGCCATGCCGGAAAAGCTGGGTGCCAAGATCACGGCTGATTTCGGCAGCATCGACACCTTCAAGGACGAATTCCGCAAGGCGGCTATCTCGCAGTTCGGTTCGGGCTGGGCGTGGCTGGTTCTGGGCAAGGATGGCAAGCTGGCCATTACCAAAACTCCCAACGGCACCAACCCGCTGGCAGAAGGCCAGGGCACCGCGCTGCTGACCGCCGATGTGTGGGAACATTCCTACTACATCGACTTCCGCAACCGTCGTCCTGACTACATCACCAACTTCCTCGACAAGCTGGCAAACTACGAGTTTGCGGAAGCACGGCTCAACGCCGCGTAAACCGCGCTGACAGCAACAGCACCGACAATGGGGGCGGAACCTTGCATGAGGTTCCGCCCCTTTGCTGTTTTCAACCCGTTATTTTCATATCCTCATCATGGCATGGCAGCCCCCTCTTGATTGTCCGCCCCTGCCATCCAATCTTATGAAAAGAAACAAAAGACCCTCGTTCGTTGCCTTGAAGAAGGGGCGGAAGGAGGGCCTTCAGTCGCCTCATTAAAAGGGACGTAAGTAATATTATGGACATTGCAAAATTTACCGAACGGTCACGCGGTTTTCTTCAGGCGGCACAGACGATCGCCCTGCGTGATTTCAATCAGCAGTTGACGCCTGAACATCTGCTTAAAGCCATGCTGGATGACCCCGAAGGGGCTGCATCCTCGCTGATCCGCGCCGCGGGCGGCACGCCGGAGGCCGTCAAGGCCGCAACCGAACAGGCGCTGACCAAACTGCCCAAGGTACAGGGCGGTGGCGCTGGCCAGCCTGCGGCAACGCCTGACCTTGTTCGCGCGCTCGACTTTGCCGAGCAGAGCGCACAAAAGGCGGGCGACAGCTTTGTGGCTCAGGATCGCCTGCTGGCGGCTCTGGCGGCGTCCGATACGGCTGCGGGCCGCGCACTAAAAGACAATGGTGCTTCTGTTGAAGCCCTCGAAAAAGCCATCGCCACCATTCGCAAGGGCCGCACCGTAACCAGCGAAGGGGCCGAGGCGAATTTTGACGCGCTCAAGAAATATGCGCGTGATGTCACGGAAGTCGCTCAGGCTGGCAAGCTCGACCCCGTTATCGGGCGTGACGAGGAAATCCGCCGCGCCATTCAGGTTCTGGCCCGGCGCAGCAAAAACAACCCCGTTCTGATTGGTGAACCGGGTGTTGGCAAAACCGCCATTGTGGAAGGCCTGGCCCAGCGGATTGTTAACGGCGACGTGCCCGAGGCGCTGCGCAACAAAAAGCTGCTCTCGCTCGATATGGGCGCATTGGTAGCTGGTGCGAAATATCGTGGTGAGTTCGAAGAACGTCTGAAAGCCGTGCTGAAGGAAATTGAATCCGCCGAAGGGCAGGTCATTCTCTTCATTGACGAAATGCACACGCTGGTTGGCGCGGGCCGGACGGATGGCGCGATGGATGCCTCCAACCTGATCAAGCCTGAACTGGCGCGTGGCACGCTGCACTGCATTGGCGCGACCACGCTGGACGAATACCGCAAGTATATTGAAAAAGACGCGGCACTCGCCCGGCGTTTCCAGCCGGTTTTTGTGGGTGAGCCCAGCGTTGCGGACACGATCTCCATCCTGCGCGGCATCAAGGAAAAATACGAGCTGCATCACGGCGTGCGGATTACAGACGGCGCGCTGGTGGCTGCCGCCACGCTGTCGAACCGCTACATTACCGACCGTTTCCTACCCGACAAAGCGATCGACCTGATTGACGAGGCGGCCAGCCGCCTGCGGATGCAGATCGACAGCAAGCCCGAGGAACTGGACGAACTCGACCGCCGGATTATCCAGCTCAAGATCGAACGTGAAGCGCTCCGCAAGGAAGACGACACGGCGAGCAAGGACAGGCTTGAGGCGGTGGAAGCCGAACTGGCCGATCTGGAAGAAAAATCCGATACGCTCAGTGCTGCCTGGCACGCGGAAAAAGACCGCGTGCACGCCGTGCAGAAGCTGCAGGAGCAGCTTGATCAGGCCCGCTCTGATGTGGAAGTGGCCCAGCGCCGGGGCGACCTCGGCCGCGCGTCCGAACTGATGTATGGCGTGATCCCCAATCTGGAAAGCCAGATTGCCCAGACGCGCAAAACGGAAGAAGAAGCCGCAAAGCAGAATGATCTGGTTTCGGAAGCCGTGACGGATCAGGGTGTTGCGTCCGTGGTATCACGGTGGACCGGTGTGCCGGTTGACCGGATGCTGGAAGGCGAGCGCGCCAAGCTGCTGCGTATGGAAGACGAACTGCGCCGCTCCGTGGTAGGGCAGGAACCGGCTCTCAAGGCCGTGGCGAACGCGGTGCGGCGTGCACGCGCCGGGCTGCAGGACCCCAACCGTCCGATTGGCTCCTTCCTGTTCCTCGGCCCGACGGGTGTAGGCAAGACCGAGCTGACCAAGGCGTTGGCCCGTTTCCTGTTTGATGACGACAAGGCCCTGTTGCGCATCGACATGAGCGAGTTCATGGAAAAGCACGCCGTGGCCCGCCTGATCGGCGCACCTCCGGGCTATGTCGGGTATGAAGAAGGCGGTGTGCTGACCGAAGCCGTGCGGCGTAGGCCGTATCAGGTGATCCTGTTCGATGAAGTTGAAAAAGCCCATGAGGATGTCTTCAACATTCTGTTGCAGGTGCTTGATGACGGCAGGCTGACGGATGGCCAGGGCCGCACGGTGGACTTCCGCAATACGCTCATTATCCTGACCAGCAACCTCGGTTCGGAATATCTGGCAAACCAGCCCGATGGCGAAACGACCGACATGGTGCAGGCGCAGGTGATGAAAGTGGTGCGCGAACACTTCCGCCCAGAGTTCCTTAACCGTCTGGACGAAATCATCCTGTTCGCCCGTCTGCAGAAAACCGACATGAGCAAGATCGTGGATATCCAGATCAAGCGGCTGCAGAAACTGCTGGATGACCGCAAGATCACCCTCACGCTTGATCCGCTGGCGGACTCGTGGCTGGCTAATGAAGGCTACGACCCGGTTTACGGTGCACGTCCGCTCAAGAGGGTCATTCAGCGGAACCTGCAGAACCCGTTGGCTGAACTCCTGCTTGAAGGCCGTATCCATGATGGAGAGAGCATCACCATCTCGGCCAATGGCGATGGTCTGCTGATCAACGGCACGACCACGGCCGAGGCGGCGGATGCCAATCTCTGAGCAGGCCTGTCAGCGGGACTGTCTTTAACCTACACTTTGAACGGGAAGGCTCAGGCCTTCCCGTTTTTTTACGCGACACACGGGGAAAAACACGCCATGGCAGACCCTGACTGGCTGATCTGGGCACGAGAAGTACAAGCCATTGCCCAGAGTGGCCTGCATTACGTCAAGGACCCGTTCGATCGCGAACGCTACGAGCACCTTCTGGCACTGGCTGCCCACATGATGGCAACCGGCAGCAGAGGAGACAGCACCGTCATAGAAAACCTGTTCCGCCAGCAACGCGGATACGCCACTCCCAAGCTTGAGGTGCGTATTGCCGCCTTTGACCCGCAAGACAGGGTGCTTATGGTGCGTGAAGTGCTTGATCAGGATCGCTGGACACTGCCGGGCGGCTGGGCCGATGTAAACCTGACCCCGGCTGAAAATGCCGCCAAGGAAGTGCTGGAGGAAACTGGCTACAGTGTGCGGATTACCAAGCTGGCCATGGCCTTCGACCGTGACCATCAGGGCCACACGCCACCCGAGCCGTTTTCCATTACCAAGCTGTTCTTCGTTGCCGATGTGATCGGCGGGGAGGCAAAAACCAGCATCGAGACCAGTGCTGTCAGCTTTTTCGCCAAGGATGAAATCCCGGCTGATCTTTCAACCGGACGTATCCTGCCCCATGAAATAGACCTGCTGTTTGCTCACCGGGCAGCCCCCAACCGCCCGGCCGATTTCGACTGATTGATAGGGCTGCCCCCAGCGGGGGGGGGGGGCAGCCCTATCAGGCCAGAAGGGCCGTTACGTGCGTAAACTGGCGCTCGAACCGTGCCCGATCCTCAGCCGCGAGGCGCACGGTAATATCGGTCTGCTCTTCCTCATCCGCGCGATGCAGAACCTCGCCGTGCTGATACAGCCAGGCCGAAGCCGCGCCATCTGACAGGGCCAGCCGATAGCGCACCATTTCCATGCCGGTGGTGATACGCTCATCAATCCGCGCCAGAAGACTACACAGCCCATCGCCGGTTATGGCTGAAATTGCCACGGTATCTTCCGTCTTGGGCAGGGTTTCCGCCCCACCCAACAGATCCACCTTGTTCAGGACTTCCACAACGCGGCTGGACCAGTCCTGCTCCAACATGTTGTCGCGGGCCATGCCCTGCAGCACGCCCAGCACATCTTTTTTCTGCGCGGCGCTGTCGGGATGTGCCACATCGCGCACATGCAGGATAATATCCGCCTCTGCCACCTCTTCGAGCGTGGCGCGGAAGGCCGCGATAAGTTCAGTCGGCAGTTCGCTGATAAAGCCCACCGTATCCGACAGGATCACCTGCCGCCCGGATGGCAGGGTAATCGCCCGCATGGTGGGGTCCAGCGTTGCGAAAAGCTGATCCTGCGCATAGACGGTGGCCCCTGTCAGGGCATTGAACAGGGTGGATTTACCCGCATTGGTATAGCCAACCAGCGCCACAACCGGGAACGGCACCCGCCGTCGGGCCTGACGGTGCAGGCCACGGGTGCGGCGCACCTGTTCCAGATCCTTTTTGAGCCGGACGATCCGCTCGCTGATCATACGGCGGTCGGCCTCGATCTGGGTCTCGCCGGGGCCGCCAAGAAAGCCGAACCCGCCGCGCTGGCGTTCAAGATGTGTCCACAACCGCACAAGACGCGAACGCTGATATTCCAGATGCGCGAGTTCAACCTGCAACGTGCCTTCACGCGTGGCGGCACGGGCGCCAAAAATATCGAGAATAAGGCCAGTACGGTCTATGACCTTACAGCCCAGTTCCGTCTCCAGGTTACGCTGCTGGGCGGGGGTCAGACGCGAATCCACCACCACCACATCGACCCGGTCTGCCTTGACCGCCGCCGCCAGCGCATCCACCTGCCCTTTGCCCAGCAGGGTAGAAGAGCGACGCATACGCAGCAGCACAACAGCCTTGCGGACAATAATCAGCCCGATAGAAGCCGTAAGCCCCACGGCCTCTTCCAGCCGGGCTTCAGCAGCCCGCACGTCCTGCCCGTGTGCCGCGCGCTCCCACGGCAGAATAACAGCCGCGCGCGTGGCAACAATTTTGTTCTGTTCAGATAAACTCGTCGCCAAGAGCGGTTTCCCTGTCGGCTGATGTAGCAGCCCCTGCATGTTCGGAAAGATTGACGGCGATACTGGGCATCACTGTGCTGATAGCGTGTTTGTAAATAAGCTGGGTCTGGTCATCACGACGCAGCAACATGACCTGATCATCGAACCAGGTGATAAAGCCCTGCAATTTGACGCCGTTGACCAAAAATACGGTCACTGCCGCACGGGAGCGGCGAATCTGGTTTAGAAACGCTTCCTGTACATTCTGGACACTCTCTTTTTCCACAGTGTGAACCCTACTCATTCTCTTTATTGTTCTGCCAGTGCGCCGTAGTCGCGTATGACCTTTTCATACCTGACGCATCAGCCAGCACTTCGTTCCTCTGATGTTACACCAAGCTGCTTGAGTTTACGATGCAAAGCACTGCGTTCCATGCCCACAAATAACGCCGTGCGGCTGATATTGCCGCCAAAACGCAAAAGCTGAGCCTGCAGATACTGGGTTTCGAAAAGGTCGCGCGCGTCGCGCAGGGGCAGCCCCATAACATCGGTAGAGGCATCGAACTTCAGCAGGGCCGGCGCACTTTCCCCAACGGTTGACGGCAGCATGTCCGCCCGGATCGGGTCATTGCTGCCACCGGGCTGCATGATCAACACCCGTTCCATGAGATTACGCAGTTCACGCACATTGCCCGGCCAGTCATAAGCCTGCAGCACAGCCACTGCATCCGCCGAAAGCTCGCGCGCGGGCAGGCCCGCCATTTCAGCGGCCCTCCGCAGGAACAGGGCGGCAAGGCCCGGAATATCGTCCCGCCGCTCCTTGAGTGCGGGCATACGCAGCGGCACCACCGCCAGCCGGTAATACAGGTCTTCCCTGAACCGCCCGGCCATGATCTCGGCCTGAAGGTCGCGGTTGGTGGTGGCGAGCACGCGGATATCGACCTTGACCCGGGTATCTCCCCCCAGCCGCTCAAAGGTCTGGTCCTGCAGGGCGCGCACGATCTTGCCCTGCGTTTCCATGGGCATATCAGCCACTTCATCAAGCAGCAGGGTGCCCCCATGAGCGCGTTCGAGCACACCGGTGCGCCGCCCTGCCCCGTCCGGCCCGCCTTCGATGCCAAACAGCTCTTCTTCAAAACGGTTAGGCGCCAGAATAGCGCAGTTCAGCGCCACAAACGGGCCATCCGCCCGGCGCGAGCGGGCATGAAGCGTACGGGCCGCCACTTCCTTGCCCGTGCCCGGCCCGCCACTTATCAGCACGCGCGAGCCTGTCGGCGCCACCTTGTCGATCTGGTTTCGGATAGCGGATATCTGCGCACTGGAACCGAACAGTTCCATGTCCTGCCCGGCGCGCAAACGCAGTTCTTCATTCTCGCGCGCCAGCCGCGACGCCTCCAGCGCGCGACGCACCACCACGAGCAGCCGATCTGCCTGGAACGGTTTTTCGATAAAATCGTAAGCGCCATGATGCAGCGCAGCGACGGCGGTCTCAATCGTGCCATGGCCCGAAATCATGACCACGGGCACGGAGGGTTCCTCCGCTTTCATAGCCTGAAGAATCTCCAGGCCGTCCATGCCCGAGCCCTGTAGCCAGACATCCAGAATGACAAGAGCAGGTCTGCGCACCCGAAACGCCGCAAGAGCGGCCTCGGCACCATCAGCCGCCCGTGTCTCGTATCCCTCGTCGCTCAGAATGCCTTCTATCAGCAGTCTGATATCAGGTTCATCGTCAACAATCAGGATTTCATGCGCCATGATCGTCCTTTACCGGCAAAATCAGAATCGCCATGGTTCCCCTTTCTTCCGCCCGGTCTTCCAGACGCAGGGTTCCACCATGATCTTCCATGATTTTTTTCACAATAGCCAATCCCAATCCGGTGCCCTTGACCTTATGCGTCACGTAGGGCTCCGTCAGCCGGTGCCGGTCATCGACAGGCAGGCCCACGCCATTATCCGCCACACTCAGCGCGATCGTACCGTCATCCTGCGCGATACGGAGCATCACCTCCCCCTTTATCGCCTTCTGAGCGTCGTCACGGCTGACCATCGCTATGGCATCCGCGGCATTCTGCAAAAGGTTGATCAGCGCCTGACTGATCAGCCTTCTGTCGCACCGCACGACCGGCCCTTCCCCTTCAACCTCAAACTGATAATGGATTTCAGGGTGGGCATTACGCTGGAGCACCAGAACCTCACGCACGATGCGTGAAAGAACCTCGTCCTTCATAACCGGCTGAGGCATACGCGCAAAGGCCGAAAACTCGTCAACCATCCGTCCGATATCGCCCACCTGCCGCACGATCGTATCCGCGCACTGGACGAAGGTTTCGGGATCGGAGGTAATTTCCTTGAGGAAACGGCGCTTAAGCCGCTCTGCCGCGAGCTGGATGGGGGTGAGCGGGTTCTTGATCTCGTGGGCGATACGCCGCGCCACATCCGCCCAGGCCGCTTTGCGCTGAGCCTGTTGCAGGGCTGTTATGTCATCAAACGTCATGACGTACCCCGCCACCTCGCTGCCGTGCAGTTCGGCACCGATACGTACCAGCAATGTGCGCTGGCTCGTAACAGGCCCGGTCTGGACTTCCTGCGTCAGCACCTGATCGGGCGTTTCGCGGGCGGCCAGAAGCAGATTGGCGAACTCGGGCACGCGCTGCGCCAATGGCTCGCCCGTGGCGTCCAGCAGGCTGGTCTGGAGCAGCACGCTGGCCGCCCGGTTAGGCAACTCGATACGCTGCTCCGCATCCAGCCCGATCACCCCGGCCGACACGCCAGACAGCACGGCCTCGGTAAACCGGCGCCGCTCGTTGATCTGGCTGTATGCGGCCATCAACTCGGTGCGCTGGCTGGAAAGCTCCTCCGTCATGCTGTTGAAGGCACGTGACAGGCTCGCCACTTCATCATCGCGGTTGATGTCGGGCACGTGCACGTCCAGATCGCCCTCGCTGACCCGCCGCGCCGCAACGCTGAGCAGTCCCAGTGGACGGGCAATCTGGTTAGCCAGCGCCAGACCGATCAGCACCGCCGCCGCCAGAACCAGCAGCGCCACCAGTACGAAAATCATGACAAAGGTGAGCTGGATCTTGGCCTTGTTGCTGTTCAGATGCCGGTAATCCGCCACAACATTTTCCGTGCGGTGCATGTGCTCAAGGATATCGGGGTCCACCAGCCGCGTTATCACGAGCATAAGAGCGGGGGTCTGCGACAGCTCCACCACCGCGCGCACTGTCCGCTCGTCCGGCGAGTCCAGAATGGCGACGTCGTTCGAGCGGGCCATAACCGTGGCTGCAGGCGGCGGCAGTTCCTGAAGAAAATTGGCTGTGTGGCTCATCAGTCCGCCAGCCGCCACCACTTTATTGGTAATGGGGTCATACACCAGCGCCTCAGTCAGCCCGCGCATGGTGGCCTGACTGTCCAGCATCTGGCTCAGCGCCTCATGATCCTGAAACAGATCCGTCCCGCTGGCGGAAAGTTCGTTCTGCGCGCCCATGATATAGTTGGCCATGGAAAACGCGTCGGTACGGATATTGGCGTTATGTTCAGTCAGATACCCGCGCGAGGCCTCAAGCGCCTCGTTGAGCGCGGTATTCACCCTGTCGGAAAACCAGATCTGGATACCGAAGTGAAAGAACAGTGTCGCGAAAACCCCCACAACCAGCGTAGGCGCCACGGCCACGATACCGAACAGCGTCACCAGCCGGACATGCAGCCGCGCGCCCACCAGCCCCTTACGGTGTTCAACCAGCATGGGCCAGACCCGGATCACCAGCGCGAGCAGAAGCAACGCCAGCACCAGACCATTCAGGAACAGCACCAGCGGTTCAATCAGCGCATAACGCCCGAACGACATCCCCGCCGATAGCACCACAAAGGTTGCAAAACCCAGACACAACGCCAGCGTGGCCAGCGTTATGGCCACACTGCGTCGTTCCAGTGCCCGCAACAGCCAGCGTGCACGCGCACGGGTAAACACCCCCTGTTTCACGCCAGAACTCACCCAGCCCCCCGCACCACCGGAATATCCAGCTCACGAATTTTCTTGCGAAGCGTATTGCGGTTCAGTCCCAGCATGGCCGCTGCCTTGATCTGGTTGCCCCGCGTTTCCACCAAGGTCATCTGGATCAGCGGACGCTCAACCTCTGCCACAAGCTGGGCATGGAGGTCATGCAGGGGTGTGCCCTCGCGCCCGGCGGCCAGATAACGCGCAATATGCCGCGAAACCGCCTCGGACAGAGGCTCTCCCGCCGTATCAGCCCCTTCGCCTTCCTGCCATGCCGCGCCAACCGGGGCCGTATCGAACAGTTCGGTCTCGATCAGTTCTCGGGTAATGGTTTCCTGCGAATGCAGCGCCACCACCCGGCGAATAAGGTTTTCCAGTTCCCGCACATTGCCGGGCCAGCGCCATGCCTGCAGGCTGGTCAGAGCGGCATCGTCTATCTGGCGCAGACGCCCATCTTCCTCACGACACAGGTTCAGGAAGTGCCGGGCCAGCAAGGGAATGTCCTCCGCCCGCTCCCGCAGAGGGGGCAGACGCAAGGGCACCACGTTCAGGCGGTAGTAGAGATCCTCACGGAATGTCCCGGCCTGAATGGCCTGCCGCAGGTCGCGGTGGGTGGCCGCCACAATCCGCACATCCGCCCGCAGGGGCTGGTTGCCACCCACCGTTGTAAACTCGCCTTCCTGCAGCACGCGCAGCAGACGGGTCTGGGCCTCCTGTGGCATATCCCCGATTTCATCAAGAAACAGCGTGCCGCCGGTTGCCTGCTCGAACCGGCCCGGCATACGCCCCTGAGCCCCCGTGCGCTCAAAACCGAACAGTTCGCTTTCAATCTGCTCGCGCGGCAGGGCGGCCATATTGACCGCCACAAACGGGCCGTTACGCCTGCGGCCGTATTCATGCAGGGCGCGGGCCACCAGTTCCTTACCGGTGCCGCTTTCACCCGAAATCATGACCGTCAGATCCGATGTCGTCAGCCGCGCGATGCTCCGGTAAATCCCCTGCATGACCACAGACTGCCCGATCAGGGACAGCCGCTCTTCCGGCAGGCCGTCGGGGCTATCCTTTTCCGCATCGGGCGCAGAAGCCGTAAGCGCACGCGCGACAACCGCCAGCAGAGCTTTGAGGTCAAACGGCTTGGCCAGATACTCAAACGCGCCACGCTGTGTCGCCTTGACTGCCGTGGTCAGGGTGGATTGCGCGCTCATGACGATAATCCGCAGGTCCGGGCGGATCTGCTTTATGCGCGGAATAAGGTCCAGCCCGCTGCCGTCTGGCATGATCACATCGGTAATGACGAGATCGCCCTCACCTTCCTCCACCCACTGCCACAGGGTGGAAGCGTACGGCGTGCTGCGCACCTGATAACCCGCGCGCCCCAGCGCCTGCCCCAGCACAGTGCGGATGGAGCGGTCGTCATCAGCGACGAGAATGGTGGGGGGTGGGGTCATGGCGTACCGCTCTCCTGTCCGCCTTCGATCTGGTTTTCCTGCGCTACAGGCAGGTACAGGCTGATTTCCGTGCGGCCGGGACGGCTTTCAACATCAATGGCGCCGCCGTGGTCATCCATGATCTTGCCAACCAGCGCAAGGCCAAGCCCCCGGCCATTGGCCTTGGTGGAAATAAACGGCTCGAACAGATGCGGCCTGACGGTCTCATCAATCCCCGGCCCCGTATCGCGCACCGTCACCACCAGCGGCAGGTGTCGCCACTCATCCGTACCAGGAACCGCCACGCGGATACCGGGGCGATAGCGCGTGATCAGGCTGATCTGCCCTTCCCGCCCGCTTTCGCGCATGGCTTCGGCTGCGTTCTTCACCAGATTGATCAAAACCTGCACAAGCTGGTCACGATCTCCCCACACCGGCGGCAGCGAGGGATCGTAGCGTTCGAGAATCTGCAACCCCCGTGCGAAACCGTTCATGGCCAGCAGGCGGACATGCTCCAGAAGGCGGTGGATATTGAAGGGCCTCAGATCAAGCTGGGCCTCGCCAAACATGCCCATGCGCTCCACCAGCGCGTCAATCCGGTCAACTTCTTCGCAGATCAATGTTGCCAGTTCGCGGTCTCCCGCCGTCACCGCCTGTTCCAGAAGCTGGGCGGCCCCTTTGATCCCGGAAAGCGGGTTACGGATTTCATGCGCCAGCATGGCCGCCATGCCCGACACACTCCGCGCGGCGGAGCGATGCGCCATCTGCTGGTCGAGCGCGCGCGGGGCCGCCGTGACGTGGAATGTCAGCAGGATAATACCCGGATGATCAGGCACATCCGCAGCCTGCACACTGACGTTATCATGGTGAAACCGCGGCGAACTGAACGCCACGCCATGCTCGGTCACGCTCCCCCCGCGCTGGCGCAGATGCTCCAGCAGCACAAAAACGGGATGATCAGCCGGGGCCAGCCCTCTCAGGCCGGCGTGCATCAACTGCTGGCGTGATGTGGCAAAAAACTCCTCCGCCGCTACGTTCGCGGCCAGAATGGCATCATCCGCGCCGATTTCCAGAAACGGCACGGGCAGGAAGTCCAGCAGGCTTTCCGCCCCCGGCCCGGCCTGCCCGCTCGGTTCCGCCCTCTCGCCGCGCAGGGTCACGCGGCGTGCGCCTGCTCGGCATTGTCATGACGGGACTGGCGCGGGTCACGCACCGCGCCGTGCGCGATCTGGCGGTCGTAAAAAGCCGTGATGGCGTCCAGCGCCTCCTCCACCGTTTCAATACGGTTGAATGCGGCCCGAAACGCCGCAGATTCCGGCAAACCGGCCGAATACCAGGAGACGTGCTTGCGTGCCAGACGCAGGCCCGGCCGTGGGCCAAAGTGTTCCTGCATCATGCCGTAATGTTCCAGCACAATGGCTTTTTCGCTCCCAAGGTCAGGGTCAGGCACTTCCGTACCATGGCACAGGGCCTGCGCCACCTGAGCCAGAAACCACGGCCTGCCGTAACAGCCACGCCCGATCATGACACCATCTGCCCCGGACTGGCTCAGCGCCGTACGCGCATCCGCCACAGTCAGGATATCACCATTGACGATCACCGGCAGATCGACCGCATCCTTGACGGTCCTGACAAATGCCCAGTCCGCCACACCATTATAGAACTGCTGGCGGGTGCGGCCATGCACCGTAATCATGCGAATACCCACATCCTGAGCAATGCGGGCAAGTGCCGGGGCATTCAGGTTCTGGTGGTCCCAGCCCATGCGCATCTTGAGCGTAACCGGCACGGACACGGCCTCCACCACGGCCTTGAGCAGACGGGCGGCGGCGACTTCATCACGCATCAGGGCGGAGCCCGCCATCTGCCCGACAGCGACCTTGCGCACCGGGCAGCCGAAATTGATGTCAATCATATCCGCGCCACGCCGCACGGCTATGCGCGCGGCCTCAGCCATGGCATCCGGGTCGCACCCGGCAAGCTGCACGGCATTGGGGCCTCCGGCATCGGCCACTTCGGCCATACGCAGGGTGGTATCGTTTTCCCGCACCATTGCCCATGAGGCAATCATTTCCGAGACAACAAGCCCCGCCCCCAGCCTGCGCGCCAGACGGCGGAAAGGAAGGTCCGTAACCCCCGACATGGGGGCAAGAATCACGGGGGTATCAAGAACGACACCGCCCAGATCAATCGGGCGCAGTGTGGATTGCGGTTGCACGGTCATGTCCATATGCCTACAGATTAGGCAGAAATAGCCACCCGACGCAGCCCGCGCAATCCTTTTAATCCGCGCCCGGCGTCCTGCCGGAAAACCGGCGGATCAGGGCACCAGCACAGATACGGTGGCGGCGCAGGCAATCCCTTCCTCACGCCCGGTAAAGCCCAGCCGTTCGGATGTCGTGGCCTTAACGGAAATCCGCTCCACATCCACTTCCAGCAGGGCCGCCAGACGCTCGCGCATGGCCTGCGCGTGCGGTCCGATCTTCGGCCGTTCACAGATAAGGGTCAGGTCAGCATTGATCAGCATACCGCCGCGTTCGCGGATACGCTGACCAGCGTGCACCAGAAAGCGTGCACTGTCGGCGTTCTTCCATTCATTCTGGCTGGGGGGGAAGTGCCGGCCGATATCCCCTTCCGCCAACGCCCCATAAATGGCGTCGCACAGGGCATGAATCCCCACATCGGCGTCGGAATGACCGGCCAAACCCAGTGTATGTGGCACTGTAATGCCGCACAGGATCAGCGGACGCCCTTCCTCGAAAGCGTGCACATCGTATCCGAGCCCCACGCGCGGCAGCAGTGTCGGGCCAATCAGCCGTTCCAGACGCACCAGATCATCCTCGTAAGTCAGCTTGATGTTATCTTCGTCACCCGGCACCAGCGCCACGCTGAAACCGGCATCTTCAAGCAGTTTGGCATCATCCGTCGCAGAGAGCGACGCGCTGGCCCGGTGCAGGTCCAGAAACAGGGGGAAACGGAAGCCCTGCGGCGTCTGCGCCCGGAAGAGGTTGTCGCGCGACACGGTGCCATCAATCACGCCATCCTTGCCGCGCTTGAGCGTATCGGCAACGGGCACCGCCGGAATAGCGCCAGGGTGGGTGGCCAGCGCCTCCACCACATTGCGGATCAGCTTTGGCGTCAGATAAGGGCGTGCGCCGTCATGCACCAGCACCAGATCCGGCTTCTGCCCGGCGGGCAGGCGGTCAAGCGCCTCAAGACCTGCGCGCACACTTGCCTGCCGGGTCTCGCCCCCGGCAACCGGGGGCAGAACGGCCAGACCGTCCAACGCATCGGACAGGGATTCAGGATGCCCTACAGGCTGGATACAGGCCACATGAGGCAGCAGGGCCTCGGCTGCGTGGCGGATCACAGGACGCCCGGCCAACAGCACGTACTGTTTGGGAATGGGGGAGCCAGTGGTGGCGGCATAGCGGCTGCCTGTACCGGCAGCCAGAAGAATGGCAGCTACTCGCATGGGCAAGCAATGCGGTCGGCTGTAGGTATCGTCAAGAGCGAAAATGCAGCCGGTGCCCCAGACACCCGGAGCACGAGACATTATTGAGCAAATATGGAAAATATGGCGCGCCCTGCTGGATTCGAACCAGCGGCCCACAGCTTAGAAGGCTGTTGCTCTATCCAACTGAGCTAAGGGCGCCCTGCCGGTTTTCAGGCATAAAGGCGAAGGCGCTGAAAATCAATGCGTCCAGTTCTGGATTCGGTCAGACTTGAAGTTATCAGCGTAGACCTTGGGGCGTCGCAGACGTTCGGTGGGCTTTTCAACCTCAACGGCAATCTGCTCACGCTTGGCATAGGCTAGAGCCTCGTCAAGCGTATCAAAGGCAAGCTTGATCTGGGAGCGGGCATCCGTGCTGCCTGTCCAGCCCATAAGGCTGTCCTGCCGCCGTGGGGCTCCCTGCCCATATTCAAGAACCCAGCGGCGCGTACCCGCCAGACCGGACTGACCGGCTGGTTTAGACTGTTTGTAAAGACGAGCTGGCATATCGGGACTCCCCGCTCTTGCAGTGGTCGGGGCGCCCGGACTCGAACCGGGGGCCTCGTGTACCCAAAACACGCGCGCTACCAGGCTGCGCCACGCCCCGAACGAGGCCGAACCTAAGCGCCCCGCCGCGTGCTGGCAAGGGCCTCGACATCAAAAAACCGATAAAATTTCAGCCAGCACACGGAGTTACGCCGCCGTATCGCCATCCCGTCCGCCATCAACCAGCGGCGGCACAAAAAGCGGCGCCGTGTCCCAGGGAAACAGCACCCAGGTATCCTGCGAGACTTCCGTTACGAAATAGTCCGTCAGTTCCCGGCCCTTTGGCTTGGCATACAGACAGGCAAAGACCGCCTTGGGCAGACGTTCGCGCACAAGGCGGGCCGTCACGCCGGAATCAACAAGATCGTCCACAACAAGAAAACCCTCGCCATCACCAGCCGCCTCAGGCTGTTTGATAATCATGGGGTCGCCCTGTTCCTCTTCCTCGTAGGACACCACGGATATGGTTTCCATCACGCGGCAGCCGAGTTCGCGGGCAATGATGGCGGCCGGAATCATGCCGCCGCGCGTAATCGCCACCACCCCGTTAAACGGCATGAGCGGCATAAGCTGGCGCGCGAGTGTGCGGGCATCCCGGTGCAGTTGATCCCATGTCACGGTTGCGTAGTGCGTGGCCATTCGGTTTCCCATGTCGTGTATCGTTCCATCCGGAAAGCAGACATGCTCCGCAATCGCGCATCATGCAACGTCCTATGAACCCCTGCCGACCTGACCAACCCGCCAGCCGGGGTGTTGTCTTTCCCAATTCGCCTGCCTCATAATGAAACATGCTGTTTTTTCCGCCCTGCCGTCAGGCCGTCGCCCCATGGTAACAGATCACGCCGCCAGCACCTCCATCAAGCCGGTCAGGCTTTTGCACACATCGGATTGGCATCTGGGCCATGAACTGTTCGGCCACACGCGCGAGGTCGAGCACGAGGCCTTTCTGGCCTGGCTCTCTGACACGCTGGAGCAGACACAGGCCGATGCCCTGCTTGTCACGGGCGATATCTATGATGTGGCCAATCCATCGGTGCCAGCACAGCAGCGGCTTTACCGTTTTATCGCGCAGCTTCGCCAGCGCCTGCCGCGGCTACAGATCGTTATCATCGGCGGCAATCATGACAGCGCCTTGCGCATAGACCTGCCCGGCGCCCTGGTGGATGCGGATGTACATCTTATCGGCGGCCTGCCGCGCCACGAACGCGTGCCGGATATGGAGCGTATCTGCATCGCGCTGAAAAATGCCGATGGCATACGAGCAGCCTGGCTCGCGGCCGTTCCCTTCTGCCGCTCCTCCGACCTTGAGGCTGATGGCCTCGCAGGACTGTATGCCCGCGTTACGACCGCACTGGCAGAGAAGGCAGGCGGCCTCCCCATGGTCCTGAGCGGTCACCTGCATGTGGCGGGAGGCGAGGTTTCCGAACTGTCAGAACGCCGTCTTGTTATCGGGGGGGAGGAAGCCGCCGCAACCGACCTGTTCGATTCACGCGCCGCCTATGTGGCTCTTGGCCACCTCCACCGCCCCCAAACCCTGAAGGCGACTATGCCGATCCGCTATGCGGGCTCGCCATTCCCGCTATCGGCCGCCGAACGGGCCTACAAACATGCCGTCACACTGGCCGTACTCGAACCCTCGGGCACGCAACTGGACATCCTGCCCATTCCACGCCCCGTGGCGTTTCTGCGTATTCCCGAACAGGGCGCTCTCTCACCAGATGATGCTGTCAGAGCAGTGCAGGCGCTTGACCTGCCCGATCTGCCACGCGCGCGGCAGCCATTTCTTGAAATAGCGGTTCAGGTCGATGGCCCGGAGCCCCAGTTGCAGGCCCGGCTTCTGGCAGCACTGGAAAACAAGCCCGTACGTTTGACGCGCATCCGCCGCGTAACCCCGCAGAGCGAACGCTCTGCCGCCCTGATCGACCCCGCCCGTGAACTGTCGGACCTGCGCGAGGAAGATATCTTTATCGCCATCCACCAGCACAAGCACCACAGCCCCCCGAGCGACGCCCTTACGCACGCTTTTGCCGAACTGGTTGCCGAGGCTTTGCGTGAGAACGACGACGCCGGAACGGATGAGAAAAACTGATGCGTATTCTGTCCATTCACGGCAAAAACCTTGCGAGCCTTGCGGGAGAGTTCTCGCTTGATTTTCGTCAGGGCCCGCTGGCCGATGCCGGTATTTTCGCCATAACCGGGCCGACGGGGGCCGGAAAATCCACGCTGCTGGACGCCATGTGTCTGGCGCTGTTCGACAGCCTGCCCCGCCTGGATGACGCGCCCCGCAGTGGGGAGAGCACGCAGGATGGCCTTTCCCCCAACGATCCGCGCGGCATCCTGCGCCACGGCACGGGCGATGGTTACGCGGCCATCGAATTCGTAGGGCGCGACGGCCATACCTATCGCAGCGAGTGGAGCGTACAGCGCGCGCGCAAACGTCCTGATGGCAGCTTGCAGCTTTCAAAGATGGCACTGACATGCCTAGACGCAAACCCGGCGCTGCCGGACAAAAAGAAAGACATCAAGGAGTATATTCTCAAACAGATCGGCCTGAACGACCAGCAGTTCCGCCGCGCCGTGGTGCTGGCGCAGGGTGAGTTCGAGGCCTTTATCAAGGCATCGGGGGATGAACGTGCCCAGTTGTTGGAAAAACTGACCGGCACTGCCATTTATACGCGGATCGGCCAGCTCGCTTTTGAAAAAGCCAGTGCGGTTAAAAAGACCTATCAGCTCATTGAGCAGCAGATTACGGCACGGGACTGTCTGGATCCGACCGCCCGCGCAGACCTTGAAGAACAATGTGCCACAGCCCAAAACGCCTTCACTGCCAGTTCGGCACACCTGCAGGCCCTACAGACCCTGCAAACATGGTACGCAAAGCGCACAGAACACGCCACCCGACTGGAACAGGCCCGCAAGACACTGGCCGACGCCAAAACCGCGCAGGCTAACGCAGCCCCGCGCCGCGCCGCGCTCAACCGCAACAGACAAGCCCTTGCACTGGTGGATGTCTGGCAGAACAGCCTTGACGCAAAACAGGAGAGTGAGAAGGCAGACGCGGCCCTCGAACAATCCCGCGTCGCGGAGCAGGAAGCCCTTGATGCCGTGCGGAAAGCCGAGCAGGAGCAGGCAAAAGCCGAAAGCGCCCTAACGCAGGCGCAGCAACAACAAAAAGAGGCCGCCCCCCAACTGGCAGCCGCCCGCAAGGTCGATCAGGCGCTGGAAACTGCCAGAAAGGCCTGCGCCACGGCCCATAAAACATTCAATGCGCGCACGGACGAGAACACGCGCGCGCAAAAACAGGCCCAACAGGCGACCGCCGCGCTGGGCAACGCCCAGACGCTACAAGCCGACCTGCAGAAATGGCTGCGAGCGAATCAGCCCCTTGAACGGCTTGTGCATGATGAGCACGACATCACCAACGCGCTGACAGCCCGCGATGCGCTGCATAAAAACATTGAGGCACTACAAAGCGCTCTGGCGGAGCAGACAGAAGAACTGGCAAAAGCGCAGGCCGCCACAGACACAGCGCAGCGGCACCAGACAGAAGCTGAAGCTTCGTTGCAGCAGGCCGCACACACCCTTGCCACGGCTAGAAACAACGCTCCCTCCGCCCGGCAACGCGACGCGGTGTACGAGGAATATGCAGCCCTTTCAAAAATAGCGCAGGACAATACAGTTTTACAAAAAGACCTGTCTTTTCTTGGCCACACCAGACAGGAACACGAGACGCTTCAGGCAGACATCGCCCGGCTGGCGGATGAACGGCAGACACGGCAGAAAGAGAGAGAACACGCTGAACAGGCACTCCCCGAACTGCGTATCCGGGCGGAAGAAAAACGCAAAGCGGCTACACGGCTTGCCGCAGCAATGGACGGCACAGTACTGGCTTTGCGTGAGGCACTGACGCCGGGTGCGCCCTGCCCCGTCTGCGGGGCGACAGAACATCACCTTGCCTCTCTCACCACCGTGCTGGATGACGCCGTGACGCAGGCGCGAGCGGAAGCGGCGGAAGCCGAACAGACCCTACGCACCACGGAGCAGAGGCTCAGCGAACTGAACGCGCAAGACAGTGCTGCCAGCACCCTCCGCAAACAGATGGAGAGCCAGCAGCAGAACCTGTCTCAACGGCTAGCCGAACATGAAGACGCCTATGCACGGGCCACCACCGCCCTGCATGAAGCGCTGCGCACATGGAGCGAAGCACCAGACCCGGATGCCGAGGCTCTGACCCGCCGCCTCCGCGCCCGACTGGACCGACTGAACCAGTACAAGACGGCCATAGCTCAGGCAGAGGAACACCTCGACCGTGCAGACAAAGCCGAACGGGAAGCCCGCACCGCATATGAGGAACAGCGCACCCGCGCAGACAACGCTGTCGAATACCTGCGCACAGCCCAGAGTGCTTGCAACACCACACAGGTCGCCCTGACAGCCGAAACACACAGGCTGGACGAACTGAGCAACTTTCTGGCTGGCAGGCTGGATACGATTGCACCAGACTGGCAACGCCTGCCGAACCCCGGCCAATGGCTGGCGCATAAAGCAGCCGAATGGCAGGACAGGAATACCCGCCTCCAAGCGGTCACGACCGAACTGCCCGAACTGACCGCTGACGAAGCGCGCACCGCACAAGCCAGCCTCACAACCCGGCAGCAACGGGACGACGCGCAGAAGGCCCTGATAGAGGCGCAAACAGACCTTTCAAACCGTGAACAGGAGCGCGCCAGCCTGCTCGGCGGACAATCAGCAGACACGGTTGAAAACGCACTGGCCGAAGCCATGCAGACCGCGACCAAGCAGGAAAAGCAGGCGCGCGACCTTCATGAAAACGCAAAACTATCTGCGGCAAAGGCGCATACGCTCCATCAGGAAGCCGAACGCACTGTTACCAGCACCGGGGAAAAACAGGCCGCCTGCCTACGTATCCTTAATGAGCGTCTGGCGGCTTCGTCCCTGACCAGAGAAGACGTGGAACAAGCCTCCAGCCTTGGTGTTGAGCATCTGGAAAATGAAGAAAAATCTCTGGATACACTGGAAAAATCCGTAACCACAGCACAGGCAACCGTTACCACCCATGAGCGCTTGCTGAACGATCACGATGCCACACGCCCGACCGACCCCACGCCGGAAGGTCTGTCGCTTGAGGAGGCAGTCAAACATGCGGCGGATAAAGCGGGACAGGCAGAAACCACTTTACAGGACTTGGAGTTCCGTCGGCGGCAGGATGACGAAGCACGCGATCAGACAGAGAAACTGCTTACCGAGCTAGAACAGGCCAGACAGAAAGGACGCGTTTGGGAAGAGTTGAACGACCTGCTAGGCGATGCAAAAGGCAAGACCCTGCGCAGCTTCGCCCAGAACCTGACACTTGACCGCCTGCTGAGCTTCGCAAACGAAAAACTGGCCGGGCTCAAACCCCGCTACACGCTCCAGCGCGCTGGGGGAGACACCCCCGACAGCACAATGCTGATCGAGGTGATCGATAACGACATGGCGGGACAGACACGCGGCTTGCACAATCTTTCGGGTGGAGAGCGCTTTCTGGTCAGCCTTTCACTGGCATTGGGCCTTTCGGAAATGTCCTGCGGGCACGGCGTGCGGATTGAAAGCCTGTTCATAGACGAAGGGTTTGGTTCGCTTGACTCCGCCAGTCTGGGGCAAGCCATTGCCCTGCTGGAAGATCTGCACGCGCAGGGCCGCCGGGTGGGGGTGATCAGCCACGTCGAGGAACTGAAAGAGCGTATTTCAACCAAGGTGGAAATCACACCCGCGGCAAACGGGCGCAGCACGCTCAACATTACTACCGACTGAACCGGCCCTGTACGCGGCTGCTCAGCCCTTGATGACACGCTCCGCTGCCGCGGCCCTCTCAAGCGAAGCAGAGAGGTTTCGCGCTGGACGCCAGCCCATGGCCATTGCCTGAACTGGTCGTGCGATAAAACTACCGCTCAGACTCTGAAACATAGCCTCCCGCCCCAGGACACGTGCAACCACGCCCAGACATGCTGTCGGGACAGGCAGGAGTCTCGCAGGGCGAGAGAGCCCCCGCGCGAGAGCACGGATGAGATCAGGAGTAGAGATAGGCTCTGGATGTGCCGCCAGAACCAGCGACGGCGCGTTTTCCTGAAGCATCAGGGTCGTCAGCGCGGCGACATCCTCGATATCAACAAAACTCCGGGCATTGCGTATGGAACCAAAAGGAAGAGGAAGCCCACAGCGGATAAGTTTTAGGAGTAACGGAATATTGCCGGGGCAGTGCGGCCCTACGATAGCCGCAGGACGCAAAATACGAAGACGCGCCCCCAGCATATCCGCCAAACGCTCTTCCGCTTCCAGCTTGGAGAGCGCGTAATCATCCTGTGGGGCAGAGGCAGTCTGTTCCGTCACGATGCCCGACGGGGCGCGGCCATATATGCCGATAGAAGAAACATAGATAAAACGGGCCTGAGATGACACGGCCCGCGCCAGGTTTTCAGAGGCGATGACATTCGCACGCCGCCAGTCCTCAAGGGGCACGCCGCGTCGGTGCGCTAATCCCGCTGCGTGAACCACCGCATCAAATCCATCCAGCCGAAGAGAGGCCGTCGCCAGATCACCAGTCACAAATGGCGCAACGCCTTCAGGCAGCGTAGTGTCATGACGAACACCTCCCGTTACGGCATGTCCGGCCTGCACCAACGCCTGACAGATTGCGCGACCAACAAAGCCGTTTGCCCCAGAAACAAAAACTCGCGCCAAACCGTATAATCCTCCACTCTACTCTCATGACACCGCGAAGGATCGTATTGGCTCAAGAACAAGACATGTCCCGGTTCGTGAAGCGAGCCCTATCGCTGCTGAAGAACGTTCGTCCGCGCGTTACCCAGCAAACCTGGGCACGCAATTGGCGGTAAAGACAACAAGACGCGAGACAAGACAAATGACAAAAGGCCCTGAAAATCAAGGCCCTTAAGAAGAACTAGGAATGTGAGAGAATGCAACTTGGCGGATGGGGTGGGATTCGAACCCACGGTACGGTTCCCCGCACGCTGGTTTTCAAGACCAGTTCCTTAAACCGCTCGGACACCCATCCAGCTTCGCCAAGGCCCTGCCTTATAAGCAGGATGAGGTCGGGCTGTCCAGCCACCCATGTCACGCATGACGTGAAGACCGCAGGCAGGGTCTGCCCCATGGTGCTTGCCCTTCCTGCCTCGGGACTGTACAAGCCCCATCCTGAATAGCCATTCCTCTTGGGAACCACGTATGAAACAGCAGGCAAACCTGATCCGTGCCGGTCAGGTCATCGAGCATGAAGGTCGTCGCTGGACGGTCTTGAAGCAGCAGATCATCACCCCCGGCAAGGGCGGCGCTTTCATTCAGGTTGAAATGCGCGACCTCAAGACCGGCAACAAGACCAACGAACGCTGGCGCACGGCTGATACCGTCGAACGTCTGATGACCGAAGACCGGGAATACCTGTACTCCTACACCGATGGCGACCTGCTGGTGCTGATGGACCCGGAAAGCTTCGAGCAGCTTACGGTGCCGCTGGACCTGCTGGGCGAACAGGCCCCCTTTATTCAGGACAACATGACCATCAACCTGCATCTGGTTGAAGGCGACCCGGTAGGCATCGACCTGCCGCCGCAGGTCACGCTTGAAGTTGTCGAGGCTGATCCCGTCGTCAAGGGCCAGACCGCCAGCTCCTCCTACAAGCCCGCCAAGCTTTCCAACGGGGTCAAGACCATGGTGCCGCCCTTTATCGAAGCGGGCGAGCGTATCGTGGTTCGTACGGAAGACGGTTCCTACGTCGAACGCGCCAAGAACTGATCTTTTTTCCGTCTTTCCACCCTTCAAGTCAGGACAAAACACCGTGGCCATGCGTCTCTCCCCCGTCATGATGGTGATGCAAACCGCAGCCCAGAAAGCGGCCAAGCGCCTGCTGCGTGACTTTAACGAAGTCGAGCAGCTTCAGGTCAGCATCAAGGGGCCGGGCGACTTTGTCTCCCAGGCGGATCTGCGCGCGGAACAGACCCTGCGCGAGGAACTGGAACGCGCCCGGCCCGGCTATGCCTTCCTGATGGAAGAATCCGGCGCATCGGGCAGCGACAACTGGACCTGGCGCTGGGTGGTGGACCCGCTCGACGGCACCACCAACTTCCTGCATGGCATCCCGCACTGGGCCATTTCCATCGGTCTGCAGCGCCGTATGCCCGACGGGCGTGTGGAGCTGGCTGCCGGGCTGATTTACAATCCGGCCGCTGGCGAAATGTTCTGGGCCGAAAAAGGCGTAGGCGCTTATCTGAACGAGCGCCGCCTGCGGGTTTCCGCCCGCCGTGACATGCACGAGGCAGTTTTCGCCACCGGCATTCCCTTTGCCAAGGTTCCGGCCAAACAGCGTCTGCCTTTTGCCCGTGTTATGGGCAACCTGATGCCCCGCGTGGCAGGAATCCGCCGTTTTGGTGCGGCGGCTCTTGATCTGGCCTGGGTCGCGGCCGGTCGCTACGAAGGGTATTGGGAGTTTGGCATCAAGCCGTGGGACTGCGCGGCGGGCGCACTGATCGTTCGCGAAGCGGGCGGCCAGGTCACAGACCCCGCAGGCATGGACCTTGATGACCTGCCCGATGATGTGATGATCGTTGCAGGCAACGGCAATATGCACGGCAAGCTGCTGGAAGTTATCGTGGAGAGCCTGAAAACTCAGGACTGATTTTTCCAGTCGTCCCGCAGACTCAAGCCCGCGTGCCACCCCGGCCCGCGGGCTTTTGTTTGAGAAGCGTAGCTTTTGCCGCGTCCCCTCTGGTGTTGCGCCTGTGAATGCCTCATCTAGGGAATATGCAGTCCTCCTTTCCCTCCGCGCATGACGCTCCAGCCATTGTCCCTTTCCGGGGTGGCTTTTCGCTTCTGACCGAGGATGGTGAACTGCTGACTCTTTCCGCCGCGGCACTGCGCGAACGGCTCGCCTCCCTCCCCCCTCTGCTTGTTGTTCATGCACCGGCTCTGGCGCGCAGGCTGGGCCTGCCCTCACCGGGGCAGCCCGCCCCGTGGCTTGATCTGCTGGAACTGTTTGCCTTCGTCCATCCCGCACGCCATGCCGTTCCCACACCGCGCGGCCTTGCCATGGCACTGGGGCTGGACACCGAGGGGATGGAAACAATCGAGGCCGACCTGTTACCCGGCCTGCTGGCCAGCCTGCTGAACGACCTGCGCCAGCGCAACACCGGTCCTGAGGCAGAAAACCTTGCGGCACTTAGCCTGCGCATGGCTCAGGCAGGGTGGCCATGGGCTGGCACCGTGGCCGAAACACTGGAACTGGCCAGCAGGCTCACCCCCCAGGGCGCTCTGCCGGAAGAAGCCCTGCAACCCGCCGATGCGCTCAGGGTCTGGCGCACGCTCCCTAAATGGGAGGACAGCGCGCCGCGCCCGCCTCCAGCCTCGCACGCCATTACACCGCCTGAAGTCCGCGCCAGACTGGCCCATATTCTGGGTGAAGGGGCCGAAAGCCGCGCTGGTCAGGCGGATTTCGCCAATGTGTGCATCAACGCCTTCACCCCACGCAGCATACCGGGCGACCCCACCGTGCTGCTGGCCGAAGCCGGAACCGGAACGGGCAAGACACTAGGCTACATCGCCCCCGCCAGTATCTGGGCCGAACGCAATGACGGGGCGGTATGGATCAGTACCTATACCCGCCACCTGCAACGCCAGATCGAGCAGGAAACCCGCCGCCTCTACCCCGACAGCGCCACACACCGGCAGAAGGTGGTGCTACGCAAGGGGCGCGAGAACTATCTGTGCCTGCTGAATATGGAAGAGGCGGTCAACACGGCCGGCAGCCGCCCGGCGGGCGTCACCATTGCACTGGTTATGCTCGCGCGCTGGGCGCTGGCCACCGCCGATGGCGACCTGATGGGCGGAGACCTGCCCGGCTGGTTTGCCGATCTTTTCGGGCAGGGCAATCTGGCCGGAGTAGCAGACAGACGAGGCGAATGTATCCACGGCGCCTGCCCGCATTACCAGCGGTGTTTTGTCGAACAGGGTATCCGCCGCGCCAAGGACGCGGATCTGGTGATTGCCAACCACGCACTGGTGATGGCACAGGCCGCCTATGCACAGGCGGGAATCAGCGACGATGTCGCGAACAGCCCGGAAAACGCCCCGCCTTCACGTTATGTATTTGATGAGGGGCATCATCTGGCGGATGCGGCTGACAGCGCCTTCTGTGCTGAACTGTCCGGGCTGGAGGCTGCGGAACTCCGGCGCTGGCTGCTGGGGGCTGAAGGCCGACGTTCCCGCGCACGAGGGCTCAAGCGGCGGCTGGATGATCTGGTTGTCGGCCACCCGAAACTGGAAGCCCCACTGGACGCGGCGCTGACCGCCGCCCACGCTCTCCCTGCCCCCGGCTGGTCCACACGGCTGGCCGATGAAGAAACCCCGCGTGAAGAGAGCGAACCCGAACCGCCCCCGGCCGCCGAGGCCTCCTTCCTGAGCACCCTGCTTCTGCCGCCGGATGCCCCCGCCGCACAGCCCGTTATGGATAACCCGACCGAGGCATTTCTGCGCCTCCTGCGCCAGCAGAGCCTTGCCCGTGCGCATGAAGGCGGGCGGCAACATGGACAGGGTGGCACGCTCGAATGCGATCTGCACCCGCTTGTGCCCGGCCTGGCAGAAGCAGGGCAACGTCTCTCCCGCGCTCTGACCCGCCTCATCGAGCCCCTGAGAACACTTTGCGACCGTCTGCGCGAACGGTTGGACGAAGACGCCGAAAGTCTGGACAGCGCGACGCGCGGACGGATCGAAGCCATGACGCGTGCCCTCCACCGCCGCGCCATTGCCCGGCTTGATGCGTGGCTGGCCATGCTGTCCGAACTGGAACACACGCCCCAGACGGAGGGCCATGTGCCCTCGCATGTGCATTTCATCCGGCTGGAACGGCGCGAACGCCAGCGCATGGGCGAGCAGGATGTGGGGCTGCATCGGCACTGGATAGACCCGACCATTCCCTTTGCCGCCACCATGGCCATTCCCGCGCAGGGGATGCTGATTACATCCGCCACCCTGCGCGACCACCAGCCCGCCACCCTCAGCACGGACGCGGAGCAGGACGAAAGCCGCGAGGCCGATGACGCCGAGCGCGCATGGGAAGCCGCCGAGGCCCGCACGGGGGCCAATCATTTTCCTTCACCCGCTATCCGGGCCAGTCTTGCCAGCCCGTTCAACTATCAGGCGCAGACTCGTGTCTTTATCGTAACGGATGTCGACAACAGCAGCATTGTGGACCTGTCAGCCGCTTTCCGCACGCTGTTCATGGCGTCTGGCGGCGGGGCGCTCGGGCTTTTTACCGCGATTTCCCGCCTGCGCGGCGTGCATGAACGTATCGCCCCGACACTGGAGGAAAACGGCCTGCCGCTTTACGCCCAGCATGTCGATGCCATGGATAACAATACGCTGGTGGATATCTTCCGCACCGAGGAACATGCCTGCCTGCTCGGAACCGACGCGATGCGCGATGGGGTGGACGTGCCGGGCAATGCCCTCAGACTGGTCGTATTCGAGCGGGTTCCATGGCCGCGCCCCGATATCCTGCACCGGGAACGGCGCATTCATCTGGCAGGGGGAGACCCCAGAGGATTTGACGATGCTATTGCCCGGCTACGCCTGCGTCAGGCCTTTGGGCGGCTGATCCGCCGACAGTCGGACCAAGGGGTGTTTGTTCTGCTGGATAGGCGCGCACCCTCACGCCTGCTGTCAGCCTTCCCCGGTGGGGTAGAAACACACCGGGCCGGGCTTGCAGAGACCGCGCGCGCAATAACTGCGTTCCTGCACACTGAACCCAATACACGTCTGTCAGGCGGCCATACCGCACGACTGGACAGCGCATGGGAAAACGGCCCCCCGCAGGACAGAGAGCCGTAACGACCTTACAGAACCTGAAGGTTGGTCGCAGCCTGCTTGCCACGCTCTTCCACCAGATCGAACGACACCTTCTGCCCGTCGTTCAAGCCGCGCAGACCGGCAGCCTGAACCGCCGTAATATGCACGAAAACATCCTTGCTGCCTTCATCGGGAGCAATAAAACCATAGCCTTTGGTGGTGTTGAACCACTTGACGGTACCGGTGGGCATGAGCGCGAACTATCCTTGTTTCTCTTAAACTCCCGGCCATGCACTACGCACCGCCGAGGTTCATAACCCAATCCCTTCATGTGCGAGCGGTCTTGTCAATGAGAATATCCAATCATCCTCAGGAAGCCAGCGCGTTTTCGAGGAAGGACAGGCTGCGTTTACGGGCAAGTTCATAGGCCGACGGGTTGAACGCAGAGCGCTCGGCGCAGCCAAAACCATGCCCTGCCTCGTCATATACGAACATCTCCACCTCCGGGTGGGTCTGGCGGATGGCGGCAACGTCGGCGGGAGGAATAGTGGGGTCCTGCCCACCAAAATGCATCTGCACCGGACAGGCGGGCTGCTGATCCAGCGCCGAGGCAATGCCCGCGCCATACCAGCAGCAGGCGGCCGCAAGCTCTTCAAGGCGGCAAGCACTTTCCCATGCCAGCGTGCCGCCCCAGCAATACCCGATCATACCTGCCCGCCCCGAACGCGGGTAGGCCAGCACGGCGCGCAGGTCATCCAGCGTCTGCTCCGGGGGAATCCGTGCGCGCAGGGCCTTGCCTGCCTCCACATCCGCCGCCGTATAACCCAGCGAAACGCCACGCTCGGCCCGGTCGAACAGGGCCGGAGCGAGCACATGAAAGCCCGCCTTGGCAAAATCCGCACAAACGGTGCGAATGTGATGGTTAACGCCAAAAATTTCCTGCAGCACAATCAGGGTGGGTTTATGTCCGTCCTGCCCGGCCTCCCAGGCTTCAAAAACGTGGCCGTCAGCCGCCTCGAGTGTTATCCAATGTCCCATCGGACCGCCCCTTTTCTGCAGGATTTACCAACCAGAGGCGGCATCATATCCGATGACCGCCCGCGCCATTATGACGTGAAAAAGAAACTGCACGCCATTCCTTGACACCGCTCTGGGGCATACCTATCTCCTGTGCTGGCACTCCCGGGGTGGGAGTGCTAACGTAACGCGGCGTTATGTTACGCGCGGCAAAACTGATGGCGCTGCTTCCTGATACAAGGGCGCCGTCACAGCAAGAATGTGGAGCGATCCATAATGACGAAGTTTCGTCCCTTACACGACCGGGTAGTTGTCCGCCGCCTCGAGAGCGAGCAGAAGACGGCTGGCGGAATCATCATTCCCGACACCGCCAAGGAAAAGCCGATGGAAGGCGAAGTTGTCGCCGTCGGTCCCGGCGCGCGCAACGAACAGGGCCAGATTGTGGCTCTGGACGTGAAGACTGGCGACCGCATCCTGTTTGGCAAGTGGTCCGGCACGGAAGTGAAGATCGACGGCGAAGAGCTGCTGATCATGAAGGAAAGCGACATTCTGGGCGTGATTTCCGCCTGAGCCGCTGGCCTTTATCGCAATTCAAGAACGATCTTCACAGGAGACATTTAAATGGCTGCCAAAGACGTAAAGTTTGGTGCTGACGCCCGCCAGCGTATGCTGCGTGGCGTGGACATTCTGGCCGATGCCGTCAAGGTAACGCTGGGCCCCAAAGGCCGCAACGTTGTTCTGGACAAGAGCTTCGGCGCACCGCGCATCACCAAGGACGGCGTTTCCGTCGCCAAGGAAATCGAACTGGCTGACAAGTTCGAGAACATGGGCGCGCAGATGCTGCGTGAAGTCGCCTCCAAGACCAACGACATCGCGGGCGACGGCACCACCACCGCCACCGTGCTGGCTCAGGCTATCGTGCGTGAAGGCATGAAGGCTGTTGCCGCCGGCATGAACCCGATGGACCTCAAGCGCGGTATCGACAAGGCCGTTGCCGTGGTCACGGAAGAACTGAAGAAGAACTCCAAGAAAGTCACGACCCCGGCGGAAACCGCTCAGGTCGGCACGATTTCCGCCAACGGCGAACACGAAATCGGCCAGATGATCTCCGAAGCCATGCAGAAAGTTGGCTCTGAGGGCGTCATCACGGTTGAAGAAGCCAAGCACTTCCAGACCGAACTCGACGTTGTGGAAGGTATGCAGTTCGACCGCGGCTACCTGTCCCCCTACTTCGTCACCAACCCGGAAAAGATGACCGCGGACCTCGAAAATCCGTACATCCTGATCCACGAGAAGAAGCTCTCTTCTCTGCAGCCCATCCTGCCGCTGCTCGAAGCCGTTGTTCAGTCCGGTCGTCCGCTGCTGATCATCGCTGAAGATGTCGATGGCGAAGCGCTGGCCACTCTGGTTGTCAACAAGCTGCGTGGCGGCCTGAAGATTGCTGCTGTGAAGGCTCCGGGCTTCGGTGATCGTCGTAAGGCCATGCTGGAAGACATCGCTATCCTGACCGGTGGTCAGGTTATCAGCGAAGACCTCGGCATCAAGCTCGAAACCGTTACGCTGAATATGCTTGGCACCGCCAAGAAGGTGCATATCGACAAGGAAAACACCACCATTGTCGATGGCGCTGGCAACTCGGACGACATCAAGGGCCGCGTGAAGCAGATCCGTGCGCAGATCGAGGAAACCTCCTCCGACTACGACCGTGAAAAGCTTCAGGAACGTCTGGCCAAGCTGGCTGGCGGCGTTGCCGTGATCCGCGTTGGCGGTTCCACAGAAATCGAAGTGAAGGAACGCAAGGACCGCGTGGACGACGCCCTGCACGCAACCCGTGCGGCCGTTGAGGAAGGCATTGTCCCCGGTGGCGGCACGGCTCTGGCCCGCGCTACAGCGGCTCTTGCTCACCTGCACTACCACAACGACGACCAGCGCGTTGGTGGCGACATCATCCGTCGCGCCCTGCAGGCTCCGCTGCGCCAGATCGCCCTGAACGCGGGTGAAGATGGTGCGGTCGTTGCCAGCAAGGTTCTGGAAAACGACGACTACAACTTCGGGTTCGACGCTCAGGCCGGTGAATACAAGAACCTGGTCGAAGCCGGTATCATCGACCCGGCCAAGGTTGTGCGCACTGCCCTGCAGGATGCGGCTTCCGTTGCTGGCCTGCTGATCACCACCGAAGCCATGGTGGCTGAACGCCCGGAAAAGAAGGCGGCTGCGGCCCCTGACATGGGCGGTATGGGTGGCATGGGCGGTATGGACTTCTAATACCCCCTTCCACATTCCATGTGGAAACGGCCGTGACTTAATCGTCACGGCCGTTTTTTTATGCCCATACGCCAACGCAAGTGCGTATTTTATGTTGTTTTAAACGATTTATGTATAAATTTTTTCTGGACAATCCGGGGTAGAAAACGCTTCTTACTGCTCTTATTCGCCCTTGCTGGAAACACTTATGCAGGCTGCCAGACCGGATCAAAGTGCCGCTCTTTTCAAAGTTGTGCTGGGACTGGCGCTGTATGTCGTTACTTCCGCCCTGGTTCTCCGCTTTGCAACTGACGGACACCATCACAGCACCATCTGGCCTGGCAATGGCATTATTCTAGCCCTCCTGCTCAACAGCAGCGCGGCCATACGCCAGCCCATCCTATGCCTGACCTTTGCGGCCGACATTTTCGCGAAAAGCATTGTCTGGCCCTGGACCCCGTGGTTTTTTGCGTCGGCTTTTCTCAATGTGGCTGAAATCGCATGGGTTGCCAGTCTAGCGCGACTGTACACAAGCCATGACAAGCCATTTGGCTCGGCACGCACGGTTCTGAATTTTATGCTGCTCGCTGGCCTCGCCATCCCGTTCATCATTGCCATTCCCGCCGCACTCGTCAGTTGCACAGCGTATGACGGTACCTTTTCGCTGTCTTTCTGGAGCTGGTTCTTCAGTACATCATTCGGGCTGCTGATCTTCACGCCCACGTTCACCTCGCTATTCGGCGGGCATTTCTTACAGGACCTGACAGACAACGGCAGTTACTCCCTCTGGAAAGTCGGTGCCGTTCTGCTGTGTCAGGCAGCACTCTCCGCGCTGGTTTTCAGCCGAGACAAATATCCGCTCCTGTTCATCCCCGCGGAAGCGCTCATTATCTCCTCGCTGCTGATCGGCGAGACAGGCGCCGCCCTGTCCTTCATGATCATCACGATTGCGGGGCTTGTTTGCACGATCAGCGGTATAGGCCCGCTTGGTCTGATCCACACCGATCGTCTCGGGCGCGACGTCATGCTGCAGATTTACCTGTTCATCCTGTTGCTGACGGAAAGACCCGTTTCTTCCATACTCATGAGCAAACGCGCACTGATCAAACGGCTGACCGCCCGCGAGCAAATGCTGACGCTGGCGATGATCAATGCCGCGGACAGTATTCTCAGCTTCGATCGAGACTGGATCTGCCGCTGGGCAGGTGGGGCCTCGCTCTCTCTTCTGGGAGTTGCGAACGAAAACCTCCCTACACTGCGACTGTGCGATATTCTGGAGTCCCATAACAGGGAGGTGATCACCCTGATGGAGACCTTCTTCGATGCAGAGCAGTGTGTAGCCATTCTGGAAATCATAGCGCCGCACACCCGAGACACCACGATTGAACTCAATTTCCGCAAGGTTTTCGACGCCGGCACGGCGGTCGCCGCGATCGCCACCATCCACGATGTAACCAGACGCAAGCTGAAGGAAGACGATATCGCGCGCCAATCGGAAAGCGACCCCATGACGGGGCTTCTCAATCGGGCGGGGTTCCAGAGACGCATCAACGCACTTTTCGACTCAGCCTATTCGGATTTCTCGCTCGCCTATATTGATGCCGACCACTTCAAGGATATCAACGATCAGTACGGTCATGACGCGGGCGATACCGTGCTCAAGACCATAGCGGCGCGAATTAGCCGTCAGACGCGCGAGACCGATATCGTCTCACGTTTTGGAGGCGATGAGTTTGTGCTGGCCATCACAAGGAACCAGAAAGACGCCCTCGCGACGCTGGAGCGGATCGTGCAGACCATTCATAACGACCCCGTTACTCTCGATACGGGCGAAACCATCCTGGTTTCGATTAGCTGCGGCGTCGCGCCCTATAGCGTGGGGGTATCCGTCGAGTCTCTTTTGCGGCAGGCGGACGGCGCGCTGTACGAGGCCAAAAAAGCCGGGCGCAACCGCGCATGTGGACTCAGTGCCGTTATTGTCTCACCGCCACCCCGCGCTTCCTGAGGCCGCGCGCCTCAGAAGCACCCAGTTTTCATATGATGTAATCAATCGGCGGAAGCGTCTGGTCCATATTCAACGCGGGCATACTGCCGACATGACGCGTACCGACTTTTCGAGCCGGATTGCCCACCACTGTCGTAAAAGGTGGCACAGGTTCGAGCACGATAGAGCCCGCGCCGATTTTGGCCCCTTCGCCCAGCTCTATATTGCCCAGCACCTTGGCGCCGGCCCCGATGAGCACCCCGCGGCGCACCTTGGGATGGCGGTCCCCGCTATGCTTGCCTGTACCGCCAAGGGTTACGTTCTGCAGAATGGACACGTCATTTTCAATCACGCAGGTCTCGCCCACCACAATACCCGTGCCATGATCAAACAGGATACGCCGCCCGAGCCGGGCAGCAGGGTGGATATCCACCCCGAACAGTTCCGAGGCGCGGCTTTGCAAATGCAGCGCCAGATGGACGCGCCCCGCACGCCACAGCCAATGCGCAACCCGGTAAGTCTGCACCGCGTGGTAGCCCTTGAAGAACAGGAAAGGCGTTACAAAATCCGGGCACGCTGGATCACGCTCCCGGATAGCCAGTAGATCGGCTGCGGCTGCGCAGACAATATCAGGGTCAGCCTCAAAGCCTTCCTGCACAAGTTCACCCAGCGCATCGGCGGCCACGGAGCGGTCTCCCAGCTTCCGCCCTAAAAGGGCGGCCAGTGCGGAGGCGAAATCGGCGTGGCTTTTCACACCGGTCGCCAGAAGCCCACGCACCAGCGGATCATTGCAGCCACAGACCTCCCGAAGCATCTGCTGCCATAACGCACGAAGCTGGGGTGCGCACAGGCTGCTGCTCCTGTCGAACTGGCTGGATGCAAGAACGCTCTGCTCCCTGCCTCCGGTCATGACTGCATCATCCATACTTGTTTCCTGCTCCTACAGCCCCATGGCGTGCCGCACAAAAGCCCTACGTAACGGCGGGATACGGTTCACGCCCGCAATACCAAGGTCACGCGCCAGACGCAGAACCGGATTATCGTTACTGAACAGCCTGTCCAGCACATCCGTCGCTGCCAGCATCAGCATATTGGCAGGGCGGCAGCGGGCCTGATAGTTGGCCAGCAGTTCAGCGCTTCCTACGTCCTTACCTTTCGCGTGGGCTTCGATCAGCAGCGGCACAAGCTGAATGATATCCCTATAGCCCAGATTCAGCCCCTGCCCGGCGATGGGATGAATACCGTGGGCGGCATCCCCCACCAGCAGCATCCGCGTATCGGTGTAACGCTGGGCGTACTGCGCGGAAAGTGGATACGTCCACCGCCGTCCAACCGGCGTTACACGCCCCAGCCGCTCCGTGCCCATGCGGCTTTCGATCTGCCGGGCAAAGACTTCATCGGACAGGGCCGCGAAGCGTTCGGCCGTGCCGTCCTTCTCGCTCCAGACAATGGCCGACATATGGGGATGCTCTTCTGTGCCGCACATTGGCAGTTGCGCGAATGGCCCCGCGGGCAGGAAATGCTCCAGCGCGCTGTTGTCATGCGGGAACTCATGGGCGATCGCGCAGACAATAGCGGTCTGCCCATATGGCAGGCGCGTAAGCCCGATGCCCGCCTCTTCCCGCAGGCGCGAGCGACGACCATCCGCCGCCACAATCAGCTTCGCGCCAAAGGCACGGCCATCTGACAGGCTGACGCGCGCACCATCGGCCCGCCGGGTAATGCTGGCCTCTACCGGGGCCAGCACCGTAATGCCGGGCGTAGCCTCAAGGCAGGCATTCAGAGCCACGCGCAGGGCCTGGGCCTCAATCATCCAGCCAAAAGGCTGCCCCGCATCCTCGCGCCGGAATTCCAGAAACAAGGAGGACGCCGGCTCGCCGGGGCGGCCGTCCGTCACCAGAATATCTTCGATCGGACAGGACGGACGCGGCAGCGCATCCCACACGCCGGCTTCTTCCAAAAACGCCTTGGGGCCCGCCGCAATGGCATAGGCGCGACCATCCAGATCGGGATGTTCCATCCCCGCCAGTTCGGCCCGGTCCAGCACGGCGACAGTCAGCCCCGCGCGCCCCAGGCGGCAGGCCAGCGACGCGCCGACCGGCCCCGCCCCCACAACGCAGATATCTACATCTGGCAGATCATCCGCGGGAAAAACGCCTTCCGCCATGCTGGCTGCGGCCTTCTGGTGCATAAGCTCGGTTTCCTTCAATACGCAGTTCCTGCTCCCACACGAGCAGGCCCGCCACGCACCGGGCGGACGGCGGTATCATATATGCGCCCGCCCGTTCGGAAAAACCAGACATGCGCTCAGAACATCCCACATAAAAGCCTAGCGCGGCATGACCAAATGTGTCAGTCTCGGAACAGGAAAGAAATGATTATCGGGAGGGAGTAAAGGTTAAATGAAACTGATTACAGCCATTATAAAGCCCTTCAAACTCGGCGATGTGCGCGAAGCGCTCGCCCCGCTTGGCGTGCAGGGACTGACCGTTTCCGAAGTCAAAGGCTTTGGTCGCCAGAAAGGTCAGAACGAAATCTACCGTGGTGCCGAATACCGGATCAGCTTCCTTCCCAAGATCAAGGTGGAAATTGCCACGACAGACGATCTGGTTGATCAGGTTATCGAAGCGATCCTTGATTCCGCTCATACCGGCAAGATCGGCGACGGCAAGATTTTCGTCAGCGATCTCAACCGCGTTATCCGTATCCGCACCCGCGAAACAGGCGATTCCGCCCTGTAATCAACGGATTTTCCGCCTTTTCATGCCTGTTCTCCCCACCGGGTAACAGCATGAAAAGGCCAGACGCCGCGCAGAAACACGCTCTTCCCGCAGACTGGCATGAACGCGACAGGTCGCTTCAAGCGTCCGGTCTGCTTTAGCGTATCTCCCGCTAGTTTCTTTTCTGTATGCTACCTCTGGCCCTACGGGCCGAGCAAGGCGCGCAAGCTCACGACACGTGGCCTGCGCGCCTTTTTGCATTCAATGCCCGGCATGACACCCCCTTTCACGCCCGCCTTTGTCGCTGCCTTGTGATTGGTCTGAATAGTGCCGTTTTACTTCCCGAATACGGGCCCCCTGCCCTAACAACCTCACAACGGTCGCGTCGGTCTTCCAAACTCCGCATGAATATTGCCCACAAGTGCTCATCCACTCCCACAAGCAAAAAAAAGCCCCCGCCACAGTGCGTGGCAGGGGCTTGTTCCTGTCAGAAATGCCCCCTTTTGATCGGGGGCGGCATACAGATCAGAGGTTGATCTGCTCGCCATGCAGGGAGGTATCCAGACCTTCCTGTTCCTGATCCGGGGTAACCCGCAGACCGATCACGACATCAACGAGCTTGAGGATGATGAAGCTGACCAGAGCGCACCATACGACGGTGACCATGACGGCCTCGCCCTGCACGATCAGTTGCTTGAAGGAACCGACAATCCCTTCGGGGTTGGCATCCGTCGCGGACAGCGGGCCATAGGCCAGCAGACCAGTCAGCAGCGCACCGACGATACCACCAACACCATGCACGCCAAAGGCGTCCAGACTGTCGTCATAACCCAGCATGTGCTTGAGGCTCGTGGCGCTCCAGTAGCAGACAACGCCAGTAATCAGACCAATGACCAGCGCGCCACCGGGCAGCACGAAGCCAGCCGCCGGAGTAATGGCGACAAGACCGCCCACGGCACCAGAGATAATGCCCAGCACGGTCGGCTTGCCTGCGCGCAGCCATTCCATAACCATCCAGGACAGGCCGGCAGCCGCAGCCGCAATCTGGGTTGTGACCATAGCCATGCCCGCACGGCCAGCAGCCCCCAGAGCAGAGCCCGCATTGAAGCCGAACCAGCCCACCCACAGCAGGGACGCGCCGATAACGGCATAGGTCAGGTTAAAGGGAGCAAGATCATCCTGCCCGTAGCCCTTGCGACGGCCCAGAACCAGCGCGCAAACAAGACCGGCAACACCGGCATTGATATGCACAACCGTGCCACCGGCGAAGTCAGCCGTGCCCAGAGCAGCCAGCCAGCCCATCGGGCTCCACACCCAGTGAGCAATCGGCGCGTAAACCAGCAGCGACCACAGGACGGAGAACACGCACATGGCGCTGAACTTCATCCGTTCCGCGTAGGCGCCGGCAATCAGCGCCGGGGTGATGATGGCAAACGTCATCTGAAAGATCATGAAGACGCTTTCAGGGATCGTCATCGTCGAAGCATTGGGCGTGCCTTCGCCGATCGTGAAGGGCACATCCGCACCGTTATGAATGTGCTCGCCAAGACCATTCAGGAAAAGACGCGAAAAACCACCGATCCACGGCGTGCCATTGCTGAACGCCAGAGAGTAGCCCGCCACCATCCACACGATGGTCATGAGGCAGCACAGGGAGAAAGCCTGCATCATGGTGGCCAGCACGTTCTTCTTACGCACCATACCTGCGTAGAAGAGACCCAGACCGGGGATGGTCATCATCAGAACCAGCGCCGTGCTGGTCAGCATCCAGGAGGTATCACCGGTATCAATGGCCGGAGCGGCATCGGCCGCCAGGGCGGAACCACCGCCCAGCAGCGAAACCGCAACCGCGCCCGCCAGCAGTGACAGGGATGACGCCATCCCCGTGCGTTTTACGGCAGAATATGCCCTAGGCAATGACAGGAACATATATTGGGTCTCTCCTTAAACTCAAGGCTCTCAGCAATACTGGTTTCAATGATTCACCGGCCTGACACTGCCATTGTTTGACTTGTATCTCAAGCGGAACAAAGCATCCTTTGCCAGCATATTCCATAATCACGACAAGAAAGCGGATATAAGCCGCCATAATCAGGCTTTCAGGCTGGGTTGGTTTCGCGCGAACGAACCTGAAAGCCTCTGGAATTTCTTCTTTTCCTGTCATTTCCGGCCGGGTTTTGTCCGCAATGGCGTCTGCGGCTTCGGCAATGTATTTTCTGATGAATGCGGCAGGGATGCCACACCCGATCTGAGCTGCCCAAAGCCGCATGAAGCCGCGTCAGGCGCTTCCCCACTGTACCTGGCGCGGCCACGGACCCTTCTATAAAGGCGGCCTGACGACAGAGAGGCCTACGCGTACAAGAGCCTTTATCATTGCGTGGATTTGCCGTAGCGTACGCAGGTTATCGCTCTGCTGGCTGACGGACAGGGCAGTGGGTCAACGCGCCCGTCAGGGGACATGAGCATACATCTTCCTGTCTATCTTCCTCGTAAGGTCATCACCATGAAAGTATTCGCGCGTATTGGTCTGGCGGCGACACTACTCGCCTGCACCACAGTCATGGCCGCGCCCGGCGCCCATGCGCTGACAGCCAAGGAATGCCACGAAAAATTCAAGGAAGCGAAAGCCAATGGCTCACTGAAGGATCAGACCTACGCGGCCTTCAAGACTGCCACGTGCGACGCAGCCGAGCCAGTGACCGCAAAGCCTGCGGAAACCAAGCCTGCTGACACCAAAGCCACCGAGACAAAACCCGCTGAAACCAAGGCGACCGAAACCACCGGCACCGCAAAGCCTCTGCCCGCCAGTGCTGAAGGCGCGGTCTTCCCGAGTGCTGTCAGCGCCCAGTATTCCAAGCTCAGCGCAGGCAAGGCCCGGCAGAAAACCTGTCTGGATCAATACAACGCCAACAAGGCCACCAACGCCAATGGTGGGCTGAAATGGATCCAGAAGGGCGGCGGCTACTACAGCGTCTGCAATGCACGCCTGAAAGGCTGACACCAGCTCCCTGCAACGTGCCGCCGCCCCGTCACCGGAGGCGCGCGTTGCAGGCCCGCTCAGGGTTCCGTGCGCTTGCGGGCAGGCATAAGGTAGAGCGAGCGCGTTGCGTAAGAAATCCATACCCGATGGGTCATGAACCAGTCTGCCCCCAGCAACATGTCCGCCGCATCATGCACTGGTGAGACTGTCAGAACCGGCGCGATTTCCTCCTCCTGCCCGACTCGCAGCTTTTGAAAGCGGTGCCAGTGATACACCTGCCCGCGCCCATCCAGCCCGGCCGCGACCCCGCCGGGATCGCCTGCCAGTGTGGCGGCGGCGACACCGGCCCGGTGGGCAGCGTCGTTGGAAACGATGGTGGAGCGTGCGCCACTATCCAGCAAGGCATGCAGGGTGTGGCCGTCCAACTCCACTGACGCCATCAGCCGTTTACGGAGCGTCATATCGAGCGGCACCGCACGGTACAGATAGTGCCAGCCGACAGGGCCTGAACACGCGGCTGTCGCGGGGGACCAGAAGGCCATCCACCCCTCCGCCACGCTGAATTCAACATCGTACCGCGAGAGCAGATCGGCCCCTACCAGCCCCTCTATCGCAGGCACCAGTGGCGGAATGGCCGGCAACGCCTCCACGGGCACCGAAACCGGCCCGAACTCCAGGCCCCCGATACGCAGGGAATGAATGATGGCGTTCGGCACAAGCCGCCCCTCGCCCCCTGTACCCTGCACGACCGTGCGCCGTTCCGGATCTGCCTGCATGTCGAACAGGGCCATCGCCTCGGGAGAAACAAGGCTGCCCTCTGAACCGGTGTCGACAATCATCCGCGCGGCATGGCCGTTCAGGCTGGCGGGAGCATTGATAAACCCCGCGTCATTGCGCAGGGGCACCCGCGCCACCAGATGCTGACATGCCTCGGGGGTTGAAGGCTCAGCCAAGGCTCCGCGCCAGAAACCGGCCACGGCAACAGTCGCCATGCCCGCCTGCGTAGCGATACGCAACGCGCACAGCGCGCCCCACAGCGTACGCCGCCCCTGCGCGCCTTTCCGCCTCCGAAGCATCAGCCCAGTTCTCTGGCAAAACGGTCCGTGGCGTTCAGCAGGGCGGTCAGGATGCCCGGTTCGAACAGGGCATGTCCCGCCGCATCAATCAGATGGAATTCCGCTTCCGGCCAGGCACGATGCAGATCCCACGCCGTGCGCACCGGAGTTGCCATATCGTAGCGCCCCTGCACGATGACGGTGGGAATATGCCGGATACGCTCCACATCGCGGATAAGCTGGCCTTCCTCCAGCCAGCCGCCATGCACGAAATAATGGTTTTCAATCCGGGAGAAGGCCAGAGCGTATTCCGCCTCATCATGCTGCTCTTCCAGCTCGGCAGAGGGCAACAGGGTCAGGGTTCGGCCTTCCCACAGGCTCCACGCTCTGGCTGCCTCAACGCGTGTCGCCCTGTCTTCCGATGTCAGGCGGCGGCGATAGGCCGCCATCATGTCATGCCGCTCGGCCTCAGGGATAGGAGCCTGAAAATCCTCCCACTTATCCGGGAACAGCCATGAAGCGCCGTCCTGATAATACCACAGCAGTTCCGCCTTCCGCAGCGTGAAGATACCTCGCAGCATCAGCGCCAGAACCCGCTCCGGGTGGGTCTGGGCGTAGGCCAGCGCCAGAGTGGAGCCCCATGAGCCGCCAAACACCGCCCATTGGTCCACACCACACTGCTGGCGCAGGCGTTCAATGTCCGCCACCAGGTGCCATGTCGTGTTGGCTTCAAGGCTGGCATGGGGGCGTGAGCGTCCGCACCCGCGCTGATCAAACAGCACGATCCGGTAACGGGTGGGATCGAACAGCCTGCGCTGGGCTGGTGAGCAGCCACCTCCCGGCCCGCCGTGGAGAAACACGACCGGAATGCCATTGGGGTTGCCACATTCTTCCCAGTAGATTTCATGGCCTTCGCCCGTATCAAGATAACCGTGGGCGTACGGTTCGATCGCGGGCCATGGGGCGCGGTATGCTTCTATCATGCCGGTATCCGTCCTTTGGATTTTTCTCTGCTATTTCCTGTTACGTTCCATTTGTGCACGCGGGTGCGCGCGCGTCCAGACATCCAGCAGCCGGGCTTCATCGGTCAGGGTGTAGCGCTGGGTGGTGGACAGGCTGGCATGGCCCAGCAATTCCTGAATGACGCGCAGGTCCGCGCCACCTTCCATCAGGTGGGTCGCAAAGGAATGGCGCAGCGCATGGGGGGTCGCGTGTTCCGGCAGACCGGACAGAACACGCCATGCGCGCATCGCCTTCTGCGCTATGGTTGGCTGCAAGCGCCCGCCCCGCACCCCCACGAACAGCGGGGCGTCCGCCGTGGGGGATGGATGCTGCTTAAGCCAGGCTTCCAGCGCCTCCTGCACCTGCGGCAACACGGGCACCAGCCGCTCTTTGCCACCCTTGCCGTGAATACGCAGCCCCCCTGTCGCGGCCAGAGCGCGCGTATCCGCCACGTCCAGCGTCAGCGCTTCGGAAATACGCAGCCCACAGCCGTACAGCAGCAAAAACAGGGCCCGATCACGCGCACGCTCAAAAGGTGTCCGGGCCAGTTCGGCGATATCGTCAGGCGCGGCCAGCGCATCAGGCCGGGAAAGCGGGCGAGGTAATGTTTTTTTGAGACGCGGACTCCCCAGAAGCTGGATAGCCGTATTCTCAACCCCTTCCCGCCGGGCCAGATAACGAAAGAACGACCGCAGGGCCGAAACCCTGCGCGCACGGGTACGCGCCGCCTGATCAGGGGTGGAAGGCCGCACGGCGGGCCTGCTGTTGCGTGCCAGAGCACGCGCCTGCTCCTGGGCAAGCCAGGCCCTGAAATCCCGCAGGGTCAGCCACCCCAGCCCTTCCATATCGGGCAGACCGTTCATATGTCCGCCCAGAAAAACCAGAAAGCGTGACAGATCGGCCCTGTAAGCCTCAAGCGTACGGGGGGAGGCACGCTTTTCAACCGCCATCCATTCCATAAACCGCTGAACTGCTTCTTCCGCTGTCATGCGCGCTCCCTGCCTAACCCTCTGCCCGGACTTTTGACCCTGTTCTTTAGCCCTTCACCGGCTTAAATACTGAACCATGGCCCAGCCCCCTTCTTCCCATGAAACGGATATTCCGGCCAGCAGCGGACGCGTATCCGTGCTGTTGCCCATGCCGTTTGCCGGAGCCTTTGACTATGCGGCCCCGGCCCATATGGCATTGCAACCGGGCGATATTGTCAGCGTGCCATTGGGCAAGCGGCTTGAAACCGGCGTGGTGTGGGACCAAGCTCCAGACCTGCCGCCCGATCTGGCTTTTGCCACTGATACGAAACCTGTTCCGGCCAGTCGCCTGCGCCCGGTTTCGGCCCGGCTGGACCTACCGCCCCTCAACGCCGAGCTGCGCCGCTTCGTCAACTGGGTGGCTGCCTATACGCTCTCTCCCCCCGGCATGGTTCTGGCCATGACCCTGCGCCAGCCGATGCAGGGCGTGCCTGCCCCCAGCATGGGCTGGCTGCCCGCCCCCCTGCCTGAAACGCTACGCCTGACACCCGCCCGGCAGAAGGTCCTTTCCGTTCTGGGCAAAGGCCCACCCCGCACCACCACAGACCTGGCAAATGCCGCAGGCGTGGGGGCGGCTGTCATACGTGGGTTGGCCGATGCAGGGGCGTTGCGCCCGGTACGCCTTGATCCGGGCCACGCCTTTTTTGCAACCCCTGACCCAGACCACTGCCCCCCCGTACTTGAAGGTGCCCAGCTCGAAGCCGCGCAGGCTCTGCGCGCCAACGTGCGGGAAGGCGGTTTTTCCGTCACCCTGCTGGAAGGCGTTACGGGGTCGGGCAAAACCGAAATCTATCAGGAAGCCGTAGCCGCCTGCCTGAAAACGGGGCGGCAGGTGCTGGTGCTCCTGCCGGAAATTGCCCTCTCGGCCCAGTGGATGGAGCGTTTTGCCCGCCGCTTTGGCGTGCCACCCGCCATATGGCACTCTGAAATCGGGCAGAAAGCCCGCAGGCAGACATGGCTTGGCACGGCCGATGGCGAGGTGCAGGTGGTGGTGGGCGCCCGCTCCGCGCTGTTCCTGCCGTTCGAGGCGCTGGGCCTTATTATTGTGGATGAGGAACACGAACCCCTGTTCAAACAGGAGGAAGGTGTTCTGTATAACGCCCGGGATATGGCTGTACTGCGTGGGCGGCTGGCAGGCGTGCCGGTCATTCTGGCTTCCGCAACGCCCAGCCTCGAAACTCTGGCCAATGTGGAAGCCGGACGTTACCGGCACCTTGTCCTGCCGACCCGCCACGGGGGCGCGGCCCTGCCTGAAACCCGCCTGCTTGACCTGCGCGATCACCCACCGCCGCGCGGGCTGTTTCTCTCGCCCGTCCTGCGCGATGAAATAGCCGCCACACTGGAACGGCAGGAGCAGGCCATGCTGTTCCTGAACCGCCGCGGCTACGCTCCTCTGACCCTCTGCCGCGCCTGCGGACACCGCATGGAATGTCCGCACTGCACATCGTGGCTGGTGGAACACCGAGCCCGGCAGGTTCTCTCATGCCATTACTGTGACACGACACAACCCCTGCCCACCTCCTGCCCCGCCTGCAACGCGGAAAACAGCCTGACCGCCATCGGGCCCGGCATAGAGCGCATTACGGAAGAAGCCCGCGAGCTTTTTCCCGATGCGCGTATTCTGGTGATGTCGAGCGACACGCTCGGCGGCCCCAAAGCCACGGCTGCGGCCATTGAAAAAATCTCCCGCCGCGAGGCTGACCTGATTATCGGCACACAGGTCGTGGCCAAGGGCTGGCATTTTCCCTATCTGACCCTTGTCGGCGTTGTGGATGCCGATCTGGGGCTTGGAGGGGCTGACCTGCGCGCAGGCGAGCGCACGATCCAGCTTCTGCACCAGGTCGCGGGCCGCGCAGGGCGAGCCGAAGCGCCGGGGCGGGTGCTACTCCAAAGCTACATGCCGGAACATCCGGTCATGCAGGCCCTGCTTTCGGGTGATTTCGACAGCTTCATGGCGCAGGAGGCCGCTCAGCGCAAACCGGGTTTCTGGCCCCCTTACGGGCGGCTGGCGGCTCTTGTCGTCAGCGCCGCCGAGGCGCAGGCAGCGGATCAGGCCGCCGCCATGCTGGGCCGCGCCGCCCCTTACGGCGAAGGCATTCAGGTGCTCGGCCCGGCCCCCGCCCCACTGGCCCTGCTGCGCGGGCGCCACAGACGGCGGCTGCTCCTGCGCACCCGCCGCTCTATTGCCGTGCAGCCTATCCTGCGGCGGTGGCTGGCCGCAGTCGATCTGGGCCGCACCGTCCGGGTCGATGTGGATATAGACCCGGTTTCATTCCTCTAGGCGGGACGGCAGCCGCGTGTCCCGCCAATCAGGCCCTGCCTTACTTCTTGGCGTCGTCATTCACCGGCTTGGCCGAGCTGGTCAACACGCTGGAAATGGTTTCGCGCAGAACAATCACGCGCACATTGGGGGCGATTTCCACCTCAACTTCGGATGAATCCTCGCGGCTGCGCTGCACAATGCCCACGACACCGCCCGCGGTCACGATCCGGTCACCACGGCGCAGGGCCTTGAGTTCGGCCTTGAGCTGCTTCTGACGCTGCTGCTGCGGGCGGATCATGAGGAAATACATGATGGCAAACACCGCAACAAACGGCAGGAAGGACATCAGCCCGGCACCGGCGCCACCGCTCCCGGCGGTCTGGGCATGGGCGGCGGGAATCAGGAAATCGAACATGAGGCGCTGACTTTCAGAATAACGCTGGTTGCACAAACAGAAGAAGTGACCATAGTTTTCAATCCTTTTCCGTCAAGCTCCTCCATGGAAGTTCACGGCGCACGGTGCGGCGCTTTCCTCGCAGGAGAAATAAAGAAGGCCCCCATGGATTCAGACCAGACCCCGCTTCTCGAACGTATTGCCACCGCGCTGGAACGTCTGTCCCCTCCACCGGCGACGCTGGAAGGCGTGGACATGGCGGATGCTTTTGTCTGGCTACCCGAACGCGGCAGGCTGCGGCCCGTAACCCATGTGGCGCACGTGCCGGTTGACCTGTTGCGCGGGATAGACCAGCAACGTCGGATACTGGTTGAAAACACACAGCATTTCGCCTGCGGCCTGCCCGCCAACAACGCCATGCTGTGGGGCGCGCGCGGCATGGGCAAGTCCTCTCTCGTCAAAGGCGCACACGCTCTGGCCAACCAGATCAACGGCCAGCCCTGCGCCCCCGGCGAGGGCCGCGTGGCGCTGATCGAAATCCAGCGTGAAGACCTGACCAGCCTGCCACTGCTTCTGGGGCTTCTACGCGAGAACCCGCGTCGATTTATCCTGTTCTGCGACGATCTTTCCTTCGAAAAGGAAGACAGGGACTACAAGGCCCTCAAGTCCGTTCTGGATGGCGGCATCGCCGGGCGGCCGGAAAACGTGCTGTTTTACGCCACATCCAATCGCCGCCACCTGATGCCGCGCGATATGATCGAAAACGAGCGTTCGACAGCCATCAACCCCTCCGAGGCAACGGAAGAAAAGGTCTCCCTCTCTGACCGCTTCGGCCTGTGGCTGGGCTTTTACTCGTGCGAGCAGGATACCTACGCCGATATGGTGCGCGCCTATGCCGCCCAGCGCGGCCTGACGATTACCGAAGCAGACCTGATGGCCCGCGCCAATGAATGGGCCATTACGCGCGGCAGTCGCTCGGGCCGGGTAGCCTTCCAGTTTATCGAAGACCTGAGCGCGCGCCTGAGCACCGCCGCCTCGTAACATCTGCCGGGCCGCAAGCGCACGCCAAACATTAAAGAATGCGCCTTTCGGCCTGCTCTCGTCTTGCGTCACGCCGGTCAATGCGTTGAGATAGTATTAAATGCAGGGGAGACCTGCGTACCGTCATCAGATACGAGGCACCATGACCCAGACTGATCCCGCCGCTCCTGCTCCCTGCATTGCCGCCTCCATGGCGGACGCAGGCAGGATCGACATTCGGACTGTCCGCTCCAACCCGGATTACTGGTATCCTGTCGCCTGGTCACATGAGGTCAAACCCGGCAAGACCATCGGCACACGCTATGCCGGTCTGCCCATCGCCCTTGTCCGCCCGAAAGAAGGGCCGGTTTTCGCCCTTGAAGACCGCTGCGCGCACCGGCAGGTGCCGCTCAGCAAGGGAGAGGTCAAGGGAGATTCGGTCAAATGCTGCTACCATGGCTGGGCCTATGGCCGCTCCGGTCGCTGCATTGATGTGCCCTATCTGGGCAAAGGCAAGCTGCCGAACGGGGTGCGCACCTTCCCCTGCCGCGAGCAGGACGGCATGATCTTTGTCTTCCCCGGCGATGCCGAAAAGGCAGACACTATCCCCCTGCCACCGGCTCTGGCCCAGGTTTCCAACCCCGCCTACAAAACCCGCTTTTTCGGGCGTCAGGTGGGTTGTCATTACAGTTTCATGCACGAGAACCTGATGGATATGAACCATCAGTTCATGCACTCCAAACAGATGGGCCAGATGAAGCCCCGCTTCCTTGGCCAGCGCAGGGAGCCCGGTCTGGTCGAGGCACGCTACAGCTTTGCCCGCACGGGCGGCAGCCAGCCTCTGGGCGAGGCCCTGATTTTCGGTGAGCGGCGGGACGCCTCGGCCAAGTTCCAGCACCGCGATGTCATGACCATCCGCACGGAGTACCCCTATCAGACCCTGCGTATCCAGACCGGGGATGAAGACCCCGTGATGGATCTATGGATCGTCTACGTGCCCCAGAGCGCGGATGAACTCACCAACCGCACCTTTGGCCTGCTGTCGATCAAGCGGCCGAAAATCGGCGGCCTGCTGGATATGGCGTGGCCATTCCTCGTCATGTTTACCGAGCGTATTTTCGCGGAAGACCGCGAAATCGTGGAACTGGAACAGAAAGCCTGGCGCGAACTGGGGGGAGACCACAATGTGGAGGTTTTCCCTGTCATCAATGCGCTGCGTGACCTGCTGACGGAATGTGGCCTGCCGCCTGTCTCTGTATCTCATGCCTGATACACTGCCCCTGACACTTGAGGCGCCGCCCTGCCGCCTGCGCCTGCTCACTCCCGATGACGCCCCGGCCCTGCACCATCTGGTCAATGACTGGGAGGTGGTGCGAATGCTCAGCCGCCCGCCTTTTCCCTACCCGCGGGAACTGGCGGATGAATGGATAACGGCCACGCAGGCCCTGTGCCGGAAGGGCGAGGGATTCTATTTCGCCATACTGGGGCCGGATGGCAGGCTGGCCGGGTGTATCGGCCTGCGGATCGTGCCCCTCCCCCAGACCGGCCGCCCCCTTCGTGACAACGCACCCAGGGCGGGGCAGCTTGGCTACTGGATAGGCCGCGCCTACTGGGGGCAGGGCTTTGCCTCTCTGGCAGCCAGCCGCGTGGTACGCTGGGCGCTGGCGCATCTGGACATCGACCGTCTGACAGCCGCCGCCGCACAGGATAACGTGGCCTCCATCCGCGTGCTGGAACGCGCGGGCTTTCGCCACACGGGTACAGACCGCCAGAAATTCGTAGCGCGCGGCACAGACCTGCCGGTGGAACTGTTCGAGGCCACCCGCGCTGATATCAGCCAGCCCCCTCAGACCAAAAGCCCGCCTCGTCCAGTTGAGCCGGACACTGGTACGGCCTCCGGCCCAGTTCCGGCCTCCCCGGCTCATGCAGCAGCCAGTGCGGGCGCGCTCCCCTCGCCCGTTGCCCCTGCTGCGCCGCTCCCCGACGGCGGGCCAGCACCCCGGAAACTGGTGCTGGTCAGCGCCGCAGCCCTGATCAATGCCAGCGGGCATATTCTTTTGGCCAGAAGGCCCGAAGGCAAGAGCATGGCGGGCCTGTGGGAATTCCCCGGTGGCAAGGTAGAGGCAGGCGAAACGCCAGAAGCCGCTCTTGCGCGGGAACTGCATGAGGAACTGGGGCTGGATATGAGCCGCGCCTGTATGGCACCCTTCACCTTCGCCTCGCACGCCTATACCGATTTTGACCTGCTCATGCCCCTGTATCTGTGCAGGCGCTGGCAGGGCACGCCTACCCCGCGTGAAGGGCAGAAACTGGCATGGGTCGCGCCTGAAAACCTGCGTGACTACGCCATGCCCGAAGCGGATCTGCCATTCATCCCGCTGTTGCAGGCATTGCTCTGAGGCGCTGGGCGCCTTTTACCCCGGCCCTGTCCGTGCTGCGGCTTGACGACACCCGCCTTGCGCGCTTAACCAGAAAACACGCCCTGTTGGGCTGTCCTCGTGATTTGTCCGGCCGGATTGCGGCGAGGTTAAAGAAATGCGCTAAAGAGGCCCTGACGACGCGCGCTCGACGTCAAGGTTTCCACGGTCAGTTTCAACAGACGGATGCCGCAGGACTACGCACGCGGGGCCGTCTGACACGAGAAAACCGGATACCAGAATGAGCAACTCCGATACATCATGCCAGGCCACCTGGCGCCCCGCCACACGGCAGCTCCACGCTGGTCTTGAACGCACAGCCTATGGCGAAACGAGCGAGCCCGTGTTCCTGACCTCGGGCTTTGTTTATGACAATGCCGAACAGGCCGCCAAAACCTTTACGGGTGAAATCACCCATTACCAGTACAGCCGCTTTGGCAACCCAACCGTGGCCGCGCTGGAACGGCGGCTGGCTGATCTGGAAGGGGCGGAAGCCTGCATCGCCACCTCGACCGGCATGGGCGCGGTTTCCTCCGCGCTGCTGTCGCATGTCAAGGCAGGCGATCGGGTTGTTGCCTCCAGCGCCCTGTTCGGCTCATGCCACTGGATTGTCGCCAACCTGCTGCCGCGCTACGGCGTCACCACGGTTTTTGTTGACGGCACGAACATGGATGAATGGGCCGAAGCCCTGTCGGAACCAACAGCTGCCGTGCTGCTGGAAAGCCCCTCCAACCCCATGTTGGAAATTCTGGACATTGCCGCCATTTCGGCTCTGGCCCACAAGGCTGGCGCCATTGTGGTGGTGGACAATGTCTTTGCCTCTCCCGTGTACCAGAAGCCGCTCGCGCTGGGTGCGGATGTAGTCGTATATTCCTGCACGAAGCATATTGATGGTCAGGGCCGCGTACTGGGCGGCGCCGTGCTGGGCCGCGCGCAGTGGATTGCCGAAACGCTGCAGCCTTTCACACGCAACACCGGCAACGCTCTTTCGCCCTTCAATGCGTGGGTCATGCTCAAGGGGCTTGAAACCCTCTCCCTGCGCGTGGACGCCATGGCCCGCAACGCGGCACAGGTGGCGGATTATCTGGCTTCCGCCCCCGGCCTGCTCACCGTGCGCTACCCCGGCCGCGCGGACCACCCGCAATACGCTCTGGCACAGCGCCAGATGAGCGGCGGCGGCACACTGGTGGCGTTTGAGGTCGCGGGCGGTCGCGAAGGCGCGTTCGCGTTCATGAACGCGCTGAAGCTGATCGCCATTTCCAACAACCTTGGAGATTCGCGCTCGCTGGTCACGCATCCGGCCACCACCACCCACTCCAAGATCGACCCTGCTGCGCGCGCTGCGCTCGGAATTAACGAAGGAACGATCCGTTTCTCCGTCGGACTGGAAGATGCGCAGGATCTGATCGACGATCTGGCGCGCGGTGTCGCTGCTCTGGCCGCTCTTTAGGCCATGTCAACCCGGTGGCCCGGCATCACGGGCCACCGATAAACGCGGCAGGCCTGCTCCCAATAAGGACAGGCCTTTGCCCAAAACCCATTCTGTCGCGAAGCCAAGCAAGACCCGGCCCTGTTTGCGCGCCAGAAGGCATCGAAAACTCTTCCGCCTATGAGCAGTTCGTATGCTTCCGTCTGTCATGACCTGAGCGTACGAAAGGTTATACGGCTCCTCTTTCAAGGGGGCATTGGTTCCGGCTTCAGAAATCTCCACAGGCGTGCATGTCTTGGCAGAGGCCCTCTATTCATGATAGTGCTGCCCGCCTCGATCTTGAACCAGACAGCGCGTGCACCCGCTCATGCGAGCGGAGCAAACTGCTGGCACGGCTTTCCCTCATATGTTCAGGAGCACACTCGCCCATGGCCGACAGGGCTGCCCTCCCATTGGGGCATGAACTGGAAGAACCTTACGCCGACCTGTTCGCGACCCTTCCCGTTTATGAAATGGTCACTGGCGCCATCCGGGTGCAGGTGCAGGTTTTCTGGCTGGCGGAGCAGTCCGAACCGGATGAAGGCAGCTACTGCTGGGCCTATCGCATCCGCATTGCCAATGACAGTGCTCACCCCGTGCAGCTCATTGAGCGGACATGGCACATTACCGACACCCAGGGACGCGAGGAACACGTGCAGGGCGCGGGCGTCGTCGGCGAGCAGCCGATCATCCAGCCCGGCACGAAGTTTGAATACACATCCGGCGCGGCACTGGGCACGCCTGGCGGTTTCATGCGCGGCACCTATCTGATGCGCGACACCACCACCGGCACGTGCTTTGACGTAACTATTCCCGCTTTCAGCCTGGACAGCCCGTTCCAGAAGGCACTGCTTCACTAATCCGAATTTTGTTCGCTGACAGGAGACCGGCATGAGCGCGCCGCCGCCCAACACAGACAGCCAGACAGGCCGCCCGACACAGACCGAAGCCGAGCAGGCTGTCCGCACGCTTTTGCGCTGGGCGGGGGACGACCCGACGCGCGAAGGCCTGCTGGATACGCCTGCCCGCGTTGCCCGTGCCTATACGGACTTCTTTTCCGGCTACGAAATCGACCCGGCCAGTCTGCTGCGCCGGACTTTTTCCGAAGTGGAAGGGTATGATGAAATCGTGCTGCTGCGCGATATCCGCTTTGAAAGCCATTGCGAGCACCATCTGGCCCCCATTATCGGCCGCGCGCATGTCGCCTATCTGCCGCGCCAGCGCGTGGTGGGCATTTCCAAGCTGGCCCGCGTTGTGGACGCCTATGCCCGCAGGCTCCAGATTCAGGAACGCATGACCGCGCAAATCGCCAACACCATCAATGACGTGCTGGAACCGCACGGCGTTGCGGTCATTATTGAATCAGCCCATGAGTGCATGACAACGCGCGGCGTGCACAAACCCGGTGTTTCCATGGTGACCAGCTCGATGCTGGGTGTGTTCCGCGACAATTCCGATACCCGGCGCGAACTGATGGCCATGCTCAACCGCCCCGGCACACAGGACTTCTGACACAGGCCGCCCCCCTCCCGGACACAGGGCCGGGAGGGGAAGCCGGAAAATCAGATCGAGACGCTGGCCCCCAGCACCTTGATAAACTGCGCCAGCCAGGCGGGGTGAGCAGGCCAGGCCGGAGCGGTCACCAGTTCCCCGTCGGTCACGGCGTCCGTCAGGGCGATGTCCGCATAAATGCCGCCAGCCAGTTCAACCTCGGGCCTGCAAGCGGGATATGCCGAAACCCTGCGCCCCTTGATGGTGCCCGCCGCCGCCAGAAGCTGTGGCCCATGGCAGATGGCCGCTGTCGGACGGTCCGCAAAAGCCCTGACAATTTCAAGCACGCGCGCATTCAGGCGCAGATATTCCGGCGCGCGGCCACCGGGCACGATCAGCCCCAGATAACTGTCTGTATCAATACTGTCGAAATCCGCATTGAGCACAAAAGCATGGCCGGGCTTTTCGCTATAGGTCTGCGCCCCTTCAAAATCATGAATGGCAGTCAGCACCTTGTCGCCCGCCTTTTTGCCGGGGCAGACCACATCCACCGCGTAGCCCAGCATCAGCAGCGCCTGATAAGGCACCATAATTTCGTAGTCTTCGACGTAATCGCCCGCCAGCATCAGCAGTTTGACATCATCAGACATGGGTATCGTCCTCCTTCAGCCCTTCGCGCAGGCGGGGCATGAGTTCTACAAAATTACAAGGCCGGTGGCGGCTGTCGAGCTGGAAGACCAGAATGTCATCCCAGCCATCCTTGACCGCGCCGGTCGATCCGGGCAGCGCGAAAAGATACGTCCCCCCTGCAACCCCGGCGAGCGCACGCGACTGAATGGTGGATGTGCCGATCTTGCTGTACGACAGCATACGGAACAGTTCTCCAAATCCTTCAATGCGCTTTTCAAGCACGCGCTCGAAAGCCTCAGGCGTGACGTCGCGCCCGGTTACGCCGGTGCCGCCATTTGTAATGATCACGTCCACCATCGGGTCTGCTATCCACGCTCGCAGCCTCTGCTCGATCTGATCCGCATCGTCTGGCACAATGGCGCGATCCGCCAGAGCATGACCTGCCGCCTCGACGCGGGCAGCGAGCGTCGCACCGGAGGAATCGGTTTGCAGCGTGCGTGTATCCGACACGGTCATGACCGCGATCCGCACCGGCAGAAATGGTCTGCTTGTATCAATTCTGGACATAAAACCTGTCTTCTCTCTGCCTTGAGCTCTCTCCGCCCCCGCCTGATACGGCGCGGTCGGTTTTCCTGCCCGGCAGCATAACAGCTTCGCCGCAGCCGTGCAGTCCCATGATCCGGCAACACCGTCATGGGCGGCTCCGTGCCACAACGCCCACTCGGCGCGTCCAGGCGCCGCGCACCCGCCCGCCCTCTGCCTGCCACCATCGCAGGATAGGGAGTGGACGAGCCCTCCCACGACTGGCAGGATTACACGATGCGTTATCGCCTTTTCAGCCCGGTATCGGCCCTTGGGGCCTTTCTTGCCACCCTGCCCATGGCCTTTGCGACAGCGGCCCCGCCCTCGGCGTCCGCTCCGGCCAAAACCGTGGCAGCACAGCGCCTTGAAGTCGGTTTAACCTGCCCGGCCCTGCTGCATGTCCGCACGGAAAGTAGTCTGAAAAAAACAGTACAGGGCCACTGGCCGGACAACACCACCATCACACAACAGCCCGACGGCACGGTGCGCCTCACCCTTGCAACCTGCGCGGCACCAGGCACCGGCTCCACTACCACCGTGGAGATCGCCACACCGCCGGACATGCCACTAACCGTTGAGGCCCCACAGGCCAGCGGCGTCATACTGGATGACCGCACAGGCCCCGTCTCTGTGCACACGGGCTCCGGCCTTACGCATATCGGCACAGCAGAAACACTGGACCTGATTGCCGATACCGCAGGCCAGATTGATATTCCCGTCCTGCCGGATTCAGCACGTATCCGCTCCACTGGCCCTGCTACCATTACCATTGGGGCAGCCCGTGGCACGGCTCTGTCTGTCTACCTTGGTGGCGCTTCGGCCTTTCTGGCCCGCGCGGGCCGGCTGAAAGCGCTCGAAATCACCTCGGCCAGCACAAAGGACGCCGTTTTCCACGGCGAAACCGAAGTGGCGGCCCTGCATGTCGAAAGCAGCGGCTCCATTCTTGTTGACAAGGTAAGCGGCACTCTGGCGACAGAACGTGACGGGCCGGGCCGTATTCTTGTCAACCAACCGCGCGAACAGACATCAACCCAGCCTGCCTCTCAGACAGCCCGGCCCTGAACCACACCATATTAAAGGAAGACCAGTACGGTGTCGTTCAGTCGGCTGTTCATCATGCGCCCTGTCGGCACGACCCTGATGGCTCTTGCCTTTGTGGTGGCGGGGCTGTTCGCCTACCGTGCGATGCCGATTGCAGACCTGCCCAATATCTCGGTGCCGGTTATCTACGTGATCGCCAGTCAGCCCGGCAGTTCACCCCAGCAACTGGCCAGCGCCGTAACAACGCCTCTGGAACGCAGGCTTGGCCAGATCGCCGGCCTTGAAAGCATACGTTCGGACACAACGGACAGCAGCAGTTTCATCCTGCTGTTTTTCAACAGTGACCGGGACATCAACGGCGCCGCCCGCGATGTAGAAGCCGCCCTGCGCGCCGCCCGCACCGACATGCCCACCACCCTGATCACGCCGCCGCAGTATTACAAGGCCGATCCGTCGGACAGCCCGATCATGGTGGCGGCACTGACATCGCCCAACCGCGCCCCCGATGCCCTGCGCGATCTGGCGGAAACCCGGCTGACCCCACTGCTGGCCGGGGTAAAGGGGGTAGGTTGGGTAGAACTTGTGGGGTCGGATAAATCCGCCATCCGGGTGGAGATGAACCCGCAGCTTCTCTACCAGTACGGCATCGGGTTCGAGGATGTCCGCTCAGCACTGGCCTCGGCTAATGCCAACACGCCCAAAGGCTTTATCGACATGGCCGGGCAGCGCCTGACACTCCAGACCAACGATCAGGCCCGTGACCCCACGCAGTATCATGGACTTGTCATTGCCTACCGCAATGGCCGCCCCGTGCGGCTGGACAGTGTTGCCCGTATCCACAGCGGCCCGCAAAGCGACCGCAAGGCCGGTTGGCTGAACGCCAGCCCCGCCGTGCTGGCCATTATCCGCGCCCAGCCCGGCAGCAACGTCATAGAAGTCACCGACGCTATCAGGGCGCGCGCGGCGTATCTGCGTCAGGCCCTGCCGGGCGATGTCAAACTGACGCTTGTGACCGATCGCTCGATCTCCATTCGTGGAGCGCTGAAGGACACGCAGGAAACCCTGCTGTTGTCCGTGGTGCTGGTCGTGCTGGTCGTGCTGGCCTTCCTGCGGAGCTGGCGCTCCACCTTTATTCCTGCGGTGACGGTTCCCGTCTCTCTGGCTGGCTCGCTCGCGGCCATGCACCTGATGGGTTTTTCCCTCGATACGCTCTCGCTCATGGCGCTGACCATCGCCACCGGCTTTGTCGTGGACGACGCCATTGTGGTGGTTGAAAACATTGCCCGGCATATGGAAGCCGGCATGGAGCGGATGGAAGCGACCCTGACCGGTGCGCGCGAAATTACCTTTACCATCCTGTCCATCACCGTCTCGCTGGTTGCGGTGTTCCTGCCACTGCTCCTCATGGGGGGCGTGCCCGGCCGCATATTTTTCGAATTCGCGATGACCCTCACCATCGCTGTGTCCGTTTCTTTTCTGCTTGCCATCTCGCTCACCCCGATGATGTGCGCGCGCCTGCTGACCGTACCCGACGCGCAACCGCAGCCGAAAGATCGTGACCGCAACCCCTTCGTGTGGGGAGCGCATCGTCTCGCGGATACAACAGACTGGTGTCTGCACCATGCCACAAAGAGCTACACCCGCGCGCTGGACTGGACGCTAAGCCACCCCTGGTGGGTGGCGCTGTCCCTGCCTCTGAGCCTCGCCGCCACCGTTGGCATGATCATCGTCATGCCCAAAACCATTCTACCAGGCGAGGATATCGCCTTGGTTGAAGGTTATCTGAATGCGGATCAGAGCGTTTCCTTTGCCGCTATGGCCGCAAAGGCCAAGCGGGTCGTCGGGATCATGATGGCCGATCCCGACATCCGCGATGTCATCGGCTTCACGGGTGAGGATGCGACAAACGAGGCCACGGTTTTTGCCGTGCTGAAAGAAAAGAACCAGCGGACAGCCTCCCCTGAAGCCATCGCCACACGCCTGCGTACGCAGGTAGGCCAGATCGCCGGGCTGAGCGCGAGCCTATCTAATCCCGGCGATATCAATGGCGGAGGTCAGCTGCAGCATGAAGGTGCATACAGTTTCGTCTTCAGCTCGGATCAGGCGCAGGATATCCAGACCTGGGTGCCTCGGCTGGTAGACGCCCTGCGTCACAGCCAGATTCTGCGCGGAATCACCAGCCATCAAAGCGGGAGCGGCATGGCCATTCATGTCGATATCGCCCGCGATACGGCGGCGCGCTATCTCGTCACGCCACAACTGATCGGCAATGCGCTATATGACGCCTATGGACAGCGTACGGCTTCAAGCATCTCAACGCCCTTCACCACATCCTATGTCATCATGGAGGTGGAAAAATCATTTCGCGATAATCCCGAGCAGCTCAAGGGTCTCTGGGTTTCCACATCAGGCGGGACCGCATCAGGCGCGATTGCCTCGAACACCGTGCGCGTGCGCCTGACCAACAGCGATGCGTCCAGTTCAGGCAGCACAAGCCTGAGCGAACAGTCCTTCCGCAATGCCGTGGCCAACCGGCTGGCGGGCGGCGGAGCCGGGGCTTCCAATGGTTCGGCCGTATCGTCTCTCGCGGAAACCATGGTCCCTCTGGCCACGGTCAGCCGGATCGTCCTGCGGCCCTCGCCGCTTCAAGTCAGCCACGAATCCGGCATGGTATCGGGCGCCATTTCGTTTGATCTGGCCGAAGACCGTTCGCTCAATGAAGCGGAGGCGGAAATTCGCGCCACCATGCGCGCGCTGCACACGCCACAGCGGCTACAGGGGAACTTTTCCGGTCAGGCGGGCGACCTGCACAAGGATCTGGTGAATGAACTGCTGATCATGATCGCGGCCGTCGTGACCATGTATGTCACGCTGGGCGTTCTGTATGAAAGCTACAGCCAGCCCCTCACGATCCTGTCCACGCTGCCATCAGCAGCCATGGGCGCGGTGCTCATGCTCTGGCTGTGCGGGCAGCCTTTCTCACTCATTTCCATGATCGCGGTCATTCTGCTGATTGGCATTGTCAAGAAAAACGCCATTCTCATGATCGACTTCGCCTTGCAGACAGAACGGTCTGGCACATCCCCGGCGCAGGCTATCCGCGCGGCCTGCCTGACCCGTTTCCGCCCGATCCTGATGACGACCATGGCCGCCGCCTTTGGGGCCGTGCCCATGATCCTCGGCCATGGTTACGGGGCAGAACTGCGGCTGCCGCTAGGGGTCGCCATTCTGGGTGGGCTGGCCACCAGCCAGTTGCTGACCCTGTTTTCCACACCGGCCGTTTACCTGATCATGCACCGCGCGGGCGACACCGGGCGAGTCCTGAGCCGCAGTGCATGGTCTTTGCTACGAAAACCCTTTAAGACACAGCACTGAACAACAAGCCGCCCCAGGGGCGCGCCCTTTCAACCAGTCCGGAAAGACATAAGCATGTCAGACACCCTGCCCGATCGGCTATCCGTCAACCCTGAAAGCCCCTTTTACAACGAGGCCCTGCTGGCCCGTGGTATTGGCGTCCGCTTCAAAGGTGTGGAAAAAACCAACGTTGAGGAATATTGTATCAGCGAAGGCTGGGTGCGGGTGGCTGTAGGCAAAACCACCGATCGGCGTGGCAACCCACTGACCATGAAGCTGATCGGCCCCGTAGAGGTCTGGATCAAGGACTGATCTGCGTCTGGCACATACCCATACAATTAAATACTTTATTTAATTGTATGGGTTTGGAATACTGTTCGGTCTAAACGACATGGACAGGAATAAGAGTCGTGACTCAGACACAAGCCAGCACAACGCCTGACCTGCATTTCACAATCGTGATTGTCGGAGGCGGGTCGGCTGGCATTGCCTTGGCAGCGCGCCTTCTGCGCGTGCGCCCCACGCTGGATATTGCCATCATAGACCCCGCTACCACCCACGCCTATCAGCCTGGCTGGACACTGGTTGGGGCTGGCGTGATGAAGCTGCGCGACACACTCGATCAGGAAGGCGGCCTCATTCCCGCTGGCAGCAAATGGCTGCGCGCCGCTGTTACCTCTTTCCAGCCCGAAGCCAACACCGTTACCCTCGATGATGGCCGCACCGTTGCCTATAACCGTCTGATTGTCTGCCCCGGCCTGCAACTCGACTGGGACAAAATCAAGGGTCTGCGCGAAACGCTGGGCCGCAACGGCGTGTGCAGCAACTACTCCCGCGAGACGGTCGAATACACCTGGACCTGCATCCAGTCACTGGCAGGTGGCACCGCCCTGTTCACCCAGCCGCCGGTTCCGATCAAATGCGCCGGTGCGCCTCAGAAAATCGCCTATCTGGCCTCTGACCATTGGCGCAAGAAAGGCACGCTGAGCCGTACATCCGTGGATTTCTGCGTGGCGGGCGACGTCCTGTTCGGCACCGCCTATTATCGCCCTCCTCTGCACGACGCCATCGACTACTATGGTATCAACCTGCGCTATAAAACCAATCTGATCGCGGTAGATGGCCCTGCCCGCAAGGCCACCTTCTCGGTAACCGCTCCCGGTGGGACGGTTACGGAAGAAGTCCGCAGTTTTGACATGCTGCATGTGACGCCGCCGCAAAGCGCGCCCGACTTTGTCAAACAAAGCCCTCTGGCCGACGCGACAGGCTGGCTGGAGGTCAACCCGGCCACCCTGCAGCACACCCGCTTCCCGTTCATTTTTGGCGCGGGAGATGTCATGAACACCTCCAACTCCAAGACTCTCGCGGCTGCCCGGGCTCAGGTGCCCATCGTCTGCGCCAATATCCTTGCCTCACTCGACGGCAAGCCGCTGAACGGTCACTACGACGGTTACGGAGCCTGCCCACTGACAGTCGGCTATGGCCGGATCGTGCTGGCTGAATTCCTGTATGGCGGCAAACCCGCCCCCAGCTTCCCGTATGACCAGCGCAAGCCCAGCCGTTTTGCATGGTTCCTTAAAACGAAGGTATTTCCGCGCGTCTACTGGGACATGATGCTCAAAGGCCGCGACATTGAGCTGCCTCACCACCCTAACTGGATTACTGACTGAGCATCCATTGCGGGCCGCCGTCCGACAACCCGGCGGCCCGCTTTACAGGTTGTGAAATTCGCTTTTATAAAAGGCCCGCATCGTTGCTTTTGCAGCTCATGAGTTTGCAGGCACAATTGCGTCACACCCTGTAAGCCCGCCTAAAGGAAAACATGCTCCCTATATCGCACGTTCACGAGGGGGGAGATGATCCTTTGTGTGCCAACCTACGCGTGCCGCAACGGCATGACAGCCGATTTCCCTTTTTCTTTCTGTCAGACCTGAACCACAGGGCGAATCCACCGTCTCATGGAAGAGGTTGGAAAACGCTGGACACGTGGCTGCTGCCAAATGCTTCTCTCCTGCAAGGCGCTTGTCTGCTGGCGGCTTTTATTGCCGTTCTGACATTTTTCTTCTTTGTTTCTGAAATGCCCGTGCCCCTGAAGCACGACATGGTTGAAGCCTATTCATGGGGCAGGGAATTCCAGCTTGGCTACCACCAGCATCCGCCATTCTGGGCGTGGCTGTGCGGGCTCTGGTTTTCTGTCTTTCCTTCCACGCCATTTTTTTTCGCGCTGCTCAGCGCGACAAATGCGGCCATTGGTCTGTGGGGTACATGGCGTCTGACCGGGGAACTGGTCAAAAATCCTGAACAACGTCTGGCCGCGCGCGCCCTGCCCCTACTCACACCTTTTTTTACGTTCTACGCTTTCAAGTTCGACGCCAATACGATTTTTCTTTCCCTCTGGCCGTGGACACTCCTGTTTTTTTACCGCGCATCCGAACGGCATGACCGACGAGCGACTCTCTGTTTCGGGTTACTGAGCGGCCTGTGCCTTCTTTCCAAGTATTACGTCCTGCTGCCTCTTGCGGGTTGCGCCTTGGCCGCGCTCACCAGTACCAACGGCCGCAACTGGCTCCGCTCCCGTCAGCCATGGATCGCCTGTGCGTTAATCATACTGGTCATATCGCCACATCTGTGGTGGCTGACAGAAAATCAGGCACCTCCCCTGACCTACCTGCACAGCAGGCTGAACTGGCCTTGGGCTGAAATTCTCCATCGGTTTTTCATGACAGGGTTCGGCCTTCTGGGCATGATGACAGCCGTAATCGGACTGACGGCTCTGGTCTGCACCCGCGCGCGTGGCCCCCGTGCGCACCATGCCGCCATGACCGCCGGGCAAACAAAATGGACGGCACTCGTCACACTCACCCCGGTGGTGCTGACGCTCGCTTTCGGAATCGTCCTGCGCACCCCCATCAGCAGCGAAATGATGATTGGCGTTGTGCCGCTTCTCCCCCTGCTCGTTCTGCAAGCCGCAGGCACATGCCCGCCACGCCCGCTTGCCCGCGCCGCAGTTGGTCTGGTTGCCATCGGAAGCTTGGGACTGGTTATCGGCGCTCCTGCCTTCATGTACTACCGGGTTCACACCAAACGCTGGGCCAAGCAGATTCCGTATGAAGAGGTCGCCCGCGAAGGCACCCGGCTATGGCAGGAGCGCGCACACACACCTTTGACTTATGTTGCCGGATCGGCCCCCTATTCCGATTTTGTAACCTTTTACAGCGCGTCGCACCCGCACAGTTTTCCTTGGCATGACCGGAGTTTCGCGCTGTGGGTCACGCCAGAGCGCATCCACCAGCATGGCCTGCTTTCCATATGCGAGAGCAACGACAGCCGTTGCCTTGCCGCGGCCAGCCTTTACGCCACTCCCAGAACGGTACGTATTCCCTTGGCGGTCGCCCACCACTTCGGTCATTATGAGGGTCGCATGTATAATTTCACGTTCATCATCACTCCGCCTGCGGTGCCCTAGTGCTACTGGTTCCCGGTATTCTTAACCGTTATCTGGCGCGACAGATTATTCTGGGCATCGTGGGGACCATTGCGGTTCTCACGCCGCTGGTGTGGCTCATGCAGGTGCTGCATCTTTTGCCCTTACTCTCCCGTCAGGGGGTGTCATTCCTTTCATTTCTCTGGATGATCCTGCTGATTCTGCCGGGCCTGGTAGAAATCATCCTGCCTGTAGCCGTTTTTATCGCCATTCTTGTCACGTACAGCCGCGCGATGGCTGACCGTGAACTAACAGTCATGCTGGCCTCTGGCCGCTCCCCCGCACAGTTAAGCCGTCCCGCCATAGTCATAACGGGGGCGTGCATTCTTTTAAGCTATCTGCTGACACTGGTTATCGTGCCGTACAGTGCCCGGCATATTCACCATCTCCAGCAGTCACTCCGCAGTCAGGGGGCGGTGCTGCTCCTGCAGGACGGCGTGTTTTTCAACATCATGCCCGGCCTTACGGTTTATGTACGCCAAAAAGACAGCAATGGCGAACTGCATGGCCTGCTGATTAATGACGAGCGCCAGCCGGGGCACAGCTCTACCGTGCTGGCCCGCCATGGCGTCATGATCATAAAGGACCATATGCCGCTGCTGGTCATGCTGGATGGCTCCCGACAGGAAATAGACCCGCATACGGGTCATCTGGGCATGGTGTATTTCACGCAGGAGGTTCTGTCCCTCTCATCCGACACCCAGCACGCCGAAGGCCCCAGCCCGGAAGAGCTGCCACTTTCAACACTTCTGCACCCTCCTAAGACGGTCTCGGCGCATGAGAGCGGCAGAATGATCGCGGAAGGATGGAAACGTCTGGGCGAGCCCCTGACAGCACTGGCGCTCGCCGTGATCGCGCTTAATGCAACCCTGCGCGGGCAGTTTTCCCGTCAGGCCTCCGTACGGCGGCCTGCATGGGCCGTGCTGGCGGTAATTGCCTTTATCGCGCTCAATCTGATGCTGCATTCCCTATCGGTCAAACACGCCGTATTCGGGATTATTTCGCCCTGTGTCGCCCTGCTCGTAGGTGCTATCGGCCTGTTCAGACTCCGTGACAGGGCAGGCTGAACAGAACAGCCTGCCACCCACCTGAGGCGGCCTAACGGGATGGACGTTCAGCCTGTGTCGAGGCGGGCTGGGCCGACGCATTAAGCGCCTGCGCCGCCAGATATCCCGCAGTCACGCTCGCCATGCACAGGGTCATGGAAAAGGCGATATTCAGCATCGCGCGCAGCACCGCCCCCTGCCGCAACAGATCAAGTGTCTGGAGGCTGAAGGACGAAAAAGTGGTAAACCCACCACAAATCCCGACCATAAAAACCAGACGCATTGTTTCAGAGGCTGCAAAACGTCCGTTACTGGCCGTGAGCGCTCCAAAAAACGCAATCATAAAAGAGCCGCTCACATTGATCAGGATCGTACCCCACGGCAGCCACTGACTCCAGCGCAGGGTCGCAAGCCCGGCCCAGTAGCGCAGCAGCGTGCCACAGGCGCCGCCCAGCCCGATCATCACAGTTGTTGCCAGACGTGTCGCCATCCTGTCTTCCCTGCCTCAGCTTTGCAGTCCGACCAGCGGCGCATGACGGGTCAGAATCGGCAGGGTGCCATGCGCCAGAATGTCCTGCGTGGGGCCGCCGAACAGCCATTCGATGAAATGAGGTCGCGTATAGGCCCCCATGACCAGCAAGTCCCCTCCGACGGCAAGAGCACGCTGTCGCACCTGCTCGCCCGTATCCCCTGCCCCCAGCAGAAAACGATCGACCTGAACCGACACCCCCATCTGGGCAAGAACCGCACCCAGCGGCGGTGCCGGCACCTCCATGGGCGTGTTTTCACCAATTATGAATGTCACGCGGCTGGCCCGCTCAAGGAGCGGAAGGGCAGCCTGCACCGCCAGATCAAGGGAATACGATGGATGCCACGCCACCACAGGATGCTGGCCAAATGTCGCACAATGCTCAAGTGGTGCGATCAGAACGGCCGCCTGAGCATCATACAAGGCCCCGGCGAAAGCCTCGGCCACAGCGGAATCATCATGCGGAAGCGGCCGGCTCAGCACTATTATATCCGCCCCGGCCGCCTCCCGCGCTACAAGGGTGCGCACGTCTCCCACGCGTTCCGTCCATGCTGTATCACGCGGCGGTGTCGCCGCCCGTGTCCATTCCAGCGCAATCTGGCGCAGCGTATCCGCCCGTGCAGACACCGTATGGACGAAGCGTTCATGTTCTGTTTTGCCGGGCATTCCTTCATCGGGAGAAAGATAGTCCGGGTCGCGCACCGGCTCGACATGCAGGATAGTGCTGTCGGCTCGCCCCAGCCGGTTCAACAGCCCGGCCAGCGCCTCAAGTGTGAAAACCGCGGTATCGGCGCGGTCCAGAACAGCCAGCAGGCGCATGTGTGTTGCCTCCCCGATTTCAGGCTTCGTCGCTCGCTCTCTTGGGTAACAGGGCGGGCACGAACACGAGTGTTGCGACAAGTGTGCAGCCAAGCGAGAGCAGGAGCAGACGCCCCATGCTGGCTGTGCCGGGATGATGCGACATAGCCAGCGAACCGAACGCCGTGCCGGTTGTCAGGGCGGAAAACAGCACCGCCCGCGCCGTGGGTGAGGCCAGCGGAAAATGCACGCCGTCGCGCCAGTTCATGACAAAGTAGATGTTGAACGAAACACCCACGCCCAACAACAGCGGCAGCGCGATGATATTGGCGAAATTCAGTGTCTCGGGCAGCACAACCACCAGCACGACGGTCATCAGCGCAGACAGCATCAGCGGTGCGAGCACAAGCCCCATATCCTTCACCCGGCGCAGGGCCAGCAGCAGGATGATGGCAATCATCACCACGGCGGCGGCGGCGGCCTGCTCAAAGGCGCGGACAATGGAATTGGCGCTCTCGACAATATCCACCGCGGGCCCGGCAATGTCAGGCGCAAGCCTCTGCACAGCTGAAACGAACTGACGCAGGGCTTCAGAACTGGTCATGAGCCCATTGGGGTGAACCTCAACGAGCGCCCGCCCATCAGGCAGCAGGTAATCATCGGCAATTTCAGGCGGAATGTCGCTGATTTTGACCGGCGTAGCTTGCAGCATAGTGCGTAGCTGGTCCAGTTCCGGGGGCAGGAAGCGCACCAGTGCCTGATTGGCCGCCAGCACAGACGCATCGGAAGCCTGCGAAAGCTTGAGCAGCGCGGACTGGATACGGCGCAAAGGGTCCTGCGCAGGCAGCTTGTCCAGCACCTCCGCCAGCGCCTTGGCCGTTTCCGCGGCAGAGGCCCGCAACGCATTGGCGTCCGGCGCAGGTTTTGTCTGCTCCACCATCAGGGTCGGCAGCAGCATGGAAGCCGCATCCTGAATCAGCGGCAGTTTCTGCTCCTGATCCACGGGTACAAACGAACCGAGCCACATGGCGTCATGCACCTGAGGCAGTTCGGCAAGCTTGTCAGCCTGCTTGTGCGCTTCCTCCAGCGAGGCCGTCAGCAATTCGGCGCTGTAGGGGGATGTCTGCGGATTATCAATCAGCAGACGCAGCGCGCGCATCCCTTCGGAATGAGGGTTTTTTGTATGCAGCGGGTCGCCATCGAACTGCAGGCGCGGCACCAGAGCCAGCCCGACAGCCGCCACAACCGCGAAGGCCGCCAGCAGCACCTTGCGGAAGCGCCTGATAGCCTGATCGACCGGGCGCATGAAGGTGTAGCCCATGCTGGGGCAGTTGAGCGGCGGACGGCAGATCCTAAGCAGGGCGGGCAACAGAGTCGTGGTGCAGACAAATGCCACGATCATGCCAACGCCCGCAATCAGGCCAAGCTGGGCCACGCCCAGAAAGGCAGTCGGGGTAAAGGCCAGAAATCCGGCCGATGTCGCCAGAGCCGCCACCAGAATCTGGTGCCCAGTTTCCTCGCCCGTCATCCGCAGGGCTTCGAACATGCCCTCCGCACCCGGCTCAGACGGATTCTGTGCACGGAACCGCACCGAGAACTGAATGGCGAAATCTACCGCGATCCCCACGAACAGAATAGCAAACGCCACAGAAATAAGATTCAGCGTGCCAACCGCCACAGCGGCAAAGCCCGTTGTCAGCAGGAGCCCCACCACCAGCGTAATGACAATAGGCACCACAACCCGCCAGGAGCGTACCGCCAGCGTCAGCCATAGAGTGACAAGGGCGAGAGAGCCAACCAGACCCGCCACCATGCCTTCGGCCACGGTGGCGAATTCCTCGTCATTAAGCTGGACATCGCCCGTCATCTGCACATGGGCATGGCCATTGCGGACGAATTCGAGGGAATTGATCGCCGCGCGCATGGCGTCGCTCGCCTCACCGCCCGGCTGGAAAGAACCAAAATCCAGATTCGGCTTGGTCACTACAAACTGGTAGTGTCCGGCCAGATCGGCAAGCTGCCCCCCCAGCAGCCGCTGCCATGACAAAGGGGCCGCCTGGCCGTTGGCGGCCTGCTCCAGAGTATTGGCAAAGCCGCTCAGCGGGGCCTGAAACCCGGTCAGATTAGCCTGCCCCTGCTTGACCCCTTCCGCAATCAGGGAGAGTGCTCCGAAAAGCCCCCGAGCCGAAGGGTCCTGCGCCAGTGCCGCCAGAAAGGGCTGGGCCGCGATCGTATCATCCAGAATGGTCGTCAGAGGTTTGACATCAAGGAACATCAAACCGTTGCGCATCAGGTACGGGTTGGCGTCTGGCCTGCGGGCAAACGCGAAGTGCTTGTGATCAGCGGAAAGTTTTTCCGCCAGCACGCGGGCTGTCTCCTCCCCTTCTTCGGGCAGGTCAGCCTTGATCACCGCGACCAGAAGATTTTCCTTCTGCGGGAACAGACGTCCCATTTCGTCCGAACGCTGCTTCCACGCCAGCCGTGGCGAGAGCATTTTGCTGGTGTCGGTCGTAACACCCAGACTGGTCATGCCCGCGTATACGCTTGCACCCGAGAGCACAAGAAACAGCGCCACAACCGCCCAGGCATGGCGGGCACATAATGTAATGAAACGGCCTATGGATGCGAACAGCATGATGAGCGACGAAACCCTGTTCTAGATCTTGACTTCAGGCTGTCGGGGCCGACACCGGAAACTGCTCTGATTTGCCCAACCGCCTCGCCAGACGCAAGAGAGGATATGCGCGAGCACGCTCTATGAGCCCGAACGGGACAAGGAAGAATCACCCGACCGGACGTGCCTGGCCGCCCACGCGTGCTCCAGCCATTGCCACAGCACGAGAGAAGGCAGCCCCCAGGTGATCTCGCGCAGACGCTTGATCAGCGACAGCGCGATGGCCACCGGCGGGGCAATACCAAACAGGCTCCCCACAACGATATACCCGCCCTCGGAGACGCCCAGCCCCCCCGGCACCGCAAACCCGGCCGACTTGGCAGCCTGCCCAACGCCTTCAATAACGAAAGCCTGCGCTACCGTGCACCCATGCCCCATAAAATGCAGGATAAGCCACACCTCAAACGTGCCCAGCATCCAGGCCACAAGCTGAAGAATGATGCCAAGGAAAGCGTTATGTCCGCTCTTGTAAAGGGACATGACCTCTCCGTGCAGACCGCGAATACCGTCCACGCCGTTCCAGCCCAGATGAGACGCAATGCGCACCAGCAGTTTTTCCATGAGGGCCACAGCCCCCAGCCACTGGCTGGCGAACACGCCGACACCAATGACCAGCAGAACCACAGCACTTTCCATGAGATGGTCTGTCACGCTTGACCTGTGCACCAGAAACAGGAGCAGGGTCAGCCCCGCGCAGGTGAACAGAACCTGACTGAGCAGTTCCAGCGTCAGGTCGCAGATGGTGGCGGCAGCAGCCCTGCGCCCCCCTATATCCCGCCGGGCCAGCAACCTGCTGGACATGACCTCGCCCCCCACCTGCGCGACAGGCAGCAGATTATTGATGCCTTCACGCACGCAGCGAAGCAGAAAAAAATCTTTCAGGTGCAGGGCAGGACCTGCCGCACCGCCGCACAGGATACGCCATGCCTGAGCAGACAGACACACCTGCACCCCATGAAAGGCGATGATCGCAATAATGCCCCAGCCACAGCCAATAATCAGCGTCAGAATGGCATGGGCCCCAAACTGAACCAGCATCCATACGGTCAGAGCCAGCCCGATCACGCCAGCGGCACAAGTGATCCGCTTCATGTTCTTCCCCTGCTCCCCTGCCGCATGTCAGTCGCCCCGGCCCCGTGGCGGATAGGCTAGCCCGCGCGGATAGTGCGCAGCAGGGCCAGAGACTCCACACAGGCAGCGGCGGCCTCGCGGCCTTTATTATGCACATCCTCCGACGAACGAACGATGGCCTGCTCCTCAGTATAGGTCGTCAGCACCCCGAAGGCGATGGGCACTTCCGTTGCCAAAGACGCCTGCACAATCCCGACTGTCGTGCCAAGACTGATAAACTCGAAATGCGCCGTATCGCCCTTGACCACACAGCCAAGGCAGATCACGCCCTCATAGCGCCCGCTTTTGGCCAGCGCCTGCGCGAGCAGCGGCATTTCGAACGCACCCGGCGCTGCCAGAATATCTTCGGGGGCGATGGCAATATTATGTTCCGCCAGCCAGGCCACAGCGCCATCGCGCAGGCCGCCCGTAACGGTTTCATTAAACCGGCTGACAATCAGCGCCAGACGCGGGGCCGGAGAAAGAGCGGCCAGGTCCGGCAGGGTAACAGGAGAACGGGTGCCCATTGTAATAACGTATCCTTAAAACAGAAAACTTCAGACCAGCGTCTCGTGCTCGACCGACGTCGCGGCAAAACCATCCAGATGATGGCCCATACGCTGCCGTTTGGCACGCAGATAAGCCTGATTGAACGCATTGGCGGGGATTTCGAGGCCGATTCTCTCGCGCACGACAAAGCCCCGCGCTTCCAGCGCGCGTACCTTGGCCGGATTATTGGTCAGCAGGCTCAGCTCGCCAATCCCCAGACTGCGCAGGATACCCGAGGCGGCGTGCCAGTCACGCGCATCCGTCGCGAAGCCAAGCCGGTGGTTTGCGTCCACCGTATCCAGCCCGGCATCCTGCAATTCATAGGCACGGATTTTGTTGACCAGACCAATGCCGCGCCCTTCATGCCCGCGCACATACACCAGCACGCCGCACGGAGCCTGCCCGATAGCACGCAGGGCGGCCTGAAGCTGGGCCCCGCAATCGCACCGCAGCGAGCCAAACGCATCGCCTGTCACGCACTCGGAATGCAGGCGCACGAGCGGCACCGTACCGGCGCTTACGTCGCCTTTGACAAGGGCCACATGTTCCATGCCGTTTTTATCGCGGAAGGCATGAATCCGCAGGTCGTCCCCGCCATACACGCTGGGCAGCGCCGCGTGCGCCAGATCAGGCAAGGCCGCCTCTGTCACGCGGGGCGTCCCATCAGCGTGCGGCGCATCCGCACCGGCAACCGGCTCCACCCCGTGCGCGCCAATCCATGCTGCAAGCTCGGCAATGGAAATGATGGGCATGTCATGCAGGCGGCCGAAAACCTCAAGCTGGGGACGACGGGCCATGGTGCCGTCCGCGTTCAGGATTTCGCAGATGACGGCGGCAGGCTTCAGCCCCGCCAGCCGCAGCAGGTCGATCGAGCCTTCGGTATGGCCAATCCGTTCCAGCACGCCGCCGGGAGCAGCCCGCAGCGGAAAGATATGACCCGGCGTTGCGATATCCTGCGCGCTGGCCGTCTCCGATGCCGCTACCCGCACTGTATGGGAACGGTCCGCGGCGGAAATGCCCGTGCTGACGCCCTCGCGCGCTTCGATCGACACCGTAAAGGCCGTGCCGTGGCGGGCGGTATTGTCATCCTGCCGCACCATCATGGACAGGCCCAGGCGCTCCACCTGTTCGGGCACCAGCGGCAGGCAGACCAGGCCACGCGCATGGGTAATCATGAAGTTCATGGCCTCAGGCGTCATGAACTCCGCCGCCATGACCAGATCGCCTTCGTTCTCACGGTCTTCATCATCCACCATGATAACCATGCGCCCGTTACGCACCGCATCCAGCGCGCGCAGCAGGGCCGCGGAAGGCTGCCCCGAAACCGGGTGCGGGGCACGTACGCCCGGTCGGGCTGTCATTTGATCCGGCATTGTGCCTCCACGTATTTTGCAATCACGTCCACTTCGACATTCACACGATCCCCGTCAGACAGGGTGCCGAGCGTGGTATGCGTCCAGGTATGAGGGATGATCATCAGCCCGATGTCGAACACGCCATCGTGCTCCGCGCCGAGCGTATTCAGGGTCAGGCTGATGCCGTCCAGCGCGATGGAGCCTTTTTCCACCATGTAGCGGCGCAGGTTGGCGGGCACTTCGAACACAACCCGCCGGCCCTCGCCTTCGGGAGTGCTCCCCTTGTACCAGGCCACCGCATCCACATGCCCCTGCACAATATGTCCTGAAAGCCGGGTGGAGGGTGTAACCGCGCGCTCCAGATTAACCCGGCTGCCCAGTTCAAGCGCGCCCAGCGTGGTACAGCCCAGTGTTTCAGCACTGACAAAAAACCGCACAGGACCGGACTCAACGGCCGCAAGTGCTGTCAGGCAGACACCGTTGAGGGCAATGCTTTCCCCTTCGGCCACATTGGTCAAACCGCTTTCGATATCCAGCGTCAGCGACTGAGGCTGACGGTCAAGCCCAACAACGCGCCCAAGCGATTCAATTATACCAGAGAACATGCAGCCTCCTGCGTGCAGCGCGACCACTCCGCAAACAGCGAAAGCGGCGTGACATCCTGCCGGGTTGAAACGGAAAAATGGTCCTGTCCCTGCGCGTCCTGGCGAATGGTCAGCCAGTCATCCCACAACGCGTTCCGGCGCAGGGTCTCAAGCAGGGTCGGGCCTGCCTCCACCAGAAGCCACAGAGCCTCGGTTTGGGCGAGCAGATCCGGCAGGGCGGCGCAGTCCGGGCAGAAACGCACATCAAACACCCGCTCCCGCCCGGCAAGCCAGTCCGCAGGCGCATTGGCCTGCTGCCCGCAGACCACCAGCAGGCGCCGCCGCTCGGGGTGATCCTCCACATGCCGGACTGTCAGATCAGGCCGATCCGCCCGCGCCGTACCTGTCGCGGTTATCACCCCATCGGTGACGCGCCGCAGGGCATGAGCGAAACGGAGTGATTCCGGTGAGGTAAAAGTTGTCCGCCCAGCCGGAGGCAGCATGGAACCATTGCTGTCCAGCGCCTGCTTGACTGTAATCCACGGGCGCCCGCGCACAACCTTGCTGGCAAACGGCGCCAGCAGGGCGCGACAACGGTTCATGACGGCCTGAGCATTCGTGCACTGCCCCAGCCAATGCACAGCAAGCCCCCGCTCGGCCAGAAAAGCCGCACCCCCACCCTGCACGTGGGGATTGGGGTCGGCACAGCCGATCCAGACCGTCTTTACGGGGGTTGAAAGCAGGGCCTGGGTGCAGGGGGGCGTGCGTCCGGTGTGGTTGCAGGGCTCGAGCGTGACAACGGCGGTATGAATGCGCTCGACAACACCCATCTGGTGCGCCTGCTCCACCGCCAGACGTTCAGCATGGGCGGCTCCCGCACGGTGATGCGCGGCAATAACCAGCACCTCGCCCTGCGCATCAAGCAGCACGCAGCCCACAGCCGGGTTAGGCGCGGTACGCCCCATGAAGCGCCAGGCTTCCGACACAGCGAGATCAAACGCCGTGCCTATTGCCGCCGGCATTTCATACGCCCAGGAGTGTTGAGTGCTGTTCACCCTGATTTCTCTCATCCATCCTATGCACTGGACGGACTCAGGGCCTGACGAAAAGATACACGCCCACCTTCCCCGCGCAGGACGCAGGTCAGCCGGGAGCATAGCTCTCGCGTTCTCTTTCATCCGGACTGTAACCGTCGGCCCCGGAATTGCACCGGATCTGCTGACCCCGCCTAAGCGGGCGCTCGCGGGCTTACAGCCTGTTCAGGCTGCTTACCGCCGGTAGGGAATTACACCCTGCCCTGAGAACGTCTCCACCACCTTGACAGTGGCTTCTTCTGACAAGATGGGGGCAAGCGCCTTGCGTTGCAAGTGTTAAAATGAAAGCTTTGCAACACCAGGCAGTGACCGCGCCTCCACGCAACTGTTACTTAGGTGCAATAGTTTGGGCCTTTTTTTGTTTTCCAGAAGAATATGGAAAACATGTCTCCTGATTGTCGCATTTGCAACACGCCACGATAACGCGCTCAAAAGCCGACATGAACGAATTTTCCTTTATATATAATTATTGTTTTTATTTTTTTATTTTTCTTATACGAACTGTAAGACTGTCACAAAGTCGGAAAAACGCCTACGCATACCGTCCATTTAATTGCACTTCGTAACGAAGCGGATTACCGATAACTATATTGCCCTGCGCACCAAGACATGACATTCAATAAGTAATTCTGAAGGATACTGCCCGTAT